>ERZ772979.5-NODE-5-length-279889-cov-11.773970_pt1 | contig 279889 bp, 219 predicted proteins | sample MGYA00511130_ERZ772979 | MGnify/ENA primary metagenome ERZ772979 (study PRJEB29015, sample SAMEA2738103) | human oral metagenome | biome: human oral; feature: human-associated habitat; material: saliva | place: China | collected 2186 ...
TTGACCGATTGATGACTATTAGACCCTAGGGGTAAGCCGTCAGGTCTATGGACTGCGTATAAAGAAAAATCGTTGTAAGACCATGTCCTACAACGATTTCCTCTTGTTTTGGAGGCTTCTCTGACGACCATTTTGCTGTCACTTTGAAGCCTCTTTGCGGAGAGAGAGGGATTCGAACCCCCGGAGCCTCTCAGCTCAACGGTTTTCAAGACCGCCGCAATCGACCACTCTGCCATCTCTCCTTTGGTCATTGACGTGGCTCCTCACGCATCCCTCGTGGTGCTGGGTGAGCCACTTTTGCGAGTGCAAAGTTACTATTAAATCTGAAATAAACAAGACCTACCTACAATAACATCTAAGGCTAATACATGATAACGTCATGTATACAATTAGGGAATTGATAGCCAGCAATAATATTTTCTCTTAGTTGCATCTCTCATATGTTACCCAGCAAACGTTATGGTTTATTGTCAGAAAACTGTATTTACCACGTATTACCCCCTAAGCGTCCTGTATGGGAGGTTGTTGAGCATCCTTTTCTTTTCTCACAAAACACAAAACAATACACTCACAATCAATCCATTACAATATATACCCAAAGAGCCCACTACGAGTTGTGGTAACTTGCTGTAACGAGTTATGGTAAGTCGCTCAAGCGAGTTATGGTAAGTCGTTGCAAAGAGTTGTGGTAAGTCGTTAAGACGACTTATAGTAACTCGTCAAACACCTTTACAAACATCACAATCATAAGCTATTACGAAATAGCTTCATTCAGCTTGTATCATGAGCAGACACCATTGCTGATAATCAATCCCTTAATGATACTCCCGAGGTTATTATATGTTATCCTTGAATGTCTTCGGACAACCTACATTCTTAGTATCTTTGCGAGCATAGAGATAATTAGAATAAACTAACTAGACAGGAAGTGTGACAAAGTATCAGAGCGTACAGCCTCAAGGCGAAGCTCTACTTAAAACCCTGAGGCTGTACGTGGAGGCTTTCACAGAGGGGAAACCACTCAGCCCAGAGGTGGCTTGCCATGTGATTTACCAAGGGAGAAATACCCTCTACCGGGTCGAGTGCCCTGAAGGAGACTTCGTAGTGAAGCACTTTGGTTCACTACGGCTACTTCGCTCTGCCTACTACGGTTGGACAAATACGGGGAAAGCACGACGCTCATATCTAAACGCCCTCCAGCTAGAATCCCTTTCGCTGCCTACCCCCGAACCCATCGGTTACATAGAGCAGCATGATGCCCTCGGGATGCTTATCGATAGCTACTACATCTGTCGCTATACAGCCATGACAGAATCCACTCTACAGCCCTATGCAGCTGGGGAGAAGTATTCGGAGCCATTAATCAAAGCACTCGGGGAGTATCTGGCTAACCTACATGAGTGTGGTGTCGTACATGAAGACCTTTCTCCCGGCAATATTCCTTACATACTAGATGAGTCTACGGGGATGTATACGTTCTATCTAGTAGACCTAAATAGGATGCATTTCTCCCCCTACGCTCTCTCTAGACAGGTGAGCCTACGCAACCTGGAGCGTCTATTTCATTCCCACAAAGCCTGCGACTTACTAGCAAAGTCCTATGCGGAAGCGCGTGGCTGGGAAGTAGCTAGCTTCACTAAGGAGCTTCAAGCAGCATGTGATCAGTTCTGGCTAAAGCGTCTACCCAAGCTCGCCCGACGCTACTCTATGCGCGCCTATGGTACCAGCACCAAGCACTACCTTCGACTATACGATCGCTATCTCTGGCGTAGACGTCTACGCCGTATCTTGCCTTCCTCTAGCCTCAAGCAACGGCTCTTCGCCGAAGAGATTGCCTTTTACAGACGGCACCTTCAACCAGAAGATGTCCGCCGTGCTCTAGCTAACAGAGAAGGCTATCCCGAGTAATACAGTCATACAGGAAAGGATATGGATCTAAAGACAAAGCTTATCTATCAGGCTGCGAAGCTACGCCTCAACAAAATCGCCCGCTACGGGGATGACGTAGAGGAGCTCCAGATAAAGCAACTTCGACACGTACTAGATCGCTCCACAGGGACCTCCTTCGCCCAGCTCCATGGACTAACCCGAGCCACCAACTATCGGGAATATGCAGAGCGAGTAGCAGTACAGGACTACGAGGGAGTCAAGGCTGACATTGAGCGTATGATCCAAGGCGAACGAGATGTGCTCATACCCGGTGTATGCACATGGTATGCGAAGTCTAGTGGTACGACAAGCGATCGTAGTAAGTTCATTCCCGTACCCTACCTTCACCTCCAAGATTGCCATTACCGTGGGGGAAGTGATGCCCTATGGATATACCTAAGGAATAACCCAGATAGTCGTTTCTTCTCTACAAAGGGACTTGTCCTCGGGGGTAGCCATTCTCCTATCAAATTAAATGGCCAAGCAAAAGCCGGAGACCTCAGTGCCATCCTCGTCGAGCACATGCCTATACTGGGAAATCTACTTCGTGTGCCAAGCAAGCAAACCCTGCTCATGAGCGAGTGGACAGAAAAGATGCAGACCATCGTACGGGAGGTAGCACATGCCCGAGTGGGAAGCCTATCTGGTGTCCCCTCGTGGATGTTGGTTCTGCTCAAGGAGGTACTTCGCTATACGGGAGCTGAGTATATCGCTGATGTTTGGCCAGAGCTGGAGGTATTCTTTCATGGAGGTATTAGCTTCAGCCCCTACCGAGAAACATATCAGTCATTGATCCCCTCGGAGCGAATGCACTACGAAGAGACCTACAATGCCAGCGAAGGCTTCTTTGCCATACAAGATGACCCAAATGAGTCAGGGATGCTCTTGATGCTGGATTATGGCATCTTCTATGAATTCATACCTATGGAGGAGCTGACAGAAGACCTCAGCCTCGCTCACGCACTCCCTCTCTGGGAGGTAGAGTTGGGGAAGGACTATGCCCTTGTAATCACGACACTAGGAGGTCTGTACCGTTACCTGATCGGAGACACTGTGCGTTTCACATCTTTGGCACCCTATCGAATCACAATCTCTGGCCGAACCAAACACTTCATCAATGCCTTCGGAGAAGAGCTGATGGTGGCCAATACAGATGAGGCGATTGCCCGAGCTTCACAAAAGACGGGTGCACTGGTATCAGACTATACAGTTGCACCACATTTTTTCTTTGAGGAGGGGAAGGGATGCCATGACTGGTTAATCGAGTTTGAGCGTGCACCCGAAGATGTGAGCACCTTTGCCCAAGTCCTGGACAATGAGCTACGTCAGCTTAACTCCGATTACGATGCTAAGCGGTATGAAGACATGACGTTAAAACCACTTCAACTGACGCTTGCCCCAAAGGGACTCTTCCATCGATGGCTTGAGCAACAGGGTAAACTCGGTGGGCAACACAAGGTACCTCGCCTCTCAGGCAATCGGCGGTATCTAGACGAGCTACTCAGCCTACTTCCCTCTACCACACACCCATCACAAGAATAGAAATGAAACGAATACAGATCCGCATTGCTCTACTCCTGCTTTATGTCGGGGTATTAGGCTATTTCTTCTATCCCAAAGGATACTCACCACTAGAGGGTGAAGGTCTTCGCTGGACACTCACCTTTGCAGGTGTCCTCATCCTTCTGATTGCGTTATACCTCATACTACGCTACCGGGAGAAGAAGCGGAGCAAGTACGAATATGGACAATACCCAGAGAAGGGAGAGGGTCAAGAAGGAAAGTAAGGTATCCATACCTATTAAATAGATGAAGGGTCAAGCGAAATGATTCGCTTGACCCTTCGTTGTATAGCTAGAGCTTTAAGTCTTACCCTACAATCAGCAGGTAATAATTCTTCTTTCCTCGCTGGACGAGTAAATAACGCCCTGCGATAAGCTGCTCCGTTGTCACTAGGTCATCGGGTGAGGTGACCTTCTCCTTATTGAGGCTTAGTCCGCCTGCTGCTACGAGCTTACGTAGCTCACCCTTCGAGGGGAGTACTGCGGCATGCTCTGTCAGTAACTCCGCAATCTTAATCCCAGCACTAAGTGCCTCTCGGGAGACTTCAAACTGAGGTACACCCTCGAAGACAGAGAGTAATGTCCCCTCGTCTAAGGTCTGAAGCTGCTCCTTTGTTCCTTGTCCAAAGAGTATAGAGGAGGCGGCAACAGCTGCATCGTAATCGGCTCGACTATGTACAAGAACCGTAAGCTCCTCCGCTAAACGCTTCTGTAAGGGGCGCAGGTGCGGTGCCTCAGCCTGTTCCTTCTCTAGCTGAGCAATTTCCTCTTGTCCTAGAGTTGTGAAGATCTTAATGTATCGGGCTGCATCAGCATCATTTACATTCAGCCAGAATTGGTAGAATACGTACGGACTCGTACGGGCTGGATCCAACCAAACATTCCCAGATTCCGTCTTACCGAACTTACCTCCATCGGCCTTCGTGATAAGCGGACATACTAGGCCAAAGGCTTCACCGCCCTCTTTACGACGAATAAGTTCTGTACCAGTAGTGATATTCCCCCATTGGTCAGAGCCTCCCATCTGTAGACGACAACCATAGTTGCGATAGAGGTATAGATAATCGTATCCCTGAAGGAGCTGGTAGCTGAACTCGGTGAAGGACATACCGGCAGAGTTCTCTCCGCTGAGGCGTTTCTTCACTGAGTCCTTGGCCATCATATAGTTCACGGTAATATGCTTGCCGATGTCTCGGATGAAGGCCAGGAATGTATAGTCCTTCATCCAGTCGTAGTTATTGACAAGGACAGCGGAGTTTGGGGCGTCACTATCAAAGTCTAGGAACTTTGCCAACTGCCTCTTGATACACTCTTGATTGTGGCGGAGTGTCTCTTCGTCGAGTAGATTACGCTCTGCAGACTTCATTGAGGGATCACCGATCATCCCTGTTGCTCCACCGATCAAAGCCAGTGGGCGATGACCAGCACGCTGTAGATGGCGTAGCATCATCACTCCGACAAGGTGACCGATGTGTAGTGAGTCCGCAGTAGGGTCAATGCCGAGGTAGGCAGAGGTGCGCTCCTTGAGCAACTGCTCCTCCGTCCCTGGAATCATATCATGAATCATCCCTCGCCAGCGAAGCTCTTCAATAAAGTTGGTCATATCTATCTTTTCAATCGATTTGATTACCTATAATGTGTGCAAAGGTACGCATAACCTTTAGAAAAGCACGCAATAGACAGCACAATAGGCTCTGGTGTAAACTCGCTACACCAGAGCATCTATCCCTTGAGTAGCTATACTTACTACCTCATCACTACAAGCGCGAGATAATAAGCCGAGCTACGAAGGGCGTACGCCACCAATCGTCGAGGCTACAGACGTACCATCCCGCTGAAGCCCATGAAGGCCATAGCGAGGATACCTGCCGAGATCAACGCAATGGGAATGCCCTTCATCGAAGGGGGAAGAGTCGTGCGAGCAAGCTGTTCGCGTATCCCAGCGAAGACCGCTAGGGCAAGTGTGAATCCTAGAGCAATCGATATGGCGTAGACAACGCTCTCTAGGAGGTTGAAATCCTTCTGAATCACCATGATTGCCACCCCAAGTACACAACAGTTTGTCGTGATAAGAGGAAGGAAGACTCCAAGGGCTTGATAAAGGGCTGGCGAGACCTTCTTGAGGATAATCTCTACCATCTGTACCAAAGCAGCAATGACGAGGATGAACGTAATCGTCTGCATGTACGTCATGTCCAGTGGCTCCAGTACAAACCTCTGTAGAAGGAAGGTACACATAGTCGAGAGAGCTAGGACAAAGGTCACTGCTGCCCCCATACCGAGGGCTGTGTCAATCTTCTTCGATACACCTAGGAAGGGACAGATACCGAGGAACTGTGAGAAGACAACATTATTGACGAAGACCGCTGCAACAAAGATGAGCAGATAGTGTATCATAGGACGAATTGCTTAGTAATGGAGGGGACTATTTCTTCTTGGCAATCTTATTCGATAACGCAATCAGGTAGCCGAGGACAATAAAGGCTCCTGGGGCAAGGACAAAGAGCAACGCTCCGTATTCCTTAGGGTAGACGTTCTGTCCGAAGACAGTCCCAGCTCCCAGCAGCTCACGAACAAGGCCCAAGAGGGTCAGCGAGCATGTGAAGCCAAGCCCTATCCCAAGTCCATCAAAGGTCGAATGCAGCACACTACTCTTGGCTGCTACGGCTTCTGCTCGCCCGAGTACGATACAGTTTACTACGATGAGTGGGATAAAAAGTCCTAGGGATGCATATAGAGCAGGCACAAAGGCCTGCATGAGGAGCTGTACAATCGTTACGAAGCCCGCGATTACGACGATAAAGCTCGGGATACGTACTGCATCTGGTACTAGGTGCTTGATCATAGAGATAACAGTGTTCGAGCAGATGAGGACGAACATGGTGGCAAGTCCCATAGCCATCCCATTTGCTGCTGAGCTGGTCGTGGCAAGAGTGGGGCACATGCCAAGCAGAAGGACGAAGGTAGGGTTCTCCGTCGTAATGCCATTGCGTATGATCTCTAATGGTTTCATAGATGCTGGAGATAGAGTAGCTGGGAGGATAAATTCGGGGGATGAGGGAGAGTCGAAACAGGTACCGAGGCAAACTGCATAGAGGTTATGGGGATACCTTAGTCGAGGTTACGAGGGAAACTATCGAGAGGTTATGAGGGAAACTAAGTTCTGGGTCAAGCTCTTCTTCCTTGATAGCCTTGGTAGACTATTCTTTGAGTAACAGAGCTAACTAAAATGCTGGATTAGCTCTTTGTCCCAGAGTTTGCACTCTCTGCTGTACTCACAGTGGCAGAGCTAACTGAATCGGAGGACTTGTTGCCACTCGCTTTGCTGCCCTCGGGATCTTGCATATACTTAAAGACGCTCCATGCACGATTGACTGCGTCTAAGAAGGCTCGGCTACTAATCGTAGCTGCCGTGATGGCATCGACCTTTCCTCCGTCCTTCGAGACAGAGAGCGGAGCCGAGGCTTTCATATCTAGTCCTCGCATATCACGGATACCACCCGTCTCACTCTTTTCATGGAACCATTCGGGAATCAGTGAGCCCAAGCCTGGACTCTCTGCGTGCTGAAGGACGGCGAAGTCCACGAGCTTACCTGAGGCATCGAAGCCCACCATCACGGAGATCAGTCCACTGAAACCTCGCTGTGTGTAGCTCTCGATAGCAAAGCCCACAAGCTGTCCCTTCATCTTGGCAGGATAAACGGTAAGCGAATCAGTTTCCCCCTCGGGAAGGACACGTATCTTTTCGGCAAAGGGGTTATTATCAAACTTCGGTGTCACGGCACTAATTGCCTCGACTTTGGCCTTGACTTGAGCCTCCTCAATGGGGGCTTTTGTCACCTTATTGACCAAGGCGAGGATACCGGAGACGATGATGCAGATCCCCGTTAGGGAGAGGAGCATGTTGCGGAGTGTCGAGCTGAGTTTTTCCATAGCCTATCGTCCGCCGAAGTGTCGAGGGCGGATATATATATTGATCAGAGGAGTGAAGCCATTCATGATGAGGATGGCGAATGACATCCCCTCTGGGTAGCTACCGAAGAGGCGGATAAGGATCGTCAAGAGACCGATAAGTGCCCCATAGAGAAGCTGGCCACGCTGGCTCATTGGACTCGTCACATAGTCGGTGGCCATGAAGATAGCACCGAGCATCATCCCCCCAGTGAGCAGGTGGAAGAAAGGTGAGGGATAGAGCGCAGGGTTGATGAGGTGCATTAGGCCAGAGAAGGCAAAGGCCGTCCCCAGCACTGCAACAGGAATATGCCAAGTGATTACCCGCTTATAGAGGAGGAATGCCAAGCCTAGCAGTAGGGCGATCGCACTAATCTCACCGAGACTCCCCCCGTGTAGCCCGAGGAGCATATCCAGAGTAGAGGGGACTTGATCCCAAGACATGCCTGGCGCTCCAGACTGGATAGCCTTCGCCACCCCCAGCGGTGTAGCCCCAGTAGTGGCATCGGTGTAGTGAAGTATCTGTCCAGCCTTAGGCCAAAGGGTCATCTGCGCTGGATAGGCGATGAGGAGGAAGACACGACCTACAAGAGCCGGATTGAAGATATTCCCCCCGAGTCCCCCGAAGCTCATCTTCCCCACCCCTATGGCTATGATGGCACCGATAGCGACGATCCACCAGGGGAGGCTAGAGGGGAGGTTCATCCCAAGCAGTACCCCCGTCAGGATAGCGGATCCGTCACGGATGGTAGGCTCTGTCCCGTAGAGGTACTTAGTGATGAGCCATTCGACGATGATGCAGGAGAGGACACTGACTGCGAGGACGACAAGCGCTCCGAGCCCAAAGGTTGCCAGCGATACGAGACAGGCTGGTACGAGGGCGAGGAGGACAGCGTACATGTTGCGCTCCACGCTATCTCCGCTATGTATGTGCGGGGAGGGAGAGATGATTAGTTTATCCATGTACTACTTAGCTTTTGCGTGAACGTATGATGGCGGTGACCTTTTGCTTGCCTATGCGGATGAAGTCGAGTAGCGGGCGATTCGATGGGCAGGTATAGCTACAAGAGCCACACTCGATACAGTCTACGATATAGTTCTTCTCCGTCGTCTCCCAGTCGGCATACTGCACGTCTCTCATGAGGAAGGCTGGGTTAAGCCCCATAGGACATACCGAGACACACTTGGCACAGCGGATACAGTTTCTCATGGGACGACGTACGGCATCCTCTTGAGGAAGGATTAATATCCCCGAAGTACCCTTAGTGACGGGAACCTCCGTGCCCAGTAGAGCCTTACCCATCATAGGTCCTCCGCCGATGATCTTACCGGTATCCTCGGGGAGTCCACCAGAGGCCTCTATGAGGTGCCCGATGGGGATACCAATACGAGCGTGGTAGTTGGAGGGCTTCTCTAGGTGCTTCCCCGTCACAGTCACGATACGCTCTACGAGGGGTTTGTTCTTCTGGACTGCCTCGTAGACGGCGAAGACTGTCCCTACATTCTGCACAACAGCACCAGCTGAGATAGGGAGGGCTCCGCTCTTAATCTGCTTGCGAAGTACAGCATCAATGAGCTGCTTTTCTCCCCCTTGAGGATACTGAACCTTTAGGGGCATGACGGTGATGTCCGTGTAGGCCTTGGCCAGCTGGGAGAGGTGTAGGATGGCATCCTTCTTATTGTTTTCTATGCCGATGACAGCCCTAGAGACACCAAGTGCCTTCATGAGGATCTTCACCCCAACAAGTATCTCTGCCCCCTTGGAGAGCATGAGCTGATGGTCAGAGGTGAGGTAGGGCTCACACTCCACAGCATTGATGATAAGTACCTCTGCCTTTTGCCCAGGAGGTGGAGAGAGCTTGACTTGCGTCGGGAAGGTAGCTCCCCCTAGCCCTACGATACCTGATGCGGCAATCCTGTCAATGATTTCCTTAGGCTCTAGCATGCACTCTGTGACCAATTCCTCAGAGCGGTCTATCCCCTCCTCCCACTCTTCCTCTGGAGCAACAGCGATGACAATAGCGGGGCGTTTATATCCGCCTGAGTCGTAGAAACCATCAATCTTAGTCACCTTCCCCGTGACGGAGGAATGGATATTAGCTGAGACAAAGCCACCAGCCTGAGCAATCACAGTGCCCACCTTGACCTGATCTCCCTTTTGGACGGTCGGTACGGCTGGTGCACCTATGTGCTGTCCTATAGGTATAATGACCTCCTTCGGCAGGGATATAGGCAGAATAGGACATCCTGCTGAGAGCTTGTTCTCGGGGGGATGGATGCCACCGAGGCGAAACGTGCGTAGCATATATCTATGAGGTATGAGCGTTTCTGATGATGATACTACCCTGCTAGGGAGCAGTAGGGGTAGAGGGTGTCGTAGGGGCTACGGGTGCGGGAGGTGTCGTCTCGGCAGTAGGGGTAGCCTCGGGGGTAGAAGGAGGGGGCGTAGCTCCAGCTGAAGCCTCTTCCTTCGGAGTCTCTTTCTTGGGGGGAGGGAAGCCTATCTCGTGAATCGCATGGGTAGGACATACCACCACACACTTACGACAGAGCTTGCACTTAGTATGGTCGATATAGGAGAGGTTGTCGGCAATCGTGATAGCCTCAAACTTACACTCCTTGAAGCAGAGCGAACAGCCGATGCAGGCATTCCCACAGGCCTTCTTTGCTACACCTCCCTTGTCCTTATTGACGCAACTGACAAATATCCTCCGTCCCTTCGGGCCTCGACGTCTTAGTTCTATGATGAACTTGGGGCAAGCCTTGACGCAAGCACCGCAAGCGACACACTTGTCCTCAATGATTACAGGAAGCCTCGTTTCGCTATCCATATACATAGCGTCAAATTCGCACGCATGTACACAGTCAGCCATACCGAGGCATCCCCAGCTGCAGTCGGTGTCCCCCTTATAAAGGGCTGAGGCAACGGCACAGCTGGATGCCCCGTCATAGACATTGGTCCGTGGGCGAGCCTCACAGGTACCATTACAGCGTACCACGGCGACGAGAGGATCTTTTTTCTCTGCAGCCATCCCGAGGATCGTTCCGACCTTCTCCATCACAGGTGAACCACCGACGGGGCAAAAGAGCCCGTCTAGTCCACCCTCGCTCTTGGCACAAGCAGCTGCGAAAGCTGCACAGCCGGGGAAACCGCAACCACCACAATTGGCCTGAGGCAAGACCTCTGCAACCTCTGCTATACGTGGATCTTCCTTGACCTCAAACTTCTTTGATACGATGTAGAGCAGTCCCGCCCCCAGCGCTCCGATAAGTGCGAGTATAGCAATCGTGATACCCATAATATAAGTTGGTGTTAATATGTGTCTGATGGATTGAGCGGACGTACCTCTAGCGCAAGCGTACGGCTCAAGATCGGTGTCAAGGCAAAGAGTATCAGGAAATAAAGGACGAGTGCCACTAGGGCAAGCAAGGCCGATGCCCACTCTCCCCAATGTAGTACCTCTTGCCCTACCCCAAGCATAAAGGGGATGAGAAAGAGTGGCAGGACGAAGGCAAGCAAAATAGCCCAGCGACCGACGCTGTCCTTTCCCTCAACGATTACCGCTTGACCTACTTCGTAGTGAATACCGTGTGTCTGTACCCTAATAAGTCGATCCTTGCAGTCGGCAGTAGTGCAAAAGTCTTTCGCATGACACCCAGAGCAGGCGCTCAGCTGCTGAATCCTCACGACAACCTCATCAGGGTGCACCTCTGCCACGATGCCCTCACGACGTTCGGATCCAGTATTCTTTCCGTTCATAAGTGGTGATACCTTGAATGGTGAGGGGCTGTAGTTATCAGTCCAAATCAGGACATCCCATACCACGTACGGCATGTCCCCATACAAATCACATCAGCAAATGTAGGTATTCTTTTAGAAAGAAACAAGGCTCTTCCTCCTTATTTTTAGGTAGACTCAGGAGGGGCATTACCAAGTACTCCCCACGACTTCCTATGCCAGATGAAAACAGGTATCGGGGAAAACGATTAAGGGGTACTGAGGGTACCTCTGAGGAGGTAGCGGGGGAAACTATCATGAGGTATCGGGGATACCTCACCGAGGGAATAAGAGGTCTGTATACCTGAGTGTCTAGAGCTATCAGCTCATCTCAAGAGAAGAAAAGGCTTGGGGTCAGCCGAATGACCTAATTGGTCTATTCGACTGACCCCAAGCTCTGTATACCCTACAGGCTATACAGGTCTTAATAGGTAGAGCGTACTACCTAATAGATGGTCTTATGCCTTACCTCCTAGTCAAATGGTAGGGTAACATTCTTAGCAATCAGTTGCCCCTTCTCATTGCGGTCTAGCTCTAACTCTACCCGATCTCCGACGGAGAGATCACTGAAGGTAATACCTGCAAGGCTCTTGTAGTGGAAGAACGCATTCTCCCCTATCCCAACATCAATGAAGCCAAATCCAGCCTTGAGGGCATTGACATACCCTTCCTTAATATCAGGTAGTGGCTCACTAGCCCTATCGAGATGCTCCTGGAAGTCTGGGAGCTCAATCCTCCCTATGACCTTCACTTCTGGAGAAGGAAGGGAGTCCTGCACGGTCATCGTCAGTTCAGGTAGAGGCTCACCAGCGAGCTTCACACCCTCCTCATCGGTGGATGCCTCATCACCATTCGTCTGTTCCTCTAGAGGTTCATTTGAGGATCGAGTGCGTGCCATAGGTGGCTGATAGGGGCGACCCTTGGTGTCTCTGAGGCGATCATCTGCACCACTTTTCGAGACGAAGAGTCCATTGATGATGGGGTCACTACGGTAGGCTCGACTATCAATGAGTTCGTTCATCATCACAGGATAAGTAGCCTCCTCCATCAGCTCAAATGAAGTGTAGGTCGTAGTAGGCTCTCTCTTTGCCTCCCCCTCATGCTCCAGATCCCATCCCAGTACCATCACACGGATACCTAAGGCATGGAGCTTCTTTACAAGAGGGATATAATCTCCATCAGCAGCAATAAGTACGACAACATCAAAGTCCTCGTGAATGGCACGCTCGTATGCCTCGAGAGCGAAGAGTACATCCACACCCTTCTCTTTCTTCTTCCCCTTGCCTGCACGCGAGAGAGGTAAGTGATGCTGGGTAACACCTTCGGCGTTGAGTACATCATCGAAGAGGCGTTCATAGAAGAGTACATCCCCAGCAGCCTTTGCAGCTTCACTAGCAGATAGGCGGCCACGGAAGTAATGAGCATCCACAATCTTACACAACTCAGGCTGGGTAGCCTCCAGCTGTGCAATCTGATAACGGAGGAAGCGATGTAGTCCCCCAACACTAAGGCGACTCCTACGCTCGTGATGCTGGTAATAGAAGGTACTTACATGCCAAAAATAATTCCCGTCATAAAAAATGCCTACACGGGTCAGGCGAGTTTTTTTCTCTTTTGTCATAATGTAATTGGTAAAATACTATTCCATGGTGGGCCCAGTGCTCTCTACCACGGATCACAAAGATACTTCTTTTACAAAGAAGCTCCCGTATCTACATAGCAATGGGATAGCTAGAGGAGGGCTCTTGTCCCTTACCTCTAGCTATCCCATAGTTGATTTACCGAGAGTAATAACCCGTGTTTAACTAAGGTAGCATATACCCACTTCGGAAGCTGGCAAAACAGACTTAGTCAAGCACGTGACGCTCGGCATGGTAAGACGAGCGAATGAGTGGGCCACTCTCTATATGACGTAGCCCTCTCTCTAGTCCAAGCGTACGAAGGCGAGCGAACTGCTTTGGATGTACATATTCGACTACAGGCAGGTGCCTCCTCGTTGGCTGTAAGTATTGCCCGATGGTCATGATTGACACACCTACAGCATGAGCGTCATCGATGAGCTCCAACACCTCTGCCTCCGTCTCCCCAAGGCCGAGCATGATACCCGTCTTAGCAGGGATACCACTCTCAGCAATACGCTTCAGCACAGAGAGGCTCTGGTCATATGTGGCGATGTGTCGTACCTCAGGTGTGAGACGTCGTATGGTCTCTAGATTATGTGAGATGATGCGTGGTCGACAAGCAATGATCTGATCCACATAGTCAAGCCTCCCGTTGAAGTCAGGGATAAGCACTTCGATTGTCACCTCTGGTGCGACACGACGAATGGCCTCAATAGTGCGAACCCAGTGACCAGCACCATAGTCCTCGAGGTCGTCACGGTCTACACTGGTGATGACGGCATGTCGGAGGTTCATCTTCTTGATACTCTGAGCAACCTTCATTGGCTCTAGAGGATCAAGCGGTGCAGGAGTCTTGCTAGAGAGGGTATTACAGAAGCGACAAGCTCGTGTACATACTGCCCCTCCAATCATGAAGGTAGCTGTACCCGCACTCCAGCATTCACCTTGGTTGGGGCATTTCCCACTATGGCAAATGGTGTTTAGCCCATGCCCCTCAATGGTTTGCTTGGTGTCGGTAAACGTAGAGTTATCGCCAAGGCGTATCTTGAGCCACTCAGGCTTACGTACACGCACCACGGTGCGCTTAGATGCTCTTGCTTGTTCCTCCTGCATAGTCAATATAAATATCCCCTTAGGGCGAGCAACACTCGCCCTAAGGGGAGCTATCATCAATTAAAGATTTGTCTGTAGGTAAGAGATCATCTTCTTGAAGAGGTGGTCTCGTGTCTTACCTCCATATATACTGTGGTTCTTGTCCGTGTAAAGAGCCATATCAAAAGGTAGGTCACGCTGGACAAGGAGCTCAGCGAAGTCCATGGCGTTCTGCACATGTACATTGTCATCTGCACTCCCATGAATTAACAAGAGCTTACCACGAAGGTTGTGGGCAACCTCTAGCACGGAGGAGGCTTTGTATCCATCTGGGTTCTCCTGAGGCGTACGCATAAACCGCTCAGTATAGATTGTATCGTAGAAACGCCAGTCTGTGACGGGAGCGACGGCAATCCCTACTTTAAACGTCCCATCTCCGTGGCACAGGCTCATCAGCGTATTGTACCCACCGAAGCTCCAGCCCCAGATACCGATGCGACCTGCATCGACATAGGGTAACTTCCCGAGGGCCTTTGCCGCCGCGATCTGGTCAGCACTCTCCTTCACCCCTAGACGAAGGTATGTACACTTACGCCACTCTTCTCCTCGTGCACCTGTACCTCGACCATCCACACATACCACGATGAAGCCATGGCTAGCGAGCACCTGCTCCCATCCATAGCCATACTGATCAAGTACCTGCTGAGAGTCTGGGCCACTATACTGAATCATCAGCACAGGATAGCGACGAGTGGGAGAGAAGTCATGAGGCTTCACGATCCAAGCATTCATAGCTTGTCCCTCTGCCCCTGTGAGCGTAATAAATTCCTTTGGAGCAACTCGATATTCCTCCAGTCTCTGCTGTAGTTTTTGGTTATCCTCCAGCACACGAAGGGGCTTGAGACTTCCCGTAGCGTAGACAGCTGTCACCGTAGGGGTGGTGGTGTTATTAAAGGTGCTGATATAATAGGCGAAACTATCACTAAAGATTGCTTGATTTGAGCCCTGCCCAGGGTGCAGTGCTGTACGCTTCCCCTTCGGATCTATGCGGTAGATGGAGCGACGCATGGGGGACTCATCAGCAGCTTGGTAGTACAGATTACCAGAGGCATCTGCGCCGTAGAAGTTCGTGACATCATAATGCCCCGAGGTCACTTGCCTCAGTAGCACACCCTTATCTGAATAGTGATAAAGGTGGCGGAAGCCATCACGCTCACTCGGATAGATGAAGCCCGAAGGAATAAAACGGCTCCAGGTAACGTTGTGGCTATCGACATAGGTCTTGCTCTTGTCCTCTAGGATCAGCTTAGGTAGAAGGGTCTTATTCTGTACATAGAAAAGACGCAAATGGTTCTGCTGTCTGTTTAAGGTAAACACCGCCAGCTGTCCTTCTCTCCCCACGAACTCAATACGAGGGATATAGTAGGGAGCTCCGTCTCGGAAGTTCACCTCCTTGCGCGAGCGATCCACCACGTTATATATGTGCAGTGAGACTCGTGAGTTAGGGGTACCAGCCTTCGGATACTTATAGGTGTAGGAAGTTGGATACTGCGAAGTGCCATACATAGGCATACTGTACTCCTGCACCTGTGTCTCATCAGTGCGTACGAAGGCTAGATAGCCACTGTCTTCACTCCAGGACAAGAGGCGAGTAGTCTCGAATTCCTCTTCGTACACCCAGTCGGTAATTCCATTCATTACCTTGTTTCGCTCGGCATCGTTGGTTACCTGTACCTCAGTGTCAAACTCAAACTTCTTGATGAAAATATTCCCATCCCGCACGAAGGCCACCATCCGTCCGTCGGGACTAAACGTAGGGATCATGACCTTACCCTTCGTATCGCTCAGTGGCTCAACGCGATTACGTCTTACATCATAGTGATAGGCATTCCCCTTGTGTGAGCGGCGATAGATCTGCTCCTGGTCGGTGATGAGCAAGATATGATGTCCCTTCGGCTCTAGGCGATAGTCATCGAACTTCTGGAGCTCGCAGTCACGAGCCCGATCTACGCTGAAGAGTGTATCAATGAGCTTACCTGTGGCAAAGCTGTAGCGTAGGATTGCCTTGTGCTGTGGGTCCATCATCGTGTAATGAAGGCCATCGCTCATCGAGCGCATCCCACGCCCTGCAGGTTGGGCAGCGAATTTACCAGAGTTAACCTCCTCGATCGTCATGGTACGTGTGCCTCTTTGGGCAAAGAGACTCCCTGCTCCGAGGCTGAGAGTGAGTAGGGATAATACAAGTAGTTTGCGCATAACTGCTATCTGTGTAATTTGTCTTTCACAAAGATACTAAAAGGGATGATTAGCCACTTGTAGCTTCCTGGCTCGGACATGTAAGGGCGACCGCACCCCACAATGCCCGTGTCAGACAAATGGCATGGCGTACTATCCCCTCCCAAGAAAGCTCTTTGCCAATATCTAATAGGTCACACCCTAATACTCACACAGCAGTAAAAGCAAGCCCCAACCACAGGGCAAAGCACCTCCAAAACGACCTCTACAACCCACTGACTATCATACCACTACAAGGGAGACTAAAAGCCCCCTCAACGAGTTACCATAAGTCGTCATAACGAGTTACTATAACTCGCTTAGGCGACTTACCATAACTTTTCATAGCGAGTTACCACAACTCTTCCGAGAGACTTATGGTAACTCGCTAACACCCCTCTTGAAACGGCCTAAATAAAGGGGATATGAAGACTTCATTACTCATCAAGCAGAGAGCTCCATACGGTGCCTTTTGACTTTCCTCTATCAAGCACCTCCCCTTTCGTTTTAGCTACCATACTTGTTGTACCTTTACCAACACAGAGACTACAAACAATGTATTTGTCTTGGAGCACTAAAGAACACGAAATAGCGAAGAAATAATGAACCAATATCAGATTGGAGGGAAGACCATCTCAGAGCACCTCCTGACGCTTGCAGAGCGAGGCAACCGCCCCTTTACCGAGAATCTACACCCTGGGATACCGGGTGTCCTCGGTGTACGTATCCCAGACCTTAGGAACCTCGCCAAAGCAATCGTGCGAAGTGGATCATGGCAGGACTACCTCACCGAGGCAGAGCATGGGGCAAATAGCCCAGAGCAGGATTTCATGGAAGCGCGAACGCTGCACGGACTGGTACTAGGGCTCATCCCACATCCTGACCTGGAGGAGTATCTCAGTCGTGTGGCGTGCTGGGTGAAGAGGATTAACTCTTGGTCGGTCTGTGACTGCTTCACCTTCTCGGGGCGAGAACGCTTTGTATCCGAGCATTCAGACCGTATATGGCAGTTCTTACTCCCCTATCTTGATGAGGCTGGGGAGTATGAAGTCCGCTTTGGCATCGTGGTACTGATGCAGTACTTCATTGATGAGGAGCACGTGCTTCCTTTATTGCGTCACTATGAGGGAGTACAGCACGAAGGCTACTACGTGCGTATGGCTCTGGCATGGGCAATTGCGGAATGCTACATCCACTATCGCAAAGAGACATTACCATTTCTCACAGCGCAGCGCTTCCCCGTCTGGGTACATAACAAGGCCATCCAAAAGGCATGTGAATCCTTTCGTGTCATCCCAGAGGAGAAAGCCACCCTCAGGTCACTTAGAGTAAAGGCCTAGAGAAAAGGAACCTCGCCTAACCTAAATGAACGAAGGTTGGGCATAATAAAAGCCATCAGACTAGGAGTGTCACTAGTCTGATGGCTTTATTTGGTAATGATGATGTCATACGCTAAGTTACCCTCATCTCCCATTAGTGAGGGAGGAACATAGCTCAGCATCTACAGAGTTTAGTCGATGGCGTAGGTAGAGTTAATGGTGATGGTGGCTGTTTTCATCTTTGAGGTGGTATTGAATGAGCCACCCCAACTGTAGTCTTCATCACTATTTTGCCCTACAATCTGGAAGACCCCCATGCTGGAACGCTGGAGCTTCCCTAGGCTCACTGATCCCCCTTCAGCAATGACCTTAGCACGATTGCGTGCATCTTCACTCGCATCCTTGAGCATCTGAATCTTTAGGTCATTTAGCTTGGTGTAGTAGTAACGAGGTGAGCCAGATTCGATCTCAATGCCTCGGTTAATGAGTTCGGAGATCTGACGAGAGACGGCTTCGGTGGCATCAATATCCTTTGAGGTAATGGTGACACTCTGCGTGAGTGAGTAGCCACGGAAACGATAGTAAGAGCGACCATCGGAGTCTTCGTAGCGGTCACTTTCACGTGAGATACTTATGCTACTATAAGCAATGGCATCAGCGGGTACATTCTTACCCTTGAGGAAGGAAGCCACAGCCTCACGTTGCTCTTTCAGCTGGCTGTAGGCCATGGGGAGGTCTGAGGACTCTGCACTGAAAGAAGCTGACCAAACAATGAGGTCCGACTGGAAGTTACGCTCGGCCATACCCGTCACACTGATGCTCTTCTTGGACTGAGAGCGGAAGCCTTTCAACCCACCTGAGAGTAGGGCAACGGCACCGAGGAAAATCAAGGCAACGAAGATAATCGTCGCATAGAGGAAGTTCTTGTTCATTGTCGCTATTCGTTTATATAGTGTACAGAAATGAGCTTATTACTTACCACAAATATATACCTTATCTACATACGTTAGAAGCATCCAGCTCACACCAGTGATAATTAGGTTGGCATGCCCCCTGATATTGTGGTGAGAATCCCTAAAAAGCAAAGTAACCCTTACATACTCAATATAGCAGGAAGTAGCCACTTTACAGAATAAAGAAAGGAGTCATCAGGTTAAAACCTATCGTCATGATGCCTAGACGACCAAGATGATACTTCTAGCGGCTACTTATTTGCCTATTTCTTCTTAGTTCTTCTCATTGGATTTCCACACTTCACAAACGCCCTAGATACGAGGATTATGAAAGAGATGTAACGACTTACCATAAGTCGTCGAAACGAGTTACCATAACTCTCTTTGACGACTTACCATAACTCGTTGAAGCGAGTTACCACAACTCTTCGTGACGACTTATGGTAACTCGTCACCACTCGTTTATCTACCTTTCGTATTCCGCTCTGTGTGAGCTCAGTATAAGTCCCAGCTAAAAGGGCTGAGGCATCTATACACAACTTATATTGACCACCAAAGGCAAACAACACCTCTGATGAAGGTAAAAAGCACCCTATCTTAGCACCCTATCTCTAAGTGACAATACACAACCCTTCTGTTTTTATATACCGCATGCTAAAGCGTCGTATCTTTGCAGTCGAATACAGAGAGTAAGATAGCTCATAGTGGCACGATATGGACTTTAGACTGACAGAGCAGTTTACGAACCTCAGTTACCTAGCAGTGATTGTGATAGGTCTACTGACCCTGTTGGTGCGTACACTCTCGCCAAATATGTGGCAACTGATCTGGTTCAGCATGAAGTATCGGCATATTGGCTCTCTGCGCTCTCGTGTGGATAGGATCGTACCTATGTGGGCCTTCCGTACACTCCTTTACCTGTTGGAGGGATTGGGCTACGGCTTTGTATTCTACCGCATCTTTACACTGATGGGGCTAATCCCTACGTCGGGGTATAACACACTGCTCTATGCCTTAGGGGGAGCTTCGCTAACGATCTTTGTCCTTACTCTCCTGCATGCGAAGAGCTTCAACCTATGGCGGTACATCTTCTTCACAGGGGATAGTGGGGAACTGCTAGATCAGGATTACCTCTTCCAAGACTGGATACGTGCAAGCATGGCACTCCCCCTCGCCCTTATAGCCCTCCTCCCGATCCCAACACAGTATGTATTATACTCCGTACTAGCCATTATCTTCACCACTGAGCTTGTGACGCTATGGAACATAATGCGCAGATTAAGGCAGGTGGCAGGCGGCTACCTCCTTCTTTTTTTGTACCTTTGCGCCTACGAAATCATTCCATTCCTATATATCATAGGGGCAGGAATCTATTTGACGAGGAGTGATCTCCTCCCGAATTTGTTTCAATGAGTATCAAGAAGATTCTAATCACTCAACCTAAGCCTGAGTCAGGTAAGTCTCCATACTACGACATCGCCTCACGCTATGGTGCCGTAGCTACATTCCGGGCATTCATCGAGGTGGAGTCCGTCACTACTCGAGAGTTCCGCAACCAGAGGATAAACATCCTAGATCATACGGCGATTGTCTTCACCTCACGCAAGGCTATGGAGCATTTCTTCGGCCTCAGCGAGGAGCTTCGGGTTTCGATACCTGACGACATGAAGTACTTCTGCATCAACGACCATGTAGCCAACTACCTGCAGAAGTTCGTCGTCTACCGTAAACGCAAGGTCTTCTTCCCTGAGCAAGGTGGACAAGCTGAGCTGGTAAACCTGATGAGCAAGCACAACAAGGAGACCTTCTTCCTCCCAATGGCAGAGGATCATAAGAACGACCTCATCGAGCAACTCACAGCCAAGAAGCTCCTTTTCTCCCATGCAGTGATGTACCGCACGATCAGCGCAGAGTTCTCCGTAGCAGAGAAGAAAGAGAAGTACGACATGATGATCTTCTTCAGCCCTGCTGGTGTAACATCTCTTCTGCATAATCACCCTGACTTCAAGCAAGGTAAGCTCCAGATCGCAGCCTTTGGCCCTGCTACCTGCAGTGCTGTAGAGCAGGCTGGCTTACGCCTTGACCTTGCCGCTCCTACACCAACAGCCACCTCTATGGCTATGGCTCTGGACACCTATCTAGAGCAGCAAAACAAGTAGGTATACGCCCCCCTTGTGTAGCACCTCTTCCCCCCTTCGCTATACGCTAGATAAGAAAGAGCGTCTGCATCTCAAGCGAGATGTAGATGCTCTCTTTGCTTCTGGCCAAGCCTTCATAGCCTATCCTCTACGTGTCATCGTAGATATTCGCCCCATCGTAGAGGGGGAGCAAGCTGGGTGTGCTATATTGGTCGTCGTAGCAAAGAAGTACTTCAAGCGAGCCAACAAGCGCAATCGTGTGAAACGACTCATCCGAGAGTGCTATCGTCTGAACAAGCATCCGTTAATCCACTTGGCTGAGGAACGAGGAGTACGTGTACATATAGGCCTACTCTCCGTAGCAAAGGAGCTTCCCAGCTACCATGAGGTAGAGCGTGGCATGCTCAAGGCTCGAGCACGTATCGAGACGCTACTCATGGATGAAGGGAAAAAGGACAACGAGATATGAGACGCATCATACAATGGGTAAGAACGCTCTTTATGTGGCTCCTCCTCTTGCCTATTTACTTCTACAAAGTAGCGATCTCACCACTCACTCCTCCCTCCTGTCGCTACACTCCATCCTGCTCGACCTATGCCGTCGAAGCTATTCGCAAGCATGGGCCACTGAGGGGACTCTACCTCGCCGTACGACGTATCCTACGTTGTCACCCCTGGGGGGGTAGTGGCTATGATCCCGTGCCCTAGTAAGAGACAATATGATAGATATGTCAGTACCTTACATCAACCTGCACACGCACCACACTCCACAAGCGACAGAGGACTGCCGAGTGATTGTGAGCCATAGCCTCCTAGATCACTCTTCCTTCTCCGAGCATCCTCACATCTACTACAGCCTTGGACTTCATCCTTGGGATGAAGAGACACTCACAGAGGCTTCCCTTACAGAGCTGGAGCAAATACTGCAGACTACACCACGTATAATTGCCCTTGGGGAAGCTGGACTTGATCGTGTTTGTACCACAGATTACAGCCTCCAGCTTCGCTTCTTTGAACGACAGATAGAGCTGAGTGAGACCCTGCGACTTCCACTCATCATTCACCTAGTCAAGGCACAGGATGAACTACTCAGACTACACAAGCTCTACCACCCTACATGTCCATGGGTCATCCATGGCTTCCGAGGTAAGGCACCAATGGCAACACAGCTCCTAGAAAAAGGAATATACCTAAGCTTCGGTCGACATTTCCATCCCGAGAGCCTCGCCCTTGCCCTAGAGCAAAAGCGAGCCTTCTTAGAGACCGATGATCTACCCAACCTATCCATTCAAGAAGTGTACACCCATGCTTGCCAAGCCCTCTCTCTTGATGAACTGACGCTGCGTACCGAGCTCTACCAACAAGCTCAACAGCTCTTTAAGGTGTCGTGAGACAACAACAAGAAAGAAAAGAAACCCACAGAGGGCATACACCCAACCATAAGCAAAAGAAAACTCCATCTGAGCCTCTCTTGAGTCACTCTGATGGAGTTTTCTTTCACTATTTATATCCGCTCCCTCTAGGCTTCGCAGGATCAGTCATTGGGTAAGCTCCTAATAGCTCCACTATGAGCAAATGCTATCCTTCAATGAAGTACCACATTATCTGTTTTTGAAATACACCAAGCCCCTAACCTTGTTTACTCATGAGAACACATACTTATTCCTTAGGGAAGAGGGCAGAGAGAATTGTCTTAGTTGCACCTCGCTGCGTAGCGAAGTAAGCTTGGGCTCGCTCAGAGAGACGTTGAGCCTCCATTGGATCATCAAATCGAGAAATGAGCATCGAGAGTTCACTTTCGGTATGCAAGATGAAGCCTGCGTCATGCTGACAGAGCTCCCTCACCTCTCGGTGTTTATGTATCTCTGGACCAAAGAAGACAGGGATACCATAGACTGCTGCCTCCAATGTATTATGCACGCTCTTTCCAAAGCCTCCCCCTACATAGGCGTAACGGCCATAACGATAGATCGAAGAAAGAAGGCCGAAGCAATCAATGATGAGACAGTCGTAATGCCCAATCTGTTCGCCTCGCTGAAGTGCAGAATAGCGCACCGAGGGCCGCTGGATCTTGGTCTCAATAGAGCGTAGATGCTCCTCATGTATCTCGTGTGGTGCAATGATCAGCTTGAAGTCTTGAGGTGCCCCATTGAAATAGGGAAGCAGTATCTCTTCATCTTCTGGCCAAGTGCTCCCAGCCACAAGGACTCGCCCTTCGAGACAGGAAGCCTCAGGGATATCTTTAGCCTCTTCAGCAATCTCAAAGACTCGATCGAAGCGTGTATCCCCCGTGACACTAACCTCCTCCACGCCGAACTCATGCAATAGCTCTTTCGAGGCTTCATCCTGCACAAAAAGATGACGAAAGAGGGAAAGCAGACGCAGATACCATCCCCCCCAAGGGCGGAAGAAGAGCTGATCTCTACGGAAAATGGCTGAGACTAGATAGGTCGGGATGCCTCGGTTAGACAAGGCATAGAGCATCGTCGGCCAGAAATCATACTTGATGAATATAGCTAGGTCCGGATGCGCCAGCTCAAGGAAACGACTCACTGAGGGCTGTCGATCAGAGGGTAGATAGACGACTACATCAGCACCATCATAGTCATGGCGCACTGTATAGCCCGATGGACTAAAGAACGAGAGGAGGATTTGATACTCAGGATGCTCACGACGTAATGCCTCCATCAGAGGGCGTCCTTGTTCGAACTCCCCCAATGAAGAGGCGTGAAACCAAGCCACAGGGCGATCCTTCTGGAGCGCACACAACCGCTCTGCCGTCATGCGTCTACCATCGATGATTAGGCGTGCCTTGCGGTTGAAGGGTGCTACAAGATGAAGGACAGCGGAGGCAAGGATACCCGCGAAGCTATAGAGTGGGTTCATCAATCGAGGAGAGCGTTTAGCCAAGGACTTCAATAATGCGAGCTAAGCGACAGAGCGTCTCCTCTCGCCCAAGCAGAGCAGAGATATCAAAGAGATGTGGTCCCTTTGCTGCTCCTACCAGAGCTAAACGGAAACAGTTCATGACTGCTCCTAGTCCATAGCCTTTCTCCTCTATCCATGCCTTTACTGCCTGCTCGGTCTCTTCAGAGGGAAGAGCCTCAGGGAGAGTCAAGAGCAGATGAGAAAGCTCTCTCATCTGGTCGGCACTATCAGCCTTCCATCGCTTGGATACCGTCTTCTCGTCATAGACTGTAGGTGCAGAGAAGAAATACGTAATCTGCTCAAAGAGCTCAGGTAGTACCTGTGCACGCTCCTTAACCAAAGCAATGCAATGAGCCACGCGAGCCGCATCGAAGGGATAGCCAGCCTCTTCAAAATAAGGACGGAGCAGCGAAGCGAGACGATTATCCGATGCCTCTTGGATATAGTGATGGTTGAACCACTTCCCCTTCTCATAGTCAAATTTAGCTCCTGCCTTACTGCACTTCTCTATGTTGAAGTGTTGGACTAGCTCCTCGAGGCTCATCACCTCACTATGGTCATTCCCAGGGTTCCAGCCAAGCAAAGCAACAAAATTCACTACGGCCTCAGGCAGATAGCCACTCTCCCGATAACCCGATGATACTTCACCTGTCTTTGGATCAACCCAACGAAGGGGGAAGACAGGGAAACCTAAGCGATCTCCATCGCGTTTACTGAGCTTACCATTGCCCTCTGGCTTCAGCAGGAGTGCTAGGTGGGCAAAGCGAGGCATGGTTTCCTCCCAGCCGAAAGCCCGATAGAGGAGGACATGCAGAGGAGAGCTAGGAAGCCATTCCTCCCCACGGATGACGTGTGAGATACCCATCAGATGGTCATCTACGATATTAGCTAGGTGGTAGGTGGGTAGGTCATCTGCACTCTTATAGAGCACTTTGTCATCGAGTACGGAGCTATTGAAGGTCACACGCCCACGAATCATATCATCGACCTCAACCTCTAGCTCTGGCTCGATGAGGAAGCGGACGACATACTGAGTACCAGCCTTCAGGAGACCCTCTACCTCGTCCTTGGGTAGACTCAAAGAGTTGCGCATCGAGCCACGTGTCGTCGCATCGTACTGGAAGTTTGCCACACTACGTCGTTTAGCTTCCAGCTCCTCAGGAGTATCGAAGGCAATGTAAGCCTTCCCCCGGTCTAGCAACTCTTGCACATACTTACGATAAATATCCCGGCGCTCACTCTGACGATATGGACCACAATCCCCACCGTAGCTCACGCCTTCATCAAAGCGTATACCAAGCCATTCCAAAGCCTCAATGATATAAGCCTCCGCTCCTGGCACGAAGCGTTGGCTATCCGTATCCTCGATACGCAGGAGCAGGTCGCCCCCATGAGCTTTAGCAAAGAGGTAGTTATACAGAGCTGTTCGTACCCCTCCAATATGGAGAGCCCCTGTAGGACTCGGGGCAAAGCGTACACGGACTTTTCGTTCAGACATATAAGATGTGTAGTTAATCTTGTTCTTATTGTAACTACCTTGTCTCCCTAGGTAGGAGAAGATGCCACGAGCTGTGCTGAGAGAGCAAACGCTCCAGCTCTGATAAGGAGATTGGCTCTTCTCCGGCTTCATTCAATGGACAAGTGGGAGAGACAAGGGCTATAGTACCATTTATGAAAATCGTGCGCTCCGTTTCCTCTGTGAAAGGACGGATATCTAATGCTCCACTAGGGAGACTTTGTACTGCTATCGAGCGAGTAAGGTAGCTTCCAACCCGTAAGTAGTGGCTGGCATAATAGGGATAAGGAGGAGAGGAGTGCCTCGGGCTATAGATCATCGGTATCATCGGTTATAAGAGGCTCCTCTGGGTCTTCCGTAGATGGTGTAGGCTCGGAGATCGCTAGTGTCGTACGAGCGAAACTAAAGCTATCTACTGCTAGGAAATGCCCCTTCAAGGTAGGAGCAAAGCCTCGCAAGCTCCCGTAGGCCGTACGCATCCTCTTCCCTGATGGTAGCTCTAGGGTAATAAGGTGAAGCCCCGAATGCTGAAGGTTAATCTGCTCTGAGATATGCGTGGAGTCAGCCAGATGAAGCTGTAAGCGCAGGGCAAGAGGTTTACTACCCTTCACTCCTAAGCCAAGCACTCGAACGGCAAACGTAACTCGCGTATTCGCTTCATAGCTCTGATCTGGTGTGTAGGCAAAGGTTCGCTCAATGTACCGCCCTGCTGGATAGTAACTCACACTATCAGGCAATAGGTTTACCGAGTCTATATCACCTGCACGCCAACGCCAGAGTCTATTCTGGACGCTGTCTAGACTATCCACCTTACGCTTGAGCGGGACTTGCCTGCTGGTGAGGTCATTTACCGCATACTCATAGATCTTGGTATAGTTCTCTAACTCATGCGTACTATACCAGACAAGGGAGCTATCCCAGTCCTGTAGAGTGAGGCCATGCCGTGCTAGCAGAGCCTCATAACCAATAATACGCAAACTATCCGACAGTCCCTGCTCGGAGAACGAAGCCTCCGCCATAGCCATCTCACCCATGATACTCTGCATGGTGCGGACGTCTACTCGCTTCCAGCCTTGGGAGCGACAACCTATCCCAACGCAGATCACGAGGAATAGGAGTGAAAGATAGGCTAGGAGCTTCGGTCGCATGAAATGGACATCCGCGGGCATGGCTAAGCTTCTGGGGGAGTAGAGGAAGAATGCTTCTTCTTTTGAAGTAGCTCTAGGGCTGTGGTGCAGGTCTTACGGTAGAAGAGGAGCAAGGCAAGCACCCCAGTGGTGATGCAAGAGTCGGCGAAGTTGAAGATCGGACTAAAGAAGATAAAGGGTTCACCGGCATGGACAGGGCTCCAGCTGGGGTAGGTCGTCCGTATGATTGGGAAGTAGAGCATGTCTACGACCTTACCTTGTAGGAAGTCCCCATAGCCCTGCCCCCAAGAGACCAGCTGTGCCACCGACCCATGGCTCGAGGTGAATACCTCTCCGTAGAAGAGGCAGTCTATGATATTACCGAAGCCTCCTGCTATGACGAGTGAGAGGCAGAGGTAAAAAGGTAGGCTGAACCGACCTGTACGGATAATCCTAATGAGGAAGTATAGCCCTGCACTCATGGCTAGAATACGGAAGAGTGTCAGTAGGAGCTTACTCCCAATAGTAATCCCGTACGCCATCCCCTCGTTCTCCACGAAGTAGATCTTGAACCACGAGGTGATCTCGTGCATCTCACCCTCTATCATCGTCGTCTTGACCCAGATCTTAGTCACTTGATCAATGACTAGAAGTAGGACGACAAATGCGAGGCAGATAAGTAGGTTGTTCCTTGTACCCTTGCCTTCGGTCATGCTTATTTCTTCTCGTTGAGCTTTGCCTCTATGCTCAGTGTGGCGTGAGGCACAGCACGTAGGCGTTCCTTAGGGATGAGCTTACCCGTCTCACGGCAGATGCCATAGGTCTTATTCTCTATACGGCGTAGGGCGGCCTGGAGGTTATGAATGAACTTCAGCAGGCGCTCAGCCATACGTCCTGCCTCGCCCTTGGAGAGCGAAGCTGCGCCTTCGTGGACAGCCTTAAAGGTAGGGAGCGTATCGGCTACATCATTCTCCGAGGAGTTTGTTGCACTGCCTCGCAGCAGCTCGTAGTCCTTAATCGCCTGATCCAGTTTGTGTAGGATCAGATCCTTGAACTCCTGGAGTTCCTCGTCCGTGTAGGAGGTTTTTTCTGTACTCATGGGACAGTATAAATTAAATAGATGAGGAACGAGGAGCCTCAGAAGAGGCTTCCCTCGCTCTACTTATTTCACTAGTTGTTAGCCTGCTCAATGAAGATTGGGATGATTCGATCATCTATATCTAGCTCGAGGGTCGGCGTAAAGCCCATACGCTGGTCTATGCTGACGGCTTGTACCTCACGGGAGATGTAGGAGCCGTAGAGGGCAAGCACCTTCGCTAGCTCCTCACCCTCGGGCAGGAGGACTCGGATACGGTCACTGACCTCGAAGCCACTCTGCTTCCTCAGATTCTGTATGCGGTTGATGAGTTCTCGTGCAGTACCCTCTAGGCGTAGCTCATCAGTAACCGTAATGTCTAGGGCAATGGTGAGTGTCCCTTCGTTGGCCACGAGCCATCCGGGGATGTCCTCCGAATAAATATCCACATCCTCACGCTCGAGGACGACCTCTGTGCCTGCAACATTTAGGGAGAGCGTACCTGCACGCTCCAGCTCTAGGATCTGAGCCTGCTCAAGGGTAGAGAGTGCCTCTGCCAGGGGCTTCATGATCTTACCATAGCGTGGTCCTAGCTTCTTGAAGTCCGGGCGAATACGCTTGACGAGTATCCCTTCACCTCCGTCCGACACGAACTGCAGTTCCTTGAGATTGACCTCGCTAAGGATCAATGGGATGACGGGCTCGATCGCTGCACGCTCCTCGGCACTCGTCACGGGGATCATGAGGCGTTGTAGAGGCTGACGCACCTTGATATTCACCTTACGTCTTAGGGCTAGTACCATAGAGCAGATGCTCTGAGCTAGGCTCATGCTTCGCTCTAGCTCAGCATTGATAGCAGAGCGGTCGGCCACGGGGAAGTCTGCTAGGTGCACTGAGTGCTCCGTCGCATTCGTCCCTCGGCTGACGAGGTCTCTGTATAGCTGGTCAGCATAGAAGGGGGCAATAGGAGCCATGAGCTTCGCCACGGTGACCAAGCAGCGATAGAGGGTCTGGTAGGCGGAGAGCTTGTCGGTCGTCATCTCGCCTGCCCAGAAGCGACGACGAGAGAGACGTACGTACCAGTTGCTCAGTTGCTCAGAGACGAAGTCTCCGATAGCACGAGCGGCCTTAGTAGGCTCGTAGTCCTCGAGATCACGGTCTACCTCTAGGATGAGGCTGTTGAGAGCAGAGAGGATCCAGCGGTCGATCTCTGCTCGCTCACTGAGGGGCACCTCTGCTGCCTCTGCCGTGAAGCCATCGAGGTTGGCATACAGAGCGAAGAACTGATATGTATTATAGAGTGTGGCGAAGAACTTACGGCGCACCTCATCTATTCCCTCTAGGTCAAACTTGAGGTTATCCCAAGGAGAGGAGTTGCTGATCATGTACCAGCGTAGAGGATCAGAGCCGTATTCTTGGATTGTAGAGAAGGGGTCTACGGCATTGCCGAGGCGCTTACTCATCTTGTTCCCATTCTTGTCTAGTACGAGGCCGTTAGAGATAACAGCCTTGTAGGAGCTCTGGTGGGAGACCATCGTGGCGATGGCGTGTAGGGTGAAGAACCATCCACGGGTCTGGTCTACACCCTCTGCGATGAAGTCTGCAGGGAAGGCTCGGCCACTCTCCAGCAGTTCCTTATTCTCGAAGGGGTAGTGTAGCTGGGCATAGGGCATAGCACCTGAGTCAAACCATACGTCTATGAGGTCTGTCTCCCTACGCATAGGCTTACCTGAGGGTGAGACGAGGATGAACTCATCCACGTAGGGACGATGCAGATCGATCTTGTCGTAGTTCTCCTTCGTATAGAGACCTGGAGTAAAGTCTGCCCAAGGGTTCTTATCCATGAAGCCTGCCTGAACGGAGCGTTCTATCTCGTTGTAGAGCTCCTCGACAGAGCTGATGCAGATCTCCTCCTGACCATCTTCCGTACGCCATATAGGTAGGGGGGTACCCCAATAGCGACTACGGGAGAGGTTCCAGTCCTGGAGGTTCTCCAGCCACTTGCCGAAGCGTCCAGAGCCTGTGCTCTCGGGCTTCCAATTGATTTTATTATTGAGCTCCATCATCTCCTCCCTACATGCAGTGGTGCGTATGAACCAACTATCTAGGGGGTAGTAGAGGACAGGCTTGTCTGTTCTCCAGCAGTGGGGATAGGAGTGCACGTGCTTCTCGATGCGGAAGACCTTACCCTGCCCCTTGAGGTGTAGTGCGATGGAGACATCTAGGCTCTCATCGCTCTCGGCGAGGGTCTCATCGTAGGCATTCTTGACAAATCGCCCTGCAAACTCGCCGTAGGCATCGACGTTCACTGAGGACTGTACAAACTGAGGGTCGAGATCCTCTATATGGTAAAGTCGCCCACGCATGTCCACCATCGGACGCTCGTTACCGTCTCTGTCTCGGACGAGGAGTGCCCCGATGTTGCTCTGCTTGGCTACCTTGTTGTCATCAGCTCCGAAGGTAGGAGCGATGTGTACGATCCCCGTACCGTCACTTGTGGTAACGAAGTCACCTGAGATCACTCGGAAGGCATCCCCATTAGGGGTCATCCAGGGAAGTAGCTGCTCGTAGTGCATACCCACGAGTTCGCTACCCTGCCAGCGTCCGACGATCTGATAGGGGAGCTTCTTATCACCCTTTTGGTAAGCCTGTAGTGCTTCTTCCCCCTCAAGCTCCTGAGCGAAGAGGGTATGTAGCAGGGGCAGAGCTAGGACTACCGTGATGGGGTCACCGCTATAGGGGTTGAAGGTGCGTACGGCTACGTATTCGATCGTAGGTCCGACGCAGAGGGCTGTGTTGGAAGGAAGAGTCCAGGGGGTTGTCGTCCAAGCGAGGAAGTAGGCAGCCCCGTGACCCCTCATCTCTTCCTTGGGATCAAGGATGGGAAACTGTGCGATACAGGTCGTATCCTTTACGTCCCGATAGCATCCGGGCTGGTTCAGTTCGTGGGTACTGAGTCCGGTACCAGCTGCTGGGGAGTAGGGTTGTATGGTGTAGCCTTTGTAGAGTAGCCCCTTCTTGTAGATGACGCTAAGGAGATACCAAAGACTCTCTATATATCTATTGTCGTAGGTGATGTAGGGGTGCTTCATATCCACCCAGTAGCCCATGAGACGTGTCAGTTCCTCCCATTCCTGAGTGTACTTCATCACCTCACGGCGACAAGCCGCATTGTAGTCAGCGACACTGATGCTCTTGCCGATGTCTTCCTTGGTGATCCCGAGAGCCTTCTCTACGCCTAGCTCCACGGGCAAGCCATGGGTATCCCAGCCTGCCTTACGGTCTACACGATAACCCTTCATCGTCTTATACCGACAGAAGATATCCTTGATTGAGCGAGCCATGACGTGGTGAATACCCGGCATACCATTAGCAGAGGGTGGGCCTTCGTAGAAGACAAAGGAGGGGGCACCCTCTCTCAGTGCTAGGCTTCGGGCGAAGAGATCTTCTTCTTGCCACTGGTGCAGGACCTTCTGGTTGATCCCAGCTAGCAGTAAGCTCTCGTATTCAGGGAACTTATGGCTCATATATCTGTACCTGTTATAAATATGTAGTGGGCAAGAGCGACTGCTACAGCAGCCTATCCTCCCCCGCAGTATATACTAAAAAACGCTACAAAGATACATTTTTACCCCATACGACCCGATAGGTGCACCTCGCTCTACCCTTCCCCTTTTGCCTCGAAGTAGGCGTACAAAAAGGATTAGATAAGCCTTCCTGCTCCTCGAGCGTGAGCATCTACCACTCCCCTTTCTGTCCTTGCTCTCATACAAATTGAGAAGAGTACCCAGCCTTACCAGAAAAGCCACCCCTCCTCTCCTTCATTTATGCCCCATAGCCCCTCTATGGGTCTCCTCCTTCCCCTAGAATAGGATTGTTTCACTTCTCCTAAATAGTTATCCCCGTAACCTCCTCCGAGGTTACGGGGATAACCCCCTAGAGGTTCCCTCAGTACCTCTTATGAGGTTATGAGGATACCTATCTGAGGGCTTATCTATTGGGGTAAAAGGGCATCCTAGGAAACCCTACTCAAAGCTAAAGGAGAGAAGAACCATACGAGACGCAGCTCGCTCAATGGCGTGTGTGTAGTAGATGCGATGGTCATCACGAAGGTCTGTGCGCTTGGCATCTAAGGCGTTCGAGAGTCCGTAGCTCAAGGTAAGTTGGGGTGAGAGCTTGAAGAGGCGAAAGTACAGGTCACAGCCAAAGCCAAGCATAGCCCCATAATCCAATGCCTTTAGTCTCAGCACATCCCCCCTTCGTCCACCGAGGAAACTACCAGCATAAATCCCAGCAGAGATGAACGGACGTATATTGCCGAGGCGCATCGCCCCCCACTTCAACTCCAGCGGCAGAGTCACGGAATGCATCTTCACCGAGTGGCTAGCAACCCGACTGCGACCATCCGTATAGTCCACCTCCGTCTCCCCCAGATGAAGCGTGGGCATGAGCCGAAGCTCAAGACTAGGGACAAGCACTACCCCACCGATAACCCCCACACTAAAGCCAGGCTGGTAGCTCGGGGTATCTGCCCAGAGTGACGTACCCTCGGGTGTCATATAGCCTCGGTTCGTGATCCTGAGATCAGGGGCGTGCATCCCAAGCCTAAAGCCCAGATAGTACTTGCGTAGATCAACGTAGGGCTGGTGCTGAATTACCTCCCTTTGCGCCCAAGCCTGCCCCTCTCCCGAACAGACGGAGACAAAGAGGGTCAAACCAGCACACAACAGGGAGAAGGGACGACGCATAGGGAGATGGAGTGGGCGGGTTAAGAGCGCATGTGTCGCTTGAGGTGACCTAGTGCATAGCGCATGCGTCCGAGGGCAGTATTGATACTGACACCCGTTTGCTCTGCGATTTCCTTGAAGCTAAGTTCCTCCCAATAGCGCAGGCGCACGACCTCCTGTTGCTCGGCAGAGAGGCTACTGATGCCCACACTTAGCTCGGAGAGATGCTCTCGGAAGATGATGGCTTCCTCTGCACTAAGATCACCTGAGGCTACCTGCAACGTCTGTACAATACCCTCAGGATTGTCACTCTCAAGAGGCTGGGAGGTACCACGAGCTTTCTGCCTACGGAAGTAGTCAATCACAAGGTTATGCGCCACCCTACCTAGCCAGCTCTTGAACTTACCCTCAGCCGTGTACCGACCTTGTCTGATGGTAAGCATGACCTTGATGAAGACGTCTTGAAAGACATCCTCTACTTGGTCTTCGTCAAAGATGGAAAAGCGGATAAAGGTGTGCACGTAGGCATCGTGCCTCGTTAGTAGCTCGTTGAAAGCCTCATCGCAACCTTTAGCATAGAGATGAACGAGTTCATCATCCTTCATGCCTTCATATCGTTTCATTGTCGTCTTGTTTTTAAGCCCTGATACTCCGGTCGGCATAGGGTAATCACCCCAAGAACACGGCATCAAAGGCTCGACTATACATTATTCAGATATGTAGAGTTGCTTCTATAGGCGCTTTCAGCTTGTTGTACTAACTAATTCTATGATGGTTGATAAATGTATTCCCTTACGCATCAAGGGCTTTACTGATTGCAAATTAAATGATATGTTTCGATAGTTCCAAATCATAGCTCCCCCAAAGTAGCTGAAGGGCAGGCAAATGAGAGACAGGGAGGCCCTTAGTCAAGAAGAACACGAACCCATATAAACCTGTAACTATGAATCATATAAAACAAAAATATAGACAGGCAATAGGACAAGTATACCCCCTCTATATCCTCCCTATCGATACCTCTGCCGACGTCTCACTCAAGACCTATTCCGACGAATAATGTATCTTAGTGGTGCATTTGCTTCGTTATTACACTAAAGTTTTTCCCTTCCACCAAAAGAATGAGTACAAACAAGGTATATCAAATCCTCTGGGCAGACGATGAAATCGACCTGCTCAAGCCCCATATCCTCTTCCTCCAGAGCAAGGGCTACGAAGTAACGCCTGCCCTTAGTGGCAATGACGCAATAGATGCAGTGCAGAACCAGAGCTTCGACCTCATCTTCCTCGACGAACACATGCCTGGCCTAACGGGGCTAGATACCCTACAGCGGATCAAAGAGCTCGCCCCATTCGTCCCCATTGTCATGGTGACCAAGAGCGAAGAAGAGGAACTGATGAATCAGGCAATCGGCGGTAAAATCACGGACTACCTAATCAAGCCAGTAAACCCCAATCAGCTCCTCCTTTCGCTGAAGAAAAACTTACATCAAAGCTCTATCATCAACGAGGCAATGACGATGAACTATCGCCAAGAGTTCGCCCAGCTCAGTGCCCAGATGAGTGACCGTCTCAGCCTAGAGGAGTGGAAGGAACTCTACCGACGCCTCGTCCACTGGGAGCTCGAGCTAGAGAATGGAGATACCCAGATGAGTGAACTGCTGGAGATGCAGAAGTCCGAGGCTGGACGTCTCTTCTGCCGCTTCATTGCCCGTAATTACGAAGGCTGGATACGAGAGCCATCTACTCGCCCGATCATGAGCCCAGACCTCTTCAAGACAAAGGTCTTCCCCCTCCTTGATTCAGGCGAAAAGGTCTTCTTCATCTTGATCGATAACTTCCGCTACGATCAATGGGAGACAGTCAAGGGGATGCTGAGTGAGTTCTACACCTTCGATGAAGACCTCTATCTCTCCATCCTGCCGACAGCGACACAGTATGCTCGCAATGCTATCTTCTCAGGACTCATGCCCCTTGACATCGCCAAGATGTTCCCTGACCTGTGGGTAGACGAAGAGAGTGAAGAGGGAAAGAACCTCAACGAAGAGCCAATGATCCAAACACTCTTGCAACGTTACCGCAAGAACTATACCTTCTCTTACAACAAGGTCTATGAAGCACGCTTCGGTGAACGATTACTCGGTGGGCTAAACGGACTCAAGCAATTCCCATTGAACGTTATCGTGCTTAACTTCGTCGATATGCTCTCGCATGCACGTACCGAGAGCAAGATGATCCGAGAGCTAGCCAACACAGAGGCTGCCTACCGCTCGCTGACGAAGAGTTGGTTTCGCCACTCCACAACCTATAACCTCTTCAAGCATATCGCAGAGATGGGCTATCGAGTCATCCTCACGACCGACCATGGTACCATCCGAGTGAACAACCCCGTCAAGATCATCGGAGACAAGAACACGAACACCAACCTCAGGTACAAGGTAGGCAAGTCCCTATCCTATAATCCCAAGGAGGTATACGAAATCGCAGCACCTGCTAAGATTGGCTTACCCCAAGTAAACCTCTCTGACAAGTATGTCTTCTCCTATGGGAACGACTTCTTTGCCTACCCCAACAACTACAACTACTACGTGCAGTACTATAAAGATACCTTCCAGCACGGAGGTATCTCGATGGAGGAAATGCTCATCCCCATCATCACCATGCAACCCAAATAAGTTTAGATGATAAGAAACATAGTATTTGACCTCGGCGGCGTGCTCTTCACCCTAGATAGGGAGGAGGCACTTCGTCGCTTTGAGGCCCTCGGGGTACCTGACGTCGAGAAGATGCTTGACCCCTACTTACAGAGTGGCTATTTCCTACAAGTGGAGGATGGTCGGATGACCGAGCCAGAGTTTCGATCAGCACTCAGCTCTACCTCGGGCAGAGAACTCTCCTACGATGAGATTGCCCATGCTTACTTTGGCTTCCTACGGGAGGTGGATGTGTACAAGTTTGACTTCATCGCTGAGGAGCTAGGGGACTATCGCATATTCATCCTCTCCAATACCAACCCCTACGTGATGGACTTCTGCGAGAGCGACCGCTTCCTACCCAACGGACGGACTCTCTCCTCGTACTGCGAGAAGAAGTTTGCATCATGCGAAATGGGCTTAGTCAAGCCCGATCCCAAGATCTTTGAACGTATGCTCAGCGAAGGGAATATGCTCCCGAGTGAGACGCTCTTCCTTGACGATGGACCAAACAATGTAGCCACAGCAGCTACTTTCGGCATACATACCTATTGTCCCAAGAATGGTGAAGACTGGCGCCCCACACTACGTACGCTGCTCAAGGAGCTAAATACCAAGGGGTAATTGACTATCTTTGCCCTCGCACAATGTTTATAACTCAACCAAATTAATAGAATTCGATTATGAAGAGAATTGTACTCATACGCCATGGTGAGAGCGTATGGAACAAGGAGAACCGCTTCACGGGCTGGACAAACGTAGACCTCTCCGAGAAGGGCGTAGAAGAAGCAAAGAAGGCTGGGGCTCTCCTTAAGGAAAACGGCTTCCACTTCACGAAGGCCTACACCTCTTACCTCAAGCGTGCTATCAAGACCCTCAATCAGATCCTTGACGTCATGGATCTCGATTGGATCCCCGTATCTAAGAGCTGGCGCCTCAACGAAAAGCACTATGGTATGCTTCAGGGGCTGAACAAGGCTGAGACGGCAGAGAAGTATGGCGATGCACAGGTCAAGATCTGGCGTCGTAGCTATGATGTTCCACCCACTCCACTGGAGGCAACAGACGCACGTGCCCCACAGGCTGATCCTCGTTATGCAGGTGTTGTTCCTGCTTACCTTCCTCTGACCGAAGCCCTCTGCCACACGGTCGCTCGTACACTCCCCTACTGGGAAGGTGAGATTTTCCCATCGCTCATGGAGCACGATGATGTCCTCGTAGCTGCGCACGGCAATAGCCTACGTGGTATCATCAAGGTCCTCAAGGGCATCTCAGACGAAGATATTATTGAGCTAAACCTCCCCACAGCGGTACCCTACGTCTTTGAATTCGATGATAAGCTTAATCTTGTCAAGGATTACTTCCTTGGTGATCCCGAAGAGATTAAGAAGCTCATGGAGGCTGTAGCCAACCAAGGGAAGAAGGCATAAAAGCTAGCACCCACAAAAGAGTCTAAGATTAGTCCACCCTAGACGACTGAGGTCATCTAGGGTGGACTAATTTTACTTATATGGCAACGGGCTATTTCCTTCTAGAAACAACCTATCTAAAGGGATTTACAGCAGGTACACACGAGTTACCATAAGTCGCCACGACGAGTTACCATAACTCGTTTTGGCGACTTACCACAACTCGCTCTAACGACTTACCACAACTCATCGCAACGAGTTATGGTAAGTCGTTAACCCTTCTCTCTCAGCTCCTATATTTCATTTATTACCAATGTATTATAAACTTATACCGAAGGGGTATTTTCTAGTGAGCTACGGCACTATCCATCACTCTACTCTTCAAGTAGAGAAGTAAGTGCCTATGGGAAGCCTTAGCTCACCTCATTCCTCTATTAAGGGAATAAAAGTACCCAACTACGCGGGGATATACACCATCCTTTAGAAGCTATATTTTGCTTTTAGCCACAGCTCAGAGTTACGACGATAAGGATAAAAAAGGCTAGAGGAGCTCTCCGTCCCAAGAAGATCAAAGCCAAGCATCAGATGGATCTCATCTGTCAAAGCATAGTCTGCCGAGAAACGACTAAACCACCCTTGTCCCGTGACATCCCAATAGGTAAAGTCCGAGAGAGCAAGTTGGTCATTCATTAGCTTCTTCGTCAGGCTCAATGTAATGAGCGTCGTTGTCGCACGCTGTGCTACATAGGCCTTATACCCTAGGATGCGCTCTGCACTGACCTGAGCCATCACGGTCCACTGATGAGGAGCATACCAATCGACACCAATCAGCCCAGAGAGTGAAGTAAAGCCTTGTTGTGGCGTCATCTGGGCATCAGTTCGATAACTAAAATGCTTGTCCAATAGGCATGCACCCTCACCCCGCAGGACAACTAGCCCTAGAGGTTTGGAGAAGTCTATCCCCAGCATCCCCATTCGGTAGTAGTGAGGGGAGGCGACAAGTCCCTTTGCCCCCTGTGCATAGCTGATAACGGGCATTTTCCCCCAAGTGTGAAGTGCTGAGAGACTAAAATCTAAGCTAGGAAGCGTGAAACTCATACGCCCACCATACTCTACATTCGAGAGACGTAAGGCTGGCTGGTTTCCTCCCTGCCACACAACACCCTCAGGTAGGACAGACCAAGGATTGGAAGTATCAATAGGGAGGCGAAAAGGAGTAAAGGTTGGCACAGCAACTAGGTCTAACCGTACCTTCTCATTGAAGAAGCCCAAGCGTAAAGCATTCACAGGCATTCGGATGTCATCATAATCCTGCGCTAAGAACTCGGTGTAGTCCATCGGTGCGATAAGATCCGTGATACGAACAGCATCAGCCACACCCCATAGGATCAGCTGTCGCCCTGCTCTCATAGACCAGTGTGTATCATGATAGTCTAGGTAGGCCTCCCGAAGCTCAAAGCCCGTATGACTAGGTAAGAGGGCATTATAGACCGCATTGAATGAGGTGAAAAGCGTTGCCTTCCCCACATCCCTTGCCAGCTCTCCACGTAGTCGCGTCCGACTACTCATCCATCGCCCCGATTGATTTACCCCTAGGGCGTGATAAGTATCGACAAAGCCCTTAATCCGCCACTCTTGTTTCACATCGCTAGCAGGTATATCATCCTGAGCCTTCGCCCTGAGGCTACTCCCCCACATGAAGCAGGGAAGTAGCCCAAGGTAAAGGCTTTTTATATAGGCATTCATAGTAGTGTACTTAGAAAGACCCTTTCTCCAGAGTAGTGACGCTAAACTTCCCTTCGTCCATCGGCACATTATATCGCTGATGGCTAAACTCCAGTGTGGTTGAGTGTCCTGTCTGTACGTTCTCCATCCGCATACTCTGTGCCGAGTAGAACCCGCCTATCTTCACAATATTCGATACCTCAAGCCTTCGCTGGAGCTTATCCATCTTATCAAAATACTCAACTCGTACAGGGATCAGACAGTCCTTTCGTATCCAAGAGATACGTTTGGCATAGATATCCTTTGTGTCTTTGGGGTGAGATTCCAACTTCCAGCATGCAGCACCTCCAATCGTCTCCTCGCCAAGGAGCGTATGCGTGTCATCATCCACACTACGACTCCCCATATCATCGTAAGTAAAGTCGCTACCCATGAAGTAATCTTTCTTCGCCGAAGAGCCACTGATACGGCGGGTTTTCTTCATAGCAGGTAAGTAAAGCCACTTATCATCCTCACGGCTCGGAGTATCATAATCCCATGTGAGGAAGCCTGTACCTTTCACATCCCCAGGATAGGTGAAGAAGAGAATGCTCTTACGGTCTTTCTTCCCTTGCCCCACGTCGATAGAGAAGGTCGAGAGACGTCGCTCACGGCTACTGCCTCGCTTATTGGTGAGTGTCATCTTCATCTCAGCCTCACGACTGTCTCCATCTGGACGGTCCTTGACTCGTTGAGCGATATCTCGCCCCGTAGGTTGTTGGGCAGAGAGGGTGGTGAAGGCAAGCACTCCAAGCAGGAGGCTCTTAATTAACATCTGTCTCATGATTTCTGTGCTTATTAGGCGGAATTGAATTAATGTTTGGAAGACACTTGCTTATCCTCCTTCCCAAAGAGTCGGAACTGGCGAATAAGCACGGGCGTGATGAAGAGGTCTGCAAGTAGTGCAGTCAGCACACCGACTACCGAGAGTAAGCCCATGTTGAAGAACGTATTGGCCACAGACGTCATGTAGACGGAGAAGTTCGCTGCAATAACAACACTCGTCATGACAATCGGAGTACCGATGGTGCGGAATGAGCGTAAAATGGCACGGCGATAGCTCCCATGTCGGTCATATTCGAGATGGCTATGGTTAATGAAGTGGATCGTATCATCTACCGCTAGACCAAGGATCATCGGCATAATCGTTGCCGTCATCATGTCTAGAGGATATCCCATCCATCCCATAAGCCCACCGACAATAAGTGCGGGCATGATATTCGGTATAAGCCCCACCAGACCTATGCGCACACTGCCGAAGACAAGCATCATAAGCACCCCAATAATGAGAAGGGAGATGAGGAATGAGGAGATTTGTCCACGGACAACATATTGCATCATAGCTGTGAACTGAGGCATGCTACCAACCATTGTGACCGTAGCACCAGGGAATAGTTGCTCAGCATGTACCTTCGCCTCTGCCAGCTCCCGCTCTACTTCAGCTGAATTATATGTTTTCAGCTCTACCATAGTACGCAGACGTCGGTAGTCATAGTCAATCCAGTACTCACTCTCTGTCCCACCAGCATTCTCATAGAGCAATAGGAGCTGGGCAGCCTCATCGTTCGTCTCTGGCACAGCATAGTAGTGTGGGTCTCCTCCATTCGTTATTTGACGGAGATCTTTAAGGATATTCAGTACAGAGGTTGTACGCTTAGTCAGTGGATAATGATGCAGGTACGTACTGAGACTATCAAGTGCACGTAGCACCTCGGGGCTCTTCACCTTACCAGCCTCTTTCTCTGGATACTCAATCATGATATCATAGGAATAGACAGAGCCCAGCGCACTCTCACCAACCTCCAGCATATTCTTGACATAGGGGATCCCACGCCCCATTGTCTTCTCTACATCAAAGGCTGTCTCAATACGTGTAAAGCCATAGGCAAAGAAGCCTGTAATTAGGAACGAAGTAATGAGAATACCCTTGCCATGACGAAGCACTGTATGCTCAGCCAGTCTCTGTAGCATCCTATCTAGGAGGCCTTTGCCTTCTGCTATTTGTGCGCCCTCCTTTACCTTCTTATCCTTTCCGAAGCTAAGCACTGCGGGCATTACGGTCAGTGTGATAAAGAAGGTAAGAAGCACACTTGATGACGTTGCAATACCGACAAAGTGTAGCGGAAGCACAGGAACCACAAGGAACGAAAGTAACGCTACAAACGTTGTCAAGGCACTGAAGAGAATAGGCCAACCAATCTCCTCGATGGTCTCCACTACAGCTCTCTTTCGCTCTCCATGCGTACAGAACCGCCGGCGGAAGAAGGAATAGATGTGGATGTTATAGGCTATAGCTACAGCAAAGGCAAGGAGCATTGGGACAAGGAGCATACTACTATCTATCTTGTACCGTAGGAAGCCCAGCGCACCGTAGACAATAACAATTGAGCCTACTGCCGTAATGAGCGGGACAACCACACCTCGTACCGATCGAGTCATAATGATCAGCACAAGAGTTGCGAGTAAAGTCGCTATCCCCATCACTCGAGGAAGCTCACCACCTATCCAGCGGTTCTTCTCACGATTGATATATGGCATCCCCGTACCACGTGGATGGAGAGCTGTGTACTCAGGCTTCGTGACGATCTTGTGCAACTCATCTCCTGTCACTGCCTCAGGTGAGCGTACTCCAGACTCCTTCATCCAAACACTGTCGGCAGGGAAAGGACGTAGTTTAACCAAGATCCAGCTCTGTCGTCCATCTCGAGAGATCAACCGCTCGGCAACATTCTGCTTAGCATAGGCTTTTGCACGGATTGCGACAAGAGCGTGTGGATCATCCGGTATATCCTCCGGGACGATTTGCTCGATCTGCATCCCATCCTCTGTACCCGTCATATATTCGATGTCTGTGAGGCTCGTGACTTTCTCTGCATAGGAGAGGCTGTCACGCAGTTCGTTACTGAGCTGGCGGATGAGCGATAGATTGGATGCGCTAAATGTATTATCCGACGTCGTCAGCACCGCTACATAGGCATCGTTTCCAAAGATAGCTTTGAATTCGTCTGTCTTCTTCAGTACAGGGTCATCCTCCAAGAAGTAGCTCTCGGACGAACTAGTGAGGTACATACGCTTAATCCCAACGACACCCAGCACAAAGACTAGGGCAAAGAGTGCAAGTATCCCCCATCTTAGTGATAGGATATACCTCCCAAGACCAGCGAACCAATGGTTTACCTTTTCGATTTTCATTGTTTCTGTTTGATTTATATGGTTATGAACTTCGTGTTTCTCTCCAAGTTGAACATCTCTACGCTAAGACTCTGAACCATAGCCAAGAAACGTTCAATAACTAAAGAGCGCGATGCCCAAACCTGGACATCGCGCTCTTTAGACACGCGACTAGCTAAGAAGTAAGTCGCTCTAAACATAATATATCTCCATCTTTATAAGGAAGACACTGCAAATATAAAAATTCTTCTCATAACTGCTGTTATGAATATGAAACGATAGAAGGTAACTTCTCCCCACCCCAGGCAATAAGGATGCAAACTGTCTAAAATATTATTCTCTGCATTGAAGTGAAGGGATTCTTTCTCAATACAAAGACTACAACTACTGCGTCCAGACGACGGGGAAGTAACGCTCTAGTATGGCTTGGGCTGAGGCGATCTCCTCGTGTGTCGGCTCGTGTACATCCTCTAGGAGGTAGGGCTTGCCCAGGGTCTCATACTTGTGCTTGCCATAGGTGTGATAGGGGAGGAGCTCTAGACGCTCTATATTCTCGAAGCCTCCGAAGTGCCGTCCTAGCGCATGTAGTGCCTCGGGCTGGTCGCTGTAACCTGGGACAAAGACGTAGCGTAGACGGACAGGCTTACCCATGGCTCTTAGCTGCTCGGCTGTGAGCAGGGTGTTGGTATTGGTCTGCGTGGTGAGGCGCTGGTGCTCCTTGGGGAGCATGTGCTTACAGTCGAGTAGCACCATATCTACGATGGATAGGAGCTCGTCTACATGCCTATTGCGGATGCTCCCCTGAGAGTCCAAGCAGATATGTATCCCCTCCTCCTTGAGCGCACGGCAGAGGGGGATAAGAGCCTCGGCCTGTACCGTGGGCTCGCCACCGCTGAAGGTAACCCCACCTCGCTTACCGAAGAAGGGACGTTCGCTGATGGCTCTGCGGAGTACCTCACTCTCCTCGATGAGCTTCCCTCCCTTCCCTATGGGGATGGTGTCGGGGTTGGCACAGTAGAGACACTGGAAGTTGCAGCCCTGAAGGAAGACCACGAGACGAAGGCCTGGGCCGTCGAAGGTACCCATGGACTCAAAGGAATGAACACGAAGCATAGCTGGGTAATGAGTAGAGCGGGCGAAGGGTCGGTAGATCCTTCGCCCGCTACTTGTCAGATAGATATAGTGAGGGATGAGCCCTTAGCGCATGCGCTGGTGGAAGGAGCGAGAGATGACCTCGAGCTGGTGCTCACGGCTGAGCTTGACGAAGTTCACCGCATAGCCCGAGACTCGGATGGTGAGCTGTGGGTAGTTCTCTGGGTGCTCCATAGCATCCTCGAGCATCTCTCTGTTGAGCACATTCACATTGAGGTGATGTGCCCCCTTGGAGAAGTAGCCATCCATCATCGAGATGAGGTTCTCGACCTGCTCATGCTTGTTCGAGCCCAGGGAGTGTGGGATGATGCTGAAGGTATTGCTGATCCCGTCTGCAGCGTCCGTGTAGTCGAGCTTGGCCACAGAGCTAAGCGAGGCAATCGCACCATGATTATCACGTCCGTGCATGGGGTTAGCTCCAGGAGCGAAGGCTACACCAGCGTGACGTCCATCGGGCGTAGCACCGGTCTTCTTGCCGTACATCACGTTGGAGGTGATTGTTAGCACGGATAGCGTAGGAGCAGCATCCTTGTAGATGGGGAGCTCCTTGAGCATATCAGAGAAGAGGTGGGTGATGTCGTAGGCGATGTTATCGGCACGGTCATCATCGTTGCCATAGCAGGGGAATTCTCCCTCTACTAAGAAGTCCTCAGTCAGCCCAGCCTCGTTACGCTTGGGCATCACCTTAGCATACTTGATTGCTGAGAGGGAGTCTGCAGCGATGGACAGACCAGCCACTCCGTAGGCGAGGTTGATCTTGGGGTTCGTATCGATGAACGCCATCTGAGCTGCTTCGTAGTAGTACTTGTCGTGCATGTAGTGGATGATGTTCATCGACTCATTGTATACACGAGCGATCACACGGAGCACCTTGAGGTAGTTAGCCCACACCTCATCGAAGTTTAGGACATCGCCCTTGAGCTCGGGGATACCCTCTACCATTAGAGTGCCGGAGATCTCACAGCGACCGCCATTGATAGCGAGTAGGAGAGCCTTGGCGAGGTTGGTGCGTGCACCGAAGAACTGGATCTGCTTCCCGATCTCCTGGAAGGATACACAGCAGGCGATCCCGTAGTCATCCGAGTGACGTGTACCACGCATCAGGTCGTCATTCTCATACTGGATCGAGGAGGTGTCGATCGATACCTGAGCAGCGAACTCCTTGAAGCCCTCGGGGAGTGATGGACTCCATAGCACCGTGAGGTTAGGCTCTGGGCTAGGGCCAAGGTTATAGAGCGTCTGTAGGAAGCGGAAGCTGGTCTTGGTGACCTTGTGACGGCCGTCGAAGAGACGTCCCCCGATGGACTCCGTAACCCAGGTTGGGTCACCAGCGAAGATCTCGTTGTAGGAGGCCATACGTAGGTGGCGTACCATACGTAGCTTGATGACGAACTGGTCGATGAGTTCCTGTGCGAGCTCCTCGGTGATCGTACCATGGTCGAGGTCGTACTGGACGTATATATCTAGGAAGCTAGAGACATTACCAAGCGACATAGCTGCACCATCCTGATCCTTAATTGCTGCTAGGTAGGCGAAGTACACCCACTGCACGGCTTCCTGTGCATTGTAGGCTGGGCGACGGACATCGAAGCCATAGCCTGCAGCCATCTCTACGATCTTCTTCAGTGCCTTGATCTGCTCTGCTACCTCCTCACGTAGGCGGATGGTAGCCTCAGTCATGGGACCATGTATAGCGTGTAGGTCTTTGTTCTTCCATGCTATGAGACGGTCTGCACCATAGAGGGCTAGACGGCGGTAGTCACCGATGATACGGCCACGTGCATAGTTGTCGGGAAGACCCGTGAGGAAGCTATTGGAGCGGAAGGAGCGAATCTCCTCGGTGTAGACATCGAAGACACCATCGTTGTGCGTCTTGCGGTAGTGGGTGAAGATGTCGGTAACACGTGGATCGACCTCTAGGCCGTTCTCATGTACAGCCTTCTCGACGACCTTGTAGCCACCGAAGGGCTTCATGGCACGGCGAAGTACCTGATCGGTCTGTAGGCCGAAGACGACTTCGTTCTCCTTGTCTATATAGCCAGGGGCAAAGGCGGTGATGCCAGATACCGTGCTGGTGTCTATGGAGCGGACTCCGTTGTTATCACGCTCTTCCTTGAGAGCCTGAAGGCAATGCTCCCACACGCGGCGGGTCTTCTCTGTGGGACCACATAGGAAGGAAGAATCCCCGTCGTAAGGAGTGACGTTTTGGGCTACGAAGTCACGTACGTTCAGTTCGTCTACCCACACCCCAGTCTTAAACTTTGGTTGCTCTTGCATAGAGATTTGCGTTGGTTGGTTAGTGCAGTTTTGCTGCGTTAATTGATTGATGTAGTTGATCTCTATAAAGGCCTTTCCCGCTTGGAAAACCCTTCACACCGCAAAGATAAAATAATTATCCAAATTGCAAACTCCGCTTATCATTGTGGCAAGTTAAAAAGAAGCATAACATCGCTCACCCACCCTCTCCCATTACAAATGAAAGCAGCTGTTCATTAGAAGAGATTCGCACAGCTCAAATGAAAGACAACAGACTATAAAACAATATCTTACAACGAGGTCTCAAAGGGGCTCTAACGACTTACCATAACTCGCCTTAATGAGTTACCATAACTCATCCAAACGACTTACCATAACTCGTCTATGCGAGTTACCACAACTCGTCATGACAACTTATGGTAACTCGTCGGAGTGATTATTTAGACACATCCTAACACGCTCTATTCCAGATCCTAAATCAAGGCGTCAGTAGATAGCATAAGACGTCACATCTCACTGTCAGACATATCACCACACATCCCCTCGCTACAAACAAAATCTCCACTATGAAACTCTCATGCATTTCTCCTCCAGCCCCATTTTCACCCAATCATCTGCCATAGGCATAGATGAGAGAGTACTCCAACAATATGCATGCGAAATGAGGTCACACAATCAGCACAAAAGAAACATTAATCAACTAACAACCAAATGCATAACTTCCTTCATTATTTTATTATGTATCTACTCCCTGGATTTAGCCTTTTTGCATAGGAAATTGCTCTATATTTGCCTCTGCATAAGCATACTTTACTAACCGTAAATGACTTCATTACAATGAAGAATGAAAGACTTTTTTTTCATCGAGGTCAGTTGACTAGGTTCTTATCCTATTCACTGCTCTCTGTTGCCCTCTTCATGCCCACTGCTACCACATGGGCAGAGACACACACGACAACGCTCACCCAGACAACCGGCAAGCTACGAGGACGTATCGTGGACGCTAAGACAGGTGAGGCGATTATCGGGGCAAGCATCCAAGTAAAAGGGAAGAAACAAGTAGGGACAGCCTCCGATGTTCAGGGGGGCTACACGCTCTCTGCTTCCCCTGGTGACCTACTCGTCATCACCTGTATTGGTTACCAGACGCTTGAGGTACGTGCCACTGCTGGTGAACAGATAATTCAGCTCAAGGAAGATGCTAAGATGCTCGTCGAACTTGTTGTCGTCGGTTACACCACACAACGCAAGGAGAGCCTCACAGGTGCCATGATTAGCCTCAAGGACAGCAAGCTCAAGGATCTCACCACTCCCTCCGTTGGTAATCTGCTCAATGGCAAAGCCCCTGGCGTGTATGTTTCACCTGGCTCTGGACAACCAGGCTCAGATGCAGCTGTAGTCATCCGTGGGCAAGCAACCCTCAATGGGAATACACGCCCCCTCTGGGTCATCGATGGGGTAATCGTTGGAGACAGCCCTGGACAGCTCAACCCTCAAGACATAGAGAGTGTTACGATCCTCAAGGATGCCGCCTCTACCGCTATATATGGATCAGCTGGAGCCAATGGGGTTGTAGTAGTCACAACGAAAACCAGTCGCTCAGGGAAGGTACGTATATCAGCTTCTCTTCGCGCAGGGATAACCCAGCTCACCAATGGTAATCTGCGAATGATGAATGGGCAGGAGCTATATGACCTCTTTGCCTCTGCTCAGAATGCAGGGAGCATAGCTTTCTCCCGCTGGAAACCCGAACTAAGGAATACCAACTTTGACTGGTGGAAGTTTGCTACACGTACAGGTTTCACACAAGACTATAACGTTATGCTTCAGGGCGGAAGTGAGATACTGAACTCCCTCTTCTCCCTAGGGTATTATGATGAAAAGGGAGCAGTGAAGGGATTCGATTACAAGCGATACAGCTTCCGTCTCAAGACCAATTATCAGCCTCTCGAATGGCTCACCATTCGCCCCTCACTCAGCGGAGCGATGCAGACCTCTGATGATCGTCAGCATAGCGTCACATCCATGTACTCCATGCTTCCCTGGGATAAGCCCTACGACGACGAAGGCAAGCCTGTCCCACATAAATCCCCAGGCTGGGTCAATAGCAACAGCACAAACTACGTGTATGACTTGCAGTGGAACCACGGTGACACACGTAACTATGAGTTCATGGGCAACCTCGACTTCGATATCCGTATAGCACCATGGCTGACGTTCTCCTCAGTCAACAACTATAAGTATCTGCACAGAGCACAGCACGGCTACCAAGACCCACGCTCTAATGCAGGTCAGAGCGTAGAGGGGCGCATCACAGAGTATCATCTAGAGGTAGCACGGCGATACACAAACCAGAAGCTACTCACCAATAACAGCTGGGGCTCACACAATCTGAGTGGGCTAGTCGCATACGAATTCAATGACTACTGGCATAAGACTCTGGATGTCTATGGGCGAGGGTTTACCCCTGGCTTCGAGGTACTGGACATCGTGGCTAAACCAGAGAGGACAAAGGGTGGCATAGCTGAATGGGCTGTACAATCCATCTTTGCCAATGCTCGCTATAGCTATGACAATCGTTATCTCCTAGAGGGATCGGTACGTCGTGATGGAGCCTCCAACCTAGGCTCAAAAGCGAAGTATGGCACCCTCTTCTCCATCAGTGGAGGATGGAATATACACAGAGAGTCTTGGTTTAAGGTCAAGGCCTTTGATCAGCTCAAGCTACGAGCATCATATGGCTCCGCAGGGAATCGCCCCTCAGCTCTCTACCCCCAATATGACCTCTACTCCGTATCCTCCAGCTACGATGGTAGACCAGGTCTCTTAATCTATCAGCTCGGGAACGACAACCTTACCTGGGAGCGTACCTACACCGCAGGTTTAGGGCTTGATGCTTCTCTCTGGGAGAATCGACTTCACTTCACCATCGACATCTACTCTAAGAAGACCGATAATATCCTCTACAATGTTCCCACCACGGGTCTCGTAGGGGTCACACACATCTACCGCAATATCGGAAAGATGGATAACAAGGGTATCGAAGTCTCCATCGGTGGGGACATCATCCGCACCAAGGATCTTACATGGAGCCTAGATCTCAATATCGGGCATAATGCCAACAAGCTAACTGACATCTACCGTCAGTATGATCCGACCACAGGTAAGCTCGTTGCTAAGCCCGTCATCATCAACGATGGCACCTCTATATCTGGCTCAGCACGGCGAATCCTTGAGATTGGTTATCCCATTGATACCTACTACATGCCTGAGTGGGCAGGGGTAGATCGAGAAACGGGGAAGCCTATGTGGTACAAGGATGATGCAAACGGGAATAAGGTATCCACAAGCAACTACGCAGAGGCTAAGTACTACAAGCTCGGCAGTGCAGCACCCAAGGTCTTCGGAGGAATATCCACCAGCCTACGCTGGAAAGAATTTGACCTCTCTGCTACCTTTGGCTACTCACTAGGTGGACAGATCTACAACTATTCTCGCCAAGAATATGACTCCGATCTTGCCTACGCAGATCGTAACCAAATGGCACTGCAGAAGGGTTGGTCACGCTGGCAAAAGAAGGGAGACGTCGCTACCCACCCACGTGTACTCTACAACAATAAGGACGCAGGGCAGAAGGCTTCCTCACGCTATCTGGAGAACAGCTCATTCTTCAAGCTCCGCTCACTTGCTCTAGGATACAACTTTGCCCTCCCTCAGCTGAAGGTGCAGAATCTTCGCCTTTACCTCAACGCTGAGAACTTATTCACCATCACAAAGTACTCAGGCGTAGACCCTGAGCTACCAGCCTCAGATGGTGCAGTGATGGGGACAACAGGTCCAGGAGTATATCCTCCTGTACGTCGGTTCGTCATTGGGCTAAATCTCTCACTCTAACATCTGCTACAGACATGAACAAGATAGTCACATTCTTAGTAGCCATAGCGTTACTCATGAGCTGTTCCCTTGATCGAGAACCCAAGGGATACGCCACTAAAGAGAAAATCCTAGAAGAGCCAGGTAAGGTCATTGGAGACCTAGTGAACGGTGTCTATGCTCAGCTCAAAGCTTGGAGTGACCCCATGCACCGCTGTGGTGAATATGCTGGGGATAACATCATGATACGAGGTGCCTCCACCGACCCCTTCTTTGAGTTCATTACGTTCAGCCGTACTCCAAATAACGACCGCTTACAGTCCTTCTGGGATAATAGCTACAAGGCTATTGCTCAGGCCTCAAACATCATTGAGATGCTCGGTAGCAGTACCGACAGAGAGATAAAGGAAAAGATTGGAGAATGCTACTTCGTGAGAGGGCTTCTCTACTTCTACTTAGTACGAGCCTTTGGACGACCCTACTACCAAGCACCAGAAACAAACCTTGGTGTACCGGTTGTAACCCAAATCCCAAAGAATGTCTTGGGAGACTTCAGCCTCCCCGACCGCATGACCGTAGAGAAAACCTATGAGCAAGCCATCGCGGATCTAAAGAAGGCCGAGGAGCTACTCCCCAGTGCATCTGCACAGCCATTCCGAGGCTCTAAAGAGGCAGCTCAAGCTCTCCTCTCACGTGTGTATCTCTATATGAGTGGCACGTACGACCAGCCAAATGTAGCGTACGCTAAGCTCGCAGTAGAGTATGCGACAAAGGTTATCTCTAGTGGCAAATATGCACTCTTACCTCGTGATGAGTTCATGAAGTACAACACAATCCTCCCAGAGAACAACAAAGAGTCAATCTTTGTCATCCGTCGCTTAGCTTCCGAGTTCTCTGGCTATGACCACTATTATGGTGTCGGGGGTATGTACGCGAATATCGGGGGTATGGGCTGGGGAGAAATGTATGCCAGCGCTAAATACCTTGCCTTGCTCGATGAAACAGGGCGCAACGACTATCGTCCCGATCAGAGACGTATCGTAGATGCTCGTGCAGCCTTCATCGAACCCGTCTACAAAAAGGGCAACAAGGAAGTATTTCGCTTCATCAAGACCGAGGGAAGTGGGGATCAGAACTACCTCCAGCTCCCTACAAAGCACACGGGAGGGAAGGTAACCGTCAGCGAAACCATTACAGACGGGAACAACCAGCAGAGGGAAATAACCTACGAGCTAACGGCAGTAAATGCAGCACAAGGGATCTATAGCATCAACTATAAGGGCACAACATATCAGGGTGTACTCGACTACGACATCACCCTCAACCGTGCCTATCCCATGTTTTACATCACCAAGTGTTCTCGTGAGGGCGAGGATAGCCATCTGCACTCACCCGTGATTAGTCGCCTAGCTGAGATCTACCTCAACCGTGCAGAGGCCGAGGCTAAACTCGGTAACTACAGCGCAGCACTCTCCGATCTTAACCAGGTACGTACACGCTCCCTCCCTAGCGCAGCGTACTCCAGTCTAGATGCCACAACGGCGGCAACTCGTATCGACAAGGAGCGACAGCTTGAGCTTGCCTTCCAGGCAGAGCGTAGCTATGACGTATTCCGTAATGGTGGTTCACTCGTACGTCGCTATCCTGGGGCACATCACCAGACTGAAGACATTGCTCCTACAGACTATCGAGTCATCTACTTCATTCCGCAGAATGCCATCAACTCTTATCCTGGTAAGTTGACGCAGAATCCAACTCACTAGAGCAAGAAATATCCTGCAAAAAGCAAACAGCCTCTACTCTCATTTGAGTAGAGGCTGTTTACGTTACAGTGCGAAGGATCTACACTGCTATCACTTTGCTCATCACATTATTCTTTTGGAAGCTCCTCAAAGTCCACATACTCATCGGATGCGGCACACTCAAACTTGCGGGCTTCGATATCGTCTAACTCCTGCTTCTGTTGGTTGGCTGAGCTGGTATTTGAGCCTCGACCGCTACCTCGGCTTGACGTACGTTGCTGCCGAGAGTAGTCTCCTGCCCCATCGCCACCCATACGCTCCTGCACCCGACGTAAGATGTGGCTAAGAAGCCATACCTGGATGCGCGCACGGAAGAACCAGAGCACCCATAATATAAGTAGGAAGATGATGAATCCTTTCATTGTTACCTATTTATAGATGATACACGCTCTAGCAAGGGCAAAGAGCGTGCCAAACTAAGCTTCCCTAGCGGGGAGAAGCGAAAGGAAAATGTAGGCAATGATAGTCAGAGTGCAGCCAAACCAGCCCTCGAAGACCACAGCCACAATCGCTACGAAAACAAGGACAATCTGACGCCAAAGAGCCTTCAAGGGTGCTTTCTTTAGCTTAAAAGAAAACATTGGGAAGTCACTCACCATAAGCGCAGAGAGGATCACTGCTAGGACAAGGTATGTGACGAGCGTCAGCTGGGAGCCAATCGTAAAGCTAATCGAGGGAATGGCAAACGCACATCCAATCCAAAAGAGCGCATTCGACGGCACGGGCAGGCCAAGGAAGGAGGTGGCTTGCCGAGTGTCGTTGTTAAACTTCGCTAGGCGCAGGGCTGCAAAGGCTGGCAGGATGAATATCCCATAGGCCCAAGGACTACCACCCGTAAGCTGACTCAAACCTTGATAAACAAGAATGGATGGTGCAACACCGAAGCTCACGACGTCGGCAAGCGAGTCCAAATCCTTACCAATCGCACTTGTTACGCCAAGAAGTCTTGCCACAAGCCCGTCGAAGAAGTCGAATACCGCAGCTAGGACAATGCACCATGCCCCAAGCGTTATATCTTGTGTTTGGAAGGAGAGTACGATGCCAACTACTCCACAGAGGAGATTGGCGCAAGTAATGGCGTTGGGGATATGTCTCTTGATACTCATGAGTAGAAGCTTAGCGGGGGAGCGTGGCGATGTCGGTAATATTTCCCTTTACACGCTGCCCGACCTTCACGTGCACTTCGGTTCCAAGAGGAAGATAAAGGTCCACGCGCGAACCAAACTTGATGAAGCCTAGATTCTCGTTGATGCCAACCTTTTGCCCGACCTCGGGATAAGTAACGATGCGACGTGCGATAGCACCTGCTACTTGGCGCACGAGGATGGGATCTCCTCCCTCACTACGAATAACGACAGCTGAGCGTTCGTTATCGGTACTGCTCTTGGGGAGGTGCGCAGAGAGGAAACGCCCTGGCGTGTGTGATACATGCTCAATCGTCCCATTGCAGGGAATCCAGTTCACGTGCATGTCGAAGACGTTCATAAAGACAGAGACCTGCAGGCAACGGCAACCGAGGATTTGGGTTTCATCCGTCTCCTCAATCACTACGATGCGTCCGTCTGCTGGGCAAACAATTTCCCTATCTCCTGTCGAATGCTTTCGTGGCTCGTAGCGGAAAAAGTTCAGCACTCCGAGAAAGAAAGCAAGCGAGATAACAGCAGGGATGATACTAAATGCACCAGCATAGAGGGCGATGAAGGCATTGATGCCAATCAGGCCGAGAGCAAAGCCACAGAGTGGGCCTTTTCCTTCCTTGTGTAATAACATTTCTATTTTGTCTGTAAGCAGATGTCTGATAATTCTGTGCAAAAGTACGGAAAAACGAGGGCTTTTGTAGCTGGATGATTGATTTAGGACGTAGCTCGCTCCAGCTCCCTAAGGTTCTCCAGCTTCTTTCGTTGCATGAACTCGTAGATACCTTCGAGGTGCTCGGTCACTTTCCCGCCCCCAAATTCGTAAACCTTGCTCACCAGCCCGTCAAGGAAGTCTCTGTCGTGCGAAACAAGGATGAGTGTGCCATCATACCGCTGGAGTGCAGCCTTGAGGACTTCCTTCGTCTTCATATCGAGGTGGTTCGTCGGTTCGTCGAGGATCAAAAGGTTGTAGGGCTCAAGCAAGAGTTTCAGTAGGGCAAGGCGTGTGCGCTCACCCCCGCTGAGTACCTTGACTTTCTTGGTCGATGCTTCGCCACCGAACATGAATGCGCCGAGCAAGTCCTTGATCCGCGTGCGAATGTCGCCCTCTGCTACATCATCTATTACTTGGAAGACAGTGCGGGTCTCATCCTCCGTAGCGGTACTATTCTGGGCAAAGTAGCCAACATGCACGTTGTGTCCCAGCTTCAGCGTCCCTTCGTGGTCGAGCTCGTTCATGATGCAGCGCACGAGCGTACTCTTGCCCTCACCGTTCTTCCCAACGAAGGCAATCTTGTCTCCACGCTCGATCATCAGGTCTACGCGCGAGAAGATCCGCTTATCTCCAAACGCTTTGCCTACGCCTGCCATCTCCACGGGATAGTTCCCCGAGCGTGGAGCTGGTGGGAAGCTCAGGCGAATAGCAGACGTATCAATCTCATCCACCTCTACTCGCTCCAGCTTCTCTAGCATGCGCACACGGCTTTGCACTTGGTTGGTCTTTGAATAAGTTCCCTTAAACCGCTCAATGAACTCCTCCGTCTCGGCAATGAACTTTTGTTGCTCGTCGTAGGCTCGTTGTTGCTGTTCTCTTCGCTCAGCTCGGAGGCGCTGGTACTCGGTATAATTGACTTTGTAGTCGTAGATGCGTCCGCCAGTTATCTCGATGGTGCGCGTAGTAATGCGGTCCACGAACGCTCTATCGTGGCTGATGACCACGACAGTCTGGTTGCTCTCCACGAGGAAGTCCTCCAGCCACTGAATGGACTCGATGTCGAGGTGGTTAGTAGGCTCGTCGAGCAGGAGCACATCGGGGCGACGCAGTAGGAGCTTCGCTAGCTCGATACGCATACGCCAGCCACCCGAGAACTCTGAGGTCTGCCGTCCGAAGTCCTCTCGGCGGAAGCCCAAGCCAAGCAGTGTCAGTTCGACCGCCTTATCGTAGTTGATTTCTTCGATGGCGTAGTACTTTTCTCCCAGTGCAGTGACCTCCTCGATAATCGCCATATATTCGGGACTATCGTAGTCGGTACGGCTTGTCAGCTCCTGGTTCAGCACCTCCATGCGCTCTGCCATCTGATGGATGTGGCTGAAGGCTTGTTCGGCTTCCTCGAAGACCGTACGGCCATCCTCGATCATCAGATGCTGTGGCAAGTACGCCACGGTGACGCCCTCCGGCACGGCAACCTTCCCACGTGTAGCCTCACGGCTACCGCTGAGGATCTTCAGCAGTGTACTTTTCCCAGCACCGTTCTTGCCCATCAGAGCAATGCGGTCCTTCGGGTTAATTACGAACGAAATATTGGAGAAAAGCGGTGCCCCACCGATCTCTACGGTTAGGGAATCAACTGAAATCATCGTGTTATAAATTACATATCAAAGGCCTTGCGAAACAGAAGCCCCATCTCGCCCTGCCAACCTACCCCCAAACGCCTGCCAGCAATGCACCTTGCTGACGCTCGCCCTATGGTTGCAAGGCCGAGGATTAGTCCTCGCCAAGGCGACCCTTACAGGGGGCTTTTGCGACCAATATACCTCGCATTTGCGACGTATATACCTCGCACTCGCGACCAATATACGTCGCAAATGCGAGGTATATTGGTCGCAAACGGGAGGATAAGTGCTTAATTTTCAAACCCTCATACCCTGCAATCAGAAGGTATATACCGTGCATCAGCACCGTATATTGGGTGCGTTTGCACCGTATATAGGGTGCACTTGCACCGTATATACCTAATTTTTGCACCGTATATAGGGTGCAAAATCAACCTAAAGACTTAGGGAATTATTGCCCAATCTGAAGCAGCGTAAAACCAGCCTCCACAGGCTCTCGGTCGAAGACATTCCGCCCATCGATCAGTAGGGGCTCTCGCACCGAGCGTCGTAACACTTCCCACGTAGGCATGCGGAACGCTTTCCATTCGGTCACGTGGAAGATAGCGTCTACATCGAGCGCAGAGCTGTACAGATCTTCGGCGTAGCGAACACGCTGCCCTAGATAACGGCGGGCTTCGTCCATCGCCACAGGATCAAAAACTGCCACCTCGCAACCTGCTTGTAGCAACGATTCGATCAAAACTACCGAAGGTGCCTGGCGCATATCATCCGTCTCTGGCTTAAACGCCAATCCCCAGACGGCCACCTTGCGTCCCTTGACCTGCCCACCATAATGTGCCACGAACTTCTCGAAGAGGACGTGCTTCTGCGCTTCATTCACCGCCTCCACGGCCTCGAGGATTTGCATCCGCGAGCCATGCTCACGGGCGGTTTGGATAAAGGCCTGCACATCCTTCGGGAAGCACGACCCGCCGTAGCCACAGCCCGCATAAAGGAATTTGCTCCCAATGCGTGCATCGGCACCCATGCCCTTACGCACCTCGGAGACGTTCGCCCCGACAGCTTCGCACAGGCGGGCTACCTCGTTCATGAAGCTGATGCGTGTGGCCAGCATGGCATTGGCTGCATACTTCGTCATCTCGGCCGAAGGGATGTCCATGAAGAGCACACGGAAGTTGTTTAGCAGGATGGGCTTATACAAACGGGTCATTAGCTCCTTGGCTCGATCGGTATTCACACCGACAACAACCCGATCGGGCATCATGAAGTCACGAATGGCATTACCTTCCTTGAGGAACTCGGGGTTTGACGCCACATCGAACGGGATGCTGACACCACGCTGCCTCTGTTGCTCGGCAATCACTGCTTGTACCTTTTGCCACGTACCCACCGGCACCGTGCTCTTCGTCACTACGAGGCAGTAGTCCGTCATTGCCTCCCCGATGGCACGAGCTACGGAGAGCACATGTCGTAGGTCAGCCGAGCCATCCTCGTCGGGTGGCGTGCCCACAGCACTGAAGACAATCTCTACGTGCGGTAGGACGTCAGCGATGGACGTACCAAAGTGCAAGCGTCCAGCCTCCGTGCCTTGGCGCACCAGCTCCTCCAGCCCAGGTTCGTAAATGGGAATGATGCCCCGACGTAGCCCATCAATCTTCTCTGCATCCACATCGACGCAGAAGACCTCCACGCCCAGCGAAGCAAAGCACGCCGCACTGACCAGACCGACGTAGCCAATACCAACGATAGCAATACGCATAGCAGGGACTAGTGGTTAGCTTTGCGCAGAGCCTCGGCAATACGCTCCATCTCCTCCTTCGGTAGCTGGAGCTTGTGCTTCAGATCAATATCCCCCTCGGTGTTGATGGGGACCAAATGGATGTGTGCGTGATTTACCTCCAAACCAAGCACAAGCACTGCCACCTTACGGCAAGCCGTGACGTCCTGAATGCGCCGAGCCACCTGCTTAGCAAAAGCCATCATGCGCCCAAGATATTCATCATCCAAATCAAAGAGATAGTCTACCTCCTGCTTCGGGACAACGAGGGTGTGGGCGGGCTGAACGGGGTTGATGTCAAGGAAAGCATAGAAATCCTCGCTTTCTGCCACCTTGTATGAGGGGATCTCGCCCTCAATGATGCGTGTGAAGAGCGTTGCCATAGTAAGGACAGTCCTTCGAAGGACAAGCTAAATGGAAATATCCAGTATCTCAAAGGTCAGGAGACCACCGGGCGTCTGTACCTCGGCAACGTCCCCGACTTTCTTTCCTATGAGTCCCTTGGCGATTGGGGTGTTCACGGAGATTTTCTTTTCCTTCAAGTTCGCTTCCTGATCCGAGACGAGTGTGTAGGTAAGCTCCACCCCTGTCTTGACATTGCGTATGGTTACCTTCGTCAGGATCTGTACGCTGTCGGTGGAGAGGCGTGACTCGTCGATGATACGAGCATTAGCCAGCGTTGCTTTGAGCTGTGCAATCTTACCCTCGAGTAGTCCCTGCGCTTCTTTGGCAGCATCATACTCTGCGTTCTCAGATAGATCGCCCTTGTCACGAGCCTCGGCGATCTGGCGAGAAATCTCGGGGCGATGAACTGCTTCGAGTTCGTTGATCTCAGCTACGAGCTTGTCGTAGCCAGCTTGGGTCATATAGTTGTATGCCATATTGGGTAGTAGGAGGATGAACCTCCTTTTAGTTTGAAGCCAGCCCCAGAGAGGAGCAGGCTGTATCCATATTTTCGCTACAATAGCGAACCCTACTCCAGCCATTAGCTGTCGTAGGGTTCGCTCACAAAGGTACGATAAATTATTGTAAAGGAGAGACAGGCAGGACGAGCCTCAGACGCAGGAGGGTCTTCGTCCGAGGGGTAAGGCAATACCGCCTGTCAGCTAACCGCCCTACAAGCCAAAGGATCTCATCCTCCCTGCAGACAACGAGTGCAGCCTCTCGCTCCTGATGAGTGTATTTCCCGTCGATGAAGATACGGCGCAGGAGCTTTCGCCCCTTCATGCCATAGGGGTAGAGAGTATCTCCTGCTCTTCGTCCACGGATGTGGAGCTGCTTCGTGGCAAGAGCCTCGTAATCAAATACGGCCTCGTTGGAGGAAAGAGGGAGCAAGCTCTGATAGGGCTGAGGGCAAGGCTCGACTATCCATTCCAGCACGGCCTCCCCTACCCCTAACTCTGAGGAGACCCCAGCAGGTGGGCAGGAATGCTCGGGAAAAATTGACAAGGAGGCTCCTTCATCTGCCAAGGGCAAATCCCCTAGAGGAAGCAACGATGTAGAGGGAGGTAGCAACGATGAGGCTAAACAAGAGGGTCGCATGCCTCCCCAGGGAAGGATAACCCTTCCATCCGTAGATATATCTAGCGTAGCGACGAAGGACTCTTGCTCCTCTCCTCGAGGACGAAGCTCTAGATACTGGCTTGCCCGAATAAGCATGTACTGAGGAGCAAAAAAGCGAACACCAGCAGATCCCTCTCGGAGATTGGAGGCTATCTCAAGCACAACATCCCGGGAAAAGCCATAGGGTCGCAACAGCTCAAAAAGGAGGGTCTCAGGGGAAGGTGAGGCAAGGATACCTGCTATCTCTATCCCTCGCTCTCCAAGCAACTCGGCACGATAATGCTCGATATGCTCTAGGAAGAGCGCCTCTACCCCACGAAGGTTATCAATAGTACGTAGGGCGACACTGCGAAAGGAAGGGTTCAACTCCTCCAGTGTAGGCAGGAGGCGATGGCGAATGAAGTTACGCCGATAGCGTACGTCTTCGTTGGTACTGTCTTCACGGAACGCTTGCCCGAGGGACTGAAGGTAGTCCAAGACAAGTGCCCTCGGGCAGTCCATCAAGGGGCGGATAATCCCCTCCTCTCTTTTCAGGTAAGGCATCCCACTCAACCCTCGTAGCCCCGTCCCCATAGATAGGTTAAGGAGTAGCGTCTCTATCTGGTCATCTGCATTATGCGCAACAGCAATCAGGGTAGGACTCTTCGCTTCTTTTCTCAGGGAAGCAAACCAGCCATAGCGTAGCTCTCTCGCTGCCATCTCAATCGACATCCCCCCATGAGATTGAACATAGGCACGAGTATCAAATCGCTGGACATAAAGGGGCAAGTGGTGTGTGGTAGCCAGAGCACGAACGAATGCCTCATCTCCATCGCTCTCCTCTGCTCTCAAGGAAAAGTTGCAGTGCAGGAGCGTCACTTGCTCCGCATAGCCTAGAGCAAGAAAAGCCATCAGTAGGGCTACAGAATCTGCACCCCCACTGATGGCAAGGTATATCTGCTCCTGCCCACTAGGCAGGAGCTGGTGAAAGCGAATCGTCTCTGCGACCCGTGCTACGAGCCGATGAGACATAGAGCTAGGAGTGCTGGTGAGCCTCCTCAATCAGCTCAGGATCGACCAAGATACGTCCGCAGTACTCGCAGACGATGATCTTCTTGTGGAGCTTCAGGTCTACCTGACGCTGGGGGGGGATTTTATTGAAGCAACCTCCGCAAGCATCGCGGTCAATCGGAACAACAGCCAGTCCATTACGAGCTCCTTCACGGATACGACTAAAGGCATGAAGCAGACGCTCCTCAATCCCTTCCTCTAAGCTGATGGCCTCTGCTCGTAGAGCTTCCTCCTCTTGCTTGGTTTCGTTCTTGATACGTGCTAGCTCCTCCTGCTTGGCCTCTAGGGCGATACGTCGCTCAGTGATCGTGGACTTCAGTTCGGAGATACGCTCGGAGCGTTGCTGGAGGTCTACGTTCCCCTCGTTGATACGCTTCTGCGAAAGCTCGATCTCAAGACCCTGAAACTCTATTTCCTTCGCTAGGTTATCGTACTCACGATTATTCTTGACATTGTCAAGCTGCTCCTTGTAGCGCTGGATCTTCTCTTCTGCGTCTACGATACGAGCCTTCTCGGTAGCAATACCTTGCTTCTGACGTTTGTTGTCCTCCTCGAGGTGCTTTAGACGTGTCTCCATGCCAGCTAGCTCATCCTCTAGGTCTTGCACCTCTAGGGGGAGCTCACCACGCAGGGTCTTGATGTGGTCGATCTTCGTATAGGTCTCTTGTAGACGGCTCAGAGCAATGAGCTTATCTGCCACACCAGGATCACGAGGGACGCTAGTAGGCTCTACGACAGCTTGCTCTACGACAGGCTTTGCCTTTGCCTTGCTGGTCGTAGCCTTCTTCGCTGGTTTCTTTGCTGTCGTTGTAGTCTTTTTCGTTGTTTCTTTCGCCATTGTAATTGTGCTAAAGCACTGTTATAGGGTTCGAGTCTAGCTCGCTTTGATAGACCGCAAAGTTAGCTATTTTCTCTGAGATGACTTGGGCAAAGAGCTGGGAGGCAATTCGCTCGCTCTCATAGTGACCGACTGTGACGAGGACGGGAGCGCCCTCGCAGTCGAAGTAGTCGTTATACTTTGCCTCGCCCGTGATGAAGATATCGGCGCCTAGTGCCCGAGCCTTCCTCCAGAGGAATGCCCCTGCTCCCCCGCATAAGGCCACTCGGCTGACGCACTCCTTTGTCGTAACACTATAGCGTAGCTGTCGTGTATGAAAGTAGCTCTCTACCTCGGAGAGGAAGGTGCGCAAGGGGAGAGGCTCAGGGAGCTCCCCGATGATGCCACTACCGGTAGTCCGATCCTGATTCTGCAGAGCCACAAAGCTATAAGCGGGGGTCTCATAGGGATGGGAGCGAAGGAGAGCCTCCTCCACACGCCCCTCAAGGTAGGCTGGCAAGACGACGCTCAGCCGATCCTCTTGCTCTCGGTGCAGCGTACCCACTTGCCCTACAAAGGGCTGTGCACCATCGAGCGCACGAAACGTACCTTCGCCCTGAGAGCGGTAGCTACAGCTATCGTAAGCTCCTAGACGGCCTGCCCCTGCCTCCCAGAGAGCCGCTGAGACAGCCTCGGTATGGGCACGGGGAACAAAGGTCACCAGCTCCACGAGCAAATTTGGAGAAGGCTCTAGTACCCGCACCTGCTTGAGACCAAGGTCACGAGCCAGCAGGTAGTTCAGCCCCTCGGGGGCATTATCCGCCGAAGTGTGAGCAGCATAGATACTGATGCCATGTTGGAGAGCTAGGCACACACACCGCTCGATATAGCTCGAGGTGCCGATGCGTTTCAGCCCCTTAAATAGGAGGGGATGATGAGCAATAATGACATTTGCTCCCCGCTCTATGGCCTCTTGGATAACAGCTTCGGTGACATCTACACAGCAGAGGACACCCGTAGCCACTGCCGAGGGATCCCCAACCTGAAGTCCACAGTTGTCATAGCTCTCTTGCAGGGCCGAAGGAATCTTTGCCTCTAGGGCCTCCCATACCTCGTGTACTCGTATCATAAACTGCTGTTTCTAGTCCTTCTTTATTTTCACCCCCAAAGGTAGCTAATTTTCCCTCGTACCTTCAGCTCCTTTCCCTACCTCTCCATGCCTGCCATACAGTCACTAATATATCCCTAAAGAGGTTACCCCGATACCTCTCCATAGGTACCCTCAGTACCTCAGAGAAGGTATACCCGATACCTCAGAGGAGGTACCGAGGATACCTCCTAGCAACCAGAGGCAGTAGCATAAGACTAGCCCACACGGTAGGCTCGAGAGAGAAAAAGCGCCCCCGAGACTTAGCCTGCATGCAAGCTAAGCCTCGGAGGTAAGGGAAAAGTAACGAGAGGGAGCAGGGCTACCTACTAGGAGGTAGCTTCGCTGGAGGAGGGAGGTTGCTCGGCCTTGCGCTTGCGCCTTCGTGAGCGAAGCCCCGTGACGAGGACAATGATAGAAGCCAAGCCGAGGAAGAAGATAAAGAGGTCCGTCCCCCACTTACCCAAGAAGGGCTTGTAGAGGCGACCTGCATGGAGCTCCAGCGCAGCCTGCCAGAGAGAATAAGGCATAGCATTCAGTTCGCTAGGCTGGGGAGTGAAGGCCGTCTGCAGAGCCTTGTCCTCGCCCTTATCCGTACGTCTTACTGCCCCCTTGTCGTAGAGGAAGACGAGGTCTTGCTCTGCATTTTCCCCTGCAAGTAGCCCAGAGACAGCGTAGGTGCCTACGGGTCGCCCCATCTTCACCTCACGGATTACCTCGTGGGTGAAGTAATTGCGGACAGCATCAGGATGTCCAGGGCGCACCTCGAAGAGTCCTGTAAATGATCCCATGAGCCAAGAGCCGTCAGGTCGCTGGGCAAACGCATTGATCCCCATCGGACTGATCTGTGGCTGGTAGATCCACTTCTCGGGCTTCTCGGTAAAGGAGGAGAGGGTGAAGAAGCCCTCACTCGTAGAGAGAAGCCATGAGCCATTCACCTCGTCATATCGAATGGCTCTCAGGCGATCAAACCAAGGGTTATCGCTGTAGAGTGGGCTGAAGCTATTGGGGCGAGCCTCCGTGAAGATGAGGGGAAGCATCATAGGAGGACGCAGTAGCCAGCCCGTGACGAAGACAAAGAGAACGATGTAGAAGAGCTTAGTGCCAAGCCTCTTATGTAGCTTGAAATGGAAGGAGAGCTTCCGAGAGAGACGTTGCTTGGCCTCTGAGGCCTTCTTCGTCCCTCGCTTATTCTTCTTCCCCATCAGCCTATGACTATACAGAGAATAGAAGATCCCCGTCAGACAGAGCACCATCACCAGCAGACCGATGAAGTCCACTATGAGGCGACCTGCTAGACCGAAGTACTCTCCACTATGTAGCGCCCACACAATTTGGAAGAGCAGGATGCGCCCGGTATATCCATCGGGCTTGCCCAGCTCGTAGGTCGTCCATGCAGGGCTAGATAGGGAGCGTGTATAGAGGAGCGACCGGCTAAGGAGCAGTACACTGTCCCCACGGATCTGCAGGTCAGCTAGTCGCCCCTGTACGGAGGAAGGCATAGGTTGCTGCTCCCATCGCTCCCCCGAGCTATCGAGTCTATAGAGACGATACTGCGAGGCTACCCAGATTCGACCCTCTCGGTCTCGTGCCATCGACATGATCTTGGCTTCATCCCCACCCTTGACAAAGCCCTTATCGAGGAGTACCGCAGGTGCCGACAGCGCGCTATCGGTGCGCCATACCCCAACCCCTCCATAGATATAGGCAAGGCCATCAGAGCGCAAAATCCCTCGGACAGCACCATTATTCCAATGATCGAAGAGGTAGCCCTTCGGGAGCAGAGCACGGGGGACATCCACCTGCTGCAACAGGTCTCGATGATTAAGGATAACCCCAGAGAGGGCAGCGAGGAAGAGGAGGAAACAAAGGGGGATGCCTAGGTACTTGTGTAGCTTCTTAGCTCGGATCATAGGCCCTTAGCTTGTTATACACAGGGTTGGCATACATCGTTAGAAGTGCCTTACGAAGGAAAGGCTCATCGGGGGCAAGGCCTTCGGGCAAACGTACGAGCGCAATACGGGTATCGATGTAGCGGAGCGCCTCGGCACGTTCGTCGGGCGTATAGTGCTGGCTGAGGGAGGTCTCGCCCCGTAGCTCATCGGCAGCTACATAGTTGATTGGATAGAGGGCATAGCCCCGATGGATCTCCCGATCCAGTACAGCCGCTAGGCTGGCATAACGGGCTTGATCACCCTCGGGCAAGTCTATCCCCACGAGGAGCTCCGAGAGAGGTCGCCCCACATGGAAGGAGACACGTCCCTTCCAGCCAAAGACCCCCGTCTTCATATTTATGCCGTCATCCTCGGAGCTCTTCTTAAAGCCCTCGACATCCCGCTTGAGCTGCATCTCCTGTGCCTTGAGATAGTCACAGGGGTCATACTCATAGCTACAAGTCACAGGGACGATATTCAGGGGCATAAGCGCAGCTACCGCCTCTCGCTGTCCCGAGCCTAGACTAAGCATCTTCAGCAGAGCAGGCTGTGTCTCGTCGGAGGAGTCCTTAGCACGCCCCTCACGCTGAGCAATCCACAGGCTCTTACCCTCGCCCACCGCCTCGTGCATGTATTCCGAGAGGAGTTTGGCAGCGAGCAGGACTTCCCTGCCCTGAAGATTACGGCGCACGAGGAAGCTCCCATTGAGCTTGACCAAGGTCTCTACCCAAGGATAGATCATGAGGTTATCCCCGATAGCTATCTCGGGGAAGACTGCCCCTACATCGGCAAGGAGTACGTTGAGGAAGGCTGAGTCTAAGATAATATCTCGATGGTTAGAGATATAGGTGTAGGCACCCGCCTGTGAGATATGCTCCGTGCCGGTTAGCTCGACAGAGCGACAGCAGTGTGCCATGATGTGCTTGACCCAATGGTAGCTGACCTTACGTTTAAAGTCCTCGACACTGCGACAGGTCTTTAGCACAGCCATCAGTTCGTCCCAACTGGCACTTAGCCCGAGGCTCTCGTAGACCTCCCGTAGAGGAGCTAGAGAAGTGAGCTGAGCAGTAGCAGCAGGTACTTCCTCTGGAGTCAGAGGGCGAATGCTCTTATATTTCTCCGTATCCATAGTGGTTGTAGAGATTAAGCCTGAGGCAGGCGTTCACGAATGATAGAGGTGAGCACCTCAGGCATCGTAAGTCCAGCAGCTGCTACCTGCTGAGGGATGAAGCTCGTAGGAGTCATACCTGGGGTCGTATTGACCTCCAGGAGCGTGGGTAGGCCATCTGCCTCGATGATATAGTCTACACGTATGATCCCCTGAGCATCTATATGGCGGTAAATCTCCGAGGTCAGCTGCTGGATGAGCGCAGTAGCCTCGGGAGATATGCGTGCAGGGGTAATCTCCTCGACTGCGCCGTTATACTTGGCATCGAAGTCAAAGAAAGCCCCCTTGGGGACTACCTCCGTCACAGGCAGAGGATGGAGCTCTCCCCCAGCCTCATAGCACCCGCAGGTCACCTCCACACCAGCGATGAATCGCTCGAGGAGTACTTCGTCACACTCGGTGAAGGCCTCATGGATAGCTCGCTCCAGCTCGGCCTCCGTATCCACCCGAGAGGTAGCCACACTCGACCCTCCGGCATTGGGCTTAGCGAAGAGAGGGAGCCCAAGGTGCTCTACGAGCTCATGCGACGAAGGCTGTGGCATGTCTTGGCGCAGACGTACCGAGTCCGCTACCCGCAGATGGGGGAAGGAGGCAAGGTAACGATTGCAGTGATACTTACTGAAGGTCAGCGCCTCGGTCAGTACGCCCCCCGTATTGTAGGGCACACCGACTAGATCAAGGTAGCCCTGCAAAAGACCATTCTCCCCTGGGGTACCGTGCACCGTGATGAAGGCATAATCAAAGCGTATCCGCCCCGTAGGACTGAGGAAGCTAAAGTCATCCTTGTTCACCGGGATAGGCTCGCTCCCCTCCTCCAGATGGACATACCAGCCCTCCCGCTCCACAACGACTAAGTAAGGAGAGAAAGCACTGCGATCGATCCAAGAGAGGATACCTGAAGCGCTGCGTAGAGACACGGCATATTCGCCCGAATATCCACCTGCTACAACAGCTATATTGGGTAAGTTCATATCTAGAATTGCTTGTTTAACGTCCTCGTGGACACTATCAATCAGTGACAAAAATACCTCATTTCTCGCTTCATGACATCATACTTTCCCCCGATAACCCCACCCTCTCCTTATCCTCTACCCATAACTCCAAAGGCAGATAGGTGGCACTTACGCATGCACATTGGTCTATATGAGGGTTATTTCACGTGTATATCTAGATATCTAGGCCATATATCTACCCGCACCCTATACCAACATATCAGATGCCACCAACACATCAAACTCCAGCCAAGCTCACCTCATTATATTCTACTATCTTTGCGTAGTACTTGAGGAATAGCTACATGAAGTTTAGCTAGCTCCTCAGCTACGAACAAAACATATATGGCAAGCAAGAGACACCTAAAGAAAGAGGTCATCGCCGAGGTCATGTTACTCTTTGATGAGGCGCTGATTATCCGCTCCGTCGCAGGGAGTGAAGCAATGGAAAGTGAGCTGGAGGAACTGATGGATGACATCATGATCTTCACCGATGATACCCTACGTCGTATTGACCATCCTGATGGGAAGGACACCCCCGCTCTCGTCAAGAACTACTATCGACAGCTTAGAGAGCATATCCAGACCTCAACCCAGAATATCTCCGATCGCTTAGACCAATTCATTGAGGGGCTTTAGTCAGCACTCTCCACAAGTATCACTTCTCCCCTTGCGAAAGAAATTAGCTCTAAGCCTACTACGTCTACTAGGCTGGCACATACTGCCCCTACCCCAAGATCCCCCCTCGGGGAGTGTCATTTGTGTAGCTCCACATACGAGTAACATGGACTTCCTAATCGGCCTCTTCTACTCTTGGGCTGTCGGGGTTAAGTCTGGCTTTTTGATGAAGAGTGATTGGTTCTTCTTCCCGCTTAGCTACCTACTTCGTGCCCTCGGGGGCATTCCCGTCAATCGCAAGGAGCGTAGCCAAACAGTAGACCGCATCCAAGAGCTACTCAAGCGTAAAGGACAGATGCACATCGCCATTACACCAGAAGGTACAAGATCTCGTGCAGAGAAATGGAAGAGTGGGTTTTACCACATTGCTATTGCAGCAGAATTACCTATCGAACTCGCTGTCCTAGACTATCAGAAGCATGAGGTAGGGATCTTCGAGGTCTTCCACCCAACAGGTGACCTAGAGGCTGACTTGGCCTACATCCGTTCTCGCTTCTCAGCTAATCAAGCTAAGTATCCAGAGCAATACACTCCATAGGCCACCCCCTCTCGCACCATGCCTAATCAGACACCCTCCCCCATACGTATAGCTGTAGTACAGTGTACCATTCTCTGGAATGATATTTCAGGGAACTGTCAGCAAATAGAACGCTACGTACAACAGCTACAAGGGCAGGCTGACCTCATTATATTTCCAGAGACAATCACCACTGGTTTCTCGGCAGAGGCTGCCCAGAGGGCGGATAGTCAGAAGGGGGAGGTTTATACCTTCCTGCAAAAGATAGCCTCAGAGTACCAGGTCGCCTTGGCAGGAAGCTACCTCACAGAGTGGGATGAGGGAAAAGTCTACAATATGTTTTTCCTTTTCGACCAAGAGGGGAAAGCACAACTTCAGCCCAAAAGACATCTCTTTGCACCAGGAGGTGAGCGTGCTTTCGTCTCTCCAGCTATGGAGCGGACAATCTTTACTTTCCACGGCTGGCGTATCCTACCAGTTATCTGCTACGATATGCGCTTCCCTGTATGGTGCAGGAATAGGCAGAATGAATATGACCTCATGATCTGTGTAGCCAATTGGCCACGCCCTCGCCGTAGAGTCTTCTCTACCCTCCTCCGTGCCCGTGCTATGGAAAATCTCTGCTACGCCATAGGGGTTAATCGGGTGGGAGAAGATCCACAAGGCTTGGTTTATACAGGAGACTCCGCCATACTCAATGCTCGAGGAGAGACCTTAGCCGAAGCTAAGGAAAACCAAGAAGAGATACTCCTCGCCACTCTAGACTATACTCCTCTCTCCGAACTTCGTCATAAATTCCCAGTGTGGGAAGATGCTGATAGCTTCACCCTGCACCTCAACTAATCAACCGCCTACTCCCTACTCTAGCCTAGGCAATAGACCTCACATTTCCCAATGAATATAAAGACAACCGCAGAGCGTATCGCAGAGGCTCTCCTCGCCGTTAAGGCTGTTAAGCTCCAGCCCAACACACCCTTCACATGGGCCTCGGGATGGAAGTCTCCCATCTACTGTGACAATCGTATAACGCTCTCCTCACCCAGCGTACGTACACTCATCAAGGAAGAGCTAGCCAACGTCGTGCGCAACTCCTTCGGGGACGCAGAGGTAATTGCAGGTGTAGCCACAGGAGCTATTGCTCAGGGAGCCCTAGTAGCCGATTTACTAGGCCTACCCTTCGTGTATGTACGTCCACAAGCGAAGGATCACGGCATGGGAAATCAGATTGAGGGGGAGCTACCTCAGGGCAGTAAGGTACTCGTCATCGAAGACCTTATCTCTACAGGAGGTAGTAGTCTAAAAGCCGTAGAAGCACTGCGCCAAGCAGGGAGCTCCGTCCTCGGGATGGTCGCTGTCTACACACATGGTTTCCCTCAGGCTGTCGAAGCCTTTGAGCAAGCTACCGTTCCCCTTATTACCCTTAGCAACTACGACACAGTAATCACAGAAGCCCTAGCTACTGGATACATATCCCAAGAGGATGAAAGCCTGCTCAAGGAATGGAGGAAGTCCCCTGCGACCTGGACGGGCAAGCCCTAGCTATCCTACATACTAATTACAAAGAGCTGTCACACTCCCTTTGCTAAAGTAAGCAGCTCCTTCCTCCTCAAATTCGTCCTCCGCTCTCGGATAAATCAACTCCGTTACAGCAAAGTTGTTATCTGTAACCAACTACAACTACAGAAGTATCTCTATGAGTGATTACATCAGTTCGATAAAAAGCATCCCAGCCCCTCGCCATCGTGTCTATGAGCGGCTCTCTGACCTCAATGGCCTTGCCTCTGTGAAAGAACATCTCCCAGAGGAAGCCAAGGAAAAGATTCAGATAGAGCCCATAGATAGAGATAGCTGTGCCTTCGTCATCCCAGGAGCAGGTAGGCTAGTCTTACATATTGTGGAGCGAGAGCCCGAGGGAACAATCAAGTTAGCTACCGACCAATCTCCCCTCGACCTCACGATTTGGATTCAGCTTATCGAGCCAAATGCGAGTGACACTCGTCTACGTCTAACACTACGAGCAGAACTCAACTTCTTTGTGCAAAAGATGATTGGCAGTAAGCTCCAAGATGGCGTTGAGAAGCTTGCAGATATGCTCGCACGCCTTCCCTACTAAGGCGGAGATCTCCCTTTCCTATGGCACACTACCTCATCAGTGTCTTCCTCCTCTTTTCTCTACTTTTCCAGGCATGTGGAGAGGCTGTAGAGCCGAGTGTCCCACCTTCTCCTATCTACTACAACCTCTTCCTCCAAGATGCTCGTCACCGAGCCTTACTCTCTCCCGGAGGAATAGTACGCATCACGGAGCCAAGTACAGTTCAAGAGCGCATCGGTAGAGCAGGAATTGCAGTCGTACGCTCTATAGAGCAGGAGAGTGCATTCTATGCCTTCGACCTGCAGTGCCCAGCAGAGACAACTGAGGTAATTTCACTAGAAGTAGAAAACTCAAGGCTTGTATGTCCTCGCTGTCGAAGTGCCTTCGAGGTACTCCAAGGAACAGGACGACCTGAAGAGGGTATTGCGCAGTCTCCTCTACGACGCTATACTGTACGCATCTTAGGGCGTGACCACTTAGTCGTCTCAAACTAGCGAGCCTCTGCTCGGGCTCTTTTCCCATCTACTATATGGATTACTCCAGCTGGCTAGTCATCGCCTACACGCTTACCGTCCTTGGGGTCATCGGCACTGTACTCAGCGAGAACCGTAATCCCCTCAAGGCCTCTGCCTGGATACTCATCGTCGGCTTGATACCAGTGCTGGGAATCATGACCTACATTGTATTTGGTCAGGATCAGCGACGTCTACATAGCATCAGTAGGCGCTTCTATCGTCGTCTGATGCGACGACCACAGCAGCTGTCTCTATCCAAGAATCTCCAGAGAAAACGCCAAGATACCGAGGAGCACCTACGGCTCATCGAACTCATACAGCGCAACTCAAACTCCCCCCTCCTCCAGCTCCAATCCCTCGATATCTATGCTTGGGGAGAAGACATGTATGAAGCTCTCTTCCAAGACCTAGAGCAAGCCGAAGAATACATCCATCTACAGGCCTATATCTTCGCTGCAGATAACGTACTGGATCGCCTCACCGAACTACTGATTCGCAAGGCCAAGGAAGGTGTAACCATACGTATCATCTACGATCACCTCGGCTCCTATAGCGTCCCCAAAGGCTACTGGAGCCGTATGCGCTCTGTCGGCATACAAGTTTATGCCTTCATGCGTGTAGCCTTCCCTCTCCTCTCCACCACAGTAAACTATCGGAATCACCGCAAGATCGTCGTCATTGATGGAGCAATCGGCTATGTCGGGGGGATGAACTTTGCCCAGCGTTACCTCACGGGCAACGAGCTCGGGCGTTGGCGAGACACCCATTTTCGTATCACAGGTGTAGCAGTTGCAGGTCTACAAAGCTCCTTCCTCATAGACTGGTACACGGTCTCTCGCAAAGTGGTGAACATGGATCGCTACTTCGCCCCCGCTGTCCCGGCCAACGAATATTCCCCCTCCGTACAATTCGTCTCAGGTGGCCCCATTAGCCACTGGCGCTCCATTGAGCAAGCGATTATTTACATGATTTCGAGAGCGAATAGACGCATCTGCATCCAGACCCCCTACTTCCTCCCCACGGAGAACCTAAACAACGCCCTCGTCACTGCAGCACTGGCTGGCGTAGAGGTGGAGCTCATGCTTCCTGAGCGGACAGATTCCAAGCTCACTACCTATGCTGCCAATTCCTACCTCAGCCTCCTGCTGGAGGCAGGGGTAAAGATTTACCGCTACACCGAGGGCTTCCTGCACTCCAAGCTCCTCATGATTGATGAGAGCCTTGCTTCAATTGGCTCTGCCAACATGGATTTCCGCAGTCTAGAGCATAACTTCGAGATCTCGGGTATTGTCTATGACTCTGGGATAACAAAGCGCTTGCTCTCCCTCTTTGAAGCAGACAAGAAGTCTTGCCAACTACTCACAGCCACAGAGTGGGAGAAACGAAGCGGATTCACTCGCCTAGCAGAGTCCTTCATGCGTCTCTTTGCTCCGATGCTCTAGTCCCCTCCTCCACCTAAAAACTACTAGAGATTTCGTGACAATTCTCTAGTACGTTCATAACGAATCACTAGAGTTCCCTGGACAGATTTATAGAGCTTCTAAGAAAACAGCACTGCCCCCATAGTCTTAAAACCATGGGGGCAGTGCTGTTACTTGGGTACCGTATAAGCAGAGACTATAAGGTATATTGGGATAAATTACTCACGCCAGTAGCGACGCTGGACACGAGAGGAGATGCTAGTTAAGATTTCATAGGGGATCGTGCCACAAACTTCGGCCATCCCCGCTAGTGGAAGGTCTTCACTTCCGAAGAGTATTACCTGATCTCCAACCTCTACTGCTGGCACATCCGTCACATCAATCATGCACGCATCCATGCAGACATTCCCGAGCGTTGGGCAAAGTACACCACGAATAGAGACCGAATATACCCCACGACTAAGTCTCCGACTGAAGCCATCAGCGTAACCAACAGGGATGACCGCAATACGCGAAGGACGATTTACTTGCCCCATACAGCCGTAGCCGACATACTGTCCTGGCTGAAGAGTCTTCACCTGCAGGACAACTGTAGAGAACCGAGCAATCGGCTCTACCTCACGCCTGCCCGTCGGGCTAAAGCCATAGAGACCGATTCCAAGGCGAGCCATGTCAAGCGCATACTCAGCATAGCGCTCGATACCCGCTGTATTGAGGATATGTCGTTGGGGTCGATAGCCCAGTGCTGCAGTCAGTTGGTCACTCGCCGTCATAAAGGTCGCGTACTGCTGATGGACATATTCGCTCTTTGCTGGCTCATCAGCCGTGGCTAAGTGGCTAAAGATCGTACTCACTCTTAACTCAGGACAAACGGAAAGTAACTGTCCCAGTCGCTCCATATCCTCCAAGGCAAAGCCCAAGCGATGCATACCGCTGTCCACCTTAATATGAATGGGGAAATCCCTGACACCTAACCTCACGGCCTGCTCTCTCAAACCAGCGAGGAGCTCAAAGCTATAAACCTCGGGCTCTAAGTGGTGCGTGAAGAGTGTTTCTGCACTTGCGACCTCAGGATTCATAATCATCAGGTGCGTACGGATACCCTTCTCCCGAAGCTCTCGACCTTCATCTGCGACCGCCACTGCAAGATATTCCACTCGGTGCTCCTGCAAGGTACGAGCCAGCTCAAAGGCACCGATGCCGTATCCATCAGCTTTAATCATGCAGACAAGCGGATGATTGGGCGGAAGCAGCGCACGATAGTAGTTTAAGTTATGCACCACGGCACTGAGATCAATGTCTAATACTGTCTGATGCTCCTGCGTAGAGAGACGGCGGTAGACCTGCTCGAAGGCGAAGCGACGTGCGCCCTTAATCAGAATACAGCTTCCTGTGATTGTCCTTAGAGCCTCAGAGTGTAGGAGCACATCGGTCGTAGGAAAGGGAGTAACCCGTATCCCCGTGAAAAGATGCGCATGCTCCGTGATGTGCTTACCTACCGCAATGAGATCACTTACTTCATAGCCTCGCAGCAGACTAGCCACTTCGCTGTAAAGTTCCTCATCGCTGAGGCCACTTCCCTCAATGTCCGAGAGCAAAACCACTGGACGAGCGGCCGTGGCAGAAGCACGTCTACGCAGGAAATCCAGTGCAATGGAGAGCGACTGCAAGTCGCAGCTGTAGGCGTCATTGATGAGTGTATTTCCCGAGACACCGTTCTTCACCTCCAGACGCATTTCTACAGGTCGAAGCGTTGCCCAAGGAAGGGGATCATTGATCAGTTCAGGTGCGACCAGACTAGCTACAGTGATGGCACACAGACAGTCCTCGATGTAGGCGGCGTCGGTGAACGGGATGACGATTTGGTGTCGCTCTCCGTGGATAATACATGAGAGATGCGTGCGATCACCCTCTGCGACGGACTGCTGTAGATAGAGCGTGGCCTTGGGGTTCATTCTACTCCAGGTCAGATGACGAGCCTCGGGGAAGGTCGCCTGCATCATCTTGCTCACCTCGATACTATCTTCTCCGTAGACAAGAGCATGACAATGGGTGAAGAGCTGTATCTTCTCTCGGAGCTTTTCTTCTAAAGAAGCGAAGTTCTCTTGGTGCGCACTGCCCAGGTACGTAAATACGCCGATGGTCGGCTGAATGACATCTCGGAGTGCTTTCATCTCATGCGGCTTGGAGATGCCCGCCTCGAAGAGCCCCAATTCATCTGATGCCTCGATGCCCAGTACAGATAGAGGGACGCCAATCTGCGAGTTGTAGCTCCTTGGGGAACGTACTATGTGTAGCGTGGGATGCAATAGTTGGTAGAGGAACTCCTTGACGACGGTCTTCCCGTTACTTCCAGTGATGCCGACGGTTTCTAATCGAGGGAAGCGAGCACGGTGTAGAGCGGCGATCTGCTGCAATGCCTTCACGGACGAAGGTACTACGAACCAGTTCGCTTGCCACTCACCCCTACGTGCTTCGTCTGGTAAACGCTCGACGACAAAACTTCTAACGCCCCGCTCATAGAGCTGAGCAACGTATCGATGCCCATCGCCCGATTCGGTGGGGATAGCTACAAAAAGCGTGTCCTGCGGACTGACAAGGGAGCGGCTGTCGGTCAAGATGTGTCTCACACTACAGCTTCCCTCGAGCGTCGGAAGCTCTGTCTTCAGAAGCCTTTTCAGCTCCTCTGGGGCAAAGGCTGGGGTAACTAGTCTATCCATATCATGATGTCTAACTATCCACAAAGGTACAAAGAGCCTCCTATCAGTATATCTTCGGGAGCAAACTTCCTTCACTCAAGCCTCAAACAGTAAATTATTGTTTCCAAATCACAGTTCATTTTAACGATTCATTTAAGGTATTTCCAGACGAATAAGGGGATACATCCAGTCCCAATTAGCTAAACCATTAAGAGAATAAAGCTGGTCTCTCGATGAGAAGAAGGCATAAAATCCAGTCGAATTTCAACCACTTCTCATCCAACATAAACTACTCTATATCAGAACATAACCCAACAATCCATCAAAAGTAATTAACCCACCTCCCAAATTTACCTAATCAATCTGGAAAAAGTACCTAATAATTTTCCGAAATGATTAGGTACTTTTTCCAGATTGATTAGGTAAATTTCTTCGACTGATTAGGTACTTTTGAAAGCACCCTAAATAAGTTCGTCAAAACACTTCAATTTCTTCCCTTAGCCCCATGAATTTACTCCAGAATGATTTAACTTATAAATGAAAACAATTGTAATATATCCTCTCTAAGAATCTAAGCTATTTCGATATAGTATATCAGCTATTTTAATGGAAACTCTGAGCTATTCTAATCCCATACCTAAGCTATATTGCATCGTATACTAGGCTACTTTCTCTTGGTACTATAGTATCTTTTCTTCATGTCTTCAATTGCTTATACTTTCTATCCTTATATATTTCGTCATGGAGAGAAGGTTAATCACGTCATTTTACCTCCGTAATCGAAGTGATTCATCCTAATAATTACAGTGGTTTATCTTATAGAGAAAGTAAAAAGCACACCTATATTATAGGCATCGGTCAACTTATTAAGTGACTTACTTCAACATGTCTCCACCGTAAGTTAGGGCTAATCGGAGCAGTTTATCTCGGTGAGACAATAAAAAGCCTACCCACATCACGCACGTAGGTAGGCTTTTTAGTAAGGGAATACGCTGACAGACTCGGCTAAAGGTCAAGTTTCATCGCCAGTTCCTCCCAACGAGCCAGTAGGCTCTCTTGCTCGGAGCGGAGGGCTTGATAGCGACTGAAGAGCGTGGCATCAGTAGCATGCTGTGGATCGGAGAGCTGGGTCTCGAGCAGGCGCAACTCAGTATCGATCGCTTCACTACGCTCCTCGGCAGCCTTGATTTCCCTCTCTAGGGCACGGCGTTCTTTAGCTTGCTCCTTTTGTCGCTGATAGTCCTCCGCACCTGAGCTGATGGGGGCAGAGGTCGTGGCCTTTGCACTCGGCGAAAGTTCAGATAATGAGCTGGGGAATGTATTGTCCTCTCGGTCACGTTTCTGTAACCAATCGTAGATACCCCCAATATGCTCGGTCACACGCCCCGAGCGAAACTCGTAGACACGTGAGGCAAGTCCGTCGAGAAATTCACGGTCGTGCGAGACGACAATCACTGTCCCCGTGAAGCGAGTAATTGCCTCCTTGAGGACTTCTTTAGAACGAATGTCGAGGTGGTTCGTCGGTTCGTCGAGGATCAGCAGGTTCGCTGGACGCAATAATAACTTAATGAGCGCGACACGACCACGCTCTCCGCCACTGAGGACACTGATCTTCTTCTCCGATTCTTCGCCCCCGAACATGAAGGCACCAAGCAAATCGTTGATCTTCGTGCGTATCGGGCCGTGCGCCTCTCGGTCAATCGTCTCGTAGACTGTGAGATTGCCGTCCAGCTCCTGGCTCTGCGTCTGGGCGAAGTAACCAACCTCGACATTGTGCCCCAAGCGTAGAGAGCCAGTGTAATCAGTGACTTCGCCCATGATGCACTTGATGAGGGTGGACTTCCCAGAGCCATTTTTTCCGACGAATGCAACCTTTTCGCCCCGCTCGATCGTCATGTTTACGCCCTCGAAGACGGTATGTGTGCCGTAGCTTTTACTCAGTCCCTCGATGATGACAGGGTAAGCCCCCGAGGTAATGGCTGGCAGGAACGAGAAGTGCATAGCTCGACGGTCGATGTCCTCCACCTCGATGCGCTCGACGCGCTCTAATTGTTTGATGCGACTTTGCACCTGTACGGCCTTGGTGGCTTTGTAGCGGAAACGCTCAATGAAGTCTTCGGTGGCTTGTAGTTCCTTCTGTTGGTTCTCGTACGCACGTCTCTGCTGCTCGATTCTCTCTTCTCTGAGCGTGAGATAATGACTGTAATTCGTCTTGTAGTCATAGAGCTTGCCGAGCTCGATCTCTAAAGTTCGGCTCGTCGTAGCATCAATGAACGCCCGGTCGTGCGAGATAAGCACAAGCGCAGTGGAGCCAGAGGTGATGAATCGCTCCAGCCAACGGATGGATTCAATGTCTAGATGGTTCGTCGGCTCATCCAAAAGGAGCAGGTCTGGTCGCTGTAAAAGGATCTTCGCAAGCTCAATGCGCATGCGCCATCCACCAGAGAACTCAGAGGTCGGTCGATCAAAGTCGGTGCGCTCAAAGCCTAATCCAAGGAGCGTACGCTCTATATCGGCCTCTATGTTCCCGCTCGTCTGCATCATGAGTAAGTCCGTGCGCTGAGCATGTCGCTCAATCAGCTCCATATACTCCGGGCTGTCGTAGTCGGTGCGTGTCGCCATCTCCTCGGCTAGTCGCTCTACTTCGTGCTCCAGCGAGGTAATGTGGCTAAAGACCTGCTGGCATTCGCCGAGCACCGTACGCTCATCGCTGGTCTGCATCACCTGTGGGAGGTAACCGATACGTATGTCTTTTGGGCGACTAATTACCCCTTCGGTCGGCGCATCAATGCCAGCGAGGAGCTTGAGCAGAGTAGATTTACCTGCTCCATTTTTACCCACTAAGGCAATACGCTCCTTAGCGGAGATGACGAAGGAAATATCTTCAAAGAGGGGCTTTGCCCCAAAGTACACGGAGACGTTATTGACGCTAATCATCGGTTGGAGTGACGGGGGACGATGCCCTTCGGGTGTATCCTCTCGTCCTTTAGATACATCCCTTCGGTAGAGCGGCCTTCACCAGGGAGTTGTACCTCCTCGACAAGGATAATGGGGCGGTTGGGAGCGAGCGTAGTGAGTAACTGCTGGAGCTGCTCTCGGGCATCAGCCTTGGCCTTAGGCAGGAAGCGAGGATCATTCATTATATCCTCGTAGGCTCGAGATAGCACCTTCGTCTCCAGATCCTTGATGGCTGTACGATCGGAGGTAGCTTCAGCTCGTGCGCCAAAGAGCGATTGGGTGATGCGGTAGTACTTGATGCTGTGTGAGCCACTTGGTCGACGCCCCAGCTCCACTTGGGGCATAGGGAGCGAGACGTAGAGTGTATCTCCACCACCCTCTTGTATTTTTAGGTGCTCCAGATCAAACTTTACGTACGCCACGAGATCAGCCACCCCCTCAGCCATATAGTCACCCGAATAGGCTTTAACCGACTGTCGATAGGTAATCTCCTGCGTGATGAGCCTAAGTCGCTGGGTAATCTTTGCCCGTAGCTCTAGAGGCGTTACCTCGGGCTTCGTCTCTGACTCCCGTGTACAGGAGCGGTAGAAGTAGATACCTAGCCCTGATCCAACGAGGAGCAGAACAAGCAGGGCGAGGCTTGTGCGGATAATCTTCATTTTGTAGAGGCAGGGGGCACGGGTATATTAGGAAGATGGTGTAGGCGTATAAGATGGATTGCGCAGGCTCTCCGCCTCATCGCTCGGGGAAAGGCTGACATGCACCGTCAGTCCAAGCTCCCGTAGCATCGAGCCGAGCTTTGCCTCAGCTGATCTGCGCGCATCTAGCAGGAGCTGGGGGCGTATGCGCTGGAGACTTTCGTCTAGGAATCGAGTGACCTTCGCCTCTTGCTTGCGTAGGATCTCCTCGATTTCATTCTCCGTTAGTCGTGAGCGCATCGGGTCAGCCTCCCTCTGCACCACCCTATGGATAGACTCCATTTCCCGTAACACCTCTATTGGAGGCAAGACAAGATCTAGGACGCTGTCATTACGCTGATGTACCATCGAGGCCGTTAGGCGACTAAGGTCACAGTAAGCAGAGGCTTGGCTCACGATCTCTATCGTCGTCTCCCGAGTCCCCAAGAGTCGCTTCCAGCCGAAGAGACCATCCTTTTTCGGGTCAAGGGTCAGTGTGGTACGGAGCTCACTGGTGGCAAGCTCTAGGCGAGAGAGTCCCTGTGCCTCCGTCAGGAGGACTTGTACGGGTGCGGTGCGCTCCTCGGCACTCTTACCCCGGCAAGAGACAAGGGCAAGGAGCAAGAGGCACACACAGAGAGTAAGCCATGTATAAGGTCGGGAGAAAGACATATCTAAGGTAATCAGGTGCAAATAACTACTGTAGAGTGAGACTCAAACCCTCGTCACTACTCTTCATGCTCTCTACGCTCACGCTGCTCACGCTGATGGTAGGGCTCGACTGGGATGTTTCGCTTGAGGATGAGGCGAAGGGAGCGGTCGTAGGTCACGTAGTTCCATATCCAGTTCAGTAGGACAATCACCTTATTACGCACCGAGAGTATGGAGCGCAGGTGTACGACGAGCCACAGCATCCATGCCGTGAAGCCTCCCCACTTCGCACCACCAATCTCTGCCACGGCTTGGTTGCGCCCAATAGTAGCCATCGAGCCAAGATCCTTATAGTGGAAGGGTGAGAGGGGCTTTCCCTCTTGTCGAGCACGTAGGTTACGAGCCAAGAGACGTGCTTGCTGGATAGCTACCTGTGCCAGCTGTGGGTGTCCGTTCGGATAGTTAGCATCTGCCGTCATGAGGCATTGGTCTCCGATAGCGAAGACGTTCGTGAGTCCCTTCACCTCGTTATGCTCATCGACGAGGATACGTCTACCACGCCCTAAGGCTTCAGCCTGAATACCCTCCACGGCGTTTGCCACAATACCACTCACCCAGATGACCGTACGAGTCTTCATCTCGGAGCCATCACTGAGGCGAAGCGTCTTACCATCGTAGTCTGAGACCATCGTCCCTGTATGGATCTCCACGCCCATCTCTCTGAGGCCTCGGGCAGCGGTCTCGGAGCTCCGCTCGCTCATCGCTTGTAGCAATCGAGGCGAAGCGTCTAAGAGGTGTATACGGAAAAGGGATGAGTCCAAGTAAGGATAATCCTTCGGTAGCACATACCGCTTCATCTCTGCCAGTGCCCCTGCAATCTCTACACCAGAGGGACCACCCCCGACGATGGCTACCGTAAGGAGTGCATTACGCCGCTCTTCATCATCGGAGACGAGTGCCTTCTCAATGTTCTGTAGGAGTACATTGCGTAGGTTCATAGACTCGTAGAGCGTCTTCATCGGGAGGCTGTGGCGAGCAATCTGGTCGTTTCCGAAGAAGTTCGTCGTACCTCCACAGGCTAGGATCAGGTAATCATACTTCACCTCCCCCACAGAGGTCAGCAGGAGGTTACGCTCTGGGGCTACTCCTTGGACCTCTGCCAGACGAAACACAAATCCCTTCTTCTTCCTCAGTGCAGAGCGAAAGGGGAAGGCGATCGAGCTTGGCTCTAGTCCCGACGAAGCGACTTGGTAGATCAATGGCGGGAACTGGTGGTAGTTATGATGGTCAATGAGTATAACCTGAAAGTGGCGACTGTCCAGCTCCTGTGCGAGCTTCAGCCCACCAAATCCTCCACCAGCGATAACGACCCGAGGTAGAGGAGACTGAGGAATATTGATACTCATACTGCTAATACTTATTGAGGAATAATTTCTATGTACAGCTAAAACAATCCAAGGAGTGTAGAATGTTCTTTCCTCTCATCCTCTAGCTAGTCGAGCTACAAAGATACGGATATAAACCCATGCTATCCCCCCAGAGAGACCCTAGCAAGGGTTACTTCCCAAACCCATGCAAGCATTACCTTCATAACCCATGCATGGGTCATAAACGAAACCCTTGCATGGGTTCCCTACCCTACCCACAAGCGCATTCTCAGCCCTCCTTACTAGCTCTCCAACATGAATAAGTGACGGGCTACGCAATAGCCCCGTATGTGATGCTCTGTATAGACAAAAGAACATTGGGTGAAGCAATCCATGAGGATGCTTCACCCAATCGTAGTTATACCTTCATCCCACGTACCTCCATACAAGCGTATGGAGCGGGATGAGGGGTGGGAAGGAAGGTTACTTAGCCTTATAAATCTGAGCTATGGTCTCCTCAATCTGCTCCGCAGTTAGGTCCCCGACCGTCTGCACAGGTGTACCCTGCATGGGGATGAAGAGTACCATCGGGATGCTACGTACGCCGAAGATGTTAGCAAGCTCTGCTTCGTTATCGACATTAATCTTATAGACATCTACCTTGCCTGCGTACTTCTTAGCTGCCGCCTCTAGCTTTGGGGATAGGCTACGGCATGGTCCACACCAGTCGGCGTAGAAGTCCAGTATAGCAGGACGAGAACCCTTGAAGACAAATTTATTGGGGTGCTCCTTGTAGTCATAGATATTCGCCCGTAGGAAAGCGGCATCAATGTGACGCACAGCGGAGGCCTTAGCCTCGGGGGCTGCCTCAGCAGATGCAGTAGTCTCTGTCGAGGTCTGTGTATCAGCACTGCTACCGGAGGCCTTGGCCGTGCATGCCGAAGCAGTCATGAGGCTTAGGGCGGAGAACCCTAGGGTAAGCAAGATCTTCTTCATAATAAGTTACCTTTAAAATTCGTGTTATTACTTGCCTAAGTAAGCAGATAAGTGGTGCTTTTGTTCATATTTCAGACTAAAGCACATCAGATAGAGAGAATATGCCGCACCTAGACCAAGCTAAGTGCGGCATATCAAAGAGGGACAATCGGCGTGAGCCGACTAGGTTTGGGAAGGGCTACTTCTTAGCCTCCGCAGTGGTGGACTGGAAGGTGATGACGATCCGATCACGAGAGTCGTAGAGGCTCTTGGCTAGTGCCTTGACATCGTCAGTCTTGATGCTCTTGAGCTGTGCTTCATAGTCCGTCACGAAGTCGAACCCATGGGTATAGTAACGCTCAAGCTGGTTCAGCCAGTAGTTATTCTTACGGAGGCTCTCGGCATGCTCCTTACCTAGGTTGGCAATTGCCTTCGTGAAGTACTCTTCGCTAGGCCCTTGCTTGATCATGTCCTCCAGTCCCTTAAAGACAAGCTTGTTGAGCGTCTCTACCTTCGTGGGATCGGTCTGGAACTGTACGGTGAGCGAACGATGAACAGTTGGGTAGCGAGAGACATTAACACGTACACCGACGCCGTATGTACCGCCCTCATCCTCACGAATGGTCTTCGTGTAGAGCTGATCTAGGATGGACTGCAGCGTAGCAGCTACGAGGAGCTCCTTATGAGTGTATTCACCTGCAGTGGAGAGGATATCAACAGCAATCCCCGTAGGCGTAGTCATAGCCTGGCTGTAAGCCTTCGTATGTGTACCTGGGATAGCCCTTACTACACGATCGGTAAAGGACTTGTAGGTCACCTTCGTAGCGGGTAGAGAAGCGATGTAACGCTCTACCAAGGGGCGGAGCTTAGCTTCATCAATGTTACCGACGAAGACGAACTGGAAGCCTCTAGCATTAGCAAAACGGCTACGGAAGAGCTGGAGCACACGATCGTAGTTAATAGCCTTCACTTCACTCTCGGTGAGAGGATAGTTCTCGGGGTTATTAGGGTATAGGAAGCGAGGGACAGAGTCCATCAGTGTGGAGAGGGGATTAGCCTTATCAGCCTCCAGCTTAGCAATCATACGCTCCTGCCAAGCCTTGAACGCTTCCTTGTCTGAGCGACGTGCGGTGAAGTTCAGGTAAAGCAGCTGAAGCATCGTCTCTAGGTCTTCCTTGGTCGTCGAGCCAGAGACATCATCGGTAAGCTCAGACACGCTTAGACCAGCGGAAGCGATACGCCCTGCGAGTGCTTTCTCAAGCGCAGAGTCATCGAACTTACCTAGCCCACCAAGATCGCTGACCATGTTAAGCACCTTGAGATCAAGAGTAGCTGGCTTGGAGAAGTTAAACGACCCACCAGGACGAGTACCCGTAAGGAGTATCTCATCGTCCTTGTAGTCTGTCTTCTTCAGGATTACCTTCGTGCCATTGCTTAGCGTCCAGACCGTAGAGCCAAACTTACCATTCTTCTCTTCCTTGACGATACGTCCCTTCATAGGGAGCTTGTCAATGAGCTTCTGATTGCTGACTTCCTCCTTGAGGGGTGTTACCTCCTGCTTCATGCCAGAGAGGAACTGAGCCTCTAGCTGAGATGTGGAGGGGAGCTTTACCTCAGGCTTCTCGACACTCGTCATGAGTACGACTACATTTTTCTCAGGGATGAGCTCTGTCAGAGCAGCGTTAATCTGCTCAACGGTTATTTCCTCAACGACGCCATTCATCAGCTGATAGTAGGAAGCGATATCCATAAGGTAGCCCCCATTGATGAAGTACTGGACGTACTCGTTTGCCCAAGCATCGTTCTTACGCTTATCACGCTCGTTGTAGAGATTCTTGATACTTACGAGGAAATCCTTCTTAGCACGATCGTATTCACTCTTATTGAAGCCGTACTTACGTATGCGTACAATCTCTGCCGTGAGAGCCTTAAGTGCTGGCTCCCATGCCCCTTCCTTGAAGGAAGCATCGAAGTTAACAGCATCCTTGGTCTTAGCTACAATGAAGTCTCCCATATCCATGCTGGCTGACGTAAAGGGAGCATTAGGCTTCTTCACGAGGTCAGAGAAACGCTGATTAGCCATCTGGGCAATGACTCCCTTTATGTAGTCCTCTACAGGACCGAGGAGTGTGGCGCGTACTCCCAATGGAGTAACGTCTTGCTTGAAGCAGATGTTGATTGAGTTCTGCGTTGCCTCTGGGTCTGCTGCAATCCCTACTATCGGAGTCTCGTTATCGGGCACCTCAGTATAAACACGCTCTGCGGGATTAACAGGGGCAGGGATGTCAGCGAAAATCTTCTTGATCTGAGCCTCGGTATAGTCTACATCCACGTCACCAACGATGACGAGGGCTTGTTGGTCAGGACGATACCACTTCTTGTAGTAATCACGTAGCACCTGATAGGGGAAGTTACGGACAATCTCCATCTTACCGATTGGCATGCGTTGTCCGTACTTGTTATTGGGGAAAGCGAGCTCGAGCATTTTGGTCATGTTGCGCATGTCTCCATTGTCTCGGCTACGCCATTCCTCCTCGATCACCCCGCGCTCCAGATCGATTTCCTTGTCCTCTAGACTAATGAAGTTACTCCAGTCGTGCAGAATCAGCACACAGCTATCCACTACACTCTTGCGTGGCACAGGGATATTCATCAGGGTATAGACGGTCTCATCGAAGCTGGTATAAGCGTTGATGTTACGCCCGAAGCTTGCCCCAATGGATTCAAGGAAGTGATCAATACCCTTACCAGGGAAATTCTTGGTACCGTTAAAGGCAATATGCTCTAGGAAGTGAGCGAGCCCCTGCTGGGAGTCTTCCTCTTGCATCGAGCCTACACGCTGCACGATGTAGAACTCTGCTCGCTCCTTAGGCTCTGCGTTGTGACGGATGAAGTAAGTCAGCCCATTAGGGAGCTTCCCTATACGCACTGCCGAGTCGATTGGCAGCGGAGGCATACCACCTCCAGGTTCCTGTGCCTTCAGAGGTAGAAGACCTCCTGCCACACCTGCTAGAAGCAGGGCAGAGAAGAGGGTTCGGATTTGTTGTTTTAGCCGCATTGATTTGTATGTATTTGAATTGAATTAGGATACTAAATAACTCACTCGTGGCTTATGCAACAAATGTAATACAATTATCCATAGACTGTATTCTGCCCATTACACAACATGCTCAACCTGCTTGATTGTAGTCGAGCGTCTTCCTATACCTATAATATATATGGCTCCATGGAGCGATGAATTTCCCTGCACTTCGAGAGCTCCTTCGCCTTCCACTGGGGCCCATTCTAAGACAGCTCAAAGCAAGTTCGCAACACACTGTGGACAAACAAGATACAGACGATCCTTAAATCACCTAAACGAGTTACCATAAGTCGTCGTAACGAGTTATGGTAACTCGTCACAAAGAGTTATGGTAAGTCACTTTTACGAGTTATGGTAAGTCATGATGACGACTTACCATAACTCGTAAAAGCTCACTCAATATCCCTTTATCTGGGCGCATCTCAATGAGACAAAAGAGACTGTATAAAGTTAGCTCACTCCCCCACCCTAGATCCCGTCCGTTGAATCGGGGCATTATTCGTACTTTTGCGCCACAGCGAATTGGTGAAGCCTCTTGTTCCCAGCCTCTGAGAAACAAGTGTACTTGCCATTTATAACTGATGTAAGACTTCATTGATTTTAGGCGCAACGGATAAGCGATGGCAAAGAAAAAAGCCCTTCCCTCTACACAGATGAGCGACAGACAGGATACTTCAGCAGGCATCCTCCTGCATCACGTACGGGTCAATAATCTAAAGAACATTGACCTAGAGATCCCCCGTGGTAAGCTCGTCGTCATCACAGGCGTGAGTGGCTCGGGGAAGAGTTCGCTAGCCTTCGATACGCTCTATGCCGAGGGACAGCGACGCTATGTAGAGAGTTTGTCTTCCTATGCCCGACAGTTTGTCGGTAGGATGGCCAAGCCCGAGGCAGACTGGATACGAGGATTACCTCCAGCCATCGCCATAGAGCAACGCGTGGTCAGTCGTAATCCTCGCTCGACAGTAGCTACCTCAACAGAAATCTATGAATACCTACGCCTGCTCTATGCTCGTGTGGGCAAAACGATTTCCCCAGAGACAGGCGAAGAGGTACGAAAGCATACCGTGAAGGATGTGCTTCGGTTCGCAGGGAGTCTGCCCATAGGAAGTCGCATCTATCTCATCGTCCCCCTACACATACCGAAGGGAAGAAGCCTAGCTGCTCACCTAGAGATACAATTACAGCAAGGCTACAGTCGCCTATGGACACCTGAGGGTGTACTACCCATCGAAGATGCTCTATTGTGGAAAGACACTCGAGCTAAAGATGTATACCTACTCATCGACCGTCTTGCTATCAGCGAGGATCGCTCTGCCATAGACCGCCTCGGCGAATCTGTGGAAACAGCGTTCTTCGAGGGACGTGGTATATGCTCCCTTGCTGTGGAGGAGATGCAGGGAGAAAAGCGGAAGCCAACCTATATAAAAGAGTTCAGCAACATATTTGAGGCTGGGGGAAGAGTCTTTCAGGAGCCTTCGCCCGAGATGTTTAGTTTCAACAATCCAATCGGTGCATGCCCCGAGTGTGAAGGCTTCGGTAAGGTGGTAGGTATTGATCATCGCTTGGTCATACCAGACCCTTCTCTCTCGGTATATGGCGATGGTGTAGCCTGCTGGAGAGGAATGGTTTCCTCTGAGTGGAAGCAGTTCTTCATCCGCTATGCCGAGGAGGTAAACTTCCCCATTCATCGACCATACAACGAACTAACAGAGGCTGAGAAGAAACAGCTATGGGACGGTATCCCAACTAAAGAATACGGACCAATCGGCATCACCCCATACTTCGACTACCTACGTGGACATCTGCACAAGATCCAGAATCGTGTACGCATAGCACACTTCACAGGCAAGACCGTCTGTCCTACGTGTCATGGTGGCAGGCTTAAACCCGATGCTCTCTGCGTATATGTTGGTGGGAAGAATATCGCTGAGGTCGTGGGGATGACACTATGGGATGCTCAGAAGCATTTTGAAACGATCGAGCTCAGTGAAGCTGACTATCTTGTAGCCAAACGCTTACTTCATGAGATACGCTCTCGCCTTACCTTCCTAGATGAAGTTGGCCTAGGTTACCTTACTCTAGACCGTCTCTCTAACACACTCTCAGGTGGCGAAAGCCAACGTATAACACTCGCTACACAGCTAGGTAGTAGCCTCGTTGGTTCACTCTACGTCCTCGACGAACCAAGTATTGGTCTGCACCAAAGAGATACAGAGCGACTCATCCATGTAGTGAAGCGTCTCAGAGATCTAGGGAATACTGTCGTCGTCGTTGAGCACGATGAGGAGATGATGCGTGCAGCAGACTACATCATTGACATCGGACCCAATGCAGGTCGACTAGGTGGCGAAGTCATCTATGCAGGCCCTGCAAAGGACATCAACGACACCACACCAGGCTACACAGCAGCCTACCTCACGGGGCGGGAGCAGATACCTCTGCCCAGCATCCGCCGATCATGGAAGGATTATATTGAGGTTGAGGGTGCCACGATGCACAATCTCAAGGACATCACCGTCCGCTTCCCACTACACACACTTACAGTGGTAAGTGGCGTAAGTGGCTCAGGAAAGAGCACGCTCATGCGTGAGATCTTCTATGAAGCTGTGCAGCGCACCCTCAACGCAGAGCCGATAGACAACCTCGAGCTTCGTGGAATACATGGTGACTTCAAAAGCATCCATCAGGTAGAGTACGTCGATCAAAACAACATCGGCAGAAGCTCTCGCTCCAACCCTGTGACCTACGTTGGCGCATTCGATGCCATCCGCGAGCTGTATGCAGGTCTTCCGCTATCGAAGCAAATGGGATACAAGCCGTATTACTTCAGCTTCAATAAGGAGGGAGGACGTTGTGAGACGTGTCTGGGTGCAGGTGTACTCACCATCGAGATGCAGTTCATGGCAGATATTACCCTGCCGTGTGAAGCATGTCATGGCACACGCTTCCGCAAGGAGCTACTTGAGGTGGAGTATTGTGGTACCAACATATCTCAGCTACTAGACATGAGTGTGGATGAGGCAGTGGAGTTCTTTGAGAAGAACAGGGCTTCATCGCCACTGACCGATAAGATTATTGACCAGCTGAGGCCACTACAACAGGTAGGACTGGGCTACATCAAGCTCGGGCAAAACGGCTCCACGCTCTCAGGGGGAGAAAATCAGCGTGTCAAGCTAGCTTATTACCTAGGCAAGGGAAAGAAACTCTCTACGCTCTTCGTCTTCGATGAGCCAACCACTGGACTACACTTCCACGACATCCGTACACTACTTGAGGCTCTGAATGCCCTAGTAGACCAGGGACACTCAGTCATTGTTGTGGAGCACAACCTCGAGGTAATCCGAGCCGCAGACTGGGTCATTGACCTCGGGCCTGAAGGAGGAAGTGCTGGTGGTTATATCGTAGCGGAGGGCACACCTGAGGATATAGCCAAAGCAAAGGACTCTGCTACGGGTCGCTACCTCAAGGACTCATTATCCTCTCACCGAAAGGGTAGCTAGACGAGGAGAGAGCCTCCCATACGGCAGGTCGTATCCTGCACAGCAAAAACTCTAGAGTTTCCACTGCGGGACTCTAGAGTTTTCTTTTGTATTCTCTAGAGATGTTTCCGGGCATCGCTATTCTTTTCTGCTGGCTATTCAGATGTGGGCTTACGGAGGCTTCTGCTCTACGCTCTAAGAGGCAACGAGGATGGCATAGACATAATACTTTCGCTCATTCATCTTCATCATTCCCTGCCCCAAAGCACCTTACTTCACCTAGGCTATACCTCGTATTTATTGCCTAAATAAGATTGGAGAAAACGGAAAAAATTGTTTTCTTTGCACTAGGCAACATTGTAAGGACTCATCCAGTACCTTCCCTCTGTCCCTCGGGGATGCACAGTCATCCCGTTGGGAATACTGAGGTCAGGGAGGTTGGATTATATTTCACAGAAAAGAGATTATGGAACTTCTTCAGAACTCAGAGCAGACACAGCAGACAGAGGTCTCTGCACCTCAGCCCAATGATACGACCACCTCTCAGGAGACATCGACCAGCTTTCAGAGCATGACTGCTCAGCAACTCGTCGATCAGCTTGCTCTGCTTCTGCAGCAAGATGAGCTCCCCGAGCGCAAGATCGTCGAACAGATACGTGGGCAATTTATCCGCAGGAAGGAGCGACAGAACGAGTCCAACGCCACCGAGCAGGGAGATCTCGAGGCTCAGGAAATACGCCTCGGTGAGCTACTAGCGAGCTTCAAGGAGCGTGACCGCAAGCGTCAAGAGGCTCTGGAAGCACTTTATCAAGAAAACAAGGGCAAAAAAGAGGCACTCATCTCCCGTTTCGAGGAGCTATTCAAGAGCAATGAGGAGGGTGCAGAGTTCGGAGAACTCTACGCTAAGTTCACTCATATTCGTGATGAATGGAATGCTGTAGGAGCTCTTGACCCCAAGGAGCAAGCAGCACTAAACAAGCGTTTCTATGAGCTCCGTGATGAGTTTTACGATCTCAAAGCAATCAACGACGACCTCAGACAATACGATTTCAAAAAGAACCTTGAAGCCAAGCAAGCTCTCCTCCAGGAGCTCCGTTCGCTAGACGATGTGAAGGATGTCATCACCGCCCATCGTAAGCTCCAAGAGATCACGGCGCAATGGCACGAGCTAGGCCCTGTGGCCAAGGAACTAAGGCAAGAAATCAACACAGAGTTTAAGCAACTCGCAGGCGCACAGCACAAGCGTCACCAAGACTTTCACGATAAGCGCAAGGCCACCGAGGAAGAGAACCTCCAAGCTAAGACGAACATCTGCGCCAAGGTAGAGGAGCTCCTCCTAGACGGCGCACTTACTACGCACAATGCTTGGGTGAAAGCCACCGAGCAAATCAAGGAAATGCAGGCCGAATGGCGTACCATCGGCTATGCTCCACGCAAGGATAACGATATGATCTATCAGCGCTTCCGTGCGGGTGTAGATGCATTCTTCCGCCACCGCAGTGAGTTCGCCAAGAAAGCTCGAGAGCACAGCGATGAGGTTCTCAAAGTCAAGCAGGAGCTGATCGAGCGAGCCAAGGCTCTGAGAGAGAGTACCGACTGGGAGGCCACAGCCGAAGCCTTTAAACAACTACAGAAAGAGTGGCAAGAGGCAGGGAGTGTTTCCCAGAAGTATAGCCAGAAGATTTGGGAGGAGTTTCGTGAGAACTTCGATTACTTCTTTGATCGCCGCAAGAAGGAGGGGACACGCAAGTCCGACATCTATCACGAAGCACGTAAGAGCCTAGCTATAAAACGAGAGATCCTCAAGGAGCTAACTGCCATCAACGAGGGTGAAGAACCCGAGAATCTCCGTGACCTACTGGCAGAATATAACGACCGCTGGAAGCAAGCAGGTGCTGTCCCTCACAAGGATAAGGAGGCCATCAACGCTGCCTATCGTGAGCTACTCGATGCCCTACACGGTAAGCTCCGTAAGCACCGCTCCGAGAGACGTCTCTCCGGCTATGGTGCTTCTCTGGAAAATCTCGATGCCAAGGGTAGCAGTCTACAGACCGAACACGCTCGCTTGCAGCGTCACCTCGACCGCCAGCGTGCCGAGCTACAGACGTATGAGAATAACCTTACCTTCCTCAATGTAAGTAGTAAGAGTGGCTCTTCACTACTCTCCGAAATTGAGCGCAAGCGGGATCACCTCATCGCAGACATTGAGCTTACCGAGCAAAAGCTACGTCTACTTCTACAAAAGGAGCAGGAAGCTGAACAAGAAGTACAGGAATAGCTCTCCAGTAAGAGGTCGCATCATACCTCAATCGGAATGCCCTCTCCCTAGCGAAAGCCAGCGAGAGGGCATTCCTTGTGCAAAACAATGAGCATCTCCCTACCAAGTTAAAGCAATATAGCTACTCAGATTAATCGCACCCAAGGGCTAGGCTCCCCTCTCAATATATAGGCTAATAGATAGTATCACCACTCATCAATAACTCTACGAAGAAGATATGCTACGCACACTAGTACACTATGGGTTGCATTTCCTCGCTCCGTTGCTCCTTGCTCTTCTATGGAGAAAGGAGAAGTGGTGGCGAGTAAGTCTCATCCTGCTTGCAACGATGCTTGTAGACCTAGATCACCTACTTGTGCGCCCCATCTTTGATCCGAACCGATGCAGTATCGGCTTTCACCTCCTACATTCTTATCCGATGATTGGGTTGTATGCACTTCTTTGCATTCTTCCCCTAAAAAGGTTGGGGCTACCCTCATGGTTACGCATTGTCGGAGTGGGTCTTCTCTTCCACATGTTCACCGATTGGCAGGACTATTATCTATGGAGATAGATGTCTCAGACCGTATTTTTCTCCTTGGATGAGTAAAGCCTTTCACCCCCTCTTTCCCTAAGTAAGGCGTCCTCTCCTCTCTACAGCTCTAGGTCGGTGTAGAGGAGGGCATCGGGACGATGGTGGGCAATGTAGGCTGCTGGGTAGCCTTCTGCCTCGGGGGTGTTATTGAGGATAGCCTGTAAGACTGGAGTCTTGCTCACTCCTGTGACGTGAAAGAGCAAGGTCTTAGCAGCTAGGATCGTGGGACCTGTCATGGCGATGCGCTTCTGCCCCTTGGGGCTTGTGCCCACAGCATAGGATTGCCCTGTAGTGAGGAGCTCTAGTTCATGGGGGAAGATCGAGGAGGTATGTCCATCCTCCCCTAGCCCCAGTAGCACGACGTCAAACACAGGGTACTGCCCATCAAAGGGTAGCTCTGCACCGACAAGCCAAGTATAGTCCTTCGCCTCACGCTCAGGGTCAGCCTCACCTTTGATACGATGTACTTGATCCTCGGGGATGGGGACATGATCAAGGAGCGTCTCTTTGGTCATCCCATAGTTACTCTCGGGGTCAGTAGGAGGCACACACCGCTCATCCACCCAGTAGAGATGTACCCTCTCCCAGCGCACAGCACTGCGTAGCGGTTCGTCAGCGAGGAGCTGGAAAAGTAGCCTCGGGGTACTACCACCTGAGAGGGCAATGTGTACCCATCCCTCCTGAGACGGCTGTACGAAGGCTCGCTCAGCGACAGCTCGAGCAACCTCCTCGGGGGACTTATATATGTGTGGAATCATATCTGAGAGAATAGGGATTAGAGTTCACAATAGAGCTCGGAGTTCGTCAGGTTCTTACAGGGGTTCGTCCAGCTATGGTCACGCTCGATAATGAGGTCACTCTGCTTAGGCCCCCACGTACCTGCAGGATAGCCATAGAGAGGGAAGTCCTCCTCTTGCCAGAGGCGCAGGATAGGGTCAAAGAAACGCCAACTCATCTCTACCGCATCGCTACGGGTGAAGAGGGTTGAATCCCCTAGCATGCAGTCCTCCAGAAGACGTGAATAGGCATCTCCCGAAGCTAAACCACCGAGCTGATCATAGGTAAAGTTCATTGCGACCTTCTTCACCTCAAAGCCTGAGCCTGGCACCTTAGCGGCGAACTTCAGAGAGATCCCCTCATCAGGCTGTATACGTATCACCAGTTGGTTGGGTACAGCCCCACCATCTATTGTGGTGAACATCTTATGGGGGGTAGGCTTGAAGTGTACGACGATCTCCGTCACCTTCGTAGGCATCATCTTCCCCGTACGGATATAGAAGGGTACGCCCTGCCACCTCCAGTTATCGATATAGAGCTTCATGGCGAGGAAGGTCTCCGTCCTACTATCGTGTGGAATCTTATCCTCCTCACGATAGGCACGATGATGCTCTCCTTTCCATTCACTCTCGGTATACTGACCTCGGATGACACGCCTGCGTATCTCCTCGTCCGACATCGGTCGGAAGGATTGATAGACCTTCACCACCTCGTTGCGGAAGAGGTCTGCATTGAACTGCACGGGAGGCTCCATTGCCGTTAGGGCGACAAGCTGTGCTAGGTGGTTCTGTACCATATCCCGTAGAGCACCCGTCTGATCATAGAAGCCTCCTCGAGACTCGATACCCATGTTTTCGACAGCAGTGATCTCTACACGCTCGATGTAGTTCCTATTCCATAGGGGCTCGAAGATACCATTGGCAAAACGCAATGCCATGATGTCCTGCACCGTCTCCTTCCCTAGGAAGTGGTCGATACGATACAGCTGGTCTTCGTGGAAGCCTGCTTGATAGATTTTATTGAGCTCTAGAGCGGAGTCGAGGTTATAGCCAAAGGGCTTCTCGATGACAATCCGCCGTAGCGCACCGTCTGCCCTGTTTAGCCCTACACTCATGAGGTGCTGTGGGACGACACCATAGAGAGAGGGGGGCGTAGAGAGGTAGTAGATATAGTTCCCTGGATTACGGATGATCTGATCGAGCTCGGAGAGACGCGTAGCGAGCTTCGGATAATCAGAGGCGACCGCAGGGTCCATGGAGAGATAATGCACAGAGGAGAGGAACTGCTCCGAGAGCGAAGCATCATACTCACCCTCTGCCAGATACTGCCGTAGAGACTCGTCTAGATGAGGGCGATAGCTCTCGTCGGTATAGTCCGTACGTCCGAGCCCTAGGACTGCGAAGCGATCGGGGAGCTTCCCCTGCTTGAAGAGCTGGTAGAGCGAGGGTATGAGCTTACGCTTGGTCAAGTCCCCCGAGCCCCCGAAGATTACGAGGATAAGGCTCTCTGGGCGTGTCAGCTGTGGTGTCATCTGCATCGTGGGTCGGCCTCCTTATACATTATAGGTTGTGGAGGAGGTATCACTACCTCTACCTGTCCAGTTCTCATGGAAGAATACCCCACGAGGATGATCTACTCGCTCGAAGGTATGCGCCCCAAAGAAGTCTCGCTGTGCCTGAAGCATATTGGCAGGCAGACGCCGTGTGGTCAGTGAGAAGAAGTAGTTGAGTGCTGCCGAGAAGGCAGGGACAGAGCACTCCGAGGCTATAGCGGTGGCTATCGTGCGAGCCCAATCTGCCTTGGCGTCCTTAATCTCGTGCTGGAAGAATGGTGCCAGTAGGAGGTGCTGGAGGTCAGGCTGTGCTTCATAGGCCTCAGCGATATCACTGAGGAAGGCCGAGCGGATGATACACCCGTTGCGCCAGATACGTGCGATGGAGGAGAGATCCAGAGACCATTTGTTCTCCTTGGAAGCCTCCTGAAGTAAAGCAAAGCCTTGGGCATAGGAGACAATCTTAGAGGCGTAGAGGCTACGCTGTAAGGCGAGTGTATCCGCCTCGGTGAAGTCCAGTGTGCGCTGACTGCGCAGATATACGCTCGAGGCCTCCTGACGAAGCTCCACAGCTGCCGAGAGACTACGCTCATAGACAGCCGTTGCGATGAGGTTCAGTGGCTGACCATACTCTAGGGAGTTAATGACCGACCATTTACCCGTCCCCTTCTGCCCAGCAGCATCTAGGATCTTATCGATGAGGTATGAGCCATCGGGCTCACGATGACGCAAGATCTCCGCCGTAATCTCAATGAGGTAGCTCGAGAGCTTACCTTCATTCCACGAGGCAAAGATCTCTGCCATCTCGTCATTGGTCTTCCCTGCTACCGTGCAGAGGACGCCATAGGCTTCGGCGATGAGCTGCATATCCCCGTACTCGATACCGTTATGCACCATCTTGACGAAGTGACCTGAGCCTCCAGCTCCGATCCACGCACAGCAGGGCATGCCATCCTCAGCCTTCGCTGCAATTCGAGTAAATATGGGCTCGATCAGTGGCCATGCTTCCCTGGCTCCCCCAGGCATAATAGCAGGGCCATTAAGTGCACCTTCTTCGCCACCCGAGATACCACACCCCACGAAATACACCCCACGCTGACGCAGCTCAGCCTCTCTACGCTCAGAGTCCTGCCAGTTTGAGTTGCCCCCGTCGATGATGACATCACCCTCAGAGAGGAAGGGAAGCAGTGCCTCGATAACAAGATCTACAGGACGACCTGCACGGATCATCATCATGATCTTGCGTGGACGCTCTAGGCTCTCTACGAAGTCTCTAAGCTCAGTGAAGCCTAGGAAATTCTTCCCTGCTCCACGACCAGACATGAAGTGCTCTACGACATGTGCCTCTGCTCCCTCGGCACGATTATATACGGATACTTGGAAGCCATTACGCTCCATATTCAGGGCGAGATTCTCACCCATGACAGCTAGGCCAATAAGCCCAATATTTGATTTCTTATTCATGCTATGATTATTCTTTATCTAAATACAGAGTATCCCGATGCCCCACCTCGCTCCTCTAGGCAAGCAATAGAGCGAGCAGAGCAAGGATAGCGGGTAGCCCCTGTTTGATGAGGATGCTGCGGCTCGAGCGCAACGCACCATATGTAGCAGCCACAATGACGCAAGAGAGGAAGAAGAGCTGTACACGGAAGCTCCACACAGGGTCGCTAATGAGTAGTCCCTAGAATAGACCTGCAGCGAGGAAGCCATTGTATAGCCCCTGATTAGCCGCTAGCCCCTTGGTCTTATCAAACAGCTCCTCGGACAATGCACCTCGGAAGACCTGCTTACCCTTAGTCGTCCACGCAAACATCTCGATCCAGAGGATATATAGGTGCTCCACAGCTACCAAGGCAACGAGCACACAAGCAATTATACTCATCTTTTTTATTTGTCCTTTAGGGGATTGCTCCACCCTATTCTATCCATCGTAAGGTAGGGATAACCAGTGAGAAAACACCCAAAAGCAAGAAATGGTTGCCCCGACCCCACCATAGCCTCCCTCTCCACCCCACGAGTGGGGTCCTCAAGAACCCTACCCGTGGGTATGCGACGGAACCCACTCGTGGGTCTCAAACGAACCCCACGAGTGGGTATAAAATCAATGAAAAACAACTCGTTACGAAGCCACTTGCAGTTTCAAAAAACTTCTTACCTTTGCACTTGAAGGACAGGGGAAGGGCCCCTGCTCACACACCTATATATTTATTCATTTTTATGTCACTCAAATTTAAGATTGCCAAGCGTGTACTCACCCTTGGCAAGAGGCGTGGTCAAACCGCCTACTACGCTATTCAAGAAGAACACCCCCACACTACGTGGGCCGAAGTCGAAGAACGCATCTCGCAGAGCACGACAATCAGCCGTGCCGACCTGAGAGCCGTCACTGTGGCCTTGCACGACATCGTGTCACAGGAGATCCGTGCAGGTCGCTCTGTTGATCTTGCTGACCTCGGTAGCTTCAAGGCTGTTGCCTCTGGGAAGATGATGGACAAATTCTCCGACGTAACTCTAGAGTCACTGAGTCGTATCTGCGTCCGCTTCTATCCCAAGCATTCGATCCGAGACCTCCACAAGGCGATCCCGCTCGAACTACTGAGGGAGGAGCACCACCCTCGCCCCAAGAAGGGGAAGAAATCCAAGGGTACTCAGCCCGGAGGCTCACCCAACCCCTCCCCAGCACCTGGACATGGAGGTGGCGGTGGTGTAGGTATCTAGCCTAGAGCCTCCCCCAGCGTACTTAGTCAGCGTTCCCGATGGTCTCTCTCGACCATCGGGGACGCTTCCTTTTTCCTCTACCCCCATAAGCCCAACGAGCAACCCCTCTAGCTAAATCACCCACCTCCCCCCCATACAGCTCTGGCTACGAGGGCTGGACTTTTCATGCCCATGATTGCCTTATGTTCGCTATCTTTGTGCATATTATCACAAGCAACAAGGTTTACAACGATACAAGCCCATACCTAGATGACCAAGCAAGAGCTCATCAAAGAACGCCGCAACTGGGACTGGCGAACAGAACTGAGGAAAGCGCACCCAAACAAGGAACGCATACAGCTTGATAAGACCGCTATGCCTGAGCTACCCATCCAGCAGCGAATCACCTCATTCCACGAAGAGGTCGCTCTAGGCTACTCGATGGAAGAGGCCATGGCTGAGGCTCGTCGTTGCCTTGACTGTCCTAACCCCGGCTGTGTAGAGGGTTGCCCCGTGGGCATTCATATCCCTTCATTCATTAAGCTCATAGAGAAGGGGCAGATGATTGACGCTGTGAACATCATCCGTGAGACAAGCTCTCTGCCCGCAGTCTGCGGACGTGTCTGCCCGCAAGAGAAGCAGTGCGAGAGCCAGTGTATCTATACCCTTAGCCTAAAGAAGCAAGCTGTCTCCATCGGCAACCTCGAGAGGTACGTAGCTGACTACGAGCGTCTGCACCGAGACCGCTCCATCAAACCTCAGCGTGGCGATACACCACAACGAGGGAAAATAGCTGTCGTAGGGAGTGGTCCAGCAGGCCTATCCTTCGCCACCGATATGGCGAAGTGGGGCTATGACGTCACCGTCTATGAGGCTCAGGCAGAGCTGGGGGGGGTGCTGCGCTACGGGATACCAGAGTTCTGCCTCCCCAACAGCATCATTGAGGACGAACTAGACAAGATGCGTGACCTAGGGGTACACTTTCAGACCAACACCACCGTAGGCAAGACAATCACCTATGAGGATCTAAAGGCTTTGGGTATGGAGGGGGTATTCATTGCTACAGGTGTGGGGGTAGCTAACTACATGAATATCCCAGGGGAAGACCTACAAGGCGTCTATACCGCAAGTGAATACCTTGCTAAGTATAACCTAATGACTCCCGAGGAGCTAGCAGCCGAATTACCTTCCCTAAGAGGAAAGCGCGTAGCAGTGATTGGAGGGGGGAATACCGCAATTGATGCTGTCCGTACAGCTATTCGCTTCGATGCTAAGGAGGCAATGATTGTCTACCGAAGGGGAGAAGATGAGATGCCTGCACGTGCCGAGGAGGTACGACATGCACGAGAGGAGGGGACACACTTCCTCACCCTACATAACCCCGTGGAATACTTAGGCAATGAGGAGGGTAAGGTCATAGCCATGCGCCTTCAGCGCATGGAGCTAGGTGCTCCAGACGAGAGTGGGCGTCGCCGTCCAGTTGCCATCCCTGGAGATATTGTCACTATGCCCGTAGATGAGGTGGTTGTCTGCATTGGTTACTCAGCAAGCACACTTCTCACGAAGTCCATGCCTGACCTCCAGGTGGATAAGTGGGGGAATATCATCGTAAACGAAGGGAAACAGACTTCCATCCCTGACGTGTACGCAGGTGGAGATATCGTACGTGGGGCTGCGACTGTCATCCTTGCGATGGGTGATGGACGACGAGCAGCCACAGCCATGCACCAACGCCTCACAGGTCGTATCGAAGAGGGCGCATTAGTATAGTCTCCTTGGGGCTAATCACACAGATCCCTAGCCTAGACTTCGCCCCCTAGCTAGATTCCATCCTTTAGTTGGATTTTATCCTCTAGCTAGTTTATCCTTCGACTAGATATCCTCCTCCATGAGGTAGCCTACGGCCTCCCGTACATCTTCGTACTCGTAGCCTCGGTACAGCCCGTAGCGCATCAACCGATCCTTAACCTTCCGTCTCTCAAGTGAGGCGGGGAGCGTGCGTAGCTTCTTTCGCAGCATTGTCTGCACTTGCTCCCTAGGAGAGCAGTGCTCTCCCTCCTCCAACTCGGCCAAGGCTTCATCAATGTATCGAGCGGGGATGCGAAGGCGTCTCAGCTCATCCCTAAGGCGAAGTGGTCCCCAACCATTAAAGCGGTACTTATCTCGAACAAAGGCTACAGCAAACCGCTTTTCGTCGACAAAGCCTTCAGCTTTTAGTTGCTCAACGATCTCCTCGGCTTCATCCCCTTCGATACCCCAACATTGGAGCTTCCTCAGGAGCTCTAGCGGAGCATGCTCGCTCGTGGCACAATAACTAGCTAACCTCGCTACTGCCTCCTTGGGTGTAAGGGCTTTTTGTGTCATGCTCCGTGGTAGGTGATATGTAGGAAACGTTTCTTTCCGCTTAGGTCTTGAATCAGTTCGCCCCCTACTCGCTCTTCACCTATGATACTGAGCATGAGTCTAAGCGTATCCTCCGCATAGAGCGGATTGAGCTCCAACCAAAGGCTTCCCCCTCTCCTTAGATAGCCTTGCCCCAGCAAACGTGCCAAAGCCTCATAGTAAGCCAAGGGAGAAGATGCAGGGGCAAAGAGGGCAAGGTGTGGCTCATAGCGTAGGACGTTATCGGTCATCGCTTCAGCCTCTCGAGGGTGGATATAGGGCGGGTTACTGACAATCAAGTCTAGCGGTGTAGTCAGTATGGTCTGTCTCTCGACAAGGGAGAAGAGGTCTTCCTTCCACAAGGATACCACCTTCCCTGTACGCCCATAGAGCTCCTCGAAGTTTGCCTGAGCCACAGGGATGGCTTCACTAGAGACCTCCAGCGCAATGGCCTGCTTCACATCAGGCAGATGCTCGGCGAGAGCATAAGCAATGCACCCACTCCCCGTACCTACATCCAGAAAACGGCTCCAACTACCTGCCTCAGGATGCTCCAAGATCAATGCGACAAGCTCCTCTGTCTCGGGGCGAGGAATAAGAACCCCAGGGCTTACAAGAAGCTCTCTATCGAAGAAGCAGGCACGTCCTAGGATGTATTGCAGTGGTTCTCCTGCCTCTAACCTACTAAGTCGCTCCAGCAAGAGCTCCCATTCCTCGGGGGATAAAAGTGTATCTTTGCCCCAGCAAAGGAGTAGCTGCGTACGTGTCCAGCCCTTGACGTCCTCTAAGAGACGTCGAACAAGCTCGGTCACCTCTGCCCGATCGTAAGCCGCACCAAGGCGGTCATAGGCCACTTGCTCTAGCTGTTGTATTGTGTTCATTTACCTAGCAAATATAAGGATAAGAGATGATAGAAGGTGAAGAAATCTTCATGAGGAGAGCCCTCGAACTTGCCTCGCTTGGCCTCGGTACGACAAGCCCTAATCCTCAGGTCGGTGCTGTGCTTGTACACGAAGGCAAGATCATAGGTGAAGGCTATCACCGACACAGCGGTGAGGGACACGCAGAGGTATTGGCAGTGGCGAGCGTGAAGGAGCGTCACCTCTTACCCAAGAGTACGCTCTACGTAACACTAGAGCCGTGTGCACACTACGGCAAGACTCCTCCCTGTGTAGAGCTTATCCTCAAGGAGCGCATACCTCGGGTAGTCATAGCCATGGAGGATCCCTTCCCAGCGGTCTCGGGACGAGGTATCCAAAGGCTCCGTGAGGAAGGTGGCGTAGAAGTCCTCGTTGGGATGCTCGAGGAAGAAGCACGCAGACTCAATGCTCCCTTCATCACAGCACATACACTTCATCGCCCCTATGTTACCCTAAAGTGGGCACAGAGTCTCGATGGCTACATCGATCGGGTACGCTCGAATCGTAGTGAGCGACCAGAGCTCTTTAGCTCCCCCTTACAGCAAAGGCTTGTCCATCGGGAGCGATTTGCCCACGATGCCATCCTCGTTGGCTACCAAACAGCCCTACTGGATGACCCTCTGCTCAACAACCGCCTTTGGTGGGGACGCTCTCCCCTGCGTGTCATCCTTGACCCCTACCTAGAGTTACCACACGACCTGCGTATCTTCTCTGACTCTACCGCTCCCACACTCATCCTTTATCTTTCCTCCGAGGCTCGTGGGGAGTTCCCTCAGCAATGCCCTTCACACCTACGGTGTCTTCCTCTCACCGGGAAACATATCCATCCCCAAGCAATACTCTCTACTCTGCATCAGGAAGGGGTACAATCACTCCTCGTCGAAGGGGGTTCCACGACACTAGCACGCTTTCTCGAGGCTGAGCTTTATGACGATCTCCTCATTGAGGTATGCCCTCGCACCCTTGGCAAGGGTATTCCTGCACCTCACCTACCACAACCACGCTAGGGTGGGATCCCCTCCTTCACCAAGCCCCAGCCCTTCCTCACACAAGGTCCACCACATTACACCTCCTCCTTATTTTAAGGAGCACCCAGCTCTCTCCTTCCTTCTCTTGGATAGGTAGGGGGCTGGTTCTTATTTTCTCCTTCCCCATTCTTCCCTTCTACTCCCCTTGAGTCTACGTTTTCCCTGCAATACGCTCTATCCCGTTACCTTCTTACACTTGCCCATCTTCCCTCCGTATAGTTTCCCCCACAACCTCCTCAATCACCTATGATAGGTGGCGACATTCACCTATGATAGATGACACGAGCCACCTATCATAGGTGATTATAGAGGCAGCCTCCACAAGTCGGTGAGGGTACTGGGTATGCATTGGGGGCGTGCAAGAGGAGGATGAAAGGGTGTTTTCTAACAAAAGTGCAGGTATTTGCTGGGGCAAAAATCATTCTATATATTTGCTGATGAATTAAAGGCTTCTCGGAGCCACACACTCAAACTATAAGACCAATCAGTTATGAAATCCACTGAGATTTTGGCCTCACTTGAGGCGAAACACCCTGGAGAGAAGGAATTTCTTCAGGCTGTGAAGGAAGTACTTCTATCTGTAGAGGACGTCTACAACCAGCACCCAGAGTTCGAAAAGGCATCCATCATCGAGCGCCTCGTAGAGCCCGATCGTATCATTACCTTCCGAGTGCCTTGGATCGACGATGCAGGCAAGGTTCATGTAAACATTGGATACCGTGTGCAGTTTAATAACGCTATCGGCCCATACAAGGGTGGTATCCGCTTCCATCCATCAGTCAATCTCTCCATCCTGAAGTTCCTCGGCTTCGAGCAGACCTTCAAGAACGCTCTCACCACACTCCCCATGGGTGGTGGTAAGGGAGGTGCAGACTTCTCTCCTAAGGGTCGTAGCGATCGTGAGATCATGACCTTCTGTCAGAGCTTCATGCGTGAGCTATGGCGTTACATTGGCCCAGATACAGACGTCCCTGCAGGGGATATCGGTGTTGGTGGACGTGAAGTAGCCTACATGTATGGTCAGTACAAGCGTCTTGCCAACGAGCACACAGGTACGATGACAGGTAAGGGCTTCACCTTCGGTGGATCTCGTATGCGCCCAGAGTCTACGGGCTTCGGTGCAGTCTACTTCGTACAGCACATCTGTAAGCAGCATGGCATTGACCTCAAGGGTAAGACGGTCGCAATCTCTGGATTTGGTAATGTAGCTTGGGGTGTAGCTCAGAAGGCTACCGAACTCGGAGCCAAGGTTGTCACAATCTCTGGTCCTGACGGCTATGTCTACGACCCAGACGGGATTAACACACCAGAGAAGTTCCAGGCTATGCTTGATCTTCGTTCCAGCGGTAACGACGTTGTATCTGACTACGCTAAGAAGTTCCCCAGTGCTCAGTTCTTCGCAGGTAAGAAGCCTTGGGAGCAGAAGGTAGACATCGCTATGCCTTGTGCTACGCAGAATGAAATGAACGAAGCAGATGCTAAGATGCTTCACGCTAATGGTGTCACTGTCGTAGCTGAAACCTCGAACATGGGTTGTACGGCAGAGGCAGCTGAGTACTTCGTAGCACAGAAGATGCTCTTTGCGCCAGGTAAGGCCGTTAATGCAGGTGGTGTAGCTACCTCTGGTCTTGAAATGACTCAGAATGCTATGCACCTCTCTTGGACAAACGAAGAAGTTGATGCTAAGCTTCACCAGATCATGAGTGATATCCACGAGCAGTGTGTAGCTCATGGTCGTGAAGGTGACTACATCAACTACGTCAAGGGCGCAAACATCGCAGGCTTCCTCAAGGTCGCTCAGGCGATGCTCGAACAAGGAGTCATCTAGGTTTACCAAAAAACTCCCTACCAACAATCGAACAAAGGCGTCTGTGCGGAGCTCTGCACAGACGCCTTTGTCATAGGGAGAGAAGGGCATATCTTACCACCTATACCGGTGTAATACATAAAGGATTGGATAAGTAAACGTATCTTTGGGATGTTGTTCGATACAATATTAGTACGATTGTAGATGCTTCACCGAAATAGACTTTTCCCTGTCTTGGCTGGTACACTGCTCTTTATTCTTGGGGGTAGGCAAGCGAAGGCCATGAGCCTTCCAGCAAGCAGTCAAGACAGTATCACACGCTATGAGGTACTGATTGACTCTAGCTTTATGGCTGGAAATCTCGGGGATTATCCTCGTGCAGAGAGCTACCTTCGGCAGGCTCTCCGCCTCGCTCCAAAGGGACAGCTACAGGCAATGCTCCTGAATAACCTTGGGGGACTTCAGCTCCTACAAGGCAAGGATGACGCAGCACTACTCTCCTTCGGGGCAGCTCTGGAGCAAAGCCCTAATGACCCTACGACTCGCTACAACCGTGCCCAGCTCTTTGTCCGCAAGAAGAACTATAAGGCTGCTCTCACCGACCTAGCCCTCCTCGTATCGGCTTACCCAAAGAATGAGCTCTATCACTACCAGCGTGCCATGGTCTACCTCCTCACGAAGGAGTACGACCTTGCGGAGAATGACCTCCGAGCCATCATCGATGGTAATGGTGAGTCTCTGAAGGCACGTGTAGGCTTTGCTCTCCTAGAGACGATGCGGGGTAACTACAATGAGGCAGAGCGACTCTATGCCTACCTGACCGATAAGCTCCCGCGCAATGCCGAGGTCTACGAAGGGCGAGCCCGTATGTTCCTTGCCCGAGGGATGCGAGGCTTTGCTCAGCGTGACATCAACCTAGCTTTCGAGTATGCCCAGGGGAAGGCTCCTGCGACTCTCTACCGCCTGCGTGCCGAGCTTCACGAGAGTCTGGGCAATGAAAAGGAGGCGGAGGAAGACCGAAAGCAGGCTGAAGCATTGGAACGCAAAGCCATGATTCGTTAGTAGGAAAGCACTTCATCACAACAGAAAGATCCCATTCAATGGCCAAACAGATAAAAGCGATCAAATGCCCCCAGTGTGGCAGTACACAGGTCGACGGTACAGGCGAAGATCGTTACCGCTGTCGTAGCTGCTCGACAGAGTTCTGGCTCGATAGCGATGATATCACTATCCACCACAAGCATGAGTATGTGGGGACGCCAACCCCTAACGTAGGCGAGGACTTTCTAAAAAAGAACAAGCTTTGGGTCTATCTCATATCAGGAGCTTTTGTCCTCCTCTTCTTCTTTGGTAGTACCTTGAGCAGCCTCTTTTCCAGAGAGAAAATAGTAACGAGTAACGTAAGCGATGTACTCCCCTCCTCAAGTATCTATGATCGCTACCGATGGGATCTAGAGGGACTTTTTTCCTTCATAGATAGGAAGGGCAACCCCATCCTCATGACCTGGGGGAAGCGAGAGCCTACGGTGGGTAGATCCGAGAGTAAAGATGGATATTTCGCCCTCTCAGTGGACCCCGACACAAAGAAAATCGTTAAGTCCCAGGCAATGCCCGAGCTAAAAGGGATTAAGAGTGCTGAGGCTAGAGAGCTCGCAGATGGGAGGTTGTACCTCATCATCAACAAGCAGAAGCTCTACGAAATCAATCGTACAACCTATGAGCTGCGAGAGGTAACACCTGCCGAGGACTTCCCTCAGATAGAAGAGCTATCTAAAGGCATTGCCGAAATCGATTTCTACAGTGCAGATGAAGAGGGACTATCCCTGATGACCAACCTCGGGAAGAAGTACGTCCTCTACCCCATCATCGGTAAGCTCTACAGCGACAAAACGGTATGGCAGCAGTTCTCTATCACCCCACCTAATGCATCTACCTATACCGCATTCACCTTCTCCAGCAACGATAGGATTGACTATCCAGACGAACTGATTCAGCTCGTCAAGTATCAGTACCGCTGGCAGGTAGGTTATCCTCAAGATGAACCACGTTTTGGCTGGCAAAAGGACTATGGGGGCTCAGGAATCTTCACCGACAGATCTCCCTACAAGAAGGTCTTCGTCCTAGATTGGACACGAGAGCGCTCGCGCCTCGTCTCCTACCAGGACTTTACACCTGATGCTTATTACTTCTCCCCTAAGGTCCTACACTACGATGCAGAGCAGGTGCTCATCGCCTTCCGTCCAACCATTGCCTCAGATTCCCCCTATACTTATCAGTGCCTAGACGCACGGACGGCTGAAGTGAAGTGGACGCTCCAAGAAGAGGCAAGCTCCGGGAGTCGCTTGTCAGTATCACGAGCCCTTCGCTATAAAGGTGGATACCTCCTCACTGGGTATAGGGACTGCCAGAAGATTACACCAAGCGGAAAAGTCGCCTATGAGCTCAAGGTCTATGACCTCATTAATGGCGAAAAAAACAACTGAATAGATAATCCATAAAGAACGTATATGGGACTCTTCAATATCTTTAAAGGACAGCTTGCACAGGTCATCCAGTGGGATGGTGCAGATAGTAATACACTTTGGTATCGCTTCCCCTCTCCTCTCGACGAAATCAAGGATGCAAGCAAACTAATCATAGCCCCAGGACAGGGAGCCCTCCTCGTCTACGAAGGCAAGGTAGCAGATGTCCTAATGGACGAAGGATCATATCTACTGAAGACGGATAACCACCCCTTCATCACCACACTCGTTCGCCTCAGACAAGGCTTCGAGAGTGAGCACAAGCTACAGATCTACTTCTTCCGAACGACACATATCACGAATGTCTACTGGGGAACAGCTACTCCAATCAAGTTTGTAGACAGCATCTACAAGATTCCTGTGGAGCTAGGCCTACACGGCACCTACTCCTTCCGTGTCGCAGAGGCAGAGCATTTCTTCAAGCACTTCATCGGTGCAGGTCGGGGCTATGACCTAGAGTCACTACGTCAGATATTCATCGAACGCACCTATCAGGAGACTGCAGCCATCATCCATGAGCATCAGTACCCCTATGTAGAGCTAGACGCCCATCTTGTGGATCTAGCACAAGGGCTACGTACTCGTATCTCCTCCGTCTTCGCAGAGCTGGGACTTGAGCTGACTGACGTTCGAGTAAGTGGCACACAGTTCGATGAAGAGACGAGGAACCGTATCGCTCGTGTATCTGATATCACAGCAGATACTCGTGCTGCACAAGAAGCAGGGCTTAGCTATGAAGAGATGCAGCGACTACAAGCCCTGCGTGACGCAGCTCGTAACGAAGGAGGTCTAGCGGGAGCAGGCGTACAGATGGGAGTAGGTCTAGAGCTAGGCAGGAAGATTACCGATAGCTCACATACCTCTACCACCAGCGAAGACGCTCCAAGCCTAGAGCGACTACGTAAACTCAAGCTCCTCCTCGACGAGGGAGTTATCTCCGAGGAAGACTATAACAAGAAGAAACAAGAGCTGCTCGATACGCTCTAGCATATACTCTCTAAAGGTCAACTCACGATGAAATATGTATTCGGTAGCATCATCACGCTACTCCTCCTCATAGTCGTTCTCTACTATACCCTCGGCATGTGGGGCGTAGAGCTCCCTATTACATCCAATGATCTAGGTAAGATTGTCATCACTGGATTCATTCTCCTCGTTACAATTGTACTGCTGAAGGTCTTGCTCCCCTTCTTCTTTGGAAACGCAAGGCGTAAGCACTATGACCCAAACAAGGGAAACGTAGCTAAGCCTAAGCTCTAGTTGCACCCCTTATCCTTCCTTTCCTCGGATCTATCCATGCCCTTAGAGCCCTTCTTATCTTCCGTCGCTCGGCATTACTTTGAGGAGCGAGGGGCAGATATTGCTTCGCTCTGCTTTGTCTTTCCCTCGAAGCGATCCCTAACCTTCTTTCGTCACTACCTGAGTGAACACGCCTCGGACACCCCAATCTTTGCTCCGAGGATGCTCACCATATCTCAGCTCATTGAGGAGCTCTACCCTCAGCTCAAGATCTTAGATAAGACCGCTCTCCTCTTCGAGTTATATGAGGCATACCGAGAGGTACGAGCTGAGCGAGAAAAGCAGGGAAAAGAAGGAGAAACTGGAGGGACTGAGGAACAAGTGGAGAGCTTCGATGACTTCATCTATTGGGGTAACATTATCCTACAAGACTTCGACACCTGCGACCGATACCTTGTCAATATACGCCATCTGTACAACAACCTCGGGGATTTCAAGGAGCTAGCTGATGACTTTAGCCACCTCACTCAGGAGATGCGTGAGAGCATCCAAAGCTTCTGGGGCAGTATACCAAGTCTAGGAGATAGACACAAAGACTTGGAGGATGGACATAAGCAACGATTTCTATCGTTCTGGAGAACTTTAGGGCATCTGTATGAAGCCTTCAATAAGCGTGTTTCTGAGAAGAACTACACCTATGAAGGGCATCTCTATCGCCTAATCGCAGAGCACCGGGACGACGTAGTTAATCGTCTAAGCAAGGGGACATATTTTGTTTTTGTAGGACTCTTTGACGTTACTCCCTCTGAGCGTAAGCTCTTCACTCGACTTCGGAAACAGGAGATTGCAGAGTTCTGCTGGGACAAGGCGGTAAAAATTGTCCAAGACAAACAGCACCCTGCACACAGCTACCTAGAGGAACTCATTAAGTCCTTCGGGCAGGTCAAAGGTCCTTGGGACGACAGCTCAGCCTCATGCCTCCCTGAGTCTATCAAGGTCGTACATGCAGCTAGCCTCATGGCTCAGGTAAAGGGTCTCCCCATCCTCCTCAAGCAAGCAGAGGTATCCCAAGCCGATGACCATCCCACCACTGCCATTATCCTCCCTGATGAGGGACTGCTACTCCCTACCGCCAGCTCCATCCCAGAGGACTTTCAGCACATCAATATATCCCTAGGCTACCCTCTTAATCGAACTCCTATCGCACTCCTGCTAAAACGCTGGATCAAGCTTTTAGAGTTTGTATCTCGACGCTCGGACGAAACCTCTCTCCCCTCAGATCAACTCCTTGGGCTACTCAGTGAGCGACTCATCTCAGACTATGCTCCAGAGGCAACCGAACTCATCAAGGCTATACGAGGACGTAAACGCTTCTTCTACCCAAGGGAAGAGCTACTCAGCGCATGCAAGCCGGCCTCCCTCATCCACCTTCTTTTCTCCAGCATCCCCTCTGGCTCCACCCTTCTGGATCGTATACAAGAAGTGCTAGAGTACCTTGCCACGGCAGAAGACAATCTGTCCAGCCTCAGTATAGTGGAAAGGCAAGAAGAAGTAAGGGACAACACAGAAGAGGAAAAGGAACGTCTCTCTGACTTTGACCTAGAGTTCATCTATCACTACCTCCGGCTTGTCAAGAGACTAAAGGGACTTCCATCACCCTACATCCAGAGTCTTCATCTCTCTACCCTAGGGCATCTCTTAGAGGAGATGGTCAGCACCGTAACCATTCCCTTCGAGGGCGACCCTTTACGAGGGATACAAGTTATGGGACTATTAGAGACACGCTCCCTTCACCTAGAGAACATGATTTACCTCTCGGCACAAGAAGGGGTACTTCCACCTAGCAAGTATAAGTCTACACTCATACCCTTCACACTTCGCCGTGGCTTTGAGCTACCCATCGGGGGGACCGATGATATCGGGCAAGACTACACCTTTTTCCAGAGCATCTCACGAGCCAAGCACCTCATCTTCGTTGTTGCCCCTGCTGATGCCCAGCGTGCAGGAGGGGAGGAGAGTCGCTACATCAACCTCCTACGCTATGTCTATGGTGTACACATAGAGACCCAGACACTGCAGCTCACAAGTGAACGGCAGGCATTCAGTGCTATCTCAAAGCCCAAGGACGAAGAGGTGAAACGCCACCTCCAAGAATACCTTACTCCAGGGGGACGGACGCTCTCCCCAAGCAGTCTGATTACCTACCTCAGCTGTCCTCTTCGTTTCTACTACGAGTCAATCAAGGGTCTTCGGGAAGAGCAAGATCCAACAATTCTCCTACAGAGTAACGACTTCGGTACCATCCTGCATGACACGATGCAGGCAATCTATGCCGAGCTTGGCGAAAGTAAGATCTCGAAGGAAATGCTCTCTGGTATCCTCGATGATCGAAATAAGATTAGCAATATTATCCAAGCTAAGTATCGAGAGCTCTTCAAGCTAGACAAAGGCAAAAAGCCCCTAAGCGGACTAGCCCTTATCTATTGTCAGATGGTAGAGACCTACGCACGCAGTATCCTCACCTTCGACAAAGAGCTTACCCCCTTCTTCTATTGGGAGAGTGAGCAGGAGCATACGGCCACCTTCCAGATCAAAGATGGACAAGTCGTACACTTCAAGGGCAAGATTGACCGAGTAGATGAGGTTCATGGTCGTATACGTGTCGTGGACTATAAGACAGGGAAGGCATCACTCAGGCTCGAGGAATGGGATATGCTCCGAAAATCGGATAATAAGGCTATCCTACAGACGCTCCTCTACTGTGCTTTCCTCAGCCAAGCAAAAGGATCATCCACAGACCGCGATGACCAATGTATCTCCAACCGACTCTATCCAGCAATTTATCAGCTCAAGAGTAAGGGGGGGCTTATGACCTCGAATAACTCCTTCGATCCACTTGTTAAGCTTCCCGTCGAGGGAGGAAAGTCTACAGCCCAACCATACTCAAAGGTAGAAGAGGTATTTCAAGCCTTCATGACTGAAGTCCTTACCGAGCTCTTTGATTTTGAGAAGCCTTTTGAGCAGACGACTGATAATGACGCCTGTCGCTACTGTCCCTTTGCCCTTAGCTGTGGTCGGTCACTAAAACGATCATAAATCTAACCCTCTATCAGCCTTAATATCCAGGCTAAGAAACCAGGCTGTCTTAGTCATGTACATTCCTAATCGTGAGAAAATATGTTGCTCATGGATAGACCTTTTATGGAGGTTATATAGGAAGAAGACAGGTGTAAAATAGGAGTGTAGCTGCTTTTGCTCGTCATAATCCTCTTCCAGCGATAGGATAGGACAGCTTGATAACACCTATTCTCATTATCTTTGCTGGGGTAGGACAGGCTCATACAGTCCCATCAAGCACCATCGGATAAATATGAAGCATTTAGTTTCGATCAATCAACTATCGGCAGAGCAAATCATCCGCATACTGGATCGCGCTGCACTCTTTGAAAAGAACCCAAACCAAAGACTGCTCGAAGGGAAGGTCGTAGCTACCCTATTCTTTGAGCCTTCGACACGAACTCGCCTTAGCTTTGAGACAGCAGTCAATCGCCTCAGTGGACGTGTGATTGGCTTCTCCGACGCCGCCACCTCCAGTTCATCTAAGGGCGAATCACTCAAGGATACGATCTCAATGGTCGCCAACTATGCCGATGTCATCGTCATGCGCCACTTCCTAGAGGGAGCAGCCCTCTATGCTTCGGAGCTTGATCGTGCGCCGATTGTGAATGCTGGAGACGGAGCCAATCAACATCCTTCGCAAACCCTACTTGACCTCTACTCTATACGTAAGACACAGAGACAACTTGAGGGACGAACGATTGCCCTAGTGGGAGACCTGAAGTATGGACGCACAGTCCATTCACTGATTGTAGGGATGGCACACTTCCGCCCTCGCTTCATCTTCGTCTCACCTCCCGAGCTACGTATGCCAGAGGAATGTAAAGACTTCTGTAGGCAGCATGATATTCCCTTCACCGAGACCTCAGACTTCTCCCCCGAAGTCATTCAAGGCGTAGATATACTCTACATGACACGAGTACAGCGAGAGCGGTTTGTAGATCTAGAGGAGTATGAGCGAGTGAAGAATGTCTACGTATTAAATCGTGAGATGCTTATGGGCTGTAGGGATAACCTTCGTATCCTACATCCTCTACCTCGTGTGGGAGAGATTGCTCTAGACGTAGACGATACCCCACAAGCCTACTACATACAGCAAGCACAGAATGGGCTATACACTCGCCAGTCCATCCTTTGTGAAGTCCTTGGCATCGAGCCTTAACTAACGGCAAGAACAGACCCTAAATAAGCGAAAGAGACATGAGCAAGGATAAGATGCTCGTCGAAGCAATACGTGACGGGATTGTACTGGATCACATCCCCTCAGATAAGCTCTTCAAGATTGTGGCACTCCTTCACCTCGAGGAGCTCACAACCCCAGTCACAATCGGGAATAACCTACAGAGCGTACGCCACCAGCGTAAGGGGATCATCAAGATGGCAGATCACTTCTTCTCCCCCAAAGATGTAGATAAGATTGCCCTACTTGCCCCCGAGGTACATCTGAACGTCATACGGGACTACCAGGTGGTAGAGAAGCGAAAGGTAACACTCCCCGTGGAGGTACGTGGGCTCGTTCGTTGTCCCAACCCGAAGTGTATCACCAATGCAGAGCCCATGCAGACCTTCTTTCACGTCGGAGTCGTAGAGGGAGGGAAAGGTATGCTAGAGTGTCATTACTGCGGACGAAAGACAAAGGCCGAAGAGGCAGAGCTCCTATGAGGGTAGATTGGAAGCCCGGCACACTCATCTACCCTCTACCTGCTGTGCTGATTAGCTGTGGCACCATGGAGGAGGGAGGAGCAAATATACTCACTGCATCATGGGTCAGCACGGTCTGTACCAATCCTCCGATGTGTGTCGTGGGTATCCGCCCAGAGCGTCATTCCCACAGCCTCATCATGGATCAGGGAGCTTTCGGCATCAATCTCTCGACGGTCTCTATGGCACGTGAGACAGACTGGTGTGGTGTGGTCTCAGGGCGGAAGGAAGATAAGTTCAGAGCATGTGGTTTCACCAAGGAAGCTGGGACGGTACTTGGGACACCCTTGATTGCAGAATCTCCCATCAGCCTAGAGTGTAAGGTACGTGAAGCAACGAAGCTAGGTAGTCATGATATGTTCCTAGCGGACATTGTAGGGGTGAGAGCAGACGAAGCATACATTGATGCTGAGACAGGGGCATTTGATATGCAGCGTGCAGGGCTACTGGTTTACGCCCATGGAGAGTACTTCAGCCTAGGGGAGTATATCGGTCACTTCGGTTGGTCGGTGCGGAAGAAGAAGACCAAACGGAGGTGACAGCTTATAGGTTTAGCTATCGAGTGAGGGTGCATGCCCGAGCGACAGACAGGTTGTCTTTTTGGGTAAAAAGGGCAACATTGATACATAGATAGGATGATACGACCAAGAGGAAAGTATTATCCATCCTCGAATAATTCCACAATCACATATAATAATTGATGACGGACGTTCTCGAAGTCTATCCGAAGAACTTTGCCGAGAAGATCGGCTACACTGAGCTACGAACTCAGCTCCTACAGCACTGCGCTTCTCCTCTTGGTCGTGAGGTGATGTTGGCTCTTGAAGCCAGCAGGGACTATGGTGATATTACTCGAGCTCTGGGTGAGACTCATGAGATGCTCTCCATCCTCAGCTCCAGTGAAGCACTCCCCTCGCTTGCTCTAGTAGACTGCCGTGAGGCACTACAGCGTATTCGTCCACTAGGCACATACGTTGAGGAGGAAGAGCTTATAGAGCTCCTTCGGATGCTAGAGACTCTCCATGCACTACACCACTTTTTTCTCGAGGAGCAGAGCGAAGGCTCGCGAAGTGACGAGAGCTTGGTGTACCGCTATCCATACCTAAGCAAGGTTGTTCAGGGAAGCTCAACCTTCCCCAAAATTGAGGCACACCTACGCTCGCTCCTAACCGATGAGGGGAAGCTACGAGACAACGCCTCGAGGGAGCTCCTCAGCATACGCACCACACTGAGAGACACGGAGCGTAGCCTCTCGGGGATGCTCCAGCGCATCCTCCAGGGGGCACAACGAGAGGGCTGGGTAGAGCGAGATGTACAACCGGCCTTGAGAGATGGGCGGTTGGTTATCCCGATGAGCCCCATGCATAAGCGGAAGATCCGAGGCATCGTACATGACGAGTCTGCTACGGGTAAGACCGTCTATGTAGAGCCTGTTGAGCTCGTAGAGGCAAATAACCGCATCCGAGAGCTGGAGGGGGAAGAACGCCGCGAGGTGATACGTATCCTCACCGAGGTCTCTAATCGACTCCGACCAAATATCCAGCACCTCCTCAGTTCTTACGCTATACTGGCACATCTCGACTTCACTCTAGCTAAGGCTCGCTGGGCAAGGGAGGTTGATGGCATCTGTCCCACCTTCTCTCCAGAGGCTGAGGTCGAATGGTATGGGGCGAAGCATCCCTTACTCCTACGCAGTCTACGTGCTCAGGGACGAAGTGTCGTCCCCTTAGACATCCGTCTTGAGGCTCCAGAGGCACGCCTGCTACTCATCTCGGGTCCCAACGCAGGGGGTAAATCTGTTTGTCTCAAGACCGTTGGTCTACTCCAGTACTTGGTCCAGTGTGGCATACCCGTACCCATGCAGGAGCATTCACGCATGGGGCTATTCGATAAGCTCTACATCGATATAGGCGATGAGCAGTCGATCGAAGATGACCTCAGTACATATAGCTCTCACCTAAGGAACATGAAGCAATTCGTGCGTGGTTGTGATGGACGTACTTTGCTACTCATCGATGAGTTTGGTGGAGGTACGGAGCCTACTATTGGGGGTGCAATCGCACAGGCATTACTGCACCGCTTCAATGAGCAGGGAGCTTTTGGGGTCATCACCACACACTATCAGAACCTAAAGACCTACGCCGAGGAGCATACCGGACTTATCAATGGTGCCATGCTCTATGACCGTCATGAGATGCGTCCACTCTTCCGCCTCTCCATCGGCCGACCAGGTAGCTCCTTCGCTATCGAGATAGCACGCAAGATTGGGCTACCTGAGGAGATCCTCGATGAGGTCACCGAGCAGGTCGGTTCGGACTATGTAGCTATGGACAAGTACCTACAGGACATCATCCGTGATAAACGCTATTGGGAGGGGAAACGCCAGACAATACGTAGGGATGAGAAGCTACTGCAAGAGGCCACCGACCGCTACTCCGAGGAACTCTCAGCTCTGAAGGCACAGCGCAAAAAGATCCTAGAGGATGCGAGACATGAGGCACAGACCCTAATAAAAGAAGCAAGTGGACGCATTGAGCGCACCATCCGAGAGATCCGCGAAGCCGAGGCAGAGCGTGACCAGACACGTCTCATCCGACAGCGTCTCACAGACTTTGGCGAAAGCCTTACAGAGGAAGACCAAGAGGAGCAACTAGCTCAGGCTAAAAAGACACAGCGTGAGGTAGAGCGCATCCTAGCCAGACGCTCTCGGCAAAAGGAGCGAAAGACGCAGGGTAAGACTCCTGTCACGCTTACACCCAAGCAGACAGAGGACACCCCTACCCCTACACAGCACGGAGAGCTCCAGGCGGGTAGTGTCGTACGCATCGATGGGCAGAAGGCTCTCGGGACTATCCTATCACTCACCGAGCGAGAAGCCGTTATTGCCCTCGGGGCGTTGAAGACCACCATCCCCCGCTCCCGTCTGCACCTAGCCTCCGAGACAGAGGCACGCAGGCACGAGCGAAAGAGCCAGCCAGAGGTCGCAGTACGATCCACGCAGATCATTGATCAGATTCATCAGAAGCGACTCAACTTCCGCCAAGAGATTGATGTGAGGGGCTTCCGAGCCAACGAGGCGGTGGATGCCGTGGCGTACTTCGTCGATGAGGCACTACAGCTGGGCGTCGCTCAAGTACGTGTACTGCATGGTACAGGTACAGGGGCATTGCGCGAATCCATACGTAGCTATCTCTCCGGAGTCTCTGGAGTACGTGACTTCCACGACGAGGATGTCCGCTTCGGGGGAGCTGGTATCACGGTCATTGAGATGAACTAAGGGGAAAGGCCATTCCCTCAGGTGGACAGCTGAGACAATCCCCCATAGACTACGCTGGAGTCCCTCTTTCGCCGACATTTATAACCCATGAGTAGGTCTAAGCATAGACCCACTCATGGGTTTCTTACGGAATGCATACTAGGGTTCCAAGGTAAATGCATGCAAGGGTCTTTCCAAGAGTGCATGCTAGGATTTTGGAGAAAAGCCTTAACGGATCACGACGAAGGGTAATTAACACTCGGGGGCAAAGTCGTATCTTTGCCCTTAACGAGTGCTTCAGACATCTTCCCAAAGAAGTACCCTTTACATCAGTTCCTATCATTATAGCTATGTTTTCTGGAATAATAGAAGGCTGTGGTCGGGTTGTTGCCCTAGAGAACCACGGAGACAACCTCGACATTACACTCTCTTGCCCTTTTGCCTCAGAGCTCAAGATTGACCAAAGTGTTGCCCACAATGGCGTATGCCTCACGGTCGTTGCCCAGAGTGGAGACACCTACACCGTCACAGCCATCCGTGAGACACTTGACCGCTCTAATCTAGGCAAGCTCCAGATAGGTGACGAGGTAAACCTTGAGAGGAGCATGCTCCTAGGTGGTCGCCTAGACGGGCACATCGTACAGGGGCACGTGGACATGACTGCCCTATGCACCTCGGTCGAAGAGGCGAATGGGAGCTGGCTCTATCGCTTCGAGCATCAGACCGACAAGGCACTTGCCGAGCGTGGCTACATCACCGTAGAGAAAGGCTCGGTAGCTGTCAATGGTGTGAGCCTCACGGTGTGTGACTCAGAGAAGACATCCTTTGGTGTGGCGATCATCCCATACACACACGAGCATACGAACTTCAAGCATATACGCGTCGGGAGCGTAGTGAACCTCGAGTTCGACATCGTCGGGAAGTACCTCTGCAAGATGCAGGCTTACGAGGGCTAGCTATGGGACGTCCCCTGCTCCTCTCCATACTAGTATGGCTCTCCTCTGCCCTCACCCTCTGGGGGCAGGTGGGTGCAGTACAGGTACGTCTCGAGGGGGAGAGCATGGTAGATCATCCTCGCTTCCCCATCTTAACTCTCGGAGGGAAAGAGCGATTAAACATCTCGTTTGACCTATTAGGGGATGGGGTCGATTTGCTTTCGTATCGCCTCGTGAGCTACAACATGGATTGGACTCCCTCTCCCCTACTGCCCGTGGAGTATATCCAAGGCTTTGATGCCTCCCTACCCTTAGCCCCTGAGCCCAGTCAATCTACTCTTGTCCCCTATGCTCACTATAGCTTGACCTTCCCCAGCGAGGGTGAACGCATTAAGCGATCGGGGAACTATAAACTTGTGTTCTACTCCGAGCATGACCCCAGTCGGACCCTATTAGAGATTCCCTTTGCCGTGGTAGAGCCCCTTCTGGTGCTGCACACAGAGCTTACCGATGCTGCCTATGAGGACTATCGAGGCCGACACCAGCAGGTAAACCTTCGGGTGACAGCCCCTAGCCTCTCTCCCGCAGGTAATGATTTACGTGTCGTCGTCCTACAGAATGCTCGCTGGGATAACGCCGTGACCCTCACGACTCCCTATCTTAGACTTGGGCAAGAGCTACACTTCGAGCATAGTCGGGGGGCACGCTTCCCAGCTGGCAACAACTACCATCGTCTGGAGCATCTATCCGACAGAGCTATCGGGCTAGGCATAGAGCGGGTTGGCCTCGAGGAGGGACGTTACACAGTCTATCTACACCCCATACGCAACGAGAGCGAGCAGGCCTATCGCCACGAGGAGAGCCACCAAGGGCTCCAGATCATCCGTACTGCGGGGAGTGACACTCCCGGTACAGAGGCAGATTATCACAAAGTACAATTTCGCTTCCTCAGCCCAAGGCTAGAGGGTGGCGATGTGCTACTAGAGGGTGAAGCCTTCCGCTATCTACCCCTCTCGGAGCGCATCCTACGTTATAATCAAGAGGAGGGCATGTACGAGGGCTCTGTACTGCTCAAAATGGGGTATCAGGAGTATCAAATACTCTTTCAACCTAGGGGTAGCCAAGCTCTACTTGCGCAGCCTACTCTGGGGGATCATTACCAGACCAAGAATAGGTACACGGTACTCGTCTACTATCGCTCTCTCCTAGACAAGACCGAGCGTCTGCTCGCTACCCAAGAGCTATAGCTCGGGAGACTCTATACAATATTACCTACCTTTGCAAGCAAGAGAATAGAGCAATCATAACAATAGCAACCAACAAACAAGTATGAAGAGAAAACTGACATGGGCACTGCTTCTCACCATGGCACTTACCCTAGCCTCTTGTGGAAGCAAGTCTAAAGACGAGCCCAAACCAACACCTCCCACTCCTCCCAACGGTATCGGCACAGTAGATGACAATGATGCCGATGGGAAGAAGGCACTTGCTGCACCCATCTACTTCCGTATCCCCAAGGGAAAGGCGTTTAAACTTCAGGTAAAGGGATCGAAAGATCTAAAGCTCATCGGAGCCAATGCTACCGCAAAGAAGGACATCTACACCTCTGGTGCAGCTGGCATCGTAGGGGTAGAGGGTACACTCGAGACTCTAGACCTCACAGCGAATGGTATCTCCGAGTTCAAGATTGCCAAAGCAACAACGAGCCTCAAGAAGCTAACCCTGTTGACAGCTGATGGTGGAGGCCAAGCAGTCTCCTCCATAGACCTCACTAATGCCCCCGAGCTTACTTACCTATGGCTCGCAGGGCACGTCCTAGAGACCCTTGACCTCACAAAGCAAACTAAGCTCGTAGAGCTTGGCCTCGGGAGCTTCGGGGCTGGAGATCCATTCAATGGCAAGGAGCGCAGCAGTAACTATAAGAAGGTATCCTTAGCGACAAACAACGTTATCGAGCGTATCGTTACCCGCACCCCCCTCAGAGTCTCGACCCTTGACCTAGACAACCTACCCAAGCTCAGATTCTTTCTTGCTCAATCTCCACAGCTTGAGAAGGCTTCCTTCGCCAAGAGTAATAACCTTGAGGTCGTCTACATGAGTAGATTTACAGCAGGGCAACCTGTTGAGCTTACTCTAGAGAATAAACCCAAGCTGCAAGACATCAGCTTGATTGATGTAGTCATCCCTAAGGTGAAGCTACATAACCTCCCTGCACTATCTTCCCAGAGCAACATATCTGGTATTAAAGCAACAAAGAGCGCAGACTTTGCTGGTATCCCTAGTAGCATGTTGCCCTCCATCCTTAGCAAGTTCTCACCCCAGACGGTAGAGACGCTCACGCTATCCGGCTCTGACGTAACGAAGCTAGACGTCTCTGCCTTTGCAGCCCTCACCAATCTGAACCTCAAGGGAACAGGTCTAAGCGAAACAGAGCTGATCAACACCATCAAGCAGCTCAAGCAAGCCTCAGGTAAGCTCTTCATCGAAAGCTCTCGTAACACCACGGGCGTACAGAAGGCACTTACCGACAAGGGCTGGACAGCTGAGACAAACTAATCCACGACTTAGCCTACTACACCACGACATAGCCATCCCCTATACCTTGCCCCTCTAAATAGAGGCAGGTATAGGGGATAGCTGTATAAAGCCTTGACGAAAAACCTTATCTTTGCTCTACTATCGTCTGATAAATATTGACATAATCATAATCCAAGACTTATGGAGCAAAATGAATTCTTGGCACAGGTACGTGCTAAAGCTACAGGTTGGCTAGCCCCAGGCTACGATGCCGAGGCTCGCCACGAAGTACAGAGGATGCTTGACAACCCAGACACGACTGAGCTCGTAGAGGCATTCTACAAGGACTTGGAGTTCGGTACGGGTGGCCTACGAGGCATCATGGGCGTAGGCTCAAACCGCATGAACCGCTACACCGTAGGTGCAGCAACCCAGGGGCTTGCGAACTACCTCAAGCGGGAGTTCGCCTCTCTTCCACAGATAGCTGTCGCCATAGGACATGACTGTCGAAACAATAGTGATGTCTTCGCTCGCATCACAGCCGAAGTCTTCTCTGCCAATGGGATTAAAGTGTATCTCTTCGACGCTCTACGCCCAACTCCAGAGGTATCCTTTGCCATTCGTGAGCTAGGGTGTCAGAGCGGTGTCATGATCACAGCCTCACACAACCCGAAGGAATACAATGGCTACAAAGCCTACTGGAATGATGGGGCTCAGATGATAGCACCTCATGACCGCAACACCATTATCGAAGTAAATAAGGTGACGAAGGTCGAGGATATTCACTTCGATGCACGCCCAGAGCTTATAGAGCTCATCGGTGAGGACTTTGATCGTAAGTTCATCGAGCGTGTGGCTAGTCTTTCCCTACCTCAGAAGGAGTCGATTGCTCGCCACCATGACCTAAAGATCGTCTACACCCCTATCCATGGCACTGGGGTACGAATTATCCCTGCTACCCTTAGAGCAATCGGCTTTACCAACATCATCAATGTCCCAGAGCAGGATGTCGTCAGTGGCAACTTCCCTACTGTCCACTCCCCCAACCCAGAGGAACCTGCAGCCCTAGAGCTGGCTATCGCTCGTGCAGAAGCGACAGGTGCAGACCTAGTCTTGGCCTCTGACCCTGATGCGGACCGCATAGGTGTAGCTGTCCGCAACAACGAGGGTAAGATGGTGCTCATCAATGGTAATGAGATCTGCGCTCTGCTTACTTACTACGCCATCGCTAGCCGTAGAGACTCTGGGCGACTGCAGCCAGAGGACTACGTGGTCAAAACCATTGTCACCACCGAGCTCATCCGCACTATAGCAGAGCAGAATAAGGTAACACTCTTCGACTGCTATACAGGCTTTAAGTGGATTGCTGATGTCATTCGTCAGAATGAAAGCAAACGCAATTACATCGGAGGTGGTGAAGAGAGCTACGGCTTCCTTCGCGAGGACTTCATCCGTGACAAGAGCTCTGTCTCAGCCTGCTGTATGTTCAGCGAACTCGCTGCTTGGGCCAAGGACAAAGGTCTCTCTATCTACCAGCTCCTGCAACAGGTCTTCCTCGAGTATGGTCTCTACAAGGAGCAGGGGGTAAGCGTTGTCCGTAAGGGTAAAACAGGTGCTGAGGAAATCGAAGCTATGATGAAGAACTTCCGTGAGAACCCCTTGAAGAGCCTTGCTGGTAGCCCTGTCATCGAGATACTAGACTATGCTAAGCTTGAGGGACGTTGGCTCGACAAGGGAGAAGTCTTCTCACTCGACATGCCTACCACGAGCAACGTCCTGCAGTACAAGACAGCTGATGGGACAAAGGTCTCTATCCGTCCCTCAGGTACAGAGCCCAAGATTAAGTTCTACATCGGTGTGCGTGGTAAGGTTAGCTCCATCGAAGAGCTACCCTCAGCAGAGACAGCTTGTCTCAATAAGATCGCTACGATCCGCCAGGAGCTAGGCATCTAAAATACCCTCTTCTCTTAGTAAGGAGGCTGTGCTACGACCTCAAGAGCAGTAGCACAGCCTCCTTATTTATGTACCTCATTCCTCTGTTTAAGCATCTCATAACATCCCTCTCTCCCTATGAATATCTACCTCTGCCCCTCTCCTGAGCTCTATCCCCTCTATCATCGTCCAGGGGCTATTGTCATCATTGTGGACATCTTCCGCGCCTCTACAACGATGGTCACCGCTCTGGCACACGGAGCACGGAGTATCCTACCCGTAGCAACAACAGAGGAGGCAGAAGAGCAAGGTAAGGCTCTGGGGTGCTTAATCGCTGCCGAACGTAATGTGATGAAATGCCCATTCGCTCAGCTAGGGAATGATCCTGCGGAATACACCGAAGCCCTTGTATCAGGGCAGGATATCGTCTTTACCACAACCAACGGTACTCGTGCACTGAATATAGCAGCCGAACACGGAGCAGAGGAAATACTCGTTGGAGCATTCATCAATCTTAGTGCCACATTACGCTATTGCCATACACAGGGAAAGGACGTCCTAATCCTAGCTGCAGGATGGAAGGGGCAACTCGCACTGGAAGATACGCTCTATGCAGGAGCCTTTGCCTTCGTCGCCGAGCAAGCTACGATTGGGAAGGCCTCTGATGATGGGACACTTATCCTTCGTGACCTGTGGCAAGCCAAGGCTCAAAGTCTAGAAGATCGCATCACCTACATCCAGCACTCTGAGCACTATGCACGCCTAGTACAGGCTGGATTTTCCTCTGCCGTCCCACTTTGCATGACCCTAGACACAACGTCAATCATCGCTCGGATGCAAGGAGCTCGTCTTCTCCCGATAGACAGCCAGCCATAGCCTCGTTCCTTCATGCCTCTCCTTCCTTCCGACACCTCTAAAACTCCCCACCATATTTCTTTATCTCATAAACTCACTACGCTGATATCCCCTTATCTATTATTTGATTTGCGGGCTGTTCGTAGGTGCTATATCAAGACTAAATCTATTCACACAGGTCCTCTGATAGATTGTGCACCCACCTTGCTGCTAAGTGTATATAATTACGTACTTTTGTAAGCAATTCAATGATAATATATTCTAAACAGACAGATCGTTCTATGACTATCGACCAATTCGACTTCAAAGGCAAGAAGGCCTTCGTACGTGTAGACTTCAATGTCCCACTCGACGAGCACTTCAACATCACCGATGATACACGTATCCGCGCTGCTCTGCCAACCCTCAAAAAGATACTCGCTGATGGTGGATCAGTCATCATTGGCTCTCACCTCGGCCGCCCCAAGAAGGTCGAAGATAAATTCTCCCTCCGTCATATCCTCGCACATGTCTCTAAGCTCCTTGGTGTAGAGGTCAAGTTCGCTCCCGACTGCGTAGGTGACGAAGCACGTGAGCTAGCTGCCAACCTAAAGCCAGGTGAGGCTCTACTACTAGAGAACCTCCGCTTCTATGCTGAAGAGGAAGGTAAACCTCGTGGGCTAGCTGAGGATGCTTCGGACGAAGAGAAGGCAGCAGCTAAGAAAGCAATCAAGGAGAGCCAAAAGGAATTCACGAAGAAGCTCGCTGCTCTGGCTGATGTGTATGTGAACGATGCCTTCGGGACAGCACACCGTGCACACGCCTCCACAGCCCTCATCGCAGCTTACTTCGATGCAGACCACAAGCTCTTCGGCTATCTCATGGGTAAGGAGGTAGACGCTGTGAACAAGGTGATGCAAGACATCCGTCGCCCATTCACCGCGATTATGGGTGGCTCGAAAGTCTCCTCTAAGATTGATATCATTGAGAACCTTCTCGGAAAGGTAGACAACCTTATCCTCACTGGAGCAATGACCTATACCTTCGCCAAGGCTGCAGGTGGTAACATCGGGAATTCTCTCTGCGAAGATGACAAGCTCGACCTCGCCCGTGAGATCGTAGCTAAGGCTAAAGCCAATGGGGTGAACCTTGTCCTATCAACGGACTCCAAGATTGCAGATGCCTTCAGCAACGATGCCAAGACAGACTTTGCACAGAATGATAATATCCCCTCTGGTTGGATTGGAATGGATATCGGCCCCGACAGCATCCGTACCTATCGTGAGGTAATCCTAGGCTCGAAGACAATCCTATGGAATGGCCCTACGGGAGTCTTTGAGATGGATAACTTTGCTGATGGCTCACGTGCCGTAGCAGAGGCAATAGCAGAGGCAACAGCCGCTGGTGCCTTCTCGCTTGTCGGAGGTGGTGATAGTGTAGCCTGCGTGAATAAGTTCGGCTATGCTGACAAGGTCTCCTACGTCTCCACTGGTGGTGGTGCACTGCTCGAGGCTATTGAGGGGAAGAAGCTCCCAGGTATCGCCGCTATCGAAGGCGAATAATCCTCCTCTCTACTTCATCAATACACGAGCCCCCAGATAGCCGAATGGCTATCTGGGGGCTCGTGTATTAGTACATTTCGAAGAGATATACTTCTCTTAGATATATCGCTTCCTAGTCGTTATAGAGGAACTCCTGACCTCGGACAACACGACCTCGGTGCATTACGAAGCGAAGCTGTAAATCTTCGTTGAGGAAAAGTACATCTGCATCCCGCCCAGCCTCAAGAGCACCCTTATCTGCCTCAATGCCCATGATACGAGCAGGTGTGGCTGTAGCCATGTAAACAGCATCGATCAAAGGGATGCGAGCCTGCTTGACTGCCGTACGAATTAGTCGATCCATCGTAGCAACACTCCCTGCCAGCGCAGATCGGTCAGAGAGCTTGCAGACACCATCCTCTACGATAGCATGCCCAGTAGGATCCTTGAAGTCGGGAGGTGTACCCGTATAGAGTAGAGCATCAGTTGTAAGTGCCATCCGTTCACGCCCCTTCGTTGCATAGGCCAGATGCACCATCAGTGGTGGCACATGTATGCCGTCACAAATAACCTCAATATCAAAATCGGGCATGTCCAAGATTGTTTCTACAGCTCCAGGTACCTTATAGACACCCTTCTTATGTGAGACCTTCATAGCGTTATAGAAGTGTGTAGCGAGCGTATAGCCATGCTCCCAAGCATCCTTGATTTCCTTCTCTCCTGCCTCAGTATGGGCTATTGCTGTCACGACATTAAATTTCTTGACATAACGCCCAAACTCCAATGTCCCCTCGATCTCTGGTGCAGCATCCCAGCGACGGATAATGCCATTACCTCGCTCCATGATCTTCATATATTCCTCTGGGTGAGCAGCACGAATAAGCTCTGGGAGCTGTGCTCCAGCCATCTTAACCGAGAAGTAAGGTCCCTCTAGGTGTAGCCCCTCAACGGTAGAAGTTTCCTCTGGGATAAGAGCTTCCGTGCACTCAATGCCCTTCATGATTGTCTCATAGCTGGAGGTAGAGAGTGTAGGGAAGATTGTAGTCGTGCCATTCAAGAGGTGATAGTCAGCTGCCGTGCGGAAGGCCTCGGCAGTACCATCCATGAAGTCCGCCCCAGCGGCACCATGTACGTGCATTTCAATTCCCCCAGGGATAATGTAGGAGCCACGAGCATCGATCCGATATGCCCCCTCCACTGGGATCTCGGTGTTTAGTATGGCTCGTATCTTCTTTCCTTCGATGAGTACCGAGCCACCATCTATCCATCCAGAGGGCGTATAGATACGTCCACCTACTATTTGTGTGTACATCTTATTTTGTAGTAATTATAATGTCTTGAGGTATTTGCTGATTAAATGTACAGGTAGCCCCATTACGGTATAGAATGATCCTTCGATCCTGCTGATACCGGCATAGCCTACCCATTCCTGTATTCCATAAGCTCCAGCCTTATCTAGCGGGCTATAACGCTCTACGTAGTAACTAATCTCTTCACCCGTGAGAGGGAGAAAGTCTACGGTAGCCGTATCCATGAAGGAATGAACCTTCCCTGCCACACATATTGCTACACCCGTGGTCACATAGTGTCGCTCTCCAGCGAGCCTGTGGAGCATCGCTTTAGCTTCCTCTCCATCCTTAGGCTTACCAAGCACTTGACCTTTGAGGAACACAAGCGTATCGGCTGTTATGAGTAGGGTATTTGGCTCTAGGGAAGGAAAGTATGCCTCAGCCTTGCGTGCAGCTATGTAGCGTGGGATTTCCTCCAAAGGAAGCCCATCGGGATAAGTCTCATCTAAATCGGGCAGGACACGCTGCTCGAAGGTTAAATCAAGCCCTCTCAGGAGCTCTACTCGCCTCGGTGACTGTGAGCCGAGGACAATCTTATAGTTACTTAAGTTCTCCCACATCAGAATAGGGAACTGAAATAGTATCTTTTACTCTTCTTTCGCTTTCCTCTCTGCGTTATTACCAGCCGAAGCCTGCCGAGAGTGACCAGCAATCATTGGCACGCAGGGTTTGCTCAATCACGTCACGTACCACCCCGTAGCCTCCGTTGCAGAGCGATATATACTTAGCTACAGACTTCACTTCTGGAGCTGCATCCGCTGGCGCACAGGGCAGAGCCACGAGCTTCATAATCGTAATATCGGGTATATCGTCCCCAATGTAGGCAATCTCCTCCGGTTTAAGCCCCGACTCACGACAGAGTACCTCGAGCTGAGCAGCCTTATCAGAGATACGCATATACACATGAGCAGCCCCGAGTTGACGAAAGCGTTGCTCCATAGCCTCGCTAGCACCACCAGAGATAATGGCGATGATATAGCCCTGCTTCACAGCGTACTGCATCGCATAGCCGTCCTTCACATTTACGGTGCGCATAGGCATACCGTCCTGCCCAATAGGGCTGACGTTTGCACTTATGACCCCATCCATATCTAGGACGAATGCCTTGATCTTTGTCAGGTCGAAAGGTATACTACTCATGACTTTTTTAAAAGATTTATTATACAAAGGTACAGTTAATTACCTAGACTGCAACATCCCTAAAAGTAGGTAATCGCCCTTTTGTAAAATGAAATAAAAAGACGGCTTCCACCTTTATGTGGAAGCCGTCTTGATTTATATCGCAAGGGAATTCAATCAATTCCCATTGATGGCGAAGGTAAGTTAGAGGTTTACTCTACGGTACCCTTAATACGGATCGTGAAGGCACCATCACGACCATTGCTGTAGATAGCAATATTCTTGTAGAAGGGCCCGGGGCGACCCGCAGGGTTGTAGGTAACGGTGATTTTACCCTCCTTGCCTGGAGCAATAGGCTCACGGCTGTACTCAGGTGTCGTACATGCGCAAGGCGTAGCGACACGTGTGATTACTAGGGGTGCATCACCTGCATTGCGGATAATGAAGGTATGAGAGACCTTACCGTTGGCCTCCTTAATTGTACCAAAGTCAAACTCCGTAGCAGGAGAGCTGATTACAGCCCCCTTCGTCTGAGCCATCAGGACTCCAACAAAGAGGAGCACTGCGCTCAATATATATCCAATCTTTTTCATACTTCTTAATCTTAACTTTAAGTATTCTACAACTTCACTCGAAGCAAAGATACTCAATAATATTTAAGTGAAGAGCCCAAGAGAGCTGGGTAAAATGTTTAGGATAAGCGTGAAAGATTCGTATAAGATGGGAAGATTAGCGAACCCAACCACTAGAGAAGTAGTCTGGTAACTCTAGAGTTTTAGGCGCAAAACTTTAGAGGTGCACTTCGGAAGCTCTAGAGGTTTTTATGAAAGGGTAACATAGCATCCTATCCCGAGCAAAAGGCTAGACAAAGGTAAAAAGCCTCCTACCACAAACAACGTACGATTACTACACACAAATGATATCTACTCGCAAGTGTCATCTATTCTAGGTAAGGATGGCGAGCATAAGTCACTTGTAACGAACAAACATATAACAGTCCGGCATAGATACAAATATGAAATAGGATAGAGAGCTCGTTACGTGAGCAATCATCCCCTTCGCTTTACACCGGATTAAGCTCTGAGAGACGATAGGCTTCGTGGATGGCCTTGTTGCGACGAAGTATCTGACAAATAGCCTCTACCTGATGGCTACTGAGTACTTGGATGCTGATCTTACCCTCGAAGATACCTTCATGTGCCAGCATGTGGATCTCACTGATGCTAACCTTGAAGTCCTCAAGCAAGACTTGTGTGATGACATTTAGTAGGCCTTTTGAATCAATGCCACGCACGACGAGTGTGGTCTCAAAGCGTGGCGTGTAATGAAGCCCCCACGTAGTAGATATAAGGCGATCCCCTTGAGCTGTCTTGTAGCGAGTAGCCTCGGGACAAGACCTACGATGGACGATGATCTGCCCGTTATCGGCAAGGATCCCAAGCGCATCATCCCCAGGTATCGGATGACAGCAGGGGGCAATATGGTAGTTGAGTCGCCCATCCTGCTCCTGCAGTTCGTAGGGACGAGTACGATCGATGACAGCGGGCGATACTGAGCCTACAACAGCTTGACCTTCACCACGCTCTTTAGATCCGAAGAGCGACGTAATGGCACGTGTCATTCGATTACCTCCTCGGTTGGCTCCCTTATTTTGGAGTGCCTGCTTAAAGTCCTCAGGGAAAGTAAATGTCCCCTCCCCAATATGCCGAAGGAACGTGTCAGGCTTATCGAAGTGATAGAGATAAGTAAGGCGATCGAGCAAAGAGGAAGAGAGCGTCTCACCATGCTTACGGAGCTCCTGCGTTAGAAGTTCTTCCCCTAGGGCAATAGCCTCTCGCTGGCGACGGCGTAGTGCGGCCTCTATCTTAACCTTAGCATAAGCTGTGGTGACGTAGTCAAGCCAAGCAGCTTCAGGCTGGGTCATCTTACTGGTGAGGATCTCGACCTGATCCCCATTCGAGAGGCGATGAGAGAGCGGAAGCACCTTGTGGTTTACCTTGGCTCCGATACAGGTATCCCCAAGGTTTGTATGCACAGCATAGGCGAAGTCTAGGACGCTAGCATTGATGGGGAGAGTGATGGGGCGCCCCTTAGGAGTGAAGGCTGTAATATCATGGGCATAGAGACTGAGATGGATGGTGTTAAGGAACTCCATACCCTTCGAGTCTGGATGATTGAGTACCTCGCGAATGGTATCAAGCCATGCCTCAAGCTCGTGGTCTTCCTCCACGGTGCTATTCTTATAGCGCCAGTGAGCTGCCAGCCCCTTTTCTGCTATTTCGTCCATCCTTCGGCTACGGATTTGCACCTCAATCCACTGGGCATCGGGGCCTAGCACCGTGAGGTGTAGAGCCTGATACCCATTACCCTTTGGGGTGGAGATCCAGTCACGCAGGCGGTCAGGTCGGTTACGGTAAGTCTCGGTGATTGCTGTATAGATATCCCAGCAGCGATTCTTCTCTGGATAGCCATCATTGCTCTCAAAGATGATACGTACAGCAAAGAGGTCATAGACTTCCTCGAAGGGAATACCCTTGAGCTGCATCTTACGCCAGATAGAGAAGCATCCCTTCACTCGGGTCTTCATCTCGTAGCTAAGCTCCATACTATCCAGACGTGCCTTCAGTGGAGCAGCAAAGCGCTGGAAGAGGTCTTCACGCCCAGCCTCTGTCTCTCTGACCTTGCGTAGTATTTCCTCATAAGCCTCGGGATGCTCATAGCGGAAGCTGAGATCCTCTAGCTCCGTCTTGATGGAGAAAAGCCCAAGGCGATCAGCGAGAGGTGCGTAGAAGAATGACGTCTCACCAGCTATCTTCAACTGCTTCTCTGGCTTCATGGATGAGAGCGTACGCATGTTGTGCAGACGGTCAGCGATCTTGATGAGGATCACACGGGCGTCATCACCAATCGTCAGCAAGAGCTTACGAATATTCTGTGCTTGTAGGCTATCGATACTCTGAGGTACCTGTTCTGTGGAAATCTTGGTCAGCCCCTCTACAATCTGAGCAATCTTATCCCCGAAGCCTCGACGGATATCCTCCACCGTGTACTCCGTATCCTCAACCACATCATGCAGTAGTGCCGAGCAGATGGAGGTAGAACCAAGCCCTATCTCCCTGCAGACAATGCGTGCCACAGCGATTGGATGCAGGATGTAAGGCTCCCCACTACGACGACGTACGAGACCATGAGCATGGCACGCTAGGCGGAATGCTTGGTCAATGATCTCCGTCTTCTTACGGTGCGGTGAGGCGATGTAGTCACTAAGCAGTGCTTGGTACTCCTGCTGGATGAGTGCTTCCTCCTCGGGCGTGAAGCTAAGACTAGGCTGTGACATAGCGGGGGACTGAGGGGAATTAGAGCTGGGCGATGAGGTAGGCGGTGTAGAGGACGAAGCAGAGGAAGAGCACAGCCCCCTCTGCACGCTTGATCACCCGCTGACCGAAGAGGACAGCGAATACATACAAGAGGAGAGCTGCAAAGCTCATCATCGTAAAGTCAAGCGTTGAGACCCCTCCAATGTGGATAGGGGTAATGGTAGCCGTTGTACCGAGGATAAAGAAGACATTGAAAATGTTTGACCCAACGATGTTGCCCACAGCGATCTCGGGCTCCTTCTTGAGGGCTGCAGCGACGGAGGTCGCTAGCTCTGGTAGTGACGTACCTGCCGCCACGATGGTCAGTCCGATGAAGCCCTCACTCATCCCTAGGGTACGAGCGATGCTGGAGGCTGCGTCGACAAAGAGCTCACCCCCGAGGACGAGCCCGCCGAGCCCGCCGATGATGAAGACGACGAGGAGCCACAGCGGATAGTGCTTCGTCGGGGCTGGAGCGGTATGGGGGTCGCTGGGGTCACCCTTGGCGATAGCGAAGGTGTAGGTCAGGAAGATGAGGAAGAAGCATAGGAGGACGATCCCCTCACTCCGACTCAGGATGTTCTCTGTCGCCCCTGTACCTGCGAAGACTCGGTCAAGAGCCATTACCGAGAGGACAAGGCAGGCAAGGATCATCAGGGGGATCTCACGACGTACGGTACTCCTGGTGATCGTGATCGGGGTGACGAGGGCGTTGATACCTCCGATGACGAGCACGTTGAAGATGTTGCTCCCGACGACGTTTCCCATCGATATGTCCGAATTACCCTTGAGGGCAGATAGTAGGCTGACGATGAGCTCGGGGGAGGAGGTGCCGAAGGCGACGATCGTGAGCCCAACGACTAGGGGGGATACCCCGAAGCGTCGAGCCAGTGCCGAGGCTCCCTCGGTCAGATAGTTGGCGCCAGCGATGATGAGGACTATACCTAGGATGAAAAGGAGAATATCAAGAAACATAAAGATTATGAATAGGAGAAGGGACTAACTATTAAAGGTGATACATAACAAGGTAAAGGGGCTATCTCGCAGGCCTAATGCCCACAGCCTGGACAACCTGAGCAACCACTGCTCCTCTTATCCTCTCTCCTCGGGCGAAGCATCCTCACCAGAGAACGCCCAACGAAGAAGAGTACAATACCAACAATGACGAGTACGATGATTTCCTGAAGCATACAGTATCTTACTTATCCCAGTAGTAGGGAGGTTTGATAGACAATAAAACAAACGAGCCACGCTAGAGCACATGAGTACACTGCAGCGAAGGCTCCCCATCGCCAGTGTCCCGCCTCACGCCCGATAGCAATAAGCGTAGCGATACATGGGAAGTAGAGCAGGACAAAGAGCATGAACGTATAGGCGACAATCGGCGTGAAGGAAGGTGCCCCATCCGCTCTCCGCTCGGTGCGCATACGCTCGGAGAGCTGGGCCACAGCCTCCTCGCCATCATCCCCTGAGCCCGTATAGATGACACCCATTGTACTGACTACGACCTCCTTGGCCATCAGCCCTGAGACGATGCTCACCCCCATCTTCCAGTCAAAACCTAGAGGGCGAATGATGGGCTCACTGATATGCCCGATGCGCCCAATGATAGACTGCTCCTGATGATAGATCGCAAAGGCATGCTCCAGAGAATCTACCTGGGCTTGCTTCTCCACCTCTGGGAGGAGGGAGGCTTGCACGGCCTCTACCTTCTGATCCTTCACCGCACGGGCATCGTTCTGCCTAGGGTAGTAGCTCATAAACCAAACAAGGATAGAGGCCGCAAGGATCACAGTACCCATCTTCTGTAGGTATTGCTTGGCTCGTGTCCAGACATGGATGAGGATGGATCGAGCCGTAGGTGTACGGTAGGGAGGGAGCTCCATCACGAAGGGGATATCCTCCCCCTTGAAGGTTGTGCTTTTCAGCAGGCGTGCCGAGCATACGGCTACCAGCACACCAATTAGGTAGAGAGAGAAGAGTACAAGCGTTGCCTGCCAAGGGATGGGGAAGAATGCTCCCGATAGCAGTATATAAACCGGTAGGCGTGCCGAGCAGCTCATGAATGGTAATACGAGCATCGTGACAAGCCGACTCTTCCTACTCTCAATCATGCGTGTACTCATCACCGCTGGCACATTACAGCCAAAGCCCATGATGAGCGGGATAAACGACTTGCCGTGCAAGCCCATCTTGTGCATGAGCTTGTCCATGATGAAGGCTGCTCGAGCCATGTATCCACTGTCCTCTAGCAGGGAGATAAACAGGTAGAGGATGATAATCTGAGGCAAGAAGACGATGACACCCCCTACCCCTGCGATAACCCCATCAACGATGAGGTCTCTTAGTGGCCCATCTGCCATGATGCCACCTACCCATTCCCCGAGCTTCGCCACTCCTAGATCGATGAGATCCATAGGATATTGCCCTAGGGCGAAGGTGCAGAAGAACATGAAAGCCATCAGGGCTAGGAAGATCGGGAAGCCCCATAGACGATGCGTCACGATGTTGTCAATGCGATCGGTCAGCGTTCGTTTACCACTATGCTTAGGGCGATAGGTCTCCTTCAGTGCGCCAGAGATAAAGCCATAGCGAGCATCCGTAATCAGGGCTTCGGCCTCCTCACTTCGCTCCTCCTTCAGCCGGTGTAGGGCGAAGTCACGAGCAGATAGCAGGAAGCCCCCACGTGCATATCGGTGTAGGAGTTGGCTCTCGATGTCCTCGTCTCTCTCTAGGAGCTTAATCGCAGTGGAGCGTGCTAGGATAGGGTCGTGTAGTGTGGTATGCTCCTTGACCTTCTCTGTCAGTTCCTCAATCATAGGCTCCAGCGTAGAGCCATAGGGTATACGTAGAGGGCGAAGTTTACCACGCTCGGGGTCAAAGAGCTGAGGATCGGCAGACTTAATACCCGGTGCTAGCGAGATGACCTCATCGAAGAGCGCCTCCAGTCCTAGCCCCGTACGGCATACGGTAGGGATCATCGGTACGCCCAGCAAGCGGGATAGGCGAGGATAGTCAAAGTACTCCTTGCGTGCAATGAACTCATCGAACATATTAAGGGCTACGACGACTGGTAGTCCAAGCTCCTTGAGCTGAAGAGTCAGGTAAAGGTTACGCTCGAGATTACACGTGTCGATGACGTTGAGGACGAGGTCTGGTCGCTCATCACCCGTGATATAGCTACGTATATAGAGCTCCTCTGGGCTGTAAGGCGATAGAGAGTATGTACCAGGGAGGTCGATGATCTCTAGTCGATAGCCTCCGTAGTATATATGCCCCGTCTTAGCCTCTACGGTGACGCCACTGTAGTTCCCCACATGCTCATGTGCGCCACTTGCTTGGTTGAATAGCGAGGTCTTCCCACAATTGGGATTCCCCAAGAGAGCAATGCGCAACGTAGGGAGGGAGCCTACTTGGGCTCTACCCTGCATCCGATGCAGGCTATGTAGCTGAGGCTCGGGAAGTAGCTCCTCATCCCCACCCTGCATCTCGGGGTGAGGCTCCATAAGGGGCTCAAGCGGACGCACCTCAATGAGCTCAGCATCCTTACGACGGAGTGAGACGTTGTAGTCAAGTATCTTGTAGTAGATAGGATCCTTGAGGGGGGCATTGTGTACAGACATGATCTCCTTACCCTGCACGAAGCCCATCTCGAGGATACGCTTACGGAAGGCTCCCGAGCCTCCCACTCGCACGATGACCGCCTTATCTCCTGTCTTTAGTTGCGCTAAGTTCATACCCAGCAAAGTTACTCAAACTAGCTGACCTAGCTGACTAATGCATCTAGGCTATTTATGAAGGCTATGATGTCCAAGGAAATAAAAGGAACTATATTCTTGCTCCCGTCGATGACTCTGCTAAGAGGACGCTCATCTAAGCCTATAAGAGGAAGCCTCTCTAAACCTATGTGAGGTATGCATTACAAGCCTCATCTCAACCCCACCCGTGGGTATCGCTCAAACCCATGCATGGGTTTGCAGGAGAATGCATACATGGGTTTACGATGAAACCCATGCAAGGGTCTCTTTCATCACCTTACATGGGAAGCGAATAAGTTGTACATTGGAGAAACCACGAGGATTAGACCAGTCACAACGTGTAGGGAATTAAAGATGGGGAACTGAGCCTCTTCCTTAGACAAAGGAAAGGCTCTAGCTACTTGCGCCCGGTAGCAGTAGCCATCACAGTACCGTCATGGAAGCGTAGCTCCAGCGGTGACTCTGGCGTGATAGCAGAGGCAGAAGTAAGGATTTTCCCTTGAGAGGAAATAATACTGAATCCACGCCGAAGGATGGTATCTGGATGAGCAAGGCGTATGGACTGCTCGTAGTGTGCCAGGCGGGTCTCTTCCCGTTCTCTTACATGGTTTAGGGCGGGGGAGAGTGGAGCTATGCTCTGCTCCAGGCTGTACTTCTCCTCACGAAGGCGGTAGCGGAGTGCCGAGGGGATGCGCTGGGTATCTCGAGCCAAAACATGTCGAGCCTCATGGAGGAAGCCCTTGGCAGATACGAGGAGCTTAGAGTAGAGGTTTGTATTTCGTCTCTGCTCCTGCTCAAAGAGCCTTTGCGGAGCAATCCTCAGGCGAGCCATCAGGGTATGTAGCATCTGACCTCTCCCTAGGGATAGCGTTTGCAACAGCTGTGGAAGGGCCTTCTGCAGCTCCTGAAGCTCGCCCAGAAGCGATGCTTGACTCTCAATGAGAAAGGCAGCAACGGCTGTTGGGGTCTTGAGCGAACGATTGGCGATGAGATCCAGTACAGACTCATCTCGCTCATGCCCTATGCCAGAGATAATAGGTAGTGGGAACTGTGCGCAGACCTCGCATAGGCGGTAGTCATCGAATGCTCTTAGTTCGCTCACCGCACCACCACCTCGGATAATGACCACAGCATCGAAGTGCTCCTCCTGCTCCAGTACACGCCCTAGGGCAGAGATCACCGAGTCCGTTGTATGCTCTCCCTGCATCTGTGCTTGGAAGAGAGCCGTGTAAAAGACCACCCCAAAGGCATTATCGTAAAGCTGGCGAATGAAGTCTCCATATCCCGCTGCACTAGGTGAGGAGATAATAGCTAGACGCTGTAATGGAGTTGGCAGGGAGAGCTCTTTGTTTAGGTCATACAGCCCTTCCTTGCGTAGGCGAGCAATGGTCTCTAAACGTAGACGGGCAATCTCCCCAAGTGAGTAGCGAGGGTCTATATCAATGATATTCAGACTAAGGCCATACTGCTCGTGGTAAACAACCCCAACGAGGGCAAGGATGCTCATCCCAGAGCTTAACTGACCTACACCACTCCTCTGGAAGCTACGCTCTATCTCATTGTAGGTCGATGCCCAGATGGTCGCCCGCACACGAGCTACCACCTCTCCACGCTGCCCCTTCTCTAGTAGCTCTAGATATCCATGTGCCTGCACACCACCCCTCCTTAGGTCACTTACCTCCGCGCGCACCCAATAGTGTGCGGGGAACGAATGCTCTAAGCAACGTCGGACCGAGCCAAGTAGCTCAGTTAGGGAAAAGGAACGAGGGGAGGTAGTGTCCACTACTGGGGCACTTCGGTGGGTATATGAATGCTTCGGTCGAAGCTGACATCAAGTGAGATAAGCGTCTCAGTAGCGACCACCCCAGGGATCTCCTGGATCGTGCCATTGAGGATACGCATGAGGTCATTATTATCCACTGCATAGAGCTTAATGAGCAGGGTATAGGGACCTGTCGTATAGTGGCACTCCGTGATCTCTGGTATCTCCTCTAGCCGAGCAGCTACCTCCTTATAGAGTGAACCTCGCTCAAGGCGCACCCCTACGAAGGTACACGTATTGTAGCCTAACTTCTTAGGATTAACATGGTATTTAAGGGAGGTAATCACACCACTCTCGATCATACGCTGCAAGCGTTGGTTGACCGAGGAACGAGAGCTATTCTCGCCTTCAGCTACATCCCTCAGGGGGACACGAGCGTTGTTGGTAAGACGTCTAAGGATCTTTAGATCCAGATCGTTTAGCTTTTTCATCTAGAGAAAAGTGATACTTACGTACTTAATTGGTGCAAAAGTAGTAAAGTTTTGTTGATATAAGCTGTGTGATCAGACTACACGCATGAAGATGAGAGCGCACGAACCTAAATACAAGACTACTCTTCCTCTAGATCATCCCAGTCATACTCTAGATCTGCCTCATCCTCCACCTCTTCTTCGTCCTCGAAGTCTGGTAGAGGCTCATCGTCATCCTCCCAGACCAAGCTCTGCACATCGATTGCTTGCTGGATGATGGTCTCTGCTCGGTGTTTGGTCTCACGGTTCAGCTCCTGCCATAGGAGGTCTTTCAGCTCTACCAGTCCCAGATGGGCCGCTGATGAGATGAAGATAATGGGTAGCTTCTCTGGGAGTGATTGGCTTAACTCCTCTCGAAGCCAACCCTGTATCTCTTCATCAATGAGATCACATTTGGTAATGGCCAGTACCTTGCGTTTCTCTATCAGCTCGGCATTATACTTGACCAGCTCACCGAGTAGGAGCTTATACTCGTCAGCGATACACTCTGTGTCTGCTGGGATCATGAAGAGCAACAGAGCATTACGCTCAATATGTCGCAGGAAACGCAACCCAAGTCCCTTACCCTCCGATGCACCCTCTATGATACCAGGGATATCAGCCATGACGAAGGAGCGATCATCTCGGTAGCGCACCATACCAAGGTTAGGCTCCAAAGTAGTGAAGGGATAGTTAGCAATCTTGGGCTTGGCAGCTGTCAGGACAGAGAGTAGCGTGGACTTCCCAGCATTAGGCAGTCCCACGAGACCTACATCCGCAAGCATCTTCAGTTGGAGAATTACCGTACGCTCACGTGCTGGCTCACCAGGCTGTGCATAGCGAGGAGCTTGGTTGGTTGAGGTCTTGAAGAAGGTATTCCCCTTTCCACCTCGTCCTCCCTTGAGGAGTAGCTCCGTCTGCCCATTCTGGCTGAGATCCATGATGAACTCCCCTGTCTCAGCATCATAGATCACCGTCCCAACTGGCACCTCGATTGTCTGGTCGACACCATCTGCACCCGTGGAGCGCTTCCCGCTACCACTGGCACCATTGGTGGCAATGATATGTCGCTGGTAGCGTAAGTGCAGGAGCGTCCAATAGTTCTCATTAGCGCGGACGTAGATATCTCCACCTCGTCCGCCATCCCCACCATCAGGCCCTCCCTTAGGGATGTACTTCTCTCTGCGAAAGTGTGTAGAGCCTCGTCCACCTTTGCCTGAGCGACAGTAGATCTTGACGTAGTCTACAAAGTTTGATTCTGCCATAGGGACTTTAATCCTTGGGATGAATGGGTAAGAAATAAATCGAATGAAATAAGGAAAGGCACGTAGCTGAAGCATCCCGACCAAGAAGGGGGTGACACTTCAGCCACTATGCCTTATCCTCCAACCGTAATGGGTCTATACGCTCGCTTGAACCCTTCTTTAGCCTAGGGCATCAATGACACGAGCGATACGGGCTGTGATGTCGGTGATTGCTCCGCTACCAGCTATGGGGTGGTGTACTCCCTTCTTTGCATAATGCTCTGCGATGGGCGCAGTCTGAGCGTGGTAGACACCGAGACGCTTCTGGATCGTCTCTAGATTATCATCGCTACGACCGCTATCCTGACCTCGCTTGAGAAGACGCTCCACGAGCTCATCCTCCGCAACCTGAAGGTCTAGTACGGCATGCACCTGAGTATCCAGCTTAGCAAATAGGGCATCCAGAGCTTCGGCTTGTGCTACCGTACGAGGGAAGCCATCGAGGATAATCCCCTTCTTAGGCTTACGCTCTCTGAGCACCTTCTCTATCATATCGATAATGAGGCTATCAGGTACAAGCTGTCCGGCATCCATATAGCTCTTGGCAGCCTTCCCTAGCTCACTCTCCTGACGGATCTCTGCACGTAGGATATCTCCCGTAGATATGTGGTCAAAGCCATACTTCTCGATAAGCACTTCGCTCTGGGTACCCTTACCCGAACCAGGAGCGCCGAAGATCACTAAATTCAACATTGTCTTATGCTTCGTCTTTAAGTTGATAAATATCTTTGAACATACGCCCATAGTTGTCGTAATCCAGCCCATGACCGAGGATGAACTTATTCTCTATCTCCTCGGCAACGTACTCGGCCTTCACGTCACATTTAAGCGCCTCAGGCTTGGAGAGCATTGTAGCGATATGCACTTCTTTAGCACCCAGTTCGTAGAACCGCTTCTGTAGGCAGTGCATCGTGAAGCCTGTATCAATCAGGTCCTCAACAATGACAACCACACGTCCCTCTAGTGGCACAGTGACAGGCATGATTTCACGTAGCTGCCCCGTACTCTCTGTACCAGCATAGCTACTATACCGAGCGAAGGCCACCTCAAAGTCCTCATCAATGGCGTACATGAGCTCGGAGGCAAACATAAAGGCTCCATTCATGATACATACGAAGAGCGGGTCTCTGCCCTTAAAATCGTTCTTGAGGCGAAGGCCTAAGTCTCGTATAGATTGGCTTATGCGCTCTGCCTCGATATAGAGCTGGAATGTGCGACCATGTACTACTACTTCTCTCATATAGCCTGATGTCTGGGTAGATATTTGTAATCTATGGGGTAATACCTTAAAAGAGGTCACAAAGATAACATTTCCTCCCCGAACTCTTCCCGAGCAAGAACCACTTTATACTCCTCACCACCTCCATCATACAGATAGCCGTACTCCGACTAGACAAGAGAGGCTACGCACCGAGCAAGCTCTTCCCCTCCACCTCATACACACTGATAAAGAGCGAGATAGCAAGAATCAAAAAGCTGTCACAATGAGTTATGGTAACTCGTTAAAACAAGTTATGGTAACTCGTTGTAGAGACTTATGGTAACTCATCGTAACGACTTACCATAACTCGTCACAGCGACTTATGGTAACCCTTTCGCACTCTCCTTAAATCCGTTTATATAGGCACTTTCAGAAGGGTCAAAAAGTGGGATTTCTTCCACATAAATTCCCCTTACCTATATTCCCCACGGAGGGTAATAGGTAAGGGGACGATAAACATGCTATGGAGCCTCCAAAGCCCCATTATATGTAAGGAAAAGGGATACTAGAGCAGGTGCATCTTCACAAGGACAATCTTGGTGGAGGTACACCGCAACATCTCGAAACGAAGTGACCCTATCTCCAGTACTTCTCCTTGCGAAGGTATGCTCGAATGATGGTGCAAGATGAACCCCGCTATCGTCATGAAGTCTTCGTCCTCGGGAAGGGAAAGTCCAAACTGCTCGTTAATATCATCGATCTCCATACGTCCGCTGAAGATGAACGTACGGTCATCAACCTTCTTGGCTATGCGTTTCTTGCGATCATGCTCGTCCTCTATATCACCGAAGATCTCTTCGACCACATCCTCGAGCGTGACCATTCCAGCTGTACCTCCCAGCTCATCAATCACAACAGCGATGCTCTTCTTACGTTGCATGAGGAGCTTCATCAGCGCACTTGCCTGCATGCTCTCAGGGACAAAAATCCCAGGGACAATATGCCGATGCCAATCTCCACTTCGGAACATTTCACTCGAATGAATGTACCCAATGGCTTCATCAATGTTCTCCTTATAGATGATGATTTTTGACAGCCCTGTACGGATAAAGAGCTCCTCAAGATGCGCCTCTGTGACATTGTATTCTGCCCCGACGATCTCGTTACGAGGAATCATACAGTCACGTACCTGAAGCCCGGAGAAGGATATAGCGTTTTGAATAATCTTCACCTCGGTTTCAATGCCCGAGGCTTGACCATCATCGGAGCTATGTGTGAGGTAGTACTCTAGATCAAGGGCTGAGAGCGCAGGACGGATAGAGACCGAGCTAGCCTTCTGACCTGCAATGAGCAGTATGCCACGTGTGATGAGTCCAATGATAAGGACAAAGGGATAGAGTACCACATAAACCACAAAGGCTAGCCCCGAGAAGAAGCGCATCGTGCGGTTAGGATTCGCACGGAACGTTACCTTGGGCATAAACTCTCCTACGAAGAGGATGAGCAAGGTACTTAGGATAGATTGTAGAAGCAGGATAAGGCCATCGTTCTTCCCGACAAGAGAAATGAGCCAAGGCTCCATAAGCTCCGCCATCAGCAGTCCATAGATGACAAGGGCAACGTTATTGCCGAGGAGCATCGTGGTAATAAACCGATCAGGACGACCGTAAAGCAAGCCCAAGATCTTAGCTGAAAAGCCTCCCTTATTTCGGTCTAGCTCAAGGCGCAACTTATCGGTGGAGAGGAACGCTATTTCCATCCCCGAGAAGAAGGCTGAAGCAATAAGGGCAAGCAGAATATATAGGTAAAGCATCGGATAAGTGGCTAACGAATACCCCTCTGGAGTGTATCCGGGGTAGCAGGTTGAGGTGAAGGACTCTTCACAGCGTCCTCTTCGTACTCAATCACCCCTCGGTTATCATAAATTTCGTACCAACTGAGGTCATCTGTTGCCTCGAAGTGTGAGCCACGAAGCTCTCGGCCTTGTGTAAAGAAGTACGTGGTATCCTTAGAGTAAAGGCGACGACTGTCACGTAGCCAGAAGAGACGATGAGTATTCAGTCTCTGACCATTAGGTCCCTGCACACGTACATTGCCAATCAGCTCCCATTCCTCATTCTGAGTACGACGAATGGCAGAGTCTGCTTTAATGAAGACTTTACTCCCGCTGATGGTGTCGTAGGGACGAAGGAGCAGTCCATGAGGGAAGATCCATTCATTGCGCTCTGGACGCTCATAGATGAGTAGCTCTGCAGCTGTCATGCGATAGCGTATCAGGCCAGAGTCTGAGATGAGCGTATTGAGCTGAACCATTCGTGCCGAGTAGAGAGAATCGATGTTTACAGCGAGATTCTTAGTCTCTACTCGCTCCTTCGAGCATGCAGCAAGGGAGAGAATCCCCACAAGGACAATGAGGACTCTAGACAGGACAACGCAGGGCAACGAGAAAAGACCTCCTACCAAAGACGTAGTGTCCTTGGTAGGAAGTCCTTTATATCCCCCAGCCGCAGAGTGCGGCGGAAGTTCAAGCATAGGCTAGGCTATGGATTAAGGGATGACGACCGATTCGCCGCCGATGTTTAGCGTACTGCCCTTCTTTATCTCTGGGTGCATGAAGATATCCTGAGCTGAGGGGAGGAGGCGAGAGTACGAAGAGATAAGACGATTAGCCTCACCTGCAACCTTAGGATCAACGCTGGCAGCACGGCGCAGCTTGTTGATGACGAGGTAGTAGACGCAACGCTGCTTCACCTTATCATCGGGGAAGTAGCTAGAGGCTGAGTTAGCAGTCATCTGAGCTAGTACAATTAGCGCACGACCCGAGTTAGGGTTCTCAGCAAGCACCTTACTAGCATAAGCACGGGCTTGGCTGTAGTTATTTTGCTTCATCGCTAGCTGGATAAGTACTTCGTAGCACTTAACGCGATCACTAGAGCTCTTGGAGAGAGAGATTGCCTTGTTGAGGTAATCACTCGCTTCGGAGTACTTATTATGCTCAATGAGGTTCCCTGCGAGAAGCATAGCTGCAGTAGCAGTTGGCTCGATATCGAAAAGATACTGGCTAGCACGGAAGGCTGCAGTAGAGCTACACCCTGCATTCTGGAAGAGAGAAGCCGTGGAGGTAAGGAAGGCCTTATCCGTCTTATGTGCTTCAATCTTATCCACGGTATAGACCTTATTGAGCATCTCACAGCCAGCTAGACCACTCTGGGCGAACTCGGCATCCATTGGGTTCTTAAAGGTTTCAATCTGCTTGCGAGCCTCAGCATCGTTAGCTACAGCTTCAAGGGCTGCATCTGCATAGCCTGCAGCCTCAAGGTAGTCATTGATGTAATTCTCCACCTTCGTAGTATCCCTCATTGCCACGGCGCGAGAGGAGAAGGCAAAGTAGTAAAGAGCCTCGGGTGCGGTCTGCTCCTTGTAGCGAGCCACAACAGGCTTGAGCCAAGCGTAGACCTGAGCATAGTCAGCATCGTTACCTACAGCGACTAGATACTCCTTTGTCTTACCTAGCATAATCTTATCTGCTCCCATCTTAGCATCGTCACCAAAATAGGTAGCACGGTCATCATAGAGCTTAAGCAGATCAGCAAGAGCTTTCTTCTTCGCTGCGGGATCCTTGGCCTGGCCAAGTTTCCACTGAAGGATCTTCACCCCAATGATGTATATATTCTTCGAGGAAGCGGGGCATTCGTCGTAAGCCCTCTTCCAGTGTTCAAACGCATCTTGATAGTTACCCGTCTTACCAAGACTGGTGAATAAGCTGATGCTTTGGCGGCAACGGATACTGTCCTGACCTGAGCCAAAAGGAGTTCCTGAAGCCTTACCCGTCTGGGCATAGGCAGCCGTGGAAAGGAAGCCAAGGGCTGCCACCAGGATCATTCTGTTCAGTTTCATTATCTCTGTATTTAGTATTTATGTTACACCGATTCTTAATCGGTACTACTTAGATTACTCTCTATTCTCGTGAGTTTAATTGATACGAGCCTTACGGAACCAACCCTCGTTGAAGGTCACACCCACCGTCAGTCCTAGGCTATGCTCCTTGACCATACCCGAGGCTTGTGGGTGAAGATAGCTATAGTCAATAGTCAAGCTCACCAAAGATCGGCGATCCACCAATGGAATGCCAATCCCTAGAGAGGCTCCATACTGCGTGTAGCCAGCAAGCGTACCACTAGGTGTAGGCACCTTCACATAAGAGTTCGAGCCATTAAGACCAAAGCGGTAGTAGGAGCGACTAAAGATACTCCGTCCACGATAGTTGGGGAGCCACTCTCCTCCGACAGCTATACGATAACGATCGGTAAAGCGTGCACCTGTACCAGCATTGTCCCCTGCACCCCCCCACTTCATGTAGGAGACATCTGCCCCGACCATGAAGACATCCTTGTATCGATAAGTCAGTCCACCTGACAGGCTCATCGGGGAGATATGTTGTGCGCCAGAGGAAAGGGTATCTGCCCGAAGGAGGGTGCTACGCCCTGTCTGGGTATTGTACTGATATTGTAGGAGCACAGACTCTGATCGTAGCCCCATCTCGGGAGCAAAGGTTGCCCCAAAGACTAAGCTCCTGCCTCGCTTTGGGTCAAGTATCCATTCGTATTGAGCTCCGAAATCGAAACGAAAGCCCTTGAGGTGAAGCTGACTCCGATCCACGGGGTTGATGGCATTACTTCCACTACTATAGATTACCTGATGCTGTCGGGTCGTATAGCCGAAGAGATATGAGGCATTTACCCCGAGGGAGAAATTACCGATACGCCCACCAACACCTAGATAGAGATCGTTATAGCTCCCCTCACCTGAATAGGCACGTTGGTAGAGGCTACCGCTATTATCCCCCTGAAGTTTCTCCGTATTACCGAAGCGATAGCCTACAGTAGAGAAGGGCATGATCCCCGTACTAATGGCTAGATGCTTACTCACAGGGAAGAGGATTGTGGCGTAATCAAGATTCCCGAGTACACGGCTATCCTTCTTGCTCCCCTCCGATAGGTATGACCCTCGGAGAGAGACAGCAAGATCCATGATGAACGTCAACGAGTCCACCGCAGTATATGAGGCAGGGTTAGCAGGGCTGACGATGTTTGGGTCACGCAGTCCTGCGCCAAGCCCCCCCATGGCACGTGCGCCTGCCGTCATTCGCTCACCGAGTCTACCATAGCCATAGCGACTATAGGGGGAGCGCTCACTATTATTCTGTGCATGTGCGCAGGGGATAGTGAGAGTGGCAAGTAGTCCTGTGAGGACGAGTCGGGAGATGATCTTCTTCCTTGTTATCATTTGTTGTACTCCAATATCTTATTCAGCCCAAAGAGCACCAAGTTTGGCTCTACATATACATCCTCCTCGAGGAGCTCCTGGATCATTTGTGCATCACCTCCGGTGAGGTAGACAACGGCCTCGGGGTGAAGGCTGCGTAGAGAGCGAATGTAGCCATCTACCTCGTATATGAGCCCCCGCAAAGCCCCTCTACTCAGAGCCTCTTGGGTCGTTGTCCCGTAGCCTAAGGAGGTATCCTCTAGGTCGGAGAGTAGAGGCAGGCGGGAGGTGAAGTGATTAAGGGCCTTGAGCCTTGTGTAGAGTCCTGGGGAGATATTTCCTCCGAGATACGTGCCTGAGCTTGTGACACGCTCGAAGGTAATGGCTGTCCCTGAGTCTACAATCAGCAGTTCCCTCTCTCTCGGAGCGAGCGAGTAAGCACCCACGACAGCTGCCAGTCGGTCACTCCCTAAACGCTTACGATCATACGCCACCTCTAGTGGGACAGCTGTATGCTCATCCACCATGACCACAGAGGGCAAACGCTCGGAGAGAAGCCCCAAGAGAGGCTTGTCTACTCGTGCTACAGAACTGTATATAGCAGCCTCCAGCGAGGGGTGAGCTGATAAGATTTGTCCTGCGTCTCGTAGGGAGAGGTGAGGGAAGGTATAGCATTGTACTAGCTCCTCCTCGGTAGCAATAGCCACCTTGCACACCGTATTCCCTTGGTCAATGATTAAGTTCACTTAAAGGTAAATCGTCTATTAGACCACAAAGAAACGCTTTTTCCGTGGAATAGGCTCCATTAAATGCGCTAGCAAGTCCTTTTCACAGCCTCTGAGGGCTCCGTCGTGCTATCTGCTATAAGTCAAAGAGAGACTCCCCTTCGCCTAGCTCGGAGCGCAGGAGGGCAAGAGCCCGCTCCTCTGCTGAACGCATCGCAGTCTCATCCTCTGGCGTCTTATCCTTCAACCCGCAGAGGTGTAGCACACCATGTATCATCACTCGGTGGAGCTCTTCCTCGTAGCTTGTACCCAATTGCTCAGCATTACTGCGTACCGTATCTAGGCTAATGAGCATGTCTCCTGACACCTTATCCCCCTCGCTCTCGTCGAAGGTGATGATGTCGGTGTAATAGTCGTGATCGAGGAAGTCTTGATTCGTCTGTAGGATGCGCTCATCCCCACAGAACTGGTAGCAGAGCTCGCCGATCCTACGATCATAGCTCTCAGCTACCCCTTCGATCCATGTACGGATAAGCTTCTTACGGAGCCTCGGCTCCTCCACATCTTCATCCGAATAAAAGGCTATCATATCTATGTATTTAGTTGGTGCGAGTCTACTCTTGCTTAATCAGGGGCTCTTCGTCGGCCAGACGTCCATGTCCGTAGCGCAAAATCTCGAATGGCTCCTCTGTACAATCAACGACCGTAGAGGGGGCAAGTGGTATATCCCCAGCATCGAAGACCCCTGAGACGAATGAGCCAAATCGCTCATCGATTAGCTCGGGATTGGTCACATACTCTGGCTCATCACTATCCTCTATCGGTAGGGATGCCGTGATGAGCGGGTTACCTAAATGCTCACTGAGGAGCTGCCCAATAGGGTGCTGGGCCAGGCGCACGCCCACCTCACGTCTATGCTTGAATATCCGAGGAAGGGCACCCGAGGCAGGGAGGATAAACGTATAGTTCACCTCATGCTCCTTGATGAATTTAAATGCTCGGTCATTCATCTTGCAGTACTCCGACACTTGGCTCAGCGAGTGGCAGGCCATTGAGAGGGATTTCTTGCGGACGTCTATCCCCTTGAGTCGGCACAGCTCCTCTATAGCCCGAGCATTAAGAGCATCACAACAGTAGGCATAGCCCGAGGCTGTCGGATAGATAAAAATCTCTCCATCCCTGAGCTGATCTACGAGCCTTGTGAGGAGGCGGTAGTCGGGATTATCTGCGTAGAGCTTAATCAGCATGGCGTGCTCCTTCCTTATTTAGCGTTAGAGACGGCTGCTCCTTGGCGTACGATTTCGTAGATGAGGATCCCTGCAGCCACGGACACGTTCAGCGAGCCGATGGCTCCGACCTGAGGAATACGCACGATATGGTCTGCTCGGCGAAGGACTTCCTCCGAGACCCCTTCATCCTCAGCCCCAAGGACGAGGCCGAGGGGTAAGCGAAGCTCCGTCTCGGTGTAAACGTCTCGTGCCTTCTCGGAGGCAGCGACAATTTTCAGACCGCTTGCCTGGAGGAGAGACACAGCTGACATAATAGAGCTTACCCGACATACAGGGAGACGATGCAAAGCTCCTGCCGAGGTCTTAATCGCATCCGCCGTCACCGTCACACTCCCACGCTCGGGGATGATGAGGGCATCGACACCGGCACACTCCGCCGTACGTGCTATTGCACCGAAGTTACGGACATCAGTGAGTCCGTCCAGCAGGAGCACGAAAGGAGAGCGTCCCGCCTCATAGAGCATGGGGATAAGGGTCTCTAGCGGCGTGTACTCAATCTCACTGATGAAGGCGATGACCCCTTGGTGCTGCTTGCGTGTCAGACGTGTCAAACGCTCCTCGGGTACAATCTGTAGGGGGATCGTACGCTCACGTGCTAGGGCAGTAATGCGACTGACCTCCTCGCTTCTCAACCCACGTTTAAGTAATATCTTGTCGATCTCTCGCCCTGCCTCCAATGCCTCCAGCAGAGGGTGCATACCAAAGATCAAATTAGGCTTTCCCATCTAGTCGTATCCTATTCTTTCAAATCTCTTTAGGACAAAGATAGCAAAAGGTAGCCTTTATTTGGATAAAGGCATATACCTTAGCTCCACCAGCCTAATCCACCACCCCTCCCGCAGAGACTACGGGAAAGGGGTAAAATAGGTATCCCCGTAACCTTGCCAGAGGTATCCTCGTAACCTCGCTGGAGTTTGCCCCGATACCTCCAACGAGGTTACGAGGATACCTCTAGAGCGGAAGCAAAGGATCTTCGTCCAGAGAGGTAAACATTCCTATTCACCACCCTACCCTAGTCCAAGGTCAAATACCCTTCGGTGGCTAAATCTGGGTATCTTTGTGGGCTATCAAGCGCATCCTTGCGTTAAGTAGCTGGGGGTGCTTGGGTATCTAAATAGCCTTTTCAAGGTCAAGAGTATCCCCACCATAAAGGGAACAGAAGACAAGAGATGATGCAGACCAAGGAGCAGATACGCCTATTCGGGGTATTCTTTCGTATCGGTATCGGTACGATAGGTGGCGGGTACGCCATGATCCCGATGATGGAGCATGAGATTGTCAGGAAAGAGGGCTGGCTCAGCGAAGAGGAATTCATAGACATCATGGCCGTGGCTCAGGCAACCCCTGGGGTCTTCGCTGTGAACATGGCTGGACATATCGGCTACAAACTCGGGGGCGTACGAGTAGCACTACTGGCAGCCCTTGGGAATATCCTCCCCTCCTTTGTCATCATCTTGCTCCTAGCGGCGCTGTTTAGACAGTTCAAGCAGTACCCCCTCGTCGAATATGCCTTCCGTGGCATACGCCCCGTGGTTGTTGCCCTCATCGCTGCCCCCGTTTTCACAATGGCACGTACAGCTGGGCTTACTCGATACACATTCTGGATACCTATTGTAGCAGCTGGACTAATTTACCTGCTGGGGGTCTCCCCGATCTACATCATCCTCATCGCAGGCCTCTCAGGATGGCTCTGGGGACGTTACTCACGGCATAAAGAAACGCTGCGATGATCTTCTTTAAGCTCTTCCTCGTCTTCTCCAAGATCGGTATCGTAAACTTCGGTGGAGGGTATGCGATGCTCTCCCTCATACAGGATGAAGTGGTACGTAAAGAGGGGTGGCTCAGCTCGGGGGAGTTCACCGACATCGTAGCCGTGAGCCAGATGACCCCAGGGCCTCTGGGTATCAACATCGCGACCTACGTGGGCTATACCTCCGTACTCAATGATGGCTATCCCCCACTGATGGCTATCCTAGGCTCCTTCATAGCTACACTATCGGTACTCTGGCTCCCCTTCCTACTCATGATCGGTATCAGCAGATACCTACTGAGACATAAGGATAGCCCCTTCGTTCGCTCCATCTTCTCGGGTCTGAGACCTACAATCGTAGGGCTTGTGGCGGCAGCTGCCTTGGTGCTGATGAATGTCGAGAACTTCGGTGCCCCTAGAGAGGCAACTCTACAGTTTGTAATCAGTATCATCCTTTTTGCCCTTGCCTTCGTTGCCTCCTATCGTTTCAAGACAAATCCCCTACTGCTACTAGCTGTGGCAGGGGGCTTTGGTATGCTCTTCTATAGCTTCGTCCCTGTCTAGTACAGGGTACGGATACATTTCCCCCTTCTATTTGACTATGTCCTTCGCTCCTATTGGTGTCTTCGACTCAGGCTATGGTGGCCTGACCATCCTCTCCGAGATACAGAGGCGTCTGCCTCAGTATGACTACATATACCTCGGAGACAACGCACGCTCACCCTATGGCACGCGCTCCTTCGATGTGATCAACGGCTTCACCAAGGAAGCGGTAGAGTACCTCTTTGCTCAGGGATGCCCTTTGATTATACTAGCCTGTAATACAGCCTCGGCAAAAGCCCTAAGGGAACTCCAGCAACATTACCTACCCTACACCGAAGACCCCACACGCCGCATACTCGGTATCATTCGCCCAACAGTGGAGGCCATCTCGAGCTTCACACGAAGCAACCATGTGGGGGTGGTCGCTACTCCCGGCACCGTCTCATCGGGATCTTATACGACAGAGGTAGGGAAGCTCTTCCCCGAGGTCATCGTCAGCGAACAAGCCTGCCCCATGTGGGTACCGCTCGTGGAGTATGGGGAGAGCCAAAGCGAGGGAGCTGATTACTTCGTGCAGAAGTACATCGGGCAACTCATGGCACGAGACGAGGCTATCGATACAGTACTCCTAGCATGCACTCACTACCCTCTCCTTCGAGACAAGATTCAGGCTGCCCTGCCTAGTGGGGTATCACTCATCTCGCAGGGTGAACTGGTCTCCGCCTCACTCGAAGATTACCTTACGAGGCATCCTGAAATGGCCTGCAGGCTAAGCCAAGGAGGGGCGGTCTCGTACCGTACGACAGAGTGCCCCGAGAAGTTCGAGGAACTTGCCTCCATCTTCATGGGTACAGAGGTGAATGCTGTTCGAGTCAAGATCGACTAGCCCATGAAGCGACTTCTCCTCTTCCTCACTCTTCTCTTTTCCCTTGCACCCTCCTCCACCCATGCGGAGGAGATCCCCCTCATCCTCGGGGCAGAGCGTATGGAGCTCCTCCTGCCTCTCCTGCAAGGCAAGCGAGTAGCCCTCATGGTCAATCAATCCTCGCTTGTCGGCAAGGAAAAGGTGCATCTAGTAGACACGCTTCTCGCCCAAGGGGTACAGATCACCAAGCTCTTCGTCCCCGAGCATGGGCTAAGAGGGAAAGTAGATGCAGGGAAGTACGTACAGAGCGGAAGAGACACAAAGACAGGGCTACCTATCATAAGCCTCTATGGGCAGAGGAAGCGTCCCTCCGAGGGAATGCTCTCCGATGTCGATGTGCTGGTATTTGACCTACAAGATGTGGGGGTGCGCTTCTACACCTATATATCCTCCATGCACTACCTCATGGAGGCCTGCGAAGAGGCACAGACGACCTTCGTCGTCTGTGACCGCCCCAACCCCAATGATTTCATTGATGGCCCCATGCGGGAGTCGGACTGTCGTTCCTTTATAGGCGTTGACCCTCTTCCCCTAGCACATGGTATGACGGTAGGGGAATTAGCTCTGATGATTAATGGGGAGAAATGGCTGCGCTCCAAGAGAGCATGTCGGTTGAAGGTCATCCCCTGTCTCGGCTGGAGACATGGGGATAGCTACAGCTTACCTGTGCGCCCAAGCCCCAACCTTCCTAACGACACCTCCATAGCCCTATACCCATCTCTTTGCCTCTTCGAGGCTACAATCCTCAGCGTGGGTAGAGGTACAGACAAGCCCTTCCAAGCCGTAGGACATCCCGACCGACGCTTCGGGAAGTACGTCTTCACCCCCGAGGTAAAGCTTGGAGAGGACTCCAATCCCAAGTATAAAGGGAAAGCCTGCTACGGAATCGACTTTTCCTCAGTCCCCTTTCCCAAGGGGCAACTAACCCTCGCTCCCCTTCTACAACTCCAGCAGAGAGCATCACGCCTAGGGCTTACCCTCATCAACCAGTCTCAGCTCTTCGATCTGCTCGCAGGGACAAAGAAACTTCGCACCCAGATCCTTGAGGGCTGGAGCGAGGAAGCTATCCGAGCCTCTTGGCAGGAGGGTCTCTCCACCTTCCGTAAGCTCCGTAGGCACTACCTCCTCTATCCCGATGATCGGGAGACAGCACAAGCTCCAGAGAGCAAGTAGCACCAAGTCTATCAGCAAAGCAGAGCTGAATCGCCGAGCAAAGCAGAACTAAGTCGCTCAGCAAAGAAAGAAAGCCTCTACCCACACTGTGAGTAGAGGCTATAAAGGAATAACTAGGAAATATCTTTAGGAGCCCTACTAAACGCTAGCTAAAGAGCCTCCAGAGCCCTGCTGTCACCATCGTCGCTACAATCCCAAGACCTAACGGCAAGGCAATGGAGAGGAGCGTCCAACGCCAACTCCCCGTCTCCTTGTAGATCGTATAGATCGTAGTGCTACATGGATGGTGCAAGAGACAGAAAAGCATCAGACAGACCCCTGTCATGAGCGTCCAGCCACCACTCTGTAGGACAGCAAAGGTCTCCGCCGTACCTCCCTCCATGAGTACCCCTGCTTCACTCCCCGAACCTCCGAGGACGAGTGTCGTCAGCATCAGGACGGTAGGCATGACAATTTCATTGGCAGGGATCGCTAGGACATAGGCTAGCAGTATTACGCCGTTCAGTCCCATGAGCCAACCAGGATACTCCAGCAAGCTGATGAGGTGCTCTGCGATGCTCATCCCCCCGATATGGATATTGCACGAGAGCCATATCAAGCCACCTGCAGGCGCAGCAAACACAACAGCTCGCCAAAGGACAATCAGCGTGCGGTCAATAAGAGACGTGTAAAGCGTCCGCCAGAACTGCGGAGGACGATAGGGCGGTAGCTCTAAGTGAAAGGTAGAGACCTCCCCTCTAAGCACCGTATGAGACAGCACCCAAGACGAAGCAAACATTACCCCTACACCTAGTAGCACAACCGCTAGCACAGCCCCAATACTTGCTAGCCCTGCGTAAGCTGTCGGTACAGCTGCACCGATGAAGAGGGAAGCTAGGAGGATCTGCGTAGGCCAGCGTCCATTACAGAGGGAGAAGTTATTGGTGATGATGGCTATTAACCGCTCTCGCTCACTATCAATGATTCTCGTAGAGACCACTCCAGCTGCATTACACCCAAAGCCCATACTCATGGTAAGTGCCTGCTTGCCATGCGCTCCACTTCGGCGGAAGAGCTCATCGAGGTTGAAAGCCACCCTCGGCAGATAGCCGAAGTCCTCCAAGAGCGTAAAGAGTGGGAAGAAGATAGCCATAGGCGGGAGCATCACCGAGACCACCCACGCCATAGTTAGATAGACTCCATCTACAAGGAAGCCCGTCAGCCACCACGGAGCATGTAGGTGTAGCATCGCAGACTTCAGCAAGGGATGGATGTACCCCACTAGGAGATCACTGAGGAGCTCTGACGGGACATTCGAGCCAACAATCGTAAGCCAAAACACCCCACCCAGTAGTAGGAGCATAATCGGGAACCCCCAAGCACGACTAGTCAAGATACGGTCAAGTCGAACGTCAAGAGGTAGGCGTCCTCCTGCATAGGCCTGTGTAACGACCTCCGAGCAGATACGATAAGCATCTGCATAGATGGCCTCCGTCCATTGGTCATGGAAGTTATCACCGATGACGAGGTGTACCTCCCGAGCCTTCTCTAGGAGCTCTGGGTGGTTAAAGCGTGTTGTTACGGATGGGTCATCCTCTATGAGGCGATAGGCAATCCATTGCTTATTCGGTACCTCTGGGTAATACTGACCTACAGCCTCCTCGAGTAGGGCTACCTGCTGGGCAGTATGCTTGGGTAGGCTATTCTTACGATAGGGGCTACAAACATACTCACCGAGGGCTACGGAGCGGATTGCAGCCAGGAGCTGATCCATGCCCTCACCAGAGCGTGCACTAGCTCCGACGACGGGGATACCTATACGGCGCGAGAGGGCATTTAGGTTAATCTCGATTTTGTTGCGCTTGGCCTCATCGAGGAGGTTTACACAGAGCACAGCCCGATCTGTGATCTGGAGTACCTGAAGGAGTAGATTCATGTTCCTCTCCAGTCGTGTAGCATCGGCGACGATGACCGTGACATCAGGTTCAGAGAAGAGTATGAAGTCTCTAGCTATCTCCTCATCCTCACTCGTGGAGGAGAGGGAATAGGTCCCCGGGAGGTCTACAATGCGATAGTCGTCACCAGCATACGAGAAGCCTCCCTCTGCCTTGCCAACAGTCTTTCCGGGCCAGTTGCCAGTATGCTGCTTCAGCCCTGTGAGGGCATTGAAGACGGTACTCTTCCCAGTGTTTGGATTGCCGGCCAAAGCAATGGTGAAGCGCACATCCGTGGTATGCTCCCCCTTGCGTTGGAGGAGGGCTCGGGAGGAGGGGCAAGAGCTATTACAGCCCTCACATGAGGGCGGGGTCTGGTGCTTGGTCATTGTTTCGGTGGCTGGATGAGGATATAGCGTGCTTGGTCTTCCCTAAGAGCAATCGCTGCCCCACGTACTATATAGGCAATGGGATTACCCAAAGGGCTACGCATATCGATGCTAATACTACTGCCTGGCACAAAGCCTAGATCCATGAGTCGGCGACGCATAGCCCCCCGACAGGCAGGTGAGAGGGATAGAATATGGGTCTCTACTCCTAGAGGTAGGCGTGTGAGGCGTTGCACCTCGCCAGCATGTGTATCCTTGATCTCCCCGGGACAGGCTTCTCTCAGACTCAGAGCAAGCAGTATAGGAGTAGGGAAGGTAAAGGTCTCGCCCTCGTAGCGCAGGACACATACATCCCCACTCAGCGTCTCCATATAGAAGATAGAGTCCTTCGTAAGACCTAGGGAAGATAGGTACTGATAGCTCATCGGCTCATCATCCTCGATATGCAGGACGAGATACCATCTCCCCTGATGTAACTGCTCTAGGGGCAGTACGGAGGGTGTGCTTGGACGAAGACCTTGGCTCGTCGGGATGGGGTCACCATGCGGGTCATAAAGGGGATTACCGAGGAGCTTAGCGATGCGCTCATGCTCCTTAGCCGTAAGTTCATGCTCCTTGGCATGAGCTAGTCGGTGCCACTCCTTAGGTGAGTAGCCCGAATGCTCAGCTAGGTACAGCTCGTAGAGGCGATGGGCACGTGTCAGCTCGATGGCTCGTTGCTCCCCAAGGGGGGTAAGCTCCATCCCCTCAGAGAGGAGATAGCCCTCGCGACGAAGCTCTGCGATAAGCTCCGACTGATCCTCTTCACTCAGCTCCAGAGAGGCAATTGGGGAGGGACTAGACGAGGGGGTAGTACGAGCCTCGTAGATGGCCTTTAAGAGGTCTTCGGCAGCAGTACGTCGAGTCAGTCGCTGGGGGAGGAGACCAATCTTATGTAGCCAGCCTAGGAGACGCTGTCTGAGATTAAGCTTCATCGTACTTCAGGGTTAATAAGGGAATAGTCCCTAGGTGGGAAAGGAAATGGCTACACACGCTCCCGTGTGTAGCCATTTATCCTATTAGTGGGAGCCTATGGTCTCGAAGAGTGATGTTGTCTCCTTAGCCTAGATAGTTTTTAAGTGGATCACTGAAGCCCTCCTGACGCAGACGGCGGATGGCCTTCTCCTTAATCTGACGGACACGCTCACGGGTAAGGTTAAACTTCAGTCCGATTTCCTCCAAGGTCATCTCCTGGTGCCCTCCTATACCGAAGAAGAGCTTGACGATCTCACCCTCTCGCTCGGAGAGCTTAGAGAGGACATGGTCGATTTCCCTAGAGAGGGATTCATTCATGAGGGTGCGGTCTGCATTGGGAGCATCTTCATTAACCAGCACGTCTAGGAGACTATTATCCTCACCCTCGACGAAGGGTGCATCGACGGAGATATGACGGCCAGATACCTTCAGAGTGTCTGTTATCTTATCCTCGGGGATGTTCAACTCCTTAGCTAGCTCCTCTGGGGAGGGTCGGCGCTCGTTCTCTTGCTCGAACTTGGATAGAGCCTTCGTAATCTTGTTCAGCGTACCCACCTGATTGAGCGGGAGGCGTACAATACGGGCCTGCTCCGCCAATGCCTGAAGGATTGACTGACGAATCCACCATACGGCGTAAGAGATGAACTTGAAGCCACGTGTCTCGTCGAACTTCTCTGCAGCCTTAATCAAGCCTAGGTTGCCCTCGTTGATGAGGTCAGGCAGACTGAGCCCTTGATTCTGATACTGCTTGGCTACGGAGACCACGAAGCGGAGGTTAGCACGGGTCATCTTGTCCAGCGCCCGACGGTCACCACGCTTGATTGCCTGGGCTAGCTCTACCTCTTCCTCGATGGTGATGAGTTCTTCGCGGCCGATCTCCTGTAGGTAGCGGTCTAGAGAGGCACTCTCACGGTTGGTGATCGACTTTGAGATCTTCAGCTGTCTCATTATTGTTTCTTCTTACTTCTAACTATTATCTACTCTACTAACGCCCTTTGCTCCCTGCTGGGTATCTAAGCCCACCCTAGGGCGCACCTAAGGGGCATCCCATCCGAGAGGGAAGAGACACCACCTAGCTAGGGTCATAAACAATTGTATCCGTGCCTGAGACTAACGTCTTGTCACTACCCAATAATGGTTTGCTTGCCGAGGCATTATAGATTGTGTGGCAAGCCTTGTCCTTACGGGACGATGAGCGTCTGAGTAGAAGAGCGCACGACATCAGGGCTACTTGAGGATGGGCATATTATAGCCCTCCAATCCAAGAACTGCAAAGATACTGCTTTTGTTTCTAAGATCCTCTAAAATGCTCTCCATGAAGCTGTCATCCCACAATCGACTAGTGGGTTTCCCTCCAACCCCAATATGTATAGCGAGGTAACCCACCCATGGGTATCGAAAGGCCCCTAGCAAGGGTCTCCTCTCCTACCCTTGCTAGCCTTTGTCCCCAAACCCTTGCAAGGGTTTCCCTAGCCGAGCTTAGGAGCAAGGGAAAGGGCTACACCATGGACTCTTGTCCACGATGTAGCCCTCTTTCTTTGGGAGGCACGAAAGACCTAGCCTCGACGACGTAGCTCTGAGAGGAGGATTGCCGTAGCAATAGCGACATTCAGCGACTCTGTATGCCCTCCCCCACGAGGATAAGGGGGAATGGTGAGGCGTCGCTGTACTAAAGCTTCAATCTCAGGCTGTATGCCCTGACCTTCGTTACCCATAATGAGCAGAGTCGAGGCATCTGAGGATGGGAGCTTAGCTGTATATAGATCTTCGCCTCCGAGGAATGTACCGAGGAGCTCCCCCTCATATTGTCGGAGGAAGGAGAGAGGCTCACTGAGGCGATGCAGGTGCACCCGAGCAAGTGCCCCCATTGTAGCTTGCACAACCTTCGGAGCATACGGATCAGCGGTACCAGGAGCCAAGAAGATATGGCGCACACCATACCAGTCAGCAGTCCTTAGGATCGTACCTAGATTCCCAGGGTCCTGTATTCGATCGAGGAAGATACTGAGCCCCGAGGGTGTCGGAGGGAAACCTTCATTCACCTCAGGGAGGGAGAAGGCAGCCATCGCCCCCTGAGGTTGCCTCAGACTACTGATGCGCCCCCATTCAAAGCTCCGTGGGACGACCTCTACACGCTTGGGGTATTCCTTCGGTAGATAGGTCGAGAGCAGAGCCTTGACCTCCGTCTCCAGCTCTTCACTGACTACGAGCAAGGCACACGAATAAGCCCCAAGGAGCTCCGCTATGAGCTTCAGCCCCTCGGCAAGGAAGAGCCTTTCGGCACTGCGCCCTTTACTTTCGTGTAGTGATTTTAAGGTCTTGAGCTCGGCCTTACTCAGCATCGAAGCGCACTTCCTTGAAAGCGTAGGCACGCTCCCAGCCATCCTCACGCTGCAGGACCAGTCGCCCCTCGGGCGTCACATCCTTAATCTGCGCACGGAACTGACCATTGATGTCCGTGAACGGATAGAAGCCCTCCCTCCGATAGAGATACTTCATATAGTGACGATGCACATCCATGTATCGCCCCAGCAGGAAGTCAGGCAAGAGTATGGCCAGCTGCTCATGTAGGCGAATAAGCACCTCCATCGGCTCAAGATTTCGCCCAGTAATCATGCGTAGGGAGATCGCAATAGGCAGCTCTGGAGGGAAACTCTCATCATTGATATTCATCCCGATGCCAATAACGGAGTAATCCACTCTCTGCCCTGTGAGGCTGTGCTCAATCAATATGCCCGAGAGCTTACGATCACCATAGAAGATGTCATTAGGCCACTTTACCTTTAGCTGCGACTTCTGCTCATCATTCATATACGAAGCATAGGTACGTAGCACTGCCCAAGCGGCAAGCTCTGAGACAGCGAACTGTTGCTTACCCTGAAGGAGATCTGAGCGCAGGAGGATTGAGAAGGTAAGGCTATCTCCCGGGCGAGAGGTCCAGCTATTGCCACGCATCCCTCGCCCTGCTGTCTGCTGACGGCATACGACGGTATGTAGCTGAGGGAGCTGTCGACCTGCACCAACCTGCTCAATGAGGTAGGTATTCGTACTCTCTACCTGATCGATGAACTCTAAGAGTGATGTATCCATGAGATGAATAAATTATTTAGTTGTCGTTGGAAGTAAGGGGTGGTAGGGTGGCTCGTATAGCCCTCGGGAGCTTAGCCACAACGAGTTCGTAGGAGTGCCTAATGAGACGCACAATCTCACGGTACGGTAGGTCTCGCTCGAGATAGACCGTGTTCCAGTGCTTCTTATTGAGATGGTAGCCAGGGATGACTGCCTCATACTTTGCTCGCAGATCTTCAGCCAAATCAGGGTCACACTTCAGGGAGGCTCGAGGCTCACCACCTGAGAGTACAGTCATGGCGAAAATACGCCCCTTGACCTTAAAGACTAAATACTCATCTCCGAAGGGCAAAGACTCATCTGCACACGGGAGCGTAAGACACTCCTCTCGGAACTGCTCTATATCCATTATCCAGTATTATCATTACTTTTGCCTCTCGAGTCATATAGGCTCGTAAGCATATCTTATAGAGGCAAATGTATGAAAAAACTCGTGTTTGCGAGTAACAACGCACATAAGCTAACCGAGATACGTGCTATCTTGGCTGGGAAAGTAGAGGTCATAAGCCTCAGCGAGCTAGGTTGTCACGATGACATCCCCGAGACGGCAGAGACCCTGGAGGGTAATGCCCTAATCAAGGCTGAGTACATCCATCGTCACTATGGCGTCTACTGCTTCGCCGATGATACAGGACTAGAGGTAAAGGCTTTGGACGGAGCCCCAGGCGTGTACTCGGCGCGCTTCGCAGGGGAGCATGCAACGCCAAGTGAGAATGTCTCCCTCCTACTAGAGCGTCTGTCTCACACCCCAGAGCCTCGTCACGCTCGCTTTCGTACCATAGTAGCCCTCATTGATGAGCTAGGCACACACTTCTTCGAGGGGAGCATCGAGGGTACAATCACCACAGAGCGTAGAGGAGAGAATGGCTTTGGCTATGATCCTGTTTTCATCCCAGAGGGAGAGAACCGCACCTTCGCACAGCTCAGTGAAAGCGAGAAGAACAGTATGAGCCATCGAGGGCGTGCGGTCAAGAAGCTTGCCTCCTATCTATCAGCTCTAGCCTCTCACCACGAATAACTTCACTGCACTACTATGCTACGTCTACTCCTCAGAGTGCTATATCTGCTCTACTTCATCTGTATCGGAGGCCCACTCTTCCTGACCGCTACACTCCTATGCAGTCTAGTGACGATCATCAGTAGTTACCTCGGTGCACCAGCCTCATTCATCAGCGGGGCAACGGGCATTTGGTCTAGGGTGTGTCTCTTCGTCTCGCTCTGTCGAGTAGAGGTACGGGGCAGAGAGCATCTCCCCTCACGTGACGCACCATGTGTCGTCGTAGCAAACCATCAGGGTGCCTATGACATCTTTGCTCTGAATGGGTACATTGGTATCCCCTTTAAGTGGGTACTCAAGGTACAGCTTCGTCGCCTCCCCTTCGTAGGTAAGGCCTGTGAGGCGGCACACTACATCTTCGTAGACGAAACGAAGCCCTCCTCCATAGCTAAGACCATCTCTGACGCAAAGCGCGTACTGGCCACAGGCAACTCTATTTTTATCTTCCCCGAGGGTAGCCGTACCCTCACAGGCGAGATTACACGCTTCAAGAAAGGAGCGTTCGTCATTGCCTCCGAGCTAGACGTACCTATCCTACCTGTGACAATCGATGGAGCCTTTGCCATCCTTCCCCGAGGGCATATACTCCCCCACCCTAGGAAGATTATCCTAACAATCCACCCTGCCTTCCACATGAGTGATCAGGGCACACCACCAGCCCATATACCTGCCTCTGCACGCTACGCACAGCAGGTGATTGCCTCTGCACTCCCCAAGGGAAGCTAGAGGAATACCTCACCCTCTCTCCCATAGACAACAGAGGGCATCCCTAACTACCACAAATAATATCCCCCACAGATCCTGTGACTCTGTGGGGGATATTATTATATATGCCTCCCCAAAGGGAGATTGTATAGAAGGACTGAAATCCTCAATGCTTAGCGACCCGAGATCAAAGCACCGAAGTCACGCTGACCACGTAGCCCTGCAAACTCTAGGTCATTGGCAATACGTGTCGTAAGCGTTGGATCTAGCTCTATGGCTCTACGTAGCGCAGCGATGGCAGCTGAGCTATCATTCGTACGTGCACCAATGATGGCTCGCAGATATTCTGTCGTTGCATTAGGCTTAGCGATAGCAGAGAGTGTGGCGAGTGCCTTACTGTAGTCACGATTGAGGATCTGTGCTACAGCAGCGTTATTGCTGGCATAGTCCCCATAGGCTGTCTGAGCCTTGGCATACTCCCCTTGGCTTAGGTAGAGGTAGCCAAGTACCTGACCTACCCCTGGGAGGCTACTTCCCTCAGCAATGAGCGAAGTGGCCTTAGCCACATCTCCATCCTTGAGTGCAATGAGCCCAAGATTTACCTTGCTCTCTGCATTATCCTTTTGCTTGAGGGCTTGCTCAAACCAACGCTTAGCTGTGACGTAATTCTCTCTCTGCAGGTAGAGCGTACCGATATTATTATAGGCTCTATAATCTTTGGCATACTTCTGTGCCGTGAGCTTGTAGATGCTCTCCTGTTGCTGCAGGTCATCGGTAAGCGTTGCAGCATATAGGAGCTCTTCGACAGTGAGTGCGCTTGGGTACTTCTCTAGCGTCTTCTTAATCTCATCATCACTACGGCCAATAATCTTGACATTAGCAATGAGGCGTGAGCGACGGAGCTTAGGGAGGACTTCCTCGGCTAGCTTACTGAAGACGCTGGAGATATTCTTGATCTCGCGCTCACGCTGCTCTGGGTCTGGATACATGCTGAGTACACGTAGGACAAGGTCTTTATCCTGGAAGTTACTCTGCTCAACGAGCTGCTTAAATCCTTCCCAGTCCTGTGCCGTGTAGTGGGCATCAATAGCGACGTCTTGCATCTTCTCCTTACGGAAGCGTCCCTTCAGAGCCGTAGTCGTGTTCTTCTCACGAGAGGCACTAAGCTTCTCATTCAGCTCACGACCACCATCAGGGGAAGCGTATGCTTGCACTTCGACTGACACCTCTTGATTAGGGGTTTCCTTAGCATTCTGCACTGTGTACTGCCACTCTTGTACCTCGTCCTTGGTAAGCTCTGAGCTACGTACGTTAGACTGCTGGATCTGGAACATGATGTTCGCATCGTACGCCTCCTTCACAATCCGCTGGAAGCCATCAGGAGCAATCACGGGTGCTACACCTGCCACCGTTGCTAGAGCCTCGGTAGCAATCACCCCATCAGCGACCTTCAGATCCGGGAGCTGGATGGTACGGCTACCCTGCTTACCCTTGAGGTTGAGGTACAGCTCACTCTTTGCCATGGCTGGGATATAGGGGATGGAGAACTGCACCGTAGCATTGGAGCCATTGGCATAATGCACAATACGGTCGTTTCCATATACCTTTTCTCCCTGGAAGGTCGTACCTGTACCCCACTTCTCCCCTCCTTGATAACGGATAATGGGGACTACGGTTAGCGTAGCATCCTTAGGGAACCATTTGGCAGGGAAGGTCAGATGCACTGTGACAGGCACCTTACCACCGACCACCTCTAGAGGCTGAGGCTCTGCCTTCACTTGATCAGCCGTGAGTGGTCGTAGCTTAGAGCTACAGCTACTCGTGATGGCAAGCACTGCTACGGAGAGCACTGCGGTCGTGATCACATTCTTAATCATTACTAAATCGTATTTGTATTAGATAATATTCATTCGTTCGTCTTAGCTCTATTCATCCTTATGCTCTCCTTTATGAAGTGAGGGGAAGAATAGAGAAGCCAAAGCCCCTAGGATCAATAGGACAAGGAGGGCTGAACTTACATTAGCAGCTAGCTCAGTACGATGGATTGATTTCGGGTCGAAGACCATCTCTAGCTGATGCTCCCCTGCTGGGATATAAGCTGCACGAAGGACGTAGTTTGCCCTAAGGATAGGTAGCTCCTCCTTGCCATCCAGTATTAAGTGCCAGCCATGCGGATAATAGACCTCGGAGAAGATGAGTAGGCGGGGCTGTTCTGTCTTAGTACGATAGGTAGCCCTGTTAGGCGCATAGCTACGCAGCTCAACAGTAGGCTCCGGCATCACGGTATCGAGGGCTACAATAGGCTGGTAGTCCTTCAGCATGGGACGGAATCGTTCGTCTATAATCCCCCTGCTGCGAAGAGGTGCATCATCTAGTGCCTTCATCTCCTCATCGGCATTCCCTACCCACTGAACTTCATTGACAAACCAAGCAGCTCCGAAGGCCTTCTCATTACGCTCAACATGCAATACCCCTGACCTATCTGGCAGGATGAAGTAGCGGGTATCAAGCATATTATAGACCTGCATGTTCTGCTTGGACAGTTGATGCTCTATGAGGTCTTGATAGCGACGTAGTTTAGCGGCATGATAGCCTCCCACACTACGATGATTAGCACTTGTGGTAGCATCATTGAAGCTGTTTACCGCGAGGTTCATCACACGATAATGAGGATCTTTATCTGCCATGATTGTCCTATCGGCCTCCGTGACGGGCCGAGCCTGCTGTGCAACGAGGTCCTTATCGATGAAATGCTCATCGTTGAGGTAACGCTTATCCACCAGCCATAGATCCCCTAGGGTAATCACCCCGACAAGGAGATAGAGGACAGGAGCTTTGATCTTCCCCCAGTAGTAGAGCGCACAAGCCCCAAGTGAAAGAAGGAGGACAAACACACTACGCCAAGCATCTGCCGAGACGATGCTCGCACGAGCATCCTTGAGTGCAGCCATGAGGCTGGGTATCGGTAGCTGACCATCTCCCATTGCTTGGCGGAACATCGCCTGCTCCTGCTCGCTCATCAGGCTAAAGAAAGTACCTGGTACAAGAGCCAAGATCAAGGCTACGCCCAGCGTAAGGGCAAGGCTAACACCCAGTGCCACTCTGTTTGCAACTACCTCCTTCGGCTCTCGTACAAACTGTATGAGCCCCAAGACAGCAAGTGCTGGAATGGTAAACTCCGCTACCACGAGGATCGAAGAGACAGTCCTAAACTTATTGTACAGCGGTACATGATCAATGAAGAGGTCTGTCAGCCACATCATATTGTGTCCCCACGCGAGGAAGATCGAGAAGAGTGTCCCTACCAAAAGAGCCCACTTCAGCGGCCCCTTGACAATGAATGCCCCGAGGATGAAGAGGAAGAGCACGAAAGCCCCCACGTAGACAGGACCAGCGGTGAAGGGTTGGTCACCCCAATAGTGGTTGAGACCTCCCAATATCTGCTTGTAGTCAGAGGGGATATGCTCCATCGCATCAAGATCCTCTCTGAGTTCTCCCGTTGCACCACCATAGGCATTCGGCACAAGTAAGGTCAGTGTCTCACCCTTCCCATAGCTCCATGCCGTGATGTATTCCTTGTCCAAGCCTGCGTTCGTAGCCTCTACTCCCCCTGAGATCTTATCCTCCGCACTGGGTGTCAGTTCACTTCCCCCACGGATGGTCTCTGAGCCATATTCATAGGTATGATAGAGGTTAGAGCTATTGATGCCGAGGGCGATAAGCCCTGCTCCTAGTGTCACGAGGGAGGCAAACACAAACCGCCGTAGCTTCTTTGTCCGAATGGCCTCCCACAGATAAGCCCCTAAGATGAAGAGAATGAGGAAGGCAAAGTAATAGCTCATCTGCACGTGGTTCGAGAGGAGCTGGAGCGAGGCAAGGAGAGCCGTCAGTGCTCCTCCCACGAGGTACCTTCCTCTATAGCTATAGACAATCCCAGCGATGGTGGGTGGGATGAAAGCCAGTGTCATGAGCTTCCATATATGCCCAGCGGTAATCAGGATGATGAAGTAACTAGAGAAGGTCCACATCACAGCCCCCAGCACCGAAGGCCATCGCCCTACGCGCATCGCCCGTAGGAAGAGATAGAAGCCCCCAAGCATGGCGAAGAGGAGCCAGCTGTATCCAGGCAAGAGACAGAATGGCCACTGCAGCGTCAATACGCCCTGTATTTTACTGATGATATAGAGCGAGGGGTAAGAGGGCGAGATTTGGTACATCGGCATCCCACCGAAGAGGCTATTTGTCCAATACGACACCTCTCCCGTTGCTTCAGCCAGACGATGCACATCCGATCCATTGCCACTTGCACCAGCTACATCTTGCTGGAAGAGCTCTCGTCCCTCAAACACAGCGGGGGCAAAGTAGGCGATTGCAAGGAATATAAAGAGGATTAAGATGCCTCCCAGCTGAGGCAACACCTTCTTCAGGTGCTCCGTATTTATCTGTATTATTGGCTTCACGCGGGTCTGTCTGTCCATTAGTCTATTTACCAAAGCTAATCAGGCCTCTCTGAGGCACTGCGCCCCAAAGTTACCAAAAAGCCCCCACTTATCTCCTGCCATACGAATAGGTTCCTCAGGGTACATATTCCGCACATAGGTGCCATAGTAGGGATAAAGAGAAGTAGCCCAAGGTGGTTCATGCCCCAGCTGTGAAATCCCCAAGCTACATCGTTATGGTGACAAAAAAGGAAGACAAGCCTTTGGGCTAGGAGTAAGATATAAGTAGAGTTTATGCCTCTTGTAACAGCCTCTGTCTATCGTGTTTGTGAGGGGTACATAACGAGTTACCACAACTCGTCTCAACGACTTACCATAACTCTCTTCGACGACTTACCATAACTCGTTGCAGCGACTTACCATAACTCGCTAAAACAAGTTATGGTAACTCGCTATGGGCTCCTTTAGAGCAAAGGATAACCACCTGAATAAAAACCTGTTACACATGAGTGGTAGACAGGAAAAAATTGAGGCATATGAAGCCCGGAACAACTGACCAGAGAGGCTAGTAAGAGGTGAAGGAATGTAACAATAAAGGCTCCTCAGCTTGACATTACGCAAGATTGAGAAGGTTTCTTTGTTGTTTAGTACAAGTTTTTACCTATCTTTGCTACCGCACTGAGCAAGAGTTGCCCAGCGCTTTCATATAAAACTAACGAAACATATATGAAGAAGTTTTTCATGGTAGCAGCCCTTGCTGCTACATCGCTTGTCGCAGCACAGGCACAGGAAGAGTTCAAGCCAAAGGCTGGGGATGTAACCACCGATTTTAGCCTCTTTGCTAATGGTCTCTTCAACACCCCACTCTCTCTCCACAATGGAGGAAACGTACCAAATGGTATAACTTTTGGCTCTAATTCTTTAGAGTTTAAGCTAAATCCTGTAGGTGTACTCAAGGGTCGTTACTTCTTCCAGGATGACCTTGCTCTACGCCTCTCTCTCGGTCTAGGAATGCCCTCAGCCAAGGAGACATTTAACGATACAAACGTCTCTCGAGAGCAGAAGTACTGTACCTCAACGCTTTTCGTAGGTCTTGGTATTGAAAAGCACTTCGCTGGAACAAATCGTCTCTCTCCTTACGTCGGTGCTGAGCTACACCTCGGCTCCTACTCAACCAACTACGAGTCACACAACACGACGACAGCTGGTAATCGAGTTGAGAAGAAAGATGTCAAAGTTAAGACAGCTCCAGGCTTCGTCTTCGGTGGAGGCCTCTTCCTCGGTGCCGACTACTACATCGCACCTAAGGTGTTCCTTGGTCTCGAAGCTGGTCTTAATATTGACTCTCGTAGCCTAGGTAAGACAACCAATATTGAGACAGAAAATACGACCATCAATGGAGTTGCACAGCCTACAGTAAGGCATGACAATAGTGGGAAGGACAAGTACAGCGGTGCTTCTCTAAGCACAGACCTTCAGGTTGGTTTCAAGATTGGTTTCGTCTTCTAAGACAAACCTTCTTTCTCGCTAGCTAAAGGCTAGCAAATGATAAAGGCCTTGCGGGAAACGCTCCCGCAAGGCCTTGATTATTGTTAGAGAAGGGGCTAAAATAACTCATCCGCAGGTGCAGCATCAGAGAAGATAATGCTCGTAGCACCAAGCGTGATGACATCACCCGACTCGAGATAACACCACTCACGTGGCTCGAGGATACGACCACCAACGAATGTACCCACATGGCTGTCGTCATCCGAGAGAGCGAAGCGTAGTCGTCCTGTCTTCCCCTCGCTGATACGTAGGATGGCATGGTGTCGATCCATACTTGGGTCAGCTGTCACGATAGGGATGTCGGTCTTTGTATCCTTATTCCTTCGCCCGATATGATTATCACCGAGGAAGAGGGGGAAGGTCTGTTTGTGGGCAAAGACATTCTCAATCACCGTGAGTGAGCCGAGGGCAGGCTTCTCCGCCTGCTGGGGACCCGCCTCCCTCGGCAGACGAATACGTAGATTCAGCTGACGTGCACACTGAGGACAAACAAGCGAGATACGCTCCTCTCCCTTTGCCCTCATCTCATCAATACGCTGACGTGTCAGAGGGATGGGCGTGTCACACTTAGGGCAAAAAATCTTCTTCATTACACACAGGAGAGGGGATGAGGCTAGGGCTTCACCTCGGCTTTAGCCTGCTTTGGAGCTGTAAGTAGCTCACGATAACGCATCGGGTCTTCTAGGAGCTTTATTGCCTCTGCAGCCATCTTATCTTCGCGGATACTTCGCTCAATCGCACCACGATTGTAGTAATAACGTGTGAGAATCGCTGTCGTAAGGTACTGCTCAATCTGAGGACGATGGAACTGCAAGTCATGCTTCAGATCCGGTACGAGGAGTGCCTTGAGCTGATCAAAGGCTTCCTTCCCCTTCGTGTAATAGCCCTCAAACTTAGCTAGCTCGATGAGCTTCGTCAGCTCCTTGCTACTCTGACGGTCATAGTCAAACTTCTTGTCAATCAGACGCTGCGAGAAGTCTGCATAATCCTTGTCCGTCAGCTTGAAATCAAGAGGAGCGGCAATCGACTTGTGCTTATGCGTGTAGTCGGTGACCCAGTCGAAGGCATCATTATTATAACGCAGATAGATAAGCATCGTAGGAAGGGTATCCGCCTTGAGTGCAACGTCTGGCAGAATACCACCAGCATCACGTACCTCACGACCAGCACGTGTATGATACACCTTGGTCAAGCTATCAGGGAGTACCGTCGCACCCTTACCCTCACGAAGGGACTGATAGTCGATGCGCTGTATGCATCGTCCACTTGGGATGTAGTATTTGGCTGTGGTGAGCTTCAGTGTACCATCGTAGGGCAGTGACATAGTCGTCTGGACAAGTCCCTTGCCATAGCTCTTCACTCCCATGATGACGGCTCGATCCATGTCTTGTAGGGCACCGCTAACGATCTCAGAGGCGGAGGCAGACTGAGCATTGATTAGTACGACAATAGGCATCTCTGTATCAAGAGGCTTACCGCTGGTACGATACGTTGCACTTTGTCGCCATGTATCACGTCCCTTCGTTGTGACGACAACCTCACCTGCAGGTACAAAGAAGCTCACAATCTTGATTGCTTCATCAATGAGTCCTCCCCCATTATCTCTTAGGTCAAGGATGAGGCTCTTGATTTGGTGCTTCTCCTTGAGCTTGAGGAACGCATTCTTCACTTCGTCAGCAGCCGTATTGGGGAAGTTCGTCAGTGCGATGTACCCGCAGTCCTTCCCTAGTGTACCATAGTAAGGGACTGGATTTACCTGTATCTTCTCTCGGCGAAACTCTATACGACGAGGCTTTGATTCTCCACTACGCTGGATGAGCAGTGTAATCTTACTCCCAGGTGTGCCTTTGAGTGCTGCACTGACAATCTCTGATGTGGACTTTCTATAGTCCTTACCATCAATCTCTAGGATTACATCACCTGCACGCAGTCCAGCACGAGCAGCAGGCATGCCCTCCATTGGGTCGTTGATGATGATTGTACTATCAGGACGCTGAGAGATGACCGAACCAATACCACCGTACTCACCAGTGGTCAAAAGGCGTATCTTATCATTATCCTCCGACGAATAATACTCTGTATAGGGGTCGAGACTCTCTAGCATACTCGTCAGCCCAATTTGGCTAAGTCGCTTGATGTCTATTGAGTCCACGAAGTTGCGCTCCAGCAGTGCCATTGATGAGCCTAAGACATCAAGGGCCTGGATGTAGCTAAACTTATTATCACCAGCCTTCTTTCCCTTCCCTCCATTCTGTGCTACAAGTGAGCAAGAGGAGGCGAGTGCTAGTAGGAGGCAAAGTGTCTTTGTCCAATATCTCATTCGAATACCTTGTCTAAACGGATTAATTTATCTGTAGTTCACTAGAGGCGATCACCGAAAATCGCTGAGCCAATACGTACGAGTGTTGCACCATGTCTCAGAGCAATGGGATAGTCTCCACTCATACCCATCGATAGCTCTGTGAATCGCTCAGGGCAAAGAAGGAGCCCGGAGGTACGCACCTCATCGAAGACGCTACGCACGAAGGCGAATTCTCGCTCAATCTGTGCTTCATCCTCTGTATTACTTGCCATCGCCATAAGCCCACGTAGCTCCACGCCCTGCCACTCTTCGGGGATGCGACGGATGGTCTCAAGCAAAGCAAAAAGCTCGTCCCTCGAGAAGCCACTTTTCGTCTCTTCTTGTGCCACATGCAGCTCTAGAAGGACAGGGATTACACGGCGAGCATTTGTATTTGACCCACTCACTCGATCAGCCTGTCTACATATCTCTCGGAGCAATCGCTCACTAGTGACGCTCTCGATCATGGCGATGAAGGGAGCGATGTACTTCACCTTATTTGTCTGCAGAGGACCGATGAAGTGCCAAGCGATGTCGGGATAGCTCTCATGCAGAGCCTCCCACTTCCCTACGAGCTCCTGCACACGGCTCTCTCCGAATATTCGTTGGTGAGCCTCGTAGGCTTTGATGACGTAGTCGGCAGGGTGAAATTTCGATACAGCTACAAGCTGAGCTGTCGTAGGCAACTCAGCTCGTAGCATAGAGAGGCGAGAGGCTATTTCCTCACTTCTGAGGAGCGACATACTGGTAGACGTCTAGGATCTGCGTATCGGTGATAGCAGCTAGCTCGTAGGTAGCCGTCTGCCCATTGAGCTGTGCGGTGAGCTCCTTGACGGCGTTGGGGAGTGAGTCAGACTTGACAATCATCGTGGCAGAGGTTTTCTTCTCTGAGCCACTCTTCTCGTCAATAGTGATGAAGTTTACCTTAGCACGGAAGTAACGGTCATCCTCAGGTACATCATTGAGGAATAGCTCAGCGATACGGGCACGACGGATATTGACGACCTCAAGCTCACCCATGGAGACTAATGGGGTAACCTCCTCGATGATACGCCTCTCTGCCTCTGTGAAGTTCAGGGCATCGACCAAGTAGCTTTCGGAGACCTTCTTCATACCCATACTGTCTGCCTGACGTTCGTAGGAGACCTTACATTCAAACCAATAGTTCATCTCTATATCTTTTACTAATTCTATTATTCTTCGTACATGCTAGCGATCTCTTTGGCGAAGTGCTCGTTGATCACCTTGCGCCGGATCTTCAGCGTGTTCGTTAGCTCACCCTTCTCCATAGAGAATGGCCCGGTGAGTAGAACGAATCGTTTTACCTTCTCATATTGTGCTACGGAGCTTAGTGCCTGCTCGATGTGGGTCGTCATGAGGCGGTGTAGCTCGTGGTTCTCAGCAAGAGCCTCATCACTGACGCTAGTATCGATACCACGCTGACGTGCCTCGCGTCTCAGTACCTCCCAGTTGGGGTATATCAGTGCGCTCACGAACTTATATCCATCCCCGATGATTGCCACCTGCTCGATGATTGGGTCGATTGTGAGCATTCCCTCGAGCATCTGTGGAGCGATGTACTTACCGTTGGCAGTCTTGAAGAGATCCTTAATACGCTCTGTGAAATAAAGGGTATCTCCCTCAAGACGTCCAGCATCCCCTGTACGGAAGAAGCCATCCTCGGTGAAGGCCTCCGCATTGGCAGCATCATTATGATAATAGCCCGAAGCGACCGTAGGACCTTTGATCAGGATTTCACTCGTCTCTGGATCGATCTTGACCTGCAGAGCTGGCATGATCGTACCAATGGAGTTTAGGTCAAACCCGACCAGAGGGCAAGAGCTAACCGTTGCGGTTGTTTCAGACAGCCCATAGCCTACGACCATCGGCACATTAATAGAACGGAGGAAACGATATATCTCGGGTGAAATCGCAGCACCAGCCGTGGGGAAGAAACGCCCACGCTGCAGGCCAATCGTCTTCCTCACCTTGGCGAAGAGTGTGTGGTCGTAGATGGAGAAAAGCATGCTCAGGTGCAGTGGAGCTTTCTTCCCTACATTTATATAGTCAAAGAAGTAACGCTCCCCTATTCGTATTGCATGGCGCATCACACCTCGTATAGGTGTAGGAGCCTGGTTAATCTTGTCCTGCACACCCATATAGACTTTCTCCCAGAAGCGAGGCACGTTACTCATCATCGTTGGGCGCACCATCGGTAGGGCATCGAGGATCTTCTTCGGGTCAGAGAGGATGGCGATGGAGGCACCCATGCTGAGGCAGAGGTACGTCCATGCCTTCTCAAAGATATGGTTCAGAGGGAGGAAGCACATCGATATATCTCGGGGGGAGATGAAGGGATACTTCAGCTGGTGTGCGTATACCTGCTCGATGAAATTGCTGTGATGGAGCATCACACCCTTGCTTTGCCCTGACGTCCCTGATGTATAGATGATGACGGCCAGATCCGTGGCGAGGGCTTCACTTGAGGTCACATTCGCCTTATTCTCGTAGGTCACAGAGTCTCCACGGCGGATGAACTCATCGTAGTACATCGAGGTCGTATCCCCCTCTGCCAAGACCACCGCTGGGTCGATGATGATCAGCCTGCGCAGCATGGGACAGCGTTGCTGGACTTCGTAGGCGTTATTGTACTGAAACTGCCCACCGACAAACATCGTCTCTACCTCTGCATCCTCTACGACAAACGCTACCTGATCGGGGGTGCTCGTAGCGTAGAGTGGTACCGAGACTCCTCGCATCATGAATATCCCCAGCTCGGTACATAGCCCCTGCACGGTATTGGGGGAATAGATAGCGACTCGGTCGCCCTTCTTCAGCTGGAGGTAGGCTAAGCCTTTCGCTGCTGCTAGACAGCGGTTTGCCACCTGCTCCCCATTGAGCTTAACCCACTTCTCTGACTGTCTGCTATAGTAGCGCAGGAGTGGCTTATTCGGGTAGCGAGTGCGGAACTGATGGGGGTACTCCGCAAAGTGATATTTAGGGAATGGGGAAGTCATCTCTATTGCATAAAAATGGTTGCATCACACTCCTCGGGGTAAACCTCCCCGAGCAAATGATTACTCTACAAAGATAGCCCAAAAGCATCAGCTATCGCACGAGCGTGCGAGCAATCCCTAGAGCAACACATCCTAATTCCTAGCATACAATTAAGAGATCGACCATCAGCATTGATGTTTCTCCATCGTTACTTCCTCTACGTTTTACCCTCCAGACACCCAGGCTGATAATCAGTCATTTGTATTTGCCATGTATCAGCTCGGGGAGCAAAGGAGCAAGCACCTTTATCCGCCCAATGTAACACCCTCTATTTATGTCATTTGCAAAGGCAATCGGCGAGTTACCATAAGTCGTCTCAACGACTTGCCATAACTCTCTGCCACGACTTACCATAACTCGTCAGCACGAGTTACCATAACTTTTTGAAGCGAGTTACCATAACTCGCTCCAGACACTTCTAGCCAGTCATATAATCCCCCTATTTGCTGGATTATTACACAGGTATTGATGAGGAGGGAAATCAAGGTATCGCACGGGAGGAATATGCATACCTAGATATGTTGCCCTCCTCCAGTGTGAAGGATATAGACTTACCATAACCTGTCTTTACCCATTATTATATAGCATATATTTTTACGATTTGTATTTATTTGCTTACCTTTGCAGACATAAGATTAGTTAAGAGCGATGGCAAGTAGTCAGAAACATATAGATATAGAGGCACTGAGAGGCAACACTTCTCAGCGTCTCTTCTTTGCCAGCGTTTGTCAAAATCTTAACATAATTTTGCCCCCCCCCCACTAGCAGGAAACAATACTTAACAAATAATGGGAGCAGGGACACTGCATGGCACGTATCGCCATGTAGTGTCCCTGTCGCCTTATGTCCAATCTATAATTAAATGATAGCTTATTATGAAAAGAACCTTATGGGGACTCTTCTTCGTGGCAACGATGCTTAGCTCGTGTAAGAAAGAAGAACCTAACTCCCCCTCCTTCACGCAATCCTCGCAGAAGGAAATGAAATCTACAGATGCGTACATCTCATTCGACATGGAGGTAGATCAGCCCAAAGCGTTAAACTTTGATATTAACGCCGACGGCCTTCCCTTGCTTATCCGTGAAGACAAGATTAAGGTATATTGCAGCATTGTGGAGTCAGGCACTACCAGTCCAAACTTTCGTGGCGGTGGATTTGTAGAACTAAAGCGGGTGCCGGGAACAACAAATACCTTCAGGGCTAAAGACGCAGCGATAAAAATGCGGGTTAGTCCTCCGTATACGGAGAATAATATCGGTACTAGGTGTACCATGTCTTGTGCAATTATCCCCATGACAGCTGAGGAAGAAAACTTGGCTAAAGATGGGAAACTACAGCAAGCAATGATTATACAACAATCCACCCCTAATACGCCCGTACAAGCAACAGTAGTACACCCCAATGATACAAGAGTGACACTCAATTTCCCTTACTTCTCATCGGAAGTACAGATGAAATTCGAACGTCAGAAAGGAGGCGAAATGGAAGGACGAGCGCTGGCCAAGGTTAAAATCAAGCCCTACGGTACGCTCCTACGTCATAGGTTTGTCAATAAGACTACTCAGCCAATCTCAATCAAGCGATTTGGACTCTTCACGACAGGGTTTAGCCAAAACATAGCAGTAGATCTCAATGTTAGATACCGCGGAAAGGAGCAGGATTCTGATCCTACAGTCTACCCTACTGCTCGCATCATAAAGTGGTATAGCGGTGGCAATAGGTACCAGGTCTACAACAGCCATGACCGCGAGCAAAGGTTCTCCGTCGCAGACTACGAGCTACAGACACCACTACAGATCCCTGCCGGTCAGACGTCAGATGCTTATATCCTTACTTGGGGATACCCTCACTCTGAGGGTCTTGAGTATGGATATAGGTTTCCGCTTAATGATAAAGTCAAATATCCTCGTGTCATTAGGGTATACTATGCAGAGACAGAGACCGGGGAAAAGCTAGCAGTCTCTGGATATAAAATCAATTACTCATATCTGCCTCCTGCAGGCACGAGTTATACCGTCACATCTACAATCAATCGTCCTAGACTACCGATTGATTATATCCTCTATGCAAACCTCAGTGGCGATGGTCGATTGAGCACCTTTAATCCTGAGCCCACGGGGTCGGATCCCATACACCAAAAAACCTACGGAAGCTACCCTAAAATCTACTGGGATATGATGCACGTATCTATAGGCGAAATAGCAGCTGACCCAGCAGAGAAATTCGGACATACCCCGTTGCATGCACCGACTCCTGAGGACTGGAGATCAATCTGTGCTGAGAAGAAGGATCTGCCAAATACTAAGGGCGCAAAAAAGACAGGGGTATCCGAGACTGTGAAGTTCGGCAACGTCTCTGGCACATTTACTGCAGACTACAAGCTCTCTAATGACCTCTTGGTACTCTATGGACTTCGTCTCAAAGGAAATGGAGACAAGTACCTCTCTGCTTGGAGATACGCTACTATGCAGATCCCTGGATCCTTTAGTCTTCCAACATTGGATGGTCCTGGTGGATGGCCTGCTTTCGGCTTGAACTCTATCGTACAGGTTCGTTACCTCGGGCCGGGATCTCCAGTCACAATAGATGATATTGCTCAAGAAAACTGGTGGACGACAAACAATCAAAATGATGAGATTCGTGCATTCCCTCATCTGGGGTACGAAGACTGGTATTCGCCAGCCCCAGGGCATGGGCGAGTGGTCTTTCCTGGAATAATTAGCTACCTTGGGGAGGATCCGACAAATGGCATGGTCTGCTGGTTCAACGGAAGAGATATGACCACCCCTGTCCATAAGAGTACGCTGGGTAGAACTTACAAGTACATCATTCGTCCTTTCTTTGATAAGTAAGACTATGAGAAAAGAAGCATATCAGAAACCCCAAGTAGAGCTTTTCAAGCTACAGGACAAGCTAAGTATCCTAGTCACTGCCTCTATCCATGATGCAGAGATTGATGACTGGGAGGAAGGTGGCGAATTCCCATCTGGACAATAATAATATATAAATGAGCTACCAAGGATGGCTCGTGGGTGCAAATCCCACAGCGTGAAATTTAGGTATATACCTAGATAAATTTGAGTATATACCTAAATTTTTCGCTCTGTAGTGGCGGTGTAGGCATCTAGCCTCCCGCTCATTCAATCGGAAGCCCCCGACCAGTCATTACTGGTCGGGGGCTTCCGATTTTGCTAGGGAGATCAGGAGCGCTTGAAGGGATAGGGTAACTAGATGAACTGAATAAAGTAGGCAGAGGTAGTAGGATTTGGTTCATTTCCTTCTTTGATTTCTTTCCTTAGATGGTCTTTGACGTCCTTCTTTAGACTGACGTCCTTCTTTAGACTGAGTTGGGTTGACATCTTCCTTTCCCTCTTTCTCCCCACCTTCTTTCTTGCTTACTCAGTCGATTTCTTCCCTATCGCCTCATACCGAGCAAGCAGAGATGCAAAAGAAGCGAGGTAGCGTCTTCGGTGACACTACCTCGCTTTATCATTGTCGGGATGACTGGATTCGAACCAGCGACCACTCGCCCCCCAGACGAGTACTCTAACCGGGCTGAGCTACATCCCGCTCTTGCTTAACTGCGGTGCAAAGATACGTACATCAATGCTAATTACCAAATGTTTCCCTTAGAAAGTCAAGACCTTCCTTAATCTTTTCCTCGCCTTCTAGTTCGATTGCCTCTACCTTGCCTGGCTCCAGTATGCCCATGAGGACAATCTTACCCGAGGTATTCTTCTTGTCGTGGCGCATGAGGCGCAGTAGCTCGGGATAGTCCTTGCACGTATAGAAGAACGGTGCGTACAGCTCTCGTGCTAGGTGCATCAGCTGTCGGATGTACGTGCGGTCTGTCCCCTTTATGAGGCTAGTGATATAGCTCTCGATAAGGAGCCCAAAGACGACCGCCTCGCCGTGTGGCAAGGCTCGACGAAAGGTATTCGTATGCGAATAAGCCTCAAGAGCATGCCCAACCGTATGCCCAACATTCAAGATGCGACGTAGCCCTTGCTCGGTAGGATCAGCCTCCACGATGGAGGACTTGTAGGCAACGCTCTTGGCGATGAGTGCTTCCCATTCATCGTCCATCAGCCCTGCAGGATCCCCAATGTGTAAGACTTCTTGCCATGCATCCTTTCCCATCAGCGTAGCGTGCTTAATGACTTCGCCATAACCCGACAGGAGTTCTTCAATAGGAAGCGTAGAGAGGAAGGAGGTATCAACGAAGACCTCTAGGGGGGCATGGAAGGCTCCTACGAGGTTCTTTATCCCATGGTAATCGATCCCTGTCTTCCCTCCTACGGAGGCATCCACCATAGCGAGAAGCGTGGTAGGGACATTCACCGTACGGATACCTCTCATATAGGTAGCGGCAGCGAAGCCCCCAAGATCCAGGAGCGCACCGCCTCCAATCAGGATAAGCACAGAGTGCCGAGTAGCACCTTCATCAGCGAGCCATGACCACAGCTCAGCGAGGCGACTGGTCGTCTTCTCACTCTCCGTAGCGGGCAAGGCAAGAAAGGTATGACTACCCAACGCTTCACGTAGACGAGTAACAAGTGATGTGTGTAACTCTGAGACAACCTCATCACAGACGACAAAAAGACGATCGCAAGCTACCGCCTCAAGGAAGGCAGGTAGCTTGCGATCAAGCATATTTGTTCCAAAAATCATGTAAGGGAAAGGCTATGCCTTGAGGTTGAGAGCCACAAGGAGCTCCTCTACAGCTGCGTTTAGCCCATCTGGATTCTTACCTCCTGCTGTAGCGAAGTGTGGCTGTCCGCCACCACCGCCCTGGATGTGCTTCGAGGCAGAGCGGATGAGCTGTGAAGCATTCCACCCTCTACCGTCAACAAGATCCTTGGAGAGCATGAGCGTAAGGCTCGCCTTCCCATCCTCGGCACAAGCAGCGAGGAAAACGAAAGGCTCATGTAACTCGCCTGCGATCTGGAAGGCAATATCCTTGACCACCTCTGCAGGTACATTACGCTGGATGAGGAAGAGACGGACACCGTTCACCTCCGTACGCTTCTCCAATAACTTTGCCTTGATTTCTCCGACCTTTTGACGAACGAAATCGCTGACCTGACGCTCGAGGTCTGCATTCTCCTCGATGGTCTTCTTGATTGCAGTGATGAGCTGAGGGCTATTATTAAACAGCTCCTTGACGCTACGAAGCGTATCCTCGATACTATAGAGGTAGTTCTCTGCTGCCTCACCTGTGTAAGCCTCGATACGGCGTACTCCTGCAGCGACAGAAGACTCACTCACGATACGGAAGGTACCAATACGCCCCGTAGAGCAGATATGTGTCCCGCCACAGAACTCTGTCGAAGAACCAAAGCGAATCACACGTACTCGATCACCATACTTCTCGCCAAAGAGTGCCATAGCCCCCATCTCACGAGCCTCATCAATCGGTACTTCTCTAAACTCTTGGAGTGGTAGGTCTGCACGGATACGAGCCGATACCAATTGCTCCACTCGACGTAGTTCCTCAGGCTCTACCTTAGCAAAGTGCGCAAAGTCAAAGCGAAGAACTTCATCAGACACGAACGAACCCTTCTGCTCCACGTGTGAGCCAAGGACTTCTCTCAGGGCTTCGTGTAAGAGGTGCGTAGCAGAGTGATTGGCCTCGATGCGGTGACGGCGCTCCTCACTGACCACAGCACGCAGAGTCCCCTCGAGATCCTCGGGGAGCTGCTTCATCAGATGGATGGCTAGGTTATTCTCACGCTTAGTATCAAAGACTTCGTACTTCCGTCCCGTTGCGTCAATGAGACAACCCCTATCACCGACCTGTCCCCCCATCTCAGCATAGAAAGGTGTCTGAGAGAGTACAACCTGATAGTAAGTATTATTCTTCTGCTTGACCTCACGATAGCGCAGTATCTCGGTAGAGCACTCCACAGCATCATACCCTACGAAGTGTACCGAGCCATCAGCCACAGTCTGCCAGTCACCAGCATCAATAGCAGCGGCGTTACGAGCACGCTCCTTTTGTTGCTGCATCGCAGAGTCAAAGCCCTGCTCATCGACATTCATTCCATGCTCAGAGAGGATAAGTGCAGTCAGATCAAGTGGGAAACCATAGGTATCGTAGAGCACGAAAGCATCATGACCATCTAGGGTCTTCACACCCTTAGCTCTCGCTTCGTCTATTTGCTTATCTAGGAGGCGAATCCCCGTCTCTAGGGTACGCAGGAAGCTCTCTTCCTCCTCGCGGATGACCTTAGCGATCAGGTCACGCCCAGCCTCAAGCTCGGGATAAGCATCGCCCATCGTCTCAATGAGGACGGGTAGCAGAGCATACATAAAGGCTTCACGGCGCCCAAGGAAGGTATAGCCATAGCGGACGGCACGACGCAGGATACGTCGGATGACATAACCAGCCTTTGCATTAGAGGGCAGCTGACCATCCGTAATGGCAAAGGCAATCGTACGGATATGGTCAGCAATGACACGCATCGCTACATCCGATTTCTCATCTGCGCCATACTCGATGCCCGTGAGGGTGGCGATTGTCTGGATGATTGGCGTGAAGATGTCGGTATCGTAGTTCGAGGTCTTGCCTTGCAGAGCCATACAGAGACGCTCGAAGCCCATCCCTGTATCAATCACACGCTTAGGAAGGGGCTCAAGAGAGCCATCTGCCTTGCGGTTGTACTGCATGAAAACGAGGTTCCAAATCTCAATGACCTGTGGATGCCCCTGATTAACGAGCGAAAGCCCAGAGACTCTCTGGCGTTCCTCTTCGCTACGAATGTCAATATGTATCTCAGAGCAAGGACCACATGGACCTTGGTCACCCATCTCCCAGAAGTTATCATGCTTATTCCCATTGAGGATACGCTCCTGAGGGAGGTGCTTTGCCCAAATGCTAGCAGCCTCATCATCTCGCCCTAGCCCCTCGGCTGGTGCACCCTCAAATATTGTGACGTAGAGCCTATCCGTAGGTAGCTTGAGCACCTCGGTCAGATATTCCCAAGCCCAGTCAATGGCCTCCTGCTTGAAGTAGTCGCCAAAGGACCAGTTACCCAGCATCTCAAACATCGTATGGTGATAGGTGTCATGTCCTACCTCCTCGAGGTCATTATGCTTCCCACTGACGCGAAGACACTTCTGTGAATCTGCCACACGAGCGTATTTGATTTCGGCATTACCCAGGATGATGTCCTTAAACTGGTTCATCCCGGCATTTGTAAACATCAGGCTCGGGTCGCCCTTGATGACCATGGGGGCAGAGGGGACAATCTGGTGTCCCTTACTTCTAAAAAACTCTTTGTAGGATTCGCGAATCTCTTTTGAGGTCATTGCTCTACAGTCTCTATATTTATATCGTATGACTTTGCGTAAATATCCCTTCACGGGGAAGTACAAAAGTACACTATTTCAAGTTAATATGTGCATAAAAAGATGCGTATGACTTCTGGACGTCATACGCATCTTTTATGAGGAGGAGGTCACACTCCCGACTAGGGGAGGCAAAGGGGGAGAAAACGCTCTGCTCTAGAACCACTTAATCCTACGGAATAAGTAGAAGGCTAGCGATGAGATAGCCGCTGACACGAGGAAGATGATAAGAAAAGCCCAATACCATTCCCCGAGGTACACGTTCACATTCATCCCAAAGAAGCTCGAAATCATCGTCGGGATCGTCAGCACGATCGAGATACTCGTCATGCGCTTCATGATCGTATTGACGTTGTTGGAGATGATGTTGGCTGAGGCATCCATCATACTCGTCACAATGTCGGTGTAGATATTGATCGTATTGTAGGCCTGCCTAAGCTCTATACTCACGTCCTCGAATAAATCAGGGTCAACACTACTGGCACGAGACGTCGTACGAAGTCGCCCCAGCATCGCTTCGTTCCCTCGTATTGATGTGCTGAAGTACACGAGCGATCGCTGCAGGCGCATGATACGCAGTAGGTCTTCGTTACGGATGCTCTGCTCCAGCTCTTTCTCTGCTCTATTGATCTCCAGATACATCAGCTTCAGGTACTTCAGGAACCATACGGCTGAGGAATAAATCATACGCGTGATAAACTCGCGCTGACCCGCGATCTGGATGTTCTTACGGCGAATGTGATTGATGAAGTCGGGGAGCATCTGTGTCCGTCGGTAGCATACGGAGACCGTTGCTTCGTGCCCCGTGATGATACCGATTGGCACAGTCTGATAGGGCATTCCCTGCCCTCCTCCATCCATCGGGATACGTAGGATGGTAAGCAACCATTCATCCTCACGCTCAGCACGAGGACGTTCATCAATATCGGCGATGTCGGAGAGGAATTCTCGAGGAATGCCCAGGTCTTTAGTGAGGAAGAGGAAATCATCCTCATCGGGGCATTCTACATTGACCCAGCAGGAGTGGGTATAGTCTGCTAGTTCGGGGAGCCCAGGCTCTAGGCTAAGGAAACTCTTCATATCTATCTTGTCTCCTAGCTGCCACCATGGGTAGCTATCTATGGAGATCTTTATCTGCTTTGAGGAGAGAAAAACGAGACATCTCAGGGAACAGAGGCATACGAACCTCATACCCAAGTCATCGTCCTAAGCTCCGAGGGAAGGAGATAAAGATCGGACGACGACCATCATGCACCGAGCATGCGCTCATCCGGAGGGAGGGAGTCGTCCATAGCTACTTTAACTCTATTTATTCAAACTATTTTAACCTATTCATAGAGGAGCACATACTCTATCAGTTGCCCCTTCTACGCCAACAAAGATATGAAAAAGCCCTTAGTTTCTATCCGTGGCATCAGAGAAAGCCTCATTTACCTATTTCTTGCAAACATACCTGATGACGTACGAGGGAGGATACGACAAAAGGGAAAATCCCTTGTATTCATTTCGCCATTAGGTTTACACCGATTGGAAAAATCGCACCACAAAACTCCAATATAACCAACTATAAAACAGCACGATACAAAGCAATAAAAATTGGACTTCACGACTTACCATAACTCTTCGCAACGACTTACTATAACTCGCTGAAACGAGTTACCACAACTCTTCGCAGCGAGTTACCATAACTCGTTTTAGCGACTTATGGTAACTCATTAACCACCCTTACAAATAGCTGTATACAGGGTGTTTTGTGGATGGCTCCCGTCAGGCTCCCCTCGAGACCATTTAACACTATGAGAGGTATATAGAAGCACCTAGGGACACTAGGATCTCTGAGTGATGTGTGAGCCCAAACTCGCAACAAGGGCAAGGGGCATGGAGAATGGTGGCGAGGACAGACACAGCACTGCATTGAGTCGGTTTCGCTATCTTTGCTCAAAGCAACTAGTTAGTCATGGTATTCAAACTCCATTAATTATCCTTCCCAATATGAACCAGCACATGCGGGCTTTTGCAATGATTCTCTGCCTTGCAGTAGCCACTCTCTCCAGCTGTAAATCTAAGTCTGGTGGATCCGTACTCCAGCAGAACGCTACAGGTAAGCCTGGCGAACTTATGCTCGTCATGGACAAAGAATACTTCGAGGCTCCAATGGGTCTCGCTCTCTATGACCTCCTCGAGGATGATGCGCCTGCTCTACCACAGAGCGAACCTTCACTGCGTATCTCACGTGTACCGACCCAATCCTTCTCGGGTTTCATGCAGCTCGTACGCAACGTGCTCATCATAGATGTAGACAAGGATCGCTACACAAAGACCTCCCTGAAATACAGCTACGATGACTGGGCAAAGGGGCAAATCGTCCTACGGATTACCTCGCCTTCACCTGACTCTGTCATCAGCTACACACAACGGGATGGAGAGGCGATTATGAATCTCTTTGTACGCCATGAGCTATACCTCTTCGCAGACCTACTGGCAAAGCAATACAGCCAAGTGGCGCAAAGGAAGGTGGATAGCCTCTTTGCTCATCGAGTAAACGTCCCTGAGGATATACGTGCGAGCAAGGTAGGGAAGGATTTTTTGTGGATGTCCAACTCCTCGATGCGCTCCCGCCACGACATACTCGTCTACACCTATCCTTATACCTCAGACAAGGACATCAGCCTTGATGCTATTGTCGCTAAGAGAGACTCCGTCCTAAAAGCAAATATCTCAGGTGAATTTGAGGGCTCATACCCCTGCACAGAGCAAAACTATGGACTGCTCTACCGCAAGGTACAACTCGGGCAGGAGCGTCCTCGTGCCGAGGTACGTGGACTATGGAAGATGGTTGGAGGAGCTATGATGGGAGGACCATTCGTCTGCCAGGCAATAGTGGACGAAGCGGCAAAGAAGGTGTACGTATTCGAGGGCTTCGTCTATCGCCCTAACGAAGACAAGCTACACCTCATCCGCATGATGGAGGCTGCCCTCTACACCTTCCGTCCCTCAGCAACTAAGGACTTTGACCCACAGGTCATCCTCTCTACTAAGTACACCAAGGGCTTCTAAGCAATTCCCATGGAAGGAAAACGGATAAAAGTAGCTATCACACACGGCGACATCAATGGGATCGGCTATGAGGTCATACTCAAGATCTTCGAGGATGACCGCCTATGCGAGCTATGCACACCTATACTCTACGGCTCGACACGTGTAGCCTCTTTCTGGCGTACACAGCTCGCTCTTGAGCAGGTCTCTTGGCACAAGATTTCTTCACCCGAGGAAGCCCGAGAGGGAGTACTGAATATACTAGACTGTACCAGTGGGCACGAAACGGTGAAGATAGGAGAAGAGACTGCAGAAGCAGGACAGAGTGCCTTCATAGCCCTAGAGCGTGCAGTGGCTGATATACGTTCGGGGCTATGCGACGTGCTGGTCACAGCTCCAATCAACAAGGCGGTGATGCCTCAGGACGTATTCCCATTCAAGGGACATACCGAGTACCTACAAGCTGTAGGAGCTAAGAATGCAGGTGAGTCACTCATGGTACTCGCCTCAGGAGACTGCCGTATAGCACTTGCCACAACACATATCCCCGTCAAGCAGGTATCTTCTGCCCTAAGCAAGGAGCTAATCCTAACCAAGCTTCGACTACTAGAGGCCGGATTGCAGCAAGACTTTGGGATTACGAAGCCTCGCATCGCTGTACTAGCTCTCAACCCACATGCTGGGGACAAAGGCCTAATGGGCCAAGAAGAGATGATGGTTATCCGCCCAGCCATTGACGAAGCTTTCGCCTCAGGGATCATTACCTTTGGCCCTTATCCAGGAGATGGCTTCTGGGGAAGCGGGCGTGTAGATTCATTTGATGGTATACTGGCGATGTACCACGACCAAGGCTTGGCACCATTCAAGGCTCTCTACATGAGCCAAGGGGTAAATGTCACACTCGGACTACAGTTCGTACGTACATCACCCGACCACGGCACAGGCTACGACATCGCAGGCAAGGGCATAGCAGACCCTACCTCCATGCGAGAAGCCATTTACTACGCTCTAGATATCTACAGAGCACGCAGACGCTATGATGAAGCGACACGCAATCCACTACGTCGCCACTACCATAACCGCAGTAGAGACGATGAGAAAATCGACACTACGAGCAGCGAGGAATACTAACGAAGTGAGACGAAGACAGAAGGTGATTTAGCTCCAAGAGATGGCACTAAACGTCTACACAGCCTCTGCTGGATCGGGCAAGACTCACACATTGACACGTGAGTATCTACGGCTTGCACTAGCCAGCGATAACGAAAAAGCCTTCCAAGGCATACAAGCGGTGACCTTCACCAACAAGGCTACTGCCGAGATGAAGGAGCGTATCATCGAGGAGCTTCATCGCCTCTCGGTAGAGCCTAAAGCTTCTCCTTTCTTCAAAGAACTAACAAGTGCTCTTTCTGTCACAGAGACAAAGCTAAAAGAGCGTGCCACAAAAACACTGCGAGCCCTACTGCTCAATTACACAGACTTTCGGGTACGCACAATTGACTCCTTCTTCCAAGAGATCATCCGCTCCTTCGCTCATGAGCTAGGATACTCTGGGAATATGCGCCTTGAGCTCGACGCCAAGTCAATCATCCACGAGGCTGTAGTTGAGGTCCTCGCAGACCAAGACACAAGTAAGGCAAGCAACAGCAGTGTACAGAGCTGGATTACATCACTTGCCGAAGAATCAATGGAGTCAGGGCGAGGCTACCGCATCGAGCAGTCGATGAGCAACTTTGCCCTACAGTTGGAGGTAGAGGCTGTGAAGCTCTTACGTCAAAACCACTCGTTCCCGAAGAAAGAAGACATCAAGGAGCTCCAGGAGGAACTCAAAACCATCATCGATGAGCTACGGAAGAAAACGCTTAAGCTCTGCCATGAGATTAAAGCCATCTTCGATGGATTTAATCTTCCTCAGAGCGAGTATAAACGGGGAAACAACCCCATATCAGGCATTATCGAATGTATTAAGGCTGGAGGTGATATACTTGAGAGTCCATCAAAAGGATTCTACTGTGACCAATCTGCGCTTCCAAAGCTAGCAACAAGTGAAGACCCTATATCCGTCCTCTTCAGCAAAGAGAAGCGAAAGGAGCATGAAGCAATAGTAGCTCCGAAACTCCCTGACATCGTTTCTTTAATCGAAAAATTCAGAGAGCTATGCCACAGCGATGAAGGGAAGAAGTACATGACAGCTGTCACAATCTATAATTACCTTGGCCTGTATGGGCTACTCATCGATATTGACACCAAGCTCCAGGAGCTCAAACAAACAGAGGGGACAATGCTCCTAGCAGATGCTCCTTCGCTCATAGCATCTCTCCTGAAGGATGTACAGACCGATGCCCCCTTCCTCTACGAGAAGATTGGGACAAGGATCCATCACCACATGATCGATGAGTTTCAGGACACTAGCACCATGCAGTATGGGAACTTCCGACCACTCCTACAGAATGCCATGGCTGAGGGATCTGACTGCCTCATCGTTGGTGATGCTAAGCAGAGTATCTATCGCTTCCGTAGCTCCGATAGTTCACTCCTCACTACTACACTTGCTAGAGACTTCCCTAAGGAAATCAAACATCAAAGCTTAAAAGAAAACTGGCGAAGCACCCCAGAAATCATTGAATTTAATAACAAGCTCTACCCACTTCTTTTAGAGCAGATCAAGAGCATATTCAAGGATCAGATTAAGGCTAGTTACTCCAACGAAGCAGATCCCAATCGAGAGGCTCTTGAACAATCCCTACAAACACTCCTCTCCACATATACCGATATAGAGCAAACAGTCCCCAAGCAGAAGGCTGACGCCAAGGGCTTAGTTGCCCTCTACACCTACACGGGGAAAAAGACAAACAAGAAGGGGGATGAAGAAGGACAAGAAGAGGCAAGAAGCGAAGATGATGCCCTAAGCCAACTGCCACACACCATCATTGATTTACAGCGAAGGGGCTACCGACCCAATGAGATTGCCATCCTCGTAAGGGAACGAAAGAATGCAGCAGCTGTCGCCGAAGCCCTACAGAGCTTCCCTCGCGAAGAGCTGGGTGAGTACTCACTGGACTTCATTTCGCAAGATGCCCTCTCTGTATCAAACTCTCCATTTGTTCGCTTCATCATCGCTGCTCTAGCCTATATAGGGAAGGGTGAAAGTGACCTGCAGCTAGCAATCCTTGAGGAGGCATATGGGCAGCTCTTGATGTCCAGAGGCAAACAGGCCACCCCTACTCCCCTACCCGAGAATATACTCCTCGAGTTGCAGACCATCGGACGAAGAGGCCTATATGAGGCAGCAGAAGCCATCATTCATCTCTTCCATCCTGTGTTACCCGAGGGTGAAGATGCCTATATCGTCTGCCTCCTTGACATGCTTTACTCCTGGGAGGCAGAGCAAACAGCTGACATCTCAACTTTCCTAGATTACTGGGATGAGAAAGGGGCATCACAGACCATCGTCACCCCAACAAATGAGCGAGCCCTCACCCTGATGACAATACATAAGTCTAAGGGACTAGGCTTCCCCGTCGTCCTATTACCAGACCTCAATTGGAAACTAGATGAGAATGCAGGGAAAAATAAGATCCTCTGGTGCACAATTGAGGGCAAAGACCTACCAGCTCGCTATGCCAAAAGCATCCCAAGTGTACCCATCCGCTATAGCGCCTACCTACAACACACATACTTCGCTGGCGAATATTATGAGGAGCAAATGCACAGCACGTTTGATGCACTGAACCTACTGTACGTTGCGACCACACGTGCTAAAGAGGAGCTACATATCTGGGTAAAGAAAGAATCAGATACCTCATCAAACAAGAATAGTTCATCCACATCACTCGGTACGATCAATAGGCTCTTCTCTCGTAAGCTCGACGATACTCCACTGCGAGAGCTATTGATAGATGGAATCGCTAACCTCCAGCAGGGTACTCCTACCACCTCTGCATTTCCACAAAGGACGACTGCCACAAAGGCAAACACAGCCGAAGACACACTTCGGATTAGCTCCATCACGTCCTATCCCATCATTCGGCGTATCTCCGTCCTACGCAAGGGTCTGGAATACTTCACCGAAGAGAAGCAACGAGCATATGGACACACCATGCATCTCATCCTCTCTGAGATTAAGACGGGGGATGATATCGATACTGCACTAGAGCATGCCGTTTCTGAGGGGAATATCTTACCCAAAGAAGTAGCAGAGCTTTCCAAAATGCTGCAGGAGATCGTCTCCACACCAGAGTGCAAGCACTGGTTCGATGGTACAGGACAGGTGCGCAACGAAACTCCTATCCTAGGTGGAGGGCTAAAGGGAAGTAAACGTCCTGACCGTATTGTCTTCTACGACGATGCTCATGTCGAGATCATTGATTATAAGTTTGGCCACTATGACAAACACTATTCCTCGCAAGTACAGGAATACATACAGCTCGTTCGGCGTATGGGCTACAATGACGTGCGAGGCTTCCTCTGCCACATCGATCAGAAGAAAGTCAAGGTAGTCCCCGTTTCACTCCCTCACTCCCCCGAAAAGTCTTAGTCAAAGGGAGCAATCGGCTATATACCCTCAGGCAAAGCAAATCGTCCGCTGTTTAGAGCCTACCTTAGCCCTTAGGCATACGGGAGCGATCGTCTAGAAACACAAAAGGCTCTCAGATAGAGAGCCTTTTGCTATTTACTGTAAGGATATTTGTCTTTTCTTACGTACCTAGAGTGGGACTCGAACCCACACAGCCAAATTGGCCAAGGGATTTTAAGTCCCTCGTGTCTACCATTCCACCATCTAGGCAAACCAAGACTTGCGTCACTTGAAGGTGGTGCAAAGGTACTCCATTTCCCGATTATTCGCAACCACGAGCGACGAACATCAGAGTCCAATCTGCACCATACGCATGCGGATAGTATGACAGCCAATCTATCCTCCTGAGCCTAGTGGCTAACCTCAGCTAGATTTAGCTACTCGTCACAATTTTGCTCAGTCCTATCAAAGTTAGATCTGAGATTACGTATCGTGCGCTGTAGCCCCATGAGCCCTGCGCGCTTGACAGCAGTACCTGCGAAAAGCGCAAGGTATTCCTCCTCGGTCATTGCCTCCAGCTCCTCGGGCGAGAGTGCTAGTAGCTTCTCCCGAGGCTTATAGTCCTCGACTGCCGTCGGACGTGCATATCTATTCCACGGACAGCACTGCTGACAGGCATCACAGCCATAGACACGCTTACCGATACTTGCCCTGAGCTCAGTGGGTATCTCCCCTTTCTGCTCGATCGTGAGGTAACTGATGCATCGCCGAGCATCTATACGACCGGGCGAGAGGAAGGCACTTGTGGGACAAGCCTTCAGACAACGCTCACACCGCCCACACATACTACGCATGGGTTCATCACAGGGTAGGTCAATATCCACCAGCAGTTCGCCGAGGAAGAAATAGCTCCCTGCACGTGGGATGATTAGCAAACCATTCTTACCTCGCCAGCCCAAGCCTGCACGCTCCGCCCAGTAGCGCTCCATAATCGGAGCAGAGTCCGAGAAGGCTCTCCCCTCGACCTCCAGCCCCAGCTCTGTCTGCATATATTTCAGTAGCTGATCCAGACGCTTCTTGACAACCTTATGGTAGTCCCTACCATAGGCATAGTAAGCGAACTGTGGGGCGTCAGGGTGTTGCTTTTGCTGGGGATAGTAGTTCATTGCCACCACAATCAGGCTGCGTGTACCAGGAAGTAGGACACACGGGTTGGCACGGAGTGCTCGGTTACGTGCCAAGTACTCCATATCCCCATGAAAGCCTGCCTCGACCCAGCTATCATACTCTCTAAGGGCATCCTCTGCTACGGGTGCTGCACGAGCTACCCCACAAGCACTAAAGCCGAGGCGTAGAGCTTCGGCTTTAATGCTTGTGACGATCGCTCTCTGCGTCTCGTCGTATGGGATGGGATTTAATTGTTGCGAAATACCCAAGCAGTGCTATAAGAAGGATGCTCCTTAACAAACGAATTAAGGAAGGTGTAAGCTGCATCAGAGCTGTCAAATGAGGCAACACTGAGGCGAATTACTTTCCCCGTACGAGAGCAATAAGCCTGTATATCCTTCGTCCCCAGTTCACTGACGGCCTGCTTGTAGTAGCTCTCTAGTCGCTCTTTCGTTGGCTCTGTAGCAATGATGATGTGGTAGCGATTATCCTGCTCAGAGCAGTACTGCAGGCCTTGCTCTTGTGGTATGTCTACGACCTCTGGCTTCTTCTCCTCGAGAGTTGCCGTACCAAAGAGTTGCTCTGCCGAATAGCTCGTAGGAGTGAAACCTGCCTGATAGCTACGCTCCGACTCCGCCCCTCGTCCCCAAGGGATGAGAGAGAGGGCCACAAATGCTACTGCAGCAGCATAGCCCAAGGCACGCTTGGAGAAACGTAGTAGGATGTAGTCTCCCTTCTCCCGAGCGGCAGTACGCGCTACTTCGGCTGTCTCTATCATTTGCTGCTGGGCAAGACGTGGTAGCGTGAGCGATGTGTAACCATAGCTCGCTCCGAGGGTCGCAGGCGAAGAGAGCTGTGGGACAAAACTCACCACACCCGAAGCACTCATCTGCAGAGTACCGATCCCTGGTAGTTCGATTGTCCCCATCTGAATCAGTGCATGACGCAGCTGCTTCACCTCTTCCTCCAGCACTAGACGGGCTCGACGTAGGGAGAGTCCGAGGAGCAGGGCATAGCGTTCCTCCAGTAGTCCATCGCTATGCGTGAGCTCTTGGTTGAAGTGTAGCTCTGCCGATGGTGGGTAGGCAATCGCCTTATCGGCGTTGTACGAAGCCGGGAGTACCTCACGGATGAAGCCCCCAAGCTGTGGTACGACGACGTAGTGATGCCGAAGTAGAAGGAAGGTAATTTGCTCTGCTAAGCGATAGTTCATAAGCTCCTACAGTTTATCTTTACCTACAAAGATACGGTAAACCATCGTATCATGCCATCGTAGCTCCCAACATACAAGGAAACTAAAGTAAGGAGCAAGATACACCTTCGAGGAAGGTAACCTCATGCTGTCTCCCATGGCACAAAAGGGTACACAAGCCATGCTACCCACCCCAACAAAACGCTAATTAATAGCTACTTACAAACATCCCTCAAGGGTGCAACAACGAGTTACCACAACTCGTCATCGAGAGTTATGGTAAGTCGCTACAACGAGTTATGGTAAGTCTCCGAGACGAGTTATGGTAACTCATTGGGATGAGTTATGGTAACTCGTTCTCCCCTGCTCTGAAGATCCGTAGATAGGGCGTTTTATGAATGTAGGCAATGATAGCCCAAACACCTATTCCTCTTCGCTTACCTAGGACCTAGCGTCATGCCCCTACTCCTTAAATCCGAAGGTATGGAGGGAAGCAACGAGGGGCTTTGGATCTGTCCCATTGCACCTCATTGGATAAGGGACAAAGGCTCTTGTATAGACAAAATATTTATACTACCTTTGCAGAGCTTTCTAAAAAAGCAAGCGGCGAGATAGCTCAGCTGGTTAGAGCGTCGGATTCATAATCCGAAGGTCGGGGGTTCAAGTCCCCCTCTCGCTACTCACATTTTCATCATTCTCACTGATTAAGTGTATGGAGGCTACACCCCGATGGGATGTAGCCTCCACTGCTATATATGCCCCAAGAAAAAAGGTCGTGCGGAGAGTAGTCTCACCGCACGACCTTTTACATGAAGGAGGGACAAAGCTCAGTGCCAGCCCCTATTTCGTCGCTAGATATGGCGATCCATGGGCTCTACAACAGGGAGCTGGAAGTCCACAAAGCAGAGACCTGCTAATGCCGTACCATAGCGCTTCTCGATTGTAATCCCTTCGGTCACAAAGTTCAGTTCGCCGAGGAAGTACTGCGAGTAAGTCTTCTGATGGAGGTCATTGATCACACGGATGAGACGTGCCTCAAGCTCCTCAATGCGGTAGCGACCACTCACCTCACAGACAAGCCCACCAACCTTCTCATCAAAGTTCTCATCAGCGTACATCCAGGCATAGACGATCCCAGCCGAGACGAACTCGTCCTGCTGTCCGTGCGATACGGACATGATCGTCTTAAGCTCTGAGCCAAAGGGAGGGAGATCTATCTCGTCCATCGTCGCAAGGTGTGCCGTAGCAGGTAGCACCGAGGAGTAGACCATGATATTGAAGTCTGATATACCAGCGTCATAGAGCGCCATATGATAAGAGCCAGCGTGTAGCTCTAGGTCAGACTCACCACTTCCCTTGGTGACAAAGAAAGTGTGGGGGATAAGATTCCCTACGTAGTTACTCATTTAGTTTCTGTACAAAATAATGTTTTAATACCCAATCTTCTCGTTCTCAGAGCAAACGTGCTACCCGACATCTGGAAGTCTCTAGATAGCAACGAAATGCGATGCAAAGGTACATTAAATTTGTGTATATACCCTTATCTTGCTGAGCATATGCCCCTTCCTGCTGGCTAAAAGACAAAAGTAATAGGCGATGCACCATGTGGCACATCGCCTATTATAGCTCTTACCTGAAGTAGCCCAACCTCCCTTACACGGGATGGGAGAGGCCGTGGGAGCAACTACTGTTGGAGGAGCTCAAGGGTGGAGAGCTTGTAGACAACAGAGGCCTGGATCATCTGCTGAGCTTGCTCCATCGATGCCATCTGAAGGGACTCCGCATAGGCTTGGTTGTAGTACTTCTTTGCCTCTGCGTAGTTCTTTAGCTCCTTGTAGGAGTCTCCTACCATCACAAGGTAGTTGATCTTGTTCATCAGTACAGGCTCAGCTGGGATAGCCTTTTCTAACCAAGCAATCGCCTGCTTGTGGTCAGCCTCCTTGAGCTTGCCCCCAGCAGCATAATAGAGGGACTGAGCAGCCTTACCATAGTCTCCAGGGAGAGCATCTTCTCCAAGCCCTGAGAGGTATTTGCCCATCATATCCATGTAGCGAGGCACATCCTTATCCTTGTAAATCGCATAGAGTGCGCCGAAGTAATCTACTGACTTCTGGTAGGGCGTCACCTGCTTGAACTTAATGACGTCGTAGGCCTTCTTGTAGTCCGTACGGATCTTCTCTAGGTAATCCTTATACCGAGCATCACCCTTCTTAACCAGCTCCTCCATACGGTCATCATTCTTCTCGATGACGTAGTAAGCAGCAGGCTCCCCTACGGCTGCGATCCAAGCATCCAGGTTAGCATTGATGTACTCTACTATCTTAGCTGTCTCATCAGCATCATCACCACCTAGGCTACTTATAATCATATAGTCCTTACGATTGATGAGGCTGTTGTCCTTCATCTTCTCGGCGATGTAGCTGCGATAGAGTTTACGTACACGCACCACCCACTTCTCAGCATCCATACCATCTTGTGTGGTGAGGAAGCGAGGAGCCTGTGTGAGGAGCTCCTGCTGGATGGTGAGGTCATTGGGACTCTTGCGGTGCTGCTGGTAGAGATCCTCAAAGCTGATGAGTTCGCCCACAGCGGTACGAGCCATCTCGATGAGTTCGTCAGCGTTCATGAAGCCCACATTAATTGCGATGGCCTTCCCCTCGGTATCAATGAAGCCGAGCGTAGGGAACGCATCTACCTTGTACTTCTTCGCTGTCTCTACATTCTCAGGCTTTTCGGCATCCATCTGCAGCGAGACGAACTTCTCGTTAAATAGCTTGCCCACCTGAGGCTGTGTAAAGATGGTCTTCTCCATCTTCTTACATGGCCCACACCACGTGGCATAGAAGTCCACGAAGAGAGGTTTACCTTGCTTCTTGGCTTCCTTGAGAGCCTCCTCAAAGGTTCCCTTAAAGAAGCGTATGCCTTCGCCCTCTTGAGCTCGGGCAGGTAGTGCCACGAGCAGTAGGATGAGAGCGAGGAGGTATTGCTTGAGCTGTGTCATAGCAGTCTGTCTATTATCTTAATGTTTGATACCAAGACCTTACTCTTCCTCTTGGATAATGAAGGTGCAGATATCCGTGAGGATCTTCGTATGCCCCTCATTATACACCTTGAGGCTCACAGTGTAACGGCCATTAGGGAGGACCTTCACAGCCGCCGGGAAGACATTGATTGTGCCCCCATAGACGGTGATTGTGCCCTTCTTCTCCTCTTCCTTAAAGCGTGTTGCGTCACCGCCATCAGAGGCCTTCACATCGGAGAGTAGGTAGTTGATTGGGTTTGTACCCGATACTCCCTGTATACGTCCCGAGGACCAAGGTGCAGGATACTGCTGCTTTGTGCTATGCGGATTGTCGTCAGCAACCCTGCGGTATGCCTGCACTTCCTTCTTAGGGAAAGAAGCATGGTCTGCGTCCAGATAGCCCACAGGCATCTTCTTACAAGCTACACCCGCAACAATGAGGAGCAGGGTAAGGGCTGAGCGAATGATCTGTATTTTCATTGGAATGTTTTCTTAGAAATCACCTAGGGTGAAGCTATACTGGAGAGAATGAACGATACCCGTTGTCGTACGGATGTTATGTGAAGCGATTTCGGACTTCTTCTTCGTATCACTTGACACGATATATAGATGAAGTCTCCCTGCACCTGGCACGCCAGCGTAGGCATCCTTGAAGGTATAGAGCCAAAGGACCTTGCCCGAGGCCATGGTGTAGTTCTCACCACCTGTACGTTCCTGGACACCATTCTGCTCTATAAATGACCCTAATTTGAATTCTTCTAGGGTAATGGCTCTCTTAGGGATGATACTTGAGAGGATGAAAGCCTTAGCTTCATTGGCATCTAAGTCATCGGCTAGTATATCGAATAGTGCATCTTGCTTCTCCTGTTTCAGCCTATTTAATTCATCCTCTGAATGGTCTTCAGCGTACTTCTTCAACAGATACCTGCTGATACTGTGGTTTGTGATACCTAAGAAGGTTATCTCCTTGCCATAGGAGCTCTTCCCCTCGAAGACGTCCTGCAGACCGATACGGCTAGAGAGCCGTACGAGCAGGCTCCAGTTGTAGGGATCTGACTTGAAGTACTCCCACATCGTGGTATTATGGTTCCCATTCGCACGCCCAGTCTCTACAAAATCATACTTCGTACATCCTGAGAGCAGGACGAAGGAGAGGGCAAGGAAGAGATATAGTGAATGCCTAATATTCTTCATGATTACTATCATTTTAGAGTCCATGCTACATGTAGGGATTCCAGTACTTACGCTGCAGGATACGATGGTTTACGATCTTACCATCTCGATCCTGCCAAGCACTCTGAGGAATAGGTAGAGAGAGTGCTCCACCTGCTACATCACTTGCACTGAGCTGCTGGAACTTCCCAAGAAGCTCTGTACGATAATATCCATTACGGAGTATATCGTAGTAGCGAGAGTCATTCTCCATTAGGAACTCACGCTCACGCTCTCTAAAGATAGCCAGCTTGAGGTCGCTCTCACCCGTACGTGGATAGGCTGCGGCACCTGCACGCTCGCGGATTTTATTCAGGTCAGCCTTGGCTAGACCTTCATTACCCAGCTTCGCATAGCACTCGGCACGCAGCAGGTAAATATCTGCAAGTCTCCAGTAAACATAGTTAGCATTGATACTCACAAACGATAGTCCAGAGGGAGCAGAAGCATCGTTCATGAATACCGCCTCACGGAACTTGTATGGGATAGCATAATCCTTCCCATCGACGACATGAGCCTCGTTGAACTTATAGAAGAAGGCCTGCCGACGTTTATCGCTTGCATCAGGATAAAGAGTGAGGATGGTGCTCTTTAAGAGACGGAAGGAAGCCGTCGCAATATCCCCTAGGGTCTTTGTCTTGTCTACGGGCCACATAGCGAAGGCTGATGCCACATCGTTATGCGTGACAGCAGTATTGCTTCGGCTCTTGTCGTAGGCAAGGCTAAAGATCTCCTCGGGGTTGTTTGCCTCGGGGTTGGAAAGCAACTTGCAGAGATCCTCTGGGGTGGAGACCAAGGAATAGGCACCTGTCTCGCCCCCGATGATCTTCGTAGAGTACTCGACGCTCTTCTGGTAGGCAGCCTGTGAGGTCTCCCCTGAGATCCCATAGAGGTCTATGATACTCCCCTTCCAAGCATAGAGATGGGCCAAGAGTGCGGCAGCATTGCCCTTAGAGCCATATTGCTTAGAGGAGAGTGTACCACCACTCACGCTACGTAGCTTGTCATAGGTAGGCAGGATGCTGTAGGCTCGCTCGGCATGCTCAATACCCTTATTCACTACTTCGAGCATGCTGGATAGTGGATAGATACGGATGTCCTTAGAGTTAGCCGTCACAACAGCCTCCCCATAACCTCGGGAGAGAAGGAAGTAACCAAGCCCAAGGGCGAAGTGAGCTTGCCCCGTATGATAGTTATAGCGATCCTCTGTTAGACCTTGCGTACGATGGATGTTATCCAGCAAGAGGTTTGCCTCGAAGATCATATCATACACACCCGTCCAGTCAGCCCCACTCTGAAGGATGGTCTGAGGGTTCCATTCCCTCAGCTCATCTGCACTCTGTGTCTCATCAGCTCTGAGACCAGCTTGGGTAAGGACAGAGACAGCATCCATACAGTTATTCATGTAGAAGTGTATGGAGGATGTGGTCGTATTTAGCTCGCTCTCGGAAGCGAAAGCATTCGTATATGTGATTGCATTCTCCGGTGTGTAGTCTAGCTTACAGGAAGAGACCACGAGGGGGAGAAGAAGCAGTGCTATCTTGTAACGCATCGTTTAGAACTTTAGGTTAAGTCCAAGAGAGAACTTACGGTTAAGGGGATACATCTCTCCCGTATCCTTCCCTGTGTAGGGATTGACAATCTCAGGATCGAGGCCCGAGTAATTGGTCAGCAGGAAGAGGTTTTCTCCAGAGAGGTAGATACGAGCATCCTTCAGACGGAAGCGCTTCACCCAGTTTGCAGGGAGGCTGTAGGAGAGGGAGAGTTGCTTGAGGCGAAGGTAGCTGACTGTCTCTATGTTGCTATCTATATCACCATCGAACTGTCCGATGTAGCCACTATCAGCAAAGTCCAGTGAAGGGAACTGGGTCTTGTCTCCCGGCTTCTTCCAGAACGTTGCCTTGTTGAAGTCATTCATCACGACACCAAACTTCTGATTGAAGTTAAAGGCACTATTCTTAACCATATTCATCATCTTACGACCAAGGGTGTAAGTGAAGAGCACATTCAGCGTAAAGTCCTTGTAGGTAATCTGGTTGGTTATCCCCCCATAGGCCTGAGGAAGGGCACTACCAGCGTAGTACATATCCTTACTGTCAATACGCCCATCGCCATTCTGATCCTTGATCTTACGTCCCCCTACACGCAGTGGATAGTTTTCACTCTGGAAATAGAGTGGGGTACGCTTACCAAGCTGATTGTAGTAATAGGGGATCTCAGACTCATCCTGCACGAGGCCTTCATCCTTGTAGGTGTAAATTCCATAGATAGGACGTCCCAGCACCTTATCATCTAGGTCGGTATCTCCATAGGACTTCCTAAAGAGGTTCCAGTTGCGAGCTATGTTGAAACGTAGCATCCAAGAGAAATCTTTCCTCTTGATGATGTCTGCTGACAGGTCAAGCTCAAGTCCTTCGTTGGAGATAGCGGAGGTGTTAGCCCAAGTCTTCTTAGCTCTGAAGAAGTTCCCAGGGGTAGGGATCTGCATCAAGAGGTCATAGGAGTACTTGTAGTAGTAATCGAGCTTTAGCTTGACCCTGTAGTTGAATAAATCCATATCCAACCCTAGGTCATACTGGTCACTCTTCTCCCATGTCAGGCGACTATTGGCCATGGAGCTGGGGATAAGCCCAGCCTCTCCGAGGTGGGTGTTACTCTCCTCCATCAAGCCATGTGCGAGGTAGGCTTCCTGAAACTTCTGTCCGGACTTACCCCACGAAGCACGGAGCTTCCCGAAGCTAAGGAACCAGAGGTCTTTCATAAAGCTTTCCTCACTGAACGCCCAAGCAAGTCCCACAGAAGGGAAGGGCGCCCACCGCACATCACTGCCGAAGACCGACGAACCATCATAGCGAATCGAGGCCTCAGCTAGATACTTCTTCTTGTAGTTATATGACACGCGAGCTAGATAACTGAGCATAGCCTGCTCCTCGCGATTTGTCTTCACGGACTGCAGCGCCTCTGTGATACCCTGTGTGGTGCGAAGCTTAGGCCAGCCTTCTCCAATTTCACGGATACGGTTTGTTGGCCCTCCCTGTGCTCGTCCCTCCATGCTCTCTAGCAAGTCATAGTTATAGGTTATGCCAGCCATGAGATCGAAGTTATGGATATTCTTCAGATTGAACCGGTAGGAAAGGATGTTCTCCCACTGGATCATCGCCATCATGGAGCGAGCAGACTCTACGGAAGAGAGCTTATTATAATTGAGATAGGAAGGCTTGAAGATATGGCTATTGCTGTAATACACATCCCCAGAAGCCGAGGTAGAGAATTTAAGATTACGGATAAACTCGTAGTCCAGCCCCACACTCAGGCGAGCATTGAACATTCCGTTACGAGCCTTCGTATCTCGTATCTTCCGTAGTGTTTCCTCCTCTGCTGCCGATCCCTTACCAGGCATGACCGTAGGCGCTTCCTTAGGGTCTACAGCTAGCCCTTGCACCTTCGCACCATCGGCTGCATCTTGGTTATTATAGGCAAGGTTCAGACGAGTGAAGGCATTTAACTTCGGTGCTAGGCGTAGATCTAGGTTTGAGAGGAAGGTAGCCCGCTTAAACCCTGAATTGATTTGTATGCCTCGCTCATCGTAGTAGCCTGCGCTGACGAGGTAGCGGACGTTGTCATTCCCTCCTGAGGCATAGAGGTCAGCATTGGTGACCTTACCTACCTGGAAGATGTACTTCCACCAGTTCGTATCGTTGTTGTAGAATGAGTTCAGGGAGTCTTGTACTGAGGCAGGAGGGAGTTGGTCTGCGGATAGGACATTCCCATTACCCCAGAAGTAGTCGTACGACCCATCATTACTTGGCCCCCAGCCGTAGGAGTTCGCATAGCCCTTGGGGAAGACTGATTGGTCTGTACGCCAATCGTAGTGTCCAATCCTCTGGTGCTGTGCTAGCAGGTAATGCACTCTACGCTCACCATGCCCCCTCATCTGCAGGGGAGTAGCTGGTAGGAAAGAAATCGACTGAGAGAAGTTAACACCAAACTCAGGTTTACCCGACTTCCCCTTCTTCGTTGTGATGAGGATGACCCCATTACCAGAGCGCGAGCCATAGAGCGAGGCAGAGGCAGCATCCTTCAGGACTTCTACTGATTCGATTGTCGAAGGGTCAATGCCTGCTAGGGCATTGATCCCCCCAGATACATCCGAAGGTAGCTTCGCAAGGGGCACACCATCTACAACGAAAAGAGGACTACCATCATTCACTCCCTGCGTGTTGAGCGAACTGATACCTCGGATATTGATCTGCGTACCACGTCCACCAGGAGAGCCAGACTGGTTCGTCACCTCTAGCCCAGAGAGCTGTCCCTGCAGAAGCGTTTCAACTGAGGGGGCTGGTGCGTCCTTCAGCTGATCAGCCTTGATGGAGCTCACGGCACCGACTAGCTCACGAGTATTGCGGCGTCCATAGGCAATCACCGCTACCTCTCCTAGTTGCTTTACATTTTCCTTGATCGTGGCATCGACAGGTTTATTAGCCTCAAAGTGTACCGTAGCACTAAAGTACCCTACACTCGAAATCTCTAGCTCACCCGAGGGGAGGTCAGTAGTGATCGCAAAGCGCCCCTCTGCGTCCGTCGTTCCTCCGAGCTTAGTGCCCTTGATGCGGACGTTTGCCCCGAACACGGGTGCACCTAGAGCGTCCTTCACGACCCCCGTAATCTTGCTTTTCCCCTGTGGGGCTTGCTGGAGGCGGAAGACACGTATCGTCTTGCCGTTGATGCTGTAAGTGAAAGGTGTGCCTTTGAGAATACCGGCTATAGCCTTCTCAGGGCTTACCTCATCGAAGGAGACGGTAGCCTTATAGCCCCCCGTCTTAACCTCGGGTTCATAGTCGATTCGATACCCACTTTGTCGGGCAATGAAATCGAGGATACTCGAGAGATCTTTGTCCTTGAAGGACACCGAGATCGTCTCGTGTGGTGTCTGCGCAAAGGTTTCTGTAGGTTCAGCCAGTGTGAGGGCTAGACCACAGAGCAGTACCCCAGCGAAGGATTGGATGGTTCTTCGTCTGTGTCTCATTAGGGTGTAGTTTATCTTGTCATTCTATTTATCTCATTCACTAAACAGCCGATGCAAAGCATGTCCTCAAGGCGTATACACAGTAAACTCTCTTAGATAACGCTCGGCACAGCCACAAAGATACACAAAAGCCCAAGGTAGAGTATAGGGTACTCTTTTGCCCATACTCCCCGCCCTCATCAACTAGGTATCGAGGGTACCTCAAGACAGGTTACGGGGATACCTCAAGACAGGTTACGGGGGTACCTCAAGAGGGTTTCCCTCGATACCTCTCAGGGGGGTATCGAGCTAGTGTAGCTTAGCAGCACCAGCAAATTTAGACAATTTAGTAGACCATACATCTCTGTCCCTCCACTCCTATCATCACAAGGCCCATATCACACATTATGCACTCTATTTCCCTCAGATGCTGTACCTTTGCACCGAGAAGAGAAACACTCCTCTCTATTCACAAACTCCAATTTATAAGATGAAATCACATCTACACCTACAGGTGCGAGGTCTCCTTGTGCTTACACTCGCCCTAGGTCTAGTAACCTCAGGTTGTCGTAGCAAGAACAATGACGACGCCGAGCGAGCCAAGCGAGAACAACTCCGTAGAGAGGCTGAAGCAAAGAAGCGAGAAGAAGAGGCCAAGCGAGCCAACAGCATCATCACAAACAACGTCATCAAGAAGATAAAGCTCGCAGCTTCCTTCGGCTTGAGATTTGGGGCTAATGCACCCTACAACATTGGCTTCCTTCCTGCAGAGCCTGCAGGCATGGGTACCCTACAAACTCAACCTGAATACATCTATATGGGTATCCCCTCAAACCTAAAGGATAAGGCGATTGACCTCTCCCAAGGAGATGCAACCACCAACGCATGGACAATAATGTATCGAGGAGATGCCTCATCAGAGACAAAGGTCTTCGGACATAACGGGAACACCACTGCCAAGAAAGGTAGTACGCTCACTTTCTCTGTTAAGGACTCTTGGAAAAATATCTTTGAGGTAAAACTTCACCTTGTCTTCGAAGGTGCAGACAAGAAGGAGCAGGTAGTGGATGTAAACTACCTGGGTTCGTTCAAGGTAGGAGGAGATGGTTTCCTTCCCTTCGATGACCTGAGAGAGTATAAGGAGGTAGAGCCTCAGAGCCTCAACTACGACACAGCGAACGTAAAGTCCAGCCTCATCTCTAAGCTGGCAAAGAGCAAGAAGCTCACCGAGCTCATCCTACTGCCTGCAGCAGCAACCCAAGACAATTTCGACAAGCTCCCCGAGGGACTTGCCATCCGTCTTCCAGAGTCTCTACTGGGGACAGACATCTCACTTACCGTCGATAACACCACGGAGCAAGCTCAAGAGAAGGGGTGGGCAATCACCTTCATAAAGGATGGGAAAAAGAGGGAATTCTTTGGTAACCCTCTACTGCCCAAGCTACTTGAGGGCAGTAAGCTCCGTGTCGATGCGCTCGGCGAAAATAAGTACAAGGTCACGGGAACGCTTATCTTCCATCACACCACGAAGCTCTATACCCTCACCTGCGCCTACGAAGGTACCTTCACGGAGGTGCCCGCAGCAAGCAAGCTGAAGTAACTTTCCCCTAGAGAGCGAGCCACGTCGCGTGCCTCTGCACTGATACCAGCTTGGACGCTCCATCAAACAAAGCCCCCCACTGACGAAGTTTCGTCAGTGGGGGGCTTTGTTTACTCTAAGGGATGGTGTGCCGTGGACGCTACTTTGAGAAGCGGGCAATGAGTTCGGCAAAAGCCGTGCGAAAGTTCGTGAGGTCTTCGGTGAGTATCTCTGCCAGTTCCTCATCTTTCATACTACGGATTTGCCACGTCGTCTTGTCTGGGATGCGCTCTTTCCCAAAGAGCAGGTCAGCAAAGTTCTCTCCCTGGAGTTTACAGCTAATCCATCCAGCACCAGAGGGGATGAAGCTGAAGTCTGCCCCCTGCCACTCAACCCTATCTAGCTCATTAAAGAATAAGCTCTTGCGCCGGACACGATAGATCCATTTATTGGTGAAGATATGTCGCTTGGCATACATAAATGGTACTTCGTCTGCCTCAAAGACTATCTTCATCTTACGCTGCCACTTCGTCAGCGGTGACCAGAAATTGTAGTCACACCCTTCGTCATCTTGAGGGAAGACCAACTCCCGAGTAAGCCCTTCCTCCTTTAGGTAATATGCCAGACCAGAGGCTCGTGCAGGACGGAGGAGGCACTCCTCTGCTAGTTGCAGAGCCTTCCCCTCTAGCTCTAGCGTAACCCCTCGTTTACTTAGGTAGGCTCTGCGCTCATCCAGCTGAGCACGAGCCTTCCTACCCAACTCCTCCTCTGCCTTAGTATCAACAAGCGGTGCGAGTAGAGCCTTCAGAGCCTCAATATCACTACCTTCCCACAGGCCAAAGAGCTTGAAGGGCGTAGCCTGCATGGAGGCTAGTCCATAGATCCCGAGGGTATAGTCTTTGGCCTCGATGATGTACTTACCCTTAGCCCCAGAGCCATAGGCTTGCCAAGCCTTCCCAACGATTGCACTGGCCCAGAAGGCATTCCACGAACTAAAGAGCCGCTCAGCATGCCCCCCGACATGCTCTAGGAGTTCCCCTACCTCGTCCTCGCTCAGATAGCCTACATTACCTGCAGAAGCGATGATATCTACCATACGAGAGTAATTGAAGGCAAGGAAGGGAAGTCCCTCAGAGGCTACAAGGAACGTCTGGTACTCCTCGAAGAAGCCGAGGAGCTTCTCCCCCTGCTTACTCTCTGGAGCAAGCAGGCTACGTAGCTCATTACCCACCGCTACAACGAGGGATACGGGCTGTGAGCCATCCGTGATGACGGGTATCTCACCCTCGTGAAAATGCTCTAGGGTCTTCTTAATCTCGGCCGTCGAAGCGTACTTCTCTAGCGCCCTTCCTCGAAGTCCCTCAGACCTTAGCTCTTTACCATACTCACGATACATCTCAAAGAGGATGGAGTATGCAGGTAGTACCACATAGCTCTCTTCATCGAGATCGCGTAAGATCTCTAGCGTAGTCTCCGCACTACGTACACCGTAGTTACTACGCAGGGCTTCCACAATCTGGTCCCTAAATCGCAGGAGGTAAGCTGGAGCCGTCTCTAGCAGATCCTGGGCAATCGCCTCAGGGTTGAGTACCGTGCGCATGAAGGGCTGGTAACGATACACGCTACACAGCAGGGTATATTTGCTTTGCATGGGGTGGGTAAATAGTAAATGGGAGTAAGTGAATCGAGGCTCACAGCCAAGCTCAATATAGGTTACGGGGATACCCCTTGGGAGGTATCAGGGGTAACTCCCAGGAGGTTACGGGGTAAACGATCAGGAGGTTACGAGGGAACCTCTGGAGAGGTTTACAGGAAACCCCAACAACACACAACAAGGCTCATGAGTAGAGAGAAACAGCCTCGCGACTACTTCTCTCTGATGAAGATATTGATGGGTGTACCGGAGAAGTCCCAGTGCGCCCGTATCTGATTCTCGAGGAAACGTTTATAGGGCTCCTTGACCCACTGAGGGAGGTTGGCAAAGAAGGCAAAGCTAGGCACCGCTGTCGGGAGCTGCATGACATACTTGATCTTGATGTACTTACCCTTGGTCGCAGGTGGAGGCGTAGCCTCGATGATGGGGAGCATGACCTCGTTGAGCTGGTGTGTGGGAATCCGCTTGCTACGTCGCTCGTAGACCTGCTGTACCTCCTCGAGGACTTTGAAGATACGCTGTTTGGTCAGAGCCGAGATGAAGATAATGGGGAAGTCCGTAAAGGGAGCGAGTCGCTCACGAATAGCTCTCTCAAAGGTCTTAATCACCGTATTGCTTTTCTCCTCTACCAAATCCCACTTATTGACGCAGACAATGAGTCCCTTGCTGTTCTTCTGAATAAGTGAGAAGATATTCAGGTCTTGGCTCTCTATCCCTCGGGTAGCATCCAGCATAAGCACGCAGACGTCAGCATTCTCAATAGCACGGATGGAGCGAAGGACAGAGTAGTACTCTAGATCCTCATTCACCTTACCCTTCTTACGGATACCTGCGGTATCGACAAGGTAGAAGTTCATACCAAACTTAGAGTAATGCGTGTAGATAGAGTCTCGTGTAGTACCAGCTATGTTGGTCACAATGTTCCGCTCCTCTCCTATAAAAGCGTTGATGAGGGAGGACTTACCTGCGTTGGGACGTCCTACGATAGCAATGCGCGGAGCATCTAGGGGGTCATCCTCAGCCTCTCCCTCTGGTAGATGACTAACGATAGCGTCGAGGAGGTCTCCCGTCCCACTGCCATTGACTGCAGAGATGGGCATAGGATCACCCAAACCGAAAGCATAGAACTCCGCTGCAGCATAATGCTGTGTATAGTTATCGGCCTTATTGGCAACTAGGAGTACGGGCTTTTTTGTCCTGCGGAGCTTCGATGCTACTTCGTCATCAAGGTCTGTCGTACCACCCTCGATATCAACAACGAAGAGGATCACATCAGCTTCCTCCATAGCGATCTCAACCTGCTTATTGATCTCGCCCTCGAAGACATCCTCACTCCCTACAACCCATCCTCCTGTATCGACGATCGAGAACTCTCGGTCAAGCCAAGTGACCTTCCCATACTGCCTGTCTCGTGTCGTACCCGACTCCTCGCTGACGATTGCCCCACGCGTCTGGGTCAGTCTGTTGAAGAGAGTGGACTTACCCACATTCGGACGTCCAACGATGGCTACTAGATGACTCATATTCTATTTCTATCTATTGTTTGGGTAGGGATGTGCCTAGTCTAGGCGATAGCCATAGGCACGAAGTAGGTTATCTCTATTGCGCCAGTCCTTCTCGACCTTCACAAAGAGCTCCAGGAAGATACGCTTGTCAAAGAACCGCTCCATATCTCGGCGAGCCATCGTACCTACCTTCTTCAGTGCTGCCCCCTTATGCCCGATAATGATGCCCTTTTGGCTCTCTCGCTCCGCTACAATTAGTGCTTGGATATGAATGCGGTCTACCTCTTCCCTAAAGGTCTCTACCACCACTTCCACAGAGTAGGGTATCTCTTTTTGATAATAGAGGAGGACCTTCTCACGAATAATCTCTGTCACGAAAAAGCGAGCAGGTTTATCGGTTAAAGCATCCTTATCGAAGTAGGGAGGAGAGGGAGGAATGAGCGATTCAATTCGCCGACGGAGCGCCTCGACATTGAAGTTATTTAGTGCCGATATGGGGATAATCTCTGCCTCGGGAAGTTCGTTATGCCACCGCTCTACAAGGGCAACAAGTGCCTCCTCATTTGTCAGATCGACCTTATTGATGATTAGGATCAGTGGACACTTAATCCCCCGCACACGATTCAGGAAAAACTCATTCTTGTCTGCGGTCTCCACCGTATCTGTTACATACAGTAACACATCTGCATCTCCGAGGGCAGATTCAGAGAACTCCAGCATGCTCTCCTGCAGCTTATAGCTCGGACGTAGTACTCCAGGGGTATCGCTGTATACGATCTGTAGCTCAGGGGTATTGACAATACCCATAATGCGATGCCTCGTAGTCTGTGCCTTAGAGGTGATGATGGAGACACGCTCACCCACGAGGAGATTCATCAGCGTAGACTTCCCGACGTTGGGGTTACCTACGATATTGACGAAGCCCGAGCGGTGCTGGGGATTTACTGATACTTTGCTCATCCGAGTGCTAAGTGTAGGGGTGGGATAGAAAAGGGAGACCTTGCCTGCCCGCACACGAAGGGGGACAGGCAAGGTCTCCTAGAGGGTGACTTAGTGCTTCGGGTCGTAAGCCCACTTCACATACACAGCCCCCCAAGTGAAGCCTGCACCGAAGGAAGTGAGGATGAGGTTATCGCCCTTATGAAGCTTTTGCTCAAATTCCCAGAGGCAGATAGGGATAGTAGCAGAACTGGTATTGCCTCGGTACTCAATGTTGACCATCACGCGATCCAGAGGCACCTGCATCTCGCGAGCCACGGCGTCGATGATACGCAGATTAGCTTGATGAGGTACTACCCAAGCGATATCGTCATACGTAAGACCATTACGCTCCATCACGAGGTGACAGCTGGAGGACATCCCCTTGACTGCCTGCTTGAAGACAGCGGCACCCTCCTGATAGACGTAGTGCATACGAGCATCAACCGTCTCGTGTGAAGGGGGACAGGCAGACCCACCAGCCTTCATGATGAGGTTAGTCTTCCCTACCCCATCGGTACGGAAGTAAGCATCTAGCACCCCTGAGTGCTCCTCGGTAGGCTCGAGCAGTACACAGCCTGCTCCATCACCGAAGAGAGGACAAGTAGCTCGGTCGGTGTAGTCCGTGACAGCTGACATCTTCTCCGCAGCTACGACAAGCACACGCTTGTAGCGGCCTGACCTAATGTAGTTTGCACCAGCCTCTAGGGCATAGATAAAGCTAGGGCAGGCAGACTGTAGGTCGAAGGTAAAAGCATTAGCACAGCCAGTCTCATGAGCTACGATCGAGGAGGTCGTGGGAAAATGGTAGTCTGGGGTATTGGTAGCAAGGATAATACCATCGATCGTCTTCGGATCGATGTTATTACGCTGGAAGAGATCCTTGACCGCCTGGATAGCCAGGTACGATGCCCCCTTTGAGGGGTCCTTGAGGATACGGCGTTCGCGTATACCCACACGGGTCATAATCCACTCATCATTCGTGTCGACCATCTTCTCAAGGTCGGCGTTAGTCAGCTTATCTTCTGGGAGATAACCTCCAACAGCTGTAATAGCTGCGTTGATGATGCTCATAGGTTTTTTATTTCTGATATACGGATAGCAGGGGTTATCTTGCTACGCTTGAACATGTATAAAAATATCGAGTGCGAAGTTACAAAAAAAGCCCCAAAGCGACCTTTGGGGCTTCCTTTGTTTGTCCAGAGTGAAGGACTAAGCTTGCTCGATAGCGAGCTTACCGCGGTAGTAACCACACTCACCGCACACGGTGTGGTAGACGTGCCATGCTCCACAGTTGGCGCACTTGGCTAGCGTAGGCATAGCTGCCTTGTCATGTGTACGACGCTTAGCGGTACGGGTCTTAGACTGTCTTCTTTTAGGATGTGCCATAATCTATTTTGTTTTGAATTACTAATCTCGCTTTAATTCCTTGAGGGCTGCCCAGCGCTCATCAATCATATGCTCCTCTTCATCCTTCCCCGCATCTTGCACTGCGCTAGCGATCTCTTCGCTCTGCACCCCATGGATGATCTCCATCATCTCCTCGTTGCAGTCTCCCTCGTCATGCAGACGCTGCATAGGCAGGGAGAGTACAATATCCTCATAGAGGAGCCACTCCAAATCCAGCACGCCATCCAGCTCAGGGATGACAAGGATCTCGTCACTCTCCTCCCGATACTCGGAGCCAAACTTTACGATCAGCTCCCGCTCGGCCTCTATATCGATCTCCATCGGATCGAGGCACCTATCACACTTGGTATCTACCACGCCATTGCAGGAGAAAGTAAGGTTGAAGATACTCCCCATGCGGTGAAGGTGAAGATGCACCTCGACCTCGCCTCCCTCAATGCCATTTGCCTCGAAGCTCTGGAAGTACTTATCCTCTAAGAGCCAAGAGTACTCATGGTCGCCCTCGGATAGCGTCCTCAGGCAGAGTTTATACTGGTCTGTATGCATAGGGGCACTCAGCTAGTAGCGTAAAAATCTTCGCAAAGATACACAAAAGCCCCCACACCCACAAGAAGAAACTGCGAATAGTAGACAGCAAAGCGCAGAGCGAACCTATACGAAAAGTAGAGCTAGGCTTATCTGCTTGCTGTCCATCATTTTCGTGCTTCTTCTTTCGCCCTCCCTTCCAAGCTCCCTAGTTCATTTGCCACCCAAAGTACCCCTCCACTACCCCCACTTGTCATCCATATTTGTACCCTGTGTATGCTCCCACCCTCCTAGTCTCCCTAGATGATTACCCCTTTTACCCCCATCTCGCCACACCCTCATCCCCCTCAGATAGGTAGCGAGGAAAACCCTCGCGAGGTATCCCCGTAACCTCCGAAGAGGTACACCCGATACCTCTTCACAGGTTCCCCCGTAACCTCCCAGCCCCCATCCCTAGCCCTTAGAACTAAAAAGCCTCACTCTCCATCGCTGGAGAGCAAGGCAAGCATCGTAAAGCCTGTGCTGATCGGTCTATGAAAGTGCCGAGACCAAGTCCGTTAAGCTCCCGTAACTACGCACCTCTTCGCCATCCTTAATCTGCCAATCCGTCGGTGTCACTACCAACTTTAGCCCAGTCTCTGTATCCTCTGAGCGTTTATAACCAAGCCGTGAGAGCGCATGCATCGTCCAATAGACATGGTGATCCTCGCTAGGCATACCCTCTGCTACTAGGCAAATAGGACGAAGATCCTCCCTTTTCACTAAGAATTCCCCCCGCTCGACATCGTAGCTCAGCTCCTCAGTCCCGAAGACACGTCCCACATGCCCCCCGAGCACGAGCGCCTCGGGAATATCCGAGACGACCTTCCCCTCCCGATCCATCAGCCACAACCTATCGCCCCAGCTCAGTGCTAGGTCAAGCTCATGAGTGGAGATAAGCATGCTCTTGCCCAGCTCGTGGGCAAGCCTACGGAGCATCAACACCAAATCCAGACGAGAGGGAAGGTCAAGATGTGCCGTCGGCTCATCGAGGAGGATAAGCGGTGTATCCTGAGCCAAAGCCCGAGCCACCATCACGCGCTGCCGCTCACCATCACTGAGCTCAGTAATAAGGCGGTGCTCCATCCCCTTCAGGTGACTCTGCTCTACGGCTTCAGCCACCATTTTCTCGTCTTCACATTGAAGTTTGCCGAAGAAGTTCGTATAGGGATAGCGTCCTAGTGCAACGACATCCCACACGGTCATATTCCCCCCATCTACCCGCTCAGTCAGTACCAGACTTAGTACCCGTGCAACGTCTCTACGCCCTAGGTGAGCAAGGCTTCGCCCCAAGATCTTCACCTGTCCAGATAGTGGAGGGAGCAGACCAGCTATAGTATGCATGAGGGTGGACTTTCCACTACCATTTGGCCCCATAAGCATCACCACCTCACCCGAGGCTATACCTAGGTTTAGGTCCGAGGAAACCGTACGCCTACCCCGAGACTCAGCGTAGCCCGTCGAAAGATTTTCAAGCAAAAGGTGAGGACACTCTACCATATTAGCTAAAGATCTTTTTCCCTCTCTTTCGCCCCAAGACTACGAGAATCACCACGGGGGCACCAAGGAGGGAGGTCAAGGCATTGATGGGGAGAACAAACTGGTACCCTGGAGCCTGCGTCAGGAGATCACACACCAGTAAGAGCAGACTCCCCACAAGCATCGTAGCAGGTAGTAACAGGCGATGGTCAGAGGAACGAAAGAGTAAACGTACGAAGTGTGGTACCGCCATCCCAAGGAAAGCAATCGGACCAGTGAAGGCAGTAATGCCCCCGGCAAGTATGCTGGTGATCCCGATGAGCATATAGCGCACCCATAGGATGTTCACCCCAAGGGAGCGAGCATAGCTCTCACCGAGGTTTAGGGCATTCATTTGCTTGGGCATCAAGAGCGAAGTCAGAAGGGCAAACGCTACAACAGGGAGCATGAAGCCCAGTTGCCTCCACGTAGTCGTAGAGACACTTCCAAATGACCAGATGAGGTACGTCTTCAGGGTTTCCTCGTGACTGAAGAACTGGAGGATAGAGATAACTGAACTGGCTAAGAACCCAACCATCACCCCAATAATCAGCACCGACACCATATCCCCTACTCGGCTAGCTACGGCCGAGATCACCAGTAGCACCACAAGCGAACCAAGGCAAGAGGCAAGGATGATCCCCCAAGTATTCACCCCTGATCCTAGGGCTAAGACCCCAGGGAAGAGCGCAGAGGCCATCGTATAGATGCCCACTCCCACGCCTGCACCACTATTGATACCTAGGATGGAGGTATCGGCAAGAGGGTTGCGAAACAAGCTCTGCATCATTAGCCCTGCCACGGCAATACCTGCCCCTGCGAAGAGGGAGGTCAATGCCTTAGGTAGACGGAAGTGCAAGATTAGATAGCTATAGGTCGTCTCCTCCCCTTTCCCCAAGAGCGCATCCAGCACCTCCCCAATTGGGATAGAGACACTCCCCCAAGCTACGTCAGCGACGAAGGCTAGGAGCGTAAGGAACGAGAGCGAAAGAAAGATGAAGGGGATCTTGAGCCTCATCACACAGAGCAAACAGAGGGTAATTACTTCAGCTTCACAAAGTAAGTCGGCTCATACTCTGGCAGCAGCTGTGGACGAGTAGCCTTGATTAGATCCTTGAGGATCAAGTCGGGGTGGTAGGGAGCTCCTTCCCAAAAGTCCGAGCTACCATAGCTCTTCCGTTTCCGATCTACCCATACATTCCCAGCCTTGGCTGCTTCAAAATGTTGGTAGCGTTCGTTGAGAGAAAGGAACTCTCGGAGCGTCGTCAGTCGCTGCGGAGTAACGCAGATCCATGTACCAGCATTTCGGTGATGACTGAAGACATACTCAAAGCTAACCGCCTCACTAGCTCCCCCACGAGGGGCAAACTCGTAGCGAAGCTTGGCATCCCGAAGCATAGAAGCTACATACGAGCCTTCACTGGGGATATACCACACGCCTTGATAGTCGATCCCATAGAGAATTGGGAGCGTATCCTGCACGGAGGCTACGAGGTTACATGCCTCCTGATAGCGAGCCTCAATGGAGCGGAAGACTGAGTCTGCCTGTGCATTCCGACCGAAGAGCAGTCCGATCACTTTCAACCATTCAGCACGGGCAAGTAGACTCTCTTCCTGCCAGTTGTTTATGGTAATCGTGCTGATACCTGCTGCTATAAGTTCTTGGTCTTTATCCGTACTCTCACTGAAACTTTGCAGGAGTACGTCTGGATGGGTAGCGAGGATCTGTTCGGTATTTCTCCCCATTCCCTGACCGATGTTTGCGATGAGACCTTGCTCGACCTTTAGGTGCAGGAGGCTATCGTTGATATTGGAAGGTTCACTACATGCCACCAGCACATCCCGTAGACCTAGTATGGGCAGTACCCCAACGTCTGTGGTAGAGAGACAGCCTAGGGTGCGGGCAGGAATAGGGATAAGCTGCGCAGTTGTCTCGAGGGAGGGACGCTTGCCACGTGGATAGAGGATGTATCGCCCAATTGTATCACCTGTCACGGGACCTAGGATGAAGAGTTCCTTGTAACCCTCGTGATTGACGACCTGCATTCCCTTAGCATGTGTTAGGGTAACAGGATAGGCAAAATCAAGGGAGTCTACAGCGAGGCTATCCTGCAGTCCAGCCTGTCCCTTCCCCTTATTTGTACAACTAAAAATGAAGGCAAGGGCAAAGAGAGACAAAAGAATCTTTTTCATAATAAAGGGGTAATTGGTTTCAGAGGAAAAGGGCTATACATACAGGACGAGCGAAGGAAAATGCTATGTAACTAGTGAGGTGAAGGCTGGAGAGGAAGGAGAACGGACTCTAAAGAGACTAGAGGGCTAAGGCTGGAGAGATGGGAGGGAACGGGTCAGCGAGGTTAAAGCGTAAAGACAGCAGAAGAGGGGGAAGAAGCAAGGCTAGCCCTATCCCTATTCAGCAAGCACAAGACGCTGGAAACCTGGGGACATGATTGTACGAAAACGATCTGCACCATCCCCCAGTATCAGCATATATTCTACCCCGGGGAAGCGAGCGATGAAGGCGGGGACATCCTTTGAGGACAACGTCATACAAGCCGTAGCAAGTCCATCAGCAAGCATACATGAGGGGGCGAGGATAGTTGCACTCAGCACATCCGTCTGAATGGGATATCCTGTACGGGGATCGATCGTATGGGCATACTTCTTGCCGTTGATCACTCGGTAGTTGCGGTAGTTGCCCGATGTCGCTAGTCCCCCAGGTGTAGTAGGGAGCTGAAGTCGTAGTTCAAACTCACTGATCCTACCCGACACATCATCTATAGGCTTATCGATGCCTATAACCCAACCTTCACCCGAGGGGTTCGTTCCCCTGAAGGCAATTTCCCCCCCTAGCTCCACAAGATAACTCGCAGCACCCTTGCCAAGGAGCACCCGGCCAACGAGATCCGAACAATAGCCCTTCGAAATAGAGGAAAAGTCTATTTTCATCCTTGGGTCAGCCTTGATCAATTCATTTCCCTCAAGGTGAACTAGCTGATAACCTACGAAGGGGAGGATACTATCGATTACCTGTGGACTGATGCTATCTTTCTGCTCAAAGCCAAACCCCCATAGGTTGATGAGTGGGGCACATGTCACATCATAGCTCCCCTCACTTTTGCGGGAAATCTCCATCGCCTGCACGAAGACCTCTCGGAGCATGCTATCGGTATGTGTAGACTCATTTCTATTGATAGCCGTGATGAGGCTTGTGCTATCAAAGGGATTGAGGGAGCGACTAAATGTATGGAAGGTTGAGTCCACTGCTCCGCTGTAATCCTCGGAGAGGTCATACTGGACGGAGAAGTAGGTATGGAAGACCTCTCCCGAGAGCTTCGTGTACTCAGCCTTTGAGGATTCTTTGGCACACGAGGAGAGAAGAAGTGTCCCCACGAAGGCGAGGCAGAGCAAGCCACCTCTCTGGCAAAAGCGATAGACGGAAAACATCAGTCGAATAGTCAGTTTATAGGGAGAAATCACTAGAGCTCCTCCTCGATCTTGTAGTCATTTCGATCCTGAGACTGGCGAGCGAAAAGCTCAGCAAGGAAGCCCGTGAGGAAGAGCTGCGTCCCGATCACCATCGCAGTAAGAGCGATGAAGAAATACGGGCGATCGGTGACTAGAGGGGCAGGTGTCCCCGAACTAATATGCACGAGCTTCGAAATCAAAACAACGGCTAGAGCAATGAAGCCGACGAGGAACATCAAGCTCCCACCCAAACCGAAAAAGTGCATTGGCTTGCGCCCGAAGGTAGAGGTAAACCATAGCGTAATCAGGTCAAGGTAACCATTGACAAAGCGACTAAGGCCAAACTTACTCGTCCCATACTTACGCGCCTGATGCTGTACCACCTTTTCCCCAATACGGGAGAAGCCTGCTACCTTCGCCATGTAGGGGATATAGCGGTGCATATCGTTGTAGATCTCGATATTCTTGACCACCTCCGAGCGATAAGCCTTCAGCCCACAATTGAAGTCATGTAGATTGGGGATGCCCGAGAGCTTACGAGCCGTTGCATTAAAGAGCTTCGAGGGGAGGTTCTTGCTCAGTATTGGATCATAGCGCTTCTGCTTCCAGCCACTCACTAGGTCATATCCCTCCTCACGTACCATACGATAGAGCTCGGGGATCTCATCAGGACTATCCTGAAGATCTGCGTCCATCGTGATAACGACATCCCCACGTGTACGAGCAAACCCACACTGCAAGCCTGGCGACTTACCGTAGTTACGCCTGAACTTCACGCCCCGCACATTCGGGTTACGTTGCCTCAGTGCCTGGATGACGTCCCACGAGTTGTCCGTGCTACCATCATTGATAAATATAATCTCGTAGCTAAAGCCATTTGCCTGCATGACACGGCTAATCCAAGCCTCTAGCTCAGGGAGAGACTCAGCTTCATTATAGAGTGGGATTACAACGGATATATCCATAGTCTTCTAGTTCCTTTTCAGTATGAGCCCCGTAATCGTCCCCCATATAGCTCCAAGGAAGATCGTGAAGCAATAATCCGTCCAGAGCCACTGCAAAAGGCTGATTCCTCGTATTGATTCGATCATTTGCTCTACCTCAGCAGGACTTCCTATACCCTTCATAGACCGCATCTGAGTCAGCATCGGCTCTAGAAGCATAGGAGCAACGTCACGAAAGTAGAAGTACTGGGGGATCAAGGCCACTATTGCCCCAAAGACATGGAGCAAGACTACGAAGCTAAAGCTCAACATGAAAGGGTAAGGTCCCGTAGGGTAATTCTGGTCTCGATAAGCTTGTGCTGCTCGGAAAGCTACAATGGGAATATACACAAGTAGCGCCAAGTACAACAGGAAAAAGAGCGGAGAGATGTATATGCCCAAGAGGCGCATCCCTGAGAGAGCAGCCAGAGCCACACCAAAGGAAGTACCTAGGCGGAGCGTAGTGCGCAGCAGTGGTGATGACGGAGTAGGTGTTGTCATTATTCTACTTAATGAGTTACAAAGGTACTATTATTACCTGACTGAAACGAGCAAGTTTCCCCTCTCAAAATTCTTTCCTTTCAGAAAGCAAAGGCAATCTAATCCCCACAAACAAAAGCCTCTCAGCATCTCGCTGGAGGTATCCCCGTAACCCCTCATGAGGTATCCCCGATACCTTCTCTTAGTTTCCCTCGATACCTCTTCATAGGTTTCCCCGGTACCTCTGCGCCCCTACCTCCACATGGGCTGTAGAGGTAGGGGCGCAAGTGATACAAATGAGACAAAAGCTACAGATCGAGGGTAGCGGAGAGGTAGAGGCGACGGGGCTGGTTCGGCCCATAGACATAGGCCGAGGCTCGTCCTGGTCCCATATCGGTGTCACGCTGGAAGGCGTTCAGGAAGTTCTGCACACCAGCCTCTAACGTCAGCTTCACGAGCGAAGTGAGGTCAAAGGCGTAGCTTGCCCGAAGGTCAAGGTCTACAAATGGCTTCGCATTGTAGAGATAGGCGTGCCCATCGGCTACCCCACGGTAGCGAGTGCCGTCCTGCTCAAACTCAAAGTGTCCATCAGGGCGGATCTTACCAGCAGGTACTCCGAGCTTGTCAAAGCCATCATAGGGCTCATGTGGTACCTTCATCCCACCCGTATAGGTGCCCGAGAGAGTAAGGCTAAGGGCACGTGTGGGGTGGATTGTCCCTGTGAGGTAGCCATAGACATTGGGGGTACGTTCGTAGTCCTTGGTAGCTATACGCTTCTGACCTGTATCCGCATCCTCGCCGAAGAGTTCCTTTTCTTCTCCATAGAGGCTACGCTGGAGTGTGAGTCCACCCTGCAGGTCGAAGAGGCGGCGGTAGGCTAGCTTCCCCTCGAGATTGATCCCGTAGACCTTGCTGGGGGCGCCCTTCATGTTTTGGATCGTGATCACGTGCTTCCCAGTGGATGGATTGAGGACACCATCCTCACTGTCGGGGGTAAACTTATTCTTAATGAAGGTAGCAAAGCCTTCGCCCATGACGTTGAGTTGCCAGCCACCGAAGGCTGTGTACCAGTCGGCCGATAGGCTTAGGCTGCGTGAACGCTCTTCCTTGAGATCCTTCCCTAGGACACGTTCCTTGGGCTCACCACCTGCTAGCTGTACGTGCATCTCTTCGTCGAAGAATTGTGGCGCACGGAAGCCCTCGCTGTACGAGAGACGTAGGCTAAGGTCCTTCGTTGGGGAGAAGCGCACATTGGCACGAGGACTTAGGATAAGCAGGGGATCGATACTTAGCTTACCACCCTGCAGTAGGCGCACGTAGTCCAAACGGCCACCGAGGAGGACGCTCCAGCGGTCGTTCGTGTACTCGATCTGATCGTACTGGGAGAATGTCCAGGTGACTTGGTCGATAGCTTGTGAGCGGTAGCCGCTCTTGTCCCGAAGGGTTGCATACGTACCCTCTGCCCCAGCTGTGAGAGTAAAGGAGCGAGGGAAGTGGTGGATGTAGTTACCACCCACCTGGGCATCTAGCCCCCTAGTCTCGCCGTAGGAGGTGAGGGCCTTTAGGGCTTCGTCGTATGCCTCTTGATACTTGCGTGCCTGCTCCTTCTCGAGGGGAGTGCCATTGGCATTCCCTCGGGGAAGGGTCTTCAGTGGCCCCAGCAAGTCTCCAGCATAATCCCCGCCACCATAGTAGCTCTTACGCAGTACCTGCTGGGCAGATGCGTAGAGGCTAAACTGATCTTTACCCGAAGCCGTAGCCTGATCAAACCGCAGACTACCTCCATCGACAAAGTGCTGGAGGTACTCCGATATGCGGGCTTGGAAGGGAGCCTCACTGAGGCGATCTCCCCCACGGCGGTACTCGTGCATGGAGCGATATTCCGCTGTGAGCTTGCTGTACATACCCGTCTTATAATAGGAGCGGAAGCCAAGGGCTCTATTCTTCAGCTCTGGTATATCGGTAAAGCTGTCTCCGTCGATATCGACCATCCCTCTGCGGGAGTGCTGGCCGAAGACCATCGCTGCTGCTCGGCGATCCTCTGTGACAAGAGCGCCGTTGAAGCTCGTGGTAGGCATCAGTGAAGTATAGCGGTGATCCGCACCCTCGTAGCTGGTGTAGCTGTGGCGTAGGCTAGCGGAGTTCCTCAGTGGCTCACGTGTGATTACGTTGATGACCCCTCCAACGGCATTTGCGCCGAAGAGTGCCGAGCCCCCTCCTCGGATGACCTCCACACGTTCGATCATAGATGAGGGGATCTGCTCCAGACCATATACTCCTGCCAGTGCACTGAATACGGGGCGACTGTCGATGAGGATCTGCGAATAGGCACCCTCGAGTCCGTTGATACGTACTTGATTGAATCCGCAGTTCTGACAGTTATCCTCTATTCTAAGTCCTGGCTGGAAGCGCAGGCCTTGGCTCAGGTTCTCGGAGTGAGTTTTCTGGAAGATCTCCTGAGAAAGTACCGTAACAAGACTCGGAGCACTCCTACGCATAGTCTCGTGTCTGTTGGCAGAGATGACCACACCATCTAGGTCGATAGCCTGCTGACGTAGATAGAAGTCATGGTGGCGACCATGCCCTGCCTGTACAGCAACCCCACTTGACTCTAAAGCATAGCCTAGGAGGCGTGCCTCTAGGATGTACGTCCCAGGACGCAGGTTAGGTAAGATAAAGGCACCGTTAGCATCTGTGGTCGTTCCTACGGTGGTCCCCTTGATAATGATTTGGACGTAAGGAAGGGCCTCGTGTGTCGAAGCGTCTACGACGGTGCCCACGATACTTCCTGTCGTCTCTGAGTGCTGAGCGAACGCACCTATCCCTACATATATAAGTAGGCAAAGCGCAAGAGTTGCTCGGAAAAGAATACTCTTCATGACATGATGTATTAAATGAATGAACGCTGAGGAGCCAAGGGCCTCGTCCCCAAGGTGCAGTCCATACCCATAGCTGGCTTGTAGCACAGATATAGGGATGGATGTACGCGAAGATCGGAAGGTGAAAAGTCAGAACCTGTCTGGTAAGGTAAGGCTCTCTTTGGCTCTACTAAGCACAAAGATAAGGAAAGACTACCCTAACTCTGTCTTCCAAGGCTAAAATACCTACTTGAGGGGAAGGGCAACACGATCTTTACCAATCCTCTAATACCACCTTTTCTCGACCTTCAATGCTTCCGCTACTGAACCACTAAAACTTCCCTTACTGAACCTCTAATAGCACCGTTACCAGTCTCTCAACCCTCTCTCTTCTAGACCAGCAAGACTTCCTTCACTAGATGACAGACACAGCCATCCTTCACCTATCTCTGTATCCTTCTTCACCACATACCTTACCCTACCTCACACCTGTTACTACCTGAAACATCTGCTTTTCGTAGCACGCTCCATCCACTCTCTCCCTACCACTAGCTTAGCTTTTCCCTACATCCTCCTCAATCACCTATCATAGGTAACAACATCCACCTATCATAGGTGAAGCCCGCCACCTATGATAGGTGATTGAGGAGGTTTCCCCGATAACTCTACGAAGGAAGCAGGAGGAATGTGGCTGGGCAACTAGCACAACTCGAAAGATTTCCCTCTCCTCACAGAGTGAGACTGCCAAGCTACCCCAGACTACTCCAGACCAGCCTCTTATCAGAACTAGAGCAAAGACTCCTCCGAGAGGACTCCCCCCAAACGAGATGGACGTATCGAGATGCCCTTCTCTAAGCAAAGAGAACAACACGGAGGGTGGATAAATAGAAAATACTTTATATTTGCAGTGGTTTCTATTTGCCTAAAACAAGTACAAATAAAGAATTGTAAATATTGATACGTAATCATTATTCCTATCACTCATGACACCAAAGAAACTATGGTATGCCCTAGCGACAGTCATTCTATTGTCGTTTGGGGTGCTTGGCTTCTTCGGAGTGGAGATCTTCCGCACCATGCCCCCCTTCCCCAAGCAGGTGGTGACAACGGAGGGAGAGATACTCTTCGAGGGTCAAGACATTAAGGATGGTCAGAACGTCTGGCAATCCATCGGTGGACAGACCGTAGGTAGCATCTGGGGGCATGGAGCTTACATCGCTCCAGACTGGAACGCTGACTACCTCCACCGAGAGTCCGTAATCATGCTCCGCAAGCTCGCCGAACAAGACGGGCTGGACTACTCGACCCTCCCCGAGGAAGAGCAGGCAAAGTATCAGGTGCTCCTACGCCAAGAGCTGCGTAAGAACACCTATGACCCCACCACGGGTATCATCACCTACTCTCCTCTACGTGCCGAAGCTGCACGGGAGGTGGGAGAGCACTACGCCAAGCTATTCCTCGGCGATGATGCTCCTGAGTATGTGAAGCTTCGCTCTGACTATGCCCTGCGAGGCAAGAGCCTAGAAGACCCAGCAAAGATGGCCAAGATGAACGCCTTCTTTGCTTGGACCTCTTGGGTCTGCGTTGCTAGCCGTCCAGGCAGTGATGTCAGCTACACCAACAACTGGCCTCACGACCCTGTCATCGGTAACGTTGCTCCAACATCCCTTCATCTCTGGTCAGGCTTCAGCGTACTCATGCTGCTGACCGCCGTGGGTATCCTCGTCTACTACTATGCACAAAGCAAGGAGGACGAAGAGGGTCCCCTGCCTACAGAAGACCCCCTACGTGGCATGAAGCCTACCGCCTCTATGCGTGCTACAATCAAGTACATCTGGATTGTATCGGCACTGATGCTCGTACAGATGGTGCTGGGGGCAATCACAGCACACTATGGGGTAGAGGGAGATGCACTCTTCAGCCTGCCTATACAGGACTTCCTACCACAGGCTGTCTCTCGTAGCTGGCACGTCCAGCTGGCTATCCTCTGGATCGCTACCTCTTGGCTTGCCACGGGTCTGTATATAGCACCTGCCGTATCAGGTACAGAACCGAAGTACCAAGCCCTCGGGGTGAATGTCCTCTTCGGTGCCCTCATCTTTGTAGTCGTAGGCTCCCTAGTCGGACAGTGGATGGGTGTGATGCAGAAGCTCGGACTCATCGAGAACTTCTGGCTCGGTCACCAAGGCTATGAGTACGTAGAGCTCGGTCGCATATGGCAGATCCTCCTCTTGGTAGGTCTCGTGCTCTGGCTCTTCTTAATGATTCGTGCTCTGATACCGGCCCTCAAGCGCAAGGATGAGAACCGTCATCTACTGACTCTCTTCATCATCGCTTCGCTAGCCATTGCATTCTTCTACGCTGCAGGTCTGATGTATGGTCGCCAGACACACATGGCCATCGCCGAGTACTGGCGTTGGTGGGTCGTGCACCTCTGGGTAGAAGGGTTCTTCGAGGTATTCGCCACAGTTGTTGCCGCCTTCCTCTTCTGCCGTCTGGGTCTACTACGTATAAAGTCTGCCACGACGTCGGTACTCTTCTCTACCATCATCTTCCTAGCAGGTGGTATACTAGGTACCTTCCACCACCTCTACTTCAGTGCTACACCTACTGGGGTATTGGCTCTTGGAGCTACGTTTAGCGCACTAGAGATTGTCCCTCTCGTACTAATCGGGATGGAAGCCTACCACAACTATAAGCTCTCGAAGGCAACGAAGTGGATAGAGGACTACAAATGGCCTATATACTGCTTCATCGCTATGTGCTTCTGGAACTTCCTAGGTGCAGGTATCTTTGGCTTTGCGATCAACCCACCGATTGCCCTCTACTATCTGCAGGGTCTCAACACAACGGCAGTACATGGTCACGCCGCACTCTTTGGGGTGTATGGTATCCTAGGTATTGGGCTGATGCTCTTCTGCCTACGTGGTCTCTATCCCGACTACAAGTGGAATGACAAGCTGATTGGTACGGCCTTCTGGATGATCAACATCGGTCTGTTCCTCATGGTAACCATCAGTGTCCTACCTATCGGTATCCTACAGGCTCACGAATCAATCACTAACGCCTATTGGTCAGCACGCTCGGCAGACTTCCTCCAGCAGGACTTCATGCAGGTGATCCGCTGGATGCGTATGCCAGGTGACCTACTGCTCGGGACGGGTGAGCTACTGCTCGTAATCTTCATCTTCGGGCTACACTTCGGGTGGTCTCGCAAGGCTAAGCGATAGCCTCCTCCCCACGACTTAAAAGGACAAGGGCTACACTCCATGATGGAGTGTAGCCCTTGTCCTTTATGCCTTCTCGGGAAACACCCCAAGGCTGTACGAGGGATTACATACGTGAGCGTACATCATCGGCATTACCACGTGCTTGCTTACCTCGTATCGGGGCACCGAAGCTATAAGTAATACCTACATTAAGGATGTTAGGTGTGGTGTAGTTCCTAGCCACAATCGTATTTCCTCCCGTAGTCGTGGTAGCAGTGAACTCCTTAATGAATAAGTTGTACACGCCAGCCGATAGCTTGAGTTTCCCCTGAAGGAGTGCATAGGCTAGCCCTGCAGAGGCACGGAAGGACTGGCCTATCTTGAAGCCTCCATCAATCCGAGGTGTACCATACTCTGCATTAACATTTGCCGTCAATGTCTTAGCATGATTGAGGAAGATTGTTGCATTAATGCCTGCTGTATAGCTCAGCATTTCGTTATCCCAGCCCTTACCCTCATCATTGCGTACCTTACTCTTGGTGTACTGCACACTGTGGTTAAGATAGGCCTGCAGGAAGGAGAGGGCCGTGAAGTAATAGTTATTAGATAGCCCCCACGCATACTCCGTCTCGTTGTTACCAAATAGGTACTGGGCTTGGTTTGTCACAGCATCCAGCTCGACGAATTGGGTGATTCCATCCCAACGGTACTTACCGAAGGCGGAGAAGTTCAGCTTGCCTCCGAGGGTATAGCCTAGGGTGAGTGTCCCCTGCTTGGAGGCACGCAGATCCTCCCTACCCTTCATGATGGTATATTGATTCTCATACCTAGGGAATGGGGAGAGCTGGAAGAAGCCCGGACGCTCTAGTCGTACCGTGCCATCGAGGCTGAAGGCATGACGCTCATTCGGGGTGAAGCCAAGGTAGAGTGTGGGGAAGACATTAAGGTAATCCTTGAGGTTCAGACGTCCCTGTCCGTCCTGAGTCCCTGCATTATGCGTGTACTCGAGGCGTATACCTGCTCGGCTTGTCCACTTAGCTGATAGGGGGAGCGAAGCATCAGCATAGAGGGCATAGATGTGTTCGTCGAAGGAGACATCTTCCTTGCGACCATTCAGCAGGGGTACTGTGTGACGCTTGTAGTGGAGACCATTCTCAGTATGTGACCAAGTCCCTTTTATCCCAAAGCTCGTCTGTGCTTTACCTATCGGGAGGGTGAAGTCAATATTCGTCAGGAAGGAATTGGCACGCTTCGTCCCATGCGAGGAATAGACGAAGTCTGAACCAGGGATAACAGCCTTCTGTGGCGTGAAACTCTCTGCCTGAAAGTCATCATCCGTCTTGGAGTTAGAGGAGACATAGTCAAAGTCCCAACTGATCTTCCTACCAGGATGAGCGGGGAAGGTCTTCTCCAAGTGGAGGTTCGCTGCTAGGTAGCCTTCGTCAGACTCCTCTATATCCGTGCCGAGGGCATACTTCTTTAGGGTCTTCGCTGGGAGGTCATAGTCACGGGTATCGTTGTCACGAGCGACTTTCCCACCATCAGGAGAGTAGGAGCAGGAGAGCCCCATACTGAAGTCCGGACGGAAGTCATAGTCAAAGGTTGCCCTGAGGTTAAGCCCCCTATTCTTAATGACCATATCTGTTGCACTCTCCGAGTATAGCTGGGTCGAGGGATAGGTCTTCTCTGTGGCGAAGCCCCCAGCATATACCCATCTGTTATAGCCTGCCGTAAGGGATGCTGTGGTCTTGCCCTGCTTATAGTTGAGGTTACCTGACACATTCCCACCCGACTTCCCCTTGATCAGTCGGTAGCCTGTAGATAAGCTTCCGCCGAAGAAGTCATTTTTGGGTTTCTTCAAGACGATATTAAGGATACCCGCATTCCCCTCTGCCTCATACTTGGCGGGAGGTGTAGTGATGACCTCCACCTGCCCAAGGTCTCGACTGGTGTAGGAGCGCAGGAGGTTCACGAGAGCCTTCCCCGAGAGGCGCACCCGCTTGTCATTGATCAGGACGATGACGTTCCCCTTACCAATGACGGAGATGCCATCATCAGATACGTTGAGACCAGGTGTTTGCTTAAGGACATCGAGGGCACTCTGCGCTCCGAGGCTAAGCTGCTCAGCGTCGAAGACCAGACGGTCAGCCTTTCGAGCGATAATCGGTCGCTTAGCCGAGACGGTAACTGCCTGGAGCTGGACGCTCTCCTCACTGAGGCTAATCGCAGGGAGGGTCAACTCACTCTTGCCCGAGGGGATGGTGAGTCGCTCGGTATAGGGTTTATAACCCAGCCCCTTAACCTGGAGGATATAGTCCCCTGAGGGTATTGTCAGGTGGAATGCTCCTGTAGCATCGCTCACCGCCCCACTGACGAGGGAGCTATCGGCAGGAGCGAGCAGGAGTATATTAGCGAAGTCTACGGGGGCTTTGCTTGCTGACGCAAGGACTTTCCCTTGGACAGCGACCTCTGCCCTCTGGGCAAAGGATATTGTGCTGGTTGAGATGAGCAACAGCACGAGTGTGTACATGTAAATCCGTTGCATTGTTTACTGGGTGTTTCTAGTGACTAATACACTGCAAAGGTAGATATTCTTTTTTAACCACCAAATCTTTTCATCGAGAGTCAAAATCCTCTCCCCTCAGTGTATGATATCCCCTCCTCCTAGAGAGCATGTTAGCTCTCTACTTAGAGTGGAAGACACATCGTCTATCGAACCCACGTATGCATTCCGTAGAGACCCTTGCATGGGTTTGGGATGAAGCCCTTGCATGGGTCGAATAAGGAACCCTTGCAAGGATTTCTCCTGACGAATAGAGTAGCTACGAAGCGGAGGTAACGAAAGGTATAAGGAGGGAGTTGATGATGAGCCTCATCGAAAGCAGACAAAGGGAACTAGGATACTACCCAAAAGGGTGAGCAGAAAAGACAAACGTGGTAAGTGAGCATTGTCCTCCTTACCACGTTTGTCTAGGTCGTATTTGTGCTTATGCTGGCGTTCTCGTTGCCTTTCCTTCACACAGCTCTATTGTTCCCCAGCTACTTCCTACCATAGTCGGCAGGGATCTCTCCCCAGCTGACCGTATCCCACTTATAGACGGGTGTGGTGTAGGTGTGTGTCTGTAGCCACCGCTCTGCACGCTGGATGAGGTCAAAGAGAGGCTCAGACTTCGGGGTGCGCTCCAGTAAGGTCTTACACCGCTTCTTGCGTACCCACGTCAGAGCAATCTGACTATCCGAGTAGATGACAAGCCCCGAGAGCTGGCGTTGCTCGATAAGGGCGAGTGCATGGACGATGGCTAGGAACTCTCCGATGTTATTCGTACCCATCTCAAACGGCCCCATTTCAAAGAGTGTCCTGCGTGAGGGTAGATAGACGCCTCGGTACTCCATCACCCCGGGGTTGCCCGAGCATGCAGCATCTACGACTATAGCCTCTGGTATCGGTGTGGTCGTCTTGCTCTGCATCTCCTTCGGAACCTTATGACGGCGCTCGAAGCCATACGCACCATCTTCGTAGGCCATCCGAGCCTCACGCTCAGAGTCAAAGGCCTTAAACTTCGCATTCGGATAGCCCGTAGTCTGTGCCTGACATTCGCTCCAGGTCTCGTAGACCCCTGGCTCATGCCCTGCCCAGACAACATACCATTTCTTTCGCTTGCTCATCCCCATTCTTTGGTTTGGCGGAGACGATGGCAGAGCTCCCGAACTCCCTCGGAGGCTCCCTTCTGGATCTGTATCAGGTCGGGACGATAGGTGCTATGCACGGGCTTAGGATCAATTAGGAAGACCGGGCAGTCTCTCCTAGTATAACCAAGGAGGGCAGCAGCGGGATAGACCTCCAGCGATGTACCAATGACAACGAAGAGATCCGCCCCTTCGGTTGCCTCGATAGCGGGTATCATATTCGGCACCTCTTCCCCAAACCATACGATGAAGGGACGTAGCTGGCTCCCGTCAGGAGCCATATCACCCACGTGCAGCGCAGAGGTATCTGGAGTAACGGGGTAAGTGGTGTAGGGGTCGCGTACTGACCGATTCTTCATCAGCTCCCCATGCAGGTGTATGACCTCACTACTACCCGCACGCTCGTGCAGGTCATCCACATTTTGCGTAATGACCGTCACCCGATACTTATCCTCAAGGGAAGCCAAGAGACGATGTCCCTCGTTAGGCTGTGCGCCCTCGAACTCCCGACGACGCTCGGCATAGAAGTCAAGCACCCGCTGGGGGTCGGTTGCCCACCCTTCTACCGAAGCAACCTCTTGTGGTGAACATCCTGCCCAGAGACCATCACTGTCTCTGAACGTCGATAGTCCACTCTCGGCACTCATACCTGCCCCCGTCAACACGACGAGGTGTAGCATAGATGACTCTTGCATTACATGGGATCTGTGACCAGCGATAGCTCATCAATCAGACGCTTCGCCCCACCAACCTCATCAATGATGAGGAGTACATAGCGAATGTCGCAGATGATGCTACGCTGATAGTCGGGAAGGTACTTGATATCACCCGCAACCCCCTCCCAGTTGCGATCAAAGTTGATACCGATGAGGTGGCCATACTTATTAAAGACTGGGCTACCGGAGTTACCACCGGTCGTATGGGTAGTGGCACAGAAGTTCACAGGCATCTCATAGCTACCATCAGCCTGCTTCACCGTCCAGCGGCTACCATGACCATAGCTCTGGTTCTGGTAGATCTGCTTGAGACGGTCTGGGACAACGAACTCCCATGAGCTGGGGTTCTCCTTCTCCATTATTCCCCTCAGCGTAGTTGGTACTTTGTACTCAACAGCATCCGAAGGACTATACCCCCTGACCTCCCCATAGGTGAAGCGAAGGGTACTATTAGCATCCGGCCAAAGACTGCTCAAGCCCTCACCCACCGAAGCTCCACCTCCAGCGAGGCTAATGCCAGCTAGGTAATCTCGGCGAGCCTTATCAATCTGTGTATCGAAGGGACGAAGAGCTTCCCTTAGCTCCTTCATACGAGCTCGCACGGAGGAGGCAAACACAGCAACAGGATCTTCACCCAAGGCCTTCTTCTGCTCCTCTTGCGAGAGCTTCATAAAACGAGCATAGCCCTCCTCACTCGTGAAGAATGACTGGGCGAAGAGCGCATCCACATACGCCTCTACACTGCCATACTTATTGACTCCATGCCGTAGAGCGTCAGGCCACTGCTTCGCCTGCTGTACATACTCAGCCAGAACAGCCTTAGCAACCTTGGCATCTACCACAGGAGAATAGTCCTCATTGCAATAGCTATGGAATGCCTTCTCTAGGTCTGTAGGCTTTAGGTCAAGCCCAGGGGCTCGTGTCAGCTCAATGGCTTGGAAGATCCCTTCATCAAGGAGCCAATACTCCCGACGCATCGCTGCACGCTCCTTGATTGCTCCATCTATATCGGTGATGGCCTGCGCATATCGTACACGAGCCTTACTACCCGTCCTACCTTCAGTCGCCCAGTCCTTGACACGCTCCATCGTCTCCTCTGAGAAGGTCATGAAGCCGGAGCGTGATATACCCCAGTTCGCCCCTATGGCTCTCTTATGTCCATTCTGCGAGCGGGCATACTTAGCGGCATACATAATGTTAATCTTGGGATCAGCGAGCATCTCTCGAAGCATCACCTCCTGACGTATGCCTCGCATACGGATACGGATTTGGTTATCAATGTCCCTCCATTCTTGGATCTCATCTGGCAGGGCAAAGTGATTTGTCCTACCGGGGAAGCCCATGATCATCGCAAACGAACCCTTCTCTACACCCGAGGTAGAGATATTGAACCAACGCTTGGGGCGAAGGGGGACATTATCCTTAGAGTAGGCAGCTGGATTGCCATTAGCATCCGCGTAGATACGGAAGATAGAGAAGTCCCCCGTATGGCGTGGATACCTCCAGTTATCCGTATCAGCACCAAACTTCCCAATGGAACTAGGCGGTGCACCCACGAAGCGTATATCTGAATAGACCTTCTTCACAAAGAGTAGGTACTTGTTCCCATTATAGAATGGTTTAATCTCCAACTCCGTCCCTGGATGAGCACGAAGGTATGCCTCTCCGTACTTCTTTCGTGCAAGTCCCTCCAAGTAGCTGGGCGAAAGGAACTCCATCCCATTACCCTTCTTGATCTTCTTCAGCTCACTCTGTACGTAGCTTGTCACATCCTCAATGCGATCAATGAACGTAACCACGACTCCCTTGGCTGGTAACTCATCGGCAAAGCTCTTTGCCCAATACCCATCCTGCAGGTAGTTATGCTCTACACTACTCAGCCGCTGTATCGCATCGTAGCCACAGTGATGGTTCGTCAGCACCAACCCTTGAAACGAAATTACCTCGCCCGTACAGCCACCGTCGAAGCTAACGACGGCATCCTTGAGCGAGGTGCCATTGGGGTTATAGATATCGTATTCTTTGAGTTGGAGTCCTCGTTTCACGAGAGTTGGGTATTGTCCAGCTAGTTGCTCCATGAGCCACATACCTTCGTCAGCTCGGGCTGTTACCCATAAACTCACGGCTGCTAACACAGCAAAGATCGTCTTGCGCATATACAAGTAGTTTTGTTTGATGATGATACAAAGATAGAGAAAAGGAAGTGAGGGTGGACTGACAAGAGAAGGACTAACAAAGGCTCTCTTAATTTCCGTCAGATTTCACCCAAGGGTTGCTTCCTACACTCATCCCATACACAAAGATGGAGAAACACCTCCCCTAACAGTCGTTCGTCAAAGAGCCCGAGAAGGCTATGAGCAACTACCATAACATGCACCTCCCACAAATATCGTACATTCACAATCGTCACTCATCATAGGAAGCATTTAACCGTACGTTACTCATGTACAGCAATCGCACGTTTTTCTATCAACTCCTCCATTATTACTATCAGGGAAGCCAAGGAAAAATAAGGCGAGGAAAGCATCTAAACGATACTGATAGCCAGGGGGCTTTACTTGGGCACACTCAACAAGCTCTCGTCGTACCATTAACATGCTTAGCTCGTAATCACGTTATTATTATAAATTTGTGACCAAGAACCTGTGTGTAGCCCAATAGCACCTCTAAATTAAGTATGGCTATGAGGCACATGCTGGAATAGAAATAGAATGGATACAGAGACCACATACCTATTGCCTAAGGCAGAGGCGACGAAGAGCATTGCCCGTCAATTCGTTGATGAGGTGTTGCCTTGGGGAGACGTCTTTGCTTTTTACGCACCAATGGGTACGGGAAAGACAACCTTCATCAAGGCACTTTGTGAAGTACTAGGTGTTGAGGACGTAATTAATAGCCCAACATTCTCCATCATCAATGAATACAGAGCGGAGCCTTCTGAAGAGCTTATTTACCACTTCGACTGCTACCGCTTAGAGAAGCTCTCAGATGCACTCAGCCTCGGAGCAGACGACTATCTGCAGAGTGGAGCCCTATGCTTCATTGAATGGCCTGAGGTAATAGAGGACATTCTACCCGAAGACACCGTACGTATCTCTCTCGAGGAGCTCGAGGATGGGCAGCGTAAGCTGGTAGCTCGGTATAGAAAAGAGGCAGAGAATCATGAATAATCTCTTCGAAACAGGGCGTGCTCGCCAGCGAGGGAGCATAGAAGTGGTATGCGGGTCAATGTTCAGTGGAAAGACGGAGGAGCTTATTCGCCGTCTACGTAGAGCGAAGATAGCGGGACTACACGTGGAGATATTCAAGCCTAGCATTGACACTAGATACGATGACGTGCAGGTGGTCTCACACGACCACAATACAATCCTCTCAACACCTGTTGACAACTCCTCAAACATCCTATTGCTGGCCTCTGAGGTAGACGTCATCGGCATTGATGAAGCACAGTTCTTTGACGAACGGCTACCCGAGGTGGTAGAGGCTCTAGCAGACCAAGGAATACGAGTAATCATTGCAGGACTTGACCTTGACTTCAAGCGTAAGCCCTTTGGTCCAATGGCAACACTTTGTGCGATTGCAGATTCGGTAGACAAGATTCACGCTATCTGTGTAGAGTGTGGTAGTTGGGCTAACTATTCCTACCGCCTAGTATCGGGCGAGCAACAGGTAATGCTGGGTGAAGCCGCAGAATATAGTCCTCTATGCCGCACTTGCTACCTGAAGCACACACATCCCAATGACTAAATGATAAAACCACTTCTTACCACAATGAACCCATTTAAGACCCTCCTACTCTCATCCTCCCTTCTACTTGGACTCACCATCCCGAGCTGTATCGTTGTTCAGTCCAATGAGACACAGACCATACAGCACGGGACACACAAGCTCATGAGTCCCACGCTCGGAGGGAAGCTCTTTACCTCAGCATGGATGCAGCGCTCTGCGGAGTACAAAGCACTGTGCCAACAGGCCTACAACATTGCTACAGAACGCTTACTTGCGGCCACATCCGACCCTCGCAATAAGGGGAAGCGGTGGGCAATCGTAACAGATATCGACGAGACCATCGTAGACAATAGCGCCAACTCTGTACACCAAGCACTCAAGGGCGAAGACTACAGCCAATCCTCTTGGGATCACTGGTGTGACCTCGGTGAGGCAAAGGCGCTGTCAGGAGCAGTGGCATTCTTCCGCTTGGCTGACTCGCTTGGAGTCTCCATCTACTATATATCTAATCGCGACGAAGTAAATAAGCCAGGCACAAAACGAAACCTCATCGCACTGGGCTTCCCGCAGGTGGATGAAGAGCACTTCATGTTCCGAGATGCGTCACGGCAGTCAGATAAGACAAAGCGACGTAACGAGGTACTCCGTACCCATGAGATCTTGATGCTCCTCGGCGACAACCTAGGAGATTTTGACCACTTCTTCGACGTGCGTGATGAGGCAAAGCGTGACGAAGGTGTAAAGCTCTTCGCCGAAGAGTTTGGGCGTCGTTTTATCATCTTGCCCAACCCCAACTATGGGACATGGGAACCTGCGATGAATGGAGGATACCCTTCGCTTAACGATAAGGATCAGAAGCTCCGTACAATACTTCGCTCACATAAGTAGCCTGTTCCCCCCGAACGCCCACCATCCCCAAAGACCTACTCCCATGCTCACAACACGACAACTAGAGCAAATTGATCGACTCATCAGACGTGAAGTCGTCCCAGCCACAGGCTGTACTGAACCAGCTGCTGTCGCTCTCACCGTAGCCTATGCTGCAGCCATCCTACCTCGGAAGGTTAAGGCTGTTGAGGTTCTACTCAGCCCTAACATGCTAAAGAATGCTATGGGGGTCGGTATCCCTGGCACGGGCATGTTTGGCATCCCCATTGCTATAGCTCTTGGAGTGGTCTTGGCGACGCCCGAGAAGCAGTTGGAGCTACTTGACACTTTCTCTGAAGAGGAGCTGAATAAGGCTAAGCAACTCGTTGCAGAGGATAAGATTTCTGTCCAGCTAAAGGAAGGTGAGCATGTAGACAAGCTTTATGTGGAGGTACTGATAACAGACGAGCAGGGGCATATAGCACGCTCAGTGCTGGCGAAGACCCACACTAGACTAATTACACTGACCCTAGATGGCACCTCTCACCTAGAGCAATATGAGATCGGGCCAAGCCCTTGTGGTTGTGATGAAAAGATGGAAGGGAACGGAGAAACGGAGGAAGACATCGCCCTGACCTTTGACCTCGTCTACGAATATGCCCTTACTGCACCTCTCGAGAGCCTCCACTTCATCTATGAGGCAGCACTACAGAATAAGCGTGCCAGCGAATTCTCGCTCTCGCATAGCTATGGTCATGCCCTAGGGAAGATGCTCCAGAGTGATCTCGGGCTACAATTCTTTGGTGACACACCTCTGACCCAAATGCTATCCTCGACGAGCCTTGCCTGCGATGCACGTATGGATGGAGCACCGGTTACCGTGATGAGTAACTCGGGTAGCGGTAACCAAGGAATCTCCTCCATGCTCCCCGTCTTAACCTTCGCTCAGCGCAGAGGACAAGATGAAGAAACCACGACGAGAGCCATTATGCTTAGTAGCCTCCTCGTAGTGTATATCAAGCAACAACTTGGCCGCCTCTCCTGCCTATGTGGCATGGTGGTCTCAGGGATTGGTACTGCATGTGCGCTCGTCTACCTCCTTGGTGGCACAAAGGAGCAATCAATTGGAGCAGTCAAGAATATGATTGGTAACGTCTCTGGTATGATCTGCGATGGGGCTAAACCCAGCTGTAGCCTTAAAGCTTCGACAGGAGTTAGCTCAGCATTAATCTCTGCTCTCCTAGCTATGGAGGGGCATGTAGTCACAGCTAACGAAGGCATCGTGGATGAGGATATAGATTGCTGTATCCGTAACCTCGCTGACCTCGGTCGTGATGGTATGGCTGAGACTGATCTGAAAGTCCTGAAGATCATGACCAGCAAGGGCAAGCACAGCTAGCTATCTTGGGGACTTGTGAAAGCCCCTCTGTGCTTGCGTTCTCCCTGAATAAAGTTTTTAATTGATGACTAATAGGACGCTTCTTTTTGCGCGCTTATTCTTAATCGGCTCCCTCGCTATGTGGGGCTGTGCCAACCAAGGCTCTCCCGAGGGAGGTCCCTATGATACAGAGCCACCGAGGCTCGTGAGTGCCTCTCCACAGATGAAGGCGACCGAGGTAAAAGACCGACGCTTCGTCCTGCACTTTGATGAATATATCAAGCTCAGCTCCGAGCAGGATAAGATTATTGTTTCCCCCCCACAGCTTCAGCCTGCTCGCATTACCGCTAATGGGAAGAGTGTGACTATCCACCTAGAGGATACGCTCAAAAAGGATGTGACTTATAGCTTCTACTTCGGTGATGCCATCTCTGACAATAACGAGGACAACCCCTTAGAGGACTTTGGCTACCTCGTCTCTACGGGCAAGCATATTGACTCCATGCAGCTCTCGGGGCAAGTTGTGGATGCCTTGACCTATGAGCCTGTGGCAGATTTGCTCGTCGGGGCACACTATACCTCCTCGCTGACGGACAGCACACTCTCTCGAGAACTCTTCCCCTTCGTCTCGAAGACCAACAAAATGGGGCATTTCACCATGCGAGGCCTCCCCGATACGACTTACCAAGTCTTTGCGACGAAGGATAATGACCGAAACTACAAGTACAACGAGAAGAGTGAAGGGCTAGCTTTCAATCGAAACAACTACCGCACCTCACTCCGTGACAGCATGCGTACCGATACCATTCGTATCGACTCCATTGTGCGGCGTGACACACTCCATCGGGATTCACTTGTTACCTATCCTCATACTTATTATTTCCCTAATGATATAGCACTGCGCTACTCGGTACCGACACAGGTACGAGAGGGGGTAGAGCGTCATAGCCGACCCGATAGCCTAATCTGTCGGATTGAGTTCTTGGCTGAGCCCAAGCGAATACCACGTCTTCGCTCGCTGGATCGTCCCATGAAGGCCGACAGCACAATCTACTGGGCGACGGCCAAGGGGCGTGTCGTAGACTATTGGCTCAGAGATAAAGAGTTGATAGCTCAAGACTCCGTGCGCTTCATCCTCACCTACCCGAAGACCGATTCCCTTATGGCCGTACACGAGGTAACGGATACCCTTACCTTCTTGCGACCAAAAGTCCGGACAGAGCGAAAGGCCAAGAAGGGGGAAGTAGAGAAATCACCGCTGCACCTTGCCTTCTCAGCTGCGAAGGGCATCCAAGCTGAGACCCCTAAGGATAGTCTTGTCCTCACGGCGTCTCGTCCGCTCGCCCCGTTCCGTCAAGAGGCTATCCACCTAGAGGCAACCACCGACTCTGTCTACAAGCCTCTCTCCTTCACCCTCCGCCAGGATAGTCTCGACCGATTACGCTATGAAGTACTCTTCGCCCGTGCCTATGGAGGGAAATATCGGATACGAATAGACTCTGCAGCCCTACAGGATCTCTATGGAGCGCCCTCCGATTCTGTTGCCTTTGCCCAGTCGGTACAGGAGGAGAAAGAGCTGGGGCATCTCGTCGTCACACTCCAAGGAGTGAAGGAGCATGCCCTCGTACAGCTCCTCGACAAGAGTGACGCTGTGCTGTCGGCCCAGCTCGCCCATGTTGTCTCCTCACCTACCCCACAGAGAGCTACCGACTCGCTTTCTACTGCGTCAGAGACCACTGACCCTATGCTAGAGACCCTCCTCAAGCAACAGAGGGGGAACGCTCAGACTGCATCAAAGTTCCCTGACACCACACGCCTCGCTCCTCCCGATACTGTACGCCCCGACACCCTTCTCAAGGTCCCCGTAGAGCAGTGTCAGGTTTCCTTCCGTGATCTCAAACCAGGCGACTACTATCTACGTCTCATCATCGACACAGATGAGAGTGGGGACTTTACCCCTGGTGACTATCCCAAGCAAGATCCCGAGGAGGTTTACTATTGCCCTACGACCTTTGCCATCAAAAAGGGATTCACGACCGAGGAGCGCTGGGACATCCATGCGGTATCCCCCTTCTCGGCTAAACCCGAAGCTCTGCGCAAAACCAAGCCAGAGGAGGGGAAGAAGAAGCGAGAGGACAAGAATATCGAGTACTATAAACGCTGGGGTAAAAAGAAGAAATAGAATCCTTGCCACCCCAGCAAGACTTCATCCCTAACTCAGCTAAGGTAGATCCCCTGACTCTAAGCGTACCTGTACCCCCCCGTATAGGTACGTTTTTCTTTTGTCCCAACTGAATCCTTCCTTCTCCCTATCCATCTAGCTCCCTCCTGCATCATGAGGGGATAAAAGCTCCAAGTAGCGGAAGGTAAGATCACCCTTCATCACCTACCCCAAGCCCCTCGACCACCACCAATACAATCCTCTATACCACAATCATTTACCCACGGACAAAAACACACGACAATAAGTTACCACAACTCGCTGAAACAAGTTACCATAACTCGTCTCAGAGACTTACCATAACTCATCGGAGCGAGTTACCACAACTTATTCTGACGACTTATGGCAACTCGTTGACCGCTCTATTTCAACACAGTATAACCACCTCTATATCAACTATAATCTAGGCAACCTAGGAGCGATATACATCACCGACCCTAGCAGATGGTAACCATGCTCATATCCCGTGGTGACTCCATGAGGTTAAAGGACGTAGACTTCAGAGGTATTCGCTCTAAAGCTCTGTGAGGATTGGGGGAGATTTGAGGCAAACATAGGTAGCCCTTCGAGTAAACAGGCTATATTTGTGAAGAGAAAATCTTTTCACGTCAGTACGATACACTTCATGATAACTAGGCTCTTCCCCTTGATGGCTGTTACCCTAGCCCTCGCCACCAGTTGTGGTAGCTCAAAAGGAAACACGTCAATCACACCCTCTACCCCACACAAAACAGCAGATGTAGCCTCTATACAAGCGTATTTCAGGGCATCTCTTGCTAGCCCAAGACAGACCTTACCCAGCCCTCCGAGTGGGATAATTGCGTCATCACAGCTGGAGGCTGCACGTAAGACGCTTTGGGCGGAGTGGCAAAAGGCGAATCAAGCAACAAAGGGAAATAAACTCCCAACACCCTCGCCAATCGCTCCTCAAATGTCCAGCTCTGTATGGACGCTCCCTGATGAGACGGGGACAGAGGGCACCTTCACCGCTCACATGCCCTTCTACTATGGCTATAAGGGTGAACGCCCCAGTTCGGGCTATCCTCTTTTCCTCTATCTACACGGCTCAGGGGCAAAGGACGCAGAATGGCAGAACGGTAAAGCCTTTGCGGGGCATTTTAAGGATGGGCCTTCAATGTACTTTGTTCCTCAGATCCCGAATGAGGGTTCACTCTACCGCTGGTGGCAACGCTCTAAGCTTGAGGCTTGGGAGACACTCCTTCGTGAGGCATTCCTCACAGGGCAAATTGACCCCTTGCGGATCTACTTCTTCGGAATCTCAGAGGGTGGATATGGCTCTCAACGCTTGGCATCGTATTATGCTGACTATCTAGCTGGTGCAGGGCCTATGGCAGGGGGAGAACCCCTGATCAACGCACCAGTGGAGAACTGCCAGCATATCGCCTTCACGCTACGCACAGGGATGCAAGACCGGATGTTTCATCGTGATGAACTCACCCGTATCACAAAAGAAGCATTCGAGGCACAGCAACGGTTATTTCCTAATGACTATCAGCATTGGATCGAGCTTATCCCAGGGCAGGGACATGCAATACCCTACGAACCGACCACACCCTGGCTCTTGGGCTATAAGCGCAATCCTCAGCCCAAGAGCGTTCATTGGGAGGACTTCCCCGTGGATGGTATATACCGCCGAGGCTTCTACAACCTAGAGCCCCTTGTGCGCCCTCAGGGGACAGAGCGAGTCTACTATGAAGAGGAAATCGAGGGCAATACCATCACCCTCCAGATTCGTTCTGTACAGTACAAGCCAACGCAGTACAGCCCTCATTGGAGCTTCCCCATGCGCTATGACAAGGCCTATGCACCTATAACCGGGGGGAAGCTACGCCTCTACCTCAGCGAGGAGCTCATCAATCTCTCCCAGCCTATCCGTGTAGTACTAAATGGGAAAGAGGTCTACAACGCTCGAGCATCTGCTCATTGGCAAGCCCTCGCTACCAGCTGTGTAGCGTTCGGTGATCCACTACGTCTCTTCCCCATCGCTCTTGAGCTTAGCTACTAACTCATCCCCCAGCTCATCAGCGCCTCCCCACCCAAAAGGTGAGATACAAGTGGCTCCAGTCGGTATCTAGACATCTTGGGCTAAAGCGACAGAAAGCTAAGACACCTCTAGCCTCTCAGCATCAAGAGTGTAGGGAGACAGCCAGATATGGGCTTTTGTATTTGCTTATTAGGCAAAGTATTCGTAATTTTGCGCACTCATCAAGAGTTACATAGCTGGTATCCAAGCAAACGATAACAACAAAAGATAAGACAAAGAATTATGATCGTAGTTCCAGTAAAAGAGGGCGAAAACATCGAAAAGGCTCTAAGAAGGTTCAAAAGAAAGTTTGAGAAGACTGGTGCTGTACGCGCTCTGCGTGCACGTCAGGCATTCATCAAGCCCTCTGTAGCACGCCGCAAGAAGATGGAGAAAGCCGTCTACGTCAAGCAGCTACAGCAGTCCGAAGAGCAATAGTAGTAACATGCCTCTATGGGCATGTCAGCCGTTTCGTATCTAGCACTCTCCCTTCCTTCTCCCTACCGAGATAAGTGAGCGTATAGTACAAGCCCTTCCTTACGTGGCTACCCCATCATAGGCTATAACCATAGCCATTTAGATATAAAGACTGCGCCCTGAGCATATACGCTGGGGCGCAGTCTTTGTTTGATATAGCTCCCCAAGACTAGTGGGCAAGGTCGTGAGGAGCAATTGTCACACCTCCCTTTTGCAAGGAGCAAAGAGCGAATGAACAAAGCTCTGGTAACCCCATTTTCTGACTGAAGACCACTTTCCCCTCTTTGCTAGGAAAGTTCATGATATCTTACTACCTTTGGCATACACAAGTACAACTACAAACGACTAAGTACATAGACAACATGAAGACAACTCCATTCACGGCCATTCACAAGGCACTAGGAGCAAAGATGCACGAGTTCGCAGGCTATGACATGCCTATCGAGTACAGCACAGGGATCATCGATGAGCACATGACAGTTGTCAAGGGCGTTGGCGTCTTTGACGTGTCCCACATGGGTGAGTTCTGGGTCAAAGGGCCAAAAGCATTACAATTCGTACAAGACATAACTAGCAACGATGCAGCCAAGCTAAAGGTCGGAGATATCCAGTACACCTGCTTCCCCAATGCTGAGGGAGGCATCGTTGATGACCTGCTCGTCTATCACTATGAGGAAGAGAAATATCTACTGGTAGTCAATGCTGCGAATATCGATAAAGACTGGGCATGGTGCCAGGCACACAATGCCGTAGGGGCAGAGCTAGAGAATAGCTCAGACAATGTGGCGCAGCTCGCCATACAAGGACCTCTCGCTACACAGGTACTGCAACGCCTCACCTCGGTTAATCTTTCAGAGATCCCTTACTATACCTTCAAGGTCGGTGAGTTCGCTGGTTGCCCAGACGTTATCTTATCCAACACAGGTTACACAGGTGCTGGAGGCTTCGAACTCTACTTCTATCCCCAGTATGGAGAGAAGATATGGAATGCGATCTTCGAAGCAGGTAAACCTGAGGGTATTCGCCCCATAGGTCTTGGAGCACGTGACACGCTCCGTCTAGAGATGGGCTTTTGTCTCTATGGCAACGACATCACAGACAAGACGTCTCCACTAGAGGCTGGTCTGGGATGGATCACCAAGTTCAAAGACGATAAGAACTTCCCCAGCAAGGCATTCCTAGAGCAACAGAAGGCAGAAGGAGTCACACGCAAGCTCATTGCATTCCGCCTCAAAGACAAGGGCATCCCTCGTTCGCACTACGAGATAGCAGATGCTGAAGGGAATGTGATAGGAGAAGTGACCTCTGGCACTATGTCTCCCACGCTCAAGGTCGGTATCGGTATGGGCTATGTCAAGAAAGAGTTTGCCACACTCGGCACTCCCATCTACATCATGGTACGAGGTCGAGGTCTAGCAGCTGAGGTTGTCAAACCACCAATGCGCTCTGCCGAATAACAAGGCGTTATCATTATACTAAACAGGATAGAAACTTTCCCTGCAGGAGTAACCTCCTGCAGGGGAAGTGCCATTTTAGGGGAGTGCTCCGTACCTCAAATCAAAGTCTCTGACCTATCGTTAAGACTGTGCCCCATTCATCTATCCCTATTAAATTCGTCTTACAGCACTAAAGCTAAGCCTTCAGCATATCTTTGTGGATTCGTCTCAATAGCCCCTTCTGCATAGTACCCAAACCATGACTTTTTGTATCTTTGCGTGATAGCGTTAGTTGCACAATGCCTCATCGGAGGCACTAGACTACGCTTTTTACCCAAGGTTTAAGAATAATATATAGCTATAGATATGAAGATACTCAAACTTTTTACCGTTGGGGCCCTACTCCTCGCAGGGATATCCTCAACACTATCTGCACAGGAGCTGGGACAGCTCCACTATCGTGTGGAGGCAGGTGCAACCCTCTCTAAAATCTCCTCACTCGGTCTAGACCACCTAGGTGACAGAGGTACGGGATTGGTAAACTTCCGAGTTGGGGGTAGCCTAGTGATGCCCTTCGAGCACACAGCTTTCTCTTTTGCTCCTGGGCTGTATCTCATCGGACGTGGTGAAAAGCAGAGCGATGACCGCTCAGGAGGAAGACGTCCACTAGCGAAGCTTGAGACTTATGCTCTACAGATCCCACTTGATCTCTCCTTCCGCCTGATAACCTTTGCAGAAGACCACCGCATCTTCTTCAACCTTGGTCCCTACTTTGCCTATGCTGTAAGCTCCAAGCTAACACGTGGTGGCGAGGTCGTCTCTGAGAACCCAAAAGCTAAGGCGTACACCAAGAGCTACGATATGCTCTCCAATGGTCATATCAAGAGGTTTGAGTTTGGCCTCCAAGCTAGCGCAATGTACCAATGGAAGCAGCTCTATCTACGCGGTGGTATCGAAGCTAGTGCCTTCAATCAGCTGAAGCTATGGGTGCCGGGTAGTGTCGCTAAGGGCGGATCTGCCTCACGCTACATCATGAGCTACATCACCCTCGGCTACGAGTTTTAGGAGACACTCATACTCTACTTCTCCCGTTGTAAAGCGATAGAGATAAGAGACAGTAACAAACCACCCGATGAGTCTTTTAGTGAGACTCATCGGGTGGTTTTCTTTTGAACTTCCCTCCCAACTAAATAGTGAATCAACCCTTCCTTGGAGAGCTTTACCTAGCCCCCTATCACTGAAGCAGAACTTTTACCACATGACAAGTAGAGCACACCAAATTGAGGTAATAAGCAAGCCCCTATCTCTTTTTAGCTAGAGATAGGGGCTTACTTGTCTATAGGTAGTTATCCAGAATTGTACTGTTTGAAATATTTCATCCAAGCGTACTACAAATGCTGGCTATATATCCACCTCAAAGTAGAAGGGCTCATTCGTGGGATCTGCTACCGAACTCATTTTCTTTACCGTCTTATTCGGTATTGGATCGATCGAGAACGGAGAGTAGTAAAGGATATTCTCTAGATACCACTCAATTGCTCGGCGAGAGTAAAAGTACCCATCTCCATCCTGGATAATACGAGTAATATGGACCTGATTAGGCTGTCCATAAACACTGGTATAGTCTAAGTAATAAGTCCTATAGAATGTCTTATTATTTGGATTTGGCTCAGGGTAAGCGTACAGAGTAACCTGTGGTAGACGAGATCTTCCCCATCTCCCCATATCTGCCATAAACCAAAATGAAGCTGGATAGCTGTCTTGTTTCTGAATCTCCACCAAGGTCTTAAACATCTCGTGAGCCTCACTATTTGATTTATCTTCCTCGAAGGAAGCTCTCAATGAACCCTCAGTAAGGTCATACGTACCAGAGAAGACTGTAAGCGTCTGCTTCCCGTCAAGAGTCTTCACTGTTCTCTTGTCTTCACTAAGTTCAAAGCCCTCAAACTTCTGTCCCCCTATCTCTAGAGGTGTAATGAGTTTGATTCCCTTGTCCGTATAATAGAAGGGAATATTCTCCTTGACAGACTTGGTGGTCTTATCTTCAGCCTTCGTATAACGTACCCATAGCTGGCGTGCATAACCAAAGATTGAGATGGAAACCTCTTTCCCCCCAAGCTGTAGAGGCGAAAGAGCTTTTCCTTTTAGAGCCTCTTTTATCTCCTGAGTTTTGCTTAGGTAGGTAGCATGATTCGCTTTCAGGCGAGTAAGTTGCATCTTGTTCCCCGTACGGCACCCCTTGAGGTAGATGACATTCTTATCCTCACTGACTTTCTCAACGATAAACTCAAAGTCACCATTATAGCCATTGGGAAGCCCCCAGTTTGGGTTGGAGTAATAGTGCAGAGGCCTGCTGAAAGTATCAAACGTGAGGCGAAGCCCCGAGTTATGCGAGAAATGATAATTTGAGGTAAACTCCGTCTGGTATATCTGCTTTGTACCAGCCCCTGGGTTCTTAGGGTCATTGGGCACAGTTACCGTCTCGCCATATTCCTCTGATGCAACTACCACATCCTTGTCTGACGTAAACTTCATAGAGAGATTGATTCCTCCATGATTCCCTTCATCGGGGATAAGGACGAGCGACCAACCATGCTGACTAGAGCGTAGGATATTGGAGACATCCTTCTCCTCTTGGGTCATCGCTGTCGAGGCATAGTTGCCACCACTAGGCATCTCCTCGTACTGACTACATGCGCCAAGACCGAGAGCTAGGGCCAGAGACCATATATAATGATTGTAACGCATAGTTATTAGTATCCTGTTGGGTATTGGGTAAAGTCCATGTAAGGAATCTTGTAGAGTTTCTCAAGCGCCTTCTGGCGAATAGCGTCGAGATCAGTACTGTACTCATCACGAATATACTGCTTCATGATGGAGAGCTTCTGTAGGATGATTTCCTTACCTGTGTACTTAGCATCGGGGCGTATCTTCTCATTCGCAGACTTCAGTAGCTCTGCCCACTCCTCATCTGTACGTAGCACATAAGTAGCAAAGAGCTCAGCAAAGTCTTCGTCAGCATCAGTACTGGCATAATCACTCACAAAGCCAGCATGTAGAGACTTAAGCCCCTTTCGGTACCAATAAGAGAAGGCATCCTGTTTCTGATAGTCAAGAGCTGACAGCTTATCAAACTCAGGTGGATAAGCTCGCTCTTCATGGAGCGTGTGAGCAGACTCATGAAAGAGTGTGCTGATATAGCTCTCACGCATCTGATACTCCTGCTTCGTTATAAGTTCCTTAATGCGCTTATTGTACTTCGTAGTCTCATGCTCCTCAGCTGTATACTCTCGGGTGAGTCGCTCTCTTAAAGCCTGCTTTTGTTCATCAGTAAGGCCTGTCCCTGTATCAGCCTTGGCCTTCTCATCTTGCTTCTTGACCTCTTCTTCAACCCGCTCCTTTACTTCAGTGTCGATATTCCGCTCAGCAAGCTCTCTAACTCTCTCAATCCTAGCCACACTGGTATCTAGCTCATTGATATTATACATCCAGATCATTCCCTGCGGGGCAGCGCCAGCCATACGTCTATCTAGAGAATAACCAGATGAGCCAAAGAGATTAACATACTTAACTGTATGCCTCTGGGCATAACCCTCTGGAGCAGCTTCTCTGTAGGTATCAAAGAAGACAAAGTCGATGAGATTGAGGAACTCTACAGCCTTCTCCTCCTTTACTGGAGCCAATCGGTATCGTCGGTCGGTGAGCTTATCGTCGTAGCGATAGTCAATGCTGACATTATACTTCTGAGCAAAAGCCTTCTGTATATATTTATCTAGTCTCGTCAGTAAGCCGACATCCTCAGGATCAATGACCTTACGATCTGATTTGACCCTGTCGATGTCAGAGCTACATGCACTGAGAGCTCCAAGTGCACAAGCAACGATGAACGGAAATACTAGCTTCTTCATAGCTATTTATATTGATTACTTCCTGGGGTTCTGAACAATGCGTCCCTTAACAGCCTGTTGTGGTAGAGCGATGGCTTGACGAGCATCACGACTCTCAAGCTGACCCGCGAATATGTAGTTGCTATTCTTGTTGATGCGACGATAGACAGTAATACCGTATCGCTTGACATCCTGCCAGCGTAGTCCCTCGTGTATGGTTAGGATACGACGACACTGCAACACATGATGGAGGAGAGCCTCCTCTACACCTGTAATGGCGAAGTGAGGATTGAGCTTTTTCTTCAATGTCGGCAGAGTCTTGCTGTCATAGTTTATCTTGTTGTAGAAAGTGACAATCTCGTCCTTCGTGAAGGTTTTCTTGCGAGGGTTGCTTGGATCATTCCCATCGTTGAGGTAGCGAGAGGTCCAGAGATTGAGATCTGCTATCCCTTCATCATACTTCTTCTGAAGAATACGCGCCTCAGCCCGGACAAGGAGAGTCTCATCAGTAGTAAGTGGAGTATCCATCGTCTGGTAAGAACTACTAGGGAAGGTGGGGAACTTTGGTTGCACCGTCTTATTGATATTCCCCTCTACGTAGACGAATGGAGCAAAGAGGTATGCATCATCCTTACCCCATATATTCTGTGTAGAGAGGGTCTCATTTTGGGTGAGTTCCTTAGCGTGTGTGAAGCGAGAATTATAGTAGTTCGTACCATTAGTGATCTGCCAGTGGAAGGTGCTGTAAGTCGAGACGGACAGCAGATTAGCTGGCAACTTTGTATCATAGTATGCCAAACCATAGGCTTGATCCGTACGGGGAATCGTACGGAAGGCACTCCAATCTCGCAACACAAGAGCGGGGTTACTTCCTAGCACTTTCGTGGCATATTCCTCCGCCTTTGCCCAATTCTGATAATAGAGATAGAAACGAGCTGCAAAGGCGTATGCCGAGGTTGTACCAAAGTGGAACTTCTTCAGATCCTCACTATAGTTAGAGGGATACCGCTCTAGGAGTGCAATCCCAGCTGTCAAGTCACTAGCAATATGCTGGTAGGTCTCAGCTAGAGTACCACGAGGATAGTCTGGTTGCAGACTCACTACTCGCTCTGCGACATAAGGGATACCTAAATCCTTAGAGCTTGTCTGGGGATCATACGGTAGGCAGAAGACATTGGCAAGCTGAAAGTGTGCCCAAGCTCGTGCAACCAAGGCTTCACCCTTGCTCACCATGGAGACGTCATCAGTTAATCCTAAGGAGGCTACCCGTTGTATGACCTCATTCGACATGGCGACAGCATAGTAACAGCCCTTCCAAATCTTATAAGGGGCATCATACAGGTCATCTGCATTACGGATAGGCTTCCAATAGGCTGCGTCCTCCACGAAGGTACTTGTATTAGGGTTATTCACCCCATCATCTAGGATGTTGTCCGAGGACAGCTCCGAGAGGTAACTAATCGAGGAGGTAGGATATGCCCCGATAAGCAGTTTCTGCACCTGCGTTGGGGTAGCTGGATCTACAAGGTTTGAGTCAGGGTTCTCACTCAGGAAGGCATTACACGAACTCAACAAGGGAAGAGCGAGTGCAAGCGTGATACTCAGTGGGAGAAATCGTAGCTTCATAATTCTCTCGTATTATGATAATGACTAGATACCTACAGTGCAGGTGAAGATGATCGAATGGGGCTCGTAGTCGTAGCTGTAGGGTAGAGCACCATTGAGCTTCTTATCCGAGTAGATCAGGAAAAGGTTGGAGGCCTGTAACTTCAGATCCACTGAGGAGAGGAAGGTCTTCTCTAGTAGAGTCTTTGGGAGGCTATAGCCCAAGGTTACGTCTCGTAGCTGAATGAAGTCACAGCGTGCGATACGTACATCTGAGTTGTTGTAGGTAGTATAGGCATTGCTCAGGTTAGGATTCTTCTCACGCTGAGCTGAGGTGGGGATGCTAGGTACATTTGTACGCTCCTCGTCACCAGCCTTAATCCATCGGCGGTTGAACTCATGCCCTAGAGCATTGTAGTCACCATAGGTTGTACCAAACTGACTTGGTAGACGTTTCACTGCTCCGAAAGAATAGAGCACGTAGACACTGAGACTAAAGTTCTTCCAACGGAAAGCATTGTTTAATGCTCCCTGGTCAATAGGGCGTCTCGTACCAGAGTGCTTGAGATAGTCGAGGTTCGTCGTAGCACTATAGTTGATATTATCTCGCTCAATACGCCCCTCTGCATTATAGAACTGAGGGAAGCCCTCTGACGATAGTTTATAGAAGGGGATAGAGAAGATCGAATGTAGAGGGTAGCCTTCACGTGCAGCACCAGAGGAGCTCACGAGAGTAGAGACGTCAGGACGGGAGTTGAGCTTTGTTATCTTATTCGTGTTGCGTGAGTAGGATAACGTGCTCGTCCAAGAGAAATCCTTCGTCTGAATGTTCTGAGTCGTCAGAGAGATCTCAACGCCCTTCGCTGTCATAGAAGCGACGTTCCCATAGAGTTTAAAGAATCCCCCTGTACCCTGATTATAGGATATATCTACGAGATCACGACCAAGACGTGAGAAGACATTGAGCGAAGCTGAGATACGATCATCAAGGAAACCAACATTGATATTCCAGTTCAACTCATACATCTTTTCGTAGGTCAGGTCATGGTTCGCAGGCTGGTCCATGTAGAGCTCTGTCTCATTGATACCATTGGGTCGGAAAGGGAGATAGGGCTTGATGCGCTGGTCAGTATTGTAGACGAAAGGCATTGTTGCCGTCATCCCATAAGAGAGCTTCGTAGTAAGTGAAGACAGGGGCTTCAGATGCTGAAAGAAGGACTCACTCATGACATTCCATCCAAGAGCAACATTCCAGGTAGGCATCCAGCGGGCGATAGTGGACTTCCCATATCTATTCGTACCCTCGTAGCGGAATGAGCCATCTAAAGTATAGCGACCGAGGAAGGTGTAGGATGCACTACCCAAGAAGGCCACATTTCGGTCAATCGTTGTGGAGCGTGTGTAGTAGTTCTCCTCACGGTTGCGTAGCCATTGGAAGATCAACGGGTCATAAGTTTGTAGTTGACCGAGCTCGAAGTTCACCCCATACTCGTTGTGCCAGCCATTTCTCTGCATCTGGTCATAGAGGTCAGATCCAACAGTAGCGGTAACAATATGCTTCCCTGCATCGAAACTATCGGAGTAGGTAGCACGTGCCATCAAGTCAACCCTACGAGAGAGGTAATCCTGGACTGTGCGGTAACCTCCAGACGGCATGACCACTCGAGGTAGAGCATAGACATCCTCGGCTGGCTTGTAGAGATAGGGGTTGTTGTTACGGATAATACGCTTATCCATGGCGCGGAAGCGTTGAGCAACATTAGAATACTCGGTACGAGTGAATTCATACTCCGCACTTTGGACCTGAAGAGAGGCGACAAGGGACGCCCTAAACTGACGAATAGGATTCCACGCGAGTGAGGCCTGGAAGCGGAGATTGATATCATCATCATCACGATAATTCTGCTTCAGCTCATTCTTAACGTTGTAGGGAGTGTACTTGTATCGGTAGTACGTATTTGGATCCAGCGTACGAGATAGGGTCTTTGCCTGTCCAAGTGCAGTGAAATCATTCCCTCCATGGTACTGTCCATAGGAGGCATTCACACCGATTCCGAGAGACCAATGCTTAAGGGGCTTGAAGGTCGCATTCAGCGTAAAGAAGTAATCCCTTGAGTGCGTCTCCCTCTCCCACCCTGGGTCCAACGTAATCCCAAGTGATGCATAATAAGAGGCTTTCTGACTACCAGAAGATAGCGAGATAATATGCTGCTGCTTGATTGTGTTTTGGAAGAGCTCCTTGAACCAGTCCGTATTCCTCAGCTCGGCTTGCCTCAAATAGGCAAGCTGACCCGCCCTGGTATTATCTTGGATAAACTGCCCATTGTCATACTTAATCGAGTTATCGTACATCAGTCCATAAACTCCATAAGTATCTTTATACAGCACATTCTCTGGTGTCAATGTCCCCCCTTCTACAAGCTCCTTCATTACCGACAGGTGATCCTGCGAATTGAGGATATTAAACTCCCGATATGAAGGGCGGAAGCGATACGTGAACTGTGAGGTGTAGTTGAGGTGGTTTGTGCCCTGACCTGCATGGCGTGTACGTACAGAAATTACCCCCCCGGTGGCCTGGTTCCCATAGAGAGCCGTAGCAGAGGCATCTGTAATGACAGTAAATCCCTCGATGTCACGCTCAGAGAGGCCTGGTAGGGCTGCAGCTATGAGACGATGAGCATCAGGGGACGCAAGGTCTGCAGTATTGAAGACACTGTCTTGCTTATACACAACACCATCGATGACCCAGAGTGGATAGTACTTGGTGTTAATCGAAGTAGTCTGGCGCATGGTTGTCACAGCCATGTTCTTCTTCTCTGCATCCTCTAGCGTAATCTCTAGAGGCTTATCGGTTGCGACAGCTTCTGCTGTTTTCTTCCCTGTAAGAGTGAAGACGAGGACAGACTTTACTGGAACCTCGAGAGCAAACTTTCCGTCTGCATTTGTCGTCGTGTGCCGTGAGTTGTCCAGCTTGACAGTGACCGAGACCTTAGGCAGGGGTAGCCCATTGGAGTCTCGCACTATACCACTTACCTGGAGTGTCTGAGCACAGACGGGCGCCACAGAGATAACCAAGAGCACAAGGCTCAAGATAAAGTGACGTAATCTAATTACCATAATCGATAAGATACGTTTACTGGTTAGTGCTTAGTTGCTAGGCAAATGTAGAGAAAACATTTTATAGAGCCTAGCGAAATTTTTCCATTCTGACTTCGTTAATTTATTAAAAAACCTTACCGCCTTTGATGCAACACCTTAACCATCTCATCAGATGTATACATTTTTTAAAAAGGCACATCCATTTTACAGCCCAGAATCCATTGTTTTGACATAATCCATCTCTTTTTCTTCCAATTTCCCCTTTTCCTTTCTTTTTTACCACCTGCCTCCTCCATTGATACCCTCCTCTATCCAAGGTTAAGGCATGTGCTTATTCTCTGTTCATGCTGTCTATTCCTTGCTATGTATAAGGAAGGGGATTCCTCTGTTCCAACGGGGTGTAATACACGTGCCAGACCTCGCTATAAACACATACAGATCGTCCATTCCACTTGACAATATGACTGTATCTATCTATATGGCAGAGGCTTCACTTAACACAAAGTCACTATATTTGTAGAAATATTTGAGGGAAGACTGCCCTTAAGTAATGACTTTCAGAAAGAATCATAACAAACAAAGAATGAAGAAATTCCTTTTACTTGCCTTCGGGCTCCTAGCATGTGTACAGCTGTCCTTCGCACAGAAGATGATCGAGGCTGTGTATCTAAAGAATGGTAGCGTCATCTACGGGACCATCATTGAGCAGATACAGGGTGAGAGCGTTCGAATCAAGTCACGTGATGGATCTATCTTCCTCTTCCGCGCAAGTGAGATTGATCGTGTCACTCGCGAACGTGCGCCTCAAACAGAGAGGGAGATCGTTTACCTCGACCGTAGCTATCCTCTCCTAGCTGCGCACATAGAGCTTGGGATGACCGGCTTTGGCAAGGACAAGCGTTTCGAGCTACTCCCTTCCGTAGGTGCCTACATCAACCGTTACCTCTACCTCGGTGCGGGTGTCGGGCTAAACTTCTCTAACTGGGAATATGCTCCTGGCAGCAAGAGCTTCTGGCTTCTACCCATCTACGCACATGGTCGTGGTATACTTCCCCTTGGTTCACGCTGGTTCACTCCTTTTGCTGATCTGAAGCTCGGTTATAGCGCAGGGCTTACCAGCTCCAGCCTCAGCGGAATCTACTACTTCTCCGGTGTCGGGGTCATCGTGGATAAGTACACTCTAAGTCTAGGCTATGGCATACAGTCTGTCAAGATTGGTCAGCTCAATGGCGCTACGACAACGGCAAATATGAGTGGAGTCTCCATCAAGCTGGGGATGACCTTCTAGCACTCATTCATCAGCAATCGCCTAGTTACCCTTGCCTTTGATACTGAGTCATCTCACAAAGCACTAGGCATAAAACTAGGCATCCGTAAAGAAGCCCCTCACCGAAGAGCCTTATGCTCCTCGATGGGGGGCTTCCCTTTTTCTAAAAACATGTATTCGGCATAAGCTCTCTCTGAAAAAAACTGATGAACCCATACCGAACTCACATTGAGCGAAATACAAGGATTACAAAAATGAGGTGCAACGAGTTACCATAAGTCGCTAAAAAGAGTTGTGGCAACTCGCTCAAACGAGTTACGGTAAGTCGTCGAAGAGAGTTACGGTAACTCGTTTCGACGACTTATAGTAACTTGTTTTTCACCCCTCACAACCCCTGTATTTATGGGCATTCGCAAGGGGTGACCATCTACAAAAGAAAGAGAAGAGCTAAAAGAGAAATAAGCGACCACTTCCTATAAATGGAACTCTCGGCTCTGAGGATTTATGGGAGAAGGGGATAGGAATAAGGAATAAGGGAAGCCCCTACCCAGTAGCTTATAACTCTTTGGTAAGGGCTTCCCTTTGTTCTACATCCCTACTAGTGAAGGAACATTATAGTATCTTTGTCTTTGCAACATTTTTGACAAAGACGATCAATTATGAGAAAATATATTGCCTATATCGCTACGCTCTGCCTCCTCATCTCCTACAATGGGGTAGCACAGCGTAACAATGTACGTGCCGCTGATCGCCTACTACAGAGCGACAATCCCAATTATTCCGAGATCCGTAGACTCCTCAAAGAGGCCACCAGCCACGAAGAGACCAAGAGTGATCCATACACCTATTACATGGTTGGGCTAGTAGACCACAACCTCTACCGCAGTGAGTTTCGCAAACTCGTTACCCCAGGCCTGTCTGGTGACACCGCTCGGATGTTTCGTTCCGTAGTAGCCGAGATAGACGGATGGGTCGTAGCCGACAGCCTAGAGCGGCGCACAGACAAAGATGGTCGGATCAACATTAAATACCTCAGGAAGATACAAGACTACCTTAAAGAGGATGGAGAACGCATGTACAGCGCAGGACTCTTTTGGCTTGACCGTAAGGATTACAAAGAGGCCGTACGCTCATTCACAGCAGCCTTAACAGCCCAGCGTATCTGCCAACCCGTTGGGATCAATAAGCTCCCAGCAGACTCTACAACGGCAAACCTCGCTTACTATGCACTGATCTCTGCCTACACAGGCAAGCTCTACCCCGAGGTCATCAACCTAAGCAATAGCTATCTAGATCGTACAGCAAACCAAAATGAGGCCTATCAGCTGATTGCCCGTAGCTACCTAGCCCTAGGCGATACAACGGGTGCAGTACCTATCCTAGAGCGTGGAGCAAAGCTATTCCCCGAGACGACATTCTTCTTCGGCACGATGATCTCTATCTATCAAGCCCAAGGAAAGTACGACCAAGCTGTTGCCCTCATTGATAAGGCTCTAGAGGTCGCCCCAATGAACCCGAACCTACTCGTACTGCGTGGGAACGTCTACTTCCTAGCCAAGGACTGGACACATGCTACCGAAATCTACAAGAAGGTACTCCAGCATGATCCCAATAACTACGACGCACTCTTCAACCTCGGTCAGGTCTACTACAATAATGCAGTCTCTCTCCTAGCCAATCCTCTTGCCACCAAACTCGATGAACATAAGGCAAAGGAATACTTCCGCCAGTCACTCCCTCACCTAGAGGCAGCCTACAAGCTCTCTCCTGACCAAGTGAGAGAACTTCTTGGCAACGTATATTATCGTCTTGGGCTGGAGAAGCGATACGAAGAACTTCACAACGAAGCAAAGAAATGAACCCATCATCCGTAGCATCCATAGCCCAAGAGGTGCGCTCTGCGCTCCTGGAGCGATTCCTTCGCTACGTAGGGATTGATACACAGAGCGACCCCAAAAGCTCAACTTATCCCTCCACGCAGAAGCAATTCAACCTGCTTCAGCTCCTACATGATGAACTCCTAGCCCTTGGTGTTCCGCTTGTCAAGCTAGATCCTCGGGGCTACGTACTGGCACAAATCCCTGCAACGATAGGCTACGAGGACCGCCCTGCTCTGGGGTTAATTGCCCATGTCGATACAAGTCCAGACTTCTCTGGAGACAATGTTTCCCCTCAAATAATTGAGGATTACGCTGGAGAAACGATTGCTCTCGGTGAGCACGCAGAGCTAACAACACGCGAGTTTCCAGAGCTCATGGAGCTACTCGGGCATACACTTATTACCACGGATGGTACGACGCTCCTCGGTGCAGACGACAAGGCTGGAGTAGCCGAAATCATGGAGGCGGTACGCTACATCATGTCACACCCCGACCTACCACATGGCAAGATATGCATAGGCTTTACTCCTGATGAAGAGATTGGGGCGGGCGTGGACTACTTCGATGTGGAGGCCTTCGGCGCAGACTTTGCATTCACCGTAGATGGGGGGAGAGAAGGAGAACTAGAGTATGAGAACTTCAATGCTGCCACCGCTAGAGTACGGGCCACAGGTCGCAGTATTCATCCTGGATATGCTAAGGGGAAACTCATCAACGCAATCGAGGTCATCTATTTGCTACACGCTTCACTTCCTCATCTTGCACGTCCAGAGTTCACAGACGGCTACGAAGGCTTCTACCACCTAACACACTTCCACGGAGATGTAGAGCAGGCAGAGGCGGAATATATCATCAGAGATCACAAGAGGGAACTCTTTGAGGCGAAGAAAGCTCATCTAGAGCATATCGCCACCGAGATCAATACAGCCTATCAGCGTGAGGTCATCAGTGTAGAAATCGCCGACAGCTACTATAATATGTATGACAAGGTCGCTAAGCATACCGACATGATTGATCGGGCGAAGGCTGCGATGGAGCGTGCAGGAGTAGTCCCCCGCATCACGCCAATACGAGGAGGTACAGACGGAGCAAGACTATCCTATATGGGACTACCCTGCCCTAATCTCTTCACAGGTGGGGCGAACTTCCACGGGAAATATGAATATGCTTCTCTCGACACGATGTGTCGTGCTGTAGAGACACTCATCTACCTAGTTACCGAGGCATAGTGAAGACCCAGAAAAGACGCATCGCTGTGTTAGGCTCTACTGGGTCAATTGGCACACAAGCACTAGATATCCTTCGAAGCAATCAGGCAGACCTTGAGGCTACGGTACTTGTCGCCCGAAGTAGCACAGAGCTACTCATCAAGCAAGCCCTAGAGTTTCGACCTAAGGCAGTCGTCATTGCGGACGAAACGCTCTATAGAGTCGTACATGAGGCTCTTCACCCTCTAGGGATAGAGGTCCATGCTGGTGCTAATGCAATTGAGAAGGTCGTCCAAAGGGAGGATGTAGACCTTGTGCTGACTGCTATGGTAGGCTACGCAGGTCTTTGCCCTACCCTATCTGCTATACGAGCAGGTAAGACCATTGCCCTTGCAAACAAAGAGACGCTCGTTGTAGCAGGCGAGATGATTATCCAAGAGGCTAAGGCTCATGGAGCAGAAATCATCCCCGTAGACTCGGAGCACTCTGCCATCTATCAATGCCTCATTGGGGAAGAACAGAGGGATGGGAAAAAGCCTCTCCTCGAAAAGATTCTCCTCACAGCCTCTGGTGGTCCCTTTCGAGGATATACACCTTCCCAGCTAGAGAGCGTTACACCTCAGCAAGCCCTTCGGCATCCAAACTGGGTAATGGGAGCCAAGGTCACGATTGACTCTGCCTCTCTAATGAATAAGGGACTAGAGATGATTGAGGCTCGCTGGCTATTTGATACACCTCCCGAGGATATTGAAGTCGTAGTGCATCCACAGAGTATCATCCACTCGATGGTGCAGTTTTGTGATGGATCAGTTAAGGCACAGCTCGGACAACCCGACATGCGCCTACCGATTGGCTATGCCTTAGGTCTTACAAAACGTATTCCCAATAGCTATCCCCGCCTAGACTTCACGCGGCACAGCTTCACCTTTGAGCGACCTGACCTAGAAGCGTTCCCCAATCTCAGTCTCGCCTATCGTGCCATAGCCTGCGGAGGAACTGCACCCTGCGTCCTAAACGCTGCCAACGAAGTAGCCGTAGCAAGTTTTCTAGAGGGTAAATTAGGCTTCCGCCATATGAGCCAACTCATCGAGCACGCTCTAGATACAGTTGTGCTTTCCACGACCTATGACCTCTCCGTGCTAGCAGCTACAGACCACGAGGCACGCTGTCGGGCGACAGAGTGGCTCACGAAACAATAGAAATAATCTCCTACCTCAATAAAATGGATATAACAATTCGGATCCTTCAGTTGCTTTTTTCTCTCTCTATCCTTGTCTTCATTCACGAGCTGGGGCACTATTCTATGGCCCGTTTCTTTAAGGCACGAGTAGAGAAGTTCTATCTCTTCTTCAATCCATGGTTCTCGCTCCTGAAATGGACCTCCAAGCGTAGCGGTACGACCTACGGATTGGGCTGGCTCCCCCTAGGTGGGTATTGTAAGATTGCTGGCATGATCGATGAGTCTATGGATACGGATGCGATGAAGAGTGAGCCGAAGCCTGATGAATTTCGTAGCAAGAGTGCCTTCGCTCGCCTGATGATTATGGCGGGGGGAGTGCTGTTTAATATTATCCTTGCTTTCCTGATCTATACGGGGATTACCCTTACATGGGGGAGTAAAGTCCTCCCCAGCGACCAAGTGACCTCTGGGATGCGTTTCTCCAGCACAGCTAAATCCGTTGGTTTCCAAGATGGTGACATTGTCCTTCGCGTAGATGATCGAGTAGCGCCAAACGTACTAGATACACGATTTATCTCTTCGCTGATCAAGGCACAGACGATTACCGTACGCCGAGGTACAGATGAGAGAGAAATCAAGATCCCAAGTGACATGATGAACCGACTGCTGAAGGCAGAGGAAGGCTTTGGATCGCTCTGCATCCCCTTCGTCATTGACTCAGTCTTTGCTAGCGGTTCAGCTAACGGCATCCTTCGTAGAGGAGATCATGTACTAGGGGTAGATAGCGTGAAATATACCGATGTTACGGGAGTACTAGATGCTCTGCAGAGTAAGAAAGGAAAGGAGGTAATGCTCCTCGTCTCTCGTGAGGGGAAGACCTTCGAGCAGACGATCCAGCTAGATACCACTGGGCGTATGGGTGTCAGCCTACAGGATGTAGAGGATATTTACCCTATCCAGCATGTGAGTTATAACATCCTCTCAGCTGTCCCTGCAGGTATCGATCGCGCTGTACAAACGACCTCTAGCTATGTTGGCGGTCTGAAGTATATGTTTACTAAAGAAGGAGCAAAGCAAATGGGAGGACTTGGCACGATGGGTAAGCTATTCCCTTCGAGCTTTGATTGGCAGAGTTTTTGGTCAATCACAGCTTTCCTCTCCATCATCCTAGCGGTCATGAATATCCTACCTATCCCAGCTCTTGATGGGGGGCATATACTCTTCATCATCGTAGAGATGATTCGCCGAAAGCCCCTCAGCGATAAAGCGATGACAACGATCCAGACCATAGGGCTTATCCTGCTGGTACTACTGATGCTTTATGCTAATGGCAACGATATTTATCGTGCCTTCTTCAAGTAGTAGATTGTCCTCCCCGAGGTCATGAGTGATTTTCAGGTACACATCTTAGGTTGCGGATCAGCTCTACCAACAGCTGTGCATTATCCTACTTCCCAGGTCGTTGAGCTGAGGGATAAGCTCTTTATGATTGACTGTGGAGAGGGTGCTCAGCGTCAGTTTCGATTGCAACACCTAGACTTCGGTCGGCTGGTAGCAATTTTCATCTCGCACCTGCATGGAGATCACTGCTTTGGTCTCCCAGGGTTACTCTCCTCTCTAGGGCTACTCGGGCGTCGTAGAGCGATGCCTATCTATGGTCCTAGAGGGCTGGATGCGTTCCTGCTCCCTTTCATTGAGCAAAATAAGCAATATCTAGGCTACGAAATCGAAATCCATATACTAGATGAAGGCCTACCTCAGCTAGCTTACGAAGACCGATCGGTAAGCGTCACCACACTTCCTCTAAAGCATGGTGTCCCCTGTGTGGGTTATCTCATCAGAGAGAGAGTAACGGAGCGTCACATCGATCGTGCTTCATGCGATTTCTACGAAGTCCCTCGCACCTTCTATCCCTTCCTGCGTGATGGAAGAGACTTTGTAACAAGCGAAGGCGAGGTTGTCCCTAACGATCGTCTGACACGCCTTGGGCGATCCGCCCGTAGCTATGCCTACTGCTCAGATACAGCCTATGCCCCACATCTCATTCCCCTAGTTCAGTCAGTAGATCTTCTTTATCACGAAGCGACATTCCTCAATACGCTGAGAGCTCGTGCAAAAGAAACCAACCACAGTACAGCCGAAGAAGCTGCATTGATTGCATGCAAGGCGAACGTAGGGCAACTACTCATCGGGCATTACTCTGCTCGCTATAACGACTCTCGCCCACTCCTTCGTGAGGCACAAGCAATCTTCCCCAAGACACTTGCGGCTGATGAGGGAATGGTAGTTACACTCTAGCATACCCCCACTCAATGTAATATATAGCTGTTCTCCAAGGACACCTCCAGATCGCTCTTTTCTTCTCTTCAGAATCTCTAGAGATCCCTATCTAAATCACTAGAATATTTGCTACGAAACTCTAGAGATCTTGAGAGCAAGGAAACAACGTTGATGTCAGCTCCTCTTTTACGCGGTTGTTTTAGCTTCCTTCTCCCCAAAAGGAACAACCTCATGGAGCACATATAGCCCTAGGGCTTTACGTTAGCATATATGGAGTAGAGTGATAACCTCTGTACGCCTACGCATACAACGCTCCCCACTCTACAGAGCTAGGATAATATAAATAGCTTACTCGTATGACAACCAAGAAGATTAAACGACTTATCCTCCTCGTAGGATGTGCCAGCCTCTCGCTGCAGAGCCTATCAGCTCAGATAACAGACCCTGGGACGAGACGTCAGGCTCTGACAGTGCTACAACTAGACTTTGCATCCAAGAACTACATTGGATATCAGCACGACCTACCTCAACTATACGAGCTCCCTTTGCTCACAGAGCATGTCGCGTATCGGAAGGCTCTAGCCCGTATGATTACAGAGGAGGGAAATTCGGAAGAAATACTCTCTCGCTTCCTCAAAGACCATCCACTCTCCCTTGACCGTCCCTCGGCACAACTACTCCTTGGGCTAGTCTATCTAGAGCAGGGGCTTCTACCTCTTGCCGAGGAGGAGCTTCGCAAGGTCCAGGAAGACCTCCTTCCTCCTCACGAGGCTGCACAACACAGCCTAGCCCTAGGCTATATTCTCCTACGCACGGATAAGGATAGCTCTCGGCTGGATGAGGCGCAGCTTCTCCTAGAGCGAGCAGCAGAAGATCCATCACCCGTAGGTGAGCAAGCACTGCTCTACCTAGGTTCTCTTGCGTGGGCTAAAGGCAAGACAGAGGAAGCTAAGAAGATCTTCACGGCAAGAAGCTATTCAGCTGAGTTCGCTCCAGAGGCAGCCTATCAAGCAACCCTGCTTTCCTTCACTACCGATCCTCTAGAGACTGCTCTGAAGAGAGCAACCGAATTACAACGCTCTTATCCCGAAGTAGCAGATCGCCCAACACTCAGGAGCCTCATTGGACAAGCCTATTTTATCCAAGGGAAATATACCGAGGCCGTACGACTGCTCCAGCCTCTACAATCTATAGACGACTATAAGCCCCTAGCTGAAGAGTGCTATGCTCTAGGAGCCTCTCTCTACATGCTCGGACGACACGAAGAAGCCCTCCGCCCCCTCAGTATCTCTGGGGAGAGCACAAAGGAACTAGGTGCACAGAGCCTCTTCCTCCTGGGGAATGCACGACTTAAACTACAACGGACGAGCGAGGCAGCTCTTGCCTTTAGCCTCGCAGGGAAGCATCCTGCTGCGACAGAGCGTATCCGAGAGTATGCTCTGTACAACGGCATCCTGCTCCAAGACGAGACCCAGCGATCAAACTTTGGGCAAACGATCCAAATGGCAGAGCAATTTGTCATGAGCTTCCCACGCTCCAGCCATCGAGCAGAGATCCTTCAGCTGATGAAGTCCATCTTCCTCTCCAACAAAGACTACACACAGTCTCTTGCCACTCTTGAGCGCCTCTCCGTGAATACGAATGAGCTACGAGAAGCCAAACAATACGTCCTACTCCGACTCGGCGAACATGCACTCTCGAGTAAGGAATACAAAACTGCGCAAGACTTCCTCTCACGAGCCATTCGTGAGGAGGCTTCCCCCCTCTTCACTGCTCAATCCTATCTCCTACGAGGTGTTTCTCACCTAGAGCAAGGCTCTTACACTCTGGCCGAGGCCGATGCAACAAAGAGCATCTCCACTCATAGCGACCTTGCTCTGGCCTACTACGTGCAGGGATATGCACGCTACAACGAGAAGCGCTACGAGACGGCCTACCGTGCCTTCGATAGCTACCTCGCCAAAGCCCCTCGTGAGGAAATGGCACGCCGTGTGGATGCTCTCCTTAGGATGGGAGACTGTCAGCTTGTAGGGAAAAAGACAGCTGAAGCGATTACCCTATATCGCCGTGCGGACGAACTTGCCCCTAAGGGTAGTGACGAAGCTCTTTACCGCATAGCAGAGATCTATGGTCGCTGGGGACAGTATGCCAAGCAGACCCAGACCCTAGAGCAATTGGTCAGCCAGCACCCCAATTCGACCCACCTCCCAGAGGCTCTATATAACAAGGGACGTGCTCTGATACTAGCCAAAGCCCCGATGAAGGAAGCAGAGGCTCCTCTAAAGCAACTCATTGACAAGTATCCAGAGACGCACTATGCTCGCCTAGCCTCTCTCGAGCGCGCCATGCTTGCATACAATAACGGCAAGAACGAAGAAGCAATAGCTGCTTACAAAGCACTCATCGCCCGCTACCCAGATAGTGATGAAGCACGCTCTGCGCTCTCCGATCTACGCAATATCTACATCAGCCTCGACCGAGTAGATGAGTACGCTACTTATGCATCCTCACTTGGTGCCCGCCTCACGCCCTCCGAGGAGGAGCGCGCCCACCTGCAGTATCTCTCCCTAGAGAGCCGATACAAGAAGGATAAGCTCTCCGTAACCTCTGATCTAGAGAACTTCCTTCGTGCTTATCCGAGCAGCAGGGAGACAGGTAAGGCACAGCTCCTGCTAGCTGATATTTACAGCCACACCGACCGTCCACATGAGGCAATTGCTCTCTATACGGCACTCTCAGCACCCTCGCGCTCTCTGGATCTTCGTATCCCCGCTCTAGAGGCTCTGACGAAACTCTACGGACAGTCTGGTGAGCAACAGAAGAGTCTAGATAGCTGGCGTAAGCTCTATGCAATAGAGGGGCTGGAAACTCCACAGCATGCCCAATATGGACTTAGCCTCGTACGGGTAGCTTATGACCAAAAGGACTACAAGCAAGCAAAGAGTGTCACCAGCGAGCTACTACAACGTCATGACCTTGCTTCCTCTACGAGGGAGGAGCTCCAGCTCTTCCTCGCTAAGAGCGAAGAGGCCTCAGGGGCAATAAACCCTGCACTCAAGGCCTACGAACCTCTACTAAAGAATACCGACAGCCCTGCAGGGGCTGAGGGCTGTGTCCGTCATGCTGGCCTCTTACTACAGACAGGCAAGGTGAAGGAAGCAAAGAAAGAGCTAGATAGCTTTATCGCAAAGGGTACAGCCCAGCAGTATTGGCTGGCACGTGCCTTCCTTCTCCTCTCCGATTGCTACCACAGACAGGGCGAGACCTATGTTGCCAAGCAGTACGTAGAGAGCCTACAAGCGAACTATAAGGGGACAGAGGAAGACATCCAACAGATGATCTCTGAGCGCCTAAACACTTATTCCAAGTAAGCAATGAACAAGTCAATAGCCCTCCACTTCACTCTCCTCCTTTCGCTCCTTGCTACGAGTGAGACCCTTTCAGCACAAAATGCTCAGCCACGCAGAGCTGATACGCTTCGCCGTGAACTGACTGTCATGACTGAGGAGACCGTCGTCTTGGGAATACGCCAACCCCAAGACCTAGCTTATTCTATCCCTTCACCACGGCTTACACCTACTCGATACAACTACCTAGATGCCCCCATTCCCTACGCCCTACGCCCAGCTATCTCTCCATTAGGAGCTCTTGGCACGATGAAGGGTGGGATAAAAGATGATACGCATCGTGGCTACCTAACTGTAGCTGGTGGTATCGGGATGAACCTACGTGCGGGTGCAGGCTATCGTATTGTCTCAACCAAGGAAGACCTTTTCGATGCCTACGGACGATTCTTATGGGGAAATAATGCGAACCTAAACGACCTCCTTTATAGTCCTAAGGCAAAGGAACACACTTGGAGTCTCGGCACATACTATCGCCATCAGTTCGAGGATCCTACTCTTGAGCTACGTGTAGGATGGCAACAGCACGGACATAACTACTATGGACTAGGACACGATCTGTTAGTTGGGAATCCTGGAGGAGCAGGCCTACGTGATCTAATGAAGCTATCCACAGGACGCTTCGACCTGGATGCTCGCCTCTCTCTCCCTGAGGATCTCACTGAGGATTGGCTCTATGATGGACGTTTTCACCTTACCTATGCAGGCACCCACTACAGCCATGGCGCATGGAGTACCCCATACAAGCCCACTGAATGGCTACCAAGCCTATCACTTAATCTATCGAATCGTCTCAGTGGGACGTCTCGGTGGGGAGTGATGGGGGATCTCTCTTTATCCATCCTAAACTTCCCTCAGCCTCCCACAGGACTTACTCAAGAGACAGCCGTCTCATCCAATCGGATGATCCTCTCTGCTGCTCCCTACCTCCTATCAGATGACGTTAGTGGTGACTTTTCTTGGAGGCTCCTCGGCGGACTACGACTATTAAGCGGAGGTGATCGAAACGCCTCACACTTATATCTCTTCCCCAAGGTCGATGCATCGCTCACATATAGCCGATACTTACAGCTCCGCCTGGAGACAGATGCCGAGCTTCACCGCCTTGGACTAGGGGATATGCAGGAAGTCATGCCCTACCTCGACGCCTACACATTCCCCGATCGACTTGAGCGTACCTACTGGGGTAAGCTTTCGCTAAGTACAACGATTGCTGATCGCTTCAATGCGACAGCCTTTGCTCGCTACTCAGACCATCGAAACGCAGCACAGTTCCGTCCTTTTCTCTCCCCATCACACTACTTCCCTAGCCCATCAGGCTATAGCGATGAATATAGCTCTCTCTCCTTCACTCCTTACTATGCAGGCTACCGAGAGCTTAGCTTTGGTCTTGACCTTGCCTTCAACCACCGCGGGCTCTTCCAAGCCTCACTTGGTGGAGAGTTCATGAAGTACCTTGACCCAACTGACCTCCTCTCTGGGAAGCCCGAGTATCGGGTGAAAGCACTCGCTGAGCTAAACTTCATTCCGCGCACATCTCTGCGTATCGGCTACGATATCACAGGGGCAGTAAGCTACTATAACCTCTCAAACCCACCCTACCTAGGAAAGGGAACTCAGGTGAAACTCCCTGCCTCCCATCTACTACATGCTGACCTCGTCTATCAGCTGACGAAGTCACTCAGCCTAACAGCTGAGGCTCGAGCCTTACTCCTCGGTCTAGAGACCCAGTGGTTTGGTTACCACCAGCAGCCTCCTGTAGCACTCATCGGCTTACAGTATCGCTTCTAGATCGAAAGCCTTATACCTAAAATAACCTCCCCGATGTCACCTTTAGGACATCGGGGAGGTTATTTTTCTCTATCACATTACCTAGTTCCAGAGCCTCTATAAATAATCACTCAACGTCTCATCACTTACTAGGACCAGATAATATAAATAGTACGTTAAAGAAGACCATCAGGAAGACTCCCTATCATAATAACTCTAGGGGGAATTGCAAATCTTAAATCCCCGAGCTAGCGTCGATAACGCTTGGTGAGGTCGGAGAAAGCATCGATGCGACGATCACGCAGGAAGGGCCACCAGCGACGCACACGCTCGCTACGTGCTAGGTCGATCTCGATGACACGAGTCGTATCACTCTGGTCGAGCTCTGCGAGTAGCTCACCCTGAGGCCCAGCTACGAAGCTTCGTCCCCAGAAGGTGATACCACGAGTCTGTCCTGAGGGATCAGCCTCGTGTCCCACACGATTCACCGTCACCACAGGCAGTCCATTAGCTACGGCATGCCCACGCTGTACGAGCTGCCAGGCATCACTCTGTCGTGTCTGCTCGCCCGACTCATCACTGCTCTCCCATCCGATCGCAGTGGGATAGATAAGGAGATCTGCTCCCGAGAGCGCCATGAGGCGTGCAGCCTCGGGGTACCACTGGTCCCAACACACGAGTACCCCGAGACGTCCTACCGAGGTCTCAATAGGCTCGAAGCCTAGGTCTCCGGGTGTGAAGTAGAACTTCTCGTAGTAGGCAGGGTCATCGGGGATATGCATCTTGCGGTACATACCAGCTATCGAGCCATCACGCTCCATAACGACAGCTGTATTGTGGTAGAGTCCAGCAGCCCTACGCTCAAAGAGCGATAGGACAAGTACAATGCCCAGCTCTCGTGCTAGCTCACCAAACTCCCTCGTGCTCTCCCCAGGAATGCTCTCGGCCTCGTCAAAGGTATCGACATCCTCTGTCTGGCAGAAGTAGAGGCCATTGTGTAGCTCCTGAAGGACGACAAGCTCTGCACCCTCACTAGCTACCTGACGGATAGCCTCCTTGAGACGGCGCTTGTTATCGCTATGATCGGCGGTATTGGCCTGCTGTATGATGCCGACCTTTAGTATCCTTTTTTCTCTTTGGCTCATTGCTGTTGTATTACTTCCTTAGCTCTTCACTACTGTCCTATCCATACTGTGTAGCCAGCATAGGTGGCACGACTATTCACGCCACTTGCTCTTGTTCATGAAGCCCCGAGGGAACTGCATCGTGGCGCAGTGGAGGCTACCGTGCTGCTTGACTAGGGGACGGCAGTACACGGGGACGATCGTACGATCGGGGAGCGCCTGACGGAGGGTCTCTAAGGCGAGTTCGTCGGTCTCTACATTATATATAGGGACAAGCAGAGCTCCGTTGACGAAGAGGAAATTGGCATACGTAGCGGGTAGTCGTTCTCCCTCCTCATCGTAGATAGCAGGAGGCAGGGGTAGCTCAATGAGTTCATAGGGCTTTCCCTCTGCTGTACGGAGCTGCTCCAGCTCTCCCTTCATCCGCTGTAGAGCGTGGTAATGTAGGTCATTCCCATCGGTACAACCTACGTAGGCAATCTGTGTGGGAGAGAGGAAGCGTGCGAGGGTATCGATATGCCCATCGGTATCATCACCCTCCAGCGCACCATGCTCTAGGGCGATCAGTCGGTCACCCCCCAGTACGTCTCGGAGATAGGCCTGTAGCGAATCCTCTTGCAGGCCTGCATTTCTATTTGGCTCGAAGAGGACGCTCGTAGTCGTCAGGAGTGTTCCCGCCCCATCAGACTCGATCCCTCCCCCCTCGAAGGTTAGGCTAAGGGCATTCGTATAGCCCATCTCTGCTACGAACGAGCGAGAGAGGAAGAGGGCACGTGAGACGAGGTTATCCTTGTTCGCTGGATACTTCATCCCCCAGCCGTTGAAGGTAAAGTCCACGATCATCGGACGCTCCTTCCCCGCATCATCTCGCACCATGAGCGAGAGGGGGGCATAGTCCCGACACCACGTATCGTTATTATCCATCTCCATGACGAAGAGCTCATGCTTCAGAGGCTTCGTCATTAGGAGTGTACGTACATGCTCGGGGTCACGGGCTAGGACAAGTAGGTCCTCCCACTCTAGGATTGCATGTGCTAGCTCTATGTAGCAAGCCTCTACCTCTGGGAGCATATACGCCCAGTCCATCGTAGCGTTGGGCCAAGTGATGAGGACGAGGTCCTGCTCTGCCCATTCGGGGATGAGGGTCACGTGATGTGCCATTTCCTTTTGTCTCTTCTTTAATCTAGTTCGTATCAAGCTCTCGTAGCTGTGCCACTAACTCTTCCCAGAGCTCGGGGCAAGCTGTTTCTTCTCTGAGGTCTATCCCCTCTAGTGCAGCACGGCGAATATCCGTAGCTGCAAGCTGTATCTCGGGGGCATCCCTACATATATATATGTCTCCACTCAACCCTCTGAGGAGCTCCTCATCTATGGGATAGTCGGGGCGAGGGTAGACATAGAGGCGCACCTCACGGAGTAGTCGCTCATAGGCATACCACCTCGTGATCAGCCCTAGGTTATCACCTCCTACTAGGAGCGAGAAGGAGGTGGTAGGATGGAGCATCTTCAGCGCACGTATCGTCCTGATGGTATAGTGTGGCTCTGGGAGTAGCTCCTCTATAGGACAAAGGCGCAACCTATCATCTCCCGCTATCGACTGCTGGAGGTAGTGGGCTCGCCAAGCAAAGGGGAGAGGACGAAGTCCCTCCTTCAGTGGGTTCAGTGGGCTAAGCACAAACCACAGTTCATCACACAGCGCCCTCTCCACCATATAGCGTGCTAGCTGTAGGTGTGCACGATGGAGAGGGTTGAATGAGCCGAAGTACAGACAGACATGACGTCCTGCCTGCTCGCCCCTAGAGGTAGTCCCCAGGCTAGGCATCTACAGTGAGGCCAAGGGTCTCTTGTGCCAGACGTATCTCTGCGGGTTCGCCCGTATGCTTGCCGTCCACATCGCTCAGCTTGATGCAGGGGTGCCAACGCTCCTTCTCGGTCATCTTGCACTTCCACAACTTCATCACGATATTCAGCGGACGGACGTCGTTGCCCACATCGTTGGAGAGGTTCGTACCGATACCAAAGGTAGCACCGATACGCCCCTTGCAGTAGTCTGCTATCTCGATGGCACGCTCAGGGTCAAGACCATCTGAGAAGATGATGTACTTGATGGTAGGATCTACTCGTAGCTCCTTGTAGCGAGCGATGGCCTTGTCGGTGAAGAGCAGTGGGTCTCCGCTATCATGTCGGAGGCTCGTGAAGAGCATAGCGTGCTTCTTACTGAAGTTACGCATGAAGACATCCGTCATATAGGTATCGGTGAGTACCGTACCGAGGTCACCATCATAGACATTGATCCAGTCCTCCATCGCCATATAGTTGGCCATCTTGTAGCCAAACATAGCCCCGTGGAACTGAATCCACTCATGAGGGTGTGTACCCGACACACGGAGCTGATGCTTGAAGGCGAAGTACACGTTGCTCGTCCCGTAGAAGTTCGTCCCCGAGTGTTCCTTGAGGAGCTGCGTCATCCTGTCCTCTACATCGGCGCTGAAGCGGCGACGCATCCCAAACATCGAGAAGACAATCCCCGCCTCAGTCATCTTACGAGCCTTGCGGATGATGGCCTCCTCGGCATACTGCATATCGGGTTGTATACCCTTAACCTTATAGTACAGTTCACTGACCAGTGCCAGTAGGGGTGTTTCCCAGAGGGTCACTCGATAGAGGAGCCCTTCGGCCACAATCGAGAGATGCCCCTCCTCGTCCTGCGTGATGGTCACCTCCTCAGGGTCGTAGCGGAAGCCCTTCACGAAGTCTATATAGGTGGGGGGCAAGTAGGGCAACTCCCGAGAGAGGAACAGAGCCTCGTCTCGTGTCAAGGCTAGCTCGGACATCTTCCTTACCTCTTCTCGGAGAGCCTCTGCGAAGCCCTTCGGATAAACGGTCTTACCTCTATCGATGAAGCGGAACTGCCCGTAGGCACGAGGATACAACTTGGAGTAAGCGTAGCTCGTCGTGAACTTATACAGATCAGTGTCTAGGATACTTCTAATTATAGTCATAATGTAGCATTTATGGGAGGTTGAGTACTCCTCTGTAATACGCAAAGATAGCTATTTCGCATTTCTTCCTCTTGCAGAAGGCTTTCTAACACAGGTCGAGGCCTAAGCATCCCACGATTACAGCATGTCATGGAATTTGTACTATCTTTGCGCCACAATCAGGCAGAGGCCCAGATGGCGGAATCGGTAGACGCGTTGGTCTCAAACACCAATGGACGAAAGTTCGTGCCGGTTCGATCCCGGCTCTGGGTACAGTAGAGGATATCTACAAGTCATGGAGAAAAGCATCCCCCACCTAGCGTAAGAGCTAAGTGGGGGATGCTTATTTTACCCCAATGCCAATGCAGGAAGGCGTGGAGAGAAAGTCTGTCCAACCTCAGAAAAGAGAGACGACAAGGCGGTAGCAGGAGCTATATTACTTCTCCCTCTCTCCCAGCCGTACCTGCCAGGCCCAGGCAGAGCGAAGGGTATCGGCAAGAGTCTCGTGGGCTTGCCAGCCAAGTATCTTATTGGCTCGCTCAGGGTTCGCCCAAACCTGCACAATATCACCCTCACGACGACCAACGATCTTATGTGGCACCTTCACGCCCGTTGCAGCCTCAAATGTTCGGATCAGCTCTAGGACACTCACCCCACGACCTGTACCGATATTGAAGGTCTCCAGAGCCTCACTTCCCTTTGCCTCATCCAGGATGCGCTCCACAGCAAGCACGTGTGCCTTCGCTAGATCCACTACACTGATGTAGTCACGGATGCACGAGCCATCGGGCGTATTGTAGTCGTCACCGAAGACACTGAGCTCTTGGCGAATACCTGCTGCCGTCTGCGTAAGATAGGGAATAAGGTTCTGAGGCACCCCTAGTGGGAGCTCACCAATCAGAGCGGAGGGATGCGCCCCAATCGGGTTGAAGTAGCGTAGGCGAATGACCTTGTATGAGGCGCCAGCATAGACTGCATCACGCAGGATTTCTTCATTGATCTGCTTTGTATTACCGTAGGGTGAAAGAGCCACCTGGATAGGGGCATCCTCTGTCACAGGCAGTATCTCGGGCTGTCCGTAGACCGTACAGGACGATGAGAAGACAATCCCCTTCGTGCCATGGCGTTGCATCGCCTCAAGCAGGACGATGAGCGAGAGGAGGTTATTACGGTAGTAGAGCAAGGGCTTCTGCACAGACTCTCCGACGGCCTTACTTGCAGCGAAGTGGATTACCCCCTGGATGTCGGGATGCTTCGCAAAAACAGCTTCGATGGCCTGCTCATCGTTGCAGTCCACCTCGTAGAATGTAGGGCGTATGCCCGTGATTGCCTTAATGCCCTCCAGCACATTGATGTTGGAGTTGGAGAGATTGTCTAGGCTAATGACCTTGTAGCCTGCCTGAATCAACTCGACCGTGGTGTGCGAACCGATGTAGCCGGTTCCCCCAGTGACGAGGATTGTTCCTTTTGTTGCCATATATTACAGTGTATTATTTATTCCTTCGATATAGTTCAGTAGTTCCTCTCGTCCCGTACGCTCCTCGGAGGAGGTAATGAAGAGTGGCGGCAGCTCCTCCCATCCCTCAAGTAGGCGATCTTTATAGGCAGAGATGTTCGCCGAGAGCTTCCCTTTAGACAACTTATCCGCCTTAGTAAAGACAAGGGCAAAGGGCACCGACTCCTCACCTAGCCACTCGATGAACTCCAAGTCAATCTTCTGAGGCTCTAGCCGAGCATCCAAGAGGACAAAGAGGCAAACCAGCTCACGACGCTCCAAGACATAGTCCTCAATCATCCTCCTCAGCCCATCTCGGCCATCCTTGCTCAGACGAGCATAGCCATAGCCTGGCAAGTCTACGAGATGCCATTCTTTGTTGATAATGAAGTGGTTGATGAGCTGTGTCTTACCTGGCTTCTGCGAGGTCATCGCAAGTCCCTTACGCCCCGTAAGCATATTGATCAGCGATGACTTCCCGACGTTTGATCTCCCGATGAAGGCATACTCGGGGAGTCCAGTGGTAGGGCACTTCTCTACCCTACTGTTACTGACGACAAACTCTGCTGACTTAATGAGCATAGGCACTTAGGTATAATCTGTGGCGACTTGCCGAGGCAAAGATACAGCATTACCCACATACCCCAACGATGCATCTGAGGGTGAAGGACAGACGACAAATCAAGAGACGAAAAACAAGTCCACAACTACCTCTCATATCTAACTGGGAAATAACGAATTACGAATAAACAAAATATCCTCTTGACGACTTACCATAACTCGTCTCAGCGACTTACCATAACTCGCTGTGACGACTTACCACAACTCTCTGAAACGAGTTACCACAACTCGTCGTGGCGAGTTGTGGTAACTCGTAAGCCTCCCTCTAAAAATGCCCTATATATGGGGTATCTAAGCTGGCTTATTTATGTGTTTGCTTGACGCCCCTCTCTTCTCTCACTCATCAGGCAAGAATAATTCCCCATCTCAATATTCATTAGGAACAATGAGGAGTACTCTTTTGTACCTTTGTGAATAATTACAAGTGTGAAATCCTCATATAGAAATACTGCCCTATGGACCTAAAAGAAATGTTGGCACATCGGCGTGCCATTCGAGTCTACGATAAGACCAAGCACATCGACACAGAGCGTGTAGCTGACTGCCTCAGACTTGCGCAACTTGCCCCCACGAGCTCAAACATGCAGCTCTGGGAGTGCTACCACATCACCGACACAAAGACCCTCGAGGCTCTACACAGAGCTTGCCTCCAACAGACCTCTGTAACTACGGCGCAAGAGCTCGTGGTCTTCGTCGTACGCCCCGACTATGTCAAGCGCAGAGCTAAGGCAAACCTCACATTCCAAGAGCGGAATATCCGTGAGCACTTCCCCAAAGAGAAGCAAGAGAAGTACCTGAAGCGATGGAGCATGTACTACAAGAAAGCGATCCCGTTCCTCTACGGACGTTTCTTTGGACTCCTCGGCCTGCTGCGCAAGGGATTGACGCAAATAGCAGGTCTCTTCCGCCCTGTACGTCGACATCTAAGTGAGGCTGATGGGGATGTGATCCTACACAAGAGCTGTGCACTAGTAGCCGAGACTTTTATGCTCGCTATGAGTGAGATCGGCTACGACACATGTCCATTGGAGGGCTTCGACAGATGGCGAGTCAAGCGTGCCCTCCACCTTCCCTTCTCAGCACAGGTTTCCATGATCGTCTCTTGTGGCATACGAGACGAAGCCACCGAGCTAGGCGAACGGTTCCGCATCCCCTTCGAGGAGCAATACTTCAGGATTTAAAAGGCAAACAAGGAGAAGCAACCAAGGCACGCCAAGCAACGGATACCAAGAGGCTACACCAACAGATAGCTACTGATCAAGTCATGCCCAGCCCAAGTAGCTGGGCATGACTCACTGTATATAGTTGTATCTTTGCTGTCACAAAGCAATTTATCATCCATCCAAACTTCAATGGAAGAGATTTCACAGAAAAAGTCTTTCACTCCCCTCATAGCGCAGTGTCGTTTGCTCCTGCTACGTCTACTGCTCGCCATGCTAGTCTATACGCTCTGCCGTAGCATCTTCTATTTATACAACAAGGATTTACTCGATATCGCCTCGGGGCAGGACCTCCTCCGTATCTTCATCGGAGGTCTGCGCTTTGACCTCAGTGCCGTCCTCTACTCCAGCTTGCTACTCACCGCCCTCTCCCTGGCTCCTCTTGGAGTGGCTTATAGCAAGGGCTACCAGAGAGTGCTTACGATCCTCTTCCGTGTCATTACATCCCTCTCAATCATCCTCAACCTAGGGGATACAGTCTACTATCGCTTTACACTCAAGCGCACGACACTGGCAATCTTCGAGGAGTTTCAAGCAGAGAACCCGCTGAACTTCCTGCGCTTTTTCTTCGACTACTGGGGCGTGACACTCCTTGGCATTGCCCTCATCATAGGCTTTATCCTTGTAGAGAGGCTACTACCTCGTCCTAAAGATCGCCCCAAGGGTCGTATACTACCGACTTACCTCATCTCTACAGCTCTCCTACTAGGCAGTATATACTTCTCTATCGTTGGGGGACGTGGTGGCTTCACACGAGAGACTCGACCGATTACGCTGAGTAACGCAACACTCTACATCAAACAGCCTCAGCAAAGGGCCTTGGTGCTCAACACCCCTTTCTGTCTCATCCGCACAATCGGGAAGGCATCTCTCCCCGAGTACACCTTCATGCCCTACTCGGAGAGCGTGAAGTACTTTGACCCTATCTATACCCCAGGACATACGCCACTCTCAGGAAAGTTCAAGGGGCGCAACGTCGTCTTCATCATCTGGGAAAGCTTCGCCCGTGAATGGGTAGGGGGGCTGAACAAGGACGTCGAGGGCTACACGGGATTTACCCCCTTCATTGATAGCCTGATGTCCAAGTCCTTCGTCTTCGAGAATGGCTATTCAAATGGGCAGAAGTCCATTGATGCCATGCCCTCGATCTTCACCTCCATCATTAAGCCTAGTGCTCCCTTTGTCCTCTCCATCTACTCAGGGAACAAGATACCTGCGCTACCTGCCCGCCTCGACTCTATGGGCTATAGCACAGCGTTCTTCCACGGAGCGCCCAACGGCTCTATGGGCTTCGACGCCTTCGTTATGCAAGCAGGAATCAAGAAGTACTACGGCAAGACCGAGTACAACAACAATGATGATTACGATGGGACCTGGGGTATCTGGGATGAGAAGTTCCTGCAGTACGTGGCAAAAGAGCTAGGCAAACTTCCTCAGCCATTCTTTGCTGCAGAGTTCACCCTCTCTTCACACCATCCCTTCCGAGTTCCCAAGGAATACGAAGGGAAGTTCCCCAAGGGTACGCACCCCATGCACCAAGTAATTGGGTACACCGACATGGCTCTCCGTCGCTTCTTTGAGACAGCGAGTAAGCAGCCGTGGTACAATAACACGCTCTTCGTCATTGTAGCAGACCACGCTGTAGGGGGCGCGCTAGACAAGTACAAGACTTCGGTAGGCTCGGTACGCATTCCCATCCTCTTCTTTGACCCAAGAGGTGAGCTAGTCGGTAGCGAAGCGAACTCGGTAGCAAGCCAAGCAGACCTCTATCCAACCATCCTCGATCTCGTAGGCGATACAAAGCCGATGATTGCTTTTAGCAGTTCTCTATTTGATGCAAGTCGTCCACGCTTCACCGTCTGTAACCTAGATGGTCTCTACCAGATGATTGAGGGAGACTGGGTACTACACTTCGATGGTGAGCATGTCACAGGGCTTTATAACCTCCGCACAGATCCAATGCAGACCACCGACCTCAAGGCTCAGCCCAACACGCCCCTACCCACGATGCTCCTTCGCCTGAAGGCCTACCTCCAGGAGTATACACATCGCATGCGAGAGAACCGTCTAACCTCTCTCGAACCAAGCAAGTAACGATAGTGCAGACAAACCAAGTCTCTCAGAGTCCATCTACGGCCATTAGCTCACTCTATGTAGCTAAGTGCCTCGGGGCTTTCCTGGTGGTCCTCGGACATATACCGATGGGATCCTTCCGTGAATGGTTGTATCCACTCACACTGGGAGCTGTCCCCATCTTCTTTATGATCTCTGGTTACTTCCTATATAGTGAAGACGAGAGGAAGAGTGCTCAACGTGCATGGCGGTCCATAAAGAAGATTCTCCCCATCTTCCTTTTTGTCACCCTCTTCTATTGGGTACTTATCCTACCCAATCACGGCAATACAATCACAACATGGGAGCAAGTCCTCCACTTTCTCATCTACGGACAGCTAACCACGGTACACCTATGGTTCCTGATGGCAATGCTCCAGGCTCTCGTTGTCTTTGCTTTGCTCTTTCGACTTCGGCTAGGTCGTTTCCTTTGGCTCTTTATCCCCCTTATTGTCACTCCCTTAATTGGGGCTAAATATTCCTTCCTCGTGACGGGAGGAGAGATACGAGAGCTCTATTACGTCTTCAATAGTGTGTGCTATGCCTTCCCCTTTATGGCTCTTGGCTACACGATGAAAAAGCATGAGACAAGGCTAAACAGAGCCCCATGGAGCTGGCTACTAGTAGGAAGCCTCGCCTTCGCTATCGCAGAGCGTCCGTTGCTTATATCAATGGGTTATGGGAATGGTGATGGCCCCTTCATTGGCAGCTTCCTATTTGCTATCAGCCTTGTTGCATGGGGAATCACCCACAAGCGTGCGGGTAAAGGCTCATTCTTTGAGACCATAGGGGCAAAGTATTCTGGCTGTATTTACTACTTCCATATTGCCGTAGCCACCCTGGTAGGGGCTATAATAAATAGGGTTGGCATACCCTCTATCTATGAGGATGCAGGTGCTCTCATCGTCTTCCTCGGCTCTCTAATCTTCGCCTATTTCATCATACAGGTGCAGGATAGGCTCAACATTCATATCCTTAGCTGACATGAGTACAAGCAATACTCCACAGAAGAGCACAGGCATCAGTTCGCTCTACATCGTCAAGTGCATCTGTGCTTTCCTCGTAGTTACATGTCACACACCTATGGGGCAGGTCAAAGAGATTATATCTCCTATTGCCATGGCTGCTGTGCCTATTTTCTTCGTTATCTCAGGCTACTTCCTCTACAGCCCTGATGAGAGAAAAAGCTACGATCGTGCCAAGAAGTCGTTGAAGAAGATCGTACCCATTTTCCTATTGGTACAGCTCTTCTACTGGGCTTGGCTCTTGCCCAACCACGGCAACCTACTCAATTCTTGGCGTGGGTTAGCTGATATATTCCTTACTGGTTCTCTCTTCTCCGGACACCTTTGGTACTTAACGGCGATGCTACACGGCCTCTTGGTACTAGGTCTCTTCTTCCGCATGAAGTGGGGGCGATGGCTATGGTGCTTCCTACCGCTACACATACTCGCTCTGCTAGGTGGCCGATACTCATTCCTCATCACTGATGACGGTCAGCCCGCATATCTCTTCTACGTGTACAATAGTGTCTGCTACACTTTCACATTCATGTCTGCAGGCTACTTGATTGCCAAGTATGAGCATCGGCTTACTCACTTCAAGCATTGGGGTATACTACTTCTTGCTCTGTGTTTACTCGGCATCGGTGAACGATTTGCACTGAATGCCGTGGGTTTTGGTTATGCAAATGGTCCTTTCCTCTCATGTGGGTTCATTGCCATTGCAACACTCTGCTGGGCTCTTTCTCATAAGTCGCTAGGAAGTAATACCCTGGGAGAGCGTATCGGGAGTAAATACTCAGGAAACATCTATTACTTCCACATTGCCGTAGCGACGATTGTAGAGAAAGCATTCACCCTCGCTGGAGGCTTTGAGCTATACCACCTCTTAGGATCGGTATTTGTGTTCCTTGCGACGCTACCAGTAGCCTATGTAATTGTACGAGTGCAGGAGCGACTTGGATGGCAAGTCTTGCGCTAGGGAGCTAAAAGAGCAACACAGACCAATAGAATAGACAGACATTCGCGAGGACGGAGGGATTTAACCACTGGATGAGTAAGGTAAAAGACCTAACATCAGGCAACCTAACACAACAGCTCTATCAGCTAGCACTCCCCATCATGGGGACATCGTTCGTACAGATTGCCTATAGCTTCACCGATATGGCTTGGCTGGGACGGCTGAGCAGTGAAGCACTAGCCTCCGTAGGAGTTGTATCCGTCTTCATTTGGATTGCCAACTCAGTAGCCCTGCTTAACAAGACCGGGTGTGAGGTAACAATCTCCCACAGCATCGGAGCAGGCAATCTCAAGGGAGCAGGCCATTACGCCTCACATAACATCACGATGAGCCTCGTAATGGCGATACTCATGACACTCGGCTACGCGCTCTTCGCAGAGCCGATGGTTGACTTATATAGCCTAGAAGAGTCCGTGCGTGCAGATGCTCTCCACTACATGTACCTCAGCCTAGTAGGCTTCCCCCAAATCTTTACCACTGCAGCTCTCTCTGGGCTGTACAATGCCATAGGACACAGTAAGACACCCTTCCGTATCATGTGCATAGGCCTCGCTTGCAACATGTTACTTGATCCTCTCTTCATTCACCTCTTGGGCTGGGGTGTAAGAGGGGCAGCAGGGGCAACGGTTATTAGCCAAACAGTCGTACTCTTCCTCTTCATCCAGAAAGCCCACCGCGACAAGCTTTTCAACAACTTTCCGTTCTTTGTGCGCCTCCAACGACATTACGTCCTGCGCATCTTGAAGGTCGGTGTACCCGTTGTACTACTGAATATCCTTTTTGCCTTTGTAAGTATCTACATGGGTGGTGTAGTCTCAAAAATCGGTGGTCACATCGGTGTAGCAACGATGACTACAGGGGCACAGATAGAAGCACTAACCTGGAATACAGCCAATGGTGTTACTACAGCCCTTGTAGCCATCGTTGGGCAGAACTACGCAGCCGGGAAGCTTCATAGGGTATACGAAGTCTACCGCAAAGCACTCACATTCACCCTCACTGTGGGCTTCTTCGGCACACTGATCTTTATTTTCTTGGGTAAAGAGCTATTTTCTCTCATTGTCCCAGAGAAAGAAGCCTACGAAGCAGGAGGTCTTTACCTTCAGATTGTTGGCCTCTCACAAATGTTTATGATGCTTGAGATTACCACAGGCGGTCTATTCAATGGTTTAGGGAAGACATACCTTCCTGCTGGGATAAGCATCTTCGGAACATATCTACGTGTACCAATGGTACTCACACTTATTTCTATTGGGATGGGGCTAGAGGCAGCATGGTGGTCGATCAGTCTCTCATCTATCCTGAAGGGCCTAGTCATCTTTGGTTGTTTCCTGCTGTGGCGAAGAAAAGCAAGACCACATTACCACCCTATATCACATCCTTAATCTACGATAGAGATTGATAATGCAGAGCTAGTCGACACGTCTACTCTACTCACTCTTTATCCTCTAATCCTATTATTCCCAGTTTTTTATTACCTTTGTAGCGCAAATGAAACAACGGAGGAGGCAAAGAGGCTTCCTCCGTTTGTTTTACACTACTTTAGTGTATACGGTAAAGACAGAAGCATCGCAATGATCAAACAAACCACCATTGAGGAGATTGTATCAGCTTACTGCTCGGAGCATCAGCCTGATTACTACACGGTAGAGATTGCTGTGCACCCAGGCAATCGGATTGTCGTCGAGCTAGGCTCAGACTCAGGGATTAGCATAGACGTCTGCATCGCACTCTCTAAGCATATCGAGGCACAGCTCGACCGCGACACTGAGGACTTCGAGCTAGAGGTCGGATCGGCAGGCATCACCTCCCCCTTCAAGGTACTGAGACAATACACAGGGGCTATCGGAGATGAGGTTGAGGTACTTCGTCGTGGTGGGATAAAGGAGAAAGGAACCCTGACAGGTGCTACTTCGGAGCAAATTACCCTTCAGGTCGTGCGCATGGTGCGCCCAGAGGGTGCTAAGCGCAAAGTTGCAACCGAGGAGACTATCACCATACCCTTCTCAGAGATTCTTCAGACCAAGCGCACCCTACAGTTTTAGTAAAGGACAAAAACGAACATATATTCCAATGGCAAAGAAAAAGGAATCAACAAGCCTGATTGAGGCACTCTCCGAATTCAAGGAGCTAAAAAACATCGATAAGAATACGATGATACAAGTCTTGGAGGACTCTTTCCGAAACGTCCTCTCCAAGATGTTTGGTTCAGACGATACCTTCTCTGTTATCATCAACCTAGAGAAGAAGGGAGACTTCGAGATTTGGCGCACTCGTCGAGTGGTAGCAGACGAAGAGGTAACCGATACAGTACGCCAAGTTGCCCTCAGTGAGGCACAGAGCGTAGATCCCGATGTTGCCCTCGGAGAAGACTTCGTTGATGCGGTAGACTTCAGTGCATTTGGTCGCCGTGCTGTCATCAACCTTCGCCAGGCTCTAGCTAGCAAAATTCTTGAATTACAGAAAGACAACTTCTACCACAACTTCATCGGCCGCGTAGGAGAGCTTGTTTCAGCCGAAGTCTATCAGGTCTGGAAACGTGAGGCTCTACTCATCGATGACGAGGGTAACGAGATGCTGATGCCCAAGAGCGAGCAGATACCAGGTGATTTCTTCCGAAAAGGGGAGACCATCCGTGCCGTTATCGCTCGGGTAGAGAATGAGAATAGTAATCCGAAGGTCATCCTCTCCCGTGTCAGTCCAGAGTTCCTAAAGCGTCTGCTGGAGCTGAATGTACCTGAGATCGCTGATGGTCTGATCACCATCCGTGCTGCTGCTCGTGTCCCAGGGGAACGTGCGAAGATTGCCGTTGAGTCCTATGACGATCGTATCGATCCAGTAGGCGCATGTGTTGGGGTAAACGGATCCCGTATCCGTAGCATCGTCCGTGAGCTCAAGGGAGAGAACATTGACGTAACGACCTACACAACCAATACTCTCCTCTTCATCCAGCGTGCTCTTAGTCCAGCCAAAGCTGTTGCTATCACACTTGATGAGGAGACCAAGCAAGCAGAGGTGTATATGCGTCCTGACCAAGTACCTCTGGCCATCGGGAAAAACGCAGCTAACCTCAAGCTGGCTTCTCTGCTGACAGGCTATCGCATTGAGGTCTTCCGTGACGGTGATGCCGAAGAAGATATTTACCTAGACGAGTTCGATGACGAAATCGAAGGCTGGATCATCACGCAGCTCAAGGATAGAGGCTACACAACTGCCAAGTCCATCCTACGTACTAGCCGTGAGGAGTTGCTGCGTGTGACCGACCTTGAGGAGGATACACTTGATAACGTACTCGCTGTCCTAGAGGCAGAATTCGCAGATGAGGAGGAAGAAGACGAAGAGGGAGACGAGAATACACCTGCAGAGAGTGCAGAAGATAACCAATAAGAGGAAGGAAGATATATATGCCAAAGGATATAAAACTATTTGCCTTAGCCAAGCAACTCAACGTTGGGATTGGTTCGCTCAAGGAGTCACTAGAGCGTCGCAATGTACCCAACATGGAGAAGATTACGCCCAACACACGTGTTTCTCAGGAAATCGCCATGCAGCTTCTTCAGGAGCATGGCAAGCATCTAGGCAAGGAACGCCTTGAAGAAATCCTCCATGAGCTAGACGGATCAGCTCCGGCAAAGCCTCAGGTCACAGAGCCTGAAGTTAAGGAGACCAAGGAGGAGAAGAAGCCCAAGGGTGTGAAGCACATCGAGACAGAAATACCCGAGGAGAAGCGTCCAAGCCTCAATATTAAGGGGACAATCAAGCAAGAGGCGAAGAAACAAGAGACCAAGCCTACAGCCACTCCAAAGGCTGAGCCTAAAGCAGAAGCAAAGGCCAAAGCTGAGACAAAGCGTGAGACTAAGCCCACTCCAAAGGCTGAGTCCAAGAAAGAACCTGCACCTCAGCCAGAGACAGAGCCCAAGCCTGAACCTAAGCCTGAAATAAAGGCAGAGGTTACACCTACTCCCAAGGCTCCAGCCAAGGAAGAGGTCACTAGCACTCCTACACCTACTCTTGTAGAGGCGAAGGAGGAGGCCAAGCCCACGGCAGAGGAAGCAACACCTACTCCCGAAGGCTCTGAAGTATTCCGCCCCTCGACAGCAGCGGTGAATATCAACTTCAACGTTGTGGGTAAGATTGACCTCGACTCCATCAATGACAATGTACGTCCCGCCAAGAAAGCCAAGGGCGACAAGGGGCGTAAGCGCACTCGTGTGGGCAAGGGTCCCGTAGATGTCAAGGCCGAGGCAGCTAAGGCAGCCGAGTTAGGTGCGAGGAAAAATGATCAAAGACAAAGCTCTGGTCGTACAGGTGGGAAGAGCGCAGACCCTGCCAGTCGTGGTGGAGGCCGTAGCTCTCAGGCCAGCTCGAATGATGCTCAGAAGACTGGGCGCAAAGCAAAGCGACAGAAAGAGCAACCACAGAAGGCTGTTGTGACGGATGAAGACGTACAGCGTCAGGTCAAGGAGACTCTAGCAAGACTCACAGGTAAGAACCAACAGGGAGCGAAGTCTGCCAAGCACCGCAAGGACAAGCGTGATGCAGCTCGCTCTGCAGCTCTAGATGCACAGGAGCGTAGCGAGGCAGAGAGCCGTACGCTTAAGCTCACAGAGTTTGTGACGGTAAGTGACCTAGCGAGCATGATGGACGTCCCCGTGACACAAGTCATCGCCACGTGTATGAGCATAGGGCTCATGGTCTCTATTAACATGCGTCTCGATGCAGAGACTATTGATATGGTTGCAGAGGAGTTCGGGTATAAAACGGACTTTGTCAGTGCCGAGGTTGTTGAGGCAGTAACGCAGGATGAGGAGGTAGACCTAGAGGAAGATCTCATCACACGTCCACCTATTGTCACGGTCATGGGACACGTAGACCATGGTAAGACTTCGCTCCTTGACCGTCTACGCAACACCAACGTAATTGAAGGAGAAGCTGGCGGTATTACCCAGCACATCGGAGCGTATAGCATCCGCCTACAGGATGGCAAGCGCATTACTTTCCTTGATACACCAGGTCACGAGGCCTTCACTGCCATGCGTGCCCGAGGAGCCAAGGTCACCGACATTGCGATCATCATTGTAGCGGCAGACGACGACGTCATGCCCCAGACCAAGGAAGCCATCAACCATGCTGCTGCAGCTGGCGTACCAATGGTCTTTGCCATCAACAAGATCGATAAGCCAAGTGCTAACCCTGATCGCATCCGGGAGCAACTCGCAGCGATGAACTACCTCGTAGAGGAATGGGGGGGTAAGTACCAGTGCCAAGAGATCTCTGCTAAGCAGGGCATCAACATCAACGAGCTGCTGGAGAAAGTTCTCTTAGAAGCCGAACTCCTAGAGCTCAAGGCAAACCCCAAGCGTCGCTCGGTTGGCTCGGTCATCGAGTCCTCCCTCGACAAGGGGCGTGGCTATGTAGCTACCGTGCTGGTGCAGAATGGTACCCTTCGCCATGGGGACGTTGTCCTCGCTGGGACGCACTATGGTCGTGTGAAGGCTATGTTCAACGAGCGTAACCAGAAGGTTGAGCAGGCAGGCCCCAGCACCCCAGTCCTTATCCTTGGGCTAGATGGTGCTCCTACTGCAGGGGAAACCTTCAATGTCATGGATACAGAGCAGGAAGCACGTGCCATAGCAAGCAAGCGTGAGCAGCTCAAGCGCGAGCAAGACACCCGTACGAAGAAGGGTCTCACACTTGACGAGCTAGCTCGTCGCCGAGCCCTTGGCAACTTCCAGGAGCTGAATGTCATCATCAAGGGTGACGTAGACGGCTCCATTGAGGCCCTCTCTGACTCGCTCATCCGACTCTCGACCGAGGAGATCCAGGTCAATGTCATCCATAAAGGTGTCGGACAGATCTCCGAGAGCGATGTCGTACTGGCCTCCGCATCGTCAGCGATCATCCTCGGCTTCCAGGTACGTCCTAGCCAAGCCGCACGTCGCCTAGCGGATCGCGAAGGAGTAGAAATACGTACCTACTCAATCATCTACGACACTATCGAGGACATCAAGTCCGCTATGGAAGGGATGCTCTCACCAGAGATCAAGGAGAACGTCGTGGCGAACCTTGAGGTACAGCAGACCTTTAAGATTACTGGTGCTGGTACAGTCGCTGGATGTATGGTCGTCGAGGGTAAGATCAAGCGCACAAACAAGATTCGCCTCATCCGCGATGGCATTGTCAAGTACGCTGGCGAACTAGGTTCACTCAAGCGCTACAAGGACGATGTCAAGGAAGTCGTCACTGGCCAAGAGTGTGGTCTGAATATCGAGGGCTACAACGACATCCAGTCCGGTGATATCATCGAGGCCTACGAAGAGATAGAGATCAAGAAGACTCTGGATTAGGGTCTCTTCCCCTCTATAATTAAGGAATCGTCCCTCCTACTCTCCCAGCAGAGTAGGAGGGACGATTGCATTTATACCCAATAACCTAAGCCCTTCACTTGGACTGAGAGATAAATACCAAAGGGATTCAGTCTCAAGGGCAACCTCCTCAATCACCTATGATAGGTGACGACATCCACCTATGGTAGGTAAAGACCATCACCTATCATAGGTGATTTATGAGGTAACGAGGATACCTTCACTCTAACCTCAAGCGCACGGAGAAAGACCTCGTAAGGGAAACACTAAAGGAGACCACCAGAGCGTTGCAATTAGAGGAAGGGGAAATATGGGAGAGGTTAGCCCAAAAGCAATAGAAGAGAGGAAGAAATCACAGGCGAAGGCGAGACGAATAAATGAGGTCAAGAGGCGAGGGATGAGGATGAGAGGGGAAGTCTAAGAAAGGTGCAAAAGAAAAGATAGAAAGGCCGAAAAAGGCACCTCAAAAGATCATTTATAGGAAAACAAGTACCTTTGTAGACGATTTGGTGCACATTTCACCATTTTAAGAGCAAAAACAAAAAGTTACTAAAGAAAATCATTTGATATTTATGATGAGAAATCTTGCATTTGTGCTTATGGCACTCGTATGTTTCGGGAGCTGTCGTAAGGACGATCCTACTCCCACGCCTAAGCCCAAGCCAGATAAGGAAGAACCCAAGAAGCCCGAAGAGAATAAACCCGAGGTCACTCTTGCTGACATTGAGGCCTACTATGCTTTCGATAAGACCTCCGATCTCGCCGTAGCACAGGCTCAGATTGCCGCTACGACTTCAGAGAAGGAAGTAAACAACAAGAAGCTACAGATCAAGGAAGCCGAGATGACTGATCCCAAGGCTACAGAGGGGACATTTACCCTCGTCGTCAAAAGTGGGACAGTCAATGGTAAAGACTTCTCCAAGAGCTTCAATCTCTCAGGCTTCAAGAAAGTCTCTCGCCCCGCTGACCAAGTGATCGCTAAACGGATGCAGGCGGAGTGGAGTGTTGCCCCCGAGGTATATCTCCAGGGCATAGACCTGGAGTCTCTCTACCTCGATGGCAAGACAGAGAAGTTCACCACCGAGACGCTCTCCCCCTACGTCCGCTTCTACTCCTCGAGTGTCTCTGGAGAGCAGTATGTCTTGACAGCAGAGGAGACCAAGAGCATTCAGATTAAGGAAGTCAAGTATACCACCAACGAGACCTCAGGAGCAGGTGAACTAACATTTAAGACTGTTTATAAGGGAGTCACCAGCACCTCAGCCCTAACTCTTTCACTGAACCGTAACGCATATTACGCACAGAGGGTTACACTCAACCCTGACTTTGCTAAGTCGCTTTATATGCGTGGCGTTTACCAGTACCTCAGTATCTATGTTGGGAGCATCTTGAAGTACGACACAGATAAATATGCAGCCACTCTCAAGGAGGACAGCAAGCTCGCTAACAACAGTTCTAACAGCCTCTCCTTCTCGATAGAGCTACACCGCAAGGGTGTACACTCCGACAAGGTTATCGCTGTTTTACCTTTTGAAGTCACGAGCTTTAAGCCACTGGAGACACTGAAGCAAGACATCTTCATGAGCCAGGACAGTGAGTTCATCGAAGTAATGAGTAAAAAACTGAAGACTTGGCAAAGGGGGACTGATCTTGTTCAGCATCTTAACACGGGGTTAGACAATTGGATGACAAAGTCTAAATGGGTCTTCAAGTACCCAGGGAACCCACAAAACCTCACATGGAGCAAGGTACGAGTTAACGGCAGTGAGCAAAATCTCTTATCGGGAAGCAGCTCAAGGAATGAAGGACGAGATGTATATTTGCTCTCTCCAAAGTTCCGAGTCATATCAGCTGAGCTCAATGGCACGACCCTCAAGGGGACAGTGGAGCTTATCTCAGCCAATGATGTAAGCCTCTCGGGAGTAACCTTCCCCTTCACGGTGCTGAGCCTGAAGCTCTAACCTCTCGCCTTCTCAAAATGAAAGCCGTCCTAAGACCCCAGCTACATATACCTCGACCTAGCTGTGATATTAGGGCGGCTTCTTCGTGCGTTCTATAGTAAAGGAAAGACATCGGATAGTCACACGTTTACCTATCCCTTCGCCTCAAATTTTCGTACACAATATAAGTTGAAACTATGAAGAAGAACATCCTATTCCTCGGGCTAATGGCACTCAGTGCTACAGCCTTCCTACCCTCATGCCTCGGTAAGGGCGATACCCCTACCCCTCGTAAGCTGACGCTTGAGGAGCGACGTATCCAGCATATCAATATCGTCGCAGCCAACTTCATGAGACAGTCAGATAGCAAGACTCGTCACTACTGGATCTATACCAAGGATGGCGATAAGAAGAAACCTCTGAGTGTAGAGCTATCTCTAGACCCGAAGCAGTCCTTTACCATCCTCGAGGTCAAGTCTGCAGCAGACAAACCTGCCGTTGATCAGTCCAAGGGGATTCTGGAAACAAGTAAGCTCCTGGATGACTCAAAACTGATTATCCATAGAGGGAGCAAGGGCACGGTAGAGCGTGACAAAAACCTCTATTGGGCAATAACGACACCCAAGGCAAAGTTTAAGAAAGAGATCGAGAAAAGAGTCATTGAGACCTACACCACGAATCAAGGGGAAGGCCGCTGGCTGACCTCTGCTGTCATCGTTCAACTCAAGACGGCAGATGACCTGAAGGTGCTGAAGTGGTACAGCGACAAACTTGCCCTAGACATCGTGGCACAGAGCCCAACAAACCCTTTGTTCTACGTGGTATCGACACAATATAGCAAGGCTCACCCACTCCTCGTGGCTGAGATTCTCTTCTTTGATGACCTTGCTTTTGCCAATGCCTTCCCCTTCTTCCATTCCTCAGGGTGGTCCATCTATGCTCCTAAGGATATGCCTTAGCTGAAACCAACTCCAACCATGATCCCCTGCCTCCCTAAGGGAAGCAGGGGATCTTTTTATCCATTCCAGACATATCCTTACCTCATGTTTCGGGCAGTGAGCTGGGAGATTATACTTATTTTTGCTACTCCAATAGTTCGTCTTGGTATTTGATGCAACAAATAGATATTATTAAGGCTCCCGTAGCACAGTATGTGGAGGACTTCCATAGTCAGTTTGACGAGATCCTCTCGACAAAGTCTGAGTGGCTCGCCGAGGCTATCCAGCGACTCAATGCCTCTACCGGGAAGAAGGTGCGCCCCATCCTCGTGGCTCTCATAGCTGGGATGCTACGAGGAGGAGACCCGCCCAAAGAAAGCATAGATGCAGCTGTCCTGCTGGAGCTAATCCACACAGCCACACTCATACATGACGATGTAATTGATGAGGCTTCCACCCGACGAGGTCAACCCACGCTCAATGTCCTCTTCGATAATCGTGTGGCGATACTCATGGGGGACTTCATCCTCTCCTCGGCTCTGATTGGAGCAATAGCCTTAGGTAATCTCGAGGTTATCCAGATTGTCTCTAGCATCGGACGCGAACTAACAGAGGGCGAGATACGTCAGTTTGAGTCCGCAGAGCGTCTGCACCTAAGTGAAGAGAACTACTACGATATCATCCGCCAGAAGACCGCTGTGCTCTTCGCTAGTTGCGCTCGTATCGCTGCCATTATGACTGGGGCGGGGAATGAGGACAAGGAGCGACTAGACAAAGTAGGAGAGCTCCTCGGGATGGCCTTCCAGATACGTGATGACATCTTCGATTACTATCGCTCGGATGTAGGCAAGCCTACAGGAAATGACCTTCGGGAGGGGAAGGTAACACTACCTCTCCTCTACGCCCTGAGTACAGTACAAGGAGAAGCAGAGGAGACCGAACTCCTACAACTACTCTCTGAGCGTCCCATCACCGAGACAGCAGTTGCCCGCCTAACGGATTTCGCTCTTAGTCATGGAGGGATTACCTACGCCGAAGAGCGACTATTAGACTACATTCATGAGGCAAAGCAACTGCTCAACCTCTACCCCGATAGCCCGTATCGAACCTCTTTACTTGCTCTAGCAGACTACATCGGAGAGCGAAATATTTAACCCACAGCCAAACAGCCCATCCCTTATGAAACCGCAAGCAACAGATCGTACTATCTCCTACGCCCTCTATGCTGCCCTTTGGCTCATCCTCGTCATTCTACAGACCCTCCTCACTCCCCTACTGAGCCCCGAGGAAGTGAGTGTCTTTACCCAGCCTTCGCTTTACTATTCTACCTGGCTCACTGACCTCTACCTGGTACTTATCTTCTACCTCAATTACTATATCTTCGCCCCTCAGTTGATGCGACGGAGGCTCTTTCGCTCTTACCTCTGGCTACTCGTCATCACAGCTCTTCTTGGGCTTATGATCCCCATACTCTGCTATAGCGTTTGGGGGCTTACGATGCCAGGCTTTGCTCCGAATGCAGTCCCCATCTCTTCATTGGGCGTCATCGGGGCTGTTGCTGTCATCATGATTGGACTTGCCGTAAGAGGATTACTGGAATGGGATGCTCTCGGCGTAGAGAATGGAGAGCTCAAAGCGGAAATCCTTCGCCTCAAGACTCAGCTGGAAGAGGAACACAAAGCCAGCCCTACCCCCGCTATCACGGATGATACCACTCCTCTGACTCCTACGACTCATCATCCCTATGAAGAAGGCCTATAAAGCACCTAGACTACGGGGGATTCCGACAAAGGAAAAAAAGGCACACCTACGGCGATATATAACGATTGCCACACTGCTACTCATCGTCTCTGGCCTCACAACCTTGACGCTGATACGCTGGAATGCTTGGTTTGGGAATAAGCCCGAAGCTCCCTATACTACTCCAGAAGAAATCACTCGTATAACGATGGTTCCTGGTGAAGACTTCTCTCACCAGCGTGTCTTCTCATGGCGTAGTGGCGAGCAGATTGCCTTCTCCTCTCTTTCCCTTAGGAAGCTCTCCAACAAGGGGGACACGCTACCGGAGAAGCTCTATCCGGCTCTCGGTAGCCTCATAGAGAGTCGCTCGGGGAAGGGCTGTTATTACCACGTATCACTCGATAGTCTAGAGGAGGGTGCAACCTACCTCTACCAGCTAAAAAGCGGTAGGAGCACCTCTCCCATCTATTCCTTCTCGATGCCATCAGGACTACAGGACAGCCTTCGCTTCATCTATATGGGGGATGTACAAGATCCAGAAGGAAGAATGAGCAAGCAGTTCTTCCAAGAGCTGAGCCAATCCTATCGAGACTCTATCCAATTCTTTGCCTTCGCTGGAGACCAAATCGAGGGGCCAACAGACGCCTATTGGCAGACATGGTATAACAGCCTCTCGGGGATAAATACCCACATACCCATCCTCGCTGCACCAGGTAACCACGAGTACCTCAAGCGAGGCTTCGCACGAGAACTTGACGTACGCTGGATCCCACAGTTCAACTACCCTGCCAATGGCCCAAAGGACTATCTACAGCGCAGCTATTATGTAGACTTTCCTCTTGTCCGCTTCATCATCCTTGACACGACAGACATCATGTGGCTGGGCTCGATCAATCAGCACAAGGCTTGGCTCAGGCAAGTACTCTCTGAATCGAAACAGCCGTGGCAAGTGGTACTCTTCCACCATGCAGTGGACTGTGTGCGTGAGGGAAGGAAGAACGTCGTCATGCATTACATCTTCAAGGACGAACTGATCTCCTATGGTGCAGACCTCATACTTCAGGGACATGACCATGGATACGCACGCTCCACAACACGAAGCAAGAATCATGACACCATAGCCCCAGCCTTCATTATCAGCTCTGCCTCACCGAAGGTCTACCGCAACGGCTTCTCCTCTGTGCACGATCGCCTTGGCTCTGGGCTCCAGCTCTACCAAGACATCACCGTGACGCAAAACCAAATTCACTATAAATCCTATCGTTTCCCAGAGGAACTCACTCCTCGAGATAGCGTACCCGATCGCTCAAAGCATCTCTATGACGAACTGGTACTCTATAAGGGAAAAGATGGGATCATCAGAGTAGAGGATAAGGCACGATCATTACCCGAGCTTTTCCTATTCAATAGCTTTGGCACCGATAGCAAGGGACATAAAAAAGCAACTCAATACGCCAAAGAGATTCAAGAGCGAGCTGCGGCGAGGAAAAGCTCCACTGGACGCTAACATTGCCCTCTTTCTCCTCATGGGCACGCTCTGAAGCCAAAGGAGAAACTCCCCTTAGAGCATAAATAAGCCCTCCGAAGAAGCTGTATTCTTCGGAGGGCTCATTTTATCAGCTTTAATCCCACACAAACACCTCCATAAACTCATTCCCACGTCTCTAGGGACAAGGCGACCTTCTTCCTAAGCCGAAACATACTCTATCCTTAAAGCCCTCTTATTGCATCCATAGAGGGTAGTTCTCCTTCCCCCATGGGATAGCTCTGGAGCGACTAAGGCTACGCCAGAAAAACTCTAGAGAAAATACTCCTCATCTCTAGAGAATAGTCGTGGATACTCTAGAGATTATACTTGCTTTCTCTAAAGTCCCCATCCTCTGACTAAGTACGCACTATACAGAGCGAAGGCATAACGCATTCAAAATCACATCAGAAAACGACAGGAAAGCACAATGTAAAATACCCATTTTTAGGTATTTCATAAAGGCATAGGATGCTATACCTTTGCGGGCAAAATAGCTTAGGCTGGTTGTGCATTGTCTGCTCTTCGCATACACACATGAAACATATTGCCCCCTCCTTGAGGTAAGGTAGGGGTGGGATATGGTCTATACAGCCTACAAAAGCAAAGGAGACAATACTTATCAATAGAATATGTACCATACTGCTGGGCGACTAGCACTTGCCCTCAGCATCAGTCTGCTTGGCCTCGAAGCCATGGCACAGACGAGCGCAACAGACAGCATCAGTGAAAGTCGAGACTCCGTTCGACACATTAGCGAAGTCGTGGTCTATGCACGACAGATGCTGGGGAGCAAATTTGAAGCACGTAACCGAACGGGATCTGCTTATTACCTTTCGCCGAAGGAACTGGCAAAATTTGGCTACACAGACATAAGCCGTATGCTACGTGCTGTGCCAGGTGTGAACATCTATGAAGAGGATGGTTATGGCCTTCGCCCTAACATCAGCCTACGAGGAACGAAGGCAGAGCGTAGTGAACGTATCTCGCTGATGGAGGATGGGATCCTCGCAGCCCCCGCTCCCTATGCCGCTCCTGCTGCCTACTACTTCCCCAATGCAGCCCGTATGCATGCCATAGAGGTACTGAAGGGGAGTAGTCAGGTGCAGTATGGCCCCTTCACCACGGGAGGTGCGGTGAACATGGTCTCGACACCTATCCCCAAGACCTTCCACGCAGGCCTGCGTACCTCCTATGGGAGCTACGGCACCTTCAACAGCTATGCTCATGTGGGGAATGACCACAAGCATATCGGCTATCTCATCGAATACCTTCGCTACCAATCGAAGGGATTTAAGAAGGATGAGCCCAATGAACGAACGGGCTTTTACCGCAATGATGTCGTGGGGAAACTTCGCCTACATAGCGACGAAGGTGCAGAGACCCGCCAAGCATTAGAACTAAAACTGGGCTTCGCCAACGAGCATTCCGATGAGAGCTATGTGGGGCTAAGCGAGCAGGACTTCGCCTCTCGTCCCTACTATCGCTACCGTGGAGCCCAGATGGACCACCTTCGCACTCGTCACGTACAGACAGCCTTAACCCACCTCATAGACTTCACGGGCGGGATGAAGGTGACGACGAGTATATATTACAATTACTTTTGGCGCAACTGGTATAAGCTCAACGACGTACGTGTCGGAGACCAAAAGGGGGAAAAGCGTACCATAGAAGAAGTACTAGCTGACCCCGAGACCAACGCTCGCTACCTAGATATCCTCACGGGTGCCACCGACCGACTAGGCGAGGCACTTATGCTGAGGGCTAACCAGCGCTCCTACCATTCGCGTGGGATACAGACGAAGGTGGAGTACCGCCTACCCTTCCTCTCGAGCTACCTACAGCTGGAGGCAGGAGCCCGCTACCATGCTGACCTAGAGGACCGCTTCCAGCACGACGATAGCTACTCGATCGAGGGTGGGAAGATGAGCCTATTCCGAGCAGGGCTCCCCGGCTCACAGAGCAACCGCCTCACTACTGCCCATGCCTTCGCTTCCTATCTCCTTGGGAAGTGGACACGGGCAGGATGGACGATCACCGCTGGGCTTCGTCTGGAGGATGTAGAGCTGTATAAGCGAGACTACACGACCCAAGACCCCAGACGTACTGGCCACCTACGCATCGAGGGAAGTAACCACGCTACCGCACTACTACCTAGCCTAGGGATCAATTATAGGATCCTTCGCCCACTCTCGATATTTGCAGGTATTCATCAGGGCTTTGCTCCCCCAAGCGTGATGACCTACTACAAGCAGAAGCCCGAGAAAAGTATCAACCTAGAGGCTGGTCTACGTCTCACTACAGAGGATCTGAAGGTAGAGGCTATTGGCTACTACAACGACTACTCCAACATGCTCGGCAGTGACCTCGCAGCCGCAGGTGGACAAGGCACACTAGACCAGTTCACAGTAGGAGCAGCACGTGTCCAGGGGTTTGAGTTCTTGGCCTCTTGGCAACCCCTGCCCAAGAGCTGGGAGGTACGCCTACCAGTGCAGGTCAGCTATACCCTAACAGATACACAGATGAAGAACGAATTCTATTCCTCCGCTTGGGGGGAAGTCTTCGCAGGGGATGAACTGCCCTATATCTTCCGACATGCAGTGAATGCCCAGCTGGGGCTAGAGTACAAGTGGCTAGAGGCTAACCTCAGTATCCGCTACAACTCAGACATGCGTACTACCCCAGGGCAGGGACGTATCGCCAAGGCACATCTTATCCCTAGCCATACGATCCTAGACACATCACTCAAGGCGCGCATCAACCGCTACCTCACCCTAAGCATCAACGCTGTGAACCTAGCGAATAAGGTATATCTCGTCTCCCGTCATCCCTCAGGCCTCAGACCTGGTCACCCCTTCGGCATCTATGGCGGAGTACGTATTAACCTCTAACGCCTCCTAGCAAGACATGAAGCAATCACTCAGACATATCATACGCCTCTGCCTCCTGATCCTCCTTGCCCTTCCCCTCAGTGCGCTGGCACAGCAAGCGAGCCGGATCACAGGTATCGTACGTAGTAGCCGTGGCGAAGCCTTAGTCGGTGTCACCGTACGACTCGTGGGGACAACGCAGGGGACGCTGACGGACAGCGAAGGGAAGTTTGGTATCACAGCCCGTATGGGAGATGTCCTGCTATTCACCAGTGTGGGTATGCAGGCAAGGAAGGTGAAGATCGCGAGCGAACGTCTCACCATTACCCTCGAGGAGGACAACAAGCTCATGGAGGAGGTCGTGGTGACGGGCTATCAGAAGATCCGTAACCGTGTCTATACAGGTGCTGCCTCATCTGTGAAGATGAAGGACATACACCTAGAGGGGACACAGGACATATCTCGTATGCTAGAGGGACGAGTCCCAGGTCTATCCATCCAGAGCATTTCTGGTACATTCGGTGCTGCACCTCGTATCAATATCCGAGGTGGGGCATCCATACTAGGTAATGTACAACCTCTGTGGGTAATCGACGGAGCGGTCTATGAGGACCTCGTACACCTTAGCCTCGATCAGCTAGCATCGGGAGACGCAGCGACCCTCATCAGCTCTGCCGTATCGGGGCTCAATGCCTCCGACATACAGGACATACAGGTACTGAAGGATGCTTCTGCTACCTCTATATACGGAGCACGAGCACTTAACGGGGTGATCGTCGTGACGACTAAGTCGGGAGGTAGGGATACACCTCTGAGGGTAAGTTATGCCACGGAGAATACCATGCGCCTCCGACCTAGCTATAGCCAGTATGACCTATTGAACTCACAAGAGACGATGGGGATCTACGAGGAGATGAGGCAGAAGGGCTACTTCAGCCTCGCCAGCAGTCTCTATGGACGTCGTGGTGGGGGATACCATCTACTCAATAGAGCTCTCTCCGAATACGATCCCGAGACGGGTACTTATAGGCTGGAGAACACACCAGAGGCACGTAGAGCCTTCCTAGAGCAGCACGAGCGAGCCAATACCGATTGGTTCAGCGAACTCTTTCGCCTGACACCTACGACGAGCCACACCGTGAGCTTCAGTGCAGGTGGACGGAGTAGTGCCACCTATGCTTCGCTGGGCTTCTTCTATGACGGAGGCTGGACAGTGGCGGATCGGGTGCAGCGCATCACCGCCAACCTCAAGAATACATTCTATCTCGGGGATCGCCTGCAGGTCACACTATCTGCTCAGGGAAACATCCGATCACAGAGTGCGCCTGGTACCCTACCACAACGCAAGAATACTACGCTGGGGCTCTTCGAGAGAGACTTCGACATCAACCCCTTTAGCTATGCTCTGGGGACGAGCCGTACGCTCCTACCTTCGGAGCGATACCGCAACAACTGGGCACCCTTCAACATCCATCAGGAGTACCGCTCAAACCACATGGACATCGGGGTACTCGACTTCAAGGCTCAAGCCGAAGCCAGCTACAAGGTCACCCCACACCTCGAGGCACGTGCCCTCGTCTCCACCCGACAGGCTTACACCTCTATGACCCACGAGATTACGGAGCAGTCTAACCAAGTCCTTGCCTACAGAGCAATGGAGACTCCTGAGGTAGCCGCGGCCAACATCTACCTGCTACGTGACCCCGAGCATCCCGAGCGACGCCCCGAGGTTGCCCTGCCTCATGGGGGAATACTTAAAAAGGATGAGACGAGTCTGAAGAGCTATCTGATGCGTCTGGCTTTGGACTACGACCGCCATATAGGGCTCCACGACATCAAGGTCTTTGGCTTCACAGAGATCCGCTATGCCGATCGCTCGCATACTCCCTTCACGGGCTACGGCGTGCAGTACGATCGTGGTGGGCAAATCAATACGGATCCTCGCATATTCAGTAAGCTCCTTCGTGAGGGGGAAGATTACTTCGCTTACTCCAGACGTTACGATCGGGGTGTGACGTTCTCTGCGAGCACGACCTACGGCTACGACGGGCGATATATCTTCAATGCCTTGATCAACATGGAGGGCTCAAATGCCTCGGGTCGCAACGCTCGTACCCAATGGCTCCCGACGTGGAATATCGGGGGGAAGTGGAACATCGACCGAGAAACCTTCTTCCATCCCTCTTCCCTACTCTCCCGTCTAGCTCTGCGCATGAGCTATGGACTCACTGCCAAGATGAACGAGGAAGCCGTCAATGCCAACTCGGTCTACCAAGGCACGACCACCACGCCTCGTCGCTATCAGGATAGAGAGAATGCTCTGCGCATTCGCCACCTAGAGAACCGTGACCTCACTTGGGAAAAGATGTACGAGCTTAACCTAGGGCTCGAGACAGCTTGGGCTCAAGACCGTGTGCGGGCTACAGTGGATCTGTACCAGCGTAATGCCTTTGACCTCATCGACCTAGTCCGCACATCCGGTATCGGGGGGCAGTACTACAAGTATGCCAACTTCGGGGATATGCGCACTCAGGGGATCGAGCTATCCCTCAGCACGACGAACATAGAGACGAAGGAGCTATCGTGGAGCAGCAGCCTTACCCTTAGCCTCATGAACCAAAAGATCACAAGACTGCGTAATACGCCCAATGCCCTAGACATGGTCGCAGGACGTGGCAGGGGCAATCTCGTAGGCTACCCGAAGGGTTCGCTCTTCTCTTACAACTTCCAGGGGCTGAATAGTCACGGGCTCCCCACCTTTGACTTTGGACTCTACCCCACCAATCGTACGCAGGATGCCAACGTGTACAGTGCGGACTTCAGTGACACGCAGTACACCAAGAGCTACCTCACCTATCACGGGCCTATCGAGCCACAGATCATCGGCGGACTATCGAATACGCTGCGTTACAGACAGTGGGATCTCTCCCTCTTCATCACAGCGCAGGCTGGCAATAAGATCCGACTCAACCCGACCTTCGACCCGACCTTCGCTGACCTCAATGTCTTCTCAGGTGAATACCGCGATCGTTGGATGAACCCTGGGGACGAACAGCGCACCGATGTCCCTACCATCCCTTCGCAGGATCTGATTAATGCTGTCGGTAGGGAGAATATTGAGCGTGCCTATAGCACCTACAACTACTCCCAGCTACGAGTCGCCGATGGGAGCTTCGTACGTCTGAAGCATGTCTCGCTGGGGTATCGGGTCTCCGAGGCCTTCGCTAAGAAGCTTCGCCTACACTCGGCTAAGCTACAGCTTAGTCTGACGAACCCCTTCCTCCTCTACTCCGACAAGCGTCTACGTGGACAGGACCCTGAGTATTATCGTGCAGGTGGGGTATCCCTCCCTACTCCTAGACAGTACACACTCTCGCTACAGATAGGATTCTAAGACAGCGGTATAGACCCTGCCTCAGGTACTCAGCTGGACGATTGGGGGAACCTCCTCACAGGTAGCCTCAGTACCTATCGAGAGGTTACGAGCTAACCTCGACAAGGGTTTACCCACTACCTCAAAGTACGTATAGACAACGATGATAAAGCGATCACTACTACTCGTCTCCTTAGCCTTCCTGCTCGGTGGCTGTCAGGGATACCTAGATAAGAACCCCGATGCTGCTCTGGACATCAGCATAGACACCGAGGAGAAGCTCCAGGAGCTCCTCACGGGAGCCTATCCCACGGCCAGCTACATCCCCTTCCTAGAGCCCCGTACAG
>ERZ772979.6-NODE-6-length-274254-cov-10.216828_pt1 | contig 274254 bp, 233 predicted proteins | sample MGYA00511130_ERZ772979 | MGnify/ENA primary metagenome ERZ772979 (study PRJEB29015, sample SAMEA2738103) | human oral metagenome | biome: human oral; feature: human-associated habitat; material: saliva | place: China | collected 2186 ...
AGATTAACCCCTAGGGTCATCACAGATATCTGTGATGACCCTAGGGGTTAATCTTTGGTAATCCAGCTTCTACTCTCTTAGGAGATAGAGTAGATGATGGGATTACTTGTTGCTGATGCCGAGCTTCTTTGCTACATCATCGGGGAGAGCCTTGCGGTTGATAATGATGTTCATTGTCTTACCCTTGACGAAGTTGTAGGATGCATACCAGTGTCCTTTGTACTTCCCTGCTTCACCCCAAGAGTTCTTTACCATGAAGAACTTTCGCTCGATTTGGTTCTTTGCGATACCATAGATTACCATACCGTGGTCATCGGTGAGCTCATAGTTATCGTAGCCCTTCTGGCGATACTCTTGTGTCGGCTCTACTTCGGGGACGTCTGCACGGTGCACCATCTGGTTGATGTAGTTCTGTCTCTCTGTGTAGCTAAGACCAATCCAACGTGCTTGGTCGGACCCCTTGGTTTCAATCTCTTCGATATCAGGGAGGACAGCAATACCATCTCGTGTGAAGCCTTTTTCGCTGACATCTGACCCCCAAGCAATGGTATAGCCCTTATCGATAGCCGTCTCCATCACACGCATAAACTCATCGATGGGGATGTTGTAAGACTCTGCCCAACGCCAGTTATCTTCAATCTCAAGAGCAAACTTTGAGTAGAAAGGATGGTGTGTGAAGGAGGTAAGCGAAATGTAGTCATCGGGATTCAACCCGAGAGCATTGGCGTAGCTCTTAGGAGTATACTTCTTGCCGTTGAAGGTGAATTCCTCTGGGAGCTTGCCTAGATAGGTATCGATGATGGAGGTGAAGGCTGGATACCAAGCTGTAGAGAGCTTCCCATTGGGGTTCTTGATTACGGCATCAAGGAAGGCCTTTAGACCTGTCTCCATCTCGCTATGCTGGTTCTTTGTCGTACCATAGTTTAGCCCCATCATGACAGAGCGAGGTACAGCACCATAGGTCTTGAGTACATAGAGGACATCGTAGAATGATCCTCCTTGGGCGAAGTTCAGCTTACCATGTAGACGAACGTACTTGCGGCCCTTATCACGGTAGGAGTGGCTAACTACGAACATCTCCGAGAGGTCGAAGTTGCCTTTACCAATGCGAAGGAGTTCGCCTTCTAGGAAGCTCTGCCCAGAGTATGCCCAGCACGTACCTGAGTTAGCTTGGTTTTGAATGCCAGAGATGCGAGCATCCTTGACTGTAGTGAATACGTTTGCTTCACCAGCGTCCTTGGGCTTGTCTGGAGTCTGAGCGGACAGAGCAGAAGCCATACCCATGACTGCCATGATCGAGATGAGTTTCTTCATTTCGTGATGTGTTGTACTTAATGTTTGATAAAGTGCAATGCTATGCCAGTCCTAGGGAGGCAAAGGCGTAGCGATTCAAAGATAGTGAAATTGCCTCATTTTTCCCTTATTCTTTCTCTCTTTAGCCCTCGCTCAGCTCATTGACTTAGGTTTTATATCAACTGAGCTGTCTAGTATCTTATTCATGGAGAAGTGGAAATATAGGTGTAGGGCAGAAATCTGTGGGTTTGTAATCGATGGGGACAGGTAAGATGTAGGATCATTCTTCTCTCGAAAGCTCTAGAGTTTTTCTCCAAGAACTCTAGATATATTGAATAAAATCTCTAGAGTTTTCTATGATATATGGATGAGAAAGGGAGTTCCTCTCTATACCAAGCCTATCGAGACCAGAAGTAGGGTGTGAGGATACCAATCACAGTGAATACCTCGAGACGCCCTGCAAGCATTAGGAAACAGAGTATTGTTTTGGAGAATATACCTGCACTAGCCATGGATGTCGCATATTCTCCAATAGCGGGTCCTGAGTTACTAACTGCCGAGCAGGCAATGCTAATGCTGGAAATAAAACCATTGTTATCAAGCATGAGCAGTGTTGCACCAACGAAAATGAGCATGACATACATCATGCAGAAGGCAAGAACCTGATGTACAGCACTGACACTTAGCTGTCGGTTATTAATCAGAACAGGGGTGAGCAGATGTGGGTGGATCTGTTTCTTGAACTCGTTATAGAGATTCTTTAGTAGGACAAGGAAGCGAGAGCATTTGAGACCGCCACACGTAGAGCCTGCACATCCGTTGACGAACATCAGGAGTAACCCGATCATCCAAATAAATGGCCCGAGCTGTGTGAGGTCGGGAGAGAAGTAACCTGTACTGGACCCGAGAGAAATGGTCTGGAAGAGTCCTCGACGTAGGTTCTCTTCTAAAGTTGGGTATTCTCCATGGAGCACCATCCATAATATCGTAATGAAGGCTAGAGTAGAGATGAAGAAGGTGAAGAAGCGGAACTCTTCATCTCGAAGGAGGCGTCCTGGCTTGCCTGTAATCGCAAAGAATACAAGGGTAAGGTTCAGGCTCCCAATGAACATGAAGAGGGATAGCACATACTCGATGTACGGCGAGTTGAAAGCCTCTACACTTTCGTTCTTTGTCGAATATCCACCCGTGGAGATACAAGTGAATGCATGACAAATGGCATCAAAGAGATTCATTGGCCCTATCCATAGTAGAGCAACGAGTAGCACGGTCTCTGCTAGGTATACGAGCCAGAGTGTCTTGGCAACATCTGATATGCGAGGGAAGAAACGATCGTGGGTGATACCTGTTGTCTCGGCATTATATAGCTGGGTAGCACCGCCACCAAAGATGGGCATCAGTGCTACGGTGAAGACAACGATCCCGACACCACCCTGCCACTGGGTGAGGCTTCGCCAGAAGAGTAGTGACTTGGGGAAGGACTCAACGTCAGAGAAGACGCTTGCCCCTGTTGTTGTGAAGCCGGAGATAGTCTCAAAGAAGGCATCTAGGACATTCGATGTCATACCCGATAAGAGGAAGGGGAGCATCCCTACTAGAGAGAGAAGTAGCCAGACGAATGAGACAGTAAGCATCCCTTCCCTCCGAGTAGCCTGCTTTTTCTTCAGTTCTTTACCCAAAAAGGCTAGAGGAAGGCCCAAACCAAGGAAGGCAAGTATGGTTACAATCCAAGGTAGAAGGCTTTCGTGGAAAGCAAAGGCAAGAAGTAGCACTACGACCATAATTCCTGCCTCTAAGAGACACATCATGCCTAGGATACGGCTAATAAAACGGAAGTTGATAGAGTGCATAATCCTGCTTTTCTACTAAGGTTAGAAGAGCTTCTTCAGTTCGTTGATTGATATATCGTGGTAGAAGATCACCACGTGGTCATAGGGCTCAAGGATCGTATCCCCATCAATCATGGATGGAGAGCCATTGCGTATCATGCCTCCGAATGTGATACCCTTGGGGAGATCAAGCTCACTAATCTTCTTCCCGATGATCTTGGAGTCACGGCGAGCTACGAGCTCAACCACCTCTGCGTTGCTTACCAATGAGAGGCAGGTTACTTGTCCTGTCTGCTGTCCGAGTAGGATACGATAGATATAGCCTGCGGCGAGGAGCTTCTTATTAATAAGGGTCCCGATGTCGAGGCGGTAGGCTAGAGGGATGTAGTCGATATTCTCCTCCTTAGCTATTGTCTTGTAGACATTGTATCGCTTCGCAGCCAGACATGCTAGGACGTTGGTCTCAGAGTTCTCTGTAAGGGCAACGAAGACCTGTGCATCCTCTAGTCCTACTTCGCTTGTTATCTCGGGGTCACGTCCATCTCCGTGATAGATCTCTACGTTGGTAGGTACGTGTTCGGATAGACGTAGACACTTATCCTTGTTGCTCTCTATGATGGCGATTTGGATGTCTGAGGGTATCTTAGTGATAGCTCTGAGGGCGACGGGGCTAGCTCCCATGATGACAATGCGGCGTATCTTGGGCGCCTCCTTGCCTGCAAGCTGTCGGATGGTGTCGGTGTGATCTACGCTGCAGGTGAAAAAGACAAGGTCATTATGCTCAATCCGCGTGCTCCCACTAGGAATAATAGTGTCGAAGTCTCGCTTGATGGCGACGATATGGTATGACTTTGACTCTTCCTCTGGGAGCATTCCTTTTAGCTCATAGAGGTGCTTGCCTACAATTGGAGCTCCCGTACGCACCTTTACTCCAATGAGTGCAAGAGCACCATTGAAGAGTATGATGTATTGGCGAGCCCAAGGGTATCGTGTAATAGCTGCAATCTCATTTGCTGCTAGCTCCTCAGGGTAGATCATCCAGTCTACACCCAGCTCTTCGAGGAGTGTGCCGTACTCTGACTCGAGGTATTCGGCGTTGTTGATACGGGCGATGGTATGTTTGGCTCCTACCCGTTTGGCTAGGATACAAGACATGATATTCGTAGACTCGTCTGGGGTAACACCAACAAAGAGGTCGGCACCCTCGACATTGGCATTCTCTAGGTCTGAGAGTAGTGTGGGGCTACCCTCTATGGGGAGTACCTCTAGGTGATGGCTCGCACGCTCGAGTTTCTTGGCGTCAGGATCCATTAGGACGATGTTTTGATCCTCGTTGGAGAGCATCTTTGCTAGATGTGTCCCCACTTCACCTGCTCCTGCGATAATTATTCTCATAGACTAGTTGTGATGAGCTAAGAGTTGCTTTGCCTCTTGATACATGGACTCTTCGTCTAGGCCACAATACTGTCTTTGCTGCTGAGGTGTGCCATGAGCAATAAACTCATCCGGTAGTCCTAAGCACTTGATACGTGGGGAGAGTCCATGCTCCATAGCAAGCTGTAAGATGCCCGAGCCAACACCTCCATTGAGACACCCCTCCTCTATGGTAATTACGTTTTGTGCCTCACGAAGTACATGTGTGATACACGCTTCGTCTAGAGGCTTGGCAAAGACCAAATCTATCTGCCCCACGGAGTAGCCTTCTCCTTGTAATCTGTCTACAACCTTTGTTACTGAGTGACCAATAGGTCCAAAGGAGAGAAACGTGAGGTCTCGTCCTTCCTTCAGTATACGAGCCTTGCCATGGGGATGGGTGTGCATGGGTTGTTGCCAGTCAATGGTGGAGCCCTCTCCTCTCGGATAACGAATGGCTACAGGGCCTTGCCAATCGAAGCAGGCTGAGCGTAAGAGATGCCTGAGTTGCACCTCATCATATGGGGAGCAGATCGTCATGCCTGGTATTGTACGTAGATAGGCGATGTCGAATGCCCCCTGGTGTGTTGCCCCATCCTCACCGACAAGCCCTGCTCGGTCAAGGCAAAAGACCACATGGCTATTCGTCAGAGCAACGTCATGGATAAGCTGGTCATAGGCACGCTGCATGAAGGTAGAGTATATGTTGCACACAGGGATAAAGCCTTCGGTTGCCATCCCCGAGGAGAAGGTCACAGCATGTTCTTCTGCTATGCCCACATCAAAGGAGCGATTGGGGTAGGCCTCCATCATGTAGGTCATGGAGCAACCTGTTGGCATCGCTGGCGTAACTGCCACGATGCGCTCATCTTCACCGGCTAGCTCGACTAAGGTATGCCCAAAGACATCTTGGTACTTTGGTGGCTTGGGTGCGGCACTTTTAGCTGTTACGCGCTTCCCTGTTAGGGGGTCAAACTTCCCTGGGGCATGCCATACCGTTGGGTCTTGCTCTGCTGGTTGGTAGCCTTTGCCTTTCGTTGTGCTGATATGCAGGAGTCGTGGACCCTTCATGTCTCTTATATCCTGTAGGATTTGCACTAAGTGAACGACATCATGACCATCCGTAGGGCCCAGATAGCGAATGCTGAAACTGTCGAAGAAGTTGCTTTGCCCTGAGAGGAGTGCTTTTACTCGATTGTTGAACCGTTGAAGGTCTTTTCTTTGCCCCTCTTTTACGATATGCAGTTTACGAAGCATGCGATACATGTCGTAGCGCATACTATTGTAGGTGGGGTTGGTCAATAGATTGACCATGTGTTTATTTAGCCCACCGACGTTGTGGTCGATGGACATATTATTATCGTTGAGGATAACCAGCAGGTTATTGGGAAATGACGAGGCGTTATTTAATCCTTCGAATGCCATACCTCCAGACATGGCTCCATCGCCAATGAAGGCGACTACACGTCGATCCTCATGCTTGAGTGCCGTGGCAACAGCCATCCCGAGTGCTGCTGAAATTGAGTTAGAGGCATGCCCAGCGGAGAATGTGTCGTACTCACTCTCTGTGGGTGTGGGGAAGCCAGCAAGTCCACCCCACTTACGCAGGGTATGGAACGCATGCTTACGCCCAGTGAGTATCTTGTGGACATAGGCTTGATGTCCCACGTCCCATACAATGCGATCCTGTGGAGTATCAAAGACATAGTGCATCGCTACCGTGATCTCTACGGCTCCAAGGTTTGCCCCAAGGTGCCCCGGATTTACTGAGAGAGCCTCCAGCATGAAGCTTCGTATCTCAGCACACAGCTGTGGTAGCTCTTCGGGCGAGAGTTGACGAAGATCCTGAGGATACTCAATGCGGTCAAGTAGGGGGTACTTTGCCTCAGCCTCAGATGAGAGGGTAATCGGTAATACTTCTTGCTGTAGCACGTTTTTTCCTTATCCTTAGTAGCCGAACCTCTCTAGTAGCTCTTTCTCACTAAGCTGTACCTGCTCTCCCCGCTGCATATCCTTGAGGGTGAAGCGTCCTGCTAGTCGTTCTTCCTCACCGACGAGGAGTACGTATGGGATCTTAAGGCTATCAGCATAGCCCATTTGCTTCTTAATCTTAGTGGCTTCAGGGTAAAGCTCGCAACGGATGCCCCTGGCTCTAAGTTTCGCAAGAAGGGGTAGGAGATAAAGTGTATCTTCTTTGCTGAAGTTAGCCAAGAGAATCTGTGTACCTGTCTCCGATTCTTCGGGAAACAACCCGAGCTCAAGCAGGACATCGTAGATACGGTCAGCCCCGAAAGAAATCCCCACGCCACTAAGCCCATCTAGTCCAAATATCCCGGTGAGGTTGTCGTAGCGTCCCCCTCCCGAGATACTGCCCATGGGGGTGTCAAGTGCCTTAACCTCTAGTATAGCCCCTGTATAGTAGGATAGCCCACGAGCGAGGCTTAGGTCAATCATCAGTTCGGCAGAGAAGTCCAGCGTCTCTATGTGGTCAAGGATGAAGCGAAGCTCCTCAATCCCTGCTAGCCCTTCCTCTGATTCAGTAAGTAGGGTGGCGAGCTTATCTAGTTTCTCCCTGTTGGAGCCAGAGAGCAAAAGGAGAGGTTGAAGACGTAGAAGGGTTTCTTCCTTAAAGCCCTTGCCACGTAGCTCATCAAATACTTTCTCCTGGCCCATCTTATCCAGCTTATCGATTGCCGTAGTGATGTCGATGAGCCGCTCTTCTTCTCCTAGGACACTTGCTATACCACCTAGGATCTTGCGGTTGTTTAAGTGTATACGTACCCTTAGGCCAAAGCGACGAAAGACTTCGTTGATGATCTGGAGGAGCTCTACCTCATTAAGGAGAGAAGTTGAGCCAATCACATCGGCATCACATTGGTAGAACTCTCGGTAGCGTCCCTTCTGTGGTCGGTCTGCACGCCACACGGGTTGTATCTGGTAGCGACGGAAGGGTAGGGTAAGCTCTGCACGGTGCATCACCACATAGCGAGCAAAGGGTACCGTGAGGTCATAGCGTAGCCCCTTTTCACATGCCTTATTTGCAAAGCGTACGGCGTTACGCTCTAGAAGTTCCTCATCGCTTAGTTCTTTTAGTGCATCCCCAGAGTTGAGGACCTTGAAGAGTAATCGATCTCCCTCTTCTCCATACTTCCCCATGAGCGTTGTCAACTGCTCCATGGTAGGGGTTTCGATTTGACGAAAGCCATAGAGAGCGTATACCTCACGGATGGTATCGAAGATATAGTTGCGTCGAGCCATCTCTACTGGCCCGAAGTCCCGCATACCTTTAGGGATCGTTGGTTTCTGCATTATATTATTGTCTGTATCTCTGTCTGTGTTGGGTCCCTTATTTCTTCCGAGAGAGGATGACAAGGGCTGATGGATATTCGTTCCTCTCATCTTGAGGAAATTCCTCTCGTGAGAGCTCTACCCACTCTGTCTGATTTATCTGGGGAAAGAATGTGTCTGCATCGGGGAAACGTGCCTCCACCTGCGTTAGGTAGATGCGATCAGCTCGATCAAGGATGGAAGAGTAGATCTTCCCGCCCCCGATGACAAAGACCTCTTCCTCTTGCTCACAGAGAGCCTTGATTGCCTCGTCCATGGAGGGGAATACCTCTGCGTCAGGTAGGCTCGTGAGGGTGCGGCTGATGACGATGTTACGTCTATTGGGGAGTGCGCCATTGGGCAGGGACTCATAGGTGCGTCGTCCCATGAGGATTGCATGTCCTGTCGTCAGCTCCTTGAAGCGTTTCAGGTCATCGGAGAGCCTCCAGAGGAGTTTGTTGTCCTTCCCGATTGCTCGGTCAAGAGCCATAGCTACAACGATAGAGAGTGTCATATAGAGCTTGGATGAATACTTAGCTAGCTATACCGATACGACGGCTGCTATGTGTGGATGGGGATCGTAGCTACGTAGCTCGAAGTCCTCGTAGGTGAAATCTTCCAATCGCTTCACTTCTGGGTTGATCCACATCGTAGGGAGTGCTCGTGGTGAACGACTGAGCTGTAGCTCTACCTGCTCTAGGTGGTTGCGGTAGATATGCACGTCGCCAAAGGTATGGATGAACTCTCCGACCTCTAACCCTACCACTTGGGCTACCATCATCAGAAGGAGTGCGTAGGATGCAATGTTGAATGGTACCCCGAGGAAGACATCTGCACTACGCTGGTAGAGCTGTAGGCTGAGCTTCCCATCTGCTACATAGAACTGCATGAAGCAGTGGCACGGGGCAAGTGCCATCTCCTCGAGCTGTGCTACGTTCCAAGCTGAGACGATAATCCTACGGCTCGTTGGGTCGTGCTTGAGCTGCTCGATGACTTGCTGTATTTGATCGATGTGCCCCCCCTTGTAGTCTGGCCAAGACCTCCATTGGTAGCCGTAGATGGGCCCGAGATCTCCGTCTTCGTTTGCCCACTCGTTCCAGATACGTACCCCGTGCTCCTGCAGGTAGTGTACGTTGGTATCGCCCTGGAGGAACCACAGAAGTTCGTAGATGATGCTTTTTAGGTGGACTTTCTTTGTCGTAAGCAGGGGAAAGCCCTTATTGAGGTCAAAGCGCATCTGATAGCCGAAGGTACTGACTGTACCTGTCCCTGTGCGGTCATCTTTGGTGTTACCAACCTCTAGGATGTGGCGAAGTAGGTCAAGATATTGCTTCATTATATAATCCCTGCTTGATATATCATTTGCTCCTTGGAGATTTGAGCAGTACAAAGGTACATAAATTAGCCCCCTCAGCCTAACACCTCCTTTCTCTCTGCCTCTTTTGTCTTTTTCGAGTAGACCTTCTTCCTCTGATGTTATGAAGTCCCGCTATGCTGTATCGCAGGATGTGGATAGACGAAACTGTGAGGCTAAGTCTATTTAGAGGAACCTGTCTCTCTGAGGTATCTGAGGGGTAGCCAATATGATGAGCGGGAAACCACGAATTACCCTCATATACTACCATCGTGTACTTCTGCCTGTAACCTACTCAATCACCTATGATAGGTGACAACGTTCATCTATCATAGGTGGAGAGCGTCACCTATCATAGGTGATTTGCAAGGTGTCAGGGATAACTAGATATCCCCATTGAGTAGAGGCTATCGGCACAGCTAGGAGGACATATAGATAGCTGACTGTAGGTAGATTGTGCAGGTTGTGGGGGGAAGGGAGGCTGGTTTAGCTAAGCAGGGAGGTTTGCGTGCTTTAGGGATAGCCCTTTCCTTGCCCTAGATACATCTAGGAGAGCTAGTAACCTAAATTCCCTGGGCTGTACAGGTTTGAGTGAGGGCAGGCTACCCTAGATAGAGGTCGGATGGATAGGTAACAGCCTCTAGGTAGAGGGCATGGGCAGGTGCCGAGGCTGCTGCCTTTGATCGGTCTTGGGCAGCAATGATACCAGCGAAGTCATCCACTGTGAGTCGCCCCTTACCTACCTGAAGTAGGGTGCCGACAATTGCCCGTACCATGTTGCGTAGGAAGCGGTCTGCCGTGATGGTGAAGACCCAAGTTCCCTCCTCTGCCCCTCTCTGCCAATAGGCCTCGGTGATACAGCAATCGTTCGTCTTAACGTCAGTGTGTAGTTTGCTAAAGCTCGTGAAGTCCGTATAATTAAGTAACCTCTTTGCCGCTTCGTTCATAGCCTCAAAATCTAAAGGGAAATGTAGGCGTAGCATCAGATCCTCTACGAAGGGATTTTTCCTAAGTGTTAGATAGTACCTGTAGGTACGTGCTGTGGCACTGAAGCGTGCATGTGCCTCTTCCCTGACAGGACGAATGCAGTGCAAGGCAATATCCTTGGGTAGAAAACGGTCTGCACGGAAGACTAAATCCTTTGCCTCCTCTAGCTCTAAAGGTAAATCAACATGTGCTACCATAGCTCGAGCATGCACCCCAGCATCAGTTCGCCCAGCTCCTACAATAGGTATGGGAGTAGGGGAGCGGAGGATCACCCCTAAGGCACGCTCAATAGTCTCTTGTACCGTGACGGCGGAGGGCTGTGTCTGCCAACCGCTATAGTTCGTACCGTTGTAGCTGAGGGTAATGAAGTAGCGCATAGGGTGCCAGTGTAAGAGGCAAAGAGGGAATAGAGGAAGGAGCTAAGGGAAACTTAGCCCCATCCCGAGAGTGGTATCGGTGAGGATAAAGCCGAGGGGTTACTTGGTCTTAGCTTTGCGTGTTGAGGTGGTGCGTCCCTTGCGCCCTCCCTTACGTGCTGACTTCGTTGGTGTCTCGGCGATGAGCTTGAGGCAGTCATCGTAGGAGAGACTCTCGGGGACAGTTCCCTTGGGGAGCTTGTAGTTCTCTCCTTTGTATTTGAGGTAAGGGCCAAAGCGGCCATCACGTATCTGGAGCTCGGTGTCCTCAGAGAAGGTTTTTAGTAGGCTCTTCTCTTCGTTTGCCTGCTTATCTTTAATGAGCTGGATTGCTTCCTCCTCGGTGTATGCTAGGGGATCGGCCTCCTTGGGTAGGCTATAGTACTTGCCTGCATGCCGTACATAGGGACCAAAGCGCCCACTTGCGACGGTGAGGGGTTCCCCTTCATACATTCCTATGGTCTTGGGGAGATCAAAGAGTGAGAGAGCTTCGTCTAGTGTGATGGTCTCTAGGGATTGCCCAGACTGAAGAGACGCAAATCGAGGCTTCTCTTTGTCCTCGGAGGTGCCCAGCTGTGCCATCGGGCCATAGCGACCGATGCTGACAGAGACTTGTAGACCTGTACCGGGCTGGGTACCTAGGATTCGTTGGCCTACCCGTTGCTCACTGCGCTCAGTAGTGACACGCTCTACCACGGGATGAAAGTCTCCATAGAACGAGCCAATCGTGCCTGTCCAAGCGTTATTCCCCTCTGCTATTTCATCAAATTCTGATTCGACACTTGCCGTAAAGTTGTAGTCTACGATGCTGGGGAACTGCGCGACAAGGAAGTCGTTCACTACAATCCCGACATCGGTGGGAAGGAGCTTGCCTTTGTCTGCCCCGTAGACCTCTGTTCGTACCTCACGCTTGATGGTTCCCCCCTCGCTAGTGAGGACAATGTAGTTGCGCTTCTGCCCCTCACGATCGCCTCGCTCTACGTAGCCTCTATTCTGTATTGTCTGAATGGTTGGCGCATAGGTAGAGGGGCGGCCTATGCCTAGCTCCTCCATCTTGCTCACCATAGAGGCCTCGGTGTAGCGTGCTGGGCGCTGGGTGAAGCGTTCTTCGGCAAGTAGCCCCTTCAGAGTGAGGATATCTCCCTCCTGCATGGGGGGGAGAAGTTTGGTTGCTTCAGGTGCTCCCTCCTCATTGTTGCCCTCCATATATACGTCAAGGAAGCCTCGGAAGGTGATGACCTCTCCTTGAGCAACGAAGGCATACTCTGTACCTCTGACAGGTAGAGAGATTGTGGTGCGTTCCAGCTCTGCATCCTTCATCTGCGAGGCTAGGGTACGCTTACGGATTAGATCGTAGAGACGCTGCTCCTGTGCCGTGCCTGCTACCTGCTCTCTATCGATGTAGGTGGGGCGAATAGCCTCGTGTGCCTCCTGTGCACCTTTACTCTTTGTTTGGAAACGTCGAGCCTGATGGTACTCCGTCCCTGGGTGAAGTGCTATCTGATGTGCAATGGAGGCTAAGGCTTGGTTAGAGAGATTTACCGAGTCTGTTCGCATGTAGGTGATGTGTCCAGATTCGTAGAGGGACTGGGCAAGGCGCATTGTCAGCGATACGGGGTAGCCCAGCTTATGTGCGGCCTCCTGCTGGAGGGTGGAGGTGGTGAAGGGTGCTGCGGGTGAGCGACGTGCTGCTCGGCGGGTAATCGTCTCTACCGAGAAAGATTCTCTGAGGCAACGCTCCATCAGCTCCTGTGCCTCCTGCTCCTGAGTGAAGCGGTGATTGAGCTCTGTGCGTAGGGTATCCCCCGAGGCAAGTGTGAAGTCCGCTTGTAGGCGGAAAGCACTTTGAGGTACAAAGGCGTTAATCTCTCGCTCCCGATCAACCACAAGGCGTACCGCCACGGACTGTACTCGTCCAGCTGAGAGAGAGGGACGGATACGCTTCCAGAGGACAGGTGAGAGCTCAAAGCCCACGATACGGTCCAGCACGCGGCGAGCCTGCTGGGCATCCACGAGGTTCATATCAATGTCTCTGGGGTGCTCAAGAGCCTGAAGAAATGCCTCGGCTGTAATCTCATGGAAGACGATACGTCTAATCTTAGCAGGGTCAAGTCCTAGAGCCTCCTTCAGATGCCAAGCAATAGCCTCTCCCTCGCGGTCTTCATCGGAGGCAAGGTAGACGAGATCGGCTTTCTTGGCCTGAGCTTTTAGTTCTTTGACCAGTGCCTTCTTGTCATCGGTGATGACGTACTCTGGGCGGAAGTTATCCTGTATATCAACGCTGAAAGAGTGTTGCTTGAGATCGCGCACGTGTCCAGCACTAGCCATCACCTTATAGTCGGTGAGCTTATGTTTCTTCAGGAAGCCTTGAATGAGTTCCGCCTTCTTGGGAGACTCTACTATTACTAAGTTCATCTAATGGTTCGCCTACTTGTCGTCTGTGGGGAGATGAGGAGATAACGCCTTGTTATTTTGCTTGCAAAGGTAGCAAAAAGCATATATCCCTAGCGAAAGAGATTTTTCGTAAGGTACTAGCCTTCTTTTACTGACTTTCTCTCTGTCTTAGAGTGAAATCTCTAGGCTTTCCTTCCTCATTTTTTCCTGTTCATGTGAGGTTTCACTCTAGCTTTGCAGCCTCTGATCGCTTGCCTTATATCCTGTTGTAGTCTACTTTGCTCCCTAGATAGAGGTTGTAGGGCGATGTATAAAATCACCTATTATAGGTGAAAGCCATCATCTATCATAGGTGGCTGTTGTCACCTATCATAGGTGATTTATGAGGTTACGAGGAAAACTAAACGAGGATAAGGGGGAATGGAATAGAGGGCTGTTGGGAAAAAGAGAAGGGTGGGGGAAGAAGGACGTATTGCACGCTTTGGGTGATTGTGCGCAGAATTTTGTAGTTTTGCACAAGGAGGGTGTGACTTATACCCCTTGGTACAATCACATCATAAAGATCAATCCGTCTAGAGAAGTAAGTACAGAGGCATGGCAACCATTGTCAAAACAAAGGATCTGATGATCGAGGTGGCACGACAGCTCTTCGCTCGTTTTGGGTTTACCAATACGACGATGAACGATATTGCTGATGCCTCGAAGAGGGGGCGCCGTACACTCTACACTTACTTTAGGAACAAGGATGAGATCTATCATGCCGTCATCGAGCGAGAGCTGGAGCGTCTATGGCATGAGCTGGAGCTGGTGGGGCGTCTCTCGGTTAGCCCCGAGGAGAAGATCATGACAATGATGCTCACACATCTAGACAAGATCAAAGACCTCGTACTACGTAATGGGTCACTCCGTGCGGAGTTCTTCAAGGATATTTGGCTGGTAGAGCAGGCTAGAGTTACCTTCGATCGCAGGGAAATTCGTCAGATTGAGGCGGTGCTTCAAGAGGGACGGCAGGCGGGTCTCTTTTTCGTTGAGGACGTGCGTCTCACCGCCTACCTATTGCAGAACATCGTAAAAGGCATGGAGGTACCTTTCATCAGTGGTGCCTACCGCTCCGAGGGGACAGTGGACGAGATACGACGCTGCGTCCGTCACTTCCTCCTCAATGGACTGATGCACCCCAACCGTGGGGAGCATATATAAGTAATGTAAACCCTTTAACAAGAGAAAAGATATGAACTTACTATCTGGCAAGGTAGCCGTTATCACGGGCTCAGGTCGTGGAATCGGCCGTGCGATTGCACTAAAGTATGCACAGGAAGGTGCAGATGTGGTCATCACAGACCTCAAGATTGATGAGAGCGTAGAGTCCTTCGTGAAGGAACTCGAGGCTCTGGGCGTTCGTGCTAAGGCCTATTCCTCTAATGCTGCGGACTTCGAGGCTGCACATCAGCTCGTAGATCAGGTAGTCTCCGACTTTGGTCGCATCGATGTATTGGTTAATAATGCAGGGATCACCAGAGATGGACTGATGATGCGTATGACCGAAGATCAGTGGGATCTCGTAATCAATGTGAACCTGAAGTCTGCCTTCAACCTCATCCATGCTGTGACGCCCGTCATGCTCAAGCAACGCAGTGGAAGCATCATCAACATGGCCTCTGTCGTTGGGGTATCTGGCAACGCTGGTCAGACAAACTATTCGGCATCAAAGGCTGGGATGATAGGGCTAGCCAAGAGTATAGCCAAGGAGCTTGGCTCACGTGGTGTACGAGCAAACGCCATCGCTCCAGGCTTCATCATCACTGACATGACACATGCTCTGAGTGAGGAGGTGCGCAAGCAGTGGGAGGCTCAGATTCCCCTGCGTCGTGGTGGCACGCCAGAGGATGTAGCTAATGTGGCTACCTTCCTTGCCAGCGACCTATCTTCCTACGTTACGGGGCAGACGATCCACGTCTGCGGAGGTATGAACATGTAGGGATCCTCTCCCTCAGGTTATTTTCCTTCCTCAACCCCTCCTTTGAGCCCCCTTATACGAGTCTCATGTAGCTTTCCCAAAAAGGCTTAGGGAATTGCTCGGAGTTTATCTCAAAGGAAAGATAGGAAGAGGAGAATCTCTCCTCCTAGGACAAGTAAAAGTAAAGGCGACACACCTTAGAGAGGTGTGTCGCCTTTAGCATTGGGAGTAAGTGTCCCCTAGTGCAAGGCTGCTAGGCGAAGGACTTCACAGACCGTCGGGTGTGGGAAAACGACCTTAGCTAGGTCGGAGAGTTTCAGCGCACATTGCACCGCCATCACTGCAGGTACGAGGATCTCAGAGGAGCCGTTGCCGAGGAGGTGTACCCCGAGGATGACGCCTGATTTATCGGTAAGGATCTTGCAGATACCGTTTGCTTGTTCATTCTCAATAACGAACCGTCCCGAGAGGGTCATCGGCACACGGTGGACTTGGTAGGTAGCTCCTCCTTGCTGGAGCTCCTGCTCTGTGCGCCCTACGGAGGCTATCTCAGGGTTGGAGTAGACAATACCAGGGATGGCATGATAGCTCATCTCTTCCTTGCCACCGAGGATATGGTCCACCGCAACCACCCCTTCGTGGGCAGCTGTGTGTGCGAGCATAGAGACACCATTGACATCTCCTATGGCATAGATACCTGGGACTGATGTCTGCATATAGCGATCAACAGTAATAGCACCTCGCTCGAGCTTCACCCCAAGGGTCTCCAGACCTAGCCCATCTGTCACAGCCCTACGACCCACACTGACAAGGAGTTTCTCATAGGGAATCTCCAGCATAGTTCCATTGCTCTCTGCCACTACCACATCTGGGCGTACAGCAGTGACCTTTGTCTCAAGATGAAACTTTACTCCCTTCTTCTCAAATGCTCGTTGTAACTCTGTTGATACCTCCTCGTCCATAGGACCAAGTATCTTGGGGAGCATCTCGATAACGGTAACCTCGACACCCAGAGAAGAGAAGAATGAGACAAACTCCATCCCGATGACGCCTCCCCCAAGGACGACAAGAGACTTGGGTAGCTCATCTATCTCTAGAGCCTCCTTTGCCGTCCAGAAGGCAGTCTCATTTAGACCAGGGATAGGTGGTATAAAAGCCTTAGATCCTGTTGCTAGGATAACGTTCTTAGCTTCGTAGGTGGTTTCGCCTGCTTGGATGAGGAAGTTTTCCCCTGCCTTCCCAGAGAGCTTAGCCTCCTCTGTGACGATGTCTACACCACTATTCTGTAGACTCATGCGGATACCCGCTGAGAGCTTCTTGAGTATTTTGTTCTTACGAGCCATCACCTTCGATAGCTCCAGCTCCGCCTCAGGAATCGAGAGTCCATATTTGCGCCCCTCTTGAGCTTCGTTCAGCAGGTGTACCGAGTGAAGGAGTGTCTTTGTGGGGATACAGCCTTCGTTAAGGCATACGCCACCGAGCTTATTCTTTTCGAAGATAACGACCTTGAGGCCGTGAGTGGCAGCATGCTCCGCTGCATCCGTACCACCAGGGCCAGCCCCGATGATAGCTAGGTCATAGTTCATTGTAGTATGTACTTAGGTATGTAGTGACGAAGAGACTTAGCTTAGCCCTTCGATAAAGCCGTTGATGAAGTCGATGCGCTGTGCCTGCGGACTCTTAGGTAGTCCAGGCATACGCATCAGGGTGCCGAGGACGAGGACGACCATCTCTGCCCCAGTGTTGATTACTACGTCTCGTACCTCTAGGTCGAAATCCCGTACACTTCCGTAGGCAGTAGGGTCTTCACTGAACGAGTATTGGGTCTTGGCCACACAGATAGGGAAGCGGTCCCAGCCATGGGTGCTGATACGTGCCAGCTGCTTCTTTGCCTTAGCTGAGAAGGTGATGCTCCGTGCTCCGTAGATCTTCTGGGCTAGTAGCTGAGCCTTCTCTTCAATCGAAGCTTCGAGAGGGTATGTGAAGGTCAGAGGTTTAGAGGGCTCCCTACCGATTGTATCCACCACAAGCTGGGCAAGCTCTAGAGCGCCAGTTCCACCCTCGGCAAAAGCAGTGTTGACAGCAAAGCCTATGCCTAGTGATGCACAATGTGCTCGTACAACTTCGATTTCTTCGTCCGTGTCAGTTGCGAAACGATTGAAGGCTACGATAACAGTTTGACCGAAGCTACGTAGGTTCTCGATGTGCCGATCTAGATTGGCGAGCCCCTTGCGTACACCTTCCACATTTGGTGCTTTGAGCTCTTTCTCATCTACACCACCATGCATCTTTAGTCCCCCTAGTGTCGCTACTAGAATGGTTAGGGCTGGTGATAAGCCTGCTGTGCGACACTTGATGTTGTAGAACTTCTCAGCCCCAAGGTCAGCTCCAAAGCCTGCCTCTGTGATGGTGTACTCGGAGTGTGCTAGGGCCATGCGTGTAGCAAGGATCGAGTTACAACCATGAGCAATGTTAGCAAACGGACCGCCATGTATGAAGGCGGGTGTATGCTCCGTTGTCTGGGCAAGGTTGGGCTTTAGGGCATCAAGTAGCAGTACTGTGATAGCTCCAGCTACACCGAGATCCTTCACGGTGAAGGGGGCGCCACTCTTAGTGTAGCCTAGTAGGATGTTTTCTATCCTTCGTCTTAAATCCTCAAGTGAGGTGGCAAGGCAAAGAATAGCCATGATCTCCGAGGCTGGGGTGATGTCGAAGCCTGATTCAGCAGGGATACCATTGACGGAACCACCAAGTCCAGTGACTACCTCCCTGAGGGCACGATCGTTGATATCTAAGACACGTCTCCAGAGTACCTCACTGAGACCATCAATGGGGTTGTTTCGGTTCTGATAAATGTAGTTGTCTAGGAGTGCTGTGATCATGTTGTGAGCGGAGGTGATGGCATGGAAATCTCCCGTGAAATGGAGGTTGATCTTCTCCATCGGGAGTACCTGTGCATAGCCTCCTCCTGCAGCTCCTCCCTTTTGTCCGAAGCAAGGCCCCAGAGAGGGCTCACGAAGGGCTACAACAGCACGCTTACCCAAGCGTGCCATGCCTAGGGCAAGACCTATGGAGACTGTTGTCTTGCCGATGCCTGCTTTTGTTGGGGTGATTGCTGTGACGAGGATAAGTTTTCCAGAGGGTGGTGTGCTGGGTATCTCAGATAGGTCTACTTTGGCAATATGCTTGCCATGATGCTCAAGGCTCCCCACGGGGATGCCTGCCTGATTGGCAATCTCATCGATAGGTTTGAGGGCGATTGAGCGAGCGATTTCGATGTCCGTCTTCATTGCCATAATTGATTAGAGTTGAGTGAATCCTGCATCAAATATACAAATAAAGCTGCTCTGTAGTCTCAGCTCCTGAGTTGGGAGAGTAACAAGCCAAAGAGGGACTTCCCGCAACGATCTCTGATTTCCCGAAAACTCTCTGCTTGAGGCTATGGAAAGAGGTGCTTAGGCTATCGTTGGTAGACCCTAACGCTTCCAAGAAAGGAGTTGAAACACTCAATGAATTACTAAAGACTATTAAAAGAGAAATAAATATGCCTAAATCTGTCTGCTACAAGGGTGGTTTAGGAGGTATATATAGTTTGCTAAGATTAAAATAGATTAAAGTTTTAGGGATGTGTTGATATTGCTTGCATATAAGGATATTTCTCTGCACCTTTGTAGTACCAATTCGAAGCAATCTTTTTCGTAACCGAGAATTGTGTTTGGTTGCAGAGCCAAGATACCGTAATACACACACCTGTCTGCATAGCCCCGGTACTCTGGATGAGTGCTGGGGCTAGCTTTTCTTCATGCCTCCCTGCCATAGCTTTTCCCTTTTGTACACCACAGTGGGTATTAGTTATACCCTACAGTGGGTATTGATTGTACCCCACGGTGGGTATTAATCGGACCCTACGGTGGGTATCGATTGAACCCTATACTTGTTGAGAATGCCCGTGTAAAACGAGATCAATTGGGGTGATGATAGCTATGATAATTATCTATTGATGGTGGTGGTATATAATGGACAGGGACACCACATGGATTGTACCTCCATGTGGTGTCCCTGTTATTATCCTCCTTGTGGGGACGGATCGCTTACTCCTTGTGGGCTGCGATGCGAGCCTGGATAGCTGCGATTAGCTCTGGGATAGGCATCCCACTGCGCTCACTCATCATTGAGATTGTGGCACGGGGAATCATGATCCGAGCTAGTGGGCTGGAGAGCATCTTGAATGCTGGGTTAATTTGTGGTAACTCAGCCTTGAGCCAAGGATAGACGTCTAGAAGGTGCTTGAGACGTGTATCTCCGTTGTACTCAGAGATCTCTGTGACTGGTTCTTCCTCTGGCTCCTCCGCTGGAGCGTTAGCAGGTTTCTTCATGCAGGAGCAGGATACATAGTTATCATCGTCATCCTCTTCTTCTGCATGGTGATGATGTGACTCCTGAGGGTGGGGTGCTTCTTGGTGAGGAGCACTGTGCGAAGGAGATGCATAGGCACTTCCCTCTTGATCTGCACGATTGTGCTTGTCTGCAGCCTTGTTACTCTTATCCCAAGAGAGCAGGGTACGTGAGCCTTCGAGGCTACGGATACGAGTACAATCTTGCATCATCTCCAATACACCACGGAAGCGTCCCTGTTCATCACGGACTGCCACGTATGTAATATAGATAAAGAGGCCAGGCTTATTGATCCAGAAATCGACTTCGTCTTCCTCTCCGTTGCGGAACTTCTCGATAATCTCCTCTACGAGGTGGACACTGGTACGAGGGTGGCAGTTCTTCACATCACGCCCGATTACGTTCTTGCTTCGTGGGAAGACCCGGTGGTCGGTGTCCGAGTAGAAACGAACAATCTCACTCTCGTCCACATAAGAGAGGTCTACGGGGAGGTGTTTATAGACGAGGTTGATTTGCTCGAGGGTCATCTGCCCCTGAGCAACGTCCAGTAGTCCATTGGGGTCTGTACCACCTGCACTGAAGTACTTACCGAGGAGTGCTGCTAGTTCACCAGCGAAGCCTGCTGTCATAGCTGTACCAGATGTAGGGGTAGGCTCTTCTTGCTCCTTCTTAGCCTTGCCCACACGTATCCAGGCATAGCCAATCTCACGGTCTCCAGCCTTCATCTCCTCAAACTCGTTGGGACGTATCATAGCCAGCGATGTGGGGTAGAGAACAGTTTCTTCCTTCTGCATCAAGTCGAGGACATCCTCAACGATCATCTTCTGCATCTTGATAAACTCCTCATCCTTATCCTGCTCTATGAGACGGCGTGCATCGCTTATCTCGTCACGGATGAAGTCATCGAGGAGCCACATCGTCGTTGTTGGGCGGTCGAAGCCTTTCTTCTCTAGTATGGAGTAGAGCTGGTTCTGCTTGCGCGAGAGGTGAAGGCGATACTTGTGAAGCTCATCGTAGAGTGCGAGCCATTGGTTTTTGATTACAGGGTACTGAGCTAACTCCTCTACTTGCTTGAGGAGTTCACGCATGGCATCATTCTCACGAATATAGCACATGATTGGATGGTCGGGGGGAAGGTCAGGACGGCTGGTATCCATCACATCCTGGAAGAGTTGCATCATCTGCTGAATATCTTCCTTGCGACACTCGTCCTCCTCGAAGGTCTTGAGCTCTTGCTCTGCTAGAGCAATCTCATAGGGGCGAAGTGTCTTTACCTTCTCTCTGAGGATGGCACGAGCATCATCGAGGGAGAGATCTCCACTCATGTAGCGTTCTTTTGTATCGAGGACGATACGTAGCTTATCCATGTTTACCTCTGGGAGGTGCTTCTGCATTTCCATATGGGAATCTTCTGTTAGTTCCTACGATTTATTAAGTAGACATAGAATTCACTGTCTACTAAGGCTTCGATACCAATCATCGCCTCACCTGGGAATCGTAGCAGGGTACCGGGGGTGAGCTTGTGGGTTTCGTTACTGTCGAGGGTCGTTATCACCTCACCCTTCACTACGGAGAAGAATACATCTTGCCCGACATGGTCGTGAGGACGTACCTTTTTCCCTTGGGGCAGGTCTACGTGTACGACCATGAGTTCCTCTTGCTCTGCGACGAGACCAAATTCATTAATCTCTGTTCCTATCATTGTTTGTGTCTGCTTGATGTTTGTTTGTTGAGCAAATCTATCTCTATGGAGGCAGTGGGTGGAGAAAGGCCGACCACGTGCTCCTATGCATCCTCTTGCTCGTAAGGATACACAGTGATAGAACAATGCCTCTGGATCAATCGTTCACGTGGAAGTCGTTATTGCTTGATCTCAGAGAGGCTAGAGAGTTGCTTACGTAGCTGATGTACCTCACTCTCAAGATGAGTAATCTGCTCATCTTGGGCTCGGATGGTCTGCTGGTAGGAGTTCAGCTCCTCAGTCTCAATGCTACTAGGTGCTTGCTCTTCCACTCGAAGGAGAAGGTCACTGAGGACATTCATGTAGTTATTGAACGCATCATAAGGTGAGCTGTAGGGGCTAAATGGATGTCCTCCCCAATTGACCGTATTCATATAATAGAAGTGATCTGCACTTTGCAGGTATAGCCAATCCTGTAGGAGGCGTCGATCCTCGAGGGCATGCACACGCTCCCCCCAGGCACGTAGCTTTTCGATTGCGCCCTGCTGTAGGATGTTTCCGTTCCATTCGTTTGTGCTCTTCTCCTCTCCAGCCCAGCTGATAGGGTAGGCCACAGAGAGCGCACCAACGCTCTTCTCTTCATCTAGAAGTCTAGATGGAGTAGTAAAACTCACCTCATAGTTGGCTGCTAGAGCAGGTAAAGCACGGAAGAACTCAAATATTCCTGTCTCTGGGCGGTTCATCACACCTAGGACTTCGTAGTTCATATAGAGACAAACGAAGTCTTCCCCTTCGGGTAACCATTTTACTCGTCCAAGGAGCTTGTCAGCTGTAACTGGGTACTCTGCTGAGGCATAGTTGGAGAAGTGTGAGGTGATCAACTCTGTGAGATTTGCGTTGCGCAGTAGGAGGGTGGTTTTAGGGCTAACCGCAGAGGTGTAGAGGTAATTGGGGCTCTTCCATCCCAACACATGCTTAGCTCCCTCGGTGATGATGCCTTCGTAGCCAAGGGCAGAGAGCTCTAGAGCAATATCATCCGAATAGATGAGCTCGGTATTGCAAAAGACGCGAGAGGGACTGACCCCAAATAGCTCTCGGAGCTTAGTCTGCTGCATCCGTACCTGATTGCGAAACTCTACGCTATCGTAGAGCGAGGAGATGGAGTGGGCATAGCTCTCGGCAAGTAGCTCCACTCGTCCCGTAGCTACAAGCTCCTTGAAGCTATCGATTAGCTCGGGCTTGTAGTACTCCATCTGCTCAATTGCTAAGCCAGAGAGTGAGAAGCTTACTGAGAAATCAGGGTAGGCCTTGAGTAACTCTAGGAGCATACGATTAGCCGGAAGGTAGCAGGTATCGGCAATGCGCTCGAAGACCTCTTCATTCAGGTAATCGTCCGAATAATAATGCGAATTCCCAATGTCGAAGAAGCGGTAGCGTCTCAAGCGGTAGGGCTGATGTATCTGGAAGCAAAGACAAATCTTTTTCATGAGGGGAATGAGTATAGTGGAGTTGTGACTTAGCGTGTATATCGGTCGTAGATGGCGCGTACCTTACGTCCAGCTGCCTCCCAAGTAATGCTATTGACTTCCTTTAGGCCTTCTTCCTTCAGGAAGGTATGCATCTCGGGGTATGTAATTAAAGCATAGATGGCATCGGCCATAGCATCGATGTCCCAGTAGTCTACCTTCACAGCATAGCTTAGTATCTCTGCACAACCAGACTGATAGGAGATGATTGAGGGAACACCGCACTGCATCGCTTCCAGAGGAGATATGCCGAAGGGTTCCGAGACGGAGGGCATAACGTAGACATCGCTTGACTTAAACACTTCATAGACCTGCTGACCCTTCATAAAGCCTGTGAAGTGGAAGCGATCGGAGATATTCCTTTCGGCTGCCAGACGAATCATGGCATCCATCATATCGCCGCTACCAGCCATGATGAAGCGCACATCCTTCGTTCGCTCTAGCACTTTAGCCGCAGCTTCAACGAAGTATTCACACCCCTTTTGCATCGTGATGCGTCCGAGGAAGGTCACGACCTTGTCCTTGACTCCTCGCCGATCGGGTAGGGCGAGTATGGATGGAGCAAGCGGAGTAACAGCATTATGTACAGTGGTGACTTTAGCAGGGTCTTGGTGGTACTTATCGATTACTGTTCGGCGGGTAAGGTCGCTCACGGTAATGATGTGATCAGCCTGATTCATCCCGTCCATCTCGATACCAAAGACCGTTGGGTTTACATTACCCCTACTACGGTCAAAGTCGGTGGCGTGTACATGTACGATGAGAGGCTTCCCCGTCACTTGTTTGGCGTGGATACCCGCAGGATAGGTCAGCCAGTCGTGGGAGTGGATGATATCTACTTGTTCGGCACGTGCGATTACACCTGCTACGATGGAGTAATTGTTGATCTCCTCCAGAAGGTTATCGGGATACTTGCCCGAGAACTCAAAGCAGCCAAGGTCATTCGTCCCACGGTAGGAGAAGTCAGCATAGATATGATCCCTCAGATGGTAGTACATCTCTGGGCTCATTTTGCCAGAGAGACGCTCTCGTACGTACTCATAGGGTACATCTCGGTAGACTATGGGGGTATCACCTGCACCAATGATACGCAGGAAGCTCGTGTCCTCATCACCTGATGGGCGAGGTATGACAAAGGTAATGTCCATATCCCCTTGAGCTGCCATGCCCTGTGTCAGACCGTAGCTGGCGGTACCTAGACCGCCTAGTATGTGGGGAGGGAACTCCCATCCAAACATTAACGCTTTCATTCGTACCTAATAATCGGCAGTGTCTGTGTATCGTATTCTCTCTTGGCTTCCTCGAGGAGCTTGAGCGAACGTAGTATCTCTCCTACGCTCATGGCGAAGGAGATAGCTCCGCGCCCCTTGAAGGGTGGGTTCCCATCAAATAGCTCACTGATTGTCCCCACGCCATGCTCCTGTAGCTCCTCCTCCATCCCGATGAGTGTCCTTTCAACGAAGGAGATGGCCCCTTGCCCATAGAGCTTGAGGTAAGCCTCGAAGTATGAGCCTAAGAGCCACGGCCATACAGAGCCATTGTAGTAGGCTTGCTCTCTTTGTAGCTGGGTGCCATGGCACTGTGGCTGGTAGCCATCACTCTTGGGGCTTAGAGAGCGAAGACCCTTAGGCGTACGTAGCTCTCGTGTGATAATCTCCACCACAGAGCGACGTAGCTGCTTGGAGAGGGGCGAGTAGGGGAGTGAAGCGGCAAAGATCATATTAGGTCGCACACTCCAGTCCTGCCGTGTATGAGGAGAAATGTAGTCAAAAAGATAGCCATGCTCATTGACGAAGACGTGGTTGAAGCTCTCCTTTACCTGCTCTAAAAGTTTGTCCAGTGTCTTATCCCACCTAGAGGGCATGACCTCCCTATAGAAGCAGAGGGCATTGTACCAGAGGGCATTCACCTCCACGAGATAACCCTCTCTGCGCACTACTGCTCGCCCACCTATCTTGGCATCCATCCAAGAGAGGGGCTTCCCATCTCCTATGATGAGGCAGAGACCCGTCTCATCGATACGTAGATTGGGGTGTACGTTGCGCAGGTAGTAATGGATTAGTTCGTCTAGGAATGAGCCGTAGCGACTGACCATATCCTCGTTACCCGCATAGTGGGCATATTGTTGCAGTGTCCAGATTGCCCAGAGACCGACGTCGGGTTCGTTGATGCCTTGTATCTCCTTTGACACTCCTACTTGGTTCATGAAGGCTCGGGTATCGGGGATGACAGTATCCATGATGCGGTAGAACCGCTCAGGGGCATCGGCGTAGATAGTACAGCCTGGCAGAGCAATGAAGAGGTCCCTTGCCCTCACTCCGAACCAAGGGTAACCAGCGAGGAGGTAACCACGGGTTGCGTCGGGACGGTAATAGAATTGTAAGGCTGAGTTTAAGAGGCAACTACGGAAGTCCTCCCTCGGGGTGCGCATAGCAAGCTCCTCCTCGAAGAGAGGGGCAAGGCTCTCCGGTGCTACTTCATCTAGCCCTGCGGAGAAGTACACCGTCTCTCCAACGGCTATATCTACGTCGAAGTAGCCAGGCACGTAGAGATCCTCAGTGTACTCGTAGCCCCGCTCCCGCTCCTTGATGTACTCTATCCGTTCGTTCCAGGTAGGGGCGCTGACGTATTGATGCTCCTTCGAGAGCTGAAGGTGTAGGGTAGGGTAGCCCTCGTAGAGACAGAAGCTCACCCCTGACTTGACCTCCTGATAGGCTTCATTGATCGAGGCATTCTGATGAGTGAGTATCTTGACGTCTCGGAAGGCTAAAAAGGGGGAGAGTCGTAGGGTCGTCTGGCTATGTGCCTCCAGGAGGGTATAGCGAAGTAGCGCACGATTGACGTAGTGGCAGAAGATAAACTCCTTCCGCAAGACTACGCCCCCCACACGGTAGGTCGTCGAGGAGGCTACGTCTACATTATACTCACGGATATACTTATGCCCCTTAGGTGAAAAGATGTCTCCTTCGTACTCATGTATCCCTACATTGAAGGGCACTCCATGCTGTATGATCGTTAGGTCTAGGCTGGAGAGCAGGACATGGTTATTGGGGCTCAGAGAGGGGATTGGTATGACAAGCACACCATGGTATTTGCGTGTGTTACAGCCGACGATGCTGGAGCAGCAGTAAGCTCCTTTACGGTTCGTGCGGATGTACTCACGCTGGGTAGACTCATCGAGGTTCGCCATGAGTCGGCGGTCGAACTTGAGGTAACTCATGCTTTGTCTATGTAGTGTACCTACACTGCCTCTTCTGGGAGAGAGGTCAGATGGGTAGAGTTTGAGCTGCTTATTGTCTACATGTTTCAGGCGATTGATTTCCCCGGGGAGAGACCTAGGCCTAATTACCCTGCTAAGTTAGAAATTAAACCGAGGAATATCAAGATTTTCGTCTATTTCCTATAAGAGACTTCATCTAGCCCCTGTGTGGAGCGGGTTTTGGAGTCGCCCTAGGGGTTCCCCCGTAACCTCTAGGGAGGTACTGAGGATACCTACCCGGAGGTTCCCTCGCTACCTCCTACTAGGTTCCCCCAGTACCTATTTGGGGGATGATGGGTAGGCAGAAGGGAGAAGAAAAGCAATCTAGGGCAAGGGGAGTGGATATTAGGTAAAATGGATGAGGTGGAATCGGTTAGGGTAGAGCTAGAAGTCCTCCACCGAGGCCTCTTGGAGACGCCAAACTTATTACCCCTCTCGTCTGGCTGAGGCTACCATAGGGTGAGCCAGAGGTGTCTCTAGAAGTATGGGATAGCTTTACTCAATCATGCCATGACCTCATTCTAGGTAGAGCTACCATGGTATAGTAGGGGATAGCTCCAGCGGGGAACTGGCGTAGAAAAGGCTATCTTTGTAGGATAAATAGCTTCATCACTACAGCATATAACGGTAGTGCTTTTTATGGTAAAACGTCTACGCCTCACTTGCATTGTGGCTCTCATGAGCCTCACTCTCCTGAGCATAGCCTCCCCTCTAAAGGCTCAGACACGGCTAGGGTTGCATCTAGGGCAATCCGAAGAGCTGTCTCTAGCCCTTGACGGGCGATTGACTTTTGAGTCTGCCCTTTTCCTACCCGAGAATAAGTCCAACTACCTCTGGGGGAAGAATGTGGCAGATGCTGAGCCCTTTCGTATGTCTCCAGGAGTGACAATCTCGCAGGCTCGTCTAGCACTTGTCACCAAGTACCAGTCATGGACGGGGAGGATAGATGTGAACTTCGCTGGGCAGAAGGTACGCCTCAGTGACACCTATATCCGCTATGCCTATTCGGAGCGGGGGGATATCACGCTTGGTCATCTCTATGACCCGATTAGCATCGGACTCAATACTTCATCTCGCCATGTTTCGCTTATCATGCCTACGGTGGTTACCTTCCTTACCTCCGTGGTGCGTCACGTTGGGCTTAGCTTGACACAGTGGGGGAGGAGGTACTGGTTCTCGGGAGGACTGTATGCAGGGGGTATTGTCGGGACTACATCGGGGGCAAACCGCTACAGTGAGGGCTATGGCGTAGCAGCTCGTGCAGCATGGCTCCCCATTTGCTCTGAGGGAGATGTCTTGCACCTAGGAGTGTCAGCCAGCACACGTACACCAGAGCGTAGGCTTGACCCTACGGGAGGAATGCTCCTAGCTGCGCATGGTAGCTCCGCAGTAGATGAGAGGAACTTTGTCCAAACGAAACTACCAAACGTACAGCGGTATGAGATCTTTGGCGCAGAGGCGGCTTACCGCAATACCAAGTTCTATGCACAGGGGGAATTTCTCCTAACTAACGTTGGATATACCCCCGAGTTGCATGCTCGACGTCCAGAGGATATTGAGCGAGGGCTCTTTGTCTCACCAGAGGAGTATGAGAGCTTCTTTGGGGGCTACCTTACCGCCAGTTATATGCTCCGAGGGGAGCAACGTGCCTATAATCGTAGATCGGCTACCTTTCGGAACACCGCAGATGAGATCCTCCCTGGGGGGAACCTCGAGCTGATAGCACGTCTAGGCTACCTAGATGCAGACCAAGGGGGGAGACTATCGGAGGGTATAGCTGGGATCAATTGGTATCCCAACCCATATGTCGTGCTGGGTGCGAGCTACACCTACGGTAACATGGATGCACGTGCCAATGCTGGTGGTTACCTGCATAGCAAGGCCCTTGCAGAGGAAGGGCTACGCCTACATACCCTGCGATTGCGTGCTCAGTTTGTCTTTTAATACACTAGTGATTCCCTTACGATGTACCTGAAGTCATCCTTTCTCCTTGCTCTCAGCCTCTTCTTCCTTTCCCCCTTATCCTTGCGGGCGAAGGAGGTAAAGCCCAAGACTCCTGTAGCCTCAGAGACCCTGCTCAGGGATGCCCGAGAGGCTTACCTAGCTTACCGGTTCTCTGATGCACACACGCTCCTTGAGAAATACGTCACTGCCCTCGGGCGACGTAAGCAGGCTATCCCTGACTCGGTGCGCCTATTACAGGCGAGAGTGCAGCGTGCTGAGCGTATGTATCAGCGTGCCGAAGACCTAACCTTCGAGTCTCGGTTTAGGGTAGCCAAGAAGGAATGGCTTCAGAAGATCAATGAGCTAAGGAATCGTTTAATTCCCGAGGAGGGGGCGCTCAAGGGGGATAGCCTTATGGGGCAAACCTCCTATCGAGATAAGTTGGGACGTAATTGGATCCGCCCCTCTTCCTCGAGCCTAGAGTGGCTCTCTATGGTGGGCAAGAACTGGGAGGTACAGCCTATCGAGATGAAGGCACTTAATAGTGGGGCTGAGCTTATATACCCTTACCTCCTAGAGGATGGGACGACTCTGCTCTTTGGGCGTGTGTCGGATGATGGACTTGGGGGCTACGACCTCTATATGTCTCGCCTCACAGGGCAGGGGGATAGCTTCTACGAGCCAACCCTTCTGGGGATGCCCTACAACTCTCCCTACAATGACTACCTCCTGACTTACGACGAAGAGAAAGATGCTGGCTGGTTGGTGACAGATCGGTTCTGCCCCTCCGACTCGCTCTTCGTATACTACGCTAAGGGGAGACCACCCTTCCTATCAGGTAAGAGCCGTGACGGGGTAGACTCGCTGAGCGCAGAGCAGGCTTTCCTGCGTGCAAGCCTCCGTGACCTACCCTCAAGAGATACGGATGTGGCCGTTGCCACACCCGAGGATGAAAAGTCCGGGGACTTCTACTTCCTACTCCAAGGAAATCGTGTTTATCGCTATTGGTCAGACTTTTCTTCTAAAGAAGCAGTAGAGGCTTTCCGTAAGGCAGAGGAGCAGAGACTCGCACTAGAGAAGAAGCAAGAGGCTCTTGCGCATCTACGTCTCCAGTGGCAGCAATCGACCGAGGAGAGACGAAAAGATCTACGCGAAACGATCCTCATGACCGAGACCCAGCTCGCATCAGAAGCTGAGAAGCTGAAAGCCCTATACGATGCCGTGCGTAAGCTCGAAGGTGTACACTAATAAGATCCCTCTTGGAAACATTTAACCATATCATCAACCCCGATATTGCCCTCTCGGCGTGGATAGCACTGGCTGTTAGCGGCTTGCTTCTCATCCTTTCGGGCTTTATGTCCTCATCCGAGGTCGCATTCTTCTCGCTCTCTCCCTCGGATATTGATGCGATTAAGGAGGAGGAAGACCCAGCAGACCCAGCCCTCCTTGACCTGTTGAAGGACACGGAGAGGCTCCTAGCAACCATCCTCATTGGCAATAATCTCGTCAATGTGGCAATAGTCATTCTCACAGGCTATGCCTTTAGCCTAATCTTCGACTTTTCCTCCGCTCCGGCTCTGGGCTTCATCGTGCAGACCGTCATCCTGACACTCCTGCTCTTGCTCTTCGGCGAAATCATTCCCAAGGTGTACGCTCAGGCAAGACCTCTTGCCTTCAGTCGCTTTTCCTCGGGGAAGATGCGCATCGTCTCCCGGCTTCTGTATCCCTTCTCGAGCTTCCTCATGCGCTCCACAAGCCTTGTGACACGTCGCATGCAACCTCGGAAGTACGACCTCTCGGTAGATGAGCTCTCGCAGGCTGTAGATCTGCTCGAGGGACACGAGCCCGAGGAGAAGGAACTTTTCGAGGAAATCATCAACTTCCACCACAAGACAGCCTCCGAGATTATGGTGCCTCGTGTAGATATGACCGACATAGATATTTCGTGGGATTTCCACCGCATGCTCTCCTTCGCTGTCGAGTGTGGTTACTCGCGCATCCCCGTCTATGAGGGCTCTGAGGACAACATCAAGGGCATCCTCTATCTGAAGGATCTCATCCCGCACAAGAGCAAGGACGCTGATTTTGATTGGCGAGGCTTGATCCGAGAGGCATACTTCATCCCTGAGAATAAGCCCCTCGATGACCTCTTGGAGGAATTCCGTAGCACGAAGAAGCACATCGCCGTGGTCGTGGACGAATATGGTGGTACAAGTGGCATCGTAACAATGGAAGATCTGCTGGAGGAGATCGTCGGCGAAATCACGGACGAATATGATGAGGACGAATTGCCCTACAAACGTCTGCCTGACGGGAGCTTTCTTTTCGAGGGTGGTACTCCTCTGACCGATGTCCTACGAGCCCTCGACCTAGAGCCTGGTACGTTTGGCAAGAGCGAAGACCAAGTAGATACTCTCGGTGGCCTTGTGCTGGAGCTGAAGCAAGACCTCCCACGTAAGGGTGATATCGTTAGGACGGAGGGTTGGCAGTTTCGTGTCACTTCGCTGGAGAAGTTTCGTATCACCGAAGTGCAAATCATTCCTCCACCAGCATCTGATGTTGCCTCGAGCTAGCAGTGTACAGATAGAGCAAGTAGAAGGGCTACCCGATGGGATAGCCCTTTATCTCTGTCGCTTCACCTCTAAGGGAAGGAAAGAACAATTAAGCGGGGAAAGGAAGGAGCAGCTGAATAGAGGACGGGAGCTCGTCCTTCACCTCATCCAAGAGGCTCTGTCCCTGCCTTCCCCGCCCGAACTGGCACATCATCCTTCGGGGGCTCCTTTCCTTCCACAGCATCCAGAGATAAGTATTAGTATCAGCCATGCGGTGGGTGTTGTAGCCGTCCTTCTTGCTTCGAACATATATCGTCTTGGGGTGGATGTTGAGCAGAGGCGTCCTCAGCTCCTCCGAGTGCAGGCAAAGTACCTCCATGGTGATGAGCTTCCTATGCTCCTCCCCTGTATTCCCGACGAACTAATGGCTTTGACGCTCCTTTGGTCTGCTAAGGAAGCCCTTTTCAAGCTCCTCCAGCCCCCCTCACAGTCGCTTCTTGACTTCCGCCTGAGGGATTTTTCTCTTCTTCCCTCTGCGTTAGGACGTATTGGCCTGTTTCCCTCTACTCCTCATCCTGCTCTTTGCTCTAGTGGCGACCCCTCTCTTGCTACGCCTGCTCAGCCTTCTCCCTCGGACTTATGCGCCATCTCTTCGGGCTTACTTACTTTTGAAGCCTCTTCCTCCTCTTCTCGCCTCGTTCCCCTTTCCTTCAACCTCTATGATGATTTTCTCCTCACCTACTGCTGGACGCGAGAGTAGGGGATAGGTGTGTGAAACACATAGTATTGCCATGAGCTGGTAGTCAAGAGGGGGGCTGTGCTTGGGTTGCTTTCTGTCGCTCTTTCATATCTCCCTTACCTCCTTCTTGTTTTACCTCTTCATGTAGGCTCATAAACGACGCCCCCCAACCTGCGACAGCAGGTTGGGGGGCGTCGTTTATGGCAAGAGAGGATTAAATCCCTATGCCGCCATCTGAAGGCAACAACTTTAGTGTTGCCATCGTAGTATTACAGAGCAAAAAATCTAGGTATATACCCAAATTTATTTTAGTATATACATAAATATATTTTGGGTAAGTTTTACTTTATGCTGTAACTATGCCTAAGGCTACACATTAGTACGCAGAGGAATGGTCACTCTTAGAGACCAAGGCTTTGCCTACGATGCAGAGGGAGGTAGGCCCGAAGGGTAAAGTGTGGTTATTTGTATTCAGGTCGGTACTTGTTCCCCTCTTCATCCTCGAGGATACCGAGGTAGCTGGTATATCGTGAGGGGGCAATAGAGCCTTGCTCTAGGGCTTCACGTACGGCACAGCCAGGCTCATGCGTATGTGTACAGTTGTTGAAGCGACAGCCTTCACTGAAGCGGAAGATCTCAGGGAAATAATGAGATACCTCTTGTCCCCTCATCTCAAGCGTACCGAAGCCTTTGATCCCTGGGGTATCGATAAGGTAGCCATTAGAGTGGGGGAGAGGAAGCATCTGAGAGAAGGTTGTGGTGTGCATCCCCTTGAAGTGAGCTAACGAGATATTTCCTGTCTTAAGCTCTGCTCCTGGGATGAGGCGATTGATCAAGGTGCTTTTCCCTACGCCTGAGTGCCCACTGAAGAGAGTTATCTGTCCTGATAGACGCTGTGTCAGCTCTGAGATTCCTTCACCTGTGGTGGCCGATACCTTATGACAGGGATAGCCAATCTGTGTATAGAGCTCAATGAGCTCATGCATATAGGCTGTATCCTCGAGAGTGTAGAGGTCTATCTTGTTAAATACAAGTTCTGTCGGGACACGATAAGCCTCGGCAGTAGCAAGGAAGCGGTCAATAAATGTCGTACTGGTCTCGGGTGCGACCACTGTACAGACGAGGAAGGAGGCATCTAGGTTAGCTGCCAAGATGTGCGACTCCTTAGAGAGGTTTGCCGCACGGCGAATGATGTAGTTCCGGCGGGGGAGAATATCGCAGATGTAGTGGGCCTCCTCGTCTGCTTGCCCTTTACTCTGCTCAATGATGACGTGGTCGCCTACAACGATTGGATTTGTAGAGCGAATGCCACGTAGGCGTAGATTACCCTTGGCAAGGCATGGACGCTCTACACCATCCTCTGTGAGGACGATGTAGTGGCTCCCTGTATTCTTGATAACTAGCCCTGTCACTAGAGGGTACTCGGAGAGTCTGTGCTATAGCTAAAGGAAATCATCAGACCTTAGACGGTCATGATTTCCTTCTCCTTAGCTGCGAAGAGTTCGTCTACTCTCTTAATGTAGCGGTCGTGTAGCTTCTGTACATCAGCCTCGGCATCCTTAGCTACATCCTCAGGGGTATTATCAGCCTTGATACTCTTCTTAATAAGCTCATTGGTGTCACGGCGGGCGTTGCGGATACTTACCTTAGCCGTCTCTGCGTCAGCCTTTACTTGCTTAACGAGCTCTCTGCGGCGATCCTCTGTGAGAGGAGGAATACCTATGCGGACAACTTCTCCATTATTCTCAGGGGTGATGCCAAGAGGAGAGTTGATGATGGCACGCTCTATATCTCGGATAATCCCCTTCTCCCAAGGTGTGATGACAATACTCTTAGCATCGGGGACAGTGACTGTACCTACCTGAGTGAGAGGAACGAGGCTACCGTAGTACTCGACCATAATCCCATCGAGGATCTTGACGTTTGCCTTCCCTGCTCGTACACGGGCAAGGGCTTCTTCTAAATGCTCAACGGTCTTCTCCATCTGTGCGCCTGCTTGCGCAATAAGGTCTTTTAGTTCGCTCATATCGTTTAGTTGTTTTGTTATTGCATGTATACTTCTTGGTTCAGCACCTTTGGTTAGAAACCTACATAGGTACCGATAGACTCCCCGCGAAGTACCCTCAATAGATTACCTGGGGTATCCATATCGAAGACAATGATCGGGAGGTTATTCTCTCGGCACATCGTCGTAGCAGTCAGATCCATTACCTTCAGCCCTCTGTTGTAGATCTCATCATAGGTGATGCGGTCAAACTTAGTTGCGGTTGGGTCCTTCTCTGGGTCTGCTGTGTAGATGCCATCCACACGCGTTCCCTTGAGCATCACATCGGCCTCCAGCTCAATGCCACGTAGGGACGAGCCTGTATCCGTAGTGAAGAAAGGATTGCCTGTCCCCCCAGAGAGGATAACGACCTCGCCAGCCTCTAGGGCATCGATTGCACGACGCTTGGCATAGAATTCACCGATAGGCTCCATCCGTATGGCCGTCAGGACTCTATTCTTCACTCCACGAGCGGAGAGGGCAGAGCTAAGTGCTAAGCTATTGATTACGGTAGCAAGCATCCCCATCTGGTCGCCTTGCACCCGGTCAAAGCCCTGAGCTGCACCACTCAGACCGCGGAAGATATTGCCTCCACCGATGACAATCGCTACTTGGATCCCCATCTCTACGGCGGATTGTATATCCTGTGCATAGTCTCTGAGGCGGTCGGTATCTATACCATACTGCTTGGTACCCATTAGGGATTCGCCACTGAGCTTGAGTAGCACACGTCTGAAGCTATTCATTTCTTTTATACTTGTAGATTGTAGTGCAAAGAAACGATTTTTAGCCCAAATCTCTATGGAATTAGCTCTTCTCAAACCATCTTCTTGCCCCTTGTATATTGTACATGAAGTTATATTTGAGGAAGGCTATATGATAAAGAGTGGAGACCAATGGCTTGAGAGGGAAAGCTAGGTTTCCTATATCTATTTGATGTCTGTCGCTAGTTTAAAATATGTATTCCCACATGTCCACCTCTAGTTTTAGCGGTGTTTGTAATGGAGGGTAACGAGTTGATATAATGGTTATACCTTCTTTTTTTGAAGTATCTATCCTATTGATTTCCTAGTTTGTTTCTAGAGCTACAGGGTGGTGTTCTATGTAAATCATGGCCTAATCTCAGTCGCTAGGGAAGAGGGAAGGAAAAAGCTCTAGAGTCTCATCGAGGAGACTCTAGAGCTTTCAGATGAATTCACTAGAGCTTTTACGCTATTACTCTAGAGGTTTTGAAAGAGAACTATAGATTATCCGTATAGGTAATGTTACAGTACTCTCCTTTCGCATCAATGCTAGCGTCTAGCGTAGGTATTCTCAAACGCAGATTGACTTACAGTCTTAGCTGCATTATCGCCTTCCTTGAGCTTGACCTCTAGCTTTGTTGGGTAGCCATGATTATCGTGGCCAGAGTAGATGTAGGTTGTCTCCTGCTTGGTGACAGACTCAACCTGTCCACTGACATTGTACTGGGTCTCTATGCTCTTCTCAAATGTGACAAGTCCCAGGCTGTTATATTCCTTATTTGCTACGTAGTTCTTTACCTCTCTTAGGCCTGTACGCTGATTATTCCCGTCAAGGATAGGACTAAAGTTCTTGGTACGCTCCTCGACCACTCTACCATTGGCATCATAGCGATACCCATGAGAGAAGGAGGGGTAGTCTTCACGTCCGTTATGATGGTCTTGGATTTCAAATCCATTCTCGTAGCGATAGATCACGTTTGCATACTCCCTACGTCGCCCGTTCTCATAGACATACTCGACGGACTTTTTCTTTTTTCCATTCTCCCACGTATAGATTTTCTCACTTTGCAGGACAAGCTGGTTTGTTTGGATGTCGAAGTTATATCTCTCTTCCTTTGTGAGCTGCTCCCCAGTGTATGTATACTTGAACTTGCGATCAATCCTATATACGGGAGGTATTGGATTACCCGCAGAGGCGTTGACGTAGGATAGTGTCTCCGTAACTAGACCAGATCCATTGTAACTATGGGTCAAGTAGCTACTATGCTCGAACCGCTGTACGCCCGTATTGTAGGTTAGGAACTGCTCCTTTACGGTCTTTCCTGATGCATCATAGGTGTAAATGGCCTGCTTCTCGGGTATAGTACCCGTTTCATCGAAGTTGGTTTCCTGCTTGACCTGAAGGTATTCTGATGTAGGTGGTGTGGGAGCTTCATTCGACTTCGAGCGACAGCTTGAGAGCATCCCGAGAGATAGAACAGATAGTCCAAGGACTAAGGCGTTTGTTTTCTTCATTATACGTTCGTTGTTGGAGGATGAATAATAGCTTCTCCTTATCACTAGGAGAGTGACCAGTCTAAAGCTTATCTATCAAATTTACATCCGAAAGATACAAATATTTGTAACATAGTGAGCGCTTATTGTAAAATAATCCCTCCTCCATACACAAGCAGAGTAATGTCTACTCGTGTGTGGAGGAGGGCTGGCTATGGTTTAGGTAATTGTTTCCCTCGCTATGGAGGATTACCTCACTTATGTCTACCTAAAAGGCTGATGAGGTAGAGTTGCCTGCGAGGTAGAGAAGTTGTGGATTTACTCCGTAGGAAGCAACTCGAAGAGGTAGTCCTCGGGCTGGGGTGTCTTGTGGTAGTTGATGTGCAACTTACCATCTTTGAGTCCCCAGATGTAGGCAAGAGCTTCCTCTGCATTTTGTAGGGCAAAGAATCCTGACTCATTGCGATGCAGCGTAAAGCTGTCCCGAGATTTATCGGCAGCTTTGGTGAGCTTGAGGGAGGAGGTCAATACTTGCTGATCTTGAGCATTCGTCAGTATGTAGCGCCCTGTCTCTTGATCGAAATCAATGAGCCAAACTTGACGCTGAGGATTGATGGTATCGGCCTTAGTAATCAGCTGGACTCCTGCTGAGCTATTCGTGAGGTAAGCACCCTTGACCTTAACGTAATACTTACCACTTTCCACGAGTGGAGCAGGGAGCTTATCTACCTCGTAGGAGTATGCCTTACGATAGCGTGCATAGAGCTGTCGCTTGAGCCAAGAGAGGAAGGGTGCGACTACTTGGCTTGCAGGTTTGGGGTAAGGGGCATTGAGAGACCCCTTGAAGTCCCGAGAGCGGATAGCAGATTGCTCTACCTCTACATCGCGAAGTGCATCATATAGCTTCATGAAGGAGGAATAGTTCCCTTGCTCTAGTTCTTCTTGCATCTTCAGGAGGGCTTGTCCCTGCATAGACATGAAATAGTGGACCTGTAACCAAGGAAGTAGTTCCTCGGTGAGAGCAGGACTATCATGGTAACTGGCCATAACCGTTAGTGCATCGTTTCCCATGAGGGCGAAGCGGTTACTTAGCTTCAGTCGCAGAGTACTTGGGACAGATCCTGTTTTCAGATAGGCTTCTTTGAACTGGCTAATGTAGGGAACGAAATCTCGAGACTCTCCGGGGATACGGAAGCGATGACCATTGGCTCCTGGATCAATATTATCCTGAGCAAAGCGACGAAATTCTTCTACGGCTTGCGGATAAAGCTCCTTGGTTATACCTTCCCAGGCACGATCAGCATCATAGGCTTTCATATTCCAAAGGTAGTCTGCTACGCTAAAGATGGCGATTTTGGACGCCTCTGCATACTCCATTGGGTTGGCTACAAAGCCACCGAGTAGAGGTGCAAGATCCGTGGCATTACCCTTCATTGGTCCGAGAAGTAAATGATCTACAGCAAAGTCTGTCACGGGATAGTTGAGCCAGACATAACCTTTACGACGGATACGTCCGTTTATGTACTCCATCGTCTCTCGGTCAATCATCGTGACGACTGTTTTGCCGGTCCACATGATCTCAATCTTGGGGTGCATCTTTGTACCGAGGATGTCTAGGTAGTTACCCTTTGCCCAAGCTTGGTTGTATTGCGTGGGACAGAGGATAAGAGAGCTGACCTGCATACCTGTCTTTTGGAAGTGTTCGTAGAGGTAGTTCATGAGGTCTGCTTGATGCCCGGCAGATTCGTCATCAGCACTAATATCATCAAAGAAGACCGCGAAGGAGCGTACACCTAGGTGGTACATATCTTCGCACTTTCGTACAACAGCATCACGATCAGCTTGCGTCCATTTGATGTCTAGACCAGGGTGAATAGCCCAGACGAAGCGTACACCACGACTATGTGCCTCTGAAACAAGCTGACCGATGCGTTGACGCTCTTCGCTGGGATAGAGCTCACGCCACTTCTCTCTATGATAGGGATCATCCTTAGGTCCATATATATAGGTATTGAGCTTCGTGCGTCCATAGAACTTGAACTGCTCAATACGATCACGATGGCTGTACGGGTTGCCATAGAAGCCTTCGACTACACCGCGTAGAGCTACATCAGGGCTGTCGGTGATGGTGCAGCTTGGGAGGATGCGCTCTTCGGAGAGCAGCTGTCGGAGCGTTTGGAGTCCGTAGTACAAGCCGATGGAGTCTGTCCCTACGAGAATGGTCTTCTTGCTATTAAATTGAAGGTAGTAGCTCTCGGCCTGATTAGGCACCTTCGATGCATAGGCACGAAGGGAGGCTTCTCCACGCAGCCCTAGCTGTACACGTGCCTTCGTGAATAATTCTCGCTGGGCGTGTATCTGGGGTAGGGTCAGGGTATCAAGTACCTTGCCTAAATGAAGCTGTGAGGGACTGAGGGCTTGGATCTTCTTACCAAGCTCTACCTTGTGTAGCTGTGGATAGAGCTCAGGCAGTGTCTGTGCTGATAGGGTAAGGGTTCCAAGGGTAAATAGGGTAGAGAATGTCAGGGTGCGTGTCATCAATAAGAGAATGTATGTAGAGAAAATAGATGATTAGTAGAGGAAGCCGAAGAGCCATATAGGAATGGTCTTGTCACGGCTTAGGTCACCATACTCCAGCACGTAGTATCGGTCACTTCGATAGCGACCACTCAGCTCTGCTTCGATCTGGAGTGGGTACTTCCCATCTATCTCGAAGAGGGCTAATGAGGAGCGAGATGCGATACGGAACTCATGTCCCTTGCTGAGCTGGTTAAAGACAAATGTCCGTAGGAGTTCAGAGCGATCTAGTGTCCCCTCTGCTAGCACGTTGTGTAGGTTGGGGTTGCCTAAATAGATCATGGCGGGCTTCTTTGAGTCGGTATCATCCACCTTGAAGACGGGGCGTAGTACCCGTGCGTCTGATAGGTAGCGGATGTAGTTCATGACCGTTGTACGAGAGGTCTCTATCTCGCCAGCTAGCTGAGAGACATTGAGCATCGAGAGGGGGGGCTGCTGGGCTATTAGGTAGATGAGCTTACGGAGTTTATGAAGTAGACGTTGCTCAAGTTGCTTGATGAAGAGTAGGTCAACCTCGAGCGTCATATTTAGCGTCTTGAGAAGATTCTCTGAGTATAATCGTGGCTCTAGATGAAAGGGATAATAGCCGTACTCAAGGTACCGATCCATCCAAAGGGCAGGGTTGACAGAGCGGGTAATCTCTGTGACAACCTCCGATGTACGGGTCATGATGTCGTCAAGCGTCAGTGTAGGCAAGACAATCCCATTATCAAGGTGAATGAACTCCCTCAGCGAAAAGCCTGCGAGGTGATACACCGAAGCAATGGCTGCCAGCTCAGGATCCTCCTCATTGAGGTTCATTACCGCTGATGCCGTGAAGACAATTTGTAGTGTAGGGTAGAGGTGATAGCACTGCTTGAACTCTTCGTTCCAGTTCGGATACTTAAAGACTTGATCCAAGAGCAGTGTTCGCCCTCCACTACGCACAAACTCTCCAGCAAAGTCTACAAGCGAATGGACGGTAAAGCTAAACTGGTTAAGGTTAATGTATAGGCACTCGGGAGAGGTGGGAGCAAAGTGCCTGCGAGCATAGTCTAGCAAGAACGTCGTCTTCCCTACACCACGTGAGCCCTTAATACCGATGATCCGCTCTTCCCAATTAATCTCATCCATCAGCCTGCGCTGAAGTCCTGTACGACCATGCCGAAGCAGGTATGTATGTGTGCGGTGTAGGTAGTCCACTTACTTGTCCTATGCTAATCTATGTTATATCCCTTGGTAGAGCCTCTGCCACTTACAGCAGGATGGCTTCATCCCGAATAGGACAAAGGTAAGCCTTTCTCTATTAATTCTTAACTATGACTTTATAGATAAGGTAGGGGGGATGCCTAATGATTTTTAGGGATAGGATTGAGAGACCGACTCTCAGTGATGCTTGCTCTTCATTGCTGTATCTCCTGTGCGTTATCCTCCAAACACTAAGGCTGACTATCTGTAGTTGTATTTATCGTATGTTATTCTAAAGATATAAGTCGAATTAGGACGTATTGTAATGTGCTCTATTAGTGTTGTTTGCAGTGGGGGATGACGAGTTACCATAAGTCGTCTCAGAGACTTACCATAACTCTCTCCAACGACTTACCACAACTCATTTGAGCGACTTACCATAAGTCGTTTTAGTGAGTTACCATAACTCGTAGTAGGCTCTTTTGTTACACATATCAAGTGCTTGTTCGTGAACGTATTATATTGGAGTTGATAGATAGGGGAAGAGAGGTAACTCAACAATAGTTCGTATGACAAGGATAAGGCACATATGAGACAAACAACAGGCAGATAATCAAACTTAATATTTGGAGGATAACGCATAGCAGAAGCAACAATGCAAGAATAGTTCATTCTCCAGCGTCCTTATATAGCCTCCAATAGTTATTAGAGAGTAGACCAAGCAGAGAGCCATAGAGAGAATGGACAAATACATTCCCTCTAACACTAGATTTATCAGAAAGTAGGATGAACAAACAGTAATGGGGGAATATGAGCTCGAGTTTGCCCATTCTGTATCAATGGCCTTCATTCTAATAATAATGTCACTCTTTCCCGTTACGAATTAAACATAACGCTTCTAACTTATTAAGTGGTTGCTTGTGAAGGTTTTATCGGATGTTAAACCGTGCAGAGGGCTATAGCTAAGGGCTTGGTGAAAAAGCCGTACTTTTGCCTTCATGACAGATGTAGTAATCATTGGTGCTGGGTTGACAGGGTTGTCTACAGCGTATCAACTGATACAGAATGGGCAGACTCGAGTGCATATCCTTGAGAGACAGCCTCGCATCGGTGGTGTTATCCATAGCCATTCTGAGGATGGGTTCATCTATGAGAGTGGCCCGACAACGGGAGTCATAGGAAGCATCGAGTTGGCAGAGCTACTTGAGGCATTCCCTGACGTCGTACAGATGGCCGAGCCCTCTGCAAAGAGACGACTAATACTGAAGGATGGATGTTTCTACCCACTCCCTTCGGGGGGGAAGTCTGGTGTGAAGACTCCACTAATCACTTGGTGGGATAAGTTTCGCTTGCTTGGAGAGCCCTTCCGAAAGAGAGGTATAAACCCTGATGAGACCATTGCTGAGCTTGTTGTGCGACGCCTAGGGAGAAGCTACTTAGACTATGCGGTAGATCCCTTCATTGGTGGTATATACGCAGGTGATCCTAGGAAGTTAGTCACTCGCTATGCCATCCCTAAACTGTATGCCTTAGAGCAAAACTACGGCAGTTTCATACGTGGTGCTATTGCCAAGAGGAAAGAGCCAAAGCAACCTAAGGCAGAGCTTATCACTCGTGAAGTCTTCTCTACAAGAGGTGGGCTAAGTGAGCTTATCAGTCATTTAGCAACAGCTATCGGCCACGAACGTATTCATCTCTCTGCTTCAGGATGCACCCTAAAACCACGAACAGATGGAGGATGGCAGGTTTATTATCATCAGGGAGAAGAGTTGCATGAGCTTGTAGCAAATCACGTCATCACCACTTGTCCTGCCCAGGAACTCACACAGCTCCTCCCCTTCCTCTCGGAGCAGGATCTAGCACCTATTGCCTCCCTACGATATGCTCCAGTAGTGCAGATTGCTTGGGGAATGAAACATGTTACACTCCCCCACTTCTATGCCTTTGGTGGGTTAGTCCCTTCGCGAGAGGATAAGGAGCTTCTGGGGATTCTCAACCCTGGAGCTTGCTTCCCTGATCGTGCACCTCTCGGGGGATCGCTTCTATCTATATTCCTTGGGGGGATGCGTGCCCCGCAGCTGATTGATGCATCAGACGAAGAGCTTATAGAGCTGGCTACGGATCGTGTTCACTCTTATTTGGGTATCACGCAACGTCCAGATCTATTACGGCTCTTCCGCCATCGCTACGCCATCCCTCAGTATGAGGCTTCATCAGAAGCAAGGCTAGAGCGAATAGGTCATCTGGAAGCGAACTATCCTGGGCTACATCTAGCTGGTGCAGTGCGTGATGGTATAGGTATATCAGATCGTGTAAGGCAAGCAAAGATCCTCGCTGACGAACTCTATACAACACGCTAGCACTATGTCTCATCCCCACTACTCCCAGCGCACAGCAAGGATCCTCCAGATTACCTTGCTGGGAAGTGTTTCTAATGCTCTTCTGGTTGGGTTAAAGCTCTTCATTGGAGTTTTCGGGCACAGTAGTGCGATGATTGCTGAGGCTATTAATTCTCTCTCGGACTTCGTTGCTGACCTCATTGCCCTTATCTTTATTCGTATCTCAGGTAAACCTCAGGATAAGGATCACCATTATGGACATGGTAAGTATGAGACACTCGCCTCTGTCGTGATGGCTGTGGTGATGATGGGGGTGGGAGGACTACTATTCTATCACAGCATAGATAAGGTTTATGCTATCGTTGTAAGGGGAAGTCACCTTCCCTCGCCTAGCCATCTAGCATTGGTAGTAGCTGTAATCTCTCTCATTACGAAGGGGCTACTCTACCGATATACATCCCGTTGGGCCGCGATACTCAAAAGTTCAGCATTGAGAGCAAAAGCGATGGATCATCGAGGGGATATGCTCACACTAGTAGCCGTACTCTTAGGTATTGCTGGGGCAATCTTCTTGGGGGACGGTTGGCTTTTCTTAGAGCCTCTGGCTGCAGCTATCGTAAGCCTCTTCATACTACGTATGGGATGGAGTATCCTGCGTCCTGCTTTTAACGAGCTAACAGAAGAATCCCTTCCTCCCGAAGTGGAGCAGGAGATACGCCAGATCGTCTGTACTACAGCTCGTGTCGAGGGTATTGGTAAGCTCCACACCCGAAGTATCAGTGAACGCTATGCTATTGAGCTGGACATCCATGTGGACGGACAAATCACCGTGACAGAGGCGCATGATGTGACACATATTATCGAGATTACACTACGAGAGCGGTTCGGAGCTACGACTCATATTGCCATACATGTAGAGCCCGTTGATTACTCGCACCACCAATGTATCAGGGAGTGTCATAATGAAGAGTAGAGAGTACCCCCTTCGCAACAAAGGATGGCGTTTTAGATACAAAAGCAGACACCTATTAATATGGATGGAAAGATGATTATCGAGGAAATGAAGATCGAGCTTAGCGATATGCACTTCTATGCCTATCATGGTGTGCTGGATCAAGAGCGTAAGGTTGGGAATCACTTTACTTTGCAGCTCACTGCTTGGACACAAGTAGAGAAAAGTCTAGAGACAGATCTACTCGAGGACACGATTAGCTACGCGGATATTTATGAGACCATAGCAGAGGAGATGGCACATCCATCCCAGCTATTAGAGCATGTGGTTGGGAGGATTAGTAGGCGTCTCTACGCAGAGTACCCCCGCCTCTTGCGCCTCTCTCTAACCCTCACCAAAGACAATCCTCCCTTCCCAGGTGATGTGACTTCAGCTTCCTTTACCCTCCTCTCTCGGAGGGATGGTTAAGTAATACCACCCCATTAGCATTAGGAAATAACAATCCCCCTATGAGTAAGCTGTACTCGTAGGGGGATGTTGCCTATTTATGGAGCTGTCTTGTTATGCATAAGAGAAGCTATTGGGCTTTGAGACCTAACCTTCTCAATGGTTTCTCTTATGTTGTTTCACTTTCTTTTGTGCCCAGTCATAGTGGCTGGAAAGGGAAGAGATAAAGTAACTAGCAAGTGTTGCTGTCCTATTCCAAGGGAAATACCCCTTGATGAAGAGTTCGTCTTCGTTAAAGTGTTTCGCTAGCTCAAGGGTTTGCTGATGACTTGTCCTAAGTAATGTTTTTGACTGCTTTAGAGGAATAGATTGAGCTGCTTCCTGAATACGTAGGTTCATCTCTGGATATGTACGCCAATTGTAAGGCTCAGGAAGAAAAGTCGCAGGCTCTCCCTGTAGGTTCTTTTGAACCCACTCTAATAGAAGGTTGTGCCAAGCATGCAGGTGGATCAGCACATCACGGATGGTGTGATCTCGATCCTCGAACGTAAAAGTCCGCTCTTGCTCCTCTTCGCTCATTGAGTCAATTAGGGTAAAGAGGGTGTTTAGGCGAACTTCCGCAAGGGTGAGTAGCTCTTCTTTGCTTGTAGGACGTGCCATGTCTTACATTACTCAATCAATGGTGCAAAGGCTTCGCAGTGCTTCGTTGGGATAAACTCAATGATTTGATAGCTGGCAATCCCATGCTGAAAGAATGGATCTCGCTGAACAACTTCTTCCACCTCTTCTTTGCGTGAAGCACGGGCAAGAATTACCCCACCGATTCGTGGTTCTTGTCTCCCAGAGGCAATAAAATATCCAGAGGCATAATGCTCATCCAGATATGCTCTGTGCTGGGCTAAATACGCCTCCACTACTGTGAGATCTTTCTGGTAAGTCAATATGATGATAAACATACGTTACTTATTGTCCTGTTTCTTCCTATTCACAAGAAATACTACGACCATTTCACCTTGATTACTTAGTGTTGAGTGTGCCAATCAGTTCAGTTATATTGGAAAAACCATGGCGAAGCATGTAGTTCTCTATGCCCTCAACAATCTGAAAGGTGGCAGTAGGGTCTACAAAATTATAAGTGCCAACCTCGATGGCCGTCGCCCCTGCTAGTAAGAATTCGATAGCATCCGTTGCTGTAGCGATACCACCCATCCCAATAATGGGTACGTTCACCACTTGTGCTGTTTGCCAAACCATACGTAGAGCAACGGGCTTTACTGCAGGACCAGAGAGTCCTCCCGTAATCGTTGAAAGAACGGGACGACGCTTCTCCGCATCAATTGCCATACCCAGTAGAGTATTAATCATAGAGATGGCGTCAGCTCCCTCAGCCTCTACTGCACGAGCAATCTCGGTGATGTCGGTGACATTAGGTGAGAGCTTCACAATCAGGGTCTTGTCATATACGGCTCGCACTGCTTGCACAACCGAGGAGGCTCCAGCACAAGTGACCCCAAATGCCATCCCTCCTTCCTTGACATTCGGACAGGAGATATTTAGCTCGATGGCAGGAATATGAGCTAGGGCATTCAGTCGCTCAGCTGTCGTGATGTAGTCCTCAATCTGAGACCCACTGACATTGACTATGACAGCTGTATCATAGTTGGATATGGTTGGGTAAATATGTTCGATGAAGTAGTCCACCCCCTTATTCTGGAGTCCCACAGCATTGAGCATACCCGAAGGGGTTTCGGCCATCCTGGGGTAGGGATTCCCTTCACGATGATGTAGGGTCGTTCCTTTAACGACGATACCTCCGAGGCGAGCAAGGTCAATGAAATCTGTGTACTCTGTCCCGTAGCCGAATGTACCCGATGCGGTCATTACGGGGTTCTTGATCGTGAGGCCTCGGCCGATGTTTACTTGTGTCTGTAGCATGGCGTTTTATTAGTTCTTCTTAATGAGCCTTGAGTCAAAGACAGGGCCTTCGGTGCAAACGCATGTATTTCCCTTACCCTCGAGGTCCTCCACACAACACAAGCAAGCCCCTATGCCACAAGCCATCGTATTCTCTAACGAGACCTCACAGGAAATCCCCCGCGCCTCAGCCACCTTCGCTACGGCGAGCATCATCACTTTGGGCCCACACGTATATATCTGATCGAAGGTGCCTTCGTGTAGGATTGGATGATCTGTTACTCGACCATGTATGCCTAGCTCACCGCTATCTGTCGTGTAATGTGTATTACCCAGTGTCTCAAAATAATCACGAAGCACGACATGCTCCTTTGTGCGCCCACCAAGGAGGATTGTTGGGCGTATCCCTCGCTCTGCAAAGCTCCGAGCAAGAAATAGCATGGGAGCTATCCCCACACCACCTCCGATAAGAAGAGGGTTTTTAATACCCTCTGTTGAGAAGGTATTCCCCAGAGGTAGAAGAAGGCTAAGCTCGCTGCCATCCCTCAGGTTTGTTAGTACTGACGTCCCTTGTCCTACACGCCCCACTAATAGCCATAGCTCACGCTGCTCAGCGAAGACACTACATATAGATATGGGACGACGGAGGAGGACATAGCCACCAGGTACCGCGACTTGAACAAACTGCCCTGGTGCCATCTCTGGGAAGATGCCCTCATGTAAAGGGAGGGTCAAGCGTAATAGATAGTTCCCTGCTCCTAGGTCTAGTGTGGAGAGGAGGGTAAAGCGAAGAGAGTACTTTTTCATCAATTCGGGGTATGAAAACTCAGGTGCAAAGATACTCAGATTATCACTTAGCCTCTTGACCTATTTTCTCCTGACTTCATACCCAGTCACAGCTAGTCCTCGCAGTGGAATGTCATAAAGCTATTGTCCGTGAAGAAGACCGTAATATGGTCTATTGTCTTAGCTTGTCTCTGCGCTAGCTCTGACTTGAGTCGGGTGATCTCTTCGCTCTGCGCTAGAAGGGTTGCTTGTAAAGCGTCTACGGTTTTGTCACTTGTCTCAGCTAGACCTATTGAGGCAAAGAGCCCACTTGATATAGCCTCTTGATGTTCGGAAGTCTCACCGAAGAGCAACTCGTTAGGACTAACGAGGTCTGGGTAATGCTCGATTACCTTATTTATTGTGGAGACATTGATCTGTTGCTTCTCGTTGAGTATTTGCGAAAGAGTTGCTTGGGGGATGCCTGCACCAAGGGCAAAGTCCTTTGCGCTTAATCCGCTTTGCTCTACGATCCTCTTGAGCCGCTTGGTAATCTCGTCCAAATTGAGAAATTCTGCCATAGTGTCATTGATTATCTGTATTCAAAATTACGAATTTAAAATCATACATCGGTATCAATATTTGGAAGTTTGGATATTTGATTTTTGTATTCCAAATAACGAAATAGGTCACCAGACCCCTGTCTTGCCTCCCATAAGACTCCTTTTGTATATGTAGTATTACTTGATATTTCATGGTGTAATAAATTGATATATATTTAGATATATTCCATTGTTTACGGGTGCTATAACGATATGGTTACTCTCCTACCCCACTATTTTGTAGTGTTGGTTTAATGTTGGGTATATAAGTATAAGATTTTCATCTATATATTTGATTTTGTGTATTGAATAATCCTTACAGATATTGGTATTACAAATGGTTTGGATAAATGTAAGTATATTCTACCATCTAGCTATTCTAAAATTAAGATTCAGAATGTTTGCACCCTGAGTATTTAGTCTTTCGATATAATACCTATGTGGATAAATTGTTTTCTTGAATGGGTGACAATATGTCACGGAATTAGATTGTTGGATTTTGTATCACTACTATGCGTTCCAAGTCTATCATATTCTACTTCACCTAGTAGTTTCCTTAGAGCTATATGGTTTAGGTTTGGGAGTACTAAATTATACTTTGGAGATTTGAATGTAGGATAACTAGCCTCCTGGTGTAGATAGAGAGTGTCTCCATAAGTGCCCCTATATAAAGGGATTTGGAATACAGATTAGGGACTTACCATAACTCACCTCAACGACTTACTATAAGTCTCTGAGATGAGTTACCATAACTCTTTTTAGCGAGTTACCATAAGTCGTTGAGATGAGTTATGGTAACTCGATTTCCCCTCTTCTTATAGGCTGTTTATCAGTGATTTATAGAGAGAAAGAGCATTGTCCTGTAGCTACATATTTGTTAGATGGTGCATCAGATGATAAGGTTAGAAAAGAAGAAATCGCCTCAAGGTAATGCTACCTTGAGGCGATTTATCTAGAAAGGTTGTGGTCCCACTTGGGCTTGAACCAAGGACTCCCTGATTATGAGTCAGGTGCTCTAACCAACTGAGCTATAGGACCTGAAATAAGGAAATTGGAAGTACATATCTCCTCTTTTCGTGTGCAAAGATAGCGATAAAGCCCTTATACACCAAATGGTTTCCCTCGCAAACTACACTATTATGGGGCAGATAGAATCTACGATACCATCGGCTAGCCCTTTTGTCGGAACTATGATTTCTGTTCCACCAGTTATCTCTGCTACTTTCAGGAAGATGTCAGCGGCAGGTACAATCACTTCTGCTCGGTCAGGCTTTAGGCGGAAGAGTTGCATTCGCTGATCAGGAGTGTAGCGACGTAGCTCATCCGCCACAGAGCGAAGACTAGAGACGGGAAGAAGGTTTACGTTGGCTCGCTCTGAGGGGGCCCCCAGACGTAGGAGCTTATTTATGTTACCTCCTGTTCCAACGAGACGGATATGACCTGAGTAGTCTGCCGCTAGTTGGGTAAGGAATGAGCAAAAGGATTGACGCTCCTCCTCTCGCACCTTGCCTCTGAGCTGGCGAATAGTCCCGATATCGAAGGAATGAGAATCAATCAGCTCATGTCCACGTACCACATTAAGCTCTGTACTCCCACCTCCTACGTCTACATAGAGGAAGGTATCCTCGGATTTCCCTTCGAGTGAGCGCATGAGGTCAGCAGAGATGAGTCGGGCCTCTTCTCTACCATTGATGATCTCTATGTGTATTCCTGTTTTCTCTTTAATTTTTTCAACGAGTTCAGACCCATTCTTGGCGTCTCTCATGGCAGATGTAGCACATGCACGGAAGGAAGTCACTTCATAGATTTCCATGAGTTCCCGATAGGCTTTCATCAGACTGATGAGCTGCTTACCCTTCTTCTTTGAGATGGAGCCATCAGTGAATGAGTCTTCTCCTAGGCGAAGAGGTACACGGACTAGCTGAACTTTTGATAGTGGCTCTGTGCTCCCTGGTTCATTAAGACACTTAATGAGTAGACGTACAGCATTTGAGCCAATGTCTATACCAGCGTAATGAGACTTACTCATTTCTTATTCTTTTGATTCAGGTAATATTGATAGATAGCGTCCTGGGAATTGAAAAGCTCTGTCCCTGGAGGGAAGTCACCCCGTCGCGCGTAGACCTCACCATCAAGAGTATAATAGCCTTGCTCTGTATCGGATAGCCCAGCACTAACGATGAAATCCAGCTCTCGCTGAATATCTTCATCATATACGGGGGTCATTACCTCGATACGCTTATCAAGGTTCCTTGCCATCCAGTCTGTAGAGCCAATGAAGTAGCGAGGCTTACCATCATTCCCGAATATATAGATGCGAGAGTGCTCTAGATAGCGAGAGATGATAGAGTTAATGTACATCCCCTCACTAAAGCCTGTTGCCTGAGGGATGAGGGAACAGTTGCCTCGGAGGCATAGCTCAACATGCACACCAGCATTGCAGGCCTCGTAGAGCTTCTGTACCATCTTTTCATCGACGATATGATTAAGCTTTAGTCGGATGGATGCCTCTTTCCCAGAGCGCGCTAGCCGTATTTCACGGTTAATCATATTGTAGAGAGGCTGGCGCATGTCATTTGGGGCAACGAGGAGCTCTTTGAAATGAATGTTGAGGAATGGACGCTCAATGAAATCAAATACTTTAAGGACATCACTCGTGATCCCCTTATGTGCCGTCATGAGCATCAGGTCTGTGTAGACCTTTGCTGTCCCTTCGTGGAGGTTGCCTGAGCCAATGCAAGCGATGTTCCCTTGGGTTGTAGCTATATAGACGAGCTTGGAGTGGATCTTTAGTTTCTCATGTCCAAAGACCACATTGATACCAGAGTCCTGCATCTTCTTGCTCCAGCTGATGTTGGATTGCTCGTCGAAGCGCGCCAATAGCTCAATGACAGCTGTTACACGCTTACCATTCTGAGCTGCAGCCATCAGAGCCTTGATCACCTTAGAGCTTTGTGCCACCCGATAGAGGGAGATACGTATCTCTGTTACGGAGGGGCTTATAGCAGCCTCCTGAAGGAGACGCAAGAAATGATCAAAGCTCTGGTAAGGGAAGTGTACACAGCGGTCTCGCTCTAGAATCTCAGAGATCACACTCTCGGTATAGCGAAGCTCGTCCATACGAAGTGGTTCACGAGGGGGGAAGCGTAAGCCTTTACGTCCACAGTCTGGTAGGGTCATTAGATCACGCATGTTGTGGTAGCGCCCACCTCCTACACGCGTATCTCTGTAGTTTAGCTCAGCCATATCACTTAGCTTCTTGAGTACCATGGGGGGGATTGCCTCATCGTAGACTACACGGACTGTTTCTCCTCGCTTACGTCGCTTCACGCCACGAGAGACCTTCTCGATGACACTCGTACGAAGGTCTTGATCGATCTCAAACTCTGCATCCTTTGTGAACTTAAAGGTGTAAGCTTCGTAGCGTGCATACTTCTTCCCGATGAAGAAATAAGGCAAGCATGAGCGTAGGACATCATCGAGGAACATTAAGTAGCTCTCCCCTGCCTTGTCCTTGAGGCGAAAGAAACGACCAAGATCTTTTGTGGGGACTTCTATTAAAGCTATGTCATGGTTCTCTTCTCCCTCTGATATGTTGTGCCATAGGACAATGGCTAGGTAAAGAGACTCTTTGAGGTGACGCTCTGCACTGAAGGTCGGGCTATTGATGAAGATAGGGTTGGTAGTCCCATTAATCTTCTCCATGAAAAAGCTATGCACCTCCTTCTCCTGCTCTCTGCTTAGCTCCCGCTCGTTGACAATATGGATGTGTGCCTCAGAGAGAGAATGCAGGAGCTCCTCAAATGTCTCCTCAAAAAGCTGCGAATACTCTTGGTTTAGGCGTAGGATTTTGCGTAAGACCTCACGTGCCTTCTTGCGCTCATCCTCTGTTGCCTCGAGCGAGGTATCTACCATGCGACGAAGGGATGCGACACGTACACGGAAGAACTCATCCAGATTATTTGAGTAGATACCTAAGTAGTTAAATCGCTCTAAGATGGGCAAGTCCTCACGGCGAGCCTCTAGGAGGATGCGCTTATTGAAGTACATCCAGCTCTCGTCTCGCTCTATATAGGGGAAGTGCCGTCGCGTCATTGTACTGGATGCCATAGGCTGAGTAAGGGCTAAAGAAGAGCTTTACTGTCAAAGCCAAATGGGAGAAGCATGCGGCAATCCTCGAGGACTACAATTTCCTCTTCACCGCATAGTAGTATGGGGAAGGGATGGAAACGTGTAGCAGTCTCCATGATTACTTGCCTACAGCTACCACAAGGAGAAATAAAAGGCACACGCCCTGCATCGTTGATGGCTACAACAACGAGTTTCTCCACCGCAACCTCTGGCCACTGGGCAGACGCCCAAAAGAGAGCCGTACGCTCAGCACACGTCCCTGATGGATAAGCTGCGTTCTCTTGGTTTGATCCAGTCACAATCTCTCCATTAGCCAAGAGCACAGCTGCCCCTACCCAAAAGTGACTGTAGGGCGCATAGGCTCTCGTGGCTGCTGATACAGCCCTCTGCTCCAGCTCTCGCTCGATATCAGATAGCTCGCTTCGCATAAGAGTCTTATAGGGAATTTGAAAGGTCTTCTCCATTACTTATCGCTGTATTTACCGTTTGTTTCTTCTATCTACCTCTGCGCACAGGGGGATTTCTATGAGGCTAATGTACGAATTTCCTTACTTATAGCACTGTAACCTAAAAGTCCGAGGTACTCTGGAGTGTACCTCGGACTTTCGTTTTTGTTGTTATGTCGGGATGAGAAGACTCGAACTTCCGACCTCCACGTCCCGAACGTGGCGCGCTACCAACTGTGCTACATCCCGATCCTTTATGTTCTCTAGCGAGAAGTAGTGTACCATATCTCTCAGAGGAACGGCACAAAGATAGCTAAAATACCTACATGCCTATTTCCCTTGTGGTGGTACTTATGGGAGGAATATTAGCCCTTTGCGGGGATAGTGTTGGTGGCTTAGTTTATTTCCTCAGGCGAGCAAGGATTTTTGATGCCGAATCAGATAGGAGGACGACGGCTCCCGCTAGAATAGCAGTGTCCTTTATGACCAAACGACCTGCACCTGTGAGGAAGGGGAAGCCATTAGCCCATTCGCCTGCAGCGAGAGCCTCGGGTGACGCATGTACCCATACCTCGGGTGTGGTAACGAGGAAGCTCAGTGTCCCAATTGTCATAATGATACAGAGTACCTCTCCAACGAGTCCAAGGTAGGGAGAGAATAAACCGAGAAATACCAGAATACCAATCGCCATGATGAGAATGCCGAGACCATGCGAGAAGAGATAGGTACGATTCTCTACATGCCAGGTGTGCTTGGCATCATTATACTGCCCCTCTGGTACTTTATTCAGGGTGTATTCTTTCACCACCTTACCTTCGTCCGTAGTTACCTTATTGTTGGCATCCTTGAGGAAGAAACTCATTAGTGGGCTATTAGCCACGAAGGGAACGATTCCATTGGCTTCATAGTTGGCAAATTTAAGTCCACCAATCCACACGAAGATGATTAGGATAGCTATACGAATGAGCTTGTAACCAAGGCTCTTTAGGTTACTTGCACACTCGAGGAACTTCATGAATACTGCTTGCATTGCTGAGTTGTTATTGATAATTACTAAAACTTCTATACTGATAGATAACCGAAAGCCTAGATCTTGGTTCAGTATCTCTAGTAGCCACCTCATAAAGTAGTCTCTGTGGTCTCTCGATATTGAGTGTGAAATCAAGGATATACTATGCTATTCCTCTTTGGAAACTCTAGAGTTTCTGCTCCGTATCTTTAGAGTTTGAACTCCAAATCTCTAGAGTTTTTAGATGAATATTGTAGTGTGTTGATCAGATAAGTCCATGTGCACCCTACTAAGTCGAAGTGAAATGGGGCTATTGCTCTAGATAGGCTATATGCATTAGTACCAGAGCAACGTACTTGTCACAAAGGCGGATGAACCTTTTTTAGTATCTTTGTGCCTATACATTATAATAGTATTCAACGAATATCAATGAGCGAAGAGCTGTTTGACCAAGCAAGTGAAAAGGAATACTCCGCGAGTAGCATCCAAGTCCTCGAAGGACTAGAAGCTGTACGCAAGCGCCCTGCCATGTACATCGGCGATATTGGCGAAAAGGGACTCCATCACTTGGTGTATGAGGTAGTAGATAACTCCATTGACGAAGCCTTGGCTGGCTATTGTAACGACATCAAGGTAATCATACACGAAGATAATTCGATCGAAGTACAAGATAATGGCCGTGGTATCCCTGTCGATATTCATGAGAAGGAAGGGAAGAGTGCTCTAGAGGTTGTGCTTACTGTCCTGCACGCAGGGGGGAAGTTCGATAAGGGCTCTTACAAGGTCTCTGGTGGTCTGCATGGCGTAGGGGTATCCTGCGTAAATGCTCTCTCTACCTACCTCAAGGCTATTGTCCATCGAGATGGCAAGATCTATACCGAAGAGTTTAGCCAAGGTGTCCCTACGACAGACCTACAGACTATTGGTACGACAGATCGTACGGGGACAACGATTATCTTCAAGCCAGATGATACGATCTTCTCTGTTACTGAGTATCAGTTTAAGATCCTTTCAAACCGCCTTCGTGAGTTGGCTTTCCTCAATGCAGGTATCACACTGACACTTGTTGATGAACGAGTGGTAGATGAGGAAGGCAAGCCTTTAACAGAGGTTTATTACTCGCAGGATGGACTCAAGGAGTTTGCCAAGTACATTGACCGCTCCAAGGAGCATCTTGTGGATGATGTGATTCACATTGTCACAGAGAAGCAAGGCATCCCTGTAGAGGTAGCGATGACTTACAATACCTCCTACAACGAGAATATCTATAGCTACGTCAATAATATCAACACCATTGAGGGGGGAACGCATCTAGCTGGCTTCCGTCGTGGGCTGACGCGTACGCTGAAGAAATATGCTACCGACTCGAAGCTCCTAGATAAGGTCAAGGTAGAGATTACGGGGGATGACTTCCGTGAAGGGCTTACTGCTGTAATTAGCATTAAGGTGGCTGAGCCTCAGTTCGAGGGTCAGACGAAGACCAAGCTGGGAAACAACGAGGTCATGGGAGCCGTAGATATCGCAGTAAGCGAAGCTCTGGAGACCTATCTAGAGGAGCATCCTAAGGAGGCTAAGGTTATCGTCGATAAAGTTATCCTCGCTGCTACTGCACGTCAAGCGGCACGTAAAGCACGTGAGATGGTACAGCGTAAGTCTCCTCTCTCTGGTGGAGGCTTGCCAGGTAAGCTAGCTGACTGCTCCTCTAAGGATCCTGCCCTCTCGGAGCTCTTCCTCGTGGAGGGTGACTCTGCAGGTGGTACAGCAAAGCAGGGGCGTGACCGAGAGTTCCAAGCTATCCTTCCCCTGCGTGGTAAGATCCTCAACGTAGAGAAGGCCATGCAGCACAAGGTACTCGAGAGCGAAGAGATACGTAATATCTATACTGCATTGGGTGTAACGATTGGTACAGAGGAGGATGCTAAGGAACTAAACCTAGCCAAGCTCCGTTACCACAAGGTCATCATCATGACTGATGCTGACGTCGATGGCAGTCACATCGCCACACTTATCCTTACGTTCTTCTTCCGCAACATGCGCTCCCTCATCGAGAACGGCTACGTATATATAGCTACTCCCCCACTCTATCTTTGCACGAGAGGGAAGGAGAAGGAGTACTGTTGGACGGAACAACAGCGTCAAGCATTCATCGACCGTGTAGGCGGTGGTGATGAGAAGCGTGTGCATGTACAGCGCTATAAGGGTCTCGGAGAAATGAATGATGAGCAACTCTGGGAAACAACGATGAACCCAGAGAACCGTACGCTACGCAAGATTACAATCGAGAATGCTGCCGAGGCCGATGCTATATTCTCCATGCTCATGGGAGACGAAGTTGCACCACGCCGCGAGTTCATTGAGGCCAATGCGACTTATGCTCGCATTGATGCTTAGTCGATCCTATTGGCAAAGAGGCTCACCCTCCCTAGGTCTGTGGAGGATGAGCCTCTTTGGTTTGTGTATTCTTGTGGGGTATCGCCTTTAGAAGTATTGTAACCATTTCCTTCTATCCCTAGTTAGGTAATAGATGAAGAAAGCTTACTACTACATCAGCACGTCCCAAGATCCTTATTATAATATAGCCCTAGAGGACTATCTCTACAGGCAATTGCGCTCACTTGAGACAATCTATTTCCTGTGGATTAATACTCCCTCGGTCTTCATGGGGCGCTACCAGCATGCAGAGGCAGAGCTAGATGTAGAATATCTCCAAAAGCGAGGAATAGCACTCCTGCGCCGCACCTCTGGTGGAGGCACAGTATATCATGATGAGGGTAACCTGAACTTCTCCGTGATTAAAAATGGAGAGGAGTCTAAGGGGTTTGACCTCGCTGCTTGCCCTCAGCCCGTTCAATCTGCTCTAGCAAAGAAGGGGGTAGAGGTTGTACGTTCACCACGTGGAGATCTTCGGTTGGGCGGACTCAAAGTCGGAGGTTCAGCTGAAGCGATGACTCGAGGACGACTACTATATCATCTCTGTTTACTCTTTGACACAGACCTTGAGGAGCTGGAGCGCATACTCACCGTAGCACCTGGTACGAAGGCTCGCTCAAGAGTAGCCTCAGTTCGCTCTAAGGTCACGAATCTGCGCCCTACTCTTCCCCTAGGATATACCATTACCGATTTTCAGACACTTATCCTCGATGAACTGAGAGGTATGGAGGAGGAGCTCGTGCCATTGGTATTAGATGATGAAGCGGAAGAGTACATACAGCGTAAACGTGCAGAGCAGTTTGAGCATCCTGATTGGATTCATTCCTCAATCGGAAAGGCAAAAGAGAGCTAGATGACAAATCAATCGGCTGCTCCCTATGTAGACTTTGCTACCTTCCTCAGCCGTTTCTTCCCTGGGCAGAAGGTGCAGAAGATCACTATTACTGCAGGATTCACGTGTCCTACACGGGATGGCTCAATGGGTAAAGGTGGATGCACCTACTGCAATAACAAAAGCTTTAGTCCCAATTATGCTGCGAAGCTCAGGCCCATCACAGAGCAGATAGACAAGGGTATATCCTTCTTCAGGAAAAAGTATCCTGAGATGAAGTACCTAGCCTACTTCCAGTCGTACACGAATACCTATGGAGAGGTCGCCGACTGTATAGCTAAGTATGAGGAAGCACTTGCTCATCCTGATGTCGTAGGGCTGATTATTGGTACACGACCAGATTGTATGCCCGAGCCATTGCTAGAGTACCTCTCTGAATTGGCTAAGCGTACCTTCCTCTTAATCGAATATGGGGTGGAGAGTACCTGGGATAAGACGCTAGAGCGTATCCAGCGTGGACATACTTGGCCGGAGAGTGTCGATACAATACAGCGTACTCATGAGGCAGGTATCCTTGTGGGAGCGCACATTATACTTGGTCTGCCAGGTGAGAGTAGAGAGGAGATGATAGCTCATGCAGAGCGTCTCTCTAGGCTACCTATCACTACGCTGAAGATACATCAGCTACAGATCATCCGAGGTACGATTATGGCGGGTGAATACTTACGTTCTCCGTCTGACTTTCACCTCTTCACTGAGGAGGAGTACATTGAGCTATGTGTGGACTTTGTATATCATCTGCGTTCGGACATCGTCCTAGAGCGTTTTGTCTCACAGTCCCCACAGGAGCTTCTCCTTGCCCCGCGCTGGGGGTGGAAGAATTATGAATTCACGGCTAAGATTCGTAAGGCACTTATGCCTTCATCTAACGAACGATAATTTATTAACTCTGAATAAAGAATTAAGTATGAAGAAAACTCTTTTCTCTCTAGCACTCGTAGCTTCTATGGCTACGTCTGCTTTCGCACAAGAAACTGATTCAGTAGCTGCACCACAGAGCAACTGGAAGGTGAGTGGTATCACAGGAGCAAACACAGCACAGACGGCTTTGGTCAATTGGTCTGCTGGGGGTGAGAACTCCGTTGCTTGGAATGTCTACCTCAATGCTACCGCTAACTACAAGAAGGATAAATGGTCATGGGATAATGCTCTAGTCACTGACTTCGGCATGACCTATACCACAAGCAATGAATGGCTCAAGAATGTAGATAAGCTCAACCTAAGCTCGAAGGTCGGTCACCTGATTAGCCGTCACTGGAGTATCTCTGCTCTTGGAGACCTGCTCACACAATTCTCCCGTGGCTATGATGCTTCTACTAATCCAAATGTCTCAGGTAACCGAGATAAGTATATCTCCAATCTCTTTGCTCCTGGTTATCTAACCGCTGCACTTGGTGCGGACTATAAGCCTAATGATAACTTCTCTCTCCTACTCTCACCTATTACGGGGAAGATGACTTTCGTCCTCGACAAGAAGCTCTCTGATGCAGGTGCCTTTGGTGTGAAGCCTGGTAAGAAACTCCTTGCAGAGCTTGGTGCCTCAGTTGTAGCAAACTACAAGCAGAAGTTTGCCTCTAACATCGACTTCTCTACGAAGCTAACGCTCTTCACTGCCTATAACTCTGATTTCGGCAATATCGATGTAAACTGGGATATGATGATTGCCTTTAAGATTAACAAATTCCTCACTACGACACTGACGACAAACCTCATCTATGATGACAATGTGAAGAGTGTGGATAAGGCTGGGAACCCACGAGGCCCCAAGGTGCAGTTCCGCGAAGTACTCGGTCTAGGTCTAGCCTATAGCTTCTAGCCTTACACGAGCGTGAGTTCTTAGGACATTACATGATGTAGGTTTGACACTCACCATGTAACGCTAAGATTAGAGCCTCTGTATCCATGTAGGGTACAGAGGCTTTCTTTTGTCTCAGAGTGTATGGATGTGACACAGAGTCTTGGATGTCTAGCTTTCGCTATGATGACTCTTGACTCTCCACTTCTCCCTATCTAGAAGGTATAGACACAAATGCCTTACCTTTGTGTCAGACAAACTAATATAAATCTATGGCTTTCATACAAACAGTCCGAGGCTATACACCTCAAATCGGGGAGGGTTGCTTCCTCGCTGTCAATGCTACAGTCGTGGGGGATGTAGTCCTCGGCGATGGATGCAGTGTTTGGTTTAACGCTGTACTGCGTGGTGACGTAAACTCAATCCGTATCGGTAGTAACGTTAATATTCAAGATGGGTCTGTACTACACACCCTGTATCAGAAGTCCACTATTGAGATTGGTGACAACGTCTCCATTGGGCATAATGTGACCCTACACGGCTGTCACATACACTCCTATGCCCTCGTCGGTATGGGCTCCGTAGTGATGGATGATGCAATCGTTGGTGAGGGTGCTATCGTGGCCGCAGGGTCAGTAGTACTGGCGAAGACTATCATCGAGCCGTATAGCCTCTATGCGGGTGTCCCAGCGAAGTTTATAAAGAAGGTGTCTCCAGAGCAAAGCAAGGAGCTGAACGAACGCATCGCCAATAACTACCAGATGTACGCCTCGTGGTTTGACAAAGAGCAAAACCCTTAGCGACGGCTACGCAAAACAGATTTCGATAACCATTCAATACACATTCCTCTATGAGACCTATACGACTATCCATGCTTGCCCTCAGCCTCTCGCTGTGGGCGACCAACGTACTCGTTGCTCAAAGCCCAGATGGGGCAATTTCTCCACGTATTCTTCAGGAGCTTCGTAAGGCAGAGCCTAGCTCTGCCACAGAGCAAGCTCTACGTAATGCGATTGCCCTCCAAGGGATGAAGGACTTCTTTGTTAATCCTCAGCGTCCACGCACTATTGAGGATCGCTTTTCCATCGAAGTAAAGAGCTCTGGTATCACCAACCAAGAGCAAAGCGGACGCTGTTGGCTCTTCACTGGGCTTAACGTCCTAAGGGCTCAGCTCATGAGCCGAGAGCAGTCGGGGACATTCTTTTTCTCTCAGAACTACTCATTCTTTTGGGATCAGCTCGAGAAGGCTAATCTCTTCCTCGAGGGAATCATTGATACACGCCAAGCGGAGATCACAGACAAGAAGGTCGAATGGCTATTTAAGAATCCCATCAGTGATGGTGGGCAGTTCACAGGTATCTCTGATAACCTCATCAAGTATGGTGTCGTGCCAGCTGATGTGATGCCCGAGACGGCTTCCAGCAACGACACTCGGCTTATGGGCAAGATGATCGCCCGCACACTCCGTCAGGCAGGTATGCAGATCCGCAAAGCCTCTGCTTCGGGGGAAAGTCTTGCACAGCTCCGTGCACGTAAGGAGGTTTGTCTCAAGCAGATCTATCGGATCCTTAGTCTGAACCTTGGTGTTCCCCCAACAAGCTTTACCTATACACTACGTGATGCAAAGGGTAAGGTCATCTCCACAGATACCTATACCCCACAGTCGTTCTATAAGCGATTTGTCGGTGTAGATATGCGGGATCAATTCGTCATGCTCATGAACGATCCTTCACGTCCCTATTACAAGGTTTATGAAATAGACTTTGACCGCCACGCCTACGATGGGAAGAACTGGACCTATGTAAACCTCCCGATGGATGAGATTAAGCAGATGGCCATCGCTTCACTAAAGGATAATACGATGATGTATTACTCCTGTGATGTCGGGCGTGAGCTGGATCGGACAAAGGGCATAGCAGCGCTTGACAACTATGACTATGCTTCGCTCCTCGGCTATCCTTTTGACATGACGAAGGCGGAGCGTATCCAGACCTTTGATAGTGGCTCTACACACGCTATGACGCTCAAGGCTGTAGACATTGACCCAAAGACCCAAAAGCCAACCAAGTGGAAAGTAGAGAATAGCTGGGGTGAGACGACAGGTGTGAAGGGACACATCATTATGACCGATGCTTGGTTTGATGCCTATACCTTCCGCCTGGTTGTGAATAAGAAGTATGCCACGGATAAAGTCCTTGAGCTACTGAAGTCGAAGCCTATACAGCTCCCTGCTTGGGATCCTATGTTCACACCAGATGCCCCCTAGGCATAGCGCTTTGGCTATCTAAGGGTGGCTATACCACACCTTAGAGGTCGTAGCACTCTACCCTAAAGAGCAATGCGATGTGACCCATGCTAGGTCTTCCCTTCAGACCCTAGCATGGGTCACTTGTTTAACCCTTGCAAGGATCTCACGATCGCCCTTGCAAGGGTTTCCTTTTCCTTCCTTGCTAGGGAAACATGTTCGATGCTCTAAGGCTCCGCTACCCTAGCCTATTACGAGAATAAACGGTACCTTTGTACCCGTATGGAATCGAAGGAACAACCGATCAACAGCTTGTATACCCAAGAGGTACTAGAGTTTGCTGCTGTGGGCGTAAAGTTCGCTGGTCTTATGGAGCAGGCCTCAGCTTTTGAGAAACGTCAGTTCGTCCACGAGACTGTCTTGATCCTTCCTCAGCTTTATCTCTCCACGCTACGTCTACCAGATTACCTTTATAGCCCTGAGGAGGATTATATTGAGGAGTTTGTGACCGAGGAGACGTACGAGACCGTGCGTCTGCGTCTGGCAGAGCTACTCGGCGAGGAGGATAGTTTCCTCTCCTGTCAGGCAGAGGATATGCAGTATAGCGATACCCCTCTAGCATCATTTGTCTCCGAGTGTATGGCAGATGTCTATCAGCAGACAGTAAACCTGCTCGGGATACTGCGTGATGAGAACGAAGAGGCACTCCCGGCTGCTATCGGTCGGTGCCTATTCTACTTTCGTACCTATACGGGAGCACGCTTACTGGAGGCACTCACGGCACTGCATCGAGTACATACACAATTGCTCAGCTTAACGGATGACGAAGAAGACTACAGTGACACAGAGGAAGGTAGCGAAAAGCTCTACGAAGACCTCTTCTAATAGAGCAAAAGCACGCTCCCCTCAAGTCCAAGAAGAGAAGCTCCTACGCCCAGAAAGACGGCGTAAGGCTACACAACCATTCACCCTCACGCAGCTCTACCCTGCTACCATCAGCGATGACGAACTAAGTCATCTCCCCATAGCTAAATGCCCTGTTCCGCTTCACGTCATCGATACGAAGCTCGATGCACGCAAGGCTGTCGCCAAGATACGTAGAGCCTCTTGTGTCGGGATAGATACCGAGACCCGCCCGAGCTTCAAGGCAGGTGTGCGCTATGATGTATCTCTACTACAGATTGCAACGGATGAGGAGTGTTTCCTCTTTCGTCTTAATACGATTGGGCTCACCAAGTCATTGATTGGTCTACTCGAGGATCCATCGATTCTGAAAGTAGGGCTAAGTCTAAAGGATGACCTATCTGCCCTCAATCGTCGAGAGACCTTCACACCAGCTTCCTTCGTAGAGCTCCAGAGGCTCTGTGGTGGATATGGTATACGTGAGCTGAGCCTACTGAAGATATATGCCATCATATTTGCAGAGAGGATGAGCAAGGCACAGCGTATGAGCAACTGGGAGGACAAGGTACTTAGTCCTGCTCAGATTCATTATGCGGCACTTGATGCATGGGCTTCTCTGCGTATCTACGAGACCCTACTTGCCTCACCTACCCCTTCCCCTACGAACTTTGCTCTACTCTAAAGACAATGTCCTACCCTAAGCTACATCTGCTCCCTCGTAAAGAGGAGTCTCTCCTGCGCTTTCATCCCTGGGTCTTCTCTGGAGCTATTGCCTCTATCGATGGTTCGCCTCGAGATGGAGATCTTGTGGCGGTACTAGACTCTCGAGGAAAAGCTCTCGGTACAGGACACTATGCCTTAGGGAGTATAGCGGTACGCATGCTGAGCTTTGATCCGCAGGAGACCATTGACCAAGCATTCTACCAAGGGCGACTACGTGCAGCTCTGAAGCTACGAGCCTCAATGGGGCTTATTCGTCCTGAAGTGGAAGGGAATAGCTCCCCCAATACCACCTACCGTCTCGTCCATGGAGAGGGCGATGGGCTACCTGGCCTCATTATCGACATATATGCTAGTACGGCAGTCGTGCAGGCGCATAGCATGGGTATGCACGAGGCTCGTCAGATGATTGCTGAGGCACTGATAGCTGTCTACGGCACAGAGGATACACTCACTCCGCCATTAGAGGCTGTGTACTATAAGTCCGAGACCACACTTCCCACTCGGGATATGCGCCAAATGGCAGAGGATGGTTTTCTCATTGGGCATACAGAGGCAAGCTATGTGTGGGAGAATGGACTCAAGTTCATACCTGATTGGGTAAAGGGACAGAAGACAGGCTTCTTTATTGACCAGAGAGACAACCGCTCTCTTCTCAGAGCATACGCTCCCAATCGCCGGGTACTTAATGCCTTTTGCTATACAGGGGGCTTCTCGGTCTATGCACTAGCCTCTGGAGCTGAGCGTGTGGATTCGTTGGATAGCTCTGGTAAGGCCATGTACCTCACAGAGCAACATGTGGCTCTGAACTTTGGTAAAGATTGCTCTCGCCACCGTTCAATTACACAAGATGCCTTCGACTACCTAGAGCAAATGCCAGAGCATGAGTATGACCTCATCATACTTGACCCACCTGCGTTTGCCAAGCATCGTAAGGTCTTGCGCAACGCTCTCATAGGCTATCGCAAGATCAATAGCTTAGCCTTCCGCAAGGTCGCTCCAGGGGGTATCGTGTTCACCTTCAGTTGCTCGCAGGCAGTATCGAAGGAGGAGTTTCGCCTAGCTGTATTTACAGCGGCTGCTAGCTCCAATAGACGTGTGCGTATCCTCCATCAGCTCACTCAGCCTGTAGACCACCCTATTAACATCTATCATCCCGAGGGTGAGTACCTCAAGGGACTTGTTCTCTATGTGGAGTAATCTATTAGTCACCCTATATATCATAGCCTAAGATGCAAGTAAAACATCTCATAGAGGAGAACTCTCTTCTCTGTCACTTTGTCTCCGAGATGCGTGACGTCAATATCCAGAGGGATGCTATGCGTTTCCGTCGCAATGTAGAGCGGGCAGGTGAGATCATGGCCTACGAGGTCAGTAAGAAGCTCCACTATGACTTCCATGACGTACAGACACCTCTGGGTATCGCTTCGTGTGCAGAGGTCTCTGATCAGGTTGTCATTGCTACCATCCTTCGGGCTGGGCTAACGTTGCACCAAGGTTTCCTCAACTATTTCGACCGTGCAGAGAATGCGTTTGTCTCTGCCTATCGCAAGTATAAAGACCGACTGAACTTCGATATTTTCATTGAGTATATAGCTTCTCCATCCCTACAAGGCAAGACGCTCCTGCTCGTAGACCCAATGCTCGCCACGGGTAGTTCTATGGAGCTAGCTTATCGAGCACTCCTAACCAAAGGAACGCCACAGGCGGTACATCTTGTCTCTATTATCTCCAGCCAGCAGGCCGTGGATACTCTGTGCAAAGCCTTCCCAGAGGATAATGTTACTCTTTGGGTAGCCGCGATTGACCCAGAGCTGAATGATCATGCCTACATCGTCCCTGGGCTAGGGGATGCTGGGGACTTGGCCTATGGGGAGAAGCTCTAATCTCCTATTTGTCAAGGTGTGACCATCTGAGAGCTCTAGAGATGCCGCTCCATACCTCTTTGAGTTGTATGGTGGGAGCTCTAGAGTTTCATTCGATAGAGTACCTGAGTATCGAAGAGGCATTTTACCCCTCTCATAGATGTCTTTAGGTCTTCGCCGAATATCCTTCGTCACATTGACATCACCACTCCCCTCTCCCGTCGACCTCAATAATGAAGGGTACGAAATGAACGTTTATTCACTGCATGGATAAGAAAAATAAAGATTATCTCCTCCGCTTCTGGCTACTACTCATCCTCGTAGCACTTGGTCTCGTGGTCCTATACTTCCTTCCATCCCAAATAGGGCCATGGGAGATGAATAAAGTAGACCTACTCTCCGATCTCCGCTACGAAGAGCCCGATACAATCGCTGCTGATGCTACTGAAGCCGTGAGGCTCAGTGAAGGAGCTCGGAAGGATAACGCCAAGGTACGTCGCCGTGAGGCTATATATGAGCGTCTGAAAAATGAAGCAGAAGGGGGTACATCGAGTGCTTCATCTGTAGACTCAGCCACCATAGAGTCTAATACCATCATTGATATGACTGCGGAGCACGACGGCCTTCGGAGCTTTTTTGCTCAGCTACGTAGACGTGGGTCGCTGGGTAGACCTGTACGCATAGCTATCCTTGGGGATTCTTTCATTGAGGGGGATATATTTAGTGGTAGTCTACGTGCCAAGCTTCAGGCTCGATATGGAGGCTCTGGTGTAGGCTGGATGCCTTTAACTTCGGAGACTGCAGGATTTCGTCGTACGATAAAGCATGAGTTTAAGGGCTGGAAGGAGTACAAGCAACTTCGCACCAAGGGAAGCTATCCATTAACGGGGCATTACTACACTGGGCAAGTCGGTGACTGGGTACGCTATACTGTACCTAAAGGAGATAAGCCCTTTGAGCTAGCAACTCTATACTATAAGGCTAGCCAGCCCATCACACTCTCCGTACGGACAAATGGAGGAGACCCCACAAACCTAGAGCTACCAGCCACGGACGGCTCCGCACTCTCTGCCTACCGAATTGCAGAGGGGCAGCTCACTTCACTTCAGTTCTCTCTAATCTCAGGGGCCTCTGGCTTTGTGTGCTATGGTGTTTCACTAGATGGCTCATCTGGCATTGCGGTAGATAACTTCTCGACGCGTGGGAACTCTGGTTTACCACTTGGCTCTGTAAATACCGAGCTTAACCAGGCCTTTACCTCCGCACATCCCTACGACCTCGTCATCCTACAATATGGTCTGAACGTCATTTCTCCTAAGCAAATGGACTACTCAGGCTATACGAAGCAGATGGGGAAGGCAATTAGTCACCTACGATCCTCTATGGGACGAGCAGAGTTCCTCATCCTAGGTGTATCAGATCGAGGGAAGAAGTCTGGAGGGGAAGTCGTAACAATGCCTGCAGCTAAGAGCCTAGAGCAGGCACAGATTCGTCTAGCAGCAGAGCAAGGTGTGACCTTCTGGAGTACACGAGCTGCTGTAGGTCGACTCGGAGGGATTGGTAAGCTCGCTGAGCGAGGATGGGCTGCTAAGGACTATACACACCTCTCCCACCGTGGAGGAAATGAACTAGCAGGGCAATTCCTCGATGCCTTCTTACTCGAAGAGAAGTACTATGATGCGATTAAGTAAGCTAAGTCTCTGGGGATTGCTGCTTCTCCTAGCTTCTGTGGGGAGCTATGCATCTGTTCCCCGCACCCAGCCCAATTGGTATGCACCTAAAGGCTACTTCACAAGTCTGGCTACGAAGCTCTCTACGAGCAAGCGTTCAGGGCGTACAGTATCGATCGTTCAGATTGGAGATAGCCACATCCAAGCAGGGCATACAACTGCCCCTCTAAGGCAAAAGCTACAGAGTACTTATGGCAATGCAGGGCGTGGCTGGGTTGGTTGGTATCGACTCCTTGGGTCAAATGCTCCAGATAATTATAAGGTAACAAGCGCAGGACTTTTATGGCAGAGACAAACTCTGCTCAAGGATGAAGGATCTCTGCCTATGGGAGTTGGTGGCTATGTGGTAGGCTCCAGCAAGGTGGGAGCTTTCTCTATATCGGTATCTTCAGCTCTTAGCCCTTTTAACAAGATGCACGTCTTACGTACAGCATCATCCTACCCATTGACGAGCTTCCCCGTAAGCCAGTTGCATAAGGGGACGTTCTCCGTAGGTGCTTATGTCGTAGACACCCTTTCTTGGTCATCTTTGCATACAGAGGTTTCGCTTAGGCCAGATCGTAGAGATGGAGACGAAGCTGTCTATGCTGGCTGTGTACTATTCTCTGGACAGGGAGGGGCCCTCGTACATGACATTGGGATTAATGGAACAGCATATAAACACTATGCTCGTGAGGACTATATTGAGCAGCTGGCGTTACTAGAGCCAGAGCTCCTTATCATATCCCTTGGGACAAACGATTCCTACAGCCATGCTTTCTCTATGGGTGAGTTTCAGCAGAATCTCAGTCAAATGATAGAGTATGTACAAGCAGCACTCCCTAGGACAAAGATTTTACTTACCACTCCCCCACCTAGCTATTTCCGCCGTGCTGTCGTGAGCTATACCCGTAAGGGGAAAAAGAAACGGAGTCACCGCTCTGTGAAGATGAGCTATAGCTTTAATGATAATGCTCGACGCCTCTCTGCCGAGATTATGCGCTATGCTGAGGCTCATGCCATAGCTGCCTTTGATCTCTTCAGTGCTATGGGTGGAGAATCAGGGATGAGCAGATGGATCAGTGAGGGGCTGATTGCCTCCGATCGTGTACACTACAGCGTGTCAGGCTACGAACGTCAGGGGAGGCTACTGGCCGATGCCCTTCTTATGGCTCTGAAGTAGCTAAACGACTACAGATATAAATGAACTACCTAGATACAATAGACTGGGGAAGACTTCCCGATGTACTGACCTTCAACCGAGAGAGTCCAATGATCTTCTCCTCGGGGCTATTTCTTTTCTGCGCACTCTTCTTCCTTCCGATGTATATGATACTGAGACGGACGACGACCCTGCGCATTATCTTCGTTGCTCTATTCTCCCTCTTCTTTTATTATGAGAGCAGTGGTGAGTACGTCCTGATCTTGCTATTCTCTGCAACGATGGACTACCTGATTGGTCGAGCTATGGAGGCAACTGATGATCCATCAAGAAGGAAGTACTTAGTTTGGACAAGTATATTGGTCAATCTCAGTCTGCTCTCCTACTTCAAGTACTTCTATTTCCTCTTAGATCTTCTACAGATGGCCCTTGCTTCGATGGGGCTATCCTCGCCTCTTGATGTACCACTAGAGGCACGTGACTATTTTATCCCAGCAGGGATTTCCTTCTATACGTTCCAGACTCTGAGCTATACAGTGGATATTTATAGAGGAGAGATACGTCCCTTACGTCGTTGGATTGACTATCTCTTCTACCTGTCCTTTTTCCCTCAGCTTGTAGCTGGCCCTATTGTGCGAGCCAAAGACTTCATACCTCAGATACATCGTCGTCCACAGCTCCTAAAGGCTGAGTATGGAGAAGCGCTTGCTCTGATCATCAGTGGACTTATTAAAAAGGCAATCATCGGAGACTTCATTGGTGCAAATCTAGTGGATCAGGTGTTTGCAGAGCCATCACGCTTTACTGGACTGGAGAACCTCTTCGCCGTGTATGGCTATGCCATGCAGATCTACTGTGACTTCTCTGGGTACTCGGATATGGCTATTGGGATAGCTCTCCTACTAGGCTTCCGCTTCAATATTAACTTTGATTCCCCCTATCAGTCTGGGAACATCACAGAGTTCTGGCGTCGCTGGCATATCTCCCTCTCCACATGGCTACGAGATTATCTCTACATCCCCCTAGGAGGAAACAGAAAAGGTAAGGTACGTACCTACGTCAATCTCATCATTACCATGCTCCTAGGCGGACTATGGCATGGTGCTGCATTACGTTTTGTGCTCTGGGGAGCTATACATGGTGTGGCTCTTGCTCTGCACAAGCTTTACCTCTCTATCTTTGATTACTTTGGATGGAGAAGAAAGAATCCATTGAGAATACAGCGGTTCATTGGGCAAGTCATTACCTTCCACCTCGTCTGCTTCGCATGGATCTTCTTCCGTGCAGATACGATGGATACAGCCACAACGGTTATTACTCAGATTACAGATCACTTTACCCCTGAGGTTTTCCTTCAGTTTATAGACGGCTATCGTAATGTGCTTATTCTGCTTGTGATTGGGTATCTCCTCCATTTCACATCCCATCGTCAGGAGCAGCGATTCCGCTCTTGGATTACTGAGCGTAGTTTCCTCGTTCAGGCCGGTGTATTCCTCGTGGTGATCTTTGCTCTCCTACAGATAAGAAGTGCGGATGCTCAGCCCTTTATCTACTTCAATTTCTAGCCTCACCCCATGCATCATATTCCTCTTGGTCGTGATACCATATGTGCGATAGCTACGGCACCAGGATCTGCAGGTATTGCTCTTATCCGCATCTCTGGTTCTGAGGCTATTGGCATTGTGGATCAAATCTTCTCGTCATCCGAACTTCGGACATTAGAGCGAGCAAAAGATCGCGTGGCTTATTTTGGGAAGGTCATACACGAGGGTAAGGTGCTGGACGAAGTACTCGTTACCTGTTTCCGTGAACCTCGCTCTTATACGGGTGAGGATGTAGTGGAGATTTCTTGCCATGGCTCGGTCTATATCCAGCAAGCCCTACTAGAAGCCCTCACTGATAATGGTTGCCGTATGGCAGCACCAGGTGAGTATACTCAGCGGGCTTACCTTAATGGGAAGATGGACCTCAGCCGAGCCGAGGCTGTAGCAGACTTGATTGCATCAGAGAGTGTAGCTCAGCATCGCATGGCACTCACGCAGATGAAGGGGGGATATAGTGCCGAATTCCGTTCGCTTCGAGAGCGCCTCATTCACCTCACCTCGCTCATGGAGCTAGAGCTGGACTTCAGCGAAGAAGATGTGAACTTCGCCGACCGCACGCAACTAATCAGCTTGCTTGACGAACTGACCAACAAGATCGAACGACTTACCGACAGCTTCCGCCTCGGTAATGCGATCAAGAAGGGAATCCCCGTAGCGATCGCAGGAGCGACCAACGTCGGGAAGAGTACCCTACTCAACGCCCTGCTTGGTGAAGAGCGTGCGATCGTGAGTGATGTCCATGGGACCACCCGTGATACAATCGAAGATGTCCTCAATATCGAAGGGATACTCTTCCGCTTCATCGACACCGCTGGACTGCGCACGACTTCGGACACCATCGAAGCGCTGGGCATCGAACGAAGCTACAGCAAGATCGCTTCTGCTCACATCGTGCTCCTTGTGGTCGATGTGACTCGTCTCACAGAGGGAAGTTACCTCGCTTCTCTCAGCGAAGTACTCCCTCACCTAGCGGATAAGCCTCTTCTCGTCCTGCTGAATAAGACCGACCTGCTTGGAGAAGATGCGCTCGACACACTCGTCACGAGCTCGCCGTTCTTCAAGTCGCTACCACCCGACACACCGCTCCTACCCATCTCGGCACGGGCACAGACGGGGCTTGAAGGCTTGCGTAAGGCGCTTATTGATTCGCTTGCTCTCCCCCACCTCACGCCATCTGACCTCGTCGTCAGCAATGCTCGTCACCACGCTCTTCTGAAGGAAGCGCTCACGGGACTACGACTTGTTCGCCAAGGTCTAATGGATGGTCTCTCCACAGATCTCTTGACACCCGATCTTCGTCGAGCGATCACGTCCATCGGAGAAGTCACCGGTAGCGAGATCACCAGCGATTCCATCCTCCACAACATCTTCGCCCACTTCTGCATCGGCAAGTAAGTATCCCCTTCGAGCGCTTCACTTTGCCCTCACCTTGCTTCTGTTTCTTATCTTTGTCCTATAATACACACAAATAACACAAGAGCTTATGACATACTATCACGTACTCATTGTGATCAACGAGTTCAGCAGGAGGTATTATGACTGGATAAGGTAGACCTATCTGAAATCAAGGAGGAGATAGTTATCCCCTTTCTAAAGGGTGAGCGATTCTTGTTTGATGGATATTTCTTTGAGAAAGCGGAGGTTGAACGTATCGTCATTAAAGAATCAGCTTACACATCTAAGACGTATGCTGATGCTCTGAATAAAGCATACTCCGATGATCCTATATATTTCTCAAGAGAAGATATAGTTTCGGACGAAGATAAGTATACCACAGATATTACTAGGCGTATCCTCAAGGAGTGCCAAAGTCTTCTTAAAGGAACTACGTCTAAATCAGAAGCTCCAACAGTGAATAAGCCCAAAACACCTATGGACAAATCCAAAGTCTTCATCGTGCATGGCCACGATAATGCTGCAAAGGAAGCGGTTGCTCGCTTCGTAGAGAAGATCGGTCTTGAAGCTATTATCCTGCATGAGCAGGCGAGTTCAGGGAACACCATTATCGAAAAGATCGAAGCGAACTCTAATGTCGGCTTTGCCATAGTGCTCTATACTCCTTGCGACTTGGGTGCATCCAAAGAGGAGAAAGACCAGCTGAAACCTCGAGCAAGACAGAATGTAATCTTCGAACACGGCTATCTCATCGGGAAAATTGGACGGAAGAATGTCTGTCACCTCTTTAAAAGAGGCGTAGAGACTCCTAGTGATATAGAAGGCTTAGTATACGCCCCAATGGATGCAGGGGATAGTTGGAAATATACCGTCGCCAAGGAAATGAAGGCTTGTGGCTATGATGTAGATCTCAACAAGATATAGAGGTAGTTCCTTTGCTCAAGGGTGAGAGCGAGCGACCTTGAGCAAAGCATCCCAGCGAAAGCTATATAGCTTTGAGCTGATTCCTATATAGGATCACTCCGATTGCTATATAGCTTTCGTTGTATTCCTATATAGCTTTTGGGGTGAAACTATATAGGAATGTTCAGAAAGGAATTGCTAACTTTGTAGAGTCCTACCAAGTAAGACACATAACTACATTACTAACAGCTTAATACCATTTGAATCCTATGGGAAAGAACAAGCCTTTAGCCTACGTGCTACGCGAAAGAAAAATGAGCATCGGCAAGCTCAAAGGGCAGATCGTACAAGTAGCTTCGCCCACAGATCGACGTAGCGTCTCCTTCGACCACTTCTGCGAAATGGTCGCCGACCAAACCACTTTCAACTACATGGAGGTTGCCTCCGTGCTCAATCTGGCCGCCGATATGGCGAGAAAACTCGTTGCTAACGGCGATATGGTTGAGTTCGGTCGTCTCGGTAAACTGAAGCCCAGCTTCAAGAGCAAGGTCGTGCTCAAGGGAGAGGAATTTAATGCCAACACCCATATCACCGAGGCTTGCGTGATCCTGCGCCCCAATGCCGAGTACTTCCGCTTGGATGATGTCAGCTTCGAACGGGTTGCTCCTCGCACGAAGAAGCCTAAGAAAGCGAAACCTAACGCTGGAGGTGGCTCTTCGAATGATACCCCTGGAGGCGGGTATGTAGGAATATAATTCTTAGAAAGTGAAGCGATTCTTCCTAACCCTTTTCTCTCTATCCTACTTCATAGTCATTTATCTAGCGAAGGAACACATAGTGCTTCCTTCGCTAGATGCTTGGTGGGTACAGCCTCTTGTAGCTGCTGTATCGTACTTCAATCCTGCATTCTGGGGCTTTGGATACAAGTTCTATATTATCACCATGGATTTTAATACAAGAAATGAATACTATACTGTCAGGCCAAAACCTCGTCGATGCCCTGAGAGTGGTATGAGATTCTTTGGATTTAATATCTAACCGATTACATATCCTTCTCACATTACGCTGTGACCGTTCTTGCTGCAATTCTATCTTCTCTTTGTGGAGGTTGTTTTTCTGTACCTTTGCGATGTCACTGGATATTTATTAAAACATTATGCATTGGGAACAATTGCTCTCCGACCGACGTCTCGGCGCTGAACCCTCCGAGAGGAAACAAACATCTCACCTCGCCCGTAGCGACTTTGAGCGTGATTATGATCGCTTAATCTTCTCCCCACCCTTCCGGCGTATGCAGAATAAGACGCAAGTCTTCCCTCTTCCTGGAAATATCTTCGTTCATAACCGCCTAACACACAGCCTTGAGGTGAGTTGTCTTGGGCGTTCACTCGGAAATATTGTGGGGGATTGCCTTGAGGGGCGCTACCCTAAGCTAAGGGAGACTCCATTTCGCTCGGGACTTAGTGCTATTGTCAGCGCAGCTTGTCTAGCACATGATATGGGTAACCCACCCTTCGGTCACAGTGGTGAGCGCGCTATCAGTGCCTATTTCAAGGAGGGTAACGGAGCACGCTGGAGAGCAGAGGTTGAGGATGAAGGTGGGCGCTGGGAGGACTTCCTCTTTTTTGAGGGGAATGCGAATGCCTTTCGATTGCTTACACATCAGTTTGAAGGTCGAAGAGCTGGAGGCTTTGCCCTTACTTATAGCACTGTAGCTAGTATTGTGAAGTATCCATACAGCAGTCTCTTAGCAGGGAAAAAGAATAAATTTGGGTTCTTTGCCACAGAGGAGGATACGATGAGAGAAGTGGGTGATGAGTTGGGGCTAATTCGATTGAGTGATGCACCTCTTAGCTATGTGCGTCATCCCCTGGTGTATCTTGTGGAGGCCGCAGATGACATCTGTTATCAGATTATGGACATAGAAGATGCCTGCAAGCTACACATATTGAGCTTTGATGAGGCAGAGATGCATCTGATGGACTTCTTTAGTGAAGTAGACAAAGCTGAGATACAACAAGTCTCCCGAACGATAGGTGATGCTAATGAACGGCTTGGCTATCTACGTGCCAAGGTAATTAACCTACTCGTAGAGGAGGTAGCTTCAATTTTCTTAGATGAGGAAAAAGCCATTCTCGATGGGCATTTCCATGGTACCCTCATTCAGCACCTCTCCCCACGCAGTCGTTCAGCCTACGAAGCATGTAGTCACACGGCCTATACTCGTATTTACTCTGCACATGATGTGGTGGACGTGGAGTTAGCTGGACACCGTATCTTCTCGTCTCTACTAGACCACCTTATAGAGGCACAAGTGCATCCTGAGCATTCATATAGTCGTACCCTACTTAGTCGTGTGAGTAGCCAATATGATACTAGTCGCCCAACACTCTACGGTAAAATACAGTGCGCCCTCGATTATATCTCAGGTATGACGGATATTTACGCTCTGAACTTTTATCGTACTATCACGGGGATGAATTTACCTGCTGTCTAGGTTCTCCTAGAGTAGGGCAATCAGGTGACATAATGACAGCACCGAGGGCAATGGCATTACCTTTGCGCTCGGTGCTGTACTTTTCATGTATACATTATTATAGACAACAATATAAGACCAACGTATGAGCAAGCAAGGTAAGATCGGGGTAACGAGTGAGAATATCTTCCCCGTCATCAAGAAGTTCCTGTACAGTGAGCACGATATATTCCTGCGCGAACTCGTCTCCAACGCAGTCGATGCCTCGCAGAAGCTACGCACACTAGCCTCGGCGGGCGAATACAAGGGGGAGCTCGGGGAACTAGATGTACGCATCAGCTTCGACCCCGAGGCCAAGACCATCACAGTCAGTGACCGTGGTATCGGGATGACAGCAGAGGAGGTAGAGAAGTACATCAATCAGATAGCCTTCTCGGGAGCAGAGGAGTTCCTCGACAAGTACAAGGATGACAAGGTCGCCATCATAGGTCACTTCGGGCTGGGCTTCTATTCTTCCTTCATGGTCTCCAGCCGTGTGGAGATCCAGACTAAGTCCTACAAGGAGGGCGCAGAAGCTGTCCACTGGAGCTGTGAGGGTAGCCCAGAGTACATCCTGGAGGCTGGCAGTCGCACCGAGCGTGGGACGGACATCATCCTACATATAGATAGTGAGAGCGAGGAGTTCCTATCCCGTGATCGCCTCTCTGCACTACTGAACAAGTACTGCAAGTTCCTCCCCATCCCCATCATCTTCGGCAAGAAGCAAGAGTGGAAGGACGGTGCCTACGTAGATACCGAGGAGGATAACCAGATTAACGATACTCACCCAGCCTGGACGAAGAAGCCTAGCGAGCTCAAGGACGAGGACTACATACAGTTCTACCATCAGCTCTATCCTCAGACCTTCGAAGAGCCACTCTTCTGGATCCACCTCAACGTAGACTACCCCTTCAACCTCACCGGTATCCTCTACTTCCCCAAGGTAAAGAACCAGATGGAGCTACAGCGTAACAAGATCCAGCTCTATGCCAACCAAGTCTTCGTCACCGAAGAGGTAGAGGGTATCGTCCCCGAGTACCTCACCCTACTGCATGGGGTACTTGACTCGCCCGATATTCCCCTGAACGTCTCTCGCTCCTACCTACAGAGCGATGCACAGGTGAAGAAGATCTCGAATCACATCGCTAAGAAGGTAGCTGATCGCCTAGATGAACTCTTCCGCAACGAGCGTCCTCTCTTCGAGGAGAAGTGGGAGAGCCTCAAGGTCTTCGTCCAGTATGGGATGCTATCTGATGAGAAGTTCTATGAGCGTGCTGTGAAGTTTGACCTGCTCACCGACCTCGATGGTAAGTACTTCACTCTCGAGGAGTACCGCACCCTCACCGAGAGCGAACAGACAGACAAGGATGGACAGCTCGTATGGCTCTACACCAACGACAAGGAGGGGCAGTACAGTGCCATCGAGCGTGCCAGAGAGAAGGGCTACTCAGTCCTTGTCCTCGATGGGCCACTTGATGTCCACGCTATCTCTCAGCTGGAGCAGAAGCTAGAGAAGACCCGCTTCGTACGTGTAGACTCTGACTCCATCGCCAAGCTCATCGTCAAGGATGAAGCTAAGGAAAGCCACCTATCGGCAGAGGAGCAGAAGACGCTCTCTGAGATCTTCAAGGCTCGCCTGCCCAAGGACGAGAAGCGTAACTATAGTGTCGTCTTCGAGGCACTAGGTGCAGAGGCGGATGCCGTACTGATCACACAGGGCGAATTCATGCGCCGTATGCAGGAGATGGCTCGTCTACAGCCAGGGATGAACTTCTACGGTGACCTCCCCGAGGGCTACAACGTAGTGCTGAACTCCGACCATCCCCTCCTCTCACGCCTCCTCTCCTCGGAGAAGAGTGAGATCGAGCCCAAGCTCCAGAGCCTACGTACAGAGCTCGCCGAGCAGACAAAGCTCGTAGAGGATGCACGCTCTACACAGTCTGCTAAGAAGCCCGAGGAGGTCACTGCCACTGAGCGTGAAGAGCTCTCCGCACTAGCTGCCAAGCAGGCTGAGATAGAGGGTAAGATCAATGCCGAGCTCCGAGCCTTCGGAGATCGAGAGCCCCTTGTTGGTCAGCTGGTAGACCTTGCACTCCTAGGTAGTGGGCTACTGACGGGTGAGGCACTAGCCGCCTTCATTCGCCGTAGCCAGCAGCTCCTGTAGGATTTCCTCTTTTAGTCGAGAGATAACTCACTTTATAAGCCCAGTAAATCTGATGGTTTACTGGGCTTATTCTTTTGCGTTATTTGTACTATGTATGGTATTTGTGCTCCCTGTTAAAGTGTAAGTCTTGTGCACTCTGTCAAGATAATCTTTCGGAGAGGGTATACAGACTCTCTTTATGCGTTTTATGGTCTATGTATCCAAGCAGTAGCATAGGTTCGTGCTAACAGGGAAGGTATGTTGTTATGATACCATTTTTTAGCCTCAAAACAATCTCTATCAACAATGGGTTTCCTTTGTAGTTCCTATAGAGAAAAAGGTAGACTACCTCTGTGGGATAGCAATTAGAAATATCAAGCTACAGTACAATGACAGAAAGCAAACTCGCTCTATCCGAGTACGTTTATCAGAGTAAGTATTCCCTATATCGGGAGGATTTAGGACGCAAAGAGACGTGGGAAGAAAGCGTTGATCGCATCAAGGACATGCACCTTAAGCACCTTGCTTCTTTTGCGCCACAAGCTCTGCAGGATGAATGGTTCATGACTCAATTCGATGAGGCCATTGATTACTACAAGAAGAAGAAATTTGTCGGCTCGCAGCGCAACCTTCAGTTTGGTGGTGAACCCGTACTGAAGTCCTCCGCAAAATCATACAACTGTAGCTACTCACACTGCGATCGTTTAGAAGTATTCCGTGAGACGGAGTGGCTGCTCCTCAGTGGTTGCGGCTGTGGTCTGTCGGTGGAGCAGGAGCATGTTGATAAGCTCCCTACCTTCCTCAGTCAAGATGAACTCAGTCAGGAGAGTGAGGCCTACATAATTGGGGATAGTATTGAGGGGTGGGCAGATGCCATCCATCGCCTACTCGAATATTTCTTTGTCCCGGGTAGCAAGAAGCCTGTCTTCGATTATTCTGAAATCCGCCCTAAGGGGGCAAAAATCGCAGGGCGTTTCATTGCTCCTGGTCCTGATGGACTTCGTCTTTCTTTAGATAAAATTCGTGGGCTGCTTAAGGAGGCAGTCACAGCTGGTCAGAGAAGGCTTTCCGCCCTACAATGTACAGATATCATAGCTTACCTAGCAGACTCTGTGCTCTCGGGTGGTGTACGCCGATCCGCTTTGATGATTCTTTTCTCCCCTGAAGACAAGGAGATGGTGAATTGTAAGCATGGTGACTGGTTCTCCTCCAATCCACAGCGTGCACGCTTCAACATGTCTGCCGCCCTCAATCGTGGGCAAGTAGAGCGTACTGTGTACGAATATCTCTTCGAGGCGATGCGTACGAGCGGAGACCCAGGGCTCTACTGGCGTGATAAGTTTGGCGTAGGCTGTAATCCTTGCTGTGAAATAGGGTTCTATCCAACAGATAAAGATGGTGCTACAGGCTGGCAGGTATGTAATCTAGCTTCGATCAATGGACTCGCATGCACAAGCGAGGAAGAGTTCTATAAGATTTGTCGCTGTGCCTCTACTCTGGCTACGGTACAAGCAACCTACATGGATTTCCCTTATCTAAGTCCTGCGACAAAGAATATCATTGAGGCAGATCCACTCATCGGGGTATCCATCGGAGGGATTATGAACAATCCACAGATCCTAACCAACGGAGATATCCTTGCGGTCGGTGCTATGCAAGTACGCCAGCAGAATGCTCAGTGTGCTCGTATCCTAGGCATTAACCCAGCGAGTCGTACAACATGTGTGAAGCCTGATGGTACAGTAAGCCTCCTACTTGGGATGACATCTGGTATTCATGGTGCCTATGCCAAGCGTTACCTACGTAGTGTGGAGGCAAATGTTGAAGAACCCAACCTCAAGGCTTATGAGGAAGTCAACCCCAAGGCCGTACAACCTAATATCTTCAAGCCCAATACCGATAAGAAGATCTTCTTCCCTATAGAAGAGTCAGAGGATACACTCCTTCGTAGTGAGCTGAGCGGAGTGAAATTGCTTGAGTATGTCAAGCTCGTACAGCAGAGTTGGGTGGTTCCTGGCATGAGTGATATGGAATCGCCTGTGAAGAACAACGTATCCAATACCGTAGATGTCCCCAGTGACCAGTGGGATGCTGTACGAGACTGGGTCTGGGAGAACCAAAACTATATTGCAGGTGTGACTTTCCTCTCTACTTATGGTGACATGGATCTCCCCCAAGCTCCTATGTGTAAGGTCTTATCACCAGAAGAGATCCTTCGGGAGTATGGTGTAGGTAGCATGTTTGCCTCTGGTCTAGTTGTTGACACAATTGAGGTCTTCGGTGATCTGTGGAAAGCCTGTGAGGCAGCCCAAGGGCGTGGCGAACAGCTCTTCGTCTCGGAGCAAGCCATCGATGATTATATCCGCAAGAATAGTGTCGAAGGTGAGGTCTCCATTACTGATAGAGAACATGTACGTTCCATCCTATCGAGCAAGCTTCAGGACAAGGTGGACAATCTAGCTGCTAAGCGAGACATCGTACGTCGCATAGAGAAGTTCGCCCATAACTACTATCGTGGGGACCTCTATAAGGCAGTAAACCTACTGAAGAGTGTAAATAACCTGCATCTCTTTGAGCTCCTAAAGAAGACCTATAAGCCTGTAGATTGGAAGTCTGTAGACTTTACGGGAAATAAGTACACGAACGCAGATGAGCTAGGTGCTCAATCATGTGCTGGTGGTGCATGTGAGATCAAGTAACTTAGTGCAAGAAGAGCATTAGAGAGCTCGAGTACTAGAGTCATATTCACGATGATACACCACCTCTATTAGTCCTCCGACAACTAAAGGCTATAAAACTACTATATGCGAACAGGGTATGTTCGCATACCCTACAAACGATGCATGCCCACTAGAGCCCTCAATTATTGGGGACTCTAGTGGGCATGCATCGTTTTGATTCCAGGTCATGTATTGCCATAAATAGGAATACCCTATCGGAGATCTGTTGTTTTTGTTTCCAAGATATATCTTAGGAAAAGTGTGAAATTATGCCGGATCTTTGTTTATACATAGAACAAGCAAGTAATACATTTATCGACTCCATAGTCAAACATATGTAGGGTGGAAATCTCGATATTAGTCGCGGTGTATGTATTTTTTTGAAGATTTCAAGAACCTAGTTTTGTATCTTGAGGGTGAAGAGAACCATAGCAGAGTATATTAAGGCTGTGCAATGCAGAGAAGACACTCTATATGCATGCTTTTTGCCAACATTCGAATTAGTAAATTAAAAGCGTATATTCGCATATTATATGGTAGATTAAAGGCATGGCAAAGAATGTAGGGGCAAGGTTATCCCGAAAGTTAAAGCAGAAGATGCAGATTGTAGGAGGTAAATTGAGTTGCCTCGATTGCGTAGTAATCTTAGTGTGGCACAGATTGCTGGGCATTCTACTTGTACCCCTTGAGATGGTTCCTCGTATTGAGAAAAGACTCTCCACTGCGTCTATTGGTATTTACTTGCAAGTTTCCTATGCCTTTCAACTTGAAGAAAAGATCCTCCGCCTTTCTAAAAACGGAAACTGGGGCATCGTTTTCAGGATCTTTCTCTCATCGATTGCCTCCGTGCCTCCAAGAAAAAGAAACTGTGAGGAAGTACTTGTATATGCTGATTTTGATTGGCTGAAAGACCCGAAATTTACCAAGAACTAGTCTGTTACCTGCTTTTCGAGAGATAATGTCTAGTTCTCGATATCGTAATATTTAAATTCTTACTATGATACCTCAGTTTGAAAAAATCCGGATACAAGCACTGAAAGAACTGAAAACAGGAGTGATAATGAGAGCCAAGGACTTACGCATACCCTTGGCTAAACATTTCCAATTGACAGAGGACGAAATGAACGCTTGGTATCCTTCTGGAAATGGTGAAATATTCTTAGATCGTATTTCGTGGTCTTTATCGTACCTTTTTATTGCAGGACTTGTAGAAAAGCCACAAAGAGGTGATTACAAAATCAGCGAAAAGGGTTTGTCCATGCTTTCTTCATGCACGGAGGAGCAAATTAATGAATTCATCAAAGTAACAGTGAATGCGAGAACTCCCCAAAAGAGTTCTAAGAATAAGAATGTGAACAAAGCTTCCTCCCATGTGGAAAATGATGATGAACATACACCAGAAGAGGAATTAGCAGACTCCTATGATAAAATAAAGCAGAATGTACAATCTCAAATTCTGGCGACCATATTAAGTAAACAGCCACAGGAATTTGAACGATTGGTCGTGAAATTACTTCAGGCAATGGGCTATGGAGGCGAGGTCAAAAACTCTGGTGTTGTTACGAAGCTTTCTAATGATGGTGGTATAGATGGCATTATTAAAGAAGATATTTTAGGGTTCAATCATATTTCCATACAAGCAAAGCGGTATGCCTTAGACAATAATGTTGGTCGCAACGAGGTTCAAAGTTTTGTAGGGGCTGTTGCTGGGACACCATCTAAAAAGGGGGTGTTCATCACTACCTCAGATTATACTAAAGGTGCAATGGACTATGTGGAAAGTCTTAATGGTTCCCCAACTATTATTTTGATAAATGGTCAGCAGTTGACAGAATACATTTATGATTATGGCTTAGGATTGCAAACCGAAAAAGTCCTTAAAGTCATGAAAATGGATATGGACTACTGGGACGCAATGGATAATGCTCAATGATACCTTAGTAAAGATAGAAATGACTCACTATCTAACAGCATTTACTCACAAACTGCCTATTTCGACACACCCTTCAGAATCAGCTCTAAAGCTTAGGTTGTGAACTCTGCTCCACCTACTACAAAGCTTCGCAATAGAGCTAGGGGAGATGATAGGAAATGCATAACAGATGCTAAAGATGGTTGGGAAAAGCCTACCCCAAAGAAAGATCTAAATACCAGAGCTCGTACTTCATCAAGCTTTATCTATCCCTATACACATTTCCCAAGCCTCTCTCCTCGAATCTCAGGTACAATACGTAGAGAGTTCGGCATGAGCTTTACAGTCGATTCTGAGGGGACTTCTATTTATCTTATATTGAATGAGATATGAAGAATGGAGGTGTGAGGTGCAACGAGTTACCATAAGTCGTCACAAAGAGTTATAGTAAATCGCTTAAACAAGTTATGGTAAGTCATCGAAGAGAGTTATGGTAACTCGTTACGGCGACTTATGGTAAGTCGTCTTCTCCCCTCTACAAGCCTTGTATCTAGGAGATTTGCTACGGGTGATAATCTTATTTGAAGAAGGGGGGACAAATCGAAAAGAAACAAGCAAAGAAGTAGAGGGAAGCATCCCGACCTAGAGGCTACAAAGGAGAGTTTAACCTGATAGCTGTTTCTTCGTTCTATAGAGCGACACTTCCTACCACCAAACTCACGTTAGTAATAGTGATTATACACCCTTCTCTTGGGGCTTTACATATAACGTTGTATCTTTGCACACGTAAATAATCGCCCTGAGAGGGGCATTCACGGCTCAGTAGCTTAGTTGAATAGAGCGTCAGATTCCGGTTCTGAAGGTCGAGGGTTTGAGTCCCTCCTGGGTCACATCATCAATAAAGAAACGATTATGACTATTTCACCTAATAAGTTCGTAGCATGTGGCTATGAGCTCTACGTCGGGAGTGGGGATGAGCGCATCCTCATGGAAGCTACGACCCCAGAGCAACCACTAGAGTATATACAGGGTATGGGGATGATGCTTCCTGAGTTTGAGAAGCACCTCCTAGGTCTAAAGGCAGGAGAGAAGTTTGACTTCACACTATCAGTAGACGAAGCCTATGGCCCACGTGTTGACGAGGCTGTTCAAGAGCTTCCCCGTGAAATCTTCCTTGACCAAAATGGTGATTTAGATGCAATGGTGCAGGAGGGGGCTACCCTACCGCTCTATACACCTGATGGGCAGACTGTGAGAGGGAGCATCCTTGAGATTAAGGATAGCGTAGTCGTGATGGACTTTAATCATCCACTCGCAGGTGAAGAGCTCCACTTCGTAGGAGAGGTCCTAGACGTGCATGAGGCAACACCCGAGGAAGTAGAGAAATTCTTTGGCGGTCATGAAGGTTGTGGTTGTGGCTGCGGTCATAACCATGAGCACGAGCATAACCACGAAGATGAGGGCTGTGGTGGTTGCTGTGGTTGCCACTAATTAAGACGACTCATAAGGCACGGATACCAAGTGGCATCAATCCACGGGTGTCCGTGCTTTTATTTATCACCAGATGAATACATTTGGGCGCACGCTACGACTCACTACCTTTGGTGAGTCTCATGGGGAAGCAATCGGGGGGGTACTTGATGGCTTCCCCTCGGGCTTTGCTATTGATCCTAGTGTGATTGAGGATGCTCTAGAGCGTCGTCGCCCAGGTAAATCGAGGCTCACATCTACTCGAGAGGAGATGGATCATGTACACATCCTCTCGGGCATACATGAAGGGGTAACTCTAGGTACTCCAATCACCTTCCTTATCAAGAATGAAGGGTTCCGTAGCCAAGATTATGATGCCCTGAGGAACGTCTATCGCCCAGGACATGCTGACTATACATACGCCATGAAGTATGGCGTACGTGATGTGAGGGGAGGGGGCAGAGCTTCTGCTCGAGAGACTGCAGTGCGCGTGGCTGCAGGTGCGCTCGCCTATGAGTGGCTGAAAACAATGGGGGTAGAGATCTTCACCTATATCTCATCGATTGGCCATCTCGAGCTAGAGGATACCCTCTGGAATCAACCCTCAACACCAGAGTATTTAGATTATTTACGCTCGAGTAGAAATCACATTCCCTCATGCCCAGATCAAGCTCTAAGTGAGCAGATGGCAGAGATTATCGAGCAGATGAGAGAGGGGGGGGACAGTGTAGGGGGCGTTATTAGCTGTCGTGTCGTGGGGCTACCTGTTGGGCTTGGTGAGCCATTATATGACAAGTGTTCTGCTCGGTTGGCTTCGGCTATGATGAGCATCAATGCTGTGAAGGGGTTTGAGATTGGAGATGGCTTTCGTATGTCAAAGTGTAGGGGCTCAGAGGTCTCAGATGAGTTCTATCTTAGGGACAACAACATCCGCACCAAAGCAAACCATTCGGGAGGAATCCTCGGTGGAATAACCACTGGTGAAGATCTCACCTTCCGAGTAGCCTGCAAGCCTACCTCGTCGATACGCAAAGTACAACAGACCGTTACAACACAGGCTACACCTATTCAGCTTGAGATCCAAGGGCGACACGACCCTTGTGTCGCTCTACGTGCAGTCCCCGTAGTAGAGGCTATGACGGCGCTCACCCTCGCGGACTTCTATATTTCTCTTCTGGGGAGTAAAGCAAGTGCCTCTCAATGTAACCTAATCTAATTCATGGCAAGCCCTGCAGCGAAAGAGAGTATCCTAGGGACAGTTGTCACCTATATAGGCGTTGGGATTGGGTTCTTAACGACCTTCTTTATTTTAGCTAAGTTCCTTACCCCAGAGGAGATTGGTCTCACTCGACTACTACCTGAGTTGGCTACCCAGCTCTCTGGGCTTGGGATGCTAGGTATGACCTATTCCCTTAGTCGCTACTTCCCGTTCTTTAAGGATAGTCCTTCTAACCCCTATAAGAAAGAGGATGGGCCTAACCACGGCTTTCTTTTCTATGTCCTCTCGGTAGGAGGTATTGGGGCTCTTAGCATGATTGCTCTCTACGTCCTTGCTCATGATCCTCTCATTGCTCTTTACAGCAAGAATAGCCCGCTCCTCTCTGACTTTTACTATGCGATTATACCTCTGACTCTGTTCACTATGGGTTGGACGATCTTCGAGCTATATACGTATCAGCTAATGAAGGTCGCCGTACCGAAGGGAATCAAAGAGGTGCTACTCCGTGTGTTGCAACTAGCGGTATATCTGCTTTATGCCTTTGGATATATTGACTTCACAACGATGGTCTGGGGGTTCATTGGTAGCTTTGGGATTTGTATGCTCACCAGTGGCGTATATCTAGGCAGGATTACACCTCTTAGCCTCAGGCATAATCCCAGCTATGTCTCTCCAGAGCTAAGGCGAGGTTTTTATCGCTATACAGCCCTCTATACTCTTACCTCGGTAGGGATCACACTCGCTGGGCGTATGGACCTCTTCATGGTTGCCTTTATAGACCAAGGAGGGCTAACCTCTGCGGGGGTCTATACAATGGCCTTCTATATGGTGTCAATCATAGAAATACCGATGCGTGCTATCCTAAGTATCGCAGCTCCGAAGATAGCAGATGCAGCGAAAGAGGAAGATACAGAGCGAGTGGGGGATATCTATAAACTCGTAGCCTTCTATCAGTTGCTTGCTGGACTACTCATCTTCATCATGATTTGGGTAAACATCGATAATATCTTTGGTATTATGCCCAATGGGGAGCAGTTTGAGGGAGGGAAGTGGATCTTCTTTTTCCTAGGCTTAGCAAAGCTTGTAGAGCTGACATTGACATGTAGCCATACCGTAGTAAGTACCTCCAGATACTATCACTGGAACGTCTACTATACCTGTTGCGTGCTCCTTATGTCGTTCCTCTCTACGCTCTTCCTCATCCCCTGGCTTGGGACCATGGGGGCTGCGATAGCCATGCTTCTAACCAATATCATAAGCTACGGTTTACAGCAGCTCCTATTGAGTGTGAAGATGCACATACATCCCTTCTCTCGGCGTATGCTTCTACTCCTACCGCTCGCACTTCTTGCCTGGGGAGCAAATACCATCTTACCTACCTTCTCCTCCGTATGGATTGATCTCTTCATCCGCTCGGGACTCATTGGGTTGGTGCTGCTGGTTCTTCTGCTTCTGATGCGCATTACACCAGAACTCATGGGCATGCTTGAAGGCAAGCTCCCTGCTCGATTTAGGAAGTAACCCCTACTCTCTGCTCTCTCATGCCTCATACACATGATCGACCCTTGCGCATCCTCATGCTCTCCACCTCTGACACTGGAGGTGGGGCGGCCGAAGCATGTCGTAGGTTGCTTGAGGTCTTTGAGCAGGTACCGCAAGTAGAGGTACGAATGTTGGTCCTAAACCAACGGACAGACTCCTCGTCGATTATGTCCGTTGCTCGCTCTCCACTTCTCAAGGTATTAGGGAAAGTGTTTTTCCTAGCTGAGCGGGCCGAGATTTACCTAAAGAACGGGCGATCACGACGCAATCTATTCCGTGTATCGACAGCACGCTTTGGCTTCGATGTCTGTCATCACCCTTGGGTTAAATGGGCGGATATATTGCACTTGCATTGGATTAACCAGGGCTTTCTCTCCCTACCATCGCTCCATCGCCTCGCTAGGCTAGGTAAGCCTATCTTCTCGACCCTACATGATCTTTGGGCTACTACTGGTATCTGTCACCTTCCCCTTGAATTCGGCATCATGGGCAGGAAGCTATGCTCTCGCTATGAGCTAGGCTGTGGTTGTTGCCCCCTCCTCATGAGTGAGGATGAGCAAGACCTATCTCACCAAATACTTCAGAAGAAAAGCTTCCTCGCTCAGCTACCCTTCCGTTACATCGCGGTGAGCCAAGCAGAGGCAAGGCTCTTTGAGGAAAGCTACTTGATGAAGGGACGCATGAAACCCTTCGTCTTGCCTAATCCTATTGACTTGAGCCTCTTCTCCCCTTGGGTGACAACAAGAAATGAATACCCACAGTGGTACTCTCCTAAGGTCAAACATTATCTCGTGTTTGTTGCTGCTCGGTTGGATGATGAGGTGAAGGGGGCGCATCTGCTGAGACAGGTCTGCGAAGAGATTAACGCTCAGTGTCCTGATCGAGCAAAAGAGCTTTGTCTCCTACTCGTAGGGAATATCAAGAACAAGGAGACCTTTGCTGATTTCCCCATTCAGACTCTTCCCCTTGGTGCTATCCAAGACTGTCATCAACTCATCACGCTCTATAATCTATCCTCTGTCGTCCTCTCTACGAGCATCTACGAGACACAAGGGCAGACACTGGTCGAGGGGCTTGCCTCTGGTGTGGCTGCGATGGCATTTGCTTGTGGTGGACCAGAGGACATCGTGGTCGATGGCGTCAATGGCTACCTGATTCCTGCCTTTGATACTGAGCTCTATGCCCAGAGGCTCCTTCTGCTCCTCAGTCAGAGAGAAGCTGGTGCTTTCTCCAAAGAGGCCTGCCAAGCTAGTGTACAGTCTTTTGGAGCTAAGACCATCGCATTACAGCTCTTGTCGCTCTACGAGTATGCACTCACCCACCCTACCCAGCCTGAAGCAAAACAATGAATACCCCCCTTCCCCGTATCTCTATCATCACCATCTGTTACAATGCTAGCTACACCATCTCTTGCACTCTACGGAGCATCCAGGCGCAGACCTACAATGATTTGGAGTATTTGGTCATAGATGGAGCCTCAAGAGACAATACGCTTGATTTAGTGCATACACTTGCTCCTCGAGCTCTCGTCCATAGTGAGCGAGACCAAGGAATCTATGATGCCATGAATAAAGGGCTAAGCCATGCTACGGGGGATTACATCTGGTTCATAAATGCTGGCGATGCATTACCCTCCCCCACAACAGTTGAAGAGATTGTAGGGGAGGCGTGCCTCAATGGAGCTCGCCCTGATATAATCTATGGCGATACACGACTCATTGACAGTGAGGGCAGAGATTTAGGGCTACGTCGTTTACGCCCTCCTCATAGCCTCACTTGGGAGAGCTTTCGGGATGGAATGCTTGTCTGCCACCAAGCCTTCATCGTACGCCGAGCCATAGCCCCGAAGTATAACCTCCGTTACCGTTTCTCGTCAGATGTTGATTGGTGTATCCGCTGTCTGAAAGTCGCCAAAGAATGTACCTTCATACCTCGTCCTATTGCACTCTACCTGAACGAAGGGGCGACGACAGCCAATCATCGAGCCTCACTCATCGAGCGTTTTGAAGTGATGTCGGAGCATTATGGTCTCTTCGCCACCCTTTGGCGTCATCTCCGCTTCCTTTTTGTCCATCACCGCTAATAAGAAGGAGTAAGGAAGATTGGGGAGTAAAGGACAAGGAGGAAGTAACCTTTTCTATTTCTTCAGACCTCACTTCTTGCCACCTTTTAGTACCCACTCGTGGGGTTCTTTTGATACCCACTCGTGCGTCTTCTTTAATACCCACGAGTGGGTTGCACTTGGTACCCACGAGTGGGTATTAAAGAAGGCCGACGGGTGGGGTCTTTTTTTCGATGACTGTGGGCTGGAGGGGGTAGGTATAGTTTGGGGACTCTGAGGGGCGTTCGTGGCCAAACACCTTAGCGCTTCATCGCCACATTTAGTAAGCCCTAAAAAGCGTATATTTGTCACAGTAAAACGGAGACAGAAGACGTGTTCAAGATCGTAGATAGATTTGTATTAAAGACCTTCTTACCGCTCTTTGCGATGAGCTTCTCGGTATGCTGGTTCATCGTGGTCATGCAGTTCCTCTGGCGCTATGTGGATGAGTTGGTGGGGAAGGGTCTCGGTGTCTTCGTCCTGTGCAAGATCATCTTCTATGCTGCGATGTCGTTCATACCTATGTCGCTACCGCTGGGCATTCTTTTGGCATCGTTGATGACCTTTGGTAACCTTGGGGAGCGACTGGAGCTCCTTGCCTTGAAAGCCTCTGGTATCCCACTCTATCGCATTATGCGCCCCCTATTCCTCCTGATTGGGGTGATGTCGGTCTTGCTCTTCCAGTTCCAAAATGATTGGATGATCCAAGCCCAAGTACGCATGTGGACGCTTGTGCTTTCTGCTAAGTATGCAGCACCAGAGATGGAGATTACAGAGGGCGTCTTCTACACGGGTATCCCTGGCTATAGCCTCTATGCCCAGCACCGTGATCCCTCGGGTCGTATGGAGCAGCTGATGGTCTACGATATGAGTCGTGGTTACTTAAACCCACGTATCATCCGAGCAGACTCCGGGCGTCTAGTCATGGACAAAAGCAAGACCTTCCTCGTGCTAAAGCTCTATAACGGTCAGAGCTACGAGAATCTCCGTGCACAGTCCTACAATACCTCCGAAGAGCCCATCCCCTACATGCTCCCTCGCTTCACCTATAGTGAGACCTTCATTGCCCATAACACGAATATCAACTACCAAGACGAGAAACAGCTCGGTGGGTTATATATCTCAAAAAACCTGAGCCAACTGAATTACTCGATCGACTCCACAGCACGACTCCTCGATAGTGCACGTGCAGTCATCACAGATGGCATAGACCGAGACCTGCTCTCGACACACTACCAGTCGTTCGCCTACGGCATAACAGACACTGCCACCTTCATCAAGCAGCGTGAGGAGCTGACCGCACTCACACAACGCATACAGGAGGCTAAGCCTCACGAGAAAGCTAACGGGGATAGTCTACTGATCCTATCCTCTGCTACGGATAGCCTTCGTGTTATACAGGCTGCGGTATCTACCCTCGAGCGCACGAAGAATCAAGCCTCCTTCGCAAAGGACGAGGATGATAATTCCTTCTACTACTTCCGCACCTATAGCCAAGAGTGGCATCGTAAGTTCACGGCATCAGTGGCTTGTCTCATCTTCTTCCTTATCGGAGCTCCACTAGGAGCGATTGTGCGACGTGGGGGGATTGGGATGCCCGTCATTGTCTCCATCTTCTTCTTTGTCGTGTACTATACGATCGAATCCTTTGGAGACAATATGCTACGCAGCGAAACAATCCCTGTTTGGCTAGGTATGTGGCTGAGTAACCTAGTCCTTCTCCCTGTTGGGCTCTTCTTGACCTACAAGTCCAACCAAGATTCGTCTTCACTGAATGCTGAGGCGTACGTTATGTTGTTCCGCAAACTCTTCGGTTATCGGGGCGTACGTAATGTGGAATATCAAGAGGTGTCAATCGAAGAGGTAGACTACAAACAGGCCACGCTAGATCTTGGTACTTTACTAGAGCAAACAGAGACGCTACGTACCTCTCCCCTCTTCCAGAGTCCTATCATACGTGTTTGGAGTAACGGGAGTGACCAAGCGAAGCTCAGAGATCTATCCACAGCTCTTGATGACTTAGTAGAAAGCCTACGCCACTCTACTAGTCGACTCTTGGTATCTAAGCTAAAGGATTTACCCCTGCTACCCAAGCACTTCTCACCGCTACTCCCAGAGCAGAGCAAGTACGGGTGGATTATGTCCTTTATGCTACCCTATTCCGTACCAATGACTCTCTACTTCAGTCGTTTGAGGAAGCATTTGCTCGCCGATCTCGAGACAACAAAGAGGACACTCCTTGCTCTCCAAGAGGAAGTCGTGGCTATCCAAAAGGGGACATGGGAGAAGGAGAATCAATCAGACGAAACAAACCCTATATATGCTAATCAACTACAGCCTAACCTCAGCTGACCAGTGCTGGGGAGTCCGGCTGTAACTAAGAATACAAGTATGAGCGAAATCAAGCTGAATACGATCGAGGAAGCTCTCGAGGACTTTCGTAATGGAGAGTTTGTCATTGTCGTTGATGACGAAGACCGTGAGAACGAAGGGGACTTCATCATCGCTGCCGAGAAGGTCACACCAGAGAAGATTAACTTCATGATGCGATACGGGCGTGGTGTACTCTGTGCCCCTATCACCGAGGAGCGAGCACGAGAGCTCGAGCTCGAGATGCAAGTGCCAAACAATACCTCTGTGCATGAGACTCCCTTCACCGTGACCGTAGATAGGTTAGGCAATGGGTGTACGACAGGTGTCTCAATGTACGACCGATGCCAGACTATTCTGGCGCTGGCAGACCCTAGCACGAAGCCAAGTGACCTCGGGCGCCCAGGGCATATCTGTCCTCTCAGAGCAAGGAGCAAGGGTGTCCTCCGACGTGCAGGTCATACAGAGGCTGCGGTAGACTTGGCGCGCCTCTCAGGGCTACAGCCAGCAGCAGCTCTTATTGAAATCATTAATGAGGATGGTACAATGGCGCGCCTCCCTCAGCTCTGGGAGGTAGCTCAGCGATTCTCCCTTAAGATTATCACAATCAAGGATCTCATTGCCTATCGCCTGCGCACGGAGAGCATCGTAGAGCGAGGCGAAGAGGTGATGATGCCTACTCAGTGGGGGCAATTCCGCCTCATCCCCTTTAGACAAAAGAGCAATGGTTTAGAGCATATCGTACTCTTCAAAGGAGATATATCCAACGGAGCCCCTGTACTCGTGCGTGTTCATTCAAGCTGTGCTACGGGAGATATCTTCGGCTCTATGCGTTGCGAGTGTGGGGAACAGCTCCATAAGGCTATGCAACTCATCGAGGAAGAGGGGCGTGGTGTCATCGTCTACCTAAACCAAGAAGGTCGTGGAATTGGACTTATGGACAAGATCCGAGCTTATAAGCTACAGGAAGAAGGGCTTGACACTGTAGATGCTAACTTGCACCTCGGGCATAAGGCTGACGAAAGAGACTATGGGGTGGGCGCTCAGATACTCCAGCAGCTCGGAGTCCAGCAAATGAAGCTGATGTCCAATAACCCGATCAAGCGTGTTGGACTCGAGGGCTACGGCCTAGAGGTGGTAGAGACCATACCGTTGGAGATTCAGCCCAATGAGTACAATGCCTTCTACATGCAAACGAAGAAGGAACGGATGGGACACATCCTACACCACGTTAAGAAATAATCATTCACCTACCAATCTATAATACGTCATGGCTATCTTCGTAAATGAAGTATCGCGTACCTTTGGAGAGTACCTACTGATCCCTGGGCTCACTACTCGTGCATGCACTCCACAGAATGTCTCCCTAGTAACTCCTCTTGTGCGCTTTGCTCGAGGGGAGAAGGCACGCATTCAGCTCAATATACCCTTTGTGTCGGCTATCATGCAGTCTGTTTCTAATGACACACTTGCTATAGAGCTTGCTCGCAACGGTGGGCTATCTTTCATCTTTGGCTCTCAGCCCATCGCTGAACAGGCAGAGATGGTACGCCGAGTCAAGAAGTTCAAGGCTGGGTTCGTATCCAGTGACTCAAATATCCGTCCCGATGCCACATTGAGAGATGTGCTTCTCTTACGTCAGCGCACGGGGCATTCTACAATTGGAGTTACAGAGGATGGCTCGCCCAATGGTCGCCTACTAGGTATCGTCACGAGCCGAGATTATAGGCTAGGTACAACTCCCGATGATGCCTTAGTCAAGGACTTCATGACTCCATTTGAAAAGCTCAAAGTTGGACGTCTGGGTATTACACTGAAGGAGGCCAATAATATTATATGGGAGCATAAGCTCAATACCCTCCCAATCATTGACGAGAATGATTGTTTAGTCTACCTCGTTTTCCGAAAGGACTACGATGCACACAAGGACAATCCTGTGGAGTTGTCAAATAAGGCAACTAAGGAGCTACTCGTAGGAGCAGGGATCAATACTCGTGACTTCAAGGAGCGTGTACCTGCCCTTATTGAAGCTGGTGCCGATGTACTATGCATAGACTCCTCAGATGGCTATTCCGAATGGCAGTATGATACCTTGCGTTGGATCAAAGAGATCTATGGCGATCAAGTCCTTGTAGGGGCAGGGAACGTTGTTGATGAAGAGGGGTTCCGCTACCTAGCTGATGCAGGAGCAGACTTCATCAAGGTAGGTATTGGCGGAGGATCAATATGTATCACCCGAGAGCAGAAGGGTATTGGTCGTGGGCAGGCTACGGCTATCATTGATGTCGCTCAGGCACGTGATCGTTACTTCCAGCAGCATGGTATCTACATTCCTATCTGTAGCGATGGGGGGCTAGTTCACGACTACCACATGACACTTGCCCTAGCTATGGGGGCAGACTTCCTTATGATGGGCAGGTACTTTGCTCGCTTTGATGAGTCCCCTACACGTAAGCTCAAGATAGGGAATAATATCGTCAAGGAGTATTGGGGTGAAGGCTCTAATCGTGCGCAGAACTGGCAGCGATACGATAGTGGTGGTAGTGATGGGTTGAAGTTTGAGGAAGGTGTGGATAGCTATGTACCTTATGCCGGTAAGCTCAAGGATAATCTAGCTATCACCCTAGGAAAGATGAAAGCTACGATGTGTAGCTGTGGGGCTATCACTATCGAGGAGCTCCAGCGCACAGCAAAGATTACTCTAGTCTCAAGTACCTCCATCGTTGAGGGTGGAGCACATGATGTGATCCTGAAGGATAGAGGATGATTACTGTCCTCGGTCCCACTGCTTCGGGGAAGACTTCTCTTGCCGTCTGTCTGGCTCATCGTCTAGGTGGGGAGATCCTGAGTGCAGACTCTCGTCAGGTCTATCAAGGGATGGACATAGGCACAGGGAAGGATCTCGGGGAGTACTCTGTCGAGGGTAATAGCATACCCTTTCATCTCATTGACCTTGTCCCAGCTGGGGAGCGTTATAGCCTTTTTGCTTGGCAACGTGCCTTCCATGAGGCCTATGGAGCAATTAAGAGTAGAGGGGTACGTTACCCAATTCTATGTGGGGGAACGGGGCTATATGCAGAGGCTGTACTTCGAGGCTACAATCTGCCCGATGTACCACCAAACGATGCTCTGAGGCAGAGGTTGCAGGGTAAGGGCATTGATGAACTACAGCTGCTCCTTGCTAGTTACGGCCCGTTGCATAATAAGACAGACCTAGACTCCCCACAGCGTGCAATCCGTGCGATTGAGATAGCGGATTACATCCAAGCACAGCAGGCCTCAGGTATTGACTATACAGAGTATCCCCCAATTGATAGTGTCATCTTATGCTTGGATCTACCTCGAGAGGCGCGGCGTAGTCGTATTACAGCTCGTCTCAAGGAGCGGTTAGAGAAGGAAGATATGGTAGGTGAGATAGAGGGATTGCTTGCCTCTGGAGTTACACCCGAGGCTCTTATCTACTACGGATTGGAGTATAAGTTCATCACACGCTATGTCCTAGGAGAACTCAGCTATGAGGAGATGTTCACATTACTTGAGACTGCTATCCATCAGTTTGCTAAGCGTCAGATGACCTGGTTTCGAGGTATGGAGCGTAGGGGATTTACTCTGCATTATATAGATGGCCTGCTCCCAATGGAGGAGAAAGTGGCAGTCTCTCTAGACTACCTCAAAGAGTGGGAGCAAAGTAGACAGTAGAAACATAAGGAGTATGATTACATACAAAGACCTAACGAAAGGGCCGAACTTTTTCCTAATGGCTGGTCCCTGTGCAATAGAAGACGAGGATACCCCTCTCTTCATCGCGGAGCGTGTTGTAGAGATTACATCTCGCCTCGGCATACCCTATATCTTCAAAGGGTCATACCGTAAGGCTAACCGCTCTCGGGTAGACAGCTTCACGGGTATCGGTGACGAGAAGGCGCTACGTATCCTACGCCGTGTACGAGAGGCGTTTGATGTACCAGTGGTGACGGATATTCACGAGACAAGGGAAGCAGAGATGGCTGCCGAGTACGTTGATATCCTTCAGATACCAGCCTTCCTTTGTCGCCAGACAGACCTAATTGCAGCTGCAGCGAGGACGGGTAAGATTGTAAACATCAAGAAGGGGCAATTCCTATCTGCCTCGGGTATGGAGCATGCAGCGCATAAGGTTACTGAATGCGGTAACGAGCAAGTCATCCTCACTGAGCGGGGCAATAGCTTTGGCTACTCTGACCTTATAGTGGACTTCACCAATATACCAGCGATGCGTAGCACGGGGTTCCCGGTCGTCATGGATGTCACACACTCCCTCCAGCGTCCGAACCAAGCTAGCGGAGTGACAGGGGGGAAGCCTGCCCTCATCGAGACGATAGCTAAGGCTGCAGTGGCAGTAGGTGCTGATGGCCTCTTTTTCGAGACGCATCCTAATCCATCCGTTGCGAAGAGTGATGGGGCAAACATGCTCCCACTAGAGCTCTTTGAAGGACTTCTTGAGCGCCTCACTCGCCTCAGGATGGCACTCTAAGAGCATATAGATATGAGAATCTACCTAAAGGGTATTCTGGCCCTCGTCCTCCTTGGCGCTCCCCTACTCTCGCTACATGCACAGCATGTCTCGGAGCATCTTATTAAGGCGTTCCTTAGGATGGATATACTGACTGAGCAGTCTCAATTGGTCATAGCTTCTTCGTTGCGTGATAGCACGCTACTACTTCCTTTAGATCTAGGAGAGGGAATACGTCTTACTCGAGCTAATGAGACCCGCCTAACGATTGAGACAAGTGAGGTCGGGAGGAGTGATCTGCAACTCTTACAGCGTAAGGATGGATCATACATAGTGGGGCTCATTGAGATAATCAGAGGTGAGGGGCTAACTACGGACTCTCGTCTTAGCTTCTACAGTACAGATGGTGAGAAGCTTTCTTACCCATCCATCTCCACTCCGAGTAGAGCTGAATTTCTCTCGGGGCTTGACATCCCGAAGACTTCAGCAGGTTACCGGTTCTTGGAGCTCCTCACGCCACTCCCCCTTGCTCTTTCATGGCACAGTGAAGGTACGAACCTCTATGCAGAACTTCTTCCCCCACTGAGGGATGAGGATGAGACGGATAAGGCATTGGAGAGTCTCCTTCAAAGGCTTCCTCGCTTCGTGTCGCACTGGAATGGCTCAACCTTCACACCCTTTACCCTCACCAAAGAATAACTATAGATGAAAACCAAGCATGTACTCATCGCTGCCCTAGCGGTCATCGTAGCCCTCGTTATCGGGTTCATCTTCATCCTCCGCTCTCAACGTACAGAGCTCGAGGAGGAGAAGGCAGTGCTGGTCAATCAACAGCGTGATATCATGGAGGAGGAGCTCACCAAGCTCGCTGCCGAATACGATATACAGTACAAGAAGCTCTCAGCTGGTCAAGGCGAACAGAAGTTCTCCCTAGCTACTGACTCTCTCATCAGTCAGATCCTCGCTGAGCGTGCTAAGGTAGAGCAGCTACAGAAGGAGCTGAAGGCGAGCAAAGCAACCAGCGCAAAGCGTATCGACCAGCTCAGCCGTGAGGTCACCACCCTACGTAATGTACTACGCACCTACGTTGTACAGATAGACTCTCTACAAGCCACTAATGAGCGATTAAGAGCTGAGAATACCGAAGTCAAAGAGAACTACAATCGTGTGACCAGCCAAGCACAACAGCTCTCTAGCGAAAAGGCACATCTCTCTGATCGTGTAAAGCTCGCTGCCAAGCTCGACGCCACAGCAATAAGTGTCACACCAATCGACAAACGTGGCAAGCATACCAAGACCCTCTCTAAGGTCGTGAACCTACAGATACGCTTCACCATCTCAAAGAACGTAACTGCCGAGGTTGGGGAGAAAACCTTCTACTGTCGTATTACCCAACCTAATGATGAGCTCCTAGTAAAGGCTGATGCTGGGACATTCGCCTTTGAGGGGAAGCAGATCCCGTATTCGATTCGTCGAGAGATCGAATACAATGGCGAGGAAACCCCGCTCGTTATGTATTGGCCTGTTGAGGAGAGCCTACAGAGTGGTACATACCAGCTACGTATCTTCGCCGATGGCAACTTGATTGGTTCAGCCTCTTTCTCGCTATAAGTATTCTCTCAACCCATAATATCCCCTCTCTCCCCATAGACTATGTGGAGAGAGGGGTATTTTACAGTCCTAGATAGCAGATTGATCTCCCTTCTAGAGCATCTCTTCATGGGCTCTTTTTGACACCTACTCGTGGGTATTCGAGGGAATGCACGAGTAGGTAACCAAGGGAACCCACGGGTGGATATCAAGGGTAACCCACTCGTGGGTATCACAAGGAAGCCATGAGTAGGTCTCAGTCACCTTCGGGGTAATAAGAGGTTGATCAACACGATGAGTATTGGGATGATTTGCTAGTGCTAACTCTTCAAGCGGTATAATTTTGCTTCAATGAGGGAAACCCTAGGGGATGTCAGTTATATTACCTACTTTTGCTACACAAGTCCTGTTCACGGATAGTTAAATGATATAACTATGCATATAGACAACTATTGCGTCATCATGGGTGGAGGTGTCGGTAGTCGCTTCTGGCCCTATAGTAGAGAGAGCAAACCCAAACAGTTCCTAGATATCTTCGGTACGGGACGCTCTCTACTTCAAATGACCTTCGATCGCTTCTCAAAGGTAATACCTAAGGAAAACTTTGTCATCGTAACCAACGCTACCTACAGAGACCTTGTATTAGAGCAGCTCCCTGAGCTACAGCCTAGTCAGCTACTCCTCGAGCCCATGCGCCGAAACACAGCACCCTGTATCGGCTGGGCTACCTACCACATCCAGGCAAAGAACCCCAAGGCAAACATCATCGTAACCCCTGCGGATCATCTCATCCTGCAGGAAGATGTATTCGAGGAGGCTATCAAGCAAGCACTCGCCTTCGTGGCACAGCATCCTCAGCTCGTGACCCTCGGTGTACGCCCCTCTCGCCCAGAAACAGGCTATGGATACATTCAGATAACGGGTGAGACAGAGGGTGGCTTTGTCCGGGTCAAGACTTTCACGGAGAAGCCCAATCTAGAGATGGCAAAGGTCTTCCTCGAGAGTGGCGAATTCCTCTGGAATAGTGGCATGTTCGCGTGGAATGTGCAGACGATACTTGATGCCTTCCATCGCTACCTTCCCTCCCTGACATCAATCCTCGATGAGGTAAATGGACACTATGCTCAGAGCGAAGAGCAGCAACATGTAGGGGCAATCTTCTCGCAGTGCCCCAACATCTCCATCGACTATGCTGTACTAGAGAAGGCAGACAATGTGATGGTCCTACCCGTAGACTTCGGTTGGGCAGACCTCGGTACATGGGGATCCCTCTATGACCTGAAGAAGGCAGAGGACAAGGCTAATGTAGCATTACACACGGAGGCACTCTTCTATGAGGCTGAGGGGAACATCATCTCCATGGATGGCGAGGGCGACCAGCTGGTCGTTGTACAAGGTATCAATGACTGCATCATCTCCCAGAGCAATGGTGTACTACTGATCTGTAAGCGAGGAGAGGAGCAACGCATTAAGGAGTTCATGGCTGAGGCTTCACTCCGCTTTGACAAACGTTACGACTAACTTCCCCCTCTTCTCTCACTACGACGGTTGTCCGACTCTTCGTACTTCCGGCTTAGAGGGTAGAGCAAGTGTGTATACTCACTCACCCTCTGTACTAATGCGCTCGCACTATTAATCAGTCGGCTCATCCTAGGTGATGAGTCGACTGATTGTGTGTCGGGTTGGCTATACGTATATACTATATATTTCACAAGTTAATAGTTGCTCTTTGAGGAAAATGCTATACCTTTGGTGAATGTTTGTATATAGACAGACCAAGGGATTTTTAATATGAGCAACTACGATATAGCAATCATCGGTGGCGGGCCAGCTGGATATAATGCAGCAGCAAATGCCACTGCTAATGGCCTAAAGGTCGTACTCTTCGAGCACAACACTCTCGGTGGTGTATGCCTCAACGAAGGGTGTATTCCCACTAAAACACTCCTACACTCAGCGAATCTCCTCGACGAAATAAGAGAGAGCAAAGCCTTCGGTATTCACATCGAGGGCGCAGTCTCAGCCAGCTATGCTGAGATAGCCTCCCGTAAGGATAAAGTTGTCAAGACCCTAACCTCGGGTGTAGCCTATAAGCTCAAGAGCGCAGGCGTGACTGTTGTCAATGAGACAGCACTCCTCGATGGTGAGGAGGGAGAGGCAATCCGCATTCGGGCAGGCAAGGAGACGTACCTCGTGAGCTTTGTCCTTCTTGCCACAGGGAGCTCTACTGTTATCCCGCCCATTCCTGGGCTTAGTGAGATAGCCTATTGGACAAGCCGAGAGGCTCTTGCAGCTAAGGCTCTTCCTCAGGATATCACGATTATAGGTGGTGGTGTCATCGGTATGGAGTTCGCAGGTATCTACTCATCACTGGGGGTTCCCGTGCAAGTAGTAGAGATGGCACCTGAAATCCTAGGAGCAATGGACAAGGAGACCTCTGCAATGCTCCGCAAAGAATACGCAAGCCGTGGGGTGAAGTTCCATCTAGGAGCAAAGGTGGTCAGCGTCTCTAAGGAAGGGGTAACCATCGAAGCAAAGAATGGGAAGACCGAGCTATTGCCTGCGTCACAAGTCCTACTTAGTGTTGGACGTAAGCCTGAGACCGATGGACTCGGACTAGAGACTCTCGGTATCGAGATGAATCGCTCTGCTGTTGTCGTAAACCGCTACATGCAAACCTCTCATCCAAGAGTGTATGCAGCGGGGGATATCACAGGCTTCTCCCTCCTTGCTCATACAGCTATTCGTGAGGGCGAGGTAGCAATCAATCATATCGTGGGTACGGAGGACGACCCCATGCGCTACGAAGCTATTCCTGGAGTGGTCTATACCCATCCCGAGATAGCAGGTGTAGGGGCAACAGAGGAGCAACTAAAGGCAGAGGGACGCTATTATCGTGTGCTGAAGCTCCCAATGGCCTATGCCGGTCGCTATGTCGTGGAGCATGAGAAGGCTGGAGGATTGTGTAAGATACTCGTAGATGAGAATGATACCATCCTAGGTTGTCATATCCTAGGTAACCCAGCCTCTGAGCTCATCCTTCTGGCAGGTATTGCCATAGCTGATGGCACAAGAGTAGAAGAGTTTCGTCAACATGTCTTCCCCCACCCAACTGTTGGGGAGATCATACATGAGGTGCTCTTCTCCTAGACTAGATCGAGGAACAAACTAGACAGATTATATAATAGAGATAATGGCAACATTCGATATTAAGATGCCCAAGATGGGTGAGAGCGTGACCGAGTGTACGATCACAGTACTCAACGTCAAGGTAGGAGACGTCATCGAGGAAGATACAGAACTCTTTGAGATTACGTCCGCAAAGACTGCGGCAACAATACCCTCACCCGTAGCAGGTAAGATTGTCAAGATTAACTATGCAGAGGGCGATACTGTCCCCGTCGGTCTTCCCGTCGTTGTCGTCGATACAGATGTAGATGCTGTGGCAACACCATCTGAGACAAAAGAAGAAAAGGAAGAAACTCCACCTACGAGCTCTGATGCTAAGGTGACACCCACACCTGCTGTCACTGAGGTACATCGAGGATCAGTGGAACGCTGGTATTCCCCTGTGGTACTAGAGCGAGCTAAGGCTGCAAAGGTCTCTCAGGAGGAGCTAGACAGCATACAAGGTACAGGCTTTGGGGGACGTGTAAGCAAGGCTGATATTGTTCGCCATATTGAACAGAAGAAGGGAGCACCAGCACCTACGCCACGTGTAGAGCGATCTGCGAGCGTGGTAGCACCACAATCTTCCCGTCCTCAGGTTACAGCCCCTACCATACCTATCGGGCCAGATGATAAGGTGATCCCAATGGATCCAATCCGTCGCATCATTGCTGACCGCATGGTACAATCCGTACAGGTTGCACCGCATGTGACGAGCTTCACGAAGATTGACATCACAGATCTTGTAGCATGGCGTGAGGCTGAGAAGGATGCCTTCAAAAAGAAGGAAGGCTTCGCTCTTACTTATATGACCCCAGTTATCGAAGCCGTAGCTCATGCACTAAAGCAATACCCTCGTATCAATGCATCTGTGGATGGCTACAACATCATTGAGCGTAAGCATATCAACGTAGGGATGGCTGTCGCCCTCCCTGATGGCAACCTAGTCGTCCCTGTGATACATGATGCTGACAAGCTCAGCCGTACGGGCGTTGCAGAGCAAGTATCTCAACTAGCAGAGAAGAGCCGATCTGGTAAGCTCTCTCCAGACGAGATGTCAGGAGGGACGTTCACCATCTCAAACTATGGGTCTTCAGGTACGCTCTTTGGTACACCGATTATTAACCAGCCCGAGGCGGCCATTCTTGGCATTGGTGCTATAGAGAAAGAGCTAGCTATCCTAGAGACAGCATCAGGTGATGTGGTTGCTACACGTCATAAGATGTACCTCTCTTTCTCCTATGACCACCGCATCATCGATGGCATGCTTGGTGGAGCATTCCTACAAGCGGTAGCACATTATCTAGAGGATTGGAAGACAAACAAAGGACTATGAGCATTCAGAAGAACTATATAAAGAAGCGCTACGGGATTAAAATCACCGACAAGGATACCCTACGTCGCTGGTATCATCTACTCTATCTCGGACGTCTCTTGGATGAGAAGGCACCAAGCTATCTACTCCAATCGATTGGCTGGCAGTTTCATGCCTCCAATGCTGGGCATGATGGTATACAGTTAGCTATCGGACAAGTCTTCCAGAGGGGAAAGGACCATCTATTTCTTTATTATCGTGACCTCCTAGCTGCGCTCTCAGCAGGGATGACGGTGGAGGAGATGATTCTCAATGGTATATCGAAAGCAACAGACCCAACAAGTGGTGGACGACACATGTCGGATCACTATGCCAAGATTGAGTGGGGCATTCATAACATTTCCTCGTGTGTCGCTGCACACGACTCTCAGGCTGTAGGATTAGCACGTGCACTAGATTACTACGGTGTAGATGGTGTAGCCATCGCCTCACATGGGGAATCCTCTGCCTCTGAAGGCTATGTCTTCGAGGCGATCAATGGTGCAGCTCGTGAGCGTCTCCCTGTAATCTTCGTCCTACAGAGTAATGGCTATGGTATTTCTGTTCCTACACACGAGCAGACAGCTAACCCTCGTGTAGGAGAGAACTATGCTGGTATACGCCATCTGAAGACTCTCTTCTGTAACGGGAAGGACATCTTTGACTCAATGAACACCATGGCAGCCGCTCGTGAGTATGCCGTGGAGCATCGTACCCCCGTGGTCGTCACTGCCGAGTGTGTCCGTATCGGGGCGCACTCTAACTCAGACAAGCATACCCTCTATCGCTCTGACGAAGAGATCGAGCGGGCAAAGGCAGCTGACCCACTACCCAAGTTCCGCCGTATGCTGCTTCGCTACAACCGTTTCACGGAGGAGGAGCTACAACAAATAGAGCATGAAGCTCAAGAGGAGCTGAAGATAGCGAATCGTAATGCCATGAAGGCTCCAGAGCCCTCTGCCGATACCGTCCTCGACTATGTCATTGGAGAGGCTTATCCAGGTGATAAGTACGGCTTAGGGATACCTGATGGCACGGGCGAGGAGCTTACCCTAGTGCAGGCTCTAAACAAGACGCTCAAGCAAGAGTTTCGTCATAATCCTGATACCTTCCTCTGGGGGCAGGATGTAGCCAATAAGGACAAGGGTGGTGTCTTCAATGTCACGAAGGGGATGCTCCAGGAGTTTGGACATAAGCGTGTTTTCAACGCTCCTATTGCAGAGGACTACATCGTTGGGACAGCTAATGGGATGAGCCGCTTCAGTGACAAAATCCGTATTGTAATTGAGGGGGCAGAGTTTGCCGATTACTTCTGGCCTGCTATGGAGCAGTTTGTGAACTCCACGCATGACTTCTGGCGAAGTAATGGCCAATTCTCTCCCAATATCACTATCCGCCTTTCCTCTGGTGGGTATATACAAGGAGGGCTTTACCATTCGCAGAATATCGAAGCTGTACTGACTACCTTCCCTGGTGCCCGTGTCGTATATCCGTGCTTCGCTGATGATGCTGCAGGCTTGCTGCGTACAGCGATGCGTTCACGTGGCGTTACTGTCTTCATGGAGCCTAAGGCGCAGTACAACAGTGCAGAGTCCACAGCCGTCATCCCCGAGGACTTTGAAGTGCCATTTGGCAAGGCACGTATTCGTCGTGAGGGGACAGATGTGACCCTGATCACCTACGGTAATACTCTTCATCTCTCATTAAACGTGGCAGAGCGTATCCAGAAGGAACTTGGCAAGAGTATTGAGGTCATTGACCTGCGCTCTCTTGCTCCTTGGGATGAGGAAACGGTCTATGCTTCCATACGGAAAACCTCCAAGGCGCTTATCGTCCACGAAGATCGGGTCTTCGGAGGTTTTGGTGCAGAGCTAGCAGCATCGATTGCCAAGAAGGCTTTCCGAGATCTTGACGCACCGATTTATCGTGTTGGATCACTCTCTACACCTGTCGGTTTCCACAAGTGCTTTGAGCTGGCTACACTACCTAGCGAAGAGAAGATCTACACTACCGCAAAGGAACTAATCGAATACTAACCTCCAAACGTGACGACGATATGAAGAAAATCGGAATACTCTACAGTAAGAGTACAGCCTATACCGCAGAGCTAGGCCTGCACATCGCACAGCTATGGGGGGAAGGAATTGAATATGTAGACATTGATACAGCAGGCCTGGAGGATGTCCTTCGCTATGATGGGCTGATTCTGGGAACACCTACCTACTTCAATGGTGAGCTGCCCTCCGTTTGGGATGAATTCCTCCCCGAGCTAGAGGGGGAAGACCTATCAGGCAAGAAGGTCGCAATCTATGGTACAGGAGATGAGGTTGCCTCCCCTGTGAGCTTCGCTGATGGTGTGGGCTTACTAGCAGAGTACTTCACGGAGCTAGGTGCTACGATTATAGGGCGCACCTCCACAGCGGGCTACACCTATGAGCAGTCTATCGCAGAGAGCGAAGGCTCTTTCCTCGGACTCATCATTGATTGGGTTAATCACCCCGATCTTACGGACAAGCGACTCAAGGATTGGGTAAAACAGATTAAGAAGGAGTTTGCTGCGAAATAGGCATCCCCTATTTCATTGCCCCCTAGAGGGAAGCTCTCCTTCCCTCAGCTGTGTACCCTTGGGTATATACAAACCAAGAATTAATACATCAAGTCCCTACACCGAGAGGCGCATCCATTTATTGTGCGCTCTCTGGCTGTAGGGACTTATTGTATGCTCTACTAGCTTACTTTCCCATCTTCTAACTAGACTAGCGAAGGCCCTGTAACAAGTAAAGAAGAGCTGGAGTGAGGTATCTATCCCCTCCTCTAAGAAACCCCGTAGATAGAGCGTTTGGGATGAGGGTGTCATGAGTTACCATAACTCGTTGTAAAGAGTTATGGTAACTCGTCCTAGCGAGTTACGGTAAGTCTTCTCATCGAGTTATGGTAACTCATTTCATCGACTTACCACAACTCGCGGAGCCCTCCCCCCACAAGGGGTCAAGTCTCCGTGTGATACAACAACTTATAGAGATAGATAAAATGGATAGCCTCCTCTACTCATGCGTATAAAATTTACATTTCAGAGGAGCTATCGCTATCTGATGTGAGACTTGGTGGAGCAAGCCCTATAGGTGGCTTCTCCCTTAGTACAGTGAGGGGCAATAAGAGCAGGGATAGACGAGGGGCAATAGCTCTCAGTCAAGCTCATGGAGGAGTAGCTAGTTGATTCGTCTATTTCTCACTAAATACAGCTGATCTGTTTTTTTGTATTTGTACATATTTTCATACCTTTGAAAGGTCTTCTAGGACTTTGGTTAGTTCAGGAAGATTAACAAGCTTTCATTAATAGTTCAACAACATGAGAAAGAACGTACTTAAGGTAGCACTCCTCGCACTGTTCGCAGTCGTAGGACTAGCCTCCTGTGGTGGCTCTTCATCGAGCTCCAACGCAAGCGAAAACGCTGACTTCGAAGCACTCCGCCCCACCATGCTCGCTGGGGTCTATTACTACCGTGGTTACGGTGGTGTGGATGCAGTGGAGAACCACATCAAGAGCGGTGGCGTAGACCGCATCGAAGGGTATAAGCAGCTCTTTACAAATCCTTATGAAGAAGAGTCCATCGCCAATGCTACGAATATGCTCAAGAACGACTGGGATGTCTCTAACAGCCAAGAGCTAAAGACTTTGCTAGAGAAGCTCAAGAGCCAAGAGGGCGAACATAAGGCTTGGGACTGGGGACGTGCTGTAAATATTGCTTGGGCAGGTGTTCGCACAGGTTACCTCACACAGGCAGAAGCAGAAGCCTACCAAAAGGAACTCCTTCCTCTTGCTCAGGCTAAGTATGCAGACTGGACTGCTTACTTCAACGATTTCCTCGCAGGGCGTAACGCTTGGGATCCCAACGATGAGTACGGAGGTAAGGCTGAGCTAGAGGGCGTCGTCAAGGACATCAACGAATCAGCTAACTCTATCTACAAGACCATCCCACTCAAGTAAACACTTGAGAGGCCAAGGCCTAATATAAGCAAGGGCAAGCAGAGTGATACACTGCTTGCCCTTGTTGCATTATTCGTCTACCCTACCCCGTGCCAGTGTGTTCTTCTGTTTCCCAGATCAGCACACACTTCACCTTTGTCACAACCTAGGGAAGAAAATAGAAGCTACGCCCAGTGTAGTACTAGACGTAGCTTCTTTAGGGTGTTCAGATGACCGTAGAGGGATTACTTCTTAGAGCATTCGCTCTTTGCGTCTTTCTTACAGCATTCCTTCTTGGCACCATCCTTCTTATCGCACTTAGCTGCTTCCTTACCCTGTGCCTCTTTCTTACAACATTGCTTCTTGTCGCCGTCCTTCTTATCACACTTAGTGGCAGGCTGAGCGTTCTTACAGGTTTTCTTACCATCCTTTTCACAGGCAGCACCAGCCTTACAGTCACAGCTCTTCGCTCCTGCACTACAGCAGGTTTTCTTCCCAGCCTTATCCGTAGACTTTGTTGCGCCCGACTTTGCAGAGGTTTCCTTCTTAACTGAATCCCTCTTCTCTGGATTCTGTGCTGAGAGGCTCGTGCCCAAGGCGAAGACACAGGCAATAGCTAAAATGAACTTCTTCATTGTGTTCTTTAATTCTTATTTAGTGAGACAAATCTGTATGAATGGGAACCATTGTTCCGCCCGTAAAGGTAGCAAAACAAGGGAAAACATTCACACTCGCTTTTATAATACGTATATTTGTCGTCATAAAGTATACACCTCACCCTAAAGATACGTGCTACAACAATGATCCAGCACCCACTCCCCCCCTTCTCGCACAGCTCTGCACTGAAGAGGGCCCTACGTCTGCTACAAGCAAATAAGAGACTCTATATACCTACTTGCCTCATCCTGCTTACCCAGCTTATCTTGGTTGGAGGAACAAGGCTCTACCCGCACCTCAATCCTAGTGGGATGAGTGCGGAGAGTTTGTCTATGCTGGTTGCTTGTGCTGGCCTTGTAGCAAGCCTTATCTCAAATTATTTCTCTTTAGTCCTGATCCTCCAAGTCCTACGGCTGACGGAGAGAGCACATGAGGAGGGTCATGAACAGGCTAATCCATATAAGGTGGCGTTGCGTAAATTCATCCCACTGTTACTCCTCTCCCTTATGCTCCTATTAGGGATAGGGATGGGGATTGTACTCTTTATCATACCGGGGATTTACCTCCTACTGCGGCTCATGTTTGCACAATATACCTTCTTGGAACAAGGGGGAATAGTACGCTCGTTTAAGGAGTCTTGGCGTCTAACAGAGGGGCATTTCTACACACAGGTGGTCGTACTTCTCGTAGCCTTTGGATTGATCCTACTCGGGGCGATTACTCTCGGGCTAGGGCTGATCTTCATTCAGCCCCTCGTCACTCTTTACCTAGTAACCTATTACCGCTATTTACAAGGCACAGCAATAGAGCAGATTGATGAACCGATTGCGTAAAGTCAAAAGGCTAGTCACGCTCAGAGGCCTTACCCAGCGACTGAAGCGGTCCAAACGCCTCATCATCAATCGCCGTGGTGATGGTGTGCATTCACCCTACGCCTACCATTTCATCACGAGGGTGGTACGTAATGCGCGCCCTTATTATTGCTTCACAGGGCTTCGAGAGGCACTACGTCAAGCCAGAGAGCTATCAGAGGAGAAACCGCCAAGACCTATTCGGAAAGCTCGTACCCTAGAGCTGATCTTCCGTATAGCACATGAGCTACAGGCTAGACATGTCTTACTACTCACAGGTGAAACCTCCTTCGTCCCTCGTTATTTAATGGCTACGGGATCTGTGGAGCAAGTAATCGAGAGACAGCATATCCCTGCCCTCAGTGAAGTGCTAACAGCTTCGTTAGTTGTCGTCGAGCGCATACCGTTAGATGATAGAGAACGCTCTCAGCTCAGTTCATTACTGAAGGATCTGGCAAAAAGAAAAGAAGCATCAGAGCCCCGTAAGGAGCGCATAACAGCACTCATCAGTACACGCTCTCGCACAGCAAAACGCCTCGCTCGCTCACTGCGAGGTGAAGCCAAGCCACAGCTCGTCATTGACCTTATTGATATCGAGGTTTGGTTCTTTGATGCACGGCTCACCCCATCGATATATAAGTCCGTCTATTAGAGCTAAACAAATGGAGCCTCAGTCCTACGATTAAGGAGATAAAGCGACAAGCCACAGCACGCAATGATACGTGCTGTGGCTTGTCGCTTTAGATATACCTCTTGTTGCCTTAGATATACCGAATTAGTAGATTAGATCTAGGTAGAGCTCTCCATCTCGCTCTTCAAAATGAAGCTTACCCTCCTTAGCTAACCAACCGATTGCTGCATAGAGCTCCTTATCGGTGCGTAGTTTTGTTGCTTTCTTTAGTGCTTTTGGGTCCATCTTCCCTAGTTTATCTAGAGCGTTCCAAACGAGACCTGCATTTGTTCCTATCGTCTTAACCATAGCAGTCTTTGAATTAATTAGTGTTGGATGTATCGTTTTTTTGACTGCAGGGCGCATCCCTAAGTCACTGCTAAGTTACACAAATTAAGCTTATAACTATTCGTGGTTAAACTCAAAACCCTACTTATTCATTCGCTTAATCAGGCTGTAGGCCTCATATAGTCCCAGCTCACCAGCCTTACTCAGGTCTCGTGTCCCTTCGTTCACTTTACCGACAGCAAAGAATAATAGACCTCTATTATAGTACGCTTCGGCAAAGGACGGGCTTAACTCGATCGCTTTAGTGTAGTCAAGTAGCGCCTTATCCTCCTCACCCGAGCGCACATACAGATTTGCACGGTTGTAGTAAGCGTAGGCAAACTGCGGGTCAAGGGCAATAGCTTGGTTTAGGTCGATCAGTGGTGGTTGTTCCGATAGACGTGTTGGGCGTACCAGTGGTGCAGTAGATGGTTGCGTTGTGACAGCCTTTCCTCCCGTTGCTGCAGAGCGAATAATCATCGTCTCTTGAGCTGAATGCTCCTCGGGTAGCCTTCCTTGCTCCGCTTCACTGCGACGCATGGTGGCTGAGGCACGAGCAAAGTATGCCAAGGGATGCTGTGGGGCTAGCTTGATTGCTCGGGTAAAGTCGAGGATTGCTTGATCAAGATCCTGCAGGAGTGCATAGTTAATCCCTCGGCGTAAATACAGAGTAGCGGTCTCTTGATCTGTCTTCGACAGATGTACGATGTCCTGTTCCAGAGCTTTTATTTGCTCGTGAGAGAGCGCAATAGTTCGCTCTTGCAGGAGAATACGAGGAGCTCGCTTATCGGACTGCCTCTGGAGGGCATTGTAACGATCTAGCAGGGGTGAGAAAAATACCCGACTTTGGTTACCATTCTTATCTACCTCGGTGAAATAAGTTAGTGATAAGTCTGCCTTAGGTACAGCCTGTGTGTCACGATCCTGCACTCGCCCTCGCACCTGACTAGTGTATTTGGGCTTCTCGGCATCAGCCTTTGGCGCCGTCTCGACAAGCATGTTGTACTTCTCTATTGCTTCATCCTCCTTGCTTCGGGTAGCTTTATTCTTTGCCTTCTCCCTAGAGGTCTTCGTCGCCGCAGAGCGATATTGCTTGTTATTCTGTAAGTCGAAGACATGGATTTGGTCACGCCCTGCGCCTTTTATATCTCCAATCATGCGACGAGCTTCAGCACGAGCCAGGAAGCCTTCACTGAAAATCGGATACTGATCAAGTACCAGATTGAGGTCTTGTAGAGCTGCACGAGGATTACCTAGACGTATATGGAGCAGGGCACGATTATATCGAGCGATGTAATTTTTAGGCTCACGGGAAATGACTTCATCCCAGTCCTTGACCGCTCTGCTGTATTCTCCGACTTGCGAGCGAAGTAGTGCACGGTTATTGCGTGCTGGGATGTTCGTTGGCTCTAAGGTAATGGCCTCCGTATAATCCTCCATTGCACCTTGGAAGTCATTCTGGTGATAGCGCAGGATAGCTCTATTGACGAAGAGACTTGCGTTACCACCCTCGAGCTGGATTACTTTGTCGATGGCCTTTGTAGCTGTAGGATAATCCTTCCTGTCAGCTGCTATCTGTGCTTGGAGCAGGTAGGCAGGGGAATATGTACTGTCTCGTCGAAGCAGCTCTGCAATTTGTTGCTGCGCCTGCACTGTGTCTTTCCGCTCCAACGCAGCTTGTGCGATGAGGCGATAAGCATCTTTGTTGCGTGGGGAAAAGCGAAGCAGCGTCCTAGCTGTACTATCTGCCTCCTCGTACCGCTTAGCTTCAAGAAAGGCGATGGCAAGGTTATAACGCAGCCCCACATCCGAAGGAGCCAAGCTAAGTCCATGCTGGAAGTCGCTGATCGACGGCTCGTAGGCCTTCTGACTGAAGCGTGCTATCCCTCGCACTAGGTAAGCTCTGCTAAGGAAGGGGTTGCGCTCCAGAGCCAATGTAGCATCTTCTTCGGCTCCTCGGTAATCATCAAGGTTGATCTTCGCCACTGAGCGATAGAAGTAAGGCTCTGCCATCCATGGACGTAGACCAATGACTTGGTTGAAATACCCCATTGAGACTATGTAGTCATTGAAGTAAATCGCATTGCGCCCAATAGATAAGACCTGCTGTACATCTATCTGGGCGGAGGCTACCGAAGAGCCAAGTAAGAGGGATAAAATCAAAAATTTCAGCTTCCTCATGGTCTATTCTTCCTAGCGTATGGATGAGTAGTTCGTTACCATATAGGCAAAACGATCCGTGGCGGTAAGCTAGTGTATGTGGACGTTACTTTTTCTTCTGCGGGGCAGTCACCGTACGGTAGTGTGCCGATACCTTACCCTTGAGCATGTTCGAGAGCTTTCCCTTGATGAGTTGTTTCCGAATAGCAGCGATTTGGTCAATGAAAAGGATTCCCTCTATGTGGTCGTACTCATGCTGAATAACTCGTGCAGCAAAGCCCGAATAAGTCTCACGATGAGGCTGGAAGTTGGCGTCCACGTACTCGATGGTAATAGTTGTGGGTCGTGTAACCCGCTCATTGATACCAGGGATACTGAGACAACCCTCATTCTCAGAGCATGTCTCCTCGCTACGCTCAACGATCCGAGCGTTGATGAAGGTCTGCTTGAGGCCCGCACACTCTGGGAAGCTCTCCTTCATTGGGTCTGCATCGATGACGAAGAGGCGAATGGCACGCCCTATTTGAGGTGCAGCCAGCCCAATGCCATCAGAGAAATACATCGTCTCCCACATGTTCTCGATGAGCTCGGATAAGCCTTCGTACTCAGGAGTAATATCCACTCCCACTTCACGCAGGACAGGATGACCATAGATATAAATTGGTAGTTTCATACACTTGTGCTTAGGGTCTCTGGTGAGGTAGGTTTATTTCGCCCAAACCCTCACGTGAGGCCAAGTAACTCTGTAAGATAATTACGGCACTGACTTCGTCCACAAGCCCCTTATCCGTCTCGCGGCGTCGCTTGCCAATACCTGCTTCGCGGATCGCTCGTTGAGCCAGTGTGGAGGTAAACCGCTCGTCCTGATAGTCGATGGGAAGGCTTGGTAGTGCCTGATGTAGCTTTTGCACGAATGGACGGATTAACTTCATCGAGGCGGACTCTTGGTTATTCATCTGCCTCGGATAGCCTACGATGATGCGCTCTACCTCTTCCCTTTTCACGTAGTCCAGCACAAAGCTGAGGAGCTGATGTGTGGGGATGGTACCCAAACCTCCAGGTACAATCTGAAGAGGGTCAGTGACGGCTAGACCGCACCGCTTCTGTCCGTAATCTATTGCTAATAATCTGCCCATAAGACAATGGCAAAGATACGGAAATTGCCCTACCCGACTCTAGAAACACTTTGCCTCAGCCCTCTATCCTCAATGTCAAGTCACTCCAAATTAACTACTCCATCTCCACCCTTATACTCCATGCATAATCAACGGTATCTGACGAGTTCGGAAAAAGTACCTAATCAATCCAGAAAAAGTACCTAATAATTTTTGAAATTTACCTAATAATTTTCCTGATTGATTAGGTACTTTTTCTGGATTGATTAGGTACTTTCATTTGGTCGGTAAGTTTCTTCTCACACGACAGCCATTTACTATCTATGAAACAGCTAGTTACGCAGACCAAATCGCTCTGTGTATTTTGGGAAATTTGTTCGTCCTTTTCAGGGAAAGTTTTGTAACTTTGCCTCTGAACCTAATACATACCTCACCGCCTGCCCACCCTCCGACTCCGATGAGGTCAGTTTATGGAGGGTTAAACTTTAAGTATTATGGCCAACAAGCCTCTACAGTTTGTAATCGTTAAACGCAAACTAAACGTAGGAAAACATGCAGGGAAGACCGTGCAGATTGCTAGACCCACGGGCCGGCATCGGGTTGATTTCCGCAACTTCTGCGACAGAGTCGCCAAGTCCACCACCTTCAACCGTCAGGAAGTAGAAGCAGTCCTGAACTACGCTACAGAAATCGCCAAGGACATCGTATCCAACGGCGACATCGTAGAGTTTGGTGATCTCGGCACACTAATGCCTTCTTTCAAGAGCAAAGCAGTGGAGGAAGGGACGAAATTCAATGCAAATATCCACATCGAGAAACCTGTTGTGCTTCTGGCTCCATCGAAGAAGTACTTCACACTAACTGATGTGAGCTACGAGCAGACAGTCAGCAAGCAGAAGAAAGACGGGAAGAAGCCCGACAAACCTAAGGAAAAAAACGAGTCCCCTGGAGGTGGCGGCATCGGGATCTAGCTTAACTTCCCCCGGCTCGTCCCTTTATCCCACGGCATGAGCCAAGCATAACGAAGCCCCGAGTACATGCAGTTGTACTCGGGGCTTCAGTTTCTGTAAGAAGGAAGAACCTTAGGAAAAGGTGCGAAGAGAATAAATCTTGCGCCTGATGGCAAGGCCATTCAGCAGCGTAGTGACACAAAGAAGTGCTGCCGCTGCAAGGTATGTGTAGAGCATGGTGCCTCCGACTTCATCGGAGAGTAACCGTTCGGCTAGACGAAGATAATAGCCCCGCACCTCGACGACAGCCACAAGCGACACGATGATAACAAGGGCGTTGAGCAAAAACGTCAATGCGAGGTAGGGACGTACAAGTTCCAGCCGTGTGTAGCCAAGTAAGAGGAGGCTCTCCAGTTGCTTGGTATTCTTCTGAAGAAGCAGGTAAATCGAAAGCATCAGAAGATAAACAGAAAGGACAGAGATCAGCAGTCCAACAGAGAGAACAATACCAGCAACGAGCCGTAGCAAGTACATCGATTCGCCAGAAGCCAAACGTTCGCCTTCACTTTCATAGCCATTTGCTTTCAGGTAGACGGGGATTTCAGCATCAGAGACTGAGGTAACCTCAACAATAAGCCGTGTGGGACGCACCATTTCATTAGGTGCAAGGCGGGCATTCATTGACGAGAGGAACGAATGAGGGACAAGTAGCGTATTCAGCCTATTGGAGAAACCAACTATTCGTCCCCTTAGCTGGAGCGTCTCGTGCTGACCAATCGCCTCAATAGTAAGAGGGATCTTGCTCATTGTAGCCTCGGAGAGCAGTGGTAAACCTTGACTTTGGGCAAAAGCAGAGTTATAGAGTCCGAGATAGTTACGTGGGATAATGATGGGCACAGAGGTATCTCCGCCGTGATATTGCCATTCATCGCTCGACACATCAATGAAATCATCTGGCACGGACTCGAAGAACATATAGGTGTACACGCCACTCCCTACCCCAAGACCAGCTGAAACCTGAAACTTCGACGGCGTAAACCGACCCACTTTTTTGACAAAGCTCTGCCCTTCTAGTTCCTTAATCTCTCGATCGGAGAAGGTATTATCCTCCGAACCAAAGAGAGCTAGCCCCCCAACTCGCTTAGAGAGGATGATATAGTCTCCCTTCATGAACTTGTCTTTAGCCTCTAGCGATGAACGAGCATCCTGATAAAACTGTATCCCGAGCAGGATAATTGCCACGCCCACGAAGTTTGCGAGCGAGAAACCAAGTAGTTGAAGCGGACTGATATGCCTGCGTAGCAGACGAAGTAAAAGCCTATTCATGGCACATTGTGGCTAAAGGTGAAGGACATTCGCATAGCTAAGCGGGAGATGCTTACCTACAGAGGTCGTGATGATACCAGCACCTTGCTGCTCAGCCTCCGACTTATAGAGCGAGGCAAGTAAGGATGCATTCGCCTCATCGAGATGACTGATGGGCTCGTCCAGAAGCAAGAAATCAAAGGGCTGACAGAGCGAGCGGATGGCTGCTACACGCTGCTGCTGTCCGAGGGAGAGGATACGAGCTGGGGTGTTTTGTCTATCCTCGATGCCAAGTAACTCGAAGTAATGGCGAAGTTCCTTCTCTTCCTTATACTTCGTTAGGTCATTCTTTAGCTTTACATTTTCCCAAGCTGTCAGTTCGTCGAAGAGACGCATCTCTTGGAAAAGGAAGCTCAGGGATGATTTACGTATGGTACTCCACGCCCCAGCAGTTAGTTTACGGATGTCCTGCCCATCGAAGCATATGTTCCCCAGATAGTCTCCACGCCATCCGTAGAGGAAACTGCAGAGAGAAGATTTACCAGCACCCGATGTTGCTTCAATGAGGTAATAGTTCCCTCGGCGAAATGTCACTTCCGTACGCCATACTTCCGATGGCTGAATAGGCTCATCACGGAAGACGAGCGGTAATGTCTGATGCAATGTGATTTCTTGCATAGTCGATATTTAGGCGACCTTCATGCTGCGTCTAACGAGACGGGCATAGGTGAAAGAAGTAATAAGGAAGTACCCCAGAGCCTGTGCCCACAGCGTGAGGTATTGAGGGAGGACATCTCTGAGGCTCGCTCCCATGCTACTCACTGAGACGAAGGCTTGCACTCCAGGAGTAGAGGGGATGAGTAAGCCCAGCGCCCTTAGCGGTGCAGGTATGGCAGAGAGAGGCCACGATAAGCCCGTGAGGAAGAGGAAGGGTATGGAGGTGAAGACCCAGATGATCATCGCCTTCTCTCGGTGCTTCACCACGAGGCTCCAGAAGAAGGAGAAGAAGACACAAGCCAAGAGGAGTGGCAATAGAAGTAGGGCAAACGTCCCCGCATCCGTGAGCTGGGGTAAACCAAAGATCCTCGGTGCGATGACCAGCGTGAAGAGCGAACTCACCGCATAGATCAGCAGGTAGCACAGAGCACGCCCTACCAGCAGGCGCATCGTACTCGTATAGTGTCCACCCCTACCGATACGTAGCCCACGGCTGAGACCTCCCCGCTCACGCTCCGTCCCCATCACCATAGAGATCCCGATAAGGAGTGTCTGCTGGATGATCAGTATGAGTACGCCAGGTAGGAGGAAGCCCTGGAAGCCACCCTGGGGATTGAAGGGAGTGATCCATTCGCTCTCAATGGGGCGTACCTGTATGCGGGTAGCTTCGTGAGAGGCTCCATGGCTACGACTAGCCTCTAGCTCACGTCCCATCGTCAGTGCCACCTCGGTAGCGGTAAGAGCGAAGGCCTTGTAGTAGAGAGCTGAGGCAAAGGTTGTGTGGAGATTGACCTCGGCCTGTCGCCCTAAGTGTGCCTTTTGGCTAAAGTCCTCGGGGAAGATAAGTATCCCGTAGGCCTTCTCTGCGTTTATGAGTTGGTAAGCCTCGGCTTCGCTTGCCACCTGCGCTATGACTGCTACATCAGGTGACGCATCGACCCTACGGGCAAACTCCCTGCTTAGAGCCGAATGGCTGTAGTCAAGTACCACGAGAGGAGCTTCGCGGGCTACCTCGTTGCCATACAGGGCTGCATAGAGGAAGGGATAGATAAAGGGTACAACAAAGAAGAAGAGGATCGAGGCACTATCGGCAAAGACCCTGCGTAGCTCCCTCCCACATATCGCCACTATATCCTGTAGATGCCCCTTGATAAATCCAATGATACTCATATACCGAATTAAGCGATGTAGTCTATGCTGGTGAGGTAACGCTTCAGTCGGGGAAGCGTCACAAGCGGAAGTAGGGGGAAGGCCAGTAGGCCTATATAATAAGGTACACTCTCCGCTAGTGGAGCCCCGATAAGGGCTTGGTTGATCCCGATCTGATAGTAGTAGCGTAGGGGGAAGATAAATGCCAAGGCTTGTACGGGGGCGATCATAGAGGAGACGGGTACGCTCATCCCCGAGATCGAGAAGGAGAGCATCCCAAGGAGACTCCCTAGGCTTAGCCCCATCCTAAGGATAGGGATTAGGGCAATGAAGAAGATCCCTAAAGCCTGAGAGGCCAGCACAAGCAGGAGCATCGCCAGTGCCACCGCACCCCAACCTGACTGTAGGGGGAAGCCCATCCAGCCATACAGAATGCCTTGTATCCCCAGCCCGACAGCGAGGAACATCAGGGTGTGGACACAGAGCTTCCCGAGTAGAGCGAGCGTTATAGAGCCCTCGGAGAGACGAAGCCACTCCTTAGCCGTTTTACGCTTGATCTCTACCCCGATGGCATAGGATGTCATGAGGAAGATCATGAGCTGGAGTACGCCTGGTAGTATCGTGGTCGTCAGATAGGCTGCGTAGTTCAGCTGGGGATTACTCATCACCTCTGACCGTACGACGATGGGCTGAATGCTCCCCATGATCTCCTCCTGGGTCTTGCCACGTGCCTGTCCTGTCAGCAGACCGACCTTAGCAGAAGCTAGCTCGGAGAGCATCTTCATATCTCGGAAGACAAAGCTCCCTGCCATCAGATAGCTACTATTGGTATAGTAGTGGAGCTTGGGTTGGCGAGCTGATCCAGCTTCTGCTTGTAGTCCTCGAGGGATGTGGTAGATCCCGTAGATCTTTCCTTGGCGCATCGCTCTGAGGGCTTCGTTCATGCTGGAGCACTTCAGCACTACCTCTGATGACTGGAAGATGTCGAGATTTCGTACGAGGGCACGAGAGGGGGCCGACTGATCTTCATCCACTACGGCCACGGGCATATTGGTAGGCAGTCCGCTGCCCATCAGGTACAGCAGGAGCAGCGTCACCAGCAGGGGAGCCCCGATGATGCCGAAGAGATAGATCGGGCGGGTGAGGAGGTAGTCCAGTTCCCTCCGTGCTACACGTAGGATGGCGTACATGGGCAAAGTGATCTACTAGAGCTGCCCCTTGTCTAGGACGATTGTCATGCCAGCTAGGAGTCCCTCTACGGGGCTGGTGGGGCGGGTTGTGACCTCAAAGGTACGAAGATCATGCTCTCCACGTGGCTTCGTGGCTTTCCAGGTGGCATAGCTCCCCATATCCTTCATCTTCGTGACCACCACTTCTATGGCCTTACCTCCGAGAGCGGGGATCGTACCACGTAGCTTGCTCCCCTTCTTGATCGAGGCTAGCTTGTCCTCTCTTACAGAGAAGAGCACGCGCACTACCGAGGTATCCGAGATCGTCATAATAGGGGCTCCTGTACCGACGAGCTCGCCTCTGTGAGGATAGATCTCCGAGACCTCCCCATCGATGGGGGAGAGGAGGGCTCCCTCCTTGAGGTAAGCATCTACCTCAGAGACGGCTCCAGAGGCACGGGCGACGAGGGCAGCTGCTGCGAGCTTATCCTCACGCTGTGCGCCGTTCACCGCTAGGTCGTATTGGCTACGAGCGGCACGCTCTGTAGCCTGCATGGCTCGTAGCTGTGCTGAGGCTTCGTCGTACTTCTGTGCGGGGAGGACACCCTCCTTGTATAGGCGTTCCACTCGGGCGAAGCTCTTTTCTGCTACCTCGAGTCCTGCCTTAGCCTTCTGCCAAAGCTCATAGGCTCCCTCCTTCTGCTCCTTTCTAGCTCCTACGATGGCCTTTTGGTTCTGAGCCATAGCAGCTGCCTTGGCAGCCTCTGCCTGCTCTAGCTTGGCGAGTACCTCAGGGGAATATATGCGCACGAGGGTATCTCCACGGCGCACTCTCTGTCCCTCTTCGACGAGAAACTCTGATATGCGTCCCGGTACCTTGCCCGAGATCCGTACTTCGTCCACCTCGGCCTGACCCGTGATGATGTCTTCACCCTTACCGAAGAAGATGAAGCCCGATGCCGCTAATAGTACCATAGCTAGGACGACTAGTCCTACTCCGAGGATAATGCTCTTCTTAGCTCCTGTTTCCTTCGTCTCTTTGTTCTGCTTGTTGTCCATTCTTACCTACTGGTTTATAGTGCAAGTATCTTCTTGAGCTTACTCTCAGTGAGTAGCACCCGTATCTGTGCGTCGATGAGGCTATCCTGTGCACTCATCCAGGCTGTCTGAGCCATCGTATAGTTGAGTAGCGGTATCACACCTTCGTCATAGCCAGCCTTGGCGTAGCGCATGTTCTCCTCTGCCATCTTGACGGCACTTAGGGCTGTGGTGTAGGCTCTACGGGCATCGTCTGCAGTGCGTAGTGCCTGCTTGATCTGGAGGTTGATCTTGCTACGAGCCTCGGCGAGCTCTAGCTGCTTGACTCGGTGTTCTGCCTTAGCCTGTCGGCGCTTGAAGGTACCAGAGAATAGGTCTGATATAGGTACCTCCAGCATGAGACCGAGATAATACTGCCCCCCGAACTCCTTCTTTTGTCCTTGGAAGCTATTGGGGTTCGTCGTCGAATAGCTAGCTACTCCGTAGAGCTTGGGGAAGAGGGAGGCTGACTCCATGTTTACCCGCTTGCTGTAGATACTATCTACTAGGCGAAGGCTACGGATCTCGGAGCGGCGCTCGATAGCAGCCTCGGTATCTTCGTCTCGGGCAATAGGCTCAGTCTGTGTGGAGAGGAGCAGCTCCTGCAGGTGCCCCTCCTCCGCTAGAGTGAAGGGCTCATCTTCGCTAAGGCCACAGAGGTCAGCTAGGAGCATGCGGGAGAGCTCTAGGCCATTGACCACTTGGCTGCGCTTGACTTCGGCTTCGCTGAGCTTGGTGCGTACCGAGAGTCCATCGGCTTTAGTCGCTACGCCTGCATCAATAGAGGCATCCACGTCCTTGACGGTCTGCTTGAGTAGATGTACCAATTGATCCAGCAGTCGCTCCTTGCTGCGAAGGGAGACGACTTGCCAATAGGTCTCATCGAGCTTGGTCTCGACCTCTGTCTCGGCCGTCTGACGTAGTTCTCCCTGGAGTCGCTCTGCTAGGCTCGCCATCTTATACCCAGAGATGATCTTTCCCCCGAGGAAGAGAGGCTGGATGGCTGTTACATTCCCCACCCACAGGTTGCGCAGGTCTACTGTGCCGAGGTGGCGTAGTCGCTCGGGGATCAGGAAGTTTAGATGTCCAAGGGGCTTGTCCCAGTCGATGAGGTGTAGCTCCTTCTGCATGTGCAGGTATACCCCTCGGGCAGCTACCTGAGGGAAGAAGTTGGTCATTACCTGCTGTTTCTTAGCATGAGCTGCCTTGATCTCCTCGTCTTTCTGCTGGAGGGTACGGCTGTGCTCCTTGGCGAGGCTTCGGCAGGAGTCTAAGGTCAAGACCCTCTGTGCCCTGGCTTGCCCAGCGAAGGAAAGGGTAATTACGATACCCAGCATAGCCCATCTCGGGGGAGAGGCTAATCGAATCTGCATACTATGTCTTACGTTTCTTTGTCTAAAGTGATGGTGCTCCGACTCTATCAGAGCAATGACTATATCGGGGAGTGAGGATAGTGCTATTCTGTTATCGCTTGATGCGGTAGCGGATCTTCCCCAGTGCCGTCTGGATATTCTTCTTGGGGTGTACCATCACCTTCGCAGGCTGGAGGGTCTCTACCGTTACCTCCTCTGGGGTATCCATGAGCCGTCCCTGGGTGAAGGGCATGAGGGTACCCATCTCCCCAAGATCTACGCCTATCCCCTCCTGGAAGCAGTCGCAAACAATCTCTCCGAAGGCAACCAACGCAGCCCGAACATCTGCGGCTGAGAGTGAACAGCTCTCGCTAATGCGTTGCTCCACGTCCTTTATGCTCAGCTTCTGTCGCTTCATCGGATAGGCATAGTAGAGGGTCTTACCTGCTCGACGGCCTTGCTTGGTTACCTTGCTCTTAATTTCAAATGTCATCATAGCGCTATTGCTTTCTTGATAAGGGACACACCACCAGCGGAGCCTTTACCTGCTTCGCTGGTGAAGTATCGTTTAGTTTCTACCGTAAACTTCACGATCACCTATGATAGGCGATAAGTGCCACCTATGATAGGTGAAGGTCGTCACCTATCATAGGTGATTTCAATTGCAAAGGTAGAAAATATACACAAGAAGAGGAAACAAGGCTACAAAACGACTGGAGAAACACGAAACATATGATCGAAAAAACTACCTTTGGGAGCGTATAAATCATTCATCTAATCATATAAAGCAATGCGACATTACTATCGACTGTCTCCTCTTGTTTGGCTCTCCACGGGTATCGTCTATGTAACCTTAGTAGGGATATTGATTTACTTCATCTACGAAGGAATGGGTATCGAAGTGTACCTCTTCATACTCGCACTCATTCTCCTAACCAGCATCACCGTCCTTTGGAAGCCTGTCTACTACGAATGGCGTCCGGATGGACTATGCCTTCGTCTGCTAGCTTTCGAGAAATTCTACTCTTACGAAGACTACGAAATTGAGGAAGACGGTACGATGAAAGGGCGTATCACCCTACGCCTCTTAGGCTCTGGGGGCTTCTTTGGCTATCTTGGGTACTTCTGGGTGAGGGGCTGCGGACTTAGCCTGTGCTATCTTGCGCACGAATCCAAGCCCATCCTTCGCATCCACAAAAAGGGAAAGAAGCGTAGCATCTTCATCAACGGAGAGTTTGAGACGGGACTAAACTAACACCCTTTAATTAGGCTTACTGCTATTGGCTAAGCAGTGCTTAGGTCACGGACTGCACTGGGCTATCAAGAAAACTTGAGCAGGCGAAGTCAATAGAGCTAGCAAAAGAAAAATACGACGAGCAGCTAGGATTATCTAGCTGCTCGTCGCTGTATTTTGTCCGTAGGCCCATCAGGGGCTCTATACCCTAGATGCCGTAAGAAGCCTCTCCCTAGTTATCTAATAGACCTAAGCCCTCTAGCTAAAGAAACTCCCAATCATCGATTCTGGAAGTAGAGCAATGATGCTCTTGCCCGATGGAGTAAAGTAGGCGTCAGAACTAGAGGTTAGCTCAGAGAGGAGATCGGAGACCTCTTCGCCTGTCCTCGGTAGAGGCATCTGCAAGACCTCTGCTTCAGCAGCGGCTTCAGCTAAGAAGCTCCGTACGTACTCTTCCCCCGAACGATGTGTGTCTAAGCTATCGGCGACAATGAGCCGAACAAAGTTGATTGCCTCTCGTGCGAGGAGTGAGGGTGCCTCAGCGACGGAGAAATGGCCATCCCCAAGATCTCCAAAATCGAAGCCGAGCTTAGAGAGCTCTGCCATCACCTCAATGGCAGTAGGGAGCTCGGAGGGGGTAAACTCCAGTACCTCGGGGAAGAGGGGTTGCTCTGAGCTATATGCATGTGAAGTAATGCCCGTTAGATATCCATCATAGATAATACGTAGCTGTGCCCGACGTATATCCACTAGAGCAAGCGATTCACCGAGGGTAGTCACCACATATCTCCCCTGAAACAGGAGAGAGCTTGCGGTGAAGAGTGGAGGCAACTGCTGAGGCTTCCCCGTAGAGAGACGTACCCCTTGCAGAGCCTTCTCCTCAGGGGTAGGTAAATCGAAGAGCTGCTCTTCCTCTCTAGGGCTAAAGCTCATCGTATCGAAGTGCTCCCCGAGGTCGTCCCAGTTAGGTTGTGGCTCTTTGGGGCGAAAGCTACGCCCCGAGAGTGTACGCCGAATACCCGATACACCAGAGGGTGAGAGCGAAGGTACCCCTTGCGAAAGATTAGCCTCTCCACCCTCTAGGCGGTACTGCTCATCTAGGTCTAGTACCACGTCCCTTCGACCTTGGTAAGCTGGGATCTCTATACTGGCTTCCTGGTCGAAATCAATCGTAGGGGCAAGGGCATGAGAGCTGAACGCCTCCCGAAGAAGGCTGACAATAACCTGAAAGATTGTCTCTCCATCTAGGAAGCGTACGTCCGTCTTCTGTGGGTGGATATTAACGTCAATATTCTCCGCAGGTATCGTGAAGTATAAGAAGTAATGTGGTTGGGTGCCTACGGGGATAAACTTCTCATAGGCTAGCATCACCGCCTTATGGAAATAGGGGTGACGTATGAAGCGGTTATTAACGAAAAAGTACTGCTGTGCACCGCTCTTCAGTGCAGTCGTAGGCGTGCCAATGAAGCCTCGGATAGAGCAGAAGCTACTCTCATAATTTACGGGAATCAGTGCCTTGGAGAGCTTACTTCCTCCGATACCGATAATTCGCTCCTTGAGCGAACTAGCAGGAAGAGACTTGTCATACTTCCCCGTACCACGTAGGGCAAAGCTTACCTCTGGGTTAGCCAGCGCTACCTTAGCAAACTCCTTCCAAATATCCCCAAGCTCTGTGGACTCTTTACGGGCCTCGATATGCTTACGCCTGCCAGGTGTATTGTAGAAGATATTCATTGCACGTAGGGTCGTACCTACGGGGCAGGCAACAGGGACGCTTGACTTTACCCTCGCCCCCTCAATCCTCAGCTCCGTGCCCACCTCTAGCTCTGCGATGCGGGTACGAAGCTCTACTTGACACACCGAAGCAATTGCGGCAAGTGCTTCACCACGAAACCCCATAGTGGAGAGGCGGTCTAAGTCCTCTATCTCTCGAAGCTTCGAGGTAGCATGTCGCTCAAATGCCATACGAGCATCAGTGGGGGACATCCCCTTCCCATTGTCCGTTACCTGCACAGCCTCCCTACCAGCACCGAGGATCTCGACCTGTACCTCTGAGGCTCCTGCATCGATGGAATTCTCTAAAAGCTCCTTGACGATGTAGGCTGGTGCAGGGACAACTTCTCCTGCAGCTATCTGGTTAGCAATGGACTCAGGTAGAAGGCGAATGATGTCACTCATCGGATAAAGAAGTACCAGAAAGCAAAGCCAAGAGCCAACAGTGCCAGCATCAAGCGTACACTCTTACGGTCACGGTCTTGGGCTGTAATCCCTCGGCGGCGCTGTCTCTGTAAATGCTCGGTGGAGTGAATGAAGGTACCACGCAGGCTTGAGGTCGGGTTGTACCCTACGTCTTGAGGCATCTCCTCCCGACGCATCGCTTCTGCTGCCTCATCAGCTTCCTCAGGAGATAGCTCCCCCGAGGCAATCATCTCCTCTCGAACACGTGCTATACGCTTCTCTAGTTCTTCCTTTCTAGGATCCCAATAGATGAGCTTGTGCTCGAACTGTCTTGGTCTTCTTTGTTTGAAAAAGCTTTGTATACCCATGACGTATTGATAAGCGGTGGTGGTGAAGTGGGTTCCTCCTCCTTCTTAGGTCGGAGTACATATTGATAGCGCGCTCGGTATTCCATTTCTGTGAGAGGTTTACGAGCCTTTTGAATAGAGTCTGCACGAAGTGAATCCTGCTCAGCAGCACGATCAAAAGGTGCGTAGGCTGTAAGAGCAGCCTGTGCTCCACTAAACTTGCGCAGGTCAGATAGAGGTAGCGGTAGAGTCTTTGTCTGGCTCAGGGAGTCCATGCCATAAATTACCGCCTCTTTGCTCATGGGGCGTCGGTCGGAAGCCCATACAAATTCCTTGAGGCGATTGAGTTCAGCAGACGAGGCCATGCTTAGGGGATAGAGCTTACCTGAGACAGGGCCTTTCCAGCTACTCTTCTTCACGATACCTGAGTCCAGCGTGACGTACATTGTGGAGCTGGTCATGCGGTTCATCCCCGTGTAGTCGTTGGATTTCTCCTCCTTCATGTAGAGGATGGTCTCGACATTGCCATCGACATTGATTTGACGTAGTGTGCTATCTGCGACATAGGCACGCAGCTTATCACCTCGCATTTGATTGTAATAGTCTACGCTATCAATATGCTCCACAGCTAGCGTGTTTCCCAGCACATCGACATAGTCGAGCTTTCCATAGCGGAAGTAGAAGAACGTAGTATCACCCGACAGTTGTCGTGCCTCACTCCACATATAGGGATGTCCATAGAGGGAGAGGATGGAGTCAGAAGAAATATAGCTCATAGAGTCTGCTATGGCTTGGGCATCTCGTCGGAAAATCCTGACGTGATGGTAACCACGGAGATAACGCTGGAGTGTATCGGGTTTCTTCTCCGAGGTGGTATCAGAGAGCAGGCTGTCCAACTTAATTCTATCCTGTATAGGCACACTGATGAGCTCTAGCGTATCAGCCGAGATATAAAGGGTATCCTTCTGTGAATAATCTTCAGCATATGCCCGAGATGTAGCGAATGCGTAGTTCCTCTTATCATCGAAAAATCCATAGTTGCCAAAGAGGATTGCCCTCTGAGCTGTATCCTCAAGCTCCATGCGACCAAAGGCTTCCCCAAACTTTGCTCCTCCGTCATAGTAGATAGAGTCACCCGTAAGGGTCTTGCTCCCAGAGAAGACAGAAGACCGATCAAGTAGGATGCCTATGTCTTTACCCACATCGTAAACACCTCGTTGGGAGATGATCTGCCCCGAGTCTGATTCAATAAGGGTCTCTCCCTCGTAGCTACCGATCTGGGTATGTGTGTTGTAGAAGAGGTGCTCAGTAGTAAGGGTCGTTTTCTCCCCGACGAGCTTTACGTTGTAGCGAAACTCAGCGTCATTGGTAGCAGGGAGGAACTGTCCATAGTCTGAGGTCAGCGTATTCTTGGCGTCAGATACGGAGCCTCCCTCGAAGTAATAGGCTATGTCTGCTATACGATCGTAGTCAAGGCTATCGGTATAGAGGTCTGTCGTCTTATTCGCTAAGTGGACATTATGCCTAAGGCGCGCCAGCTTCGTGACACCATCGTAAAACAGGTAGCGAGAATACATATTCACCGTATCAGCCTGTACCATATGCACCTCACCGAAGGCCTCAAAGGTCTGAGCCTCTTCATTCAGATAAGCACTGTCACAAGTCATCGTTGCATTACCATGCTTTAGGATGATATTTCCCTTTAGCTTCTGCACTCCTGGCATGAGGGAAGCATCATAACTAAGTAGATCGGCATGCTCGATATAAATCTTGGCTGGAGCCTTCCCCTGAACTCGGCTTGTACCACTTCGTTGAGGGAGGCTATCCTGGGAAATACCCCTCGTTAGCGCCGGAGATGATGGTCGGAAAGAAGCACTAGAGGTCAGATAGCTAATGCCAATGACGACAATAGCTAAAAACGCTATAATCAGTTGCAGCGAGCCTCTAGGCTCGGTATGATGCTCTTTTATTTGACCCATCAAGTTTCTATTCTTCCAAAACGAGGCTCCCGCCTACTCTATTCTAAGGGCTATTCCTCTACCCCGTGGGAGGTACCCTCGTTACCTCGTGAGGGTTTCCCTCGCAACCTCATCAGAGGTATCCCCATAACCTCAGAAGGGTTTTCCTCATAACCTATTTAGGCTACTCCTTATAATCCACAAAGAAGTATTCTGACAAGTAATGGTTAAACACCCATTTCGCTAACCGAAACCATCTTTGAGAAGAAATTTGACCTCTTACCTGCTACTAATCTGAAGCCTCTTTCATCGCCTATGCCTCGGCTTCTAGGAAAAGGGAAAAAGCATGTCCCGAGAACCTTTCTAGAGAAAAGCAGCAAGGGATAGGAGTTGGAAAGGGTAATATAAGGGAGAAGAGTAAGGGTCTATCCCCTACTCTTCTTCGTGTACCCAGCCTGGATACTGAAAGGCACAATTGCGATAGCTATCGTTTATGTGGATATGGGTTTCCTTTTGCTTCTTGCGTATCCACTCATCAATGATCTTACTCCGCTTCTTCGATAGAGCCAGCTCCTTAATCGTACGGAAGTCAGTATTCATGTTCGCCATGTGTTCGTTATGCACATCCTTCAGACGAATAATGGCAACTTGCTCAAGACCCTTCGCTGTACGCATTGTGAAAGGCTTAGAGACTTCCCCCACCTTCAGCTCATAGGCAACCTTCGCCACATCCTGAGGAAGGTCTTCGTAGCGGAAGTTTGATGAACCAGAGAAATCACTCTCGTTAGAGGTGTTAATCATCAGCCCTCCATTGTTGAAGGTATCCTTATCCTCTGAGTAGAGCTCTGCAGCCTGCTCGAAAGTAAGTCGATCCTCACTAATCAGCTTAGCTATGGAGTCGATACGATGAGTCGCTGACGCTATCGCTGCCTCATCCACGACAGGACGAACAAGGATATGGCGGAAGTTGACTAAGTCACCCCGCTTCTCAATGAGCTGAGCAATGTGGTAGCCCTCATCAGTTTTGATAATGGGAGAGACACGTGCCTTATCCGAGAGATTAAACACCGCTGCGGCAAAGGTCGGATCAAGCGATACCTTCCCAACGAACCCGTATTCCCCGCCCTGAAGAGCCGTACGCTTGTCCTCAGAGTAAAGGCGAGCAATAGTGGAGAATTCGCGCTTGCCCTCATTGATGTCATCAGCGTAACCTCGGAGGATCCCCTTGACGCGATCGATCTCGGTCAGAGGTATCTGAGGCTGAAGAGCAATGATTTGGACCTCGATGGTTTTGGGGATGAAGGGAAGACTATCCTGTGGTATTCCCTTGTAGAAGGAACTAATCTCAGAGGGAGAAACTTGTACCCCTTGGGCTATCTTTTGCTGCATGGCACGTACAATCTCCTCATTACGCATCTGTGCAGCCTGCTCCTCCCGTATCTGAGATAGCTTTTTATTGAAGTATTCCTCAAGCTTTTCCTTGGAGCCAAGCTGAGAGATGGCATTCTGAATCCACATCTCCACCATGCGATTGACTTGGGTCTCATTGGCTTCAACACTATCAATCTTAGCTTGATTCAAGAAAAGCTTCTGTATGGCTATCCTCTCTGGGATGACGCAGTCTAAGTCCCCCTCGATATTATGCCCTTCGCTACGTAGAACTAGCTTCTGGTACTCTATATCCGAAAGGAGTATTGGTTCGTCACCTACCATCCAAACCACCTCGTCGGCTACATTTCTCTTCTGTGGCTCATCCTTCTTAGGCTGAGTGGCGAGTACACTACCTGCGGAGAATAGGCTAAGTAGGATCAGGGCTGTCTTATATCTCATCTCTTGTATTATCTTGTTGGGTCAAAGAGTAGGTTAGTTAGCTAGCTCAGAGAGGAACTTAATACGCACAAGTCGAACTTCCTCCTCAGAGAAATCACTGCCTAGGTTAGAGAGTGCTTCGTTGATATCGTCCGTCGTAGAAGTCTTAAAGTATTCGTAGATTTCCTCTATGCGGTCTTCGTCAACGATTTCCATAATGAAGTAGTCGATGTTGATGCGTGTACCTGAGTAGACAATCGCCTCAACCTCACCAATGAGTACATCGAAGTCTAGACCCAGGGCAATAGCTATATCATCTAGTGCTACCTTACGGTCTATCTGCTGAATGATACTGACCTTGAGCTTGGACTTATTAGGTAGTGTGCGCACTCGCATGTCAGCAGGACGCTCAATATCGTTCTCCTTGACATGGCGGCGAATGACATCAAGGAACTTCTGTCCGTAGCGGGCTGCTTTACCTGCACCTACACCTGGGATATTCTGGAGCTCCTCCATAGTGACAGGGTAGAAGGTCGCCATGGCCTCCAGAGATGTATCCTGGAAGATGACGTAAGGGGGGACACCATTCTGTTGTCCCATCTTCTTACGCAAGTCCTTCATAATAGCATAGAGTGTAGGGTCGGTCGATTCTCCACTTCCACTACCCTGCCCTACCGATGACACCTCATCAGGATCATCCTCACTCTCGGTAATCTTGAAGCTGACTGGCTTTTTCATGTACTTCTTCCCCGCAGAGGTGATTTTTAGAAGACCATAGTTCTCCACATCCTTCTCTAAATAGCCAGCTATAAGGGCTTGACGAATAATCGTCGTCCAAGTCGTCTCATCGATATCTTGGCCCACTCCAAAGCAATCCAATTCCTCGTGATGAAAAGACATCACATCAGAATTCGTCTCTCCCTTGAGGATGGTAATGATATAGTCAGCGTTAAATTTCTCCTTGAGTGTGCTGACAACCTCAAGTAAGTTTACAAGCAATTCTTTAGCTTCCACTTTATTCTTAGGTACTAAACAATTATCGCAACTCCCACAATTCTCTTTCTCGTAGTGTTCGCCGAAGTAATTCAAAAGGAATGACCTTCGGCACAGAGTAGTCTCGGCATAATCAGCAGTCTCACGTAGCAGTACACGTGCAATCTCCTGATCTGCCACAGATCGTCCTTTGGTAAAACGCTCCAGCTTCTCTAGTTCATTTGGGTCGTAGTAGGCAATACACACGCCCTCACCTCCGTCTCTACCCGCACGCCCTGTCTCCTGATAATATCCCTCAAGGCTCTTGGGCATATCGTAGTGAATGACATAGCGCACATCAGGCTTGTCTATGCCCATCCCGAAGGCAATGGTAGCGACAATGACATCAACACGCTCTTCAATGAACGCATCCTGATTCTCCATACGCTCCTTAGCCTCCAACCCTGCGTGATAGGGCAACGCCTTAATACCATTGGCTTGCAGTACTTGGGCTAGAGTCTCTACCCTTGTACGACGCATGCAGTAGACGATACCGCTCTTCTTAGGGTTAGCAAGGATATAACGCACGATATCCCTATCTACGTCTGCCGTCTTGGGACGTATCTGATAAAGAAGGTTGGGACGGTTGAACGAACTCTGGAATACAACAGCATCCTCGATACCTAGGTTCTTCATGATGTCATGTTGCACCTTAGGTGTAGCGGTAGCTGTGAGAGCCATGATTGGACGGGGAGCAATCTCTGACACAAGACTGCGAATCTTGCGGTACTCTGGGCGAAAGTCATGTCCCCACTCCGAGATGCAGTGTGCCTCATCTACGGCGTAGAAAGAAATCGGCACCTCACGTAGGAGGTCGATGTTCTCCTGCTTGTGTAGCGACTCTGGGGCTACATAGAGTAGCTTCGTTCTGCCCGCACGTACATCCTGCTTGACCTCTTCGAGTTTGGCTCGCGAGAGTGATGAGTTCAGGAAGTGCGCCACCGTGTCTTCTTCACAGAAGCCACGTACAGCATCGACCTGGTTCTTCATCAAAGCAATCAGAGGTGAGATGATCACAGCCGTCCCCTCCATCAGTAGCGCGGGGAGCTGATAGCATAGGCTCTTGCCTCCACCTGTAGGCATAAGGACAAAGGTATCCCGACCCTGGAGCGTCTGCTCTATGATCTCACGCTGGTTGCCTTTGAATTGGTCAAAACCAAAGTATTCCTTCAGTGCCCGAGGCAGGTCTATTCCCATCATGCTATCCGTACCACGATATATAAGAGCTCCAAGAGAGCAATTATCGGTAAGTTATGCGAATTAGGTGTATGAGTAATACAATATTATATGAACACATCCGCCATCATGAGGCACGGGCGGAGAGTTGGTTCTCTACGTAGGGGCGATCGATGGTGAATGTCTTAACCTTCTGGGAGGGAAGGGTGTACATCGCCTCCATCATTACCTGTTCCATAATTGAGCGCAGTCCACGAGCTCCAAGCTTCTGCTCCATGGTTTTGTCCACGATTACATCTAGGGCATCATCGGTGTACTTCAGTTGGATACCATCCATCTCAAACATCTTCGTGTACTGACGCACTAGAGCGTTCTTTGGCTCGGTGAGGATCATCCTCAATGTGTCACGATGTAGCGGGTTGAGATGAGTAATAATGGGTAAACGTCCGATGATCTCTGGGATAAGCCCAAAGCTCTTAAGGTCACGAGCATCAACGTACTTCATCAGCTCTTCCTCCATCAAGTGAGCATGCTTAGCACCTGGGCTATTGTAGCCCACCACTCGGGTGTTCAGTCGGTGAGCAATCTTACGCTCTATACCATCAAAGGCACCAGCACAGATGAAGAGTATCTGCTGGGTATTGACCTGAATCATCTTTTGGTCAGGATGCTTGCGCCCACCCTGAGGGGGTACATTCACTACCGACCCTTCAAGGAGCTTAAGCAGCCCCTGCTGTACTCCCTCTCCGCTGACATCTCTTGTGATGGAGGGGTTGTCCCCCTTACGAGCAATCTTATCGATCTCATCAATGAAAACAATCCCCCGCTCAGCAGCGGCTACATCGTAGTCTGCCACTTGAAGCAGTCGGGTAAGTAGGCTCTCGATATCCTCCCCTACGTATCCTGCCTGAGTCAGGACTGTAGCATCCACGATAGTGAATGGCACCTTCAGCAGGCGAGCTATGGTCTTTGCAAGAAGGGTCTTACCCGTACCTGTGGGGCCAAGCAGGAGGATATTGCTCTTCTCGATCTCCACATCATCACTAGCGTCTTGCTTCTGCTGAAGACGTTTGTAGTGATTGTAAACCGCTACCGAAAGGTAACGCTTGGCCTCTTCCTGTCCTACGACGTAGCCATCAAGGTATTCTTTTATCTCTTGAGGCTTGGGGAGGTCTTTCAGTTCCTCTTGAGGGGTGCGAGATTCGAGTGAAGACGCACTGCCTCCAGTGATCTCCTCCAACAGGTGATACCCTCTGTAGAGACACTCCGTGCAAATCTGGGCATCTAGCCCCTGTAGGAGGCCACCGACCTGACTCTCGGGTTGCCCACAGAAGGCACAATGTGATTCGTGCTTCTTAGCCATTCTTCTTTGCCTCGTCACGTACTAGTACACGGTCTACCATCCCATAGGCTTCCGCCTCAGAGGCAGTCATCCAGTAGTCTCGGTCACTATCTCGCTCGATGGTCTCGAAGCTCTGTCCGGAGTGGTTGGAGAGGATGGTATAGAGCTCCTTCTTCACCTTAATGATTTCTCGTGCAGCAATCTCCATATCACTAGCCTGACCTTGCATACCACCCAAGGGCTGATGAATCATGACACGCGAATGTGGAAGGGCATAGCGTTTGCCTTTTGTCCCTGCTACAAGTAGAATTGAGGCCATAGAAGCTGCCACGCCGGTACAGATAGTAGAGATGTCGCAACTGATGTACTGCATGGTGTCATAGATGCCATAGCCAGCATAGACAGAGCCCCCAGGGGAGTTGATGTAGATAGATATATCCTTGCCTGGCTCACTGCTATCAAGGAAGAGTAGCTGAGCCTGTATTACATTGGCCGTGTAGTCGTTGATTTGTGTCCCTAGGAAGATGATGCGATCCATCATCAGACGAGAGAACACATCCATCTGAGCCACGTTCATAGGACGCTCCTCGATGATTGTAGGTGAGATATAGCTACTCTGCACCTGCATGTAGTCATCAAGGGCAAGGGAATTCATTCCAAGGTGCCCTATGGCAAACTTCTTAAATTCGTTCATTCTATTTTGGGGTAGTACAAAGAGCCTATTCATATATCAGCTCTATAAAACAAAGGTAGAAATAATTCTGAATAATAGGGCTTACGCACAGTAGAGGTGAAATACACCCTTACCTTAGCCCTAGGAGTCGAAGAAATATTCCTTCGCCAGCACATGCTCATATCACCTAGATCTATACCCTCACAACAGGCTAATAATGAACAACTCACACACTCTATTGGCACCTCGCCCCTTAGCGAAAAAAGAACCTACTCGTGGGTCTTCCTTAATACCCACCCGTGGGTTATCTTTGGTACCCACTCGTGGGTTACATTTCATACCTACCCGTGGGTATCAAAGACAACCCACGAGTGGGTACTTTTTGAGGTATGCACATAGGCTTGTTCAGAGAGGCACCCTATAGCGTCATTCTGTATGGGCATTGCCAAAGGGAAAGGAATAAACCCGCCAAACTTCCCTTAACGAAGGTCGGTTAACTCGATAAATCTACCACGCGCGAGGAGGGAAGAGAAAGTAGGTAAGCGATTAGTAATCAGCATGTGCAGATTGAAAGATTTATACTATATTTGCACAGCAAAAAAATGATATTCATCTAATTATAATATTTCATCAACTATGACGAAAGCAGAAGTGGTGAGCGACATCGCCAAGAGCACGGGGGTAGACAAAGAGACTACCTTAGCTGTGGTAGAAGCATTCATGGAGTCCGTCCGTGAGTCGCTAGTTCGTGGTGAAAATGTCTACCTACGTGGCTTCGGTAGCTTCATCATCAAGGAGCGAGCAGAGAAGACTGCCCGTAATATCTCTAAGAAGACTACTATCATCATCCCCAAGCGTCGTATCCCTGCCTTCAAGCCCTCTAAGCTCTTCGCTTCAAGAGTAAAGTAGAACAAGGAATATCCTAACAATAACATATTAACGAATCAAGAAGCTATGCCAAGCGGAAAGAAAAGAAAGCGCCATAAGATGGCTACGCACAAGCGTAAGAAGAGACTCAAGAAGAATCGACATAAGAAGAAGAAATAGAGCCTAACATGAGGGGTCGGGGGTGAGCGATGAGCTAACTCTTACCCCTTGTGTGCTTTATAGGCACTGCGTCTTTATTCCACCTATTCATCCATACATCAAATACGCTAAGTGACCAGTGAACTAATCGTTGATGTCTCCCCTCGGGAGATATCCATGGCTCTACTCGAGGACCAACGTCTCGTAGAGTTACAGAGAGAGCGCAGGGACTTAGCCTTTGCCGTCGGAGACATCTACCTCGGACGAGTGAAGAAAGTCATGCCTGGGCTCAATGCAGCGTTCGTGGATGTAGGCTACAAAAAAGATGCTTTTCTTCACTACCTTGATCTAGGGATGATCTATCAGGCTCAGCAACGCTTCCTCGAGCTAATCGAGAAGACCAAAGCAGTGCCAGCCCTACATAAAATCCCTAACTTCCCTGACCTCCCCAAGGACGGAAAGATAGCCGACTACATTAAGGCTGGGCAAAACGTCTTAGTACAAGTCGTCAAAGAGCCCATCTCTACTAAAGGACCTCGACTATCAGCCGAAATATCCATCGCAGGACGTAACCTCGTGCTCGTCCCATTCTCGGATAAGGTCTCCGTCAGTACAAAGATCGAATCACACGAAGAGCGTACTAGACTGAAGCAACTCGTGCTCAGTATGAAGCCGAAGAACTTCAGTGTCATCATCCGAACCTCCGCTGAGGGAAAGCGGGCGTCGGAGCTTGACCAAGAGCTAAGCCGACTCATTCGTCGCTGGGAAGAGAGTGTACAGAAACTCCCTAAGATCACCAAGACTCCTAAGATTGTCTATGAAGAGTCTAGCCGAGCCCTAGGTGTGCTCCGCGATACCTTCAACCCTTCCTTCCAGAGCATACACGTCAGTGACAAAGCCTATTATGAGGAAATACGAGAGTATGTAGCTCAAATAGCTCCTGGCAGGGAAGACATCGTACACCTCTACACAGGTAACCTACCCATCTTCGATGAGAAGGGTGTTACCAAGCAAATCAAGTCTGCCTTTGGGCGCACCGTCACCTGTAAGAGCGGTGCTTACCTAATCATAGAGCAGACCGAGGCCATGTATGTGGTAGATGTCAACAGTGGGAATAGGTCACGTAAGAGCAACGAGCAGGAAGGGACGGCTATCGACGTCAATCTCATCGCAGCCGAAGAGCTAGCTCGACAGCTACGCCTTCGAGATATGGGTGGCATCATCGCTGTGGACTTCATCGATATGCACGACCCAAAGAACCGGCAGCTCCTCTACGAGCATATGGTTAAGCTGATGGAGAGTGACAGAACGAGGCACAACATATTACCGCTTAGCAAGTTCGGCGTCATGCAGATTACTCGCCAGCGGATACGTCCTGCCACGCAAATCAATACAGAGGAGACCTGCCCAACCTGTCTAGGCACAGGGAAGATGAAGTCCTCTGTCCTCTTCACCGATCAACTGGAAGAAAAGCTAAAAGACCTAGTCCTGCGACTAGATCTCTCCTACATAAATGTACATGTACATCCTTATGTAGCAGCCTACCTCACCAAAGGGTTCCTCATCTCCATCGCTCGTCGTTGGAAGCTGCAGATTGCTCGAGGTATCCGTATCACTCCGAATCAAAGCCTCGGCTTCCTCGAATATAAGTTCCTCGATAAAGAAGGCAACGAGATCGAGTCTTTGGACGAATAAATGAAGAGAAGCTCCCATAGAGTACCCTCATCAGATAGCCCCCAAAAGTATATCTGGGTGCAATCCTCTGGTCGCTCTATGGGCGCTTCTCTTAGTAAACGGGCAAGTTAACAAGCGTATAGATGAACGCTTACCCCTCCAAGCTCGTCGAGCGTGCCGTAGAGCAGCTCTCCACGCTACCTGGTATCGGGAGGAAGACTGCGCTACGCTTGGCTCTTCATCTGCTCTCTCGCCCCAAACTAGACACTCATACCTTTGCCCATGCCCTCACAGAGATGAGGGATGGGATTATCTACTGCCGTCAGTGCCACAATATCAGTGACACGGAGCTATGCAGCATCTGCGCTAGTCCTAGCCGAGATACCTCTACCATCTGTGTCGTGCAGCATGTAGGAGATGTGCTGGCCATCGAGAATACAGGGCAGTATCGTGGAGTCTATCATGTCCTCGGGGGAGTCATCTCCCCTATTGATGGTATAGGGCCAGAGGAGTTACTTATTGACGAACTTATCGAACGAGTTCGCTCGGGGACAGTGAAGGAGGTTATCCTTGCTCTTGGTACCACCATGGAGGGGGATACGACAAACTTCTTCCTCTATCGTAGACTACAAGACTTCAGCATCAAGGTCTCTGTCATTGCTCGGGGGATAGCTATCGGTGATGAGATAGAATACACTGATGAAGTAACCCTCGGCAGATCGATACTCACACGCACTGACTTCGACCAATCTATCCGATTTTAGCCCATGGCACACAGCATCGAAAGCCCTCGCATCCGTCTGAGAGCATTATCTCACGATGACCTGCCTATCCTCGAGATTTGGGAGAATGATCCCGAGGGCTGGCTATCGAGCAATACCCTTAATCCCCTCTCCAAGGATTTCATCCGTCAATACATCTCCTCATCCACCCAACACATACTAGAGACGGGAACGATGAGTCTCATTATTGAGTTGAAGGATAGTCCTCCAACGCCCCTTGGGCATCTAGTCATATACGACTATAATCCTCTACACTGCAGAGCTGGGCTGGGTGTCTACATTGCTCCAGAGCACCGACGTAATGGCTATGCGTCAGAAGGCATACTCCTAGCTACTGACTATGCCTTCGATCTACTACGCTGTCATCAGGTATATGCTGAGGTGTTAGCCCACAATACAGCATCGCAGACGATGCTCCTAGCCCTTGGCTTCCACCATACAGCTAGCCTTCCTAGCTGGCAGTGGGTACAAGGTGATTATCAGGATCTCTACTACTATCAGAAATGGAACGAATAGACGAGCAAATCAGGGTCCTTCGGGAAGAGATTAATCGGCACAATTACGCCTATTACGTTCTATCCTCCCCTACCATCTCGGACTATGACTTCGATCATTTGCTCAAGGAGCTAGAGGCCCTCGAGGCACAGCACCCCGAGCTCATCACTCCCGACTCCCCGACCCAGCGTGTTGGAGCAGACCGGACTGAGGGATTTGCTCAGGTAGCACACCGCTACCCCATGCTCTCCCTAGGCAATACCTACAGCTACGAAGAGGTCGATAGCTTCTATGAACGAGTGAAGAAGGATCTCGGAGGGAAGCCCTTCGCCATAGCAGCCGAACTGAAGTACGATGGCCTATCCATATCTCTCATCTACGAGGAAGGGATTCTTGTACGAGCAGTCACTCGAGGTGATGGTCAGGTAGGGGATGACGTGACGGCTAATGTCCGCACCATTCGCTCCATACCTCTACGACTACAGGGCGAGGGCTACCCCCGTGAACTGGAGGTACGAGGTGAGATACTCCTTCCCTTCTCCGAGTTTGATCGGATCAATGCAGAGCGCAGTGAGGCTGGGCTCCCTCTCTTTGCCAACCCACGTAATGCAGCTAGCGGCACACTCAAGCAGCTCGATCCCGCCATCGTAGCCTCCCGTAGGCTGGATGCTTTCTTTTACTACGTCCCCGCACAGCCAGATATGCCCGACAGCCACTATGAGCGACTCATGCAGTGCAAGGCATGGGGGCTCAAGGTGTCTCATGCCATTGAACTCTGCCATTCGCTCTCAGAGGTACATCGCTTCCTTGACCACTGGGATGAAGCTCGCCACTCTGCACCTGTAGCTACAGATGGCGTTGTACTCAAGGTGGACTCCATTACCGAACAAGAGGAGCTAGGCTATACCTCTAAGACACCTCGCTGGGCCATAGCCTACAAGTTCCAAGCTGAGCAAGTGAAGACGACACTTCTCTCCGTAGACTTCCAAGTCGGGCGCACTGGAGCCGTAACACCTGTAGCCAACCTAGAGGCTGTACCCATCTCAGGTACGATCGTACGTCGTGCCTCCCTACACAATGCAGACTTCATCACCACCCTAGATCTACACCTCGGAGACCAAGTCTTCGTCGAGAAGGGGGGAGAGATCATCCCTAAGATCGTAGGTGTAGCTAAGGAGGAGCGTCAGCAGGGAGCCGAACCAGTCATCTTCCCCACGCAATGTCCATCATGTAGCACCCCTCTACAGCGCAACGAAGGGGAGGCTGCCTATTACTGCCCCAATCAGTCTGCATGCCCACCACAGCAGACAGCACGTATCGAGCACTTCTGCGGGCGTAAGGCAGCAGACATTCGTCTCGGAGAGGAGACTATATCTCTGCTCTTCGAGCACGACTTAGTGCATAGCATAGCAGATCTATATCGCCTAAGAGTAGAGGATCTACTTACCCTCCCCGGCTTCAAGGAACGTAGTGCTACGAAGCTTCTCGATAGCATCACCGCCTCCAAGGATCGCCCCTTCAGTGCTCTACTCTTTGGTCTAGGCATTCGCTTCGTAGGCGAGACGGTCGCCAAGACCCTAGTGCAGCACTATCCAAGTATAGAGGAGCTCGCCAAGGCTTCCCTTGACGAGCTGACCGCCATACCTGATATCGGCAAGGTCATCGCACAGAGCCTAGTCGATTACTTCGCACTCGAGAGCAACCTGCACTTCATTCTTGAGCTTGAGGGGCTAGGCCTTCCGCTTAGACGCACAGCCCAGGAGGAGCCAAGCCCTATCACCTCGCACGAATTCATCTCTGGACGGACGTTCGTCATCAGTGGTGTCTTCACTGAGCATTCACGAGAGGAGTACAAGGCTATGATCGAGTCCTATGGAGGTAGGATCTCCTCCTCGATCTCGAGTAAGACGGACTTCGTCCTTGCAGGAGCCAACATGGGACCTGCCAAGCTAGAGAAGGCGACTTCCCTAGGCATCACCCTACTCTCCGAGACAGACTTCCTAGCCCATCTCGATTTGACTCAAGCTACGTCCGCTGAGGCACCCACTACCGCTCCTGAACAAGAAGAGCGTGATGAGCCTCGCCTACTCTTCGATTAGTCAAGCAACCCAACTAACCCTAGAACATATTTGTCCCAGCAATGGAAATCATCTTTATCTGCATCCTAGCATTCCTACTTATCCTCGCCTGCTTCGATTTGGTGGCAGGGGTAAGCAACGATGCTGTGAACTTCCTAAACTCTGCGATCGGAGCGAAGGCTGCACCCTTCAAGGTCGTCCTCGCTGTCGCAGCTGTCGGTATCTTCATCGGTGCATCCCTGAGCAATGGGATGATGGACATAGCCCGCTATGGTATCTATGACCCGTCGTACTTCACCTTCCAGGAGGTGATGACGATCTGTCTAACGGCAGTGGTCACCGATATTATCCTACTGAACATCTTCAATACACTTGGGCTACCTACCTCTACGACTGTCTCGATGGTCTTCGAGCTACTAGGTGCAGCCTTTTGTATGGCGATGATCAAGAGTGTCGGTGATCCCTCCCTTCAGGTACTCGATCTACTGAACACCTCCAAGGCCCTACAGGTCATCATCGCCATCTTCCTCTCTGTGGCAATCGCCTTCTTCTTCGGCTCTGTTGTGCAGTGGATCGCCCGTGTACTCTTCACCTTCAACTACAAGAAGACTCTCCCCTACCTAGCTGGTATCTACGGAGGGCTAGCCATCACGGCTATCATCTACTTCATGCTCATCAAGGGGCTAGGAGACTCTACCTTTGCCTACAAGGCATGGATCAACGAGCATACTCAGGTGCTTGTCCTAGGCTGTCTCGTCGTCTCCTCTATCGTGATGCAGATCCTGCACTGGTGCAAGGTGAATATCCTCAAGATCATCGTCCTAGCAGGTACACTCTCCCTCTCACTCGCCTTCGCTGGTAACGACTTGGTGAACTTCATCGGGGTACCTCTGACCGGGCTAGCCTCCTATCAGAACTTCATGGCTCACGGCAACGGAGCCTATGATAGCTACCTAATGGTAGCCAATAAGGGGCCAGCCGAGACACCCTATTACTTCCTCCTCGCCTCTGGAGTCATCATGGTCGTGGCGCTCTTCTTCTCCAAGAGTGCTCAGAACGTCATCAAGACCTCCGTAAACCTCTCCCGTCAGGATGATGGTGAGGAGACCTTCGGCTCCTCTCGTATCGCACGTGGTCTCGTACGTACGAGTAGTGCGATAGCCAACTTCCTAGAGCGTGCTGTACCCAAGAGCACTCGCGCCTGGATCGATAGCCGATTCAACAAGCAGGAGATTACCCTCGAGCAGGGGGCAGCCTTTGACCTTGTCCGTGCCTCAGTGAACCTCGTCCTCTCGGGGCTACTCATCGCCGTAGGTACCTCGATGAAGTTGCCCCTCTCTACGACCTACGTGACCTTCATGGTCGCTATGGGTTCATCTCTGGCAGACCGTGCCTGGGGACGTGAGAGCGCCGTGGGACGTCTCACGGGGGTTATGTCCGTGATCGGTGGGTGGTTCGTCACCGCTGGTGCAGCCTTCATCATTGCGATCATCATCGCTGCGATAATGAACTTCGGGGGCTTCGTTGCCATGGTTGCCCTCATCGGTGTCGCCCTCTTCCTCCTCTTCAACAATCACCTGCTCAAGCGCAAGAAGGATGATGCTGACGATGAGCTCTTCGTCGCCATCCTCAATGCGGAGAAGCCTGAGGAGATGTGGAGTCTCCTCTCCGAGCACGTACGTCTCAACCAGATCACCCTCCTCGATCAGGTCAGTGCTGACTACATGGATCTGACCACGGGGCTCTTCGGCGAAGACCTACGCAAGCTCCACCGCACCCAGCACCACCTAGACAGCCACAAGCGTCGCTTCAAGACGATGCGCCGTAAGGAGACGATCGGACTAAGACGTATGTCCAACGATGAGGATGTGCTGGAGAAGAACATGTGGTTCCACCTCGGGGCGAACACCTGCCTGCAGATGATCTATGCCCTAGAGCGTGCGAGCGAGGTCTGTGCCGAGCACGTAGACAACAACTTCAACCCTATCCCCGAGCAGTGCCGTGAGGAGTTCCTCCCCATCCGTGACCGTGTCGTAGACTACATCGCACAGGTGCATCGTCTCATCGCCAGCGAACGTATGGAGGATGCCAAGAAAGCTAAGGCTATGGGTAAGGAGCTACGCAACATCGTCAAGGATATGCGTAAGACGCAGATGAAGCGTACGCACAAGAGCAGTAAGGAAGACCTACGTGCCTCCCTCGTCTACCTAAACCTTCTCATCGAGACCAACGAGCTCCTCGTGAACCTCCGTCACCTCGTAGGCTACAGCCAGCATCTACTAGAGGAGGAGACCGAATAACATTGGACACATCCTTTTCTATAAAGGATGACCGTGCATTCTCCACGTATAGTATATAGTATCCTATACCAAGGTGAATCATCATATCTTAAACTTTGGGCTGGGCTTTTAATAGAGCTTAGCCCAAAGTTTATTTATAGAGCTTGTGTTTGGCAGTAAATTCATTTGAGAGAGGCCTTTGGTGTACCTCAGATTTATTGATGTGACCACTCGTTATCTACTTAGCCCTTAGTCTCCAGCCTAGATCTGCCCAATAGCAAGTATTCCCTATACCAGTAGTGACCATCCCCCGAAAACAAACCTGACAATGCCCTAATCAAGTTTCGCCTATTTAAAGGGATTTACAGCACATGCAGACGAGTTACTATAAGTCGCCACGAAGAGTTATGGTAACTCGTCTTGACAACTTACCATAACTCGTTGCAAAGACTTACCATAACTCATTGTGACGAGTTACCACAACTCGTTCACTCGCCTTTCTACCCTTTTGTATCTCTCTTGTTTTCATATCATTATAGAGCTATCTAAGAGTACACCCTCTCTGGAAATTGTAGCCGATATGTTTCGCTCCGTATCAAGAGACGAAGTGGACTTCATCACCTCCCATATCCAAGCACTGTATTTAGGTATTTATCAAGGGCAAATATTCTGATATTTCGAAGCTAAACAAACGCTGCATAGCAGACCGTGCAGAACTATGCAAGTATAGAGTATGCCTCACATTCCACTTCGGCTACCACACCTTCCTCTGTTATCATCTTTTTTCCACCTTCTTCCTCTTTTATCTCTTGTATAATAATCGTATCTTTGCGAGCAAGTATAATCACTAGTAGATTTGCTAATTCGAATTAGTTCAGTTATGGAAATTATCAAGATCGTCGGGCGTGAAATCCTCGACTCGCGTGGGAACCCCACCGTAGAAGTAGATGTACATCTAGCTTGTGGTATCATCGGACGTGCTGCTGTCCCCAGCGGTGCCTCTACAGGTGAAAACGAAGCCCTCGAGCTGCGTGACGGTGACAAGAGCCGTTACCTCGGTAAGGGTGTCCTAAAGGCTGTAGAGAACATCAACAACGTGATTGCTCCTGAGCTCTACGGTATGAGCGCCCTCAACCAGCGTGAGATCGACATGAAGATGATTGCACTCGATGGCACCAAGACCAAGAGCAAGCTCGGTGCAAACGCTATCCTCGGCGTCTCACTAGCTGTTGCTAAGGCTTCTGCTCAGTACCTTGACATCCCCCTCTATCGCTACATCGGCGGCACGAACACTTATGTACTCCCCGTGCCTATGATGAACATCATCAATGGTGGCTCGCACTCCGATGCTCCTATCGCCTTCCAGGAATTCATGATCCGTCCTATCGGTGCTTCTTCCTTCCGTGAAGGGCTTCGTATGGGTGCTGAGGTCTTCCACAGCCTAAAGAAGGTGCTCCACGATCGTGGTCTAAGCACGGCTGTGGGTGACGAAGGTGGCTTCGCCCCTGCTCTACATGGCACAGAGGACGCTATCGAGTCTATCCTCAAGGCTGTAGAAAAGGCTGGCTACGTACCAGGTAAGGACATCACGATTGCTATGGACTGCGCTTCCTCTGAGTTCTTCAAGGACGGCGTATATGACTATACCAAGTTTGAAGGAGAGAGTGGTAAGAAGCGCTCAATCGATGAGCAGGTAGCCTTCCTCACCGAACTAGTAGAGAAGTACCCAATCGATTCAATCGAAGATGGTATGGCAGAGAACGACTGGGAAGGATGGAAGAAGCTCACAGACAAACTCGGCAAGAAGATACAGCTCGTAGGTGACGACCTCTTCGTAACGAATGTTGAGTACCTCCGTCGTGGTATCGCAGAGGGTTGCGGTAACTCCATCCTCATCAAGGTAAACCAGATCGGTACACTCACCGAGACGCTTGATGCTATCGATATGGCACACCGCCACGGCTTCACTTCTGTTACCTCACACCGCTCTGGTGAAACAGAAGATGCTACGATCGCTGACATCGCAGTGGCTACCAACTCTGGTCAGATCAAGACGGGTTCACTCAGCCGTACCGACCGTATGGCTAAGTACAACCAGCTCCTACGTATCGAGGAAGAGCTCGGTGATCTCGCTGTCTACGGCTACAAGCGCATTAAGTAGTCACTTCCCTACAAAACGAAATAGACCTCTTGCTCAGCTGAGCAAGAGGTCTATTTATTTATTGATACTCGTGATTGTATCTACGAAATAGGAGTATTAACAGAGGCTACTCCTACACGCAATAGAGAGCGTCATTCGTCGACAACAAGGTTGTCAATAATGAAGTTTTGACGCTCGGGCGTATTCTTACCCATATAGAAAAGGAGAAGGTTCGCTAGGTTATCTTCCTTCCTTAGGCGGACAGGATCGAGCTTGATATTCTCCTCCGATATCCAATCCTTGAATTGCTCGGGAGAAATTTCACCAAGCCCCTTAAATCGAGTAACCAAAGCTCGTTTACCAAGCTTCTTCAGGGCAGCTTGCTTCTGTGCCTCGTTGTAGCAATAGATATTTGTCACCAGTTCCTCGGTCTGTGGTGAGTCTTCCTTCTTCTTGCGTCCACGCTTCTTTGTCGTAGAGGACGCCATGAAGTTATCCCCCTTCTTATGCTCCTTGGGTAGAAAGACACGGAAGAGTGGAGTCTCTAGGATGTAAACATGTCCACGACGCACAAGCTCGGGAAAAAACTGCAAGAAGAAGGTGATAAGTAGCAGACGGATATGCATCCCATCATCATCAGCATCGGTGGCAATAATTACCCGGTTGTAGCGAAGCCCTTCCAAGCCGTCCTCGATATTGAGTGCAGCCTGCAGGAGGTTGAACTCCTCGTTCTCGTAGACAACCTTCTTCGTCTGTCCGTAACAGTTCAGCGGCTTACCACGAAGGCTGAAGACCGCTTGGTAATGTGGGTCACGGCAAGTCGTGATTGAGCCACTAGCGGAGTTACCCTCTGTGATGAAAAGGCTTGTTCGCTCGGGCTCTTTCGCTTTAGGATCGTTGAAGTGAATAGTGCAGTCCCGCAGTTTCTTGTTGTGCAGACTAGCTTTCTTTGCTCGCTCTCTGGCGAGCTTAGCCACACCGCTGAGGGCTTTACGCTCCCGCTCGCTCTCCTGGATCTTCTGGATCATTGCGGCAGCATCCTCGGTGTGGATGTGAAGGTAATTGTCGAGCTCTTTACCAAGGAAGTCGTTGAGGAACTTCTGTATGCTGCGCCCGTCAGGCTCCATGTCCTTGGAGCCAAGTTTGGTCTTTGTTTGGCTCTCAAATACGGGTTCCTCAATTTTGATGCTGATAGCAGCAGCCATCCCATAGCGAATGTCTCGGTAATCAAAGTTCTTCCCTGAGAAGTCCTTGATGACTCGTGCCACGGCCTCACGAAAGGCGGAGAGATGTGTACCTCCCTGCGTGGTGTTCTGACCATTGACGAAGCTATAGAAGTCCTCCCCGACTTGGTTTGTGTGGGTGATAACGATTTCTACGTCCTCGTCCTTGAGATGAATGATGGGATAGAGTGCTTCGTCCGTCATGTTCTCGGCAAGCAGGTCTGCTAGCCCTTCTTTCGACTGATACCGCTGTCCGTTATATACTAGGGTAAGCCCTGCATTGAGGTAGGAATAGTTCTTAATCATCGCGATGACGAACTCATCCTTGTACATATAGTCCTTGAAGAGGTTGCTGTCGGGACGGAAGACCACCCGTGTGCCTGCACGCTCCGTGCTGGGCGTGGGTTCTGTTTCCTCGAGGAGCTTAGCGTGGGAGTAACGGATGGTTTTGGTAAGGCCGTCGCGCCAAACGGTAATCTCGCAGTGAATAGACAGCGCATTAACGGCTTTGATCCCTACACCATTCAGCCCTACAGACTTCTTGAAGGCTTTGGAATCAATCTTCCCCCCTGTATTCATCTTGCTCGTAGCATCGACGAGCTTCCCGAGCGGGATACCACGGCCGTAGTCTCGCACCGTAACGAGGCCGTCGGCGATGGTCACCTCAATCCTCTTGCCAGCCCCCATGACGTATTCGTCTATGGAGTTATCCAAGACTTCTTTCAGGAGCACGTAGATCCCGTCATCGGCGTGCGAACCATCCCCCAACTTCCCGATATACATCCCCGGGCGGCGGCGGATATGTTCGTCCCATTCTAGGGTCTTGATGTCTCCATCGCTGTAACCTACCGTTTGCTCATCTAACATGTTTCTTGCCTCTATCTATGGATTTTGTGTGCCAAAGATACTAAAAATGAGGCTGTGAAGCGCTGAGAGAAGCTCAACACCCCGTCTGGTTTTCATGAAGGTCAAGGGCAGAAAAACGGCACTAAACTCAGGGGAGAAATACCTTCCTTCTATAAGGTATATTGTGTGCTTCGGCAACGTATATTGTGTGCGAGTGCGAGGTATATTGTGTGCAAACGCAAGGTATATTGTGTGCGCTCGCACACAATATACCTCCCGGAAGGATGCCTTGACATTAGCTCCCCATCCCCTCATAACTTGCTTATAAATAGCTTCTTTATAAGGATTTCCATCTGGGTACTTCTTGCACGAGAAGCACCTTCCTCCACCTTCTCTTGGGGTAAGAAATAGATGTATATATGTGGCATCCTCCATCCCCTCAATATCATCTACAGAAGCTCTGCCTTTTGAACCCTTGGAACTAGGAGGCTTTGCGTACCTTTGCCCATGCTATGGGAAGAACTGATACAGAGCAAAAACAGGCCGTACAAATCCTCGCGCTACAGCTTGCTGGACTTCGGCACCGACACATCGTCGCTCTCTTCGATAAGGGCACAGGGAGCGACGAGTTACCTCTGGGGCTTCCCTCCGGGCTCGAATGCTACACCGAAGAGCTTACCGCCCACGAGGAGCAAGCCATAAGTCTACTCGGATCATGCCACAGACTCGGCATACAAGTCATCCCTTTCGTTAGCCCAAGCTATCCCGATGCCCTTCTTTGCCTTGCCTTCGACCGCCCGTTGCTTCTTTACGCCAAGGGAAATCTTGCTCTCACGGCAGCCTCTCCTCGGCTGGCCATCATCGGCACACGCCACCCCGACGAAGAAGGGACAAGACGCACCTACGAATTGGCACGAAGACATGCCGAAGCTGGGGCTACGCTCCTAAGCGGTTTGGCTCGAGGATGTGATGCCCTAGTGCATCAAGCATGCCTTGACGCGGGTGGCAAGGGCATTGCAATAGTCGCCACGGGGCTCAATGAAGTCTATCCTAGAGAGCACCAAGCTATGCAAGAAGCATTGCTCAGACAAGGTGGCTTGATCCTTTCAGAATACCCGCCCTTCACTCCGATTAGCAAGTATCAGCTCATTGCCCGAGACCGCCTACAAGCAGCACTGGCCGAGCGTGTCATCGTCACCGAATGCGGAGCAAAGAGTGGCACACTACATACCGTGCGTTTTGCAAGGAAGTACCAAAAGCCCGTCGAGGCACTTCGTTACGAGACTTACACCGAAGCTAGCCTTGGCAACCACTATCTCCTCTCTTCGCATCTAGCCGAAGAGTACAGCGAGTAATGCCCGTACCCAACAGCATCTTCTTCGCGTACCGAGTATCGTCCCTCCTACACCGAGTGCGGTTCCTCCTACACCGAGCAAGCTCTTTACTCCGGCATTTCTTCCTCCCTTCTACACCCCAATCTCACGACCTGCTCCCTGCATCCATTCCGTGGCACCTAGCATCGTAACGGCCCCCATAAGTCTCTTAGACTAGGTGTTTTCCTAAATCATTGTATCTTTGTGTGCTCTGTAGCTTCTCCGCGATCTTTGGCTCGTATTCTCAGTAAGATGTACCAGTGGGGATCAAAAGATTTCAGCTCGGAGCACATCTGACTACTAAATGTATGATCAATAGAGTACTTATACGCACCCGTGTGCTACAGACAGCCTACGCACACCTGCACCGTGGAGAGCTGAAGCTAACCGCTGCGGAGCAGGATCTCATGGTGGGGCTGGAGCGCACCTACGACCTTTACCTGTACCTACTACAGCTCATCCCTTCTCTTACGGACTTCTACCAAGAGGTACTAGACGTTCGTCGTAGGAAGCATCTTGCTACCCGTGAGGAACGCTCTCCTAACCTTCGCCTCATCCGTAATCAATTTGCTCAGCAGCTGGCTTCCTCCGAGAAGCTCCAGAGCTGGTACAATCAGTTTGCACTTCGCTGGCAGGACGATGAGACTCTCCTCCGCCACCTCATTCGTTTGATTGAGGACTCTTCGCTCTATGATGACTACCTAAAGGGAAGCACAGAGAGCTATGAGCAAGACCAAAACTTCTGGGCGGATGCATTCCACCAGCTCTTTGCTGCGGATGAGATGCTGAATGAACGCCTCGAGCAACAGTCTATCTTCTGGGAAAATGACTTAAAGGTTCAGGAAAAGATTGAATGCGAAGAGCGTCCATCAGGGGAGGAAGAGCAAGTACAAGCAGTCATCGAGGAAGCAAAGAGCATGGGGCAGTACCAGTCCACGTCCTTTGCCAATGGCCCCGTAGAGGTAGTCAAGGATTTCGTGGAGAAAACCCTACGAAAGGCAGTCGAGTCACAACCAATTGACGAGCAAATCCTCCCTATGTTCCGTGAAGAAGAAGACGAAACCTTCGCTCGCCACTTGCTTCGTCAGGTATTGGTCAAGCACGATGAGTACCTCAAGCTCATAGAGCCTGTCCTCACCGAAGGATGGAGTAGCGAACGCCTAGCCGACATGGATGCTCTGCTTCTAAGATTAGGAGTAACTGAGTTCCTTCACTTCCCTGGCATCCCTACGCATATCACCATCAATGAATATGTAGAGCTAGCCAAACACTTCTCCACAGCTCACAGCGCATCCTTCGTCAATGGTATCCTAGATGCTATGGCCAAGAGACTACGTGAAGAGGGTAAAATCCTCAAGCAATAGAAAACAAAGTAATACTAACCTATAAACTGGAATTATAATCAATGGAAACAATCCTTCTCCAAGCACAAGCTCAACAGGGTAGCGGATGGACCTCCATCATCATGATGGCTGCAGTCGTACTGATCTTCTGGCTCTTCATGATCCGCCCACAGCAGAAGCGTCAAAAGGAAGTACAGCGGAAGCGCGAAGCCCTCTCCACGGGTGATCGTATCGTTACCTCTGGAGGTCTATACGGCACAATTCGCGACATCAAGGAAACGGAATTCGTCGTCGAAATTGCCGAGGGTGTGCGTGTCCGTGTCGATCGTGGATCGGTCTTCCCTGCAGCGAGTGACGAAGTAACGAAATAGGGGTTTATCCCCCATCAGCACAAAGGGCTGTCTCATGGAGTAACGAAGCTCTAGGGATAGCCCTTTATGCTTCCTCTAGGCAAACACCACTACGTAGTACAACAAATAGGCACCAAGCTATGCGACTTGATCTGAAGAGCCTCAAAGGACGAAAGAACGAAGGAGAACGCACCTTCTCCCCGGAGCATAGGAGGAAGCGGACAACGCAGGTAGTGACATTCCTCTTTTTTGTCTTCCTATCTGCGATCTTCTGGTTCATCCAGAGTTTGCAGATGCGCTTCCCATACGTACTACATATCCCCATCAAGTATGACTCTATTCCACCTGAGGTAGGGCTGGAGAGTCACTTACCGGAGTTCATCGAGGTAAGCCTAGAGGATGAGGGCAATCACATCTTAGAGTATTCTATACGAGGTGTGAATCCGATTACGCTCCATCTCAAGCAACACAAGGGGGTGAATCAGGGCTTCTCACTCACTGCCGCAGCCCTTACTCAGGAGGTACGCAAGCGTCTCTCTTCATCAGCACGTATCACAACCATCAGCCCTGCCTCTATTGATGTATCTGCGTATCATCGTGCACGTAAGGTGGTACCCATCGTAGTGGGTCAGCTCCCTCTCGTCACACAAGGCTATTCCCTTGGTGAGGTAGAGCTCACGCCATCTGAGGTTACCATCTTTGCCTCTGCTAAGCTATTAGACTCAATACGCTTTATCCGCACAGCTCCCTTTGAAGAGCAAATCCTTGAGACCACGACCACGACGAAGGTAAGCCTCCTCCTGCCCGAGGGCGTCTATGCCTCTACCAATATCGTGCAGGCGCACCTTCCCGTAGAGCAACTAACCGAGCAAACCATCACGCTCCCGATCACAGTGAAGGATGCTCCTAGTGGCTACGAACTTCGGCCTCTACCCAGCTCCATTACGCTTCACCTCACCCTCCCTCGCTCACGCTATGGAGAAGTGCGTGCTGACCTCTTTGAGGTATCTGTAAACTATCCTCGTGAGGATACACACAGCACAGATGATGGTCAGCGAGAGCTTCCCCTACAAGTAACGAAAAAGCCCTCTTGGGTACACCTTATCCGGCTCAACCCTGATCGTGTGCAGTATGTCATCGAGGAGCGTCGCCCCTCTAAGCCCTGGATGTAGCGATGACTGACCCTCGCATCCTTACCCTCGGACTCACAGGTGGCATAGGTAGTGGTAAGAGCTATATAGCGGAGCTACTTACCGCTCGTGGCATCCCCGTCTATGACTCTGATGCGCGGGCGAAGGCCCTCTATGATGAAGATCCTGTACTTCGCCAAGCTCTTATCGAGCATTTTTCCCCCACCCTATACAAAACCAAGGAAGGGAGGCTGGATCGAAAGGCACTAGCTCAAATCATCTTTAGCGACCAAGAGAAGCTCAAGCAAATTAATGCACTCGTCCATCCTGCCGTGCGTAGGGACTTCGTCCACTGGCGTAGTGAATGTATCCGCCGAGGGCTAGGCTGTTGTGCTCTAGAGAGTGCGCTCCTACTGGATGCTGGGCTTAGTGACTATGTGGACAGGAGTATTGCTGTCCTTGCCAACAACACCCTTCGCCTCGAGCGGGCAATGAGGCGTGATGGAGCAGATGCCTCTGCAATACAAGCTCGGATGCGAAATCAAATGAGCCAAGAGGAGATGCAACAGAGGTGTGACTACGTAATCTATAATGACCCAACAGACGATTTAGAGGCGCAGCTGGATACGATCTTAGCAAGATAGACACCTCGGAATAGGAAGCATGGAGTTGAGTCAACTAACTCAGCTCTTTTTTTGTCCTCCAATCCCTTTATCTAGGGAGTTTACGTAGGCAACGAAATGAGTTGCCACAAGTCGCTGTAAAGAGTTATGGTAACTCGCTAAAACGAGTTATAGTAACTCTCTGAAGCGAGTTATGGCAAGTCGTGACGACGAGTTATGGTAAGTCGTAGATGAGTCCTTCTCTAGAAACATAAAGCACTGATACACTTTCACTTTAGATACCCTCCTATTTCCTCGTTTATCGCCCTTATATGGGCTAAATTTAGGGCATCCAGCAACAGGCTGATAGCACTACCTCTAGTGGTATCCCACCATCCCTCTAGACGTATAAAGAGCCCCCACTGGTCAGCTCTCTCCATACACACCTCGTGTATTAACGTGAGATTATATACATTTGCAGTATTAAAATCAAGTATAGAGAACTGTATATATGTTGAAGACCATCCTCTCCGTCTCTGGTAAGCCAGGGCTGTATCGTCTGCTCTCTCAGGGCAAAAACACCCTCATCGTGGAGTCATTACAGACCAAGCAGCGCATTCCTATTCTCCCCAAGGATCGTGTTGTGTCGCTTGGTGACATCTCGATGTTTACCGACACAGAGGACATTGCTCTCTCAGAGGTATTAAAGAGAGTATATGAGAAGCAGAATGGGACAGTATTTCCTGACGAAGTACTCAAGGATAACGAGGCCCTTCGCACTCTTTTTGCCGAGATTCTTCCTTCCTACGACCGGGACAGAGTCTACACATCAGATATCAAGAAGCTCTTCACATGGTATAATATCCTCTCAGGGGCTGGTATCACCAACTTCGAGGAGGAAGCAACAGCTGACAACTAAGCACATTCACTGGGGGAGCACTATATGGTACTCCCCCTTTTCGTCTAACACACATACACAATTACACCTAAGACTATGTTCAAAGGCATGAAGAAGTACCTCGCTGAGGAACTGAAAGCCATCGATGAGGCTGGCCTCTATAAAAGGGAACGCATCATCGTCACCCCACAATCCGCAGACATCAAGATTAGCTCGGGGCAGGAAGTGATTAACTTCTGTGCCAACAACTATCTAGGGCTATCTGACCACCCCCGTTTGATGAAGGCTGCCAAGGACGCCATGGATGCTCGAGGCTTCGGGATGAGCTCCGTGCGCTTCATCTGTGGTACACAAGACATCCATAAGGAGCTAGAACAAGCGATCGCTCGCTACTTCCACACAGAGGATACGATTCTCTATGCCGCTTGCTTCGATGCTAACGGAGGGATTTTCGAGCCTCTCTTTGGCCCAGAGGATGCAATTATCAGCGATGCACTAAACCACGCTTCGATCATCGATGGCGTCCGTCTGTGCAAGGCTCAGCGCTACCGCTATGAGAATGCAAACATGCAGGATCTGGAGCGTGTGCTTCAGGAAGCCCAAGGGGCTCGCTTCCGCATCATCGTAACGGATGGCGTCTTCTCGATGGACGGGAATGTTGCACCTATGGATAAGATTTGTGACCTTGCTGATAAATATGATGCCCTTGTCATGGTAGACGAATGCCACTCTGCAGGGGTAGTCGGTGCAACAGGACGAGGTGTGGCTGAGCAATTCAATTGCTACGGACGCATTGACCTGCATACAGGGACATTAGGTAAGGCCTTTGGAGGTGCCATCGGTGGCTTCACGACAGGGCCTAAAGAAGTAATCGATATGCTCCGTCAACGCTCTCGCCCTTACCTATTCAGTAATTCTATTCCACCGGCAGTCGTAGGAGCAGGGCTAGAGGTCTTCAAGATGCTTGAGGAGAGCGATGCCCTACACACCAAGCTCATGGAGAATGTGGTGTATTTCCGAGATAAGATGCTTGCAGCAGGTTTTGACATCAAGCCAACACAGTCGGCTATCTGTGCCGTTATGCTTTATGATGCCAAGCTCTCACAGGAGTATGCAGCACGCCTGATAGACGAAGGTATCTACGTCACAGGATTCTACTACCCCGTTGTCCCCAAGGGAGAAGCACGCATCCGTGTACAGCTCTCAGCTGCCCACGAGCGTCATCATCTCGACAAGGCTATTGAGGCCTTCATCAAGGTCGGTCGTGAGCTAGGCGCATTGAAGTAAACACGTCCCATCTATCTAAACCAAGAGAGGCTACCTCAGTGCTGGGGTAGCCTCTCTTGGTTTAGCCCTGCATCATCTTTCATCTTAGCCCTCAGAGCTTCCGAAACTCTACATATAGACGGTCCTTCACTCCTCATTTAGGGCTTCATCCACTTCACCTTATTATCTACTCTCTTCAGTGGAGGATATCCATCCAACATCCTCCATAAAACCTCATATCCCTTGCACCGACAAGGGGTATACGACTTTATACAAGGAGTGGAGCTGATATACACGAGAAGGGCTACCCAAGACCGGTATAAGGTCGTTGGGTAGCCCCTTCTTAATCGTGATGGCGTAGTGCCGCCTATGCCTTTACTTTCTTACCAAGGAAGATATGCCCAAGATACCCACCAATAACAAGCACAAGCCCAATAGTGAGGAATGTATTTGCATGCTCAACTTGGTCAGAGAGGTACGAGTAAACCAGGAGGATCGCTCCTATAAGCATGACGATAACGCCGAGATACTGCTTCATAATGATTTGTGTACTATGTTTATTACTTTGTTCTCTACCTGCAAAGTACGGAATAATTTAGCAAATACGAAAATTCTTATGTATTACGCCACCGTGATGGAGGGCAAAGCAAAATCGGTCAGTACAGTCACTTGAGACATTGCACTCCTACAGTTTTCACTTGCCTTCAGCTTTACGAGCTCTTGCTCTCCATGCTAAGAGTTATTGATCCCCTACCCACACATTCCTCTACGCCCTCATCATCTTGTCCCTAGCCCTTATTAGGACTTCTGGCTGACAAGTTCGACCCATTCTTGGTTCAATAAGTACCAACGGACTGTATGCTCCAGCCCTTCCTCGAACTGAAGACTTGGCATCCAACCCAGCTCATTCTTTAGCTTATTTGAATCGATGGCATATCGCAAGTCATGCCCAGCACGGTCGGTAACGAATGTGATAAGTTCCTCTGAATGTCCCTCTGGATTACCTAGTACTTCGTCCACGGTTTTTACTAGTAGTCGGACGAGGTCGATGTTACGCCATTCGTTGAATCCCCCTATGTTGTAGGTATCTGCGATTTTCCCTTGGTGGAAAATGAGATCTATGGCACGAGCATGGTCAAGGACATAGAGCCAGTCACGGACATTTTCCCCTGTGCCATAGACAGGGAGAGGGCGACGTAGGACAATGTTCTTTATGAAGAGAGGGATGAGCTTCTCGGGATATTGGTACGGCCCGTAGTTGTTGGAGCAATTAGAGATAACCGTAGGTAGCCCATAAGTGTCATGGAAGGCTCTCACAAAATGGTCACTAGAGGCCTTGCTAGCCGAGTAAGGACTATGTGGGTCATACTTTGTGTCTTCTGTGAAGAAGCCTCCATCGAGCTCTAATGCTCCATATACCTCATCCGTGGAGATATGGTAGAATCGTTTCCCTTCATAGCCCTTGGGGGACTTTGACCAAACGTCCTTGGCTGCTTGCAACAAACTAAGTGTACCTAGCACATTCGTCTTTGCAAAGACAAAGGGATCAGAGATACTACGATCAACATGGCTCTCTGCTGCTAGGTGAATAATACCATCTACCGCATAGTGCTCCAGTATTCCTCTAACAGAATCATAGTCACAGATGTCCTCTTGGATGAAGGTGTAGTTGGGCAAAGCCTCTACATCCGCTAGGGTCTCTCTATTGCCTGCATAGGTAAGTTTATCGAGGCAGAGAATATGATAGTCGGGGTACTTCGTCACAAAAAGACGAACGACATGCGAGCCGATGAAACCTGCTCCACCTGTAATGAGGATGGTCTTCTTATAGTCCATTATTCGTTTGTATCTGTCCATGTGAGTTTACGGAGGCATTCCTCGAGCGAGGTTTGCCAATGAGGCAGTGTAACTCCAAAGGCTCGTTTGAGTTTACTCTTATCCAATACGCTGTAGGATGGTCTCATAGCTTTCGTGGGGTATTGGTCACTGCGTACGGGGCAAATCAGACAATGATAGCCCATATAATGGCGAATAGCCTCGGCAAAGTCATACCACGAGCACACCCCCTCGCTAGCAAAGTGATAGGTACCCTCGTGCCTACATCCGACATTCTGGTCAAGAATGGATACCAAGAAAAGAGCCAAGTCACGAGCATAGGTAGGCGTCCCGATCTGATCAAAAACGACACTGAGCTCCTCTCGCTCTTGCATCAGCCGACACATTGTCTTCACAAAGTTCGACCCATAGGTAGAATAGAGCCACGAGGTGCGCAGGATGAGGGCATGACAGCCCGTATGTCGTATTGCCTCCTCCCCAAGGAGCTTGGTTCGCCCATACACACTCTGGGGGCAGGGTGTTTCGTCTTCGGTGATTGGAAGATGACTATCTCCTCTGAAGACATAATCTGTTGAGATATGGATGAGGTATAGGCCACACTCCTTCGCTAGCTCAGCAAGTCCAGCCACCGCCTGATGGTTAATGCGATCAGCTTCCTCTGCCTCATCCTCTGCCCGATCTACTGCTGTGTAGGCTGAGCAATTAACAATCGTGTCAATATGATGCTTCTGGACGAAGAGCTTCACAGCTAGCTGATCTGTCACGTCCAGCTCACTACGGCTCATGAAGAAGTAGTGCTGCACACTCCCCTCTGCTGCAGCTCGCAACTCTTGTCCCAGCTGTCCACCAGCACCTAAGACTAGGATATTACTCTTCCCCATAGATGAATGGTGTATCAAACTTATCGAAGCACGGGTGATGCGCATCCTTAGTAGAGAGAATAACATCTGGGGTAGGTACTCGCCAGTCGATGGAGAGTATTGGATCATCCCAAGCTACAGCCCCTTCGGACTGAGGGGCATAATAGTTATCACACTTATACTGAAATATGGCATCGGGACTCAGCACACTGAAGCCATGGGCAAAGCCACGAGGGATAAAAAGCATCCGATGATTCTCTTCAGATAGCTCTACGGCTACGTGCGTTCCATACGAAGGCGAGCCTTTGCGAAGGTCTACTGCCACATCTAGTACAGAGCCCTTAACTACCCGAACAAGCTTTGCCTGTGCATATGGGGGAGCTTGGAAGTGCAACCCACGCACCACGCCGTAGCTGGATCGGCTCTCGTTATCCTGCACGAAGTGAGTCGGAGTAACCAGGTGTGAAAAGACCTCCTCGCTGAAAGCCTCAAAGAAGTAGCCTCGGTCATCCTGGTAGACCTTTGGCTCTAGGATAACAACCTCGGGAATAGCTGTCTTAATTACCTCCATCTACTTTACCTTATCATCTATGAGACGAAGCAAGTACTGCCCATACGGATTCTTGGACATAGGCGCAGCCACACTCCTTAGGGTATCCGCCGTGAGCCACCCCTGATGATAGCCTATCTCCTCGAGGCAAGCGACCTTCAATCCTTGCCTTTTCTCAATCACTTCAACGAAGGTAGAGGCCTCTGCTAGGGAGTCGTGTGTCCCTGTATCGAGCCATGCAAAGCCTCGCCCAAGTGTCTCCACAAGGAGTCGCCCTTGACTAAGGAACTCTTGATTCACACTCGTTATCTCCAGCTCTCCTCTTGCTGAGGGTTTTACATTACTTGCTATGGTGACTACGTCATTGGGATAAAAATAGAGTCCAACGACTGCATAGTTACTCTTGGGATGCTGGGGCTTCTCCTCGATTGATACGCACCGCCCCATCTCATCGTACTCGGCTACACCATATCGCTCTGGATCATTCACCCAGTAGCCAAAGACCGTTGCCTCATTAGCTTGCTCGGCTCGCTCTACAGACTTCCTTAGAAGCTGCGTAAACGACATCCCATAGAAGATGTTGTCCCCCAGTACGAGGCACACACTATCGTTCCCAATAAAGTCCTTCCCAATGATGAAGGCTTGTGCCAAGCCCTCGGGGCGGGGTTGTTCAGCATAGGCAAAGCGCACACCATAGCTAGAGCCATCGCCGAGGAGTCGCTGGAAGGCAGGGAGATCTTCGGGAGTAGATATAATGAGTATATCTCGAATCCCTGCAAGCATAAGCACAGAGATCGGATAATAAACCATGGGCTTATCATAGATGGGCAGTAACTGTTTACTTACGCCCTTTGTAATGGGATAGAGGCGCGTACCTGCACCGCCAGCTAAGACTATTCCCTTCATAGGATCGAGGCTATTATGACGAAATAATAATGCTAAAGGTACGAAATCTGGCTCAGCTAGGTACTGTAGCTCAGGAAGGTCAAGTTGTGATGGTATAGATACAAGCTGTAAGAAACTCCTCATGAATACAGCTTGATGAGGCAACATAAATATTGATGAGTAACAAGAGAGTAATCAAGCTAAACACGGATCATGCCCGCACATACTTTTCCCCACCCCTTCACCACATCATTTCTTTTTGACTTACAGCAAGATAACAAGGCATACCATTCCCCCCTCTAACGAGTTATGGTAACTCGATAAAACGACTTATGGTAACTCGTCGCAACGAGTTATGGTAAGTCGTCGAAGAGAGTTATGGTAAGTCGTTACGGCGACTTATGGTAACTCGTCAAAGCCAAGCCAACTACTATAAGTCATTACCCTTCTCACAAGAGCACTTATACTATCCGAGGGTGTGTGAGAAAAGGGTGCTCCAAACTCTGACACACAGTAGGAGTAAAGTGCTGGCTCTACCCTCTCCTGCCTTCTTACAGCATAGATAGAGGAACGATTTCTTAATAGCCCTGATCCCAATCTGACGAGTTAGAGGCGAGCTGAGACAACCTCTGACATTGACCACATCAATGGAAATACCACATCTTCATCCATACATTCAAGCAGGGAACAAAGTAAGACTGTGTATACTGGCACTTGATAGTACGTTATTAGTGGGGACATCATCTATTTCGTAGTAAGGCATACAATAACAAATAATTGGTATATTTGACGTGCTAATCCCCTCTATTGGGTAGCCACGATCAAAGAGAGATACACACGGCTACCTCCTCTGTAGCGAGGGCGCAACCCATGCGAGGTGGAGCTTGGTTAAACTATTTACGACATGAAGCTATGGCTAAGACAAGAGGAACAATCGTCGTAGACACAGGTCATTGTAAGGGCTGTGACCTATGTGCAGTGGCTTGCCCCGTACACGTCATCGAAATGCACCCTACGGACGTAAACAACAAGGGCTATCACTATGCCCGACTCAAAAACGACAATGACTGTATCGGCTGTGTCAGTTGCGCACTAGTCTGCCCTGATGCGTGCATCACAGTCTACAAGTGGAAAGAGTAACGTAAACCCTTCGAGCATCGTCAAACACACTAAAGAACCCTTGTTATGGCAGGAGAAATCAAACTCATGAAGGGGAACGAAGCCATCGCCCACGCTGCTATCCGTGCTGGTGCTGATGGATACTTCGGCTATCCCATTACTCCCCAGTCTGAGATACTTGAGACCCTCACCGAGGAGCATCCTTGGGATACGACGGGTATGGTCGTACTCCAGGCCGAGAGTGAAGTAGCAGCAATCAACATGGTCTATGGAGGCGCAGGCTGTGGAAAGCGCGTCATGACCTCTTCTTCATCACCAGGCATGAGCCTCAAGCAGGAGGGCGTCAGCTACATCGCAGGTGCCGAACTACCATGTCTGCTCGTCAATGTAATGCGTGGCGGACCAGGGCTAGGGACAATCCAACCTAGTCAGGCAGACTACTTCCAGACGGTCAAGGGCGGAGGCCACGGCGACTACCGACTCATCACCCTTGCACCTAACTCTGTGCAGGAGATGGCAGACTTCGTACCCCTAGGATTTGAGCTAGCATTCAAGTACCGCAATCCCGCTATTATCTTAGCTGACGGAATTATAGGTCAGATGATGGAGAAGGTACGCCTCCCAGACTTCACTCCTCGCCGCACAGAGGATGAGATTCGCAAGGAGTGTCCTTGGGCAACTCTCGGGCGCAAGGATAAGCGTAAACCCAATGTCATCACATCACTGGAGCTAGAGTCCTCCATCATGGAGCAGAACAACGAGCGCTTCCAGGCTAAGTACAAGGAAATCGAAGCCAACGAAGTACGCTACGAAGAGATACAAACAGCAGATGCAGACTACATACTCGTAGCGTTCGGATCATCAGCTCGTATCTGTCAGAAAGCCGTAGAACTAGCTCGTGCCGAGGGGCTACGCGTAGGGCTCCTTCGTCCGATTACGCTCTGGCCTTTCCCAACACACGCCATACAGTCACTGACTAGTCGTGTTAAGGGCTTCCTCGTAGCTGAGCTAAATGCAGGTCAGATGATTGAGGACGTGCGTCTAGCAGTAGATGGGAAAGTCCCCGTTGTACACTATGGACGCATGGGCGGAATGCTATTCTCTCCTAACGAGATTGTCGAGAACCTCAAGAAACTCCTTATCAAAAACTCCTAATGGATAGTCCTCGCAACCGCCCACATAGAGACCGCATAGACCAAGCCCTCCAGCTCTGGTTCTTCGTCTTGGCTATCGGCTCAATCGTTGCGTTCTTCTTTTTTAGACAAGACTCTCCATGGCTCTTCCAGAGCTTAGGCGTAGCTGCACTGGTTATCCGTGTACTCTATTACCTAAAGCAATTATTTTTCACAAAGAAGGGTTAGCCCACACATACTATGACTCCTACATCCAACGTACAAGAGCATATCAAACCTGAGAACCTGGTTTATGCCAAACCAGCCTTGATGAATGACCTCTCCATGCACTATTGCCCAGGCTGTAGCCATGGCGTAGTACACAAGCTCGTAGCAGAGACAGTAGCCGAAATGGGACTCGAGGAAACAACAATCGGTGTTGCCCCAGTAGGCTGTGCTGTCTTTGCCTATAAATACATTGACATCGACTGGCAAGAAGCAGCCCACGGCCGTGCACCTGCACTGGCGACAGCTATCAAACGTCTCAATCCAGACAAGATGGTCTTCACTTACCAAGGCGACGGAGACCTTGCTGCCATCGGTACAGCAGAGACCATCCACGCATGTAACAGAGGGGAGAACATCGTCATTGTCTTCATCAACAATGCCATCTACGGCATGACTGGTGGACAGATGGCTCCAACAACCCTCGAGGGAATGCAGACAGCCACCTGCCCACAGGGGCGCAACACAGAGATGAACGGCTACCCACTGAAGATATCCGATATGCTCGCCCTACTTGATGGCACCTGCTACGTCACGCGCCAGTCTGTCCATACAGCTGCTGCTGTAATGAAGGCAAAGAAGGCTCTGAAGAAAGCCTTCCAGAACGCACTTGATCGTAAAGGGACCTCTGTTGTCGAGATTGTGTCCACCTGTAATACGGGTTGGAAACTAACTCCTGACGAAGCCAACAAATGGATGGCCGAACATATGTTTGAGAGGTATCCACTCGGTGACCTAAAGAGTATCTAACCCCTCATATACTACGATACGATGACTTGCGAAATAGTAATAGCAGGCTTTGGTGGACAAGGTGTCCTCTCAATGGGGAAGATCCTCGCCTATTCCGGCCTCATGGAGGATAAGAACGTTAGCTGGATGCCATCCTACGGCCCAGAGCAACGTGGAGGTACAGCCAACGTCACTGTGATTATCAGTGATGATGCAGTAAGCTCCCCTTTGGTACAAGACTACGATGTAGTAATTGCCCTCAATCAACCATCGGTAGATAAGTTTACTCCCCGTGTAAAGCCTGGGGGGACGCTAATCTATGACACCAATGGTGTAAGCCATATCCCCGAGCGCAGTGATATAGAGATCTACGAAGTCCCAGCAACCGACGAAGCAACAAACATGGGTAACGCTAAGGTCTTCAATATGTTGATCCTTGGTGCTATGCTTGCCGTGCGTCCTATACTACCGCTGGATAGCATCCGTAAGGGGCTGGAGAAATCTCTCCCGGAGCGTCACCACAAGCTCATTCCAATGAATATGCAGGCCCTAGAGCGTGGAGGACAAATACTCCACCCACACAAAGCCTAGCATCCATATACACCAAGTTTAATAGCCTATTTTATAATGAATGCTCAACAAGAACAGTTAGACTGGGGAAGCCTAGGCTTCGGCTACATTCAAACCGACTACAACGTCCGTTGCTACTGGCGTGACGGGAAGTGGGGCGAATGGGAAGTATCTTCCTCAGATATGATTACCATACCTATGGCCTCCACCTGCCTGCACTATGGGCAGGAGTCCTTCGAGGGGCTCAAAGCCTTCCGTGGCAAAGATGGCAAGGTTCGTGTCTTCCGTCCAGAAGAGAATGCCAAGCGTATGCAGAGCACGAGTCAAGGCATCCTAATGCCCGAGCTCTCCACAGAGCGTTTCCTCGAGGCCGTAGATATGCTTCTACACCTGAACAAACGCTTCATCCCCCCCTATGAGAGTGGTGCTTCGCTCTACATACGTCCTCTAATGATTGGTCTAGGTAAGCAAGTCGGAGTAAAACCCTCGAACGAATATATGTTCCTTATGTTCGTTACCCCCGTTGGTGCTTACTTCAAGTCTGGCTTCCGTCCTACCCCAATGGCAATCATGCGTGGCTATGACCGTGCGGCGCCTCTCGGTACAGGCACCTACAAGGTCGGAGGTAACTATGCTGCCAGCCTACGCTCGGGTGAGCTAGCACACTCCATGGGGTACTCCGCCGTTATCTACCTAGATGCAAAGGAGAAGCTCTACATCGACGAGTGTGGCCCCGCCAACTTCTTTGGTATTCGGGATAATACCTATATCACACCCAAGAGTAGCTCCATCCTCCCCTCAATTACCAATAAGAGTCTCATGCAACTGGCAGAAGACATGGGGCTACGTGTCGAGTGCCGTCCTGTCCACGTAGAGGAGCTTGAGACATTTGAGGAAGCAGGTGCTTGTGGTACCGCAGCTGTGATTAGTCCGATCGAACGTGTAGATGACCTCGACCTAAAGAAGAGCTATATCATCAGTAAGGATGGACAGCCTGGGCCCATCAGTAAGCAGCTTTACGAGCGACTAAGAGCCATCCAATACGGGGATTATCCTGACACGCATGGCTGGGTACGCATCTACCCCGACATCGACTAAACGCTCTCATATACAAAAGAGAAAGGAGGATACGCCACTGATGTGGCGTATCCTCCTTCTTTTTCCAGAGAGTCTTCGCTGGTCTGGCATCGGATATAAGGCCTATTGCCCACCCAATACCTTTGCCTTAGCATCTCTTCTATACCATGCTGCACATCTGATTCACAAGCATCTTGACGAACACACCTGCGGATGATATATGTAGTAAGTTCATATCGAATAAAATACGAAGGACATAAATGGGGGAAGAAACAACTTACCATAAGTCGTCATAAAGAGTTATGGCAACTCGCCTAAACGAGTTATGGTAACTCATCGAAGAGAGTTGTGGTAACTCGTTACAACGACTTATAGTAACTCGTTATCCACCTCCTAAAAACCCTGTATCTAGGGTGTTTATAACGGGGAGAAATGAATATGGAGAAGGGATGAATAAAAAAGAAAGGAATGACGACCTCCCTTGTACCAAACTCACGCTAAATTTACGTACCTTAGCCAAGGCATTCAATGCCTTAGTTAGGTTGTTTAATTACACAAAAGAAACAAAGATGAAGTTCCCAAAGTGGGTTATACCCGTCGCCATCATTGCTATCCTTCTACTCTGGGGGATCAGCCAGTACAACGGACTCGTAGGAATCCAAGAGCAAGTCAATACCCAATGGAGCCAAGTAGAGAACCAGTATCAGCGTCGCACTGATTTGATTCCTAACCTCGTCAATGTCGTCAAAGGCTATGCCTCGCACGAGAAGGAGACTCTAGAGGGTGTCATACAGGCTCGGAGCAAGGCGACATCTACTACAATCAATGCCTCTGATATGGATGAAGCTGCACTACAGCGCTTCCAGCAGAGCCAAGACGCCCTATCCTCTGCCCTCTCTCGTCTGATGGTCGTCGTAGAGAAGTACCCCGAGCTGAAGGCTAATGAGCAGTTCCAATCGCTCATGGTACAGCTTGAGGGAACAGAAAATAGAATTGCTACAGCCCGTAAGGACTTTAATGACGCAGCAAAGGACTACAACACCAAGATTCGTAAGTTCCCTGCCTCTCTCGTAGCCTCCATTACAGGCTTCCGCACTCGCCCCTACTTCACCGCTCAGGCAGGTAGTGATGTGGCTCCTGTTGTAGACTTCACTAAGTAAGCCCCCTCCCCTCTCCTCGTGAGTAGCCATTAAAAGTGTAAGGCAATATCGCAAGCAGTGTGATGCTAAAACGTTCTCTCAAGTACCTCTTCGTCTTCATTACACTTGCTCTTTCTTCCTCCACATGGTTGCACGGAGCAAGACAAGTGTACACACCAGAGACTGTGCCCAATGTCTTTGTAGAGGATAGTCTGCAGTTACTCTCTGACCCCGATGGGTTCATTGATCAGCAGGCACGGAGAGCCATCAATGAGGAGTTGCTAAGACTTCGATTAAGTTCTGGTGTAGAGTTCCCCGTAGTCATCCTAGAGACCATAGGAGATAGGGACATAGAGAGCTTCTCCACAGAGCTCTTTAGGCTATGGGGCATAGGCTCTAAGTCAAAGAACGATGGCTTGCTGCTACTCATAGTCATTGATCAAAGGAAGCTGCGCTTCGAGGTCGGCTATGGACTCGAGGGAATGTTACCAGACGCTCTGGCAGCAAAGATCCAACGACAACAAATGATACCGCTCATGCGGCAGGGAGATTATGCTGGAGCAATCCTTGCTGGGGTACAGGCTGTCTCACAGGTCATCAGCGGTGAGGGATACATATCCGACCGCAAGGGAGGGAAGGGCAATCTGAAGGATGCCCTACCTGGCAGCTTCGGTCTATGTCTCTACCTCATCCTTATAGGGGCTGCAACATATAGTGCCGTTAGTTCTTTCCACGGAAAAGTCAAGAGGCTAGAGTCTGATGGGTGTACTCTACTCATGGAGCAGGACGAGGTTAAGCGAAGTTCATCTGTTTACGGATTTCTGCTCTTTGTCCTTTGTGCACCTATCGGGCTATTATTCTTGCTCTACGTATATACGCGCATTCGCAAGCTGAAGAATGCGATAGGTATATGCCCTTCGTGCAAGCAGAAGGCTCTCCACCTTGTATCACAGAGCGAAGCTACAGCTTACCTTACTCCAGCTCAAGAGCTCGAGGAAAGACTTCGCTCCTGCCACTACCAGACTTGTCTTTGCTCTAATTGTGGGTTCCATAGGACAGTTGGTCATACACACCCAAGTAGTCCATACAAGGAGTGCCCCAACTGTGGAACACATGCTCTAGAGGTAGTACGTCGTGAGCACATGCGTGGAGCTCGAGGCGGGCGGTATATACGCACCCACACCCATTGTAGGTATTGTAACCATGACGGGTACTCAGACCGAAGAGACCCATCAGATGAAAGTGCGGCTCTCGGTGCAATGATCCTGTCGGGGCTAATGAGTGGGAATCGCCACAGAGGTGGGGGCTCAGGTTGGGGAGGTGGCGGTTTCTCTGGAGGGAGCTTTGGGGGAGGATCCTCTGGAGGAGGTGGTGCAACCTCTGGTTGGTAAAGGCATAAAAAACAGAAAGAATCTCTACGCGGATCCTATCTGCTGTGGATATGATACTTTACGTATCTTTGTCACATATATAAAGAATTGATGCATATCTATGGCTGATACAGCGCATATACTCGACTATCAAAAGGTTCAGATAGCACGGCGCGAACATATACTCTTTGACGACTTTGATCTGCAGCTATCCGCAGGAGAGTTCCTCTATCTAACTGGTAGCGTAGGTGCAGGTAAGAGCACCCTCCTGAAGACAGTCTACGCCGAAGTCCCAATTACCAAAGGAAAAGCAATGGTTCTCGGACATGATCTCAATCAACTTACCAAGCGAAGGCTTCCCTTGCTGAGACGAAAGATTGGGATCATATTCCAAGACTTCCGCTTGCTCCCTGATCAAAATGTCTACGGCAACCTAGATATTGTTCTGAGAGCCTTTGGCATGGGGCGCAGCGCAGAGCGCAAGGAAAAGATTGACGAGGTACTCGAGGAAGTCGGTCTGGGAAACAAAGGATATAAGTACCCTCATGAGCTCTCAGGCGGTGAACAGCAACGCGTTGCCATTGCACGTGCCTTGGTTGGTAGCCCTGAGCTAATTTTAGCTGATGAGCCAACAGGTAACCTGGACGTTGAGAATGGACTTGCTATCGTTGGCCTTCTTCACCAGTTATCCTCTGAGCGAGGGACAGCCGTGCTTATGACAACACATAATAGGCTTGTCCTAGAGCGTTATCCAGCACGCTGTATTGAGGTAGGGAATATCTAGTGTCAGGTATCACCATAGATTCATATCTAAAGTCCACATATCACTGGTGAAAGTCATGAAGTTTGGAGGCACATCTGTTGCCTCCGCTGAGCGTATCCAGCACGTAGCTAACCTAATCACAGCCACAGACGAGCCCAAGATTGTGGTTCTCTCTGCAATGGCAGGGACGACAAATGCTCTCGTGGAGATTGGGCATCAGCTCATGGCACACCATCGTCATGAGGCACTGACAATCCTCACCAAGCTCAAGCATAAGTATGAATCAGAGACTCGCAAACTCTTCCCTGACACTAAGAGCTACGATAAGGCGTGGACACTAGTAAACGAGACCTTTTTCTTCCTAGAGCAGATTTGCTATGCAGAGTCTTTCACTCTCTTCGATGAGAAGAAGATACTAGCTAGAGGGGAGCTACTCAGTACAGCCATGATGCTCCGCCATCTATCTGATCGAGGTATTCAGGCTGTCGGACTACCTGCCTTGGAGTATATGCGCACAGATAAGCAGGCAGAGCCCGATGAGGCCTTCATAGAAGAGCATCTAAAAGGACTCATCAAGCTCGCTCCAGAGGGAACGCACCTCTTCATCACGGAGGGTTACATCTGTCGCAACGCATTCGGTGATATAGACAATCTACAAAGAGGAGGTAGTGACTACACTGCAACCCTAATTGGTGCAGCCCTCGCTGTCGACGAGATACAGATCTGGACAGATATAGATGGTATGCATAATAATGATCCTCGTTTCGTAGATGCAACCTCACCTGTACGCCGTCTGCATTTTGAAGAAGCGTCTGAGCTAGCATACTTTGGCGCAAAGATTTTGCACCCAACATGCATACAGCCTGCTAAACGAAGGAGCATCCCCGTTCGTCTACTCAACACTCTTGCTCCCGAAGCTCCTGGCACACTCATCTCTCTTGACACCGACAAGGATATGATCAAGGCTGTGGCAGCGAAGGACAACATCACAATGCTCCGTATCCGAAGCAATCATCAGCTCTCACATTGGTGCTTCATAGGCAAGGTATTCTCTCTCTTTGAGCATCACTGCATCCCCATTGATATGGTCGCATCCACAGAGGCATCTATATCTCTCACCTTTGAGCGTCCAAGTCTCCCTGATGAGCTCCGTATCGGACTACTTCAGCTAGGATCGATTGAAGTAGAGCATGGGCTAACCATTGTCTGTATTGTAGGAGATTTGGAGTGGGAAAATATCGGTTTTGAAGCTCAGATACTCAATGCCCTTAGGGAAGTTCCAATCCGTATGATTTCCTATGGAGGAAGTGACTACAACCTCACCGTACTCGTTGAGGCTAAGGATAAGCAACGGACCCTACTTGCCCTCAGTAATCATCTTTTTAGCTCCACAGCCAAAGAATAATGGCGCCACCTGCCCCCTCCCGATGCCAGCTTTGGCTGGGGCTCACCCGGCCACGTACGCTCTTCTCTGGGTTAAGCTCAGTGCTGGTTGCCCTATTCTATGCTGGGAGCTTAGGGACTATTGAATGGGTGAAGGCATTACTACTTATACTCGTAGCAGTGAGCGCACAGATAGCCAGCAATATAGCCAACGATCTCATTGACTATAAAAAGGGTGCTGATACAGATGAGCGAAAAGGGCCTCTGCGTCCTCTCTCTAAAGGGTTACTCACAGAGCGAGAAGTCAAGCAAGCTCTCTATATTAGCCTCGCAGCACTCCTCATTTGTGGAATTTCCCTCATTGCCCTATCCTCTTGGTGGCTCTTATTTATAGGAGGGTTCATTTCCATCGGAATCTTCGCCTACTCAGGAGGCCCCTACCCTCTTTCATATCATGGGCTAGGCGATGTGGCTGTGTTAGTCTTTTTTGGCTGGATACCTACTCTTACAAGCTTCTATATCCTAAGGGGGACAGTCTCCGACTCAACAATATGGCATCTCGCAACAGCCATTGGTCTAGCAAGTGTGAACATCCTAGTTGTGAACAATTACCGAGATGTAGAGGAGGATCGCAAGGCTGGTAAGCAAACACTCATCGTACGAATGGGTAAAGACTTTGCCCCTCGCCTTTACCTAACTCTAGGGCTACTCTCTATAGGATTTCTTTACCCTATCTTTTCATTCTGGGGAATGCTTCTCTTACTTCCCTATGTCTTCTTCCTATCACACGCTCATCGTAGCCTACTGCGAGCTGAGGGGGAAGAACTTAATAAAACTCTAAGCGAAACAGCAAGGAATGTATTCCTCCTTGCTATTCTGATTGGCGTAATGCTTCTCATTCGTAAGTAAATGAGCGAACAACAAGTACAGCTTCACTATTCTACTATATAGATAGTATAACTATGATAACGAATGTGGTGATAGAGGGGCTACGCCCTTTGCGAGACTTCAGCCGCAGACATCCATCACTGCGCTATATCGCAGTGGGGCTGGCGACGGTCGTCTTCTGCTTCTTCCTTGGTGAGCGAACTATTTTCTCCTACCTAGGCCATATGAAGCGAAAAGCATTCTTACAAAAAGAGTATAACTACTATCGCCCACGTTACGAAGCCGATAGTGCCCGCCTCAGTGAAATCAAAGATAATCCCGAGCTCATTGAGCATATAGCCAGAGAGAAGTACTACATGCATGCACCTGGGGAGGAGCTATTTATCATCACTACTCCCTCCGAGGATAAGGAATAGATCTTCATAGATCCAATGGATAAGAAGTATAAATACCTCTACATCGTCAGCGTACTAATGCTCCTCACTGGGGCCGCACTCGCTATGACGCGCCATATAGTGTTTGATATTATCTATACTTTGGGGGCATTGGGATATACCCTATATTACGTCCTTGCACCACTTAAGGAGCGGTCACACCTCATCCGAAGGGTTACTCGTATGGGGGCATTCTCCGGGCTACTCTTCCTTCTTTCGGCCATTGCTCGCTTTGGCGTCTTTGATGCTTATGGTCGGAATGCATGGCTACTCTTCCTCGCACTTGGTCTTGTTTATATGTGTTATGGGAATGTGCTCCTTTACTTTAGTGAGCGCAAGAGTAAGAAGTAACCTCACAAAAGAGCATCATCCACTATATGGATAACAAAACGACAAAGACCCAAGGTGCACCTACCAAACAGCGTGTCACAGTCCCAGGAAGTAGGAAACAGCTACTTAAACTGACAGTAAGTGAAGAGACAACCCTCCTTCCCTTCCTCCTCTCCACTCTCCCTGATAAGAGTCGTACAACAGTTAAGCAACTACTGCATGACCGCTTTATAGCAATTGGTATGGAGCCAACGACTCAGTTTGATGCACCTCTTAGGGCAGGCGATGTCGTGAGTATCCACCCCACTCCACTCCCCAAGAAGCTATCTCATCCTCAGATTGACATTGTCTATCAGGATGAGTACCTTATGGTGGTGCGTAAGGAGGTTGGGATACCAACTGTCGCCAGTGGAGAAGAAAAGGATGTGACAGCACTACGTCTACTCTCTGATCACCTCAAGAGCTTCAATCCTCTCGCAAAGGTCTATCATGTAACGCGGCTAGACAAAGACTCAGCAGGCTTCGTTGTCTTTACTAAGAGTAAGGAGCTACAGACACGCCTCAGTGAGAACTGGCATCAGTACTGTCGCCACCAGCAATTCGCAGCTGCGATTGAGGGCGAATTAAACCCAAGCGAAGGTCTTCTTCACGCCCCTACTCCACGGGAAACAAAGAACTCCACATCGAAGGTAAAGAAGGCACAAAACTCCCCTCATCAAGAAGCGAACTCCGCTGGTAAAGCAGGCTACCGCACCTTGTCAAGCAGTGGCGAACGGAGTCTCCTCTCCATTGAGCTACATATTGGACGGAATAACAGGCTACGTAAGCAGCTCTCCACCCTTCGTCACCCAATCGTTGGAGATTGGCGAAATGGATCTAAAGAGAAAGAGCTTGGATACGTTGCACTAATAGGGACACACCTAGCCCTAGTGCATCCTATCACACATGAACTACTTGATTTTAAGCAGCCTATCCCGGCCCTCTTTCGTAAGCTTTTACGTACGAACACTCGCCCTCGTGGCGTTAAGAAGAAAGCAACACAGCCTAGAAGGCTAAACCACTAGGCTACCCCTCTAGTATAAGAACTATCAATCATTACAAATCCAATCATTATGAAGACCAGACACTGGACACAGTCTTCCCTCCATCGGCACATCTACCGAGGGATGCTGAGTGTGGTACTCGTGCTACTTTCCCTCTCTGGGGCAAAGGCACAAATCATTCGTGATGCAGTAAGCTGGACACGAACAGTAGAGGACAATGGCCCAACAGAGAAGACCATTGTCTTCACCGCTACAATCAAGGACGGCTGGCATCTCTATGCCACAGACCTCCCTGCTGGAGGGCCAACACCCACCCAGCTCATCGTCGATAAGCTGGGCGGTGCTGAGCTCGTGGGGACACTCACCGCAAATACGAAGCCTGTAGAGAAGTTCGATCCGAACTTTGATATGAAGCTCCGTTTCTTCAGTGGAAAGGTAGTTTTCAGGCAGAAGATACGTATCACAGATGCTAAGAAGTTTACCTTTGAGGGAGCTATCCGCCACATGGCCTGCAACGATGAAAAGTGTCTACCTCCCAGCAACTGGGAATTTACCGTTCAGGTCAAGGAGTTAGGTAAACTCTCCGAGGCTGCACCTGCTACTAGCACAGAGACTCCTGCCCCCCAAGAGGCTACCCCTACCGTGGGGGAGCCCTCAGCCGATAGCGCTACGTCTGCCCCAGATACGCTATCGGTGGACCAAGGGATGGCCAAGGATGCTGTCTCAGATCTGTGGGCACCTGTAATACCAGAGCTAAAGGCTTATGGTGACAAGGCTCTTACTCAGGCTGATGGTTCGCTATGGATGCTCCTAGTAGGGGGCTTCCTAGGGGGGCTAGTTGCCCTCGTCACACCATGCGTATGGCCTATGATCCCAATGACGGTGAGCTTCTTCCTCAAGCGTTCTAAGGATCGCAAGAAGGGGATCCGTGATGCTATACTCTACGGAATCTCGATCATCGTTATCTACGTGGCTCTAGGCCTGGCTGTCTCAGCTGCCTTTGGTGCGAGTGCATTGAATGACCTAGCAACGAATGCGTACTTCAATATTGCCTTCTTCCTCCTGCTTGTCTTCTTTGCTATTTCTTTCTTTGGGGCATTTGAGCTTGTACTCCCTGCCTCTTGGACAAATAAGATGGACGAGAAAGCAGACTCAGCTTCGGGTATCGTGAGTATCTTCTTCATGGCCTTTACCCTCTCGCTAGTCTCTTTCTCTTGCACAGGGCCAATTATTGGTACGTTATTGGTACAGGCAGCCACTTCCTCCTCAGGTATTCTCGCTCCTGCTATTGGAATGCTAGGCTTCGCCCTTGCTCTGGCTCTGCCCTTCACCCTTTTTGCCATCTTCCCCAACCTCTTGCAATCCATGCCTAAAAGCGGTGGATGGCTAAATTCAGTGAAGGTAGTACTGGCTTTCATCGAGTTGGCTCTTGCCTTAAAGTTCCTCTCTGTTGCAGACCTCGCCTATGGTTGGCGTATCCTCGACCGTGAAGTCTTCCTCGCTCTTTGGATTGTCATCTTCACTCTACTAGGTCTTTATCTCATTGGGAAGATACGCTTCCCACACGATACACCTCAGGAGAAAACACCAATCCCAATGCTCTTCTTGGCTATTGCTTCCTTCGCCTTTGCTCTCTATATGGTACCAGGGCTCGTGGGTGCTCCTCTCCGTGCAATCAGTGCCTTCTCACCTCCGCTGAGCACGCAGGACCTCAACCTATATAAGGGTGAGGTACACGCTCAGTTCTCAGACTATGAGACGGGTATGGCCTATGCCAAGCAGGTAGGCAAGCCTGTGATCATAGACTTCTCGGGCTATGGTTGTGTGAACTGCCGTAAGATGGAAGCCTCCGTGTGGACTGATGCCAATGTCAAGGCCACCCTCGACAACGACTATGTCCTCATCACCCTCATGGTCGATGAGAAGACGGCACTACCGGAGACTATCGAGGTCGAAGAAGCTGGTAAGAAGGTCAAGCTACGTACGATCGGCGACAAGTGGAGCTATCTACAGCGCATGAAGTTCGGAGCTAATGCCCAGCCCTTCTATGTCCTGCTGGACAACGAGGGTAAGCCCCTAGCCTCCTCCTATGCTTACAACGAAGATGTACCTGCCTATATGGACTTCCTCAAGAGTGGTCTAGCAGAGTACTCAGCTCGTAAGAAGTAAGATGTCTCATACAAGAGAAGAGAAGCTCGCAGCCTTCAGCCGTCTACTAGACGTGCTGGAGTGCCTGCGTGTCGAATGCCCTTGGGATAGGGAGCAGACCAACGAAAGCCTTCGTACAAATACCATAGAGGAGGTCTATGAGCTCTCCGATGCCCTCCTCAGGGGAGAGCCCGAGGAGATCAAGAAGGAGCTCGGGGATGTCCTCCTGCATATCGTCTTCTATAGCCGGATCGGTGAGGAAAAGGGACTCTATGATATCGCCGATGTCTCCCATGCGCTCTGTGATAAGCTCATCTACCGCCATCCCCATGTTTATGGAGAGGCTACGGCTGAGAGCACGGATATTGTCCTAGAGCGATGGGAGGAACTCAAGCAAAAGGAGAAGGATGGTAACAAGACCGTCCTCTCTGGTGTCCCTGATTCCCTGCCTACCCTCATCAAAGCTTATCGCATACAGGATAAGGCACGTGGTGTGGGCTTTGACTGGGAGAAGCCCGAGGACGTATGGTCTAAGGTCGAGGAGGAGCTCCAGGAGCTTCGCGAGGCCGTAGCTCGTCACGATGCCGATGCCATGGAGGCTGAGCTCGGAGACTTCCTCTTCAGTGTGATCAATGCTGCTCGTAAGTATAAGATCAATCCTGACAATGCCCTTAGCCGTACGAATGAGAAGTTTATTCATCGCTTCGGCTATATAGAGGCAAAAGCCAAGGAGCAGGGTCGCTCGATCAAGGATATGACCCTTGGCGAGATGAATACCCTCTGGGAGGAGGCAAAGGCTCTCGAGCCTAAGGCTTAGTCTTCCCCTCTCGATATGCTACTATCTAGCTGCTGACCTCACCACGCCTCGCCCCTAATGATCTAGAGGCAAGGTGTGGTGAGGTTAGTTTTTCTGTATCTCTCCTATCTCAGTATAGATGTCTTATCCAGCGACTAATATTCGTCTGCTTATCACTCATCGTGAAGCCGATGAGTCTACGATTATCCTAGCGGAGGGGCTTGCGAATCTCCCTGACTTCCAGGTATACATGACTCGGGAAGGTATCACCTCTGCTGTCGTAGAGCGAGGGGTGACCTACCTGCCCAGTCCCCCAATCACGGGCAAGGTGAACCTATCGGTGTGTCGTCTCCTACGCCGATATATGCGCCAGTACCACCTCACGCACACGTACTCCCCAGGTAGCTCGGGACTATCAAATGCACTACTAGCGACACTGTTCTCCTCGGTGAAGAATATCGCCTACCGAGGTACCGGAGCACGTATTCGTCGTACAGATCCCACTTACTACCTCGGTATCTTGAACCCTCGGGTACATCATATCGTCTGTGAGACGGAGCATGTGGCAGCCTACCTACGCACCTTCTTCTCTCCGTCTAAGCTCACGGTGGCTACCAAGCCCTTCTCTCTACCTTGGGCTGATGAAGCTCTCTGCTCACCCATTGAGCTGCCCGAGTTGCAGGGGAAATCACTGCGTCTGGTGATGGTCGCCAATAATAGGGGACGTCCCTTCAAGGGGCTACACACCCTACTAGAAGCCATGCTACTACTTCAGGATGATAGGATCGGACTAACGCTAGTAGGGGACTACGATCAGCAGGAACAGCTCTTCATTCAGTCCAGCCCGATTACCTCGAATATACTCTTCCTCGGGGAGCGACCAGAGGCTATGCGCTATATGGCTGCCTCGGATGTCTATGTCCTCCCAAGCTGGCGTGATGCCTCCCCACGTGTCGTACGTGAGGCTATGTCTCTGTCTCTCCCCACGATCGTCAGTGACATCCCCGGTAGTCGGGACTTGATCCTACCGGGTGAGACGGGGCTACTCGTGCCTTCCCAAGATCCCGAAGCCTTGGCCAAGGCCATCCTTTGGATGCTGGAGCACCCTGAGGAGCGAAGGGCTATGGGGCATCTAGGACGGGAGCGTATAGCACGTGACTTCAGTCCCGAGCGTTATATAGAGATCTTCACAGACCTCTTCCGCTCTCTAACTATCTAACCCCTCATAGGACTCTTCTAGACGGGGACTAACGCTAGTATATTCTACTTTAACGATGGTGACTTATACCATTTATGAACTTCCTTCGTTTATCTAGAGTAACAGGATATATGTAAGGGCTATGCCCCCAATAACTCAAACTAAGAGCAACAAGATGAAGAAACTATTTGCAATGGTCGTACTCCTCCTCTCTACATTTGGGCTTGGAGCACAAAGCTTGGGTATAAAGGGAGGCCTCGGCTACTCCACACTCAATGGAGGTCAGATGAGCGGTGTTGATATAAAGGGGCGTGGGACTTACTATGCAGGAGCTTTCGTTGAGTTCCCAATAACCTTCTTCCTAACCCTACAGCCCGAAGTAATCTATTCTGAGCAGGGAGCTAAGTGGGAAGCAACGTACCTAGGACAGAAAGCCTCTCTACAACTTAAGACTAGCTACATCAATATCCCTGCGATGGCTAAGCTCAGGCTTGGGCTTCTCTCCGTCATGGCTGGTCCCCAGCTAGGGTTCCTTGTCGGTACCCCCACCCAAGAGATATCTGTAGGAAATCGTTCTGTAAAGCTCAATAAGGATACCTTTGCCGCGATTGACTTTGGGATAGCCGCTGGGGTCGAGCTCCTTCTTGTCAAAGGCGTGTTCATCGACCTTCGTTATACACACGGGCTGATCAATACACTTGATAGGAACAACTCCTCACTTAAGCAACTACAGATTAGCAATAAGAATAACTTCAAAAACGCTATGCTTACCCTCGGTGTAGGTCTCAAGATCTAGTCCTCCCTATAAAGATAGAGATGCCCATCTCACACTGGCACACTAGGCCAACGTGAGGTGGGCTTCCTATTTTATGCTCATCGTGGGGTTAGTTTTCCTAGGTTCCTTTTCTATCCAATATAGGTGAGCAAGAGGTATCAATATCTCTGCTGGGGTGTAAAGGGAGGCTTTCTGTTGTATCCCTCGGATTAATATAGGTCTTAGTACTCGCTAAGGTTAGCATTCAGCCTATTCGATTCAAAGCAAGTTACCCACACTACCCTAGAGGAGGGTATGGGGTATACTCTATCTCGTAATCTGATAGAACCGCTTGTATAGGAAGATTCCCAAGAGGAGGAGACTTATCGGGAAAGAGCTCCATATAGCTGTAAGCCTTAGCCCTATATCCTCAATCCCCAAGAGGAAGCCAAAGATATAAGAGAGCGAAGGGGCAAGTATAAGATGAATAGCACAGGCATAGAGAGTCATACGCTTGACATCCTCCATACCCCTTAGAGCATTCCCATAGATTACTTGTAGAGCATCTCCGGGTTGGTAAAGAGCCATAGGAATCACTGCTACTGAGGTCATCAGTATGACAGCTGGGTCGTCACTAAAGATACACCCGACTTGGTGCCTCATGACGAGTAGACCGAGCATGACGACCAGGGCTGTACCCTCAGCTAGAGCGAGGGCTATACCCGCGGTTTGCCTTGCTTGCCTATGGTCACCTATGCTATGGGCGCGACTCACAAGTATCGTAGTAGCTGCTCCTAGCCCATAATAGATGAGGTAACCAAGTAAGGTCAAGGTAACTAGTATTTGATGTACTGCTAGGGCATCTACACCAAGAGGAGTAATCAGTAGGATAGCAAAGGTCCATGCCCCTGCCTCTACCCCCATCTGTACCCCGATGGGTAAGCCTAGTCGGAAAAGGCGCTGTATGTAAGGGGTACGCCAGCCTCGCTCTCGGAAGGTTCGGTAAGGAGTCCTAAGATCTCGACTCCGATGCAGGATGTAGATTAAGGCGATGAGCATATAAACTCGTGCAATCAGGGTAGAGAGCCCAGCCCCAAAGAGTCCAAGTTCAGGAGCCCCCAGTTCACCGAAGATCAGGAGATAGTTACCCAGTATATTCAGTGCGTTCGAGCTTAGGATAATCCACATTGGCACCCTCGTGCGTCCAATCCCATCGAAGAACTGCTTGAGAGCCCCCGAGGCCATGAAGACGACAAACGAGATGAGCTGTAGGATGAAGTAGGATCGTACTTGGGAGAGGAGATGAGGTGGTAACTTAAACTGCTCCAGCAGGGCATAGATCAAGAGCAGGGCAAGGGTGAGTGCTCCACCCACCCAAAGGTTCAGTAGGCTACTATGCCGCAGTAGGCGTCCTAGGCGAGGCTGATCCCCTCGAGCAAAGGAGCTTGACACGAGGGGGGTGAGTCCATAGGTGAATCCCATGCCCAGAACGAAGAAGACAGAGAAGATGTTATTGACAAACGAGGCAGAAGCCAAGGCATCCGTATGGTATTTGCCGACCATAATATTATCAGCGAAGTTCACCGATATGATACCCAGATGCCCTAAGATGATAGGTAGCCCTATAGCCAAGAGTTCTCGTAGGGCGTCACGCCTTACGCTCCAATAGTTATTCCAAGCTTTCAAGTAGAATTATATTTCGTTACCCTAACTAGCTACAAAAGTACACCATACCACACAGAGATAGAAAGCCTCACATGGCAACCAGTCATCCTGATGCCATGTGAGGCTCACTCGTTCTGCTTTTCGTCCTGAGAGACGACAGAGTGTGTTACTTAGCTACACGCTCTAGCCACTTGACCATCGCAAGCATCGTAATCATAGAGGCAGCACATGCCCCAACGAAGACAAGCCAGCACGCCCACAGAGGCACGTTCAGGTAGAGGATACCACCGATGAAGAGTAGGGAGTTCCCCACAGCCGTAGCAGCGAGCCAGCAACCCTGCATCACACCCTGCAGATGAGGAGGAGCAACCTTCGAGACGAAGGAGAGACCAAGAGGGGAGATGAAGAGCTCAGCCACAGTCAGGATGAAGTACATACCTACCATGACAAAGGGCGTGATACGCATAGCCTCCTTAGCCGTCTCATCCATCGTAGCTAGAGCTTCCTTACCAGGCAGAGCCATAGAGCAAGCCATCAGGAAGATATAGGCCGAAGCAGCAATACCCATACCGATAGCGATCTTACGAGGAGCTGAGGGCTCCTTACCCTTGGCATTGAGCCTACCGAAGATGAACATAACAATTGGGGTGAGTAGCACCACGAAGATGGGGTTTACTGCTTGGAAGATCTCAGCCCCCTTGATCTGAGTGAAGCCTAGGTCAATATTAATCACACTTAGGTCCACGTAGTCACGGGCGAAGTAGGTCAGTGAGTACCCATTCTGGTGGAAGGACATCCAGAAGAAGATTACGACTGCGAACACAGCAAAGAGTGCATAGATACGCTGTCTTATCTCAGCTGCATCCATCTTGATTTCCTCCTTGGTAATCTGCTTATCGCCATCCTGTACCACTGTCTTAGTCCCTGGGTTAGGGAAGCGAGACTTGTTCATCACGAAGATAACAAGCGATACAAGGATCATCACGATAGCTGCAGCGAAGGCATAGTGGAAGCCACGGCTAAAGACATCTAGATAGCTATTGACGAACTCTCCAAGGTCAGAGAAGGACTGTCCCGCTAGGCTCACCTTGCCAGAGAGTGCCTGGAGGTTGTCGAGTGCCTGCTGTGGCATCGCTGCACCCTCCTTGAGGTACTGGTGACATAGTGCGGGTAGGTCACCGTTGTAGTCGAAGCCATTGGTCTTGAGCCACCAGTTACGTATCCCTACAGCCATGAAGGGAGCGAAGATACCCCCAACGTTAATGAACATGTAGAAGATCTGGAAGCCTGCATCTCGTACCTTGGAATAGATGGGGTCGTCATACATCTGACCGACGAGTGCCTGAAGGTTCCCTTTGAAGAGACCATTACCGAAGGCTATAACCCCAAGTCCGAGACAAGAGACAGAGAGGTACAGAGGCAAGCTAGGCACCGGTGTCGGAGTAGGTATAGCAATGATTAGATAGCCAATAGCCATGACAACGAGCCCCATGAGGATTGTCCCCTTGTAGTTCTTTGTCCGGTCAGCGATGATCCCCCCTACTAGAGCTAGTAGGTAGATGGAGGCATAGAAGGCCGAGTAGATGTACCCTGTGACGTCCTCTGATAGGCCGAACTTAGCCGAGATGAAGAGCGTCAAGATCGCCATCATGATGTAGAAGCCGAAGCGCTCTCCCATGTTAGCTAGAGAGGCTGCGAGCAATCCCTTAGGATGATTTTTGAACATAGAGTTGGTAAGTTGTTAGGAGGTGAGTATTGTATGTGAGTTAGTGATAAGCTGTTTTATTCCTGACGGATGTCTAGGATAGCACCTGTACGGATATCGAAGTAAACCGCCGTAGCCTGCCCCTGAGTGAGGTTAAACATCTTTGGAGCAAGAGCTTGCTTTGATCCCAGCTGAGTAAGTGGGAGCTTATCGGAAGCGATGGTGCGCCCCTCATAGTTGAGGGTCACAAGAGCCTGCCCTGGGAGATTATAGACGATACTCCCTTCGAGTTGCTTCTCTTTCTTCTTTTGTTCCTTTTCTGGTAGCTCCTCAGTGCGCTCAGTGGCACGGAGAGAGAGGTATATAGGGGTACCGCTCAGGTCATCCACGCTCTTCATCCCCGACAAGGGTGAGAAACGAGCAAAGACAATATCCGTCACATCCTCAGATGTAGGAGTGTAGGTGAAGATATATTCAATGATTCGCTCCGTGGTATCACCTAAGAAGAGACGCTGTGCCCGATGCTCTTCGCTACGCAAGCGCTCTAGGACAAGGCGCATAGATTCTCCATCCTTGGGCATGTTATCCACAGAGCCAGAGAGGATGTTCATCGTATTCTCCCGCACCTCGTAGAGATAACTCGCTGCGATAGCAGCCTGTTTAGCCTTCGAGCCAGCCTGCACATACTCTCTGGGTAGAGCTGGTTGCGTACGATCTGGTAGAATCTTGGACTTCGTTACCTCGCTATGAGTCTCGGACGTCAGCCCTTGGCATAGGTCGCCACTCCCATTGATGGAATAGAGGATACCTCGGTCGGTCAGCTTGACGAAGGGAGCTGTGGTTTTCTTATCAAAGGCTATCAGGTACTCGTGTGACGTATCAGGTACACCGACGACGCGGAGCGTAGAGCTTAGGATCTCATAGGTCGTCTTTACCTCAGGAGTTACCTTACGATTGAGGTACTTGTTGGCATAGCCCGAGAGCTCCCCTGGGGTATAGACTCGCTCACGTACGGAGAAGACCGCTTGTATTCTCGTCTCAGGCAGTCGGTAGACGATACCGTAGTCCGTCTCCTTAGTGACGTCATAGCGTCTGACCTTTGTCTGAGCCTCGAGACCTATATGCACGAGGGTCAGCAACCCGAGTGCACACAGTGATCGTTCTAGTCGAATCATTTATGTGTAATATAATGAGGTAGAGATGTATCTCGTAGGGACAAAGCTACTAAAAAAGCCACGTATCATCAAGCCCTCCCCTAGCCTCCGCTCTTTGCACCTCTATCATATCCAATCTACGGCTTTATATACAAGCTCTTTAAGCAAGCTAACATGAGTAAAGCTAATAACTTGATTAACAGCTGTCACTACTCCCCAATTCCTCCTCTTCCGCATGGTATTGAGACCTTGTCCAAAGAGGAGATATAGATACAAGTCCAAGGTCTTTTCTCTCCTACGATTTCTTGCATACTAAGGGTAAATGACACCCCTTGCATGGGTCTCCGCATAACCCTTGCTAGCCTTCCATAGGTAACCCTTGCTAGGGGTTCATTCAAGACCCTTGCTAGGGGTAAACGAAGACGGTTCGATGGGGAAAAGAGAAACCCCTTGGGGGTGACCAATCAGCCATCCCCAAGGGGCTCTTCTTTGTCGATACCGAAGCTCTAGAGCTTGCCCTCTGTGGTCTTGAGGATCTCGTCTAGCTTGTCATTGATTGCCTTACCACGTAGGTCTCGAGCAACAATCTTCCCATCAGGAGCGAAGAGGATGATCTGAGGAATACCCTGAATACCATAGAGGTTGGTAGGCTCGTCCTTATTAAGGATCTGAGGCCAAGTGATTTCAAGCTCCTTCATCGCCTTGATGTGAGCCTCCATTTCATCCCATACGACAGCCCCGAGGATAACCAAGCCCTTGTCTGTGTAAGCATCACGTACCTTCTTCAGGTGAGCGATCTCACGACGGCAGGGGCCACACCATGATGCCCAGAAGTCCACCAGCACATAGTGTCCCTTCCCGACATAGTCACTCAGGCGGACGACCTTGTTACTATCATCTACGCCTGCAAAGTCTACAAATGGCATCCCAGGCTTAGTAGCCTCACGCTGGCGAAGGCTCTCGAGCATCTTCTGGATGTCAGCTTGGTTACGGACCAGAGGCTGTGCTTGAGCAACGCAATGCTCCGCCTTGGCTAAATCCATCGTGGTACTACCAAGTAGATCACGCAGCGCCATGAAGCCAATGGCATCATTAGGATGCTCTGCTAGACGAGCCGTGTAGCGTGGCTCGAGCTTACCATATAGCTCTTCGATGATGGCATCCTGTGCCTTTTCCTTCTCATCAGCAGAGAGTTTCTCATCCATACGAATAGCCTTCAGTCGGTCAGTGTAAGGCTTTACAAAGGCTTCATCCTCCTCTCTGAGCTTAGCAGATAGGTCATTCAGTGGCGTACCAGTGGCAGCATTCTCATCCATCGGAGCTATGATTGTGCCTTCCTCTGGAATGAGGCTAAGGTAGTATTCCCTGGGTATGTGGAGTGCAACCTGGAGGTGCTCTTGCACGACGGGACGCTCAATACTGAACTTCCCCCCCTTGATCATAACACTGTCCAGCGCATCCTTGCCATTGATAGTAAGGTAAACCCACTTACCATTGGCAGCACTCGGAGCTGTGCCGAGGATGAGGTAATGACCTGCCTTGTTCTTAGCTACCACAGTAGCCTTGGGAGTCTGTCGCTTGGTTGCCTTCTTACGCTGGGCTACCATAGGGGTAGCCGTCAAGGCAATGAGGGTCACGAGGCCGACCCTTAGCCATGAATTTGTTTTCATATTAGTGCATCGTTTAATGTTCGGGGAATGGATGAAAGGGAACGACTAAGGTTGTACTTCGATACAAACGACCTTGGGGCTGCGCACCCCAGGTTTTAGCTCACCTTGAAGGAGGTAGATATATCCGGCGTCAAAAGCCACGGCACTTGCCCCCGCTCGACCGAGGAGACTCGGAATGGGAGAGAGTATACGGAACCAACGGCTAGTAACGGGGGAGAAATAGTAAACGTCGCTGGTAAACTGGTACCAAGCCTCAGGGTGGATCATGTAGTCTTCATGCTCTGCTCTTAGTTTCCTTATCTCTGTTTCTGATAACGCCTCCTTATGATGGTTTAGTCTACGTAATCGCTCTAGTGCAGGCTCAAAGACAGCCTTATGTACCCCACCCGTGGCAATAAGACCTCCTGCCACTGGGGTTAGTGTGCCACCTGCCCAATAATCCATGCGCTTCTCCTCTCCACGAGGGAATAGTCCCGTACGCCAGTGTGGTGTCTTCGCTGTGATATCTAGGCTATGGATACCTTGATTTACCGTGGCAGGGTGCTTATCATCGCCAGGGTAGAATCCTCCGCTGACGAAAAGTGTATCATCCACCGAGGCTGCCACAGGCTGTACATAGCCACGAGCATGGGGTAGATCTGGGAGTCTACTCCAGCCTTTGCTTGGATTATCTATGTCGTAGCTCCAGACTGCACTGCTGGGCTTACCATCCTGCATACCACCGATGAGGAAGAGACGATGCTCAATGACCGCTCCAGCAGCATTGCTAATCGTGAAGGGAAGAGGTGCAAGGGGCTTGATTGCTAATGTATTCCCTGCGGACTTAGTTAGCATATAGAAGCCCCGTTCAGCTCCATCATGAGACTCTCCTCCTGCGATATAGAGCGTATCACCGAGCTGCATGCTCACACCATAGGCAAGTGGCTTAGGGAGCTTACCCGCAGCGTGCCATTGAATACTCCTTCCCTCTACGGGGGAGCCAAGGAAGACCGCATCATAGTACACTTTCTCTCCCCCCTTAGCAGCTGGAGTGTTGGGGAAGTTCGCCCCACCAGCGAAGCAAATCTGATCTCCTACCCGACCAGCAAAGGCTGCCGACACACCATGTACATCGTAGGCAGGATCACCAAATGTACTCGACACCTCGTAGACCTTAATGTAATCGTTCTGTACCCGATGTACCCCACACGAAGCAAAAGCACCAAGGAGGAGAGCAAGGGAAACGAATAGGGAGCTATGCCAGAGTTTCATAGGATTATGTTAGTAGGTTACACGCACCTTGACTATGAGCTTACGTATCGTATCTCCATCCCCGATCATGGGTGCATGAGCATCCTCAGGGTAGACAATAGCAAATTGCCCAGGTAGGAGATCAACGTAGCTGGTAGGCTCATCATCGTAGAGAATGAAGTCATTCTCCTTGTCAAATGTACCCTGAGGCTTATGACAGAGGCTAGCTGGGATCCAACCTATACGCTCCTTCCCCTCGAGTAGTACATGTATGTCGAGATAAGTCTCATGCACCTCTAGAGGTTGCTCAGCCTTACTCTTGGTAGTGGGCTCAACATTATTAATGAAGAGGTCGTCACCCCTTAGCTCTATCCGTCCTGTCTCTGTATGGAGTAGGTCGTGCGTCTTGATATACTCAAAGACCTCACGAAATAGTGGGTGTAGAGCATCGTAGCGTGCACTGTCCTGTAGGTTGCCAAGTATCATGCGTCGTAAATGTATTATAGGTGATGGGAATTACTCTATGTGATAACGGGATCTACTCCATATTATCGGTCGTGGGGCGAAGTACTAGGAGCTGGATGGCTAGGGCTACAAGCACAATAAGACCAAGGAATATAAAGCCTGAATCCAAGCTACCTTCATCCTTCAGCTTCCCCAATACCTGTGTAACCAGCGCACCAGCGAAGACTCCAATCATATTCATAAAGCCATAAGCTGTCGCCCGAAGCCGTGCAGGGACAAACTGACATAAGATGGGCATGTTGTTTGCATCAAACATCCCATAGCCAATCCCAAATAGTATACCAGCCGAGACAACTGCCACAACACTATGTCCATAGCCTAGGAGGATAAGCGAGGGTACAGTAAGCGTCAGTCCAATTGCCCCCGTATAGATACGTCCTCGCAGGTTACGCTTCACCCAGCGATCGGAGAGCATACCACCGATGAGTACACCTACGAAAGATGAGGCAGCGATGGTAATCGTAGAGAGTGGCCCAGCCTTACTCATCTCGATATCAAGACTCTCAGAGAAGAGTGTAGGGAGCCAATTCTTGGTTGCCCACCCAGGTAGACTTGGTACCGCAAAGCAGATCAATATAGCCCAGAAGGCGATGTTGCTAAAGAGCCAACCGAAGCCTTGCAGGAAGCTCTTGAGCGTAAAGCGCTGTGTGGTATCTGTCTCTGCTACCACACGCTTCTTCGGCACTTCATAGAGGAAGAGAATCAGCACCAGTGCATAGACCATCCCGACAAGCCCAAAGACAAAGAACGTCGTATGCCAGCTAAAGGCTGAGGCAAGGGTGGCCCCAAAGCCCCCAATCGCCTGTCCCATGTACAACCCAGTCATGTGGATACCCACTGCGAGCGAACGGCTTCTTCCCTCGTGGTAGTCAGCTATTAGGGACAGGCCAGCTGGGATATAAAGGGCTTCACTAATCCCCATCAGTGCTCTCAGGATACGTAGTTGATTGAAATCCTCGGCTACGCCCATAAGGAACGTCACTAGAGACCAAACAAAGATGCTACCGACGATGAGCCACTTCCGATTGACACGGTCTGAGATAGCGCCTGCGAATGGACTCACACAGCCATAGATCCAAAGGAATATGGCCATAAGCACACCGAAACGCTCTGCACTCTGCAGCTCGGTGATATCTATGGCCATAGCTTCTTTCATCGTGCTGAGCATTTGTCGATCCATGTAGTTCAGTAGGGCGACGACCCACAATAGACCGACGACGAGCCAGGGATAGAAGGACTTATTTCTAAGGGATTGGAGCATTCTGATCTGTAAGTATGTGAATAGCGAATTGATATGTATGCTTCGTGTATGCAAAGATAGAAACTTTAGCCACACAGTATCTCAGCGAACAGGCATCTTTCACCTTACCTTTCCCTAAAGGGGATAACTAGGGAGGGAAACCACTCATTCATACGCTCCTTTTAGTACCCACGGGTGGGTTTCCCTAGGAACCCACTCGTGCATATCGAGGCAAACCCACTCGTGGGTCTCTCTCGATACCCACGAGTGGGTGCCGAAGGGAATCCATAGGTAGCTACCCAAGGAGCTAGGTAATGCGTACTTCTTAGGCGTATAAATAAGACATGCAACAAAACAGCATATAGACTGAGGAGAATGGCTCAAAAAGGAGAGAAGAAGGCACATCTTGGGGAGGTATCGAAGGGATACATTGTTAAGCGCAACGCTTTTCGGTATCTTTGTAAAGCTAATAACCTTGGCATGAACGCTAAGGTAGCCCTACTTAGACAGGACAAAATAAGATATTCATGCATCCAGATACCCCTTGCTCCGTGAGTGGAGCCTCCGTAGCTCGCTTTGCTGACGTCGAGATACTACGCTACGAGATACCAGGCTTTGCGAACCTTCCTCTAGAGCGTAAGCTCTTCATCTATCACCTCAGTCGTGCGGCTTTAGCAGGACGAGACATCACCTTTGATCAGAATGGTCGCTACTCGCTCCGCTTGAGGGAGCTCTTCGAGGGCATCTACCTTCATTACGAAGGAGAACGAGACCATGAGGAGTTCCGTGGAGTAGAGGAATATCTCTTCCGTCTATGGTTTTCCTCTGGGATTCACCACCACTATGGCTCGGAGAAGTTTGAGCCCCAGTTCTCGAGAGCATATCTATGTGGGCTCATTGAAGCGGTGCAGGTAGAGAGGGGGGAGTTGCTACGCTTCCATGGACGAGAACTAGAGGAACTTCTTGAGGTCATCTTCAACCCTCACCTTGAGCCTCGCCGTACAGTACAGAGTGGAGAGAAAGATCTACTCCAAGCGTCTTCGGCCAACTTCTATAGTCCAGGGATTACACAACAGGAGGCAGAGACCTTCTACCGAGAAGCCTATGAAGTACTGACCGAAGAGGAGCAAACTACTCCACCTTCACTTGGTCTGAATAGTCGCCTAGCACGAAGGGAGGATGGTAAGCTCTACGAACAGACTTATCGCATTGGGGGGCTCTATGATGAAGCTCTAAGCCTCATCTCCGCTGAGCTACATGCTGCACTGCCCTATGCCGAGGGAGAGAGACAGCGAGAGACCATCCTTGCCCTGCTGGACTACTACAAGACGGGTGACCTAGAGCAGTACAATAGATGTATGATCTCTTGGGTAGGTGATACCCAAACGGAGGTGGACTTCATCAATGGCTTCACCGAGGTTTACACCGATCCATTAGGCATGAAAGGGATGTGGGAGAGCCTCGTGCATATCCGCAATCACGAGGCAAGTAAACGTACGGAGAAGCTCTGCCGTGAGGCAGCTTGGTTCGAGAAGCATGCCCCCATCGACGAGCGATTTAAGAAAGAAGAGCCTCGGGGTGTCACGGCGACGGTTGTCTCTGTGGCGATGCTCGCCGGAGACTCTTATCCTGCTACTCCGATTGGTATTAACCTACCGAATGCAGATTGGATAAGAGCAACTCATGGATCAAAGTCTGTGACAATCGACAATATCCATGAGGCCTACCGAGAGGCCTCTCGGCACAGTGGGATGGACGAGGTCTTTATCCCTAACCCAGAGGTGCGCGCATTGCTTGCGAAGTATGACAACCTCACCGATCATCTACATACTGACTTGCATGAGTGTCTGGGGCATGGGTCAGGTAGACTACTTCCTGGCGTCTCAGCTGACGCCCTCGGAGCCTATCACTCCACGCTAGAGGAGGCTAGAGCAGATCTCTTCGCCCTATACTACATGGCTGATGAGAAGCTTATTGAGCTAGAGCTTCTACCTGATCATGAGGCGTACAAAGCATGCTACTATCGTTACCTCCTGAATGGATTAATCACACAGCTCGTACGTATACGTCCTGGACACCAGCTCGAGGAGGCACACATGCGGAATCGTGCACTCATCGCTCGCTATGTACTCGAGCATGGGGAGGCTATCGGTGCTCTAGAGGTACGCGGGCTAGAGCTCATCATACATGACTACGCTGCAATGCGACCCATCATCGGAGAGCTCCTCCGTGAAGTACAGCGCATCAAGAGTACGGGCGACCACGAGGCTGGAAGACTACTCGTAGAGCGATATGCTATTTCTGTCGATCCCGAGCTACATAGAGAGGTATTGACACGCTATACTCAGCTCGGCATTGCTCCCTACAAGGGCTTTATCAATCCTAGACTAGAGCCCGTCCTTGAGGGAGATAAGATTATTGATGTCATAGCCCATTATGACGAAGGATATGCAGAGCAAATGCTTCGTTACAGCAGGGAATATAAGACACTCAGCACCGACCCCTTTTCATTAGAGACTCTTCGTCACCCTGAGCCCTCTGACGCTACACTAGAGGCAGCTAAGGAGCTACGGAGTAACCTCCGCCACTCGATGGATGGTCAGGTAGCCTCCTCCATGCGGTCTAAGGGTCTTTACTATGGTATTAACTTCGGACTCACTCTAGACTATATCATCCGACTGGCAGAGAAGCAACCTAAGACCGAAGACCTAGCATCATACATCCTCAGCCGAGATGTACGCGAGCTGAAGATTATTGGGCAGTTGATCTACCCACCCGAATGTATGACCTACGAAAAAGCTACAGAGCTGGCTCTTAGCGTATCTTCTAACCCCGAGCTACGAGATTATATTGCAAAGAACCTCTTTGATCGTATACCCGAGTCTGCTCATTGGGCTCTTGACTGGGTACTCTGCTCCAACGTACCTAGCAGACTGGAGCTACTACCCGTAGCCTTCACTGTCCTCGTTCGCAAGATTACCAAGGGCTTCATAGTTCAGCCTCCTGTGTGGCGACAGCGTCTCCTTAATATACTCCTCGACATACTCTCGGATGGGATGGTTACCTATCCCACAACACAGCAGCGCACCGCCCTTCTTCTCCTCAAACGATGGGGACGAGAGGATAAGGCTATTCGAGAGCAAATCCTATCATCAACAAGTCTCTCAGGCTGGCGTAGCAGTGAGAGCCTTGTGCTACGCGAATTTGCAGATGATATAATCTTTGAGCTAGAGGAATACCCAAGCAACTAACCCACTACTGAGCATAATGACCTACACAAAGCATCTATCTGCACTCCTCATTGCAGTTGCTATGGCAACCTCAGCCCTAGCACAGCAGCATCGCTCCGTACTCGAGCTTAATGGACAGGGGGAGCACTTATTGATTCCCTCCCATCCAGACTTCAATATTCCACCTGATGGGAGCTATACCATCAGCCTACACCTCTCTGGTGATCGTACAATCATATACAACACAGGTCAACGCCTCATCTCACGTAGAGACCTAAAAGCGCCTAAGGGCAGCAATCAGAGCGGATATGAGTTACTCGGTCTAAGAAACCTGACCAAAGCATTCTTTGGTGTGTCAACACCAGACAGTACTGGTGGCTATGATCACTCGCTGAACGTCTGGACGGGTGACGAGGCACTACGAAGGGAGCTACGTACGTGGCATCATGTAGCATGGGTAGTAGACAGAACCCAGCACCGCATGCTCCTCTACATAGATGGAGAGCTCCAACGAAAGGGACAGAGCCCCGACATCGGTAGCTGGAGCATGGAACAAAACCTCCCCATACTGATCGGTGCTGCACAAGAAGGAGAGAGAAGAGTAGCGTTCTATGGTGGGAAGCTGGACAATATACGTTTCTATCGTCGAGCTTTATCACCATCAGAGATTAGAGAAGACAGCCGCACTGAGCGCATCAGCCACAAGGCAGAGGGTCTCGTAGCCGCATACGAGTTCGATAACTATCGACCTGGTGACACAATAATAAATGATGTCACGGGGAGGCACCCTGCGCACCTTATAGGCTTCCCCCAGCGTCTGCCCCATCACTCAGTACGCACCTATCGGGAGCATAGCACCAATGCCACTCTAGTAGGTCGAGGTACTACACAACCTCTCTTCACATTTTCGCTTGGCTTAGCTAGCCCCGAGCGTCTACACTCCCTTACCCTTGATCTCAGTGGTACCACTCCCTCCGCCCTTACCCAAGTAAAGCTCTACGAGACACAGAATGGGGATCGTTTTGACCCACGCAGTCCAGGGAGGCTCATTGCCACAGGGAAGGTTGGCAAGGGATGTAAGGTTACTCTCCATCCTATATCTAAAGCTCCTACCCTCAACGCTCACAGCAAGCTATGGGTAGTTACCGATGTCCCCTCCAATGCCCCCGAGGGAGGGAAGATTGTCTCTCGCCTTCTAGAGGTACGTCTATCAAGGACTCCTCAGCCCTTCCGCCCTGATACGCTCTCACGAGCCTATGAGCATGAGATCGCCCTACAACGTACACTCCTCTGGGCTCCTGGGGAGAACCACTCGGCACACTACCGCATACCAGGGATTGTTCGTCTCAATGATGGTACGCTAGTAGCCAGTATAGACAAGCGCAAGAATAGCGAATATGACCTACCCGAGGATATCGATGTCGAGGTTAAGCTCAGCCACGATATGGGTAAGACCTGGAGTACACCAATCACCGTAGCAAAGGGTAGCCCTCAGCAGGGATTCGGAGATGCAGCTATGGCTACCGATGGGCGTACCATACACATGGTCATGGTCAGTGGTAGCGGGCTGTGGCATTATCCCTCTCAAGCAAAGAAGCCCCTACAGATGTACTACACGAGTAGTAGCGATGGAGGTAAGAGCTGGAGTATCGTGCGCGAAATATCAGATGAGGTGTATGGCGACCGCTTCCGTTATGGAGGATTCTTTGGATCGGGTAACGGTATCATCACGAGTAAGGGAAGGATTATGTTTGTGGCTGCTATGCGTACTGGCGAAGAATGGGGGGGCACAATGGATAATGTACTCGTCTACTCCGACGACCAAGGCAGGACATGGCATACCTCCCCTGTAGCACGTGCCAATGGTGACGAAGCCAAGGTCGTAGAGCTCAGCGATGGTACGCTCCTTATCTCTAGCCGCAATAGGGCTGGGGGTGCGAATGCTCGTACCTTCGTACGCTCCAGCGACTCAGGGTTGACCTGGAGTGAACCTCAGACTTGGCCTGAGCTAACGGGTAATGCCTGTAATGCAGCTCTTGCTCGCTATGCCCCTGTTGGCAGCGGTAAGGATGAACACCTCCTCCTGCACACACTCCCCACAAGCCCTACACGTGATCACCTACGCCTCTTCCTAAGTGAGGACGAAGGCAAGACATGGCGTTACTCCCGTGAGCTATGTGGTGGTGAGGCGGTCTATAGTGAGCTTGTGATCCTACCCGATGGCTCAATTGGAGTCATCAGTGAGGAGGATGATCGTCCTGGCTTCGATATCTACTTCACTCGGGTAAGCCTCGACTGGCTAAGAGGAGGCAAGCAACACTAGCCCCTTACCCTAGAGGATATATAATAAAGCCGTGCATGACTAGTTCATGCACGGCTTTATTATGTCTTATATTCTTGAGGTCTCAGTCTACCCTACTTGCCCTTGAGTGCCTCGAAGTAGGTATCCAGCAGATGCTGTGCCCCAACGAAGGAGGATAGAGTGTCCGAGAGCACTTGTTGCTCTACTTCGGGGCGCAGGCGTTGCACATGCTCATTTTGGTAGAAGGAGGCCTTCAGGGCATCGTTGATACTCTCATACATCCACCACTTCGCTTGACGCTGACGCTTCTCCGTGAAGTAGCCTGAGTCCATCGCAAAGTGTCGGTACTCGTCAATCATGTCCCAAATCTCCTTGATACCTATACCATAGAAGCCCGAATAAGTAAGCACCTTCGGTCTCCAACCCGACTCAGTTGGCGGGAAGAGATGTAGGGCGTTTCGGAAGTGCGATGCTGCAAGGTTAGCCTTGTCGATGTTGTCCCCATCGGCCTTGTTTATGACAATAGCATCTGCCATCTCCATGATGCCTCGCTTGATCCCCTGTAGCTCGTCTCCTGTACCTGCTAGCTGTATGAGCAGGAAGAAGTCCACCATCGAGTGTACTGCTGTCTCACTCTGCCCGACACCTACCGTCTCTACAAAGATTGTGTCGAAGCCTGCCGCCTCACATAGGATGATCGTCTCTCTTGTCTTACGAGCAACTCCACCGAGGGATCCTGCCGTAGGACTAGGACGAATGAAGGCGTTCTTCTCTCTAGAGAGCTGTTCCATACGCGTCTTGTCGCCTAGGATTGACCCACCCGAGCGTTCACTGCTTGGGTCGATGGCTAGGACAGCGAGCCTACGCCCCTGCTTGACGAGGTGCATCCCGAAGGTATCAATTGAGGTACTCTTCCCAGCTCCAGGCACCCCTGTGATGCCGATACGCATGGATTTACCCGAGTAAGGCAGGCAACGCTCTATGATCTGCTGGGCGATAGCCTGATGCTCGGGGCGGTTACTCTCCACGAGCGTAACGGCCTGACTCAGGCATGTGATGTCAGAGGCGAGTATCCCAGTCACGAACTCATCTACCGTATAGGTACGCCGTGCTACACGCCTAAAGTTTGGGTTAATCATCGGCTGTGCCACCACCCCCTCATTGACCTTGAGTCCCATGTATGCAGGGTCATTCTCAGGGTGATGCAGTCGCTCTTCGTTGATATCCATATCGTAGGTATATATCTGTTTGTGTTGTATATGCTCGCTAGGAGAAAGGGATGGAGAAAAAGGTCAATAACCTATTGTACACCCCTCGCCCCCTCATGAGTCATCAGATCCTCTAGGTAAGCCTTCAGCACAAGCGGATGGCAGTGCGCCTCGTCTCGTGCAGCATAAATGAGCGTCACTCGCTCCTCTCGCATCACTTTCCTCAAGAAGGCTTGGCAGGCATCGCTCGCCCGCAGCTCTGCGAGATAACGCTCGCTGAAGGTAGCCCACCGTGTAGGGTCATGCCCGAACCAGCAACGAAGCTCCGAAGAGGGAGCAAGATCTTTGTTCCACTCGTCTAGCCTTGCCTCCTCTTTACTTAGTCCACGAGGCCAAAGGCGGTCAACGAGGACTCGGTAGCCATCGGTCGGACAGGCAGGCAAGTAGGCTCGCTTGAGAAGTAGCTCCATTGCTCTAATTGACTAGAAGACATACAAGGGAGGGAAAAGCTATTCACCTCTCTAAGGCAAAGGTACACTAATTCCCGTGTAAGGCGAATGATGCTCATCTCCCTTTCCCAGCTAGGCAACTTGGACGACTCATTGTTACGAATCATTTTTAGGGGGAGAGATTACTCATGGTTACCTCGTTAGCTGGGTCATCTAGATTCACTAAGCTATGTCGGACAAGTCCCCCTACGTAGGTTACCTTTGATACCCACTAGTGGGTTATCAGTGCTACCCACCCGTGGGTTTCCCTTCAAATCCACCCGTGGGTTCCAAAGGTCACCCACGGGTGGGTACTTTTTGATTAGATACAAGCACCATCAAATAAGAGAGCCTAGAGGGTGAAGCTAGATCCAAATACGATGAAGGGAGAGGTAGAGCAAAGTCTGAGAGAAATAGGCTCATAGAAGAGGGTTGAAGAGAGCGGTGGAGGGGATGTATAACCCATACATTTGACTATCTTTGTAGGCGTTATGCTACTTTTCGAGTTCTTGTTTACGTTTCTCAAAGGTATCCTTATTGGCATGTTGGTCTCCGCCCCTATGGGACCAACAGGTCTGTTGTGTCTCCGAGAGACAACACGTGGCGGTAGGCGACAAGGGATGCTTGTAGGACTAGGTGCTACGCTGAGTGACCTTGTATATGGCCTCATAGCCTACTGGGGTGTGGGGATCGTACTGAACTTGCTCGATGAATATAGTAGCTCGTTGCGTCTCGGGGGAAGCATCTTTATTCTTGGCTTCTGCGCCATACTTCTGACCAGACGTGTCACACCGAGGGAAGACGAAGAGCCTGTACAAGCCCATCCACTGAAGTCAGTTTATAGCGTGAAGAAAGTCTCAGGCTCATTCTTCCTTACGCTCTCCAATCCCTTCATCATCCTTCTCTTCCTGCCTCTCTACACTCGACTAGAGTTCGTCCGTGTGGTGAAGCTACAGTTCGTGGAGTTCTTTGTCGCCATGGCAGGTATAGGTATAGGGTGCTTACTCTGGTGGGTCATCCTAACCTACATAGTGAAGAAGCTCTCCATTCATTTCGGAGTGGGGAGCTTGGAGTGGATCAACCGAACGGTAGCATTCATCTTGATCGTCATCGCTGTCATGGGGATCTACTCCGTTGCCTTTGAGTAAGGGGACGCACCAACATGCTCTAACGCCCACTCCAACCACAGCCAATCAAATGAAGCAAACATCCATACCACGCCTCGAGCGTAATCATCGCACTCTAGAGACCATTACACCTCTGCTCCGTGAGCAAGGGCAGGTTCTCTATATCGATACCCTTAACTGGCGAAAGGACTTCCCTCATCGCCCTCTCGTGGCAGCCTATTCAGGCTACGACGATGAGGCTCTATACCTGACCTATGTTGTCGATGGTGAGGATCTACGTACACTCTCCCCAGGGGACGGGAACTATGTGCATGTAGACAGCTGTGTGGAGTTCTTCATGCAACGAGAGCGAGGGGATGCATACATAAACTTCGAATTCAATGCTGCAGGTGTGTGCTATGCAGCTCATCACTCTAGTCCATCAGAGAGCGTGCTGCTCTCCGACGAGGAATTTAAGTCCATCGAGCGTTGGGGTAGCCATCTCGGTAGACACGGCATAGAGGAGACGGGGCCACATGCATGGGTACTGACGGTCAGCATCCCATGGCAAACAATGGGCTACAGCCAAGGTCACCCCGACCGCTTCTTCGCCAACCTCTACAAGTGTGGAGATAAGACGGCACACCCTCATTTCCTTAGTTGGGCACCCATCGAGGAGACAGCTCCTGCCTTTCATCGCCCACAGTTCTTTGGTGAGCTAACCCTCCTACCCTAACCCATGCGCTCTACAATCCGTATCGCTTGCCTTGCTCTATCCTTCCTTGCCATTACCCAAGGATTAAAGGCTCAATCCCCCACCCTAGAGACGGAGCCCAGCCAAAGGGACTCACTCATCCAACTGCAAGAGCAACTCATTAATGAGCATTATGGGAGGAAGCGGTACGAAATCAAGAAGATCGACCGCCTCTTCCGATATGAGCCCCCCTACCCATACAATCATAACCGTGGCTATGACTTCCTGCATGCATTCGCAGAGAGTCAAGTGCGGACACACAATGAGACCCAAGGGAAGACCACGACCCTAATGCGCCTCATCCAATGGGCAACAGGCACGAACTTCGACTTCGGTAAGTGGCAACTGGGGATCGATGGAATCCTTAATCTCATCCCAGACCGCAATAAGGTGGATGGGCAATGGCTAGGATATGAGCTACAACTCGTACGCCACCTAGGAGAGGGGAAGAGCATACGCCTACGCACGTCGAACAACTATACACTCCGCTCCCATCAGTGGTTTACAGAGAACCATCTGATGCTCTATTATGCTCCTCGGTTGAATGGACTCATTCTCCTCTCTGGCGGACGTACGTCCCGAGGAACCACACACCTAACACCCGAAGAGATCTATCGGGACTATTATGGCACACTTCTCGCTACGAATAGCCCGGTCCGAGACTATGAGAAGCTCTACCTCATGCTACGTAATAGGCTCTCTCTCGGTAGCACGATAGACCTCTCCACATCGCTGACCTTCGAGGATCGTAAGAGCCAAGTATCTACTCCCCTCCCGCATCATCGTGCTCTCGTGGCAGAGGGACAGTTGCTCTGGGCTCCATCTTTCCTCAATCGTTCCTACACCTCTACGCCCATCCCTATTGGCTTCCGAAGGGAGCTTGGCCTCGTTTATAAACATGCCTTTCGTCCAGAGGGCATAGACAAGAGCCAAGTCCCCTATAGCAGCTACAGCTCTCTTGAGGGTTTTGTACGTGGCTGTATCCCCTTCACGGAGGATAACAAGCTCGAGTTTAAGCTGTCGGTCGGGGGGTATCTAAGCCATGCCCTCCGTACGGCTAGCGATGAGAAGTACTTTGCACACAGCTCAGCAGTTGGACGCCAATCGTTCCGCCAGGCTTGGGCAACTATGCCCCTCTTCTTTACAGGAGGAGAAGGCTGGACAACACAGGAATTCACCTTCTCCAGCAACCACTTCTTGCTCTCTCGTACTCGTGCATTTGGGGAATTCCTCAAGATGGATGATGCCCTGCACGCCAAGAACTTTATTGGCTTCGATGGGCGAGCCTACACAGAGGCAGGCTACTCCGTAGGTTGGGGTGAGATGATGCGCCTCGGGCTCTTCGCTGGCTTTGACTATAGCAAGCAGAAGGTAGGTGTTGCCCTGAGGCTGAGTCTACCACTCTTTTGCCTTACCTCCTCGTGGAGTGAACGACACTAAAACCGAGGTAACATCCCTCCATACATCTAGCTAACATAGGTCAAGGGGAGTACCCATGCAAGGGTCTCCTTTCCTACCCATGCAAGGGTCGCTCCTATTATCCATGCAAGGATAGGAAAGGAGACCCTTGCATGGGTTTCTTTTCACCCCTATCATGAGAAATCAAGAAGGAGCAATAAGAGTTAAACTACCAAGGGATTATGTATCCCGAGGGCATAGAGACACAGGGAAACAGAGAGGCGTACACTACATTTCTTTTACTGGAGTGTGTTGTATGAAAAAGTTTCTTACCTTTGCAGTGTGTCACAAACATGACACACGTCATCCACATTATAAACTATGATTACTGTAAAGCAACTATCATTCGGCTATACCCGTCGTCGTAACATCTTCGACAGCCTAAGCCTAGAGCTACCCAAAGGAAGCATCGTCGGCCTACTAGGGCGCAATGGTGAGGGGAAGACTACCCTACTCAAGCTCCTCTATGGACAGCTCCTACGCCGTCAGGGAGAGCTCAAGGTATTAGACTCCGACCCGAAGCATCGAGCCGTCTCCTTCCTCCAGCAGGTGTATCTGCTACCAGAGGAGTTTCGGGTACCTCCGATCTCAATCCGCAGCTTCTTCGATATATCTGCTCCCTTCTACCCTAACTACGATGAGGCCGTAGCTAAGGAGCTGATAGATATCTTCGGGCTACAGTGGGATATGAACCTAAAGAAGATCTCCCAAGGACAGAAGAAGAAGGCTCTCATCGCCTTTGCCCTATCCCTGCGTGTGCCCCTGCTCCTACTCGATGAGCCTACCAATGGACTAGACATCCCATCTAAGGGTGAGTTCCGCCGTGCCGTAGCTCGCTATACCTCAGACGAGCAGACCATCCTCATCAGTACGCACCAGGTGCGGGACCTAGAGCAACTCATCGACCGTGTACTCATCATGGAGCGAGGATCTATCTTCTGCAATGCCACAGTAGCAGATATCACAGAGCGACTAAGCTTCAGACTAATCACTCCCGAGCTAGCAGACAAGGCTCTCTATAGTGAGCCCTCAGCAGTAGGTACAGTAGGTATCCTACCAAGTGATGGGAGCGAAGAGTCAGAAAGCAACTACAGCATGGAGCTCTTCTTCAATGCCGTTATCTCCGAGCGTGATCGCATCCTACAGGCTCTCTCCGAGAAGCACTAATCACTGACTCCGCCCTACCTCACACCCAAACAACAATACAACGACAATGAATACCTCTAGTCTCCATACATCATCCCTTGGTCGTATCCTCCTACTCACCAAGGCTAGCCTAACGGGCTCACTCAGATCCTTCCTGATCTTTCAGCTCGTCATGGCTATTGTCTTCATCGCAGCCCCCCTTCTCATTAACTTGATAGCCTCGGGATTCAGCCTAGAGTATGCCTATAGAGAGCTTGCCGAGTCCTTCCTCGACGGGACTCTTCTCCTCTCCTATAGCCTCGCCACCTGGATATACTGTCTGATCTGGATCTGCCAGCTCGTGCATACCTCTAATCCCTCAGCCTTCACGCAGATACCGGCCTCTGTCGGGGAGAAGATAGCTACGATGGCTCTAGCGACGCTTGGATACCTGTTCATCACCCTGATGTCCATAACAATCATCGCACTAGTCTTCAGCTGGATAGCACCCGATGCCGTAGTTAAGGACGAGTTCTTCTTATGGGAGGTAGGAAGGGAGCTCAGAGGAGAGATCGGCCATCTAAGCACGGCCAATCAGATCGCACTACTCTCCTCGACTATCTTTGCTATTGTGATGCCCGTCCTCTGCATGCTCTACTTCCGACGCCCACTCTTCGGATTCTGCGCCATTGGGCTCATCGTAATCCTTGTTGTTGGGATAAGCACCTCCCAGACAGTCAGGGTATTCAGTAACGCTAGCTACGATGACTATAGTAATATGGAACAGCTACAAAGGGAGCTGGAGTTCGTACGCAACGTCTATAGTAGCGTCATGCTTGTCGTTAATGTTGCCATAGCCTACGGTATCTACTATAGGCTCAAGACAATCCAAATTAAGTAAGATGACATGGCTTATCTCAACGTGGGCTTCACCCACATCGTAGACTACATAACAGAGGGAATACTCTCTGGACGCTTCCCTGAAGAGGAGCGCATCCCTTCGGTGCGGGACATGGCCGTACTGATGCAGGTAGCCCCCAATACCGTCGTACATGCGTACGAGAAACTCACCGCAAGGGAGCTTATCTATACACAGCGTGGTATCGGTTTCTATATTTCCACTGGGGCAAAGGAGCGTGTTCGTTCACAGCGCAAGGCTCTCTTCATGGAGGAGACCATCCCTCAGGTACAAAGGGAGGCTAAACTCATTGGCATTAGTGCCGACGAACTTCGTGAGGCTCTAGAGCTCTAGCACCATACGCTACAAGCAAAGAGAAAGCCCGTATCGACCTTAGGTTGAATACGGGCTTTCTCGTATAGCATATAGGGCTATCGATGATGCTCCTGCAAAGTGTTACCTTTGTAAGTACAAAAGAACAATAGACATACAGCAGATGGAACATCCCTTATCCATATACAATACCCTGCACCGCAGGAAGGAGCAATTCATCCCTACCCAAGCTCCCCACGTTGGACTCTATGTTTGTGGTCCTACGGTCTATGGAGATGCTCATCTTGGGCATGCTCGACCAGCAATTACCTTTGACATCCTCTTTCGCTACCTCACTCACCTAGGCTACAAGGTGCGCTACGTACGTAATATCACTGACGTTGGTCACCTAGAGCATGATGCAGATGAAGGAGAAGATAAGATTGCAAAGAAGGCTCGTCTAGAAAAGGTAGAACCTATGGAGGTCGTGCAGTACTACCTAACCCGTTACCACCATGAGATGGACCGTCTTGGAGTACTTCCTCCTAGTATTGAGCCTATGGCCTCAGGGCATATCATAGAGCAGATTCAGCTCACTCAACAGATACTCGATGCTGGCTTTGCCTACGTCAGCGAGGGCTCTGTATACTTCGATGTAGAGAAGTATAACAAGAGCTATGGATATGGAGAACTAAGCGGGCGACGTATTGAGGATATGCTAAGTAATACTCGCTCATTAGATGGGCAAGACGAAAAGCGTAATCCACTAGACTTCGCCCTATGGAAGAAGGCACAACCTGAGCATATCATGCGTTGGCCTAGTCCATGGAGTGAGGGCTTCCCAGGATGGCATGCCGAGTGTACAGCAATGGGACGTAAATACCTCGGTGAGCAGTTCGACATACACGGAGGTGGTATGGATTTAGTCTTCCCTCACCATGAGTGTGAGATAGCACAAGCTAAGGCTTCACAACACGGAGAAGCTATGGTACGCTACTGGATGCACAATAATATGATTACCATCGGAGGGCAGAAGATGGGCAAATCGCTCGGGAACTTCATTACTCTGGAGCAGTTCTTCTCTGGAGAGCATCCCATGCTTACCCAGGCCTATAGTCCGATGACGATTCGCTTCTTCATCCTCAGTGCTCACTATCGTGGTACCGTAGACTTCAGCAATGAGGCTCTACAAGCAGCGGAGAAGGGGCTTACTCGCCTACTGGATGCAGCTATCCTGCTTGACACACTGAAAAGTAGTGTATCCTCCAGCGTAGATATCCAAGGTCTATCGGAGCGTTGCCACGCAGCACTAAATGACGACCTAAATACCCCCATTGTTATCGCTGAGCTCTTTGATACTGCACGTATCATCAACTCAATCCATAATGGTCAGGCAACAATCAGCGCCACAGACCTTGTGGAGCTGAAGCAAGCATATCATCTCTTCCTCTTTGATCTACTTGGACTCCGAGATGAGCGTATGGGTGAAGGAGCCTCTCATGAGGCATTCAGTGGAGCAGTGGATCTCCTCCTCGCCCTCAGAGCTGAGGCAAAGAGCAAAAAGGACTGGACTACCTCTGACCACATTCGTAAAGAGTTAGAGGCACTTGGTTTCATCATTAAGGACACCAAGGAAGGTACAGAGTGGTCTCTCTAGCCCATGCGGTACAGCTTCATTATCCCTGTATATAACCGTCCCGATGAACTAAGGGAACTGCTGGAGAGCATTGCTCTTCAACAGCTGAATGACTATGAGGTTATCGTCATTGAAGATGGGTCTAGCCTTACCTCTGAGGCTGTGATACACGACTTCACCCCGACAATCCATTCACTACATTACCATCAAGTACCTAACGGTGGCCCCTCCCGTGCTCGGAATATCGGTGTCGGATATGCCACGGGAGACTACATCATCATATTGGACTCTGATGTTGTCCTGCCCACGGGCTACCTGCAAGCAGTAGATACGGCTCTGAGGAGACAAATAATTGATGCTTTTGGTGGACCTGACGCAGCCTCTGATGGCTTCACCCCCATCCAGAAGGCCATCAACTATGCTATGACCTCTCCTCTAACTACGGGAGGGATAAGAGGAGGTAGTGCCTCCGCCATGGAACAGTTTAAGCCTCGGAGTTTCAACCTTGGTTGCCGTAGAGAGCTTTACCTACACCTAGGAGGCTTTGACGAGAGTCTTCGGTTTGGAGAAGACATCGACTTTAGCCTACGCCTTATCAAAGCTGGAGCCAAGACTGCACTCATCCCTGAGGCGTTCGTCTATCATAAGCGTCGGGTAGACTTCCGTCGCTTCTTCAAGCAGGTTCACAACTCAGGTATAGCACGCATCCATCTTGAGACACGCCATCCAGGTAGTACCCATCTTGTACATCTCTTACCTGCACTCTTTACGATATTCTCTGTCCTAGCCCTCTGCAGTGGAGTAGGTATTGGTCTACTTATTTTGCTGGGAGCCGTCTTCTTCATTGATGCTTGGCTCCGCACAAGAGATGGGGAGGTAGCCCTACTGGCAGTACCTGCCTGTTTCATACAGCTCTGGGGATATGGATCTGGCTTCCTAAGAGCTTGGTGGCGTAAGTACGTGATGAGGGGGAAGGAATTTACAGCTTTCCATGACAACTTCTATGACTAGTCGTATCGTCCTTGGGCTCCTAACATTGATTACTCTAGTACTGTCATCATGTCGCCCAGAGAAGCGTAGCATTGATTCAGCTAGAGTCTCTGTTCCTGCTTACCTCTCGACACCTACAGAGCGACGAGACTACATCATCTCCCACTACTGGAAGCGAGGTCTTTCTCCCCAGGCAACGAAGAGTGAGGTAGATGGCCTCGTGTTAGACTTCTGTGGCTTCCTATCTGGAGCTATCACAGCTACTATTCGTCCTGCACTCGTACGCTCTCTGGAGCAATGCCCAGACGAGCAACTGCCCGTACTTCTTGCCTCCTACCGCTCAATACTTGCTAACCCCAAGTCTCATCTTCGAGATGAGGATAGTTATAAAATTATCCTCCACTGGCTGATCCGAACGACACGTCTCGACCCTAGCCTTCGAGCCGAAGCACAGCAAGAATACGTCAGGATAGAGACACAACAAAGAGGTACTCAGCACTAAGCCTATGCGAAGCAAACGACTATTGACAGAGCTCCTTGAGTACCTAGAGCTCTTTGAAGAAGCCTTCCCTCATGAGGAGGAGCTGAGCCTACAGAGCTTCATTACCTTCGCAAGTAGTCTACTAAACGACCGACACCTAGCTCAGTCATCCTCATGCCCCATGCCCCGTGAGGTATCTATAGCACGCCGGCTGAGCCTACTCCAGCGTTACTCAAAGAGCTACATCAAGCGGGCTCTGCTTGCCTCTGATTTACTCCAGAGCGAGGAAGAGTACTCGTACCTAGTGAGCCTAATGAGTGGACCCCTAACCAAGACCACCCTCAATACCCTCAATGCCATCGAGAAGACCAGCGGAGCCGAGATCATCCGTCGGCTCGTCGTGAAGGGGCTAGCGGAAGAGATGCCCGATGAACGAGACCGAAGGAGTGTACTCGTATCAATCACACCTCTTGGTCGCATGGAGCTAGGCAAAGTCTTTCCACAGCTACGTACGGCAGCAATGCTACTCTCGCAGTCACTCCAACCAGAGCAACGAGCGATGCTCGACCTCCTGCTAGATCATCTCTGTACGACCCATGCTGACCTTGCCCAGAGTAAGTCAGACGGCTCCCTCACTGCTCTACTTGCCGAGATAGAGAAGAAATAAGCTAGCTGTCATGAGCCTACTTATTTCTCACTGATGCTTTTATACTATCTTTGCACCAGTTCCAACCAATAGTTAATTTATCCTAAGTACAAATAGAAATGGGAAAGTTCATCCAAGAGTTTAAGGAGTTTGCCCTCAAGGGTAATGTCATGGATATGGCCGTGGGTATCATCATTGGTGGTGCATTCGGTAAGATTGTATCCTCCCTAGTTAACGACATCATCATGCCTCCTATTGGGCTCATCACTGGGAGTAGCTTCGAGGACGCAAAGGTCGTACTCCGTGCTGCCGAAGTTGACACGACAACGGGGGAAACCCTCAAGGAGGCCATCACGCTGAACTGGGGTAGCTTCGTTCAGACGACTGTAGACTTCTTCATCATCGCCTTCTGTATCTTCCTCCTCATCAAGGCTATGAACAGCTTCCGCAAGAAGAAAGAAGAGGAGCCAGCAGCACCTGCCCCAACGCCAGAAGATATTGAACTCCTTCGTGAGATCCGTGATGAGCTAAAGCGTCGAGGCTAAGCTATCCTCACCCTCGGGTTCATACCCTACAGATGTAGCCACATCATCCCTTGCGATGGTGTGGCTACTTTCTTTCTATGAGCTTGAGAGAATGGTATTAGAAGGGTATTGAACAAGAACTAAAGACCCTATCTAAAGAGTCTACTCGTTGGTAAGAAAATTAGGAACGAGTAGGTAATAAAATCACCACCTCGGTGGTAATTTTCTTACCACCGAGGTGGTGATTTTATTAGGAGCGAGGTGGTATGTCCTCCTCCTACTGTACCGAGCGAGTCACGAGGACAAAGCTCAACTCAATATCGTCATTTATAAACTTGTCACCGAGCCCAGTGAAGAAGCTCTTCGAGCCATACTTGACACCCCAGTCTGCCCTATTGATGGTGAAGACAGAGCTGGTAAACGTATATGTCCCCTCATTTATATCAAGCACACAGGAGGCAATAGGGATAGCGATGTTCTTTGTCACGCCCTTGAGTGTCAGATTACCATGTAGCACTTGAGCATCGGAGAGCTTAAGCCCTTCGGCAGGGATACCAGTGAGCTCAAAGCGAGCCTCAGGGTACTTCTCGACATCGAAGAAGTCTTCACTCTCTAGATGTGCCTTGAGCTTATCTCCACCCTCATTAGCCTTGAGGTCCTCTACGGAGATGCCATTCATTCGGATCACGACTACCCCCGCATATAGAGTACGCTCCTTCAGATTAACCATGCCCGAGCTTATAGGGAGCTTCCCGAAGTGTTCTCCTCCTGGCTTAAAGCCTCTCCAGCTGATATAGGAGAGGGTGGTATCGATACTCAACGCTTGATCTGTCGTGATGGTGTTCGTCGCCACAGAGTCGGTTGCAGAGACCGCGTTCTGACCCTTCCGTCCAGAGCATGAGGCGAGGGTGAGTGAAAGGCTGAGTAGCCCCACAGCGACCATTGTTGGATAGTTCATCATCTCATTCTTATTTGGGAAAAACAAAAGCATCTAGGGAAGGTCTATTCTCTTCCTACAAGGGAAGACGACCTCACCCCAGAGCTATTAGGTTAGTAACACTCATAGACTCTTTTAGTTTATGAGTGGGTGGGTCCGTAACCTAGGTGTAAGCAACCTTTACAGAGCTCTCTCTGTTGTACCTTCGTATCAAGCATCCGATTATTCACCTTCATAACAACAAAGAATACATGGCATTACTAGATGACCTCACCTGGCGACACGCTACGAAGGCGTACGACCCTACCCGCAAGGTAGCCCACGAAGATATCCTAAAGATCGTGGAGGCTGCCCGACTAGCACCCACTTCCTCAGGGCTACAGCAGTTCCGCCTCATCGTTGTAGCAGACCAAGAGCTCAAGGAGAAGATGGTCGCTGGAGCACTGAACCCTGACTGCATGCGCGAATGCTCGCATGTAATCGTCTTCGCAGCCTGGGATGAGTACACCCCCGAGCGCATTGATGCTATCTACGACCGCACCACAGATGAGCGTGGACTGGTGCGTGGTCGCTTCAAGCGATACACCGACATGCTGAAAGAGACCTTCGGTAAGATGACGAAGGAGGAGCAGTTCCAGCACGCTGCGAACCAGTCCTTCATTGCCCTAGGTCTAGCCCTAGCAGAGGCTGCCGAACTCAAGATCGATAGCACTCCCATCGGAGGCTTTGATCCCAAGCTCGTGGATGAGCTATTGGGGCTTCGTGAGAAGGGTCTACGCAGTGTCTCACTACTCTACCTAGGCTATGCTGACCCGGAGCGTGACTGGCTCGGCAAGATGAAGAAGGTACGTAACCCATTAGAGGAGTTTGCCACCTTCATCTAGACCCTAGTAGCATCTCGCAGCAAACCCTTGCAAGGATGTCCCCCGACACCCTTGCAAGGGTTTCTTTTTGACCCTAGCAAGGGTAGGAACGAAGCATCATTAAGGAGGCTCAGACACCCCGACATACAGGGGGAGGAAGGCCCCTTCGTTACGTGGAGGGGGCAGGTATGGTTGCATCTGACGCAGAGAGCATACTCAGACTCGCCTCCGCATGCAAGTTTTTATTACCTTTGAACACACTAAGATTACTTTGACAATACATATCCAGCATTATGGCAAACCCAACCTACACCCTCCTCGATGGTAAGGCTACCTCCGCCCGCATCAAAGAGGAAATTGCCCAGGAGGTGGCCACTATGGTCAGCCGTGGTGAAGAACCTCCCCATCTGGTAGCGATACTCGTCGGGCATGATGGAGGAAGTGAAACGTATGTAGCCTCGAAGATTAAGACCTGTCAAGAGGTAGGCTTCCGCTCCTCCCTCATCCGATTCGAGGACGATGTCACTGAGGAGCGATTACTCTCCGAGATTCATCGCCTTAATGAAGATCCATCCGTCACAGGCTTTATCGTCCAGCTCCCCCTGCCTAAGCACATCAACGAAGAGAAGGTAATCGAGGCTGTCGATCCACGTAAGGACGTAGACGGTTTCCACCCCATCAATGTAGGGAAGATGAGCATTGGTCTCCCCTGCTTCGTCTCTGCCACCCCTCAGGGAATCATTGAGCTCCTCAAGCGGTACGATATAGAGACCCGAGGGAAGCACTGCGTTGTACTCGGGCGCAGCAATATCGTGGGCAAACCTATGGCTCAACTCCTGCTCCATAAGGGAACGCCAGGAGACTGTACTGTCACAGTCTGTCATAGCCGCACCCCGAACATCAAGGAGCTATGCCTGCAGGCCGATATCATCGTCGCAGCACTGGGTGTCCCAGAGTTCCTACGGGCAGATATGGTACGCCCGGGGACAGTGATCATAGACGTTGGGACAACACGTGTACCTGACCCCTCTCGCAAGAGTGGCTTTAGGCTCTCTGGGGACGTTGCCTTCGACGAGGTCGCACCCCTTGCCTCCTTCATCACCCCTGTCCCTGGTGGTGTCGGCCCAATGACCATTGTATCCCTCATGCTCAACACCCTGAAGGCGGCCAAGAATCGTCATGCATAATCTCCCCACAGCAACTAAGAAGCGAAGCCCAATCACCTGGGTACCGAGTGTCTACTTCGGCATGGGGCTACCATACGTAGCCCTATCCCTAGTCTCGGTCATCATGTTTACAGACCTCGGTATCGGGAAGGAAGAGGTGACATTCTGGACATCCCTTCTTGTCCTCCCTTGGTCACTCAAGCCCCTCTTCAGCCTATGCATGGAGCTGTTTGGGACGAAGAGGCAATATGTATTCCTGACCGAGTGCATCTCTGCACTCATGTTCGGATGCATCTGCTTCATCCTCCCATTGCCTAGCTTCTTCGTCTATGCCATCGCCCTAATGGGTGTGCTCGCCATCAGTGGCTCCATGCACGACATCGCAGGAGATGGGATCTACATGAAGGAGCTTAGCCACGAGCAACAAGGGCAATATGCTGGCTGGCAGGGAGCCTTTTACAACCTAGCGAAGATCCTCACCAACGGAGGGCTAGTCTATCTCGCAGGAGTCCTTGCTAAGACACACGGACTTCAGACGGCTTGGATCATCATCATGGGGATTTGTGCAGCTATCATGCTCTCCCTCTCGCTGTACCACCTTTTCATCCTACCACGAGAGGAGGCTAAACCTAAGAAGTCCACGGAGCAAGCCATGATAGAGCTCTATACCGTGGTCTTCTCCTTCTTTAGGAAGCGAAACATTTGGTTGTACCTCGTCTTTATCTTCCTCTATCGCTTAGCCGAAGGACTGACTATGAAGGTTGCCCCAATCTTCCTCAAGGACAACATCCTCAGCGGTGGCATAGGCCTCTCAAACGAGACCTATGGCGTGATTTATGGTACAGCAGGCACGGTAGCTTTCATCGTAGGCTCCATCCTCTCGGGCTACTACATCGCACACTTCGGACTGAAGCGAGTACTCTTCTCTCTAGTGTGCATCTTCAACATCCCCTTCGCCGTGTATCTACTCTTCGCCATCTTTCAGCCTCAAGGGCTTGGATGGCTCGCTACGGGGATTATCTTCGAATACTTCAGCTACGGCTTTGGGTTCGTAGGTATCACCCTCTTCATGATGCAGCAGATAGCCCCAGGCCCGTACCAGATGGCACACTATGCCTTCGCCAATAGTCTGATGAACCTCAGTGTCATGATACCTGGGATGATCAGTGGCTGGCTCGTCGGGAAGCTAGGCTATCAGAGCTTCTTTATCCTCGTCATGGTGGTTACTCTACCAGCTATACTCATGGCTGCTCGCCTTCCCTTTGTACACAAGGAGCAGAAGGCTGCCTAATCTAGATGATATTTACTGTAATAATAAGAACTGAATGAGCAAGATCAAGATCGTAGGACAAGCCCTACCCGATATGCCCTGGCAAGACCGCCCTAGTGGCTGCCAGGATGTAATGTGGCGATACAGCGCGAACCCCATCATCCCACGAGACCTACTACCCACCTCAAATAGCATCTTTAATAGTGCTGTCGTCCGCTTTGGTGAAGGGTATGCAGGGGTGTTCCGTTGTGATGACACCAATAGACGTATGCGCCTACATGTTGGCTTCAGCGATGATGCTATCCACTGGAATATCAACCATGAGCCTCTACGCTTTGAGTGTGATGACAAGGAGATCGGAGAATGGGTCTATGGCTATGATCCTCGTGTAGTCTTCATCGAAGATAGGTACTATGTCACTTGGTGTAATGGGTATCATGGGCCAACAATCGGAGTAGCCTATACGTTCGACTTCAAGACATTCCATCAGCTGGAGAATGCATTCCTCCCATTCAACCGCAATGGGGTGCTCTTCCCTCGCAAATTCCATGGGAAGTTCGCCATGCTGTCACGCCCTAGTGACAACGGACATACACCGTTTGGAGACATATTTTACAGCGAGTCACCTGACCTAGAGTTTTGGGGTAGACACCGCCATGTCATGTCTCCTGCACCCTTTGAGGATAGTGCTTGGCAATGCACCAAGATTGGGGCTGGCCCCATTCCCATTGAGACAAGCGAGGGCTGGCTCCTCATCTACCATGGTGTACTTGCATCATGCAATGGGTTCGTATATGCCTTCGGCTCTGCCATCCTAGACCTAGATGAGCCATGGAAGGTGAAGTTTCGCTCTGGTCCTTATCTCATCTCTCCTCGTGAAACCTACGAGTGTATGGGGGATGTGCCTAACGTTACCTTCCCTTGCGCAGCACTGCACGATGCTGAGACAGGGCGCCTAGCGGTGTATTATGGTTGTGCCGACACTGTGACTGGACTTGCCTTCGGGTACATTGATGAGATCATAGAGTTTACCAAGCGTAACTCCATCATATAACCCCTGCAACCAATCATCCAATCAAGGCGACGTACTCACCCCGAGTATGTCGCCTTTTGTATTCCATAGCACCCATGCAAAACTAGGTCTCTAGTCTTTCAAGGCAAACCAAGTTACCACAGGGCTTTTTTTGCTACCTTTGTGTGGGTTAATTGCATCACTGGTTTCCTATCTCAGACAATTACAGCCTCCATAATGAAGTCAAGTATATCAGCACTTATCGGGATGCTCTCTCTAACGGCGATTGTTGTTGGATGTGGCATCACACACAAGGCTCCTAAACATACGAGCCTTACTACATCCCCGAATTATGACCGATATGTAGTCATACTCTCCCTCGATGGCTTCCGTGCTGATTACCAAAGCAGGGCAAACACCCCAACCCTGGACAAGATGGATGCAGAGGGACTATCTGGATGCTTTCGGCCTTCTTACCCAAGCCTCACCTTCCCTAATCACTATGCCATGGCCACTGGACTCTATCCGAATAACCATGGACTCGTAGGGAATGAGTTTTGGGATGAGCGAGGTGCCCACTATCGCCTCGGGGATAGGAAAGCCGTAGCCGACCCTGCATTCTACAATGGTGAGCCTCTTTGGAATGTAGCGCGCAGGCACGGCATGAAATCCGCAAGCTTCTTTTGGGTAGGTAGTGAGACTGCGATTGGAGGATTCCAGCCTGATCGATGGAAGAAGTTCGATGATAAAGTACCTTATACCGATCGAGCAGACTCAGTGCTGAGCTGGCTGCAACTACCCCAGGGAGAGCGTCCCCACCTCATCATGTGGTACATCGAAGAGCCAGATCATACAGGACACCACGAATCCCCAGAATCGCCAAAAACTCTCCGTATGGTCGAGCGTATGGATTCTGTTGTTGGTTACTTCAGGGATCGTTTAGCACAGCTAGAGATACACAAGCAGGTAGACTTCATCCTAGTGTCAGACCATGGGATGGCAGCCTTTGACAAGAGCAAGACAGTGAACCTAGCGGATTATCTTCCACTAGATAGCTTTGAGCATGTCGCCACTGGCCCCTTTACCCATCTCTACCCAAAGAAGGGCTATACAGAGACAGCCTATAAGATACTGAAGAGGGTTCCCCACATAACAGTATACAAGAAGGCAGATGTACCAGCACGGCTACACTTTGGTAGCAGTAGCCGTATAGGTGAACTTGTTGTACTAGCAGACCTCGGCACACAAATCTTTTTCCGTCCTGAGGGGCTCCCAGCTTCGTTCCTCGCTGCTGGTCACGGGTTCGACAACAAGCACCCAGAGATGCTTGCTGTATTCAAGGCTGTAGGTCCAGACTTTGAAGCAGGACGTCACATCAAGAACCCCATCCCCAACATCACACTATATCCCCTCGTTTGTCGCATCCTCGGTCTACAGCCTGGCCAACATGATGCAGACTCCTCGCTGGCCTATTCCCTCTTAAAGAAATAGTAAGGCACTCTATGATCATTGCTCAGAAGAAACGCAGAGAGAATATCATAGAATACCTGCTCTATATGTGGCAGGTGGAGGATTTAATCCGTGCAGCAAATGTCACAGAAGAAGGGATAGAAAACCTTATCCTCCCTAGATATCAGGGAGACGAGGAGATGCTTCAATCGATTAGGGCTTGGTACCGGGAGCTCATAGATATGATGCGTACAGAGAGCAAGCAAAAGGGAGGGCATCTTGATATCAATAGAATTGTCCTCCTTGAGCTTGAGGAGCTTCATCAAAGGCTATCCAGTAATCCAGAAGACTATGTCTACTCTGGGCTATACTTTAAGATACTCCCTGCCCTCATTCAGCTGAGGGGGAAAGGGACAAAGGAAGGGGAGCGAGACATAGAGACGCTACTAAATGCTGTCTATGGCTACATAACACTCTCCCTACGAGGGAAAGAGATCAGTGACGAGACCCAGCAATCAATGAAGCAGATTAGCGCCTTCCTCGCCATACTTGCACATCGGTACAACCTAGAGCATGAGCAAGAGCTGAAGACCAACTAACAGCGCACGATGAACGAATATAAAGACGAGATAGACAAGCGAAGAACGTTCGCTATTATTAGCCACCCAGACGCAGGGAAGACAACACTCACAGAGAAACTTCTCCTCTTTGGTGGAGCCATTCACGTGGCTGGTGCGGTCAAGAGCAATAAGATTAAAAAGACCGCCACAAGTGACTGGATGGAGATCGAGAAACAACGTGGTATATCTGTTGCTACATCCGTAATGGGATTTGAGTATCAAGGACACAAGATCAACATCCTAGATACACCTGGTCACCAAGACTTCGCTGAGGATACATTTCGCACCCTCACAGCTGTAGACAGCGTCATCATTGTCATAGATGGAGCCAAGGGTGTAGAAGCCCAAACACGTCGCCTCATGGAAGTATGCCGTATGCGCAAGACTCCTGTAATGGTATTCATCAATAAGATGGACCGAGAGGGACGAGATCCATTCGACCTGCTTGATGAAATTGAGGCTGAGCTACAGGTACGGGTACGACCACTCTCTTGGCCAATTGATATGGGGCAACGCTTTCGTGGTGTGTACAACATCCATGAGGGTGCATTGAACCTCTTCACCCCAGATAAGCAGCGCATCACCGAGACTGTAACGCTCACAGATATTCATTCCTCAGAGCTAGAGGCACACATCACATCAGAGCAAGCGGAGAAGCTCCGCACGGATCTAGAGCTCGTAGATGGTGTTTATCCCACCTTTAATCGAGATGAATACCTAGCGGGTGACCTTGCCCCCGTTTTCTTCGGCTCAGCGCTAAACAACTTTGGGGTACAAGAGCTACTCAATTGCTTCGTTGAGACGGCTCCTTCTCCACGACCTGTACAGGCGGAGGAGCGAGAAGTGTCACCCTATGAACCTGCCTTCACAGGCTTTGTATTCAAGATACATGCTAATATGGATCCTAACCATCGTAGCTGTATCGCCTTTGTCAAGATTTGCTCGGGACGCTTCGAGAGAAATGCAAACTACCGACACATTCGTCTAGGGAAGACAATGAAGTTCAGTAGTCCGACAGCCTTCATGGCTCAGAAGAAGGAAACGGTAGAAGAAGCCTTTGCTGGAGACATCATTGGGTTACCCGACACTGGGAACTTCCGTATCGGAGACACCTTAACAGCAGGTGAGGAACTTCATTTCCGTGGACTACCTAGCTTCTCTCCTGAGCTGTTTAAGTACATCGAGAACGAAGATCCAATGAAGACCAAACAACTGGCCAAGGGTATCGATCAGCTCATGGGAGAGGGTGTCGCACAGCTCTTCGTCAACCAGTTCAATGGACGTAAGATCATCGGTACCGTAGGTCAGCTACAGTTCGAGGTCATTCAGTACCGCCTCTTGCACGAGTATAGTGCAGCATGTCGTTGGGAGCCCATCAACCTCTACAAGGCTTGCTGGATTGAGTCTGATGACGCTACTGAACTAGAGAACTTCAAGCGACGCAAAGCCCAATACATGGCCAAGGATCTAGCAGGTCGAGACGTATACTTGGCTGACTCTAGCTATGTACTAACGATGGCACAGCAGGACTTCCCCAAGATACGCTTCCACTTCACAAGCGAGTTTGGGAGCTAGTCCCCACACAAAGAATAACTAGTCAATCATAATATCCACTAACTCATTTACACATGAAGACAATCAAGCTATTGTCCGTTGCCCTTTTGGCAACCTTTGCTCTTACCCCACTAAGCGCACAAAAGAGCAAGCGTAAAGATGTCCCCAAGCCTCCCGGCTACTACGTAATCAAAACGGATGTTCCCGTCCGTCCCAAGGGTCAGAAGGATGTGCTTGCACTTCGCCACAAGCCCATGAAGGTCGTACGTGTAGGGTTCATTGGTCTCGGGATGCGTGGTCCTGGTGCTGTGGAGCGATTCACACACCTTGATGGTGTAGAGATCAAGGCTCTTTGTGACCTACATCCCGAGCGTGTAGAGAAGGCTCAGAAGCTTCTTACGAAAGCAGGGCTCCCCGCTGCAGCTTCCTATAGCGGAAGTGAAGATGCTTGGAAGCAGCTCTGCGATCGTGACGATATCGATCTCGTCTACATCGCTACCAATTGGCAGCATCACGCTGAGATGATGATCTACGCCATGAACAAGGGCAAGCATGTAGCCTGTGAAGTCCCAGCTGTAATGACACTCAAGGAAGCTTGGGATGTCGTTAATACCGCAGAGCGTACACAGCTTCACTGCATGATGCTAGAGAACTGTGTCTATGACTTCTTTGAACTAACAACACTGAACATGGCTCAACAAGGTCTATTCGGTGAAGTACTCAGCTCTAAGGGTGCTTACATCCATAACCTAGAGCCTTTCTGGAAATACTACGAAGGTAACTGGCGTCTCAAGGCAAATGAAGAATATCGTGGTGATATCTACGCAACACACGGCCTTGGCCCTGCCTGTTGGGTACTGAATATCCATCGTGGAGACCGTATGCAATTCCTCACGGCCATGGACGTACCTGCCACCTCTCTGCCTCGTTTCATGAAAAAGGAGATGGGCATACAAAACCCCAAGGTTGCCAATGGCGAAATGACTCAGACGCTCATCAAGACTTTCAAGGGTAAGACCATCTATCTCGAGCACAATGTGACGTCCTATCGCCCCTACGACCGTCTCTATCAGGTCATTGGTACCGACGGCTTTGCCAATAAGTATCCAAACGAAGGCTACTGCCTCCGCCCAACAGAACAAGCGAAGGAGTCCGTTCCCAACCACGAAGATCTGAAGGGTCACGACTTCGTCAGCGAGGAGACGAAACAGGCTCTGATGAAGAAATACCAGCATCCTATCCAACGTGAGATTGCAGAGAAAGCCAAGAAAGTTGGTGGTCACGGAGGCATGGACTTCATCATGGACTATCGCCTCATCTACTGTCTACAGAATGGTCTACCTCTCGACATGGACGTCTATGATCTAGCCGAATGGTCTGCAGTTGGGGATCTCACACGTCTCTCGCTCGAAAATAACTCAGCTCCTGTAGCTTTCCCCGACTTCACACGTGGGGCATGGGATCGCCTCAAGGGACTAGAGCTCCACATGTTACCAGCTAGCTCTACTGCAAAGTAGAGGAAGCGGAGCTACATACCTACGGTAGCATTGACAAACCTCTCCCCTATCCCTTCCTCCCCTTTGCGACCATCCACAAAGGCTTAGGACAAGGGAAAAGAGAGACATTCTGAAGACACTTCGGGAAGTATGTAATTACATGCTTCCCGAAGTTCTTTTATTGCCCTTAGGAGGCATATGCACCTTTCGGAGGGAAGGGTACAACTAAAGGTTTCCCCAAAGAAGGTATTCAATCTTCAGGGGAACGCTCCTATACACTCCTCTAATCTGAGTTCAGTACACGAAACTACGTATTCGATAGTGAGATAAGGGCATATTCAAGGTTCAGCTGAGGCTCATTCTCTAGCCTCTTGTGGACACCTCCAACAGCATCGCAGAGACTCCACATAATACACTATAAATAAATGGATTACATCAAGAGCTGGAGAGTTACTATAAGTCGCTGTAGCAAGTTATGGTAACTCGTCGCAACGACTTACCACAACTCTCTGAGACGACTTACCATAACTCGTTGCGACGAGTTATGGTAAGTTGTTCCCTCTTCTTTTTCACCTGTCATATCACACTGTTTTCCAATTCTTTAAGAAGGACATCCAGAAATCTCATTTCGTAGCATCCAGACCGCTTGCACTTAGTCTGCCCTCCCCCCTATTTTCTCTTGCTTCAGCTGTATCCATCTCATGTTAGAGGGGGACAGCTTCACCAGCTAAGTACCACGCCTCCTTAGTGTCGGTTGATGCGCCAACAAAGCAGCATACAATCAGAAGCTGAATGCCTCCATCCATCTGCTTATCTTTCTTCCATCAATGACTATTTCCCTAGCCCAATCTCCGCATCGTTATCCCCCCTAAAAAACTTATCTTTGTGCTATCATTAAAATAATAGTACTCGCTATGAGATTTACGGTAACAAGCAATGACCTCCTCCAGCAACTCCTCACAGTCGCTAAGGTTATTTCCTCCAAAAGTATAGCTGCTATCCCCGTCCTAGAGAATATACTCTTTGAGCTGAAGGGGAACACCCTTACCCTCACCGCTGCTGACCAAAGCAATCGCCTCACCTCTACCCTCGAGGTGCAGAACCAAGATGGAGATGGCTCCTTCACTGTGCGTAATAGCATTATCATCGATGCTCTCAAGGAGCTACCAGATCAGCCCATCGAGGTAGAGATTGACACCAAGGCCCATCAGGCAACCGTGACTTATAGCAACGGACACTACAGCTTCCTAACCTCCTCTGCAGATGTATATCCCGAGGGGCTGGAGCTGGAGAGCAAAGACGTACGTAGCGTGGAGCTACCTGCTCAGTCGCTGCTCAAAGGTCTAGAGCGGACGGTCTTTGCCGCCAGCGATGACGATCGTCGTCCGATTATGACGGGGGTGTTCTTGGATTTCTTTGAGGATAAGCTCGTCTTCGTAGCATCTGATGGTCGCATCCTCGTGCGCTACACAGATAATAACATCAAGAGCGAGTCTACGGCATCCTTCTGCCTACCAGCGCGTGTGTGCCTACTCCTGACTCGTGGGCTTCTTGCCAAGGAGACATCCCCCGTACGCGTCAGCTTCGACGAGCGCAACGTACGATTTGAGATGAAGAGTGGCGCCCTCACAGCACGCCTCCTCGAAGGGAAGTACCCAAATTATAATTCGGTTATTCCCCCCCAGTCTCCACACAATATCACCGTAGACAAGGATCAGCTTTTCTTTGCCTCTAAGCGTGTATCACTCTTCTCGAACAAGGCCAGCAGTCTAGTTATCTTCGAGTTTGCAGACGGGAATATCCATATCACAGGGCAAGACCTAGAGCTATCCATTGCAGCAGAGGAGACCATTCCATGCTCGGGGCAGGAGCCAGATACTCGAGTACGCATAGGCTTTGATTTCAACTTCCTACAGCGCCTGTTGCAGAGTATTTCTTCCGATCAGATACTCTTCAGCCTATCAGATCAAACACGTGCAGGTGTAATCACTCCACTTCAAAACGAAGATGGTATCGAGGTCTGCACGCTCATCATCCCCATGAAGCTTATCGGCGAATAGTAGCCGATGAGCCTCCTCCTATTTACACATGTAGATGAAGCTTAAGCTAGAGCGCCCAATCGTAGTCTTTGACCTAGAAACAACTGGGGTACAAATTACGCGAGATCACATTGTAGAGATTTCGATACTGAAGGTACACCCCGATGGGGAGGAAGAAACAAAGACAAGGCGTATCAACCCTGGGATACCCATCCCTGCAGAGGCAACTGCTGTGCATGGCATATCCGATGAGGATGTAGCCGACTGCCCTACCTTCCCTCAGGTAGCACGGAGCTTATACGAATGGATACAGGGCTGTGACATTGTCGGGTTTAACTCTAATCGCTTCGATGTCCCGATGCTCGTGGAGGAGTTCCTTCGTGCTGGTATCCCGGTAGATTTTACAGATCGCCATTTAGTCGATGTGCAGACAATCTTTCACAAGATGGAGCGTCGCACCCTAGAGGCAGCTTATCGCTTCTATTGTGGTAAGGCACTAGACAATGCGCATTCGGCAGAGGCTGACACACGAGCCACCTATGAGGTACTACAAGCACAGCTTGATCGCTATCCCGAGGAGTTGACCAATAGCATCCCTGCGCTGGCAGAGGTATCGAGCTATGGACGCTGGGTGGACTTTGCGGGGCTCCTCATCTACAATGATGCAGAGGAGGTGCTAATAAACTTTGGCAAATACAAAGGGCAAGTATTGAGGGATGTTCTCCAGAAGGACTCGGGATACTACACCTGGGTGATGGGGGCGCAGTTCCCTCTAGAGACGAAGGCTTGGTTTACACGTATCTATCAGGCAGGACGTAGCGAAGATGGGAGTACTAAGCGGTAAACATATCGTCCTCGGAATAACGGGAAGTATCGCTGCATATAAGGCTGCGGTGCTCACTCGTTTGTTGGTACGTGCAGGCGCAGAAGTCCAGATTGTCATCACCCCTGCTGGGAAGGAATTTATTACCCCAATTACGCTCTCTGCACTCAGCTCCCACCCTGTCATTAGCGAGTTCTTTAGCGGACGTGATGGTACATGGAATAGCCATGTCGATCTAGGTCTTTGGGCTGATGCAATGCTTATCGCTCCTGCATCAGCCTCTACCATTGGCAAGCTAGCCCATGGCATAGCAGACAACATGCTTATCACAACATATCTATCAATGAAAGCCCCTGTTTTCATTGCCCCAGCAATGGATTTAGATATGTTCGCTCACCCATCCACCACGGATAACCTTGACTTACTTGCCCAGCGAGGGAATTTCATCATAGAGCCACAGTCTGGGGAACTAGCTAGTCATCTCGTGGGCAAGGGACGCATGGAGGAGCCTGAGGCAATCGTGGCAGTGCTGGAGGAATACTTCTCCACAGAGCAGGATTACCAAGGCAAGCATGTCCTACTCACAGCAGGCCCAACGCATGAACCTATTGACCCAGTCCGCTTCATCGGAAATCATTCCACAGGGAAGATGGGAATTGCTCTAGCTAATGAGTTCGCACGACGAGGAGCAGAGGTAACCCTCATCCTAGGACCGTCATCTCTTCGCCCTAGAGAGGAAGTCAGAGTACTCCCTGTCATGACAGCAGAGGAGATGCTTCGTGTAGCAGAGGATAATATTGGGGAGGCAGACATTGCAATCTTCGCTGCAGCCGTTGCAGATTATCGTCCCCTGCACTCTTCAGATGAGAAGCTGAAGCGTGAAGGGAAGGGAGATCTCCAGCTCGAACTCGTGCGCAATCCAGATATAGCTGCTACGCTAGGCTCTTGGAAGCGACCCAACCAATACTTTGTCGGCTTTGCCCTAGAGAGCAATGCGGGCTTTGAGGAAGCTAAGCGTAAAATGGCACAAAAGAACTTAAATGCCATTGTGCTAAATAGTCTATTGGATAAGGGGGCAGGATTTGCTTGTGAGACCAATAAGGTCACTCTATTCGACCGAGAAGGAGGGATAGAGGCCTATGAGCTGAAGTCTAAGGAGGCGGTGGCTCGTGATATTGTTGACTTCATAGCTAGGCGCATCGCACTCTAGCGAAGAAGCTTTTTATCCCTACACGAATATGCTGCAGCGACTAAGCATCCAGAATTTTGTACTGATCGAAGAGCTCTCAATCGAGTTCTTCCCTCACTTCTCTGTCATCACAGGGGAGACTGGAGCAGGCAAAAGCATCATTCTCGGAGCCATTGCCCTCCTAATGGGTCAGAGAGCAGATAGCGGGACACTCCTCCCTGGTGCAGAGCGGTGTATTATCGAAGCACAGTTCACGGATCTTGATACTGCTGTGGCACGTATGCTGGAGGAGGAAGATATTGATTCTGACGAAGGGGAATGTATCGTTCGCCGAGAGATTACCTCCAAGGGTAAAAGCCGTGCATTCATCAATGACACACCTGCCTCCCTTCAACTCCTCAAGCGTCTCAGCGAATATCTAATTGACATCCACTCACAGCATCAAAACCTACTCCTAGGCGATGCACAGTTTCAGCTCTCTACACTCGACCTCTATCGAGGAGAGGATCTGCTCGTGAGTCGCTACCAAGAGCTCTACGAAACCTACAAGTCAAAAGCCGAAGAGCTCAATAAGCTCCGGCAATCCATGGAGGCTTTACGAAAGGAGGAGGATTACCTTCGCTTCCAATATGACCAACTTGAGGAGGCCGACCTTGAGGAAGGAGAGCTCCAGGAGCTGGTTGATGAAGAGAGACAGCTAGCTCATGCCCAGGAGATCAAGGAAGCTCTCCAACGAGCTACATCTGCCCTTAGCGATGAAGAGCAGGGCGCTCTCCCTGCACTTACCTTTGCTCTCAAGGCTCTAGAATCCATACGTAACTATCATACATCCGCTGAAGAGTGGTACGATCGCCTCAGTAGCATACGTATCGATGTACAGGATCTTACCTCCACACTCGAAGAGGAAGCATCTAGTGTGACCTTTAGTCCAAAGCGTCTAGCCCGTGTAGAGGAGCGTCTTGACTTAATCCGTGGGCTACTACACAAACACAGCCTACAGGATGTCTCCGAGCTTATTGTATTAAAAGAACGGCTCAGTGAAGAGCTTGACAAGATTCAATCTTCTGACGAAGACCTTGCTCGCCTTGAGGCAGAGGAAGCCAAATGCTATACAGCCCTTCTAGAGGCTGGAGCAGAACTCTCAGCCTCACGCCAAGAGGCTGCACGAGCCATCGAGGAGCAACTCATCTCCTCGTTACACGAGCTGGGCATGCCACATGTGCGCTTCCATATCCACATCGATTCATTACAGCACCCTACCCGTATGGGGCTTGATCACGTTACATTCCTCTTCTCAGCCAATCGAGACATCGCTCCCGAACCCGTGGCAGACATTGCTTCAGGAGGCGAGGTATCACGTCTGATGCTTGCCCTAAAGGCCTTAATCGCAGATAAGCGTAGCTTGCCTACAATCATCTTTGATGAAATTGATACGGGTGTATCGGGTGAAACGGCAGAGCGTATTGCGAAGATCTTACGCCGTATGGGACGGAGTATGCAAGTGATGGCAGTGACACACCTACCACAGATCGCAGCAGCAGGGGAAGACCACTTCTATATCTACAAGGAGCATGGTGAAGCAAGCACCCGTAGTCACCTCAAGCATCTAACGGCGACTGAACGTATAGACGAGATCGCCCGAATGCAGAGTGGATCGACTCTAACAGAGGTCACACGAGCTGCAGCCCAAGCGTTACTCTCCAGCTTTGCTGAGGACTAATGTGCTCGGTTCGCTAGGCTCTCTCTGTTAAGCAACTACCGCCACGATAGATTCCAGAAGACCTATCTTCTAAGCCAAAGCTCTCCACCACCTCTGTCTATTCATCCCTCTATCTCCTCTTGCTTTTTTTAAGAGAAAAGGAGCATCTTCCTCATCACATCTCCTATCCAGCTACCATCTCTATTCACATTCCCTTCGTCCCCTTCTGAAATATAAGTTTAGGATAAGCTCCCCTATCTTATTCTAAGAATACTTGTACTGAGTTCATATTGAATAAAATACGAGGAGCAAAAAACAAGAAGAGACAAGTTACCATAAGTCGTCACAAGGAGTTATGGTAACTCACTTAAAAGAGTTATGGTAACTTGTCGGAGAGAGTTATGGTAACTCGTTACAGCGACTTACTATAACTCTTCACCTAACCCCCGTAACCTCCATATCTAGGGAGCTTATAAAGGGTAGTAATCGATATAGAGGAGGAAGAGCTAAAAAGAACTGAGAGCACCTATATACCAAACGTTTGGTTCCGAAAGGACCATTACATGCAATACCATGTATATCACACATATTCACATACAATCCCCCTGTGAATGAGTGTCGAAGGGAGTCCTGATAAATAGCAGAGTATCAAAAGAAGAGCTAGGGACGATAGAGTAATGTAAAGGTAGCTTGGGTCATGGAAGGGCGTGTGTCGTAGCGCTGGTGTTGGTGGACAACCTTTCCCTCTAGCAGGATGTGATAACTAGGTTTCCAAGTCAAGCGAAGGCCAAGGTCGTAGCCCTCACCAAAGAGGAGCATAGACGTGTATTCATAGCGAGCTCTCGGATGAGAAGCATAGAGGTGTGACTGCCAGTTAGGTGCTTCAAAGTAGTCCCCAAAGAGGCTAATACGAATGTGCGGACGCAGCTCCGTATGTACGGCTCCAAGTACTGCCCAGCTAGCCTTCCCTCCTGCACGGGACCAACGAAAGGTACAGGTACTCTCCCACTCCTTCTGTGCTTGATGCAAGCTGAGACTGAATCGTTGCACCTTAGATTCCCCTGCCTTTCTTCGCTCTCGAAAAGAGGCAAGTAGACTAGCAGTTTTTCGTTGGTTAAGCTCGACATTTAGATTTGCTCCATAGCTCCAACCTCTGTGCTTTACTGTGTCAGCCTTCGCCTCTGAGAGTCTTCGATAGCAATCAGCATAGAGCTCTAGGGACGTTGCGCTAAGAGGCAGAGCAACGAGCCACATAAACCGCCCACCAGCCTCGTCGTTGGGGCGCAGTGCATGTGTACCACTATGTCCGTAGTAGCTCCAGTAGTCCGAACCTACATACCAGTAGGAGAGGCGGAGGTCACCCGCTCGCAACTGCTGAAGTAAGAGATGATGGATGGTAGCCCAAGCACCGAGGTTGCTTCGCCCAAGTTCACCCATCAGTTTCGCTTGACCTTGTCTACTTTGCACTGCATAGGATAAGCTAAGAGCCGAGGACGAAGAGAGATCATGCAATCGAGGGCGATGCGATGCACCAGAGGCGGAATGCAATACATATCGGTGCCAATCCTGATGCACCCCTTGTAGCGCAATACGCCAGAGGTCTTCTCGGTATTCCATCCAGCCTCCCAAGAGGCGCATGGGGACATTCGCTCGACGACTCCATTCACTGCTTGTTCGGTGGAGCCCTGTCTCAGAGAGCGAAGTAATGACTCCATCTTCATCTACCTTGCCATCAAGGGAGCGAATAGAAGCAAAGGCACCAAGACGAAAGCTTCTACGACCCAGCTCCAGGGCGACACCACGGCAATAGTTTGTCTCGGTACTAGAACGTGTCGGGCGAATGCCCTCTGGCAAGCGAGGAGCTAGGGAGAGGAAGCTCATGGGATATATCCCTTGCCCCAAGACAAGCCCACAGCCACGTGTCACCCGATAGTCTCCAAGGACAAGACTATGGAGTAACCCACGCTCATGGATAGCTAGGTGAGCGTTATAACTATCAAACCCTCGATGACGTCCATAATTCCAGGGCTCGAGATAATCCTTCTCCGTACTGAAATAAAGGCTCATGTAACGCTTCCGTTCATAAAGCAATCGAAGCAAGGCAGCCTCATTTCCTCCTAAGCTCTCTTGCTTCGTTTCAGTTTGCTTTCGTAGGCTTACCCGCCCTACAAACTCTAGTTGTCCTCTACTCTCCGTCCTTTTCTCCTGTTCCCTACCCTCTCGGCACACCAGCACAGGGAGAAGAAGAGTGAGAAGCTTAGCATCCCAGCCCCTTACCAACTTGAGATCAGAGAGACTTCGGAAAGGACCATAGTAACGCCGATAGTCAATGAAGCATGTAACCTGAAAGTCACGAAAGAAGGGGATACGTTGTAGCTCCTCGGGCGTCACTTCATTAATGTCCCAAGGGCTATGACGTAACTCATCATAAAGCTGCTGGAGCTCAGCAAGCTCCTCATCAGAGAGGAGACCCAGGTAGCGTTGCTCCTCAAGATACTCATCCCAAGCTCTTACATGTTGAGGAATACTATCAGGTACCCCAGCATGTACTCGAAGGACAAAAGAAAAAGCTATAGCAACTAAAAAGAGGAAGAGGCGTTGGTGTTGTTTCATGGGATAGGAGACTAGCCCAGGGACTCAAGTTTCTCGGCGAGCTCGATGAGACGAGCGAGGGTATTGCGGTTACGTGTCGTAGCGGTGATCTTAAGTTTCTTCTCTAGGAAGTTGTTACTTAGCTTTGATCGGCTTGCATCCTTCGGTAGGTACATATAGAGCCTTCCCTCTACCATACGAAGCTCCTCCTCCCCGAAGTCCTCTTGACAGAGGGCTGCGATTCGCTTCGGGTCAATGGGTTCCATTATCGTGGTATAGAATACCCGATCCTGCTGGTATTCGTCACCGAAGGGGTTGCCTCGGAGGTGCTTCTTGAGCTCGCTAGCGTCGGTGGTGATGACCTCTAGCTCCGCACCGCAATAGACTAGTATGATCTCTGCGATACGTACGGAGGTCTCCTCCTTAGATAGGGGCGAGCGAAGGACGATATTCCCGCTCTGTATATAGGTCGTGACATCGGCAAACTCCTCCGCTTCGATGGCGTCACGTAGCTCAGCCATCTTGGGGATACGGTTCTTACCGGAGGGCATTACTCCTCTGAGGAGGACGATGTAGATGTGCATATATCTTGCATACTATATATTCAAATGGATAATGCCCCCACTCCTACATCAAAAATGTGGAGCGGGGGCATTGTTGCAAATCATATTATCCCTCTATCGTGGGGGCTAGGCAGGCGCAGAAGGCGGGGACGAGGTTGCGGTCGCCGAAGCCATTATCGACACGAGCCACGTTGATCCAGAACTTATTCTCACGCAGGAAGGGCAATGGGTAGGCTGCCTTCTCACGGGGATAGCTGTGCGTCCACGTGTCGGAGACCACTTCGTACTCGGGGTGGGGTGCATTCTTTAGGACATTGTCCTCAGCATCCACACGACCCTCCTTGACCTCTTGGATTTCGTCCCAGATGCACTGCATCACGTCGAGGAAGCGATCCAGCTCAGCCTTGCTCTCGCTCTCCGTGGGCTCGATCATCAGGGTACCGTGTACGGGGAAGGAGAGTGTGGGGGCATGGTAGCCGAAGTCCATCAGACGCTTAGCGATGTCGCTCTCATCGACACCGCAGGTCTCCTTGAGGCGGCGGCAGTCGAGGATGAGTTCGTGCCCGACACGTCCGGTGGCGCCGGTGTAGACGATGCCGTAGGTGTCCTTGAGGCGAACGGCCATGTAGTTGGCATTGAGGATCGCTGTGCGTGTGGCACGCTCGAGTCCCTTGGTACCGAGTAGGCGAATGTAGGCATAGGAGACGACGTCGATCCCTGCGCTACCCTGAGGCGAAGCGGCTACGATATTGCCCTCGATGGGCTCGAAGTCCACGCCGTAGCCGTGGGTCGGTGCATAGGGCGCAAGAGCCTGGGTCATGCAGATCGGACCACTACCGGGGCCACCACCGCCGTGGGGGATGGCGAAGGTCTTGTGGAGGTTGAGGTGGCAGACGTCAGCACCGATGAAGCCTGGGTTGGTGAGCCCTACCTGAGCGTTCATGTTCGCTCCATCCATATAGACGAGGGCACCACAGTCGTGGATGCGCTTGCAGAGGTCGATGATGTTCGTCTCGAAGATCCCGTGCGTGCTGGGGTAGGTGATCATCATCGCAGCGAGGTCGTCACGATGCTCCTCGGTCTTCTTCATGAAGTCCTCCCAGTCCACATTCCCGTGTTCGTCACAGGCGACGATCACGCACTGGTAGCCACACTGCGAGGCGGAGGCGGGGTTCGTCCCGTGGGCAGAGGCTGGGAGGAGCACCTTGTTGCGGTGACCATTGCCGTGTGCCTCGTGGTAGGAGCGTATGGTGCGTAGGCCTGCATACTCCCCTGCGGCACCCGAGTTGGGCTGTAGGGATACGGTAGGTAGCCCCGTGATGGTCGCCAGGAGTTCCTTGAGGTTCTCTAGGAGCTCGATGGAGCCCTGTACCTGATCGGCGGGGGCGTAGGGGTGGATGTTGCAGAAGGCTGGGTTGCTCAGAGGAATGACCTCCGTAGCAGCGTTGAGCTTCATCGTACAGGAGCCGAGGGAGATCATGGAGTGAGTGAGGGAGATGTCCTTACGCTCTAGACGCTTGATGTAGCGCATCATCTCGGTCTCGGTGTGGTACTTGTTGAAGACTTCGTAGCCTAGGAAGGGTGAGGTACGTACGTACTTGCGATCGATGTGGATGGTGTGTTCCCCGACCTCATCGTTGAAGTTGCTGTCCTTACCTACCGCCGAGGCGAAGATGTGGCAGAGCACCCCTAGATCCTCGGGTAGCGTCGTCTCGTCGATGCTCACGAGGGCGACACAGCCACAGGGGGAGTAGAAGAGGTTCACACGACACTCCTCGGCTATCTCACGGAGCTTGGCCATGAAGCCCTCTTCCTCAGGGAGGATGATACAGAGGGTGTCGAAGAAGTCTTCGTGTAGGAGCTTGTAGCCAAGTCCCTTGAGCTTGCCTGCGAGGAAGCCTGCGTAGGAGTGGATGCGTCGGGCAATATTCTTGAGCCCTTCGGGTCCATGATAGACGGCGTAGAAGCCACTCATGGAGGCGAGCAGAGCCTGTGCCGTACAGATATTACTCGTGGCACGCTCACGCTTGATATGCTGCTCACGAGACTGGAGGGCTAGGCGATAAGCCTCCTTGCCGAGGCGGTCCTTGCTAAGCCCGATGATACGTCCGGGGAGGGTACGCTTGTACTCCATGCGACAGGCGATGTAGCCTGCCGAAGGGCCACCATAATACATGGGGACACCGAAGCGCTGTGCCGAGCCGAAGACTACGTCTGCGCCCCATTCGCCTGGAGGGGTCAGCAGGACGAGGCTCATCAGGTCAGCAGCTACACCTACCTTGATATCTGCCTCGTGCGCCTTCTCTACGAAGTCTGCGTAGTCGTGGACACCCCCTAGGGCACCTGGGTACTGGATGATCGCGCCGAAGAACTCACCGCTGAAGTCGAACTCCTGCCACTTGCCGAGCACGACCTCGATCCCCTGTGGTGCACAGCGGGTGAGGATGACATCTCGTGTAGAAGGGAAGACCTCCTTGTCGACAAAGAGCTTACGTGCCCCTGCCTTAGTCTTGGCCTTGCTCCGCTCGTTGAAGAGGAGGAAGGCTGTCTCTGCACCCCCCGTAGCCTCGTCGAGTAGCGAGCAGTTGCTCAGGGGCAGTGCGGTGAGGTCGGTGATGACGGACTGGAAGTTGAAGAGCGCCTCGAGACGACCCTGAGACACCTCTGCCTGATAGGGCGTATAGGAGGTGTACCAGACGGGGTTCTCTAGGACATTGCGCTGTATGACGGGAGGGAGCACGGTATCGTACCAGCCTTGACCGATGTAGGAGGTGAAGACCTCGTTCTTAGAGGCTAGGTCGGCGATATGCTCAGCGAACTCCCGCTCTGTCATTGGCTCTGGTAGGTCAAGGGGCTTAGGTAGCCGGATATTGCTAGGCAGAGTCTGTTCGATGAGTTCGTCTAAGGTCTTGACCCCGATGGTACGGAGCATCTCATCAGCATCCAGCTGATCTACGCCTATATGGCGTATCGAGAAGTCATTGGTGTTCATTGGCGAACGATAGTTATTTGTAGTTAGTACGTTTATCTGCTACTTGATGGTGTAGCGTATCAAAATTAGCGAATTTGCATAAAGGAAAGCTAGGCTATCCCTAGAGGAAAGGGTTGTGCTGACGCTCATAGCCAATCGTCGTTTCCTCCCCATGACCACTGAAGACAATGGTCTCGTCAGGCAGGGGAAGATACTGCTCTCGAATGGACGTGACGAGCTGGTCATAGTCTCCGTACCAGAAGTCTGTACGCCCAATCGTCCCCTTCAGGAGCGTATCCCCTGAGAGTAATAATCCTGAGTTGGGGGCATAGAAGGCAATGTGCCCCGGAGCATGTCCTGGGACAAAGAGTACACGTAGCTCCTCTCGCCCCAGCTGTATGGTATCACCCTGCCCCACGAGGGTATATCGTTGCATCGGCACATCCTCTAGTGGCAAGGGGATACCGTAGCCTCGGAGCTGCTCCGAGGGCAGGGGTAGCTGCTCAAAGTCAATCCTATTACCATAGGCAGCGATGGACGCCCATGTGCGTAGGACGTATGCCGCCCCCCACACGTGATCAAAGTGCTGGTGTGTGCATAGCATGAGCTGTGGTGATAGTTCCTTCTCCACAATGAAGTCTCTGAGCTTCTCCTCCTCAGAGTGACGCATACAGCCAGGGTCTACAATGGCAGCCTCTCGAGTATCTTCATCATAGAGGATGTACGTGTTCTCCTGCACAGGACCAAACACGAACTGATGTATCTTGAGCATTTCCTTTTCTACTGGGATGATATATGTACTACAAAGATGCAAAAAACTAGGCTACGTCCTGCTCCTTTCACGAACTTCCTTCCCTCCCTACCCTACCTGTTCTCACTTATTCCAACGAAGGCTTAAAAAGGACCCACTCGTGGGTAGCACTTGTAACCCATGCTAGGGTAATGAAGCAAACCCACGAGTGGGTATCCAACACGACCCACCCGTAGGCACCAAATGCAACCCATGGGTAGGTATTTTCACTCCTACCTCTAGAGTACATTATCCACCTAGTAGGCCAGACAGATGCAGGCATATCTGTCTAACCCTAGGAGAGATACTTTAAGTAAAACGATGGGCTGTGAAAGGGGGAAAATGGGTATCGCTCTAGTAAAGGGGCGAGGAGATAAGTTCAGGTAGAAGGACAAGTGCCTTGAGTGCTGATCCCCAGTAATAGTCTCCAAGGGTATCAGTACGTGGTAGGACCCGATGGCACGGGATGAAGGGAGCCAGTGGATTAGCACTAACGGCTGTCCCAACGGCCTGTGCTCCACGAGGCTTCCCAACAAGAGTAGCTAGATCTTGGTAATGACAGCAACGCCCGCTCGGGATGCGTAGCATAGCCTCCCAGACTCCACACTGGAAGGGCGTCCCGAAGAGATGCAAAGGAGGTAAGGATGCCCTCTTACCCAAACTCGTGAGGTGGCATAAGGCTTCTTCATGAAAGGCACCTGTACTTTGGATGAGCGCCTTAGGATGGAATTCCTGCTCGATACGCTCCAGAGCCCCAGACCAATCCATGAAGGTAAAGAGCGAAACACATAAGCCTCGCTCCGTGGAGGCCAGCATCAGCTCTCCAGCATAGGTCTCATAGAAATCGTAACGAAAAGCATATTCCCTTGCCTGCTGACGCCTCGAATGGATAAGGGTGACGTCTTGTTGCCCCGTTAAGGGTGAGATGGTCTTAGCGAGGTACTCGGAACTGAGGTAGTGCAGTGTTTCATCCGTGGGTAGCGCAAAGGTCTCGATGAAGGCATTGTTCAGCTCCTCACTCGTACAACCTAGAGCTAGACTCAGCTCTAGGGAAGGGGGAGGGGTAGCCTTATGAGGCAAAAGCTCTCCAAGGGCACGAAGCACTAAAGTGCGTGTAGAGACACTAGACATTGGCTAGGTACAGAAGTACGGGGTGATCTACTGTCAGATGGATGGTTTTCTCCGTAGCACAATTGAGCGAACCACACCAGAGCTGGGGGAGCAAGTGTTGCTCTAGTGGCCAGCGAACCCCAGTAAGACTGATTGGCTTCCCTAAGAAGTCAAAGACGGAGACCTGTTGTCCTACAAGTACCTCCACCTCGGCAGGCTCTGTAATAAGGATAAAGTACCCCTCATCGGTGAGCATAATAAGTTCGTCCACGAGCGGAGCATAGCTAGAGAGTAGAGCCAAATTAGCAAGAAAGTGATCTTCCCGCCCTCCACTTGCACCGAGGAGCGTTATGGATCGTCGTCCCATACTCTGATGGACGAAGTTCATTGTCTTAGTCAGGTCATTGGTTTCTTGGTCAGGGAAACGATGGATACGTTGCCCTAGGAGATCCTTCAGAGCGGGTGATACCGAGTCGAGATCCCCTACTACGGCGTCGGGTAGCTGGCTCGTATAGCGACGGAGTTTATTCACAGCACCATCGCAGCAGATGAGGCTGTAGCCTTCCTCCCCAGCACACCACTTGTCTAGGAGAGCTAGTGGCACGGGTGCCGTGGGGAAAGCACCATTGGCTAGGACAAGAGTCTGAGGGAGGTTGTCCTCAGAGAACAGAGGATAGTACTTCATCTTATGCTTGGTCACGCTTCATCAGACGTGTCCATTTATAGAAACCAAAGAAAGCGGTAACGAAGTTCACAGCATAGACAAAGGTCGAGAGGTAGTCCTGTGCAGAGAGGAGAGAGATTACCCCAGCAGCATTGGCCACAATCCAGCAGAGCCAGTGCTGCCTCCACTTACGTGCCATCCAGATCATCCCTATGACAGAGGAGAGGGTAAGTAGTGCATCAGCCCAGGGGATCCGCCACTCAGGGAGATACACAGATAGCCTAATGAGCGGATAATAGAGAGCAAAGGTGATAAGGAGCGTATAGAGTAGGGTCTTTCGGGGAATATCCGTAATAGGGACTTCCTCCTCTCCATCCTGAGAGCCACGGCGAAGCCATGCTATCCACCCCCAAACACTTGTGATGAGGTAGTAGATGTTGATTGATAGCATCCCATAGAGATGCGCCTTCCATGCGATTGGAATCCATAGGATAGGCAGGATGATTCCCACAGGCCAGAGCCAGATGCTCGCCTTATACTCCAGATAGAGCCACAGCAAGGAGACAAAGACCGTCACAAGCTCTAGGGAATGTGAGCTAAGGTAAGAGAGGAGGAAGTCCATGAGTATAGTACTAAATCTACTTAGAGTGAAATGGTCGTGCCAACGAGGGCATGGATGCCCGCCTGCGGATAGAGCATGAGCTTCGTGTAGTCTACCCCTGTCTGAGCCTTAGCAAAGTCATAGACATACCCATTGTTACTGTACTTGGCATTAAAGAGGTTGTTCACCTGAAGCTGTATGCTCCATCCCTTAACGAAGTGTACAGGAAGTTCATAACCCAAACGAAGGCTTGTCGTGTGATAGCTCGGCAGTGAATGGTCTTCACGCCCGAGGTTATCCAAGTACTGCTTGCCGACAAGCTGATGGGTAAGTGCCACCTCAAACCCACCATATCCATAGCTCAACGTATTACTCATTACAATGGAAGGAGAGAAGGCTATCGGTGTGGAGCGTAGTGTAGCAGAGTAGAGGTCCGACTGATAATTGAAGTCTGTGAGGTTATCAATGACCGATGCATAATACGTATAGTCCTTGATACGGCTCTGGCTTAGAGCAAAGGCGGCATCCCAGCGTAGAGAAGAGAGGATGAGCCATGAGGCATTGAGCTCGACACCCATGCGGTAGCTCTTAGCCACATTTTCTTTGAGGATACCTCCCACGTCACTCAGCTTTCCATTGGCTACGATTTGGTCCTTGTAGTCCATATAGTATAGGTTAAGACCTGCGGAGAGTGTTCTACTTCTGAAGCCATAGCCTAGTTCGTAGTCAATGAGTCGCTCAGCCTTCGGATAGTCCTTAGGTGTAGCATCTGTGTAGAGACTCCTGTTGGGCTCCCGATGCGCTACTGCTACTGAGGCATAGAGGTGGTGTGCAGAGGCAAATCGGAAGAAAAGTCCTGCCTTAGGATTGAAGAATCGGAAGGTCTTCGTTAGATCGAGATGCTGTTGCTTCTTTGTCTGCTCTACAAGGTGGTCGGTCGTTCCCTTGATACGGTAATCAATGAAACGATACTGCACATCGGCAAACACATTCAGTCCACGAGTCAGCTCGTAGTTGAGCTTAACGAAGGCAGAGAGATCAGTCTTCTTTGCCTCGTTGCTGTAGTATCGCTCTGTGGGATCCACAGCATGGGGATAACCCGACGTGATGGAGCGTGTGCCATAGTGATCCCCGAGGTAATGGTTACCAGCTATACCACCTGTCAGCTCAATCCTATCATCCTGATAGGCAAGTGAGGTAATTAACCCTGCGAAGTGATTATCAAGGTACTTAGATCGGAGGAGTGTTACCTTCTTTACTGTAACATCTTTACCATTAGCATCCTTCTGTACAAAGTTCTGCAAACCATACTCTACGAGCTTCCTACCTGTACGTAGCTCATCAGTGAAGCCGTAGCCTCGGGTATAATGCCCCGTGACACTGAGGGTCGTCCTCGGTGTGATCTGTTGTGATAGCTGGAGCTGATAATGGTTTTGCTCATAGTTATCTGTATTATACCTATACCGTGCATCTTGGGGTGTACTACCTGGATTAATATGACCAGCAGAGTTGTATGTACGACCATACTTCGCCTCATCCTTGGCCGATAGCCCATTCCAAGCTATACCCGTATGTTGCTTCCCTCCAAAGGCTAGGAACTTAAGGATGGTTTTCTCACCAAAGTACCCACCTTGTACGAAGTAGGAGCGACCATCCGTCCCACTGCGATCCACATAGCCATCTGTAGTCGTCTTACCGAGCCGAGCCTCAAGAGCCCAATGCCCTGCTATACGTCCTGTCGAGGCGTGTACCTCACGACGAAAGGTATTGAAAGCTCCACCTAGTAGGGAGACAGAGGCTGAGGGTGTCAGGAGGAAGTGGTCGGTACGTAAGTTAAGGCTTGCTCCAAACGCTCCTGCTCCATTGGAGCTAGTCCCTACCCCTCGTTGTAGCTGAGCATCCTGAACACTTGCAGAGAAGTTGGGCATATTGGCCCAGAAGACCCCTTGGCTCTCCGAGTCGTTGAGTGGGACACCATTGGTCATCACATTGATCCCCGAGGCATCTACACCACGCACCCTAAGGGCTGTGTACCCGATGCCAATCCCTGCATCGCTCGTAGCGACAACAGATGGGGTTTGAAGCAGAAGGTAAGGAATATCAAGGCCAAGGTTACTCTTCTGCAGACGTTCCTTGGAGACATTGGTGAAGGTCATCGGCGTCTTCTCAGAGGCTCGTGTAGCGGTCACCTGCACCTCCTCGAGGCGATGTGTGCTGAGGCTATCTTGCTCAGCTCGTCTGGAGGCCTCAGCATACTGAGGGAGTGTAGTCGCCAGAGATAGCACAGCGACAGGGAGGATTGTTTTTCTCTTCATCGTACAATTACTTAAATGATGTAACAGTAGAGCTGAAGGGAAAGGGCGTGTGTAATGATTGACAATTCCTACGCCAGTATTGACTGGATCAGGTCTTGAGGGTATCATCTCAGCTAAATACACTCCGCAGGGCGGAGGATCAGCACCCCTTTGTCCTTAGTTCTTTCGGGGCACAAAGTTAGCAAACAACATGCATAAGGCAAAAAGACAGATTGATTCAGAGAGATGGGGAAAACTAGCTAGCAGGAGAAATGGATAGGTAACAGGAAGGAAGAAGATACTAGAATACTCAGCCTCTATTTGGTGGGTATGTACAGATAAAAGGAGAAGAGACCAACCTACTTGGAGTAGATTAGCCTCTTCTGTCTTGTGCGGCTGAAGGGACTCGAACCCCCACGCCTCGCGGCATCAGATCCTAAGTCTGACGTGGCTACCAATTACACCACAGCCGCATACCGCTGTGACCCCTCATTGAGAAATCACGCCACAAAGGTAGTACATTTTTTCATTTCTACAATAGCGGGGCTTCCTTCACCTCCCTCCCGTGGTTCTTCATCATCTCCACACCTCATCCGACAGCTTCATATCAGGCCTTAAAGTTCAGCAAATTGAGGACATACAATCCCCCTTATGAGCATCCGACAAGGGCAAACACACAAAAGGAGCAACACCTCTCTATACTAGCCCTAAACACAGGCCTCTCAAACATTGGTAGAACGAGTTACCATAAGTCGTCTCTACGACCTACCATAACTCGTTGCGACGACTTACCATAACTCTCTGAAGCGAGTTACCATAACTCGCTATCACGAGTTATGGTAACTCATCAATGAGCCTTTTTTGTCCCTGCATATCCACCTCACAATACGCGCATTACAATCGCCACACCATCTCTATACGATGGCGTATCTAGAGCGTACTCATCCTTCACTGTATATTTTATCTTACCCCTTTATTATCCTCCCACGCTCCCATACCTAGAGATAGATCATACAGCGCCTACACATCCATCAAAAAACGCCTTAAAACAGACAACAAAAGAAGATAAGATACATCGTATTAGATTTATTTATAAATTTGCACCAAGATTAGACAGACTTATTAAACAGACAAACAGAAAGAACGGTCATATTTTAAAAATAAAGCATATCAATAATGGCAAATATATTGGCACAGCTTCTCCAATGGGTTACGGGGGGCGGAGCACGCGGATCTAATAAAAGACACATCAGCAAAAGGCGAGATGCCTTGCGCTACAAGACCTACCCCTCGCCGGCTGCTGTAAAGCGAGACATGCACACAGAGAGTACCTCTATTGAATCGTGCCTCTCGCTGGCCAAGAGCTGTATGAACCCTAAGTGTCCCCCCATAGACTACGACACAGCCCTGTATTATGCAGAGGAAGCTGCTGAGCGTGGGAGCCGAGAGGGTATTGAGCTTGTCATCCAGCTCCTAGAGGGGAACTACCCCGAAGGTGATCACACAGAGCTCTTAGCCTTTTGGCGACGTACTCGTGCTAAGATGGATGAAGAGGCCCAAGCATTAGCCTCTCACCCGACCCATTAGATATACCCCTATTCCCATAAGGAGAACATCGTAGGCATTACAGGCAAGTAGCCAAGTCTAATTTATACGAGCCACCACAGCTCCCCATAGAGCGTCTCCGCAAGAGATCGCCATGAGGAGCTGTGGAGGCTCGTCTAGCTATCTAACACTCCCTTTTCGCCTCATCACACACCCACCTCATGAGCTTTTACCTATCTTTATCCCAGCAATGACGGCACTTCTACTCTCCACTATCCAAAGGGAGGAGTGCAAGCCCACCGATATAACGACAAGAAATGAAGCAAATAAAGCTCTTCCCTACCCTCTACATCTCTATCCTTGGACTCTTTCTACTCTCTACCACACCTAGCTGTAAACGAGGAGCAGACTCCACCCAAAAGACCCTCGCTGAATATGTAGATCCCTTAATCGGAACGGATTGGGTAGGCAATGTCTATCCAGGGGCGACTGTTCCCTTTGGGATGGTGCAACTCAGCCCTGACAATGGCCTACCTGGCTGGGATCGAATAGCGGGATACTTCTACCCCGATAGTACGATTGCAGGCTTTAGCCATACCCACCTTAGTGGCACAGGTGCAGGGGATATGTACGATATCTCTTTCCTACCCGTACTCCTCCCTGCACTAGAGGGAGGGACCTTCCCTATCAATGAGGAGGGGGAACAAGCTACCCTAGGCAAGCATGCACGCTTCAGCCACTCCACAGAAGAGGCTCACGCAGGATACTATGCCGTCACACTAGAGCCTTACGACATTCGTGTCGAGCTGACGGCCACACCACACATGGGTATCCAGCAGTACACTTTCCAGAAAGCCTCCGACTCAGCCTGCGTAATCTTAGATCTACACCGTGCTATGAATTGGGATCAGACCACCGGTAGCGACATTGAGCAAATGTCGGAGATCTTCCTACAAGGTTACCGCAAGTCTACGGGCTGGGCTAGGGATCAAGAGGTGTACTTCTCCACACATCTCTCTCGCCAGCCTGATAGCATCTTCATCCAGCGCATTTCCGAGGATCAAGCAGGCAAATCCCCCAAACAGACAGTCATTGCCTACCTATATTACAAGGTAAAGGCTGGGGACAAGCTCGTCATCGAGACCGCACTCTCTGGGACAAGCGTTGAGGGAGCCTTAGCCAACTGGAGTGATGAAACAAAAGATTTTGATTTCGGCAAGTATCGGGAACGAGCAGAGGAAAGATGGAACGAGCGTCTGGGGCGCATCACACTTCCTAGTGACGTAGCTGATAGCCTGCGCACGACCTTCTACACTGCTCTTTACCGCGCACAGGTCTGCCCCACCCTGTATAGTAACACCGAGGGAACCTATCTGGGAGCAGATAGACGGGTACACCTCAGGAAAGATGGGACGAGTACCTACAGCACATTCTCCCTCTGGGACACATATCGAGCTGCACACCCACTATACAACCTCATTGCGACCAAGGAAAATCGTGATATGGTTCAGTCGATGATTGACTTTGGAGAGCAGAATAGTGGTTATCTCCCCGTGTGGAATATGTACGCCTCTGAGACCAATATGATGATTGGCTACCATTCTGTACCGGTAATTGTCGATGCTGTGCTCAAAGGTGTCTACCGACCTAAAGATCCTCAGGCACTCCTTGATCTATTTCGTTTCACCTCTGAGGGGCCACTCCATAAAGGCTTAGATGATTACTCAAGTCTAGGCTATGTGCCAGCAGATAGACACGATGAAAGTGTATCGAAGACGCTCGAGTATGCATACGATGATGCTGCCATTGCGGAATATGCCCGTTGGATGGGTAAAACAGAGGAGGCAGAGGTATATGCTCGTCGTGCCAAGAGCTACCTCAACCTTTGGGATGCAAAGACAGGCTTCTTTCGCCCCAAGGACAGCAAGGGCGCATGGCTCCCCAACTTCAATCCCTTTGCCTACACCGAGCACTTTACCGAGAGCAACGCCTATCAGTATCTCTTCAGTGTACAGCATGACCTCAGCGGACTCGTCTCGTTGATGGGAGAGGAGAACCTCAGCAAACGTCTAGATGAATTTTTCGCTAGCCCCACACCACAGAGCGTCAAACTCCCTATCTTCTCCACGGGCATGATTGGGCAGTATGCACACGGCAATGAGCCTGCCCACCACGTGATTTTCCTCTACAACCTCGCACATGAGCCGTGGAAGACTGCCGACCTAACCCATCAAGTCCTCACCACACTCTACAGCCATCACCCTGATGGACTCTGTGGCAACGAAGACTGTGGACAGATGTCGGCTTGGTACATACTCGCCTCAATGGGTATGTATCCTGTTGATCCCCTCACTAGCCGTTACGAACTGACGACACCACTCTTCCGAGAGGTGACACTCCACCTAGAGAGTTTCAAGACCTTCACCATCTCTGCTCCTGGACTCTCGGAGACGAAACGATATATTCGCTCGGTGCGCCTCAATGGAGAGCCACTCCATCGCTCCTACATCACCTACAAGGAAATTATGCGAGGTGGTACACTAGAGTTTGAGCTGACAGATCAACGAGGCGTCATTTGGTACTAAGGGAAGCAACTCACGGCTTATCCCTATCCTACCCTCTTGCCCAGCCCATTCAAGCATGAAATGGGCTGGGCAAGTTTGTTTTCCATCGGTCAAGAGAGAGATAGTTCAGGTGTATATAAGAGCTAAAGGCTCAACTCTTGATCTCCAAACAAAACACTGCAAATCAAACAGATACAAATGGGTCTAAAAGAGACCTCAACAACTTACCATAATTCGCCAAGACGACTTACCACAACTCTCTACAGCGAGTTACCATAACTCGTTTGAACGACTTACCACAACTCTTCGACACGAGTTATGGTAAGTCATTACCATCCCCTCACGAATGCCCTAGATAGGCACATTTCGAAGCTCAACTTTTGGCTCAATGCAAAGACCATCCTCTGCCTCCATTGTAAATCAAGGGTGAGTTTTTAATCATCAAATTCCCCTTGCATGCTAAGCTATAAGCTCTTTTCCTGCAAGACATACTTCCTTTTCAGGAGCCCATTCCTCGTTTTCCCATTAGGATTTATGAAGCATCCCTAGAGAACTCGTATCTTTGTACACCTCTAGCTAAGAGGAAAGTAGACAGATAAATGCTGAAATTTGATATACATAAGACCTGCTCGGAGAGTGCAGCCCGAGCTGGCAGGATAGAGACAGACCATGGCGAGATACTTACGCCAATCTTCATGCCCGTAGGTACTGTGGGGTCGGTAAAGGCCGTCCACATGACGGAGCTACGTGATGACATACGTGCTCAGATTATCCTCGGCAACACCTACCATCTCTATCTACGCCCAGGGCTAGACATTCTCCGCGAAGCTGGGGGACTCCATAAGTTCAACAGCTGGGACGGGTCTATATTGACAGATAGTGGGGGCTACCAAGTCTTTAGCCTAGCTCATCGCAGGAAGATAACCGAGGAGGGTGTTACCTTCCAGTCGCACATCGATGGATCGAGGCACCTCTTCACTCCCGAGCGAGTAATGGACATCGAGCGCACGATAGGGGCAGATATTATCATGGCCTTCGATGAATGTTGTCCAGGCGATGCCGATATTCACTATGCGAAGAAGTCTCTGGCTCTTACCGAGGGCTGGCTTCGTCGTTGTATCAATCAGATCAAGGAAACCGAGCCACTCTACGGATACCATCAGAGCCTATTCCCCATTGTACAGGGCTGTGTGTATCCAGAGCTTAGGACGAGGGCAGCAGAGTTTGTCTCTTCATTAGAGGCAGAAGGGAATGCCATAGGAGGGCTAGCCGTAGGTGAGCCAACCGAGAAGATGTATGAGATGGTAGAGCTGACAAACAGTATCTTACCCAAGGACAAGCCCCGCTACCTAATGGGAGTAGGGACTCCTATTAACCTCCTAGAGAACATTGCCCGAGGCGTGGATATGTTCGACTGTATCATGCCGACACGCAATGGCCGTAATGGGCAGCTCTTTACCAGCCGAGGGACAATCAACATCCGCAATGCCAAGTGGGCAAGAGAGTTCAGTCCCATCGACCCCGAGGGCTATTCGTTTGTGGATAGCCAGTACAGCTTGGCCTATCTGCATCACCTCATCCGTGCAGATGAGCTATTGGGACTTCAGATTGCCTCGATACACAATCTCGCCTTCTACCTTCGCCTCGTGAGGGAGGCACGTGAGCACATCCTCGCGGGGGACTTCGTGGCATGGAAGACCAAGATGGTACGGCAGATGGATAATCGCCTCTAAGGGAAGTATGGACACTACACAGCAAGAGGAAGAGAAGAAGCCACAAGGCGGGCCACAGGCAGAGCTTCGCAAGCCCTACCGCCCCTGGCTCGGGCGAGTAGACAGGTACATCATACGTACCTTCCTCTCGACATTTATCTTCTCTATTATCCTCATTCTCTCGATCGCTGTCGTCTTCGATGTGAATGCTAAGATTTCGGACTTCCTGAAGCCCGAGGTCCCTTTCTCCAAGATTCTCTTCCACTACTACCTGAACTTTATTCCCTACTATGCGAATATGTTCAGCCCACTCTTTGTCTTCATCTCGGTCATCTTCTTCACATCAAACCTAGCGGCCAATACCGAGATCGTGGCGATGCTCGCCAGTGGAATGAGCTTCCGCCGTCTGCTACGTCCCTATATGGTAGCAGCTGGTATCATCGCCTTGGTAACCTACCTACTCAACGGCTTCATCATCCCGTCAGGCAACAGGGTACGTCTAGCGTTTGAAGACGCATACCTCAGGTCAAAGACAGAGAAGTACACATCAAACATCCAGATCGCTATCGAGAAGGATGTCTATCTGTATATCAAGGAGTATGAGAGCCAGAGTAAAGTAGCCTATTCCATGGCTGTGGATAGGTTTAAGGGGCGGTCTCTCGTAGCCCGCATGACCTCTGACGAGGCTCACTATGACACGCTCGACAGATGGCACCTCCGAGACTTCCATATACGTCGCTTTGCTGGACTGAAGGCAACCGATACCATAGGCTACGATTTAGATACGAACCTACGTATTAGACCCTCCGACTTCTTGGTCAATGAGAAGGATGTAGAGAAGATGCGTAACGATCAACTGGATAGCTATATAGCTCGGCAGAAGGAGCGTGGGGCAAGCAATACGAAGCTCTTCCAGATAGAGCTACATAAACGCTATGCTGCGATTTTCTCTGCCTTCATACTGACCTTCATCGGAGCTGTCCTCTCCTCAAAGAAGATGAAGAATGGACTGGGTATTAACCTCGTCATAGGCTTTGCACTCTGCTTGGGCTACATCGTGGCTACAACAGTCACAGCACAGTTCTCCAATGTAGGCATGATGGCTCCTTGGCTAGCTGCATGGCTTCCCAACATCTCCTTTGTGCTCATCGCATCCCTCCTCTGGCGCAAGGCTCCACAATAACGTACATCTACGATGAAACAAAAGATACAGAAGGGCGTTTTAATCCCTAACAAACGAGCGACCTTCGACTATGAGCTACTCGACACCTATACGGCAGGACTTGTCCTCGTGGGGACAGAGATCAAGTCACTACGACTCGGTAAGGCCAGCCTTGTTGATGCCTATTGCTACTTCCATAATGGAGAGCTTTGGCTAAAGAATGCAAACATCAGTGAGTACTTCTATGGCTCGTACAATAACCATGTAGCACGACGCGACCGTAAGCTCCTGCTCAACCGCAAGGAACTACGCAAGCTCCTTGACTATGTCCAAACCCCAGGGGTAACTATCATCCCGACCAAGATTTTCATCAACGAGCGAGGGTTAGCTAAAATAGTCATTGCTCCAGCTCGCGGTAAGAAACTCTACGACAAGCGAGCTTCCCTAAGAGAGAAAGACGACAGGCGAGAGATGGATCGTGCCATGAAGCGTTAGACAAGCACGCACACGGTTCCCCTCTCTCCTACAGAGACAGATCAGAGGCAAACTGGGAGCAATTCGCTAACTTTACACCCCCAAACAAAGCAAGAAGCTCATGCAAGAAAGGATACAAAAGCTACACGAAGATGTCCAAGCACTCTCGGTACAAACCCTTGAAGAGGTAGAGGATCTTCGTATCAAATACATCAGCAAGAAAGGGCTAATCGCTCAGCTCTTTGACGAGTTTAAAACCGTACCAAACGAAGAGAAACGTTTGGTAGGGCAACAGCTCAATCAACTCAAGGAGGCAACGATTGCTAAGATTAACTCCCTAAGAGATGCTCTCACATCAAGTGGTCAGACTGCTGAGGACATAGACTGGACGCGTAGCCCCTACCCGATCAGGCTAGGTACACGTCATCCTCTCACGCTCATACAGCAAGAGATCACCTCTATCTTTGCACGCCTAGGCTTCTCTATTGCCGAGGGCCCCGAGGTCGAGGATGATGAACACGTTTTCTCTCTCCTTAACTTCGCTGATGATCATCCTGCCCGAGATATGCAGGACACTTTCTTCGTTCGGAATACCCCGAGTACACTACTTCGCACCCACACTTCATCGGTACAGACTAGAGCGATGCTTGGCACCAAGCCCCCGATACGCATTATATGTCCTGGTAGAGTGTACCGCAATGAGGCCATATCCTATCGTGCACATTGCTTCTTCCATCAGGTAGAAGCACTATACGTAGACGAAGGGGTCTCTTTTGCCGACCTCAAGCAGGTACTCCTTTACTTTGCCCAAGAGATGTTTGGGAGAGACACCAAAATCCGTCTTCGCCCATCATACTTCCCCTTCACTGAGCCTTCCGCAGAGATGGATATTTCATGTAATATATGCGGTGGCAAGGGTTGTAACTTCTGTAAGCACACAGGATGGGTAGAGATCTTGGGCTGTGGTATGGTAGACCCCAACGTCTTAGACAACTGCGGAATCGACAGCCGTAAGTACACTGGCTACGCACTTGGTATGGGGGTAGAGCGTATCACAAACCTAAAGTATCGGGTGAGTGACCTACGTCTCTTCTCTGAAAATGACATACGTTTCTTGGAGCAATTCCAAGGTACAATGTAAATTCATCCTGCACCAAGCCACTTAAGCACGTGACCAGAAAAGAACGCTACGAGGCTGTCATCTCTTGGTTTGAAGAGCACATGCCAGTTGCTGAAACGGAGCTACATTACGAATCTCCGTTCGAGCTACTCGTAGCAGTCATTCTCTCTGCACAATGCACCGACAAGCGTGTGAATCTAATCACACCTCGTCTCTTCAAACAGTACCCAACAGCAGAGGTAATGGCTCGTGCCGAGGTGGAGGATATCTTTGAGCTTATCCGTAGTGTGAGCTACCCCAATGCTAAGGCAAAATACCTCGTTGCCACATCGAAGCTCCTCGTTGAGCGTTTCTGTGGTGAGGTACCAGAGTCTCGAGAGGAGCTAATGAAACTCCCTGGTGTCGGGCGAAAGACAGCCAATGTCATTGCATCTGTTATCTATGGTAGACCCACGATGGCCGTTGATACACATGTCTTCCGAGTTGCCAATAGGATCGGACTCACAACCAACTCCAAGACTCCTCTAGAGACAGAGCTAACACTCGTCAGATACATCCCAGAATCTCTCATTCCTAAAGCACATCATTGGCTCATCCTCCATGGGCGATACGTCTGTGTAGCTCGCAAGCCTCATTGCTCAGAATGTGGGTTAGCACCTTATTGTCGTTACTATGCAGCTCAGCAGCGCAGGAGCAAGAAAGAGACCAAATAGCCCCTACATATTTATGAAGCGTAAGCGCAGGACAAGTACCATCGCTTGTCTTTGTATCCTATCACTAGGTCTGGTAGGTTTTGTCATCCACTCCTGCAAAAAGAAAAGTCAAACTACTCTTAGCGACAGTACTGCACTCGTTATAGGAGTGATGCCTTCTGTTGACTATCTTCCCATAGCAGTTGCCGAGCAGAAGGGATTTTTTTCTCAGCCCATCAAACTCGTACACTTCGCCTCTCCAATGGAGCGAGATGCCGCATTACAAACTGGCGCGGTGGATGCATCTGTAACAGATTACATGGGTGCCATGCTCTTGCATAGCAAGGGAACAGATGTTCTCCTCCCCATAGCCTGTCAAGGGATGTTTCGCCTCGTCTTAGGGCGCAGTACTCCGCTGACCAAGATCAGTGACCTACGGGGGCATCATGTGGGACTCTCGTCCAATACCCTCATTGAGTACGCTACGGAGAAGACACTTGTAGAGGGTAATCAGCCCTTTCCCTACACCAGAGTAGAGGTGCAAGCCATCCCAATACGCCTCGAGATGCTTCGCTCTGGAGATCTAGATGGAGCTATCCTACCAGAGCCCTTCGCTTCTATAGGAGTTACTAAGGGGCTTAGTGCAATAGACTTGCCCCAAGGGCTAACAAGTAATATCACGGGGCTCTTATTTTTATCTAAAGCGACTAAGAAGGAAGCAGCTCTACGCTCCTTCCTCATGGGCTATGATAAGGCCGTAGACTACATCAGCACTCATCCTCGCAAGGAGTGGATTGGAGTGTTACAGGGGCTACTCGGCATCTCACCTGAAGTTGCATCTGCCATTCCTCTACCCTCTTATACGAAGGCTACCCTTCCTCGCTCTGAAGACCTCCAGCTCATCCTCACGTGGATGAAAGGTAAGGGTCTTGTGCCTACGGACTATAACGCAGAGGGACTCATCCGCCCGCTCATTCAGGATAACTAACATGAGTTTTCCTACAGAGCTAAAGGTCCAACACCTCTCGGCTGGGTATACCAGCAAGCAAGGTCTACATACCGTGCTTGCTGGTATTTCCTTTACTCTCGGGGAGGAAATCACCTCGATCATTGGCCCCTCTGGTGGCGGGAAGTCCACCCTCCTGCACTGCCTCTCTGGCATCTTATCCCCTAGCTCTGGGACTATGCTCCTAGGCGAAAGACCTCTTAATCCTCGGGCACATCAGATTGCCCTCGTCCCACAGCAGTACGGACTACTCCCCTGGAAAACGGTCAAAGCAAACATTCTACTTCCCCAAGCCCTCGGCAAACGGATTGTCTCGGAGGAACTCCAGAACTCTATCATCCAAACCCTTGACATCGCTCCACTCCTAGACCAGTATCCTGCCGAACTTAGTGGCGGACAGCGACAACGTGTCGCCCTTGCACGAGCTTTCATCATGCAGCCAGACCTGATATTGCTCGATGAAGCCTTCTCTGCTCTAGATATTGCCACAGCTGAGCGTTGCCGCACTCTGTTTCTCAAGCTCTGGGAGAGCTACCCCACTCCGACTCTTGTCGTCACACATAGTCCAGCCGAAGCCGTAGCTCTCTCCTCTCGGACGCTCCTAATCAGCCAGGGTGAGTTACTCGCTGATTTGCGATATCCACAGCGAGATGAACTGGAGTCTCGACTACTATATCTCAATGAAACGCTTCAGTAATCACCTCCTACAGCTCCTACTTGGTGCTCTACTCCTGCACCTCATCTGGCTACTGGGCTATGTGCTACTTCGCACTGAGGTCTTACCTGCACCTTGGTTGGTGTATCAACACCTCTTTAAGATGGACTGGAGCAACCTACTGCTCCATGCAACAGCGAGTCTAGAGCGAATAGCTTGGGGAATACTTATTGCAACCATCCTTGCTTGGGGAATAGCCCTCACTGTGATTCTAGCACCACGCCTCGGGAAAGTCTTCTCCACCTTCATCTACTTCTCTTATCCAATCCCTAAGCTAGCTCTGCTTCCCATCGTGATGCTGATTGGAGGGCTTGGGGAAGGGACAAAAGTTGTGATGATTGTACTTATCATCCTTTTCCAACTAGCAGTCTCGATGCGTGACGCATTGCTAACGGTACCTAGAGAGCATTTTATGCTCGCACAATCACTGGGAGCGAGCACTGCGGGAATACTACGTCACGTACTCATCCCTGCCGTCTTATCGGCCTTCCTCTCCGCTCTAAGGGTCGCCATAGGTACGGCGATTTCGGTACTTTTTGTCACAGAGACGTATGGGACAACACTTGGATTAGGCTATTACATCACGGATGCTTGGATGCGGATTAGTTACCTCGACATGTATGCAGGCGTCGTGCTACTGAGCCTCATCGGTGTCCTACTCTTTATCCTCATTGACCTTGCCGAGGTCTCACTCTGTCCCTCTCTCCATCGAGGCAAATAGTCCCCTGTACCCTCTGTTGTCCTCTCTTGTAGCGGAGATACAAACCTTAACATTCTTCCATAGCCCCTTATTTACTTGGCCTTTCCTCTCGATGATACAGGGGAGAAAGAAAGGGCATTTACACCCAAAAGAAAATAAATTAACAAGCTAATAAATAGAGGGTTAAGACGGAAGATAAAGTCCTCTCCACGAGTTATAGTAACTCGTCACACAGAGTTATGGCAACTCGCTGAGAAGAGTTGTGGTAACTCTCTACGACAAGTTATGGTAACTCGTTTTAGTAAGTTACCATAACTCTTTAAGGCCTCTTATTACCAAATGCTATATCATTAGTAATCTGCACGTTACAAAAGTCCATAGAGAGGAACTAAATCTGGTATTAAGGAGGCAAAGAATACTATAGCATATTTATACACCTTCTGTACACAACAGGGGACATAGTAGTATGAATTAGAGCTAGGGATAAATACAACAAGACTAAAACAAACCATTTAAACAGCTGATATCAAACTATTTTACCTCTTAAATTAATTTATTTAATCAATTCTTTTGTTTCGGAAATAAAAGTGTCTACTTTTGTTTACAAGAGAATATAAAACTCCTTGCTGTCTCGACGGATAAGTATAGAGAGACATTCTGTATCTTATCAAGTTGCACTCTGGAGAGTTTATCAACTGCAGGGCAAGAAAACGTGCATAACAAGACTAAAGTACACCATATAGATGTAAAATTACAATACGTATCAAACACTAACTAACTACCACTCTCATGAGAAAAAGAACACTTGCCCTATTTCTCCTCTTCCTAACGATAGGGGTCACATGGGCACAAAAGAAGCAGATCACCATCTCTGGCACGGTGATTTCGTCGGCAGATAAAGAGCCGGTCATTGCTGCTAGTGTCGTATGTACAGACTTTCCCTCTATAGGAGTCCTTACAGATATTAAGGGGAACTTCTCCTTCAAAGTCCCCGAAGAAGCACGCACGCTGACCATCAGTAGTATCGGTTATACTACACAAAAGGTTGCAATCTCCTCCTCTCCAATGCATATTATCCTCAAGGCTGAGGAACGCATAACAGAGACCGTTGTAATCACGGGCTATGGAGCGACACGGAAATCGGCCTTCACAGGAGCAGCAACCACACTCTCCACGAAACACATGAAGGACGTTCCCTCCGTATCAATTGAAGATAAGCTCACTGGGGCTATCGCTGGGCTTAATGTCAGTTCTATCTCAGGGCAGCCTGGTAGCTTCTCCACTGTTCGTATCCGTGGTCTTGGCTCAATCAATGCTGGGAATGATCCTCTCTATGTAATTGATGGAGTCCCTGTAAACACGAATAGTGCAACTCAGTTTGGCATCTACAGCTCTGGTGGGGTTAATCCACTAGCTACTCTAAACTCCAATGACATCGAGAACATCACAGTCATCAAAGATGCAGGGGCAGCAGCACTCTACGGGTCTCGTGCAGCCAATGGAGTCATCGTAATCACGACTAAGGCAGGTCGTAGTGGACGGACACACTATTCTTTCAAGGCAGGTTGGGGTAGCACAGACATGGCCATTGATTACCGACCAACACTAAGCGGAGAGGAACGTAAGACCCTCATCGAGGCGGGCTACCGCAAATACTACTCAGAGCTCCGGAATGAGCAGACAGGTCAGCTCCTTTACCCTACCCCCGATCTTGTAGAAGAACAGGTACGCAAAACAACAGCACCCTCCACCGCCGTCCCTTGGAATGGTCACTACACAGACTGGAGGAAAATCCTACTGCGTAAGGGTGGCGTACAAAACTATGAGTTCAGTGTCAATGGCGGCTCAGAGAGTACGAAGTTCTATACCTCAATCTCATACTCCGACCAAAAGGGGATCTCTTTAGCCTCCTCCTTTAATCGGTTAACAGGCTCATTCAACATTTCACATACCGATCGTCGCCTAGAGCTGAAGGCGAGAGCTTTCTTCGCAAGGACAACGCAAAACCAGAATAGTGAAGGCACAGCCTTCTCAAACCCTATCTACGGCGTATCCACCACTCTTAGCCCATCTACCTATCCATATAACCCTGATGGCTCATATAGCCAATCTTTCGAAGGTAATAGGGGCAACAATCCTCTCTTTGTGCTAGAGAAGAACTTTAATCAAGCTAAGATTTTCCGTGCGACACCAACACTGGAGGCTAGTTTCACTATCTTCCCTTGGCTGAAGGCGAAACAGATAGCTAGCTGTGATTACTTCAACACAGAGGAAGCAGTCTGGTGGGATCCTCGCCTAGGAGACGGGAAGGCCTCTAATGGGCTATTCCAAAGAGCGAATAGTGAGTACTATACGTTGACAAGTCAATCTCAACTCTTTGCTCTCAAACAGTTTGGAGAACATAATCTATCCGGAGTTATGAGCTTTGAGGTAGAGGACTATCAGCGACTAGAAAACTATCTATATGGTTTAGACTACCCCTCTTTTCTAAAGAAAGAGATAGAGAATGCTGGGACAAATAGCGGTTCGTCCTCAACGAGTTCAAGTCGAATGCTCTCTTACCTTATCAAAGCAGATTACAATTACGCTGACCGCTATATCCTAGCAGCCTCAGCTCGCTGGGATGGCTCCTCTCGCCTTGCACCTAATAAACGATGGGGGCTCTTCTGGTCCCTCTCTGGATCTTGGAACATAAGTAAAGAGTCCTTCATGAAACCCATAGAAAAGGTACTCTCTGATGCTCGCCTTCGTGTCTCCTATGGTGCAAATGGTACACTTCCCTCCAACTATTATGATCACTTATCTACCTACAGTTTTGGGTACAACTATAATGGAGGAACAGGGTTAACAGAGTCCAGCCTCGGATCTCCTAACCTCTCCTGGGAAAAGAATAAATCCCTTAACGTTGGTGTGGACTTCAAGCTCCTACACCGCTTTGGAGTCTCATTCGACTACTATACACGCACAACTACAGATCTTCTGATTGAGAAGAATATATCAGGGACAACTGGATTCTCGGCAGAGCTGCAGAACTTAGGAAGCATGCGTAATACGGGCTTCGAGCTAGAGTTGCGCTCAGCGAACATTACCCTCGATAATTTCTCTTGGAACACAACTCTCTCCGTCGGCCATAACAAGAATACCCTCCTGCGTTATGATGGCAAACAAACCAGAGAGGTAGCTGAACGTATCGTCCACGAAGTAGGATATCCATACAATAGCTATTATATAGCTGAGTATGCGGGTGTAGACCCTACCACTGGGAAGGCGAGCTACTACAAGAATACCCTTACATCCAAAGGGACACTCGACCGAACAATAACCACAGATCCTAATCAGGTCTCTCGCCGTCGAATTGATAAGCCTTACGATCCAGTCATCACTGGAGGGCTTATGAACACCATCTCTTGGGGGCCCATTGACCTTAGCATCAACTTCAGCTACTCCCTTGGTGGGTATATCTTTGATGATGCGGAAGCACTACACAAAGATGGTAATAGTGAAGTCCTTAATCTTGCCATCCCAAAGATGTACGACATCAACAAGATGTGGAAGAAACCTGGTGATAATGCTGAGCTACCAGCCTTTGATCCTACGAATACGTTCATTTCATCTACACGCTTCCTCTTCTCCTCAGATCATCTCCGCCTAAAGAGCCTCACATTGGGAGCTACGCTACCTAACAACTGGGTGAAGAAGATGGGCGTTAACTCAATTCGTCTCTATGCATCAGGAGCAAACCTCCTCACATGGAAGGATAAAAAGCTGGTAGTTGACCCTGAGTTTAGAGGCTTCGTTAGCTATCAAACGCCAGCTCTGCGTTCAATTACTTTCGGTGTGCAGGTCGGGATCTAAGAGCTGCATGAAGTTAAATCTTAGTTATGACAATAACTCTCATGAAAAAGAATCGTCTTGCCATCCTTGCCTGCATGTGCATGATGGCTACCTTACCCGCATGTAAGGACTTCCTCAATACAGAGCCTTCAGACTCCCTTCCTACAGATAAAGTACTCTCTGAGTACAGTCTGCTTCCCTCAGCTATAAATGGACTCTACGATGGGCTCCAAGGGAATAGTAGAAGCACTGCATACTACGCTGCTATGTTCCCCATCGCAGGTGATCTAATGGGAGATGACGTACAGGGGGTCCCTACCGGCTCTCGTGTGAGTTCCTATTACAAGATGTCCTATACCAAGAGCAACGCCCCTGGTATCTGGTATAAGGCTTACAACACCCTCCGTAGAGCTAACCGGCTCATCGAGATGTGCGACAAACTAACGAATGCCTCACCATCTACCAGTCAGGCTACCCAGATCAAAAGTGCACGTGCTCAAGCCTTAGCTGTACGCGCCCTCGTACACTTCGATCTATGTCGCCAGTATGCTACACCCTATCCATTCTCCAATGACGGTAAAGCTCTTGGTGTACCTATCCTCGTAACTATTCCAGAGAATAAGAGTACACCAGGACGTGCTACTCTTGGTGAGGTATACACACAGATCATCTCTGATTTCAAGGAGGCGATAGCCAGTAATGCTCTAAGCGAAACAGACTATGGCTTCATCAGTCTTTATGCTGCAAAGGCTCTCCTAGCTCGTGTATATCTATACATGGGTACATCTGAGGGGAACACCGAGGCGCTTCGCCTCTGTAAAGAGGTCATTGAAAGTGGAAAGTATGAACTTGCCTCCACAGTCAGTGAATATAAGACTATCTGGAGTGAGCCGGGCTCTAAAGAAATGATTTTCTCGATCGTGAACTTCGACACCAAGGACTGGGCAGACCGTGAAGGGCTAGCCTATATCTACAGTGTGAATGGGTATTACGATGCTCATATCACCAAGAAGTTCTATGAGGAGATGCTACAAGACCCAGACGATATTCGTTGGAATGTGCTCTGGCCAAGTGAAGGCACAAACGCCACTGGTGCAATCAAAGGAGTACCAGAGATTAAACCAAATATGAAAATTTTCATCGGTAAATATCCTGGTAAGGCAGCCTATAAGGACATGCGTTCAAACGACATCCCAGTCATCCGTCTAGCTGAGGTCTATCTCAATGCTGCAGAAGCAGCCTTCAAGCTCAACGATAAGGCCACAGCACAAACCTACCTCAATACCATCGTCAAGCGTGCCAATGGCTCGAAGTCCGTGGCTCTAGCTGATGTTACACTCGAACGTATTCTCCTCGAGCGAGCAAAGGAACTGGTCGGGGAAGGACACCGTTTCTTTGACCTGATGAGAAATGGGCTCCAATGTGAACGTTTCTATGGTGGTGTCGCAGGCTGGCATGGTACTTTGGATAAGAAAAGCCAGTCCTTTGACCATACATACTTCCGCACAATCCTTCCTATCCCAGAGGCAGAGCTAGATGTCAATCCTACGCTAGCCCAGCAACAGAACCCTGGCTACTAGCCCTCTCCCCTTCTTTTTTCTTCATGTATCCCCAGCCCGAAAGTGTAGCACTTTCGGGCTGGGGATCTTGTATAAGGGTAAGCCTAGCAATGAAACTTGGTGATAAGGGGAAGAATAGCCCCTCTAAAAGCACACATCATCAGCACGGACACTCGTACAATAAATAGCACAGAGGGGGCATCATATCAGGGTTAAAAGTCAGCTAGGCTGGTCAACGATTATTTATGCCTCCAGAAAGAGGACATATCAAACTAAACAGCAGTCAATTACAAAGAAACAAAACTAGGCGTCCACGACTTATGGTAAGTCGTCTTAACGAGTTACTATAACTCGTCAAAAGGAATTACCATAAGTCTTCACGGCGAGTTACTATAACTCGCTAAGACGAGTTATGGCAACTCTCTGCCCGCCCCTTATAAACACCCTAAATAGAGGGAAAGGGAAAAGAGACGTGAGGCATCTATCGGACAGCCTTCGACCACGCCTATACCAAGGTGTAGCATAAGCTAGGATTTGTCTGTATAATTATCTACATTTGCTCTATCAAACGAACTCTAAATATCTAAGTGAAGATGAAAACATTAAAGGCTTTAATAGGGGTACTCCTCATCACAGGATGTAGCACCTCGATTCTTTACGCTCAGGATCCCCCTCGTGTGGTGGCGCAGCAGGGTGTAGATCACCACAACATCCAACCTCGAGGGCTCAAATGGAAGGTTGCTGTCGGGCGTTTCTCAAATGAAACCCAATACGGCAAAGGAATTTTCTATGACCGTGCTAACGATCCTATGGCTAAGCAGGCTCTAGACATCCTTATGGCTAAGCTCAGTGCCTCTGGGAAGTTCATCCTCTTGGAGCGCAGTGACACGGACAAGCTCGAGGCAGAGCTGAAGTCCGGTGAAGGCCAAAAGATAGGTGCAGACTACCTAATCCTTGGTTCCATTACAGAATTTGGTCGCAAGGTAACGGGCAAGGAAGGTCTTTTCTCCTCAGAGAAGAGCCAGACGGTACAGGCTGGAGTAAGCATCCGTATCGTAGATGTCACAACGGGTCAAGTCATCTATTCTGAGGAGGCGAAAGGGCAGGCAGAGACAACGAGCAAGAGTACCCTTGGGCTGGGTGGTAAGGCAGGATATGATGCTACACTGAGTGATAAGGCAATCTCTGGCGCCATAGACCAACTAGTAGAGAATATCATCAATAAATGCACAGACAAGCCTTGGCGCACCTATGTCATCAGCGCAGATGAAGATGGTATTATCTTAGCCGGTGGTGCAGCACAGGGCATTCGTGTAGGGGATACCTTCACCCTATATAAGCGAGGCAAGAAGGTAAAGAACCCTCAGACGGGAGTCACCTTTGAACTCGCTGGTAAACCCGTTGCTCAGATACGCGTTGGGAGCATCGCTGGAGATACCCCCGATACTGAGTACTCCATCGTCGAGCTCGTATCTGGCACATTTGATACGAAGGCACTCGATAATTACTACGTACAGCCCTAGTCATATCCTCTAATTAGTCAGTCCTATGAATCAGTTATTCAAAAGAGGTACGGCTCTTATCCTCGCTACGTTTGCCTTCCTCGTCATCAGCGTTTCTTGTGGCACTACGGCCTCGATGTCTGGGGGGCTTAGTGACGAGTCCTACCTCGTCGTAGCCGCTTCGCCACTTTACCAAGGGAAGAAGGTTTTTGTCTCTATTGATGACGAATCCACAATCGGTATCGTAGCTGTGCGTCCAGACCAAGTAACCCGCCATGCCAAACGTATTACCATCACTCCAGGTAAACATATCATCCTCGTACATGATGCGGCAGGGCGCAAGATCTTCCAGCAGGAGATATTCGTCTCGACACGATCAACGAAGACGATTACCCTTCGCTAGCTCTACCCTCTGATAGACACCATTCATTTCAAACTAATTCTCACTATTATGATCCGAAAGATTGGGAGTATAGCCGCTCTGGCTATACTCCTTACGAGTTGTGGCTCTACGTCACGGCTCTACTCGTGGCACGGCTATGACCGAGTGTCCTACAACGTAGCAAAGAGTCCCACCCCCGAGCATCTCAAGGCTCTAGAGCTCACCTATGAGAAACTCATCAACAACCCCGCAGGCACAAGGAACACACCACCCCCAGGCATCTGTGCTGAGTACGGCTATATGCTCTACAAACAAGGGAAACAAGCTGAGGGAATAAAACTCATGGAGAAGGAAATTGCTCTCTACCCTGAGAGTAAACTTTTCATCGGTAACATGATTAAACAACTGAAGAAATGAAGCACACACTACGCTCTTTAGCCATTGCCATCCCCACACTCGTACTCTCGCTCTCCACCCTTACCTCATGTGGCGTAGCGAAGGATAGCAACCGAGAGACGCTCTATCCCAAGCTCTACGAAGAGAAGCCTACCTCCATCGTTGTCATGCCTCCCATCAACGAGACCAATCAAGTAGAGGCTAAGGACAACTTCTTCGCTACGCTCATGGTACCTCTAGCTGAGCGTGGATACTACGTCTACTCACCCTTCCTAGCCAAGGAGCTACTCGAGCAGGAGAGTGCAGCCAATGCCGAAGTCTTTCTTGAGGGTGATTTACGTCCTTTTGGCAGGGTCTTTGGCGCAGATGCAGTCCTCTTTACCATCATCCATCGCTGGGAGAAGCAAGCCCTAACCTCCAGCATCAATATTGACGCGGAGTATATCCTTCGCTCGGTGCGTACAGGAGAAAACATATTCGCTCGGCGCATCGAAGGCACACTAGATACAAGCGTTGCTGCAGGAGCTGGTGGCGGGATCTTTGGTGCGCTCGTCTCACTCGCTGCGGATGCCCTCAGCACAGCCCTCACAGATAAGGGTATTGTGGCCCAGCTAGCCAACGAAGAAGCGGTCTCAGACATGCCCGTCGGGAAGTACCACAATAGCTACGACAAGGATCGTAAGACACCTGCAAGCCCAGCACACGTCAGAGGCGTTGTACTCCGCCGTAAGTAGAGATCGGCCTCTGCCTTCTCCTATCCATTCACTCTCATATAGCAAGAAAAAGACACCACCGAGGAGGTAAAATAAATACCTCCTCGGTGGTACTTTTTTAATCCCTAGGTGGTAAGTAATTTACCTACGAGGTTGAATAATTACCAACATGCACCTCATGACAGAGAGGAAGAATGGATTTCTACTGAGCTTGAGTCAGAAATTTATACTTATCCACTCCTTAAACAAGAGTGAGGTTCTTTGCCTCTTCCTAGTCAAACCCTACAGATAGATTATTACCACTTGGATTATCAAGGATTTTCTAGAAATACAAGGATTATGAAAGACCTCTATAAGGCTATTCCCAAATAGGAAAACCTATCTTCTAATATGAAGTATAAGATAGGAATCTTATTATTGACTAAAAACATTACCTAAAAGGCTCCATAATAGGCTCGTCACTGCTTTAGATGAACGTATTGGAGTACCTCCTAATCCTTAACGCCTCGAGCAGGCTTTCTCATCCTGTTAATGTAGCCCCCGCAGCCACGAGCCTCGGACCTATTCTCAACCCTAGGGCTTGTGCTGTCGCACTATTTACGTTAAGGAGGAGGATTGTACATCATTAGTTTGTTGCTTCTATCACTCTTCCTTCTTACTTGAAGCAAGAGAAAGATGTTCCACAGAGCATTTGAGAACTTGCTGCATAAATGATGACTGATTAATTGTGATTATACAAAACAAGGAGGGGAGACTGCGTGACCTATAGTGCCATGCAGTGTCCCTAACTCATTTTTGTTGTAAAAGGTTGCTTAGTTGAGGTTGTGGGAAATTCGGCTAAGCTTTCAGTAAGACGAGACATAAAGAAAACTTCGAGGAGTAGAACTTCTCTGTGCTATTTTGTTGCTATATGTTTGATGTCTTGCCATTATGCTTAATGAATCTCAGCGACGATAGAAGTATGGGAATAATCATAGATAGCAAGCTAAGACTATTCATAAGAGTAGCGAGCCCGAAGGTTATTACCTCCGGACTCGCTACGTCAGTCGTGTCCACTAAGTCGAGAGCAGACCACAATGTGAATCTGCACTGGTGGATGCTACTCGAGCATTAACCAGGCTTAATCGGAGAGTTCCCCACCATCCTCAATATCCTCAATCGTCCCTTGGACAGAGAAGTTAATGAGGAGGCTAAGCTCAGAGTGCTGGAACGATATTATCTCCACTGAGGGCTTCTGATATATTTTCTTCTGTTTCATTGTCATCGTCTACATTCCGTTTATGTCTTAGTCTTTATTCTTAAAGAGAAGAACTGGATAGCGAAGAGGGTTACTATAAGGCCCTACGACCTCTGGGGCAGTGTTATACCTTATACCAATAGGTGTAGATGAACCACCCTGACCCTCGATAGCTACATATGGAACACGATCCCTATAGTTAGCTGTGAAGCCGATAGTGAGAGGGAGGAAAGGATACTCCGGTATGGAATGCGTCCATATAGTAGGACGGGCTGGGCCAACTGGCCATTTTGCCACTTGTCCTGCCTGTCTCCTATTATAGGTAAAGCCACCATCCTTTCGCCCTGATTCGCGAGGGACGTATACTATTTCACGCCGCTCAACCTTCGTGCTGGTAGCGAATACATTTCGGTCGCGTACCTCCTTTGCAGTCTGTATGTTAGGATCCGCACCTACAGGGCAAGCTTCAATAACGACCTTATCCCTGTAGTATGAGAACCTATATGCATAGCGAGCAGTGCTATTTAGGAGCCTAATTCGCTTGAGCCCTGGGGCCTGCGGTACAGCCATTTGAGTATAGAAGTTATAAGGAGTACTTCCCGTTTGTGCCACCTTATCAAATAGCAAGGCGTAAACAACAATCTTCTTATTCGGATCCTCCAGGAGGCGTAGCGAACTGAAGACGTATGGCGTAGGCGACCAAGTCCCATCCCCTGGGTCGTAGGGTGCCGGATCTATGCTCTCTGCTGAATTACCTCGGATGAAGGTGCCGTTTGCATACTCGAATGAATGGGAACCGATCTGTGCAGCACGGAGGTTGTGGAGATCGAGCCTCCTTCCATCTGCGTAGTAATTAAGATGTCCCAGTTGTTCTCGATAGCCTCCTAACACCTTGTCTGCTTTGATATAGATTGGGACGGTCGAGTTAGATCCCAAGGAATTCCTGAGGGCTCCTGGATATACAGCGGATAGTTCGTACTCATTCGCTACATGGTAGCCTGAGATATTCAGTTGCTCCGCTTCCTCTCGAAGATAGTATCCCACATTTGTGGTGACTTTAGCGTTGTTCGTGAAGCCAGCGAAGGTAATGGTCGGAGAGACTGCCGTTGGAGTTTGCCCGGCCATTTTACCATCGAAGTATGTCAGCGGATTTGTCATCTCCCGCAGTGTTAATGTGGTTCGCACAAGCTTCCCATCTCTAGAGGTAGTACCATTTGAAAGCATCGGAAAGTCTGTAAATACGGCCTGCCCATACGTCCCATCTACAGGCTCTACATCCAGTGCAATTTCTCCTCTACTATACTGGCTAGGGCTCGTAGCACAATAAAAGAGATACTCATCTTGACTTTCTTCTCCGCTACGAAGTAAGATACCTTGGTTTCCTTCTGGGAACGTGAAAACATTTGTAACAGGATCGATTGGGATTGAAAACTGGCCTGTAGTACTGTTGTAGGAGAGTTGCCCATAGCGATTAACTCCAAAGGATTCGGAGCGAATAGCTCGTATGTGATAGTCCTTATCCGTGTCATTCTTAATCTTCATACGCAACAGGAAACCTGCCATCTTTAGCGAAAGGTTACGAGCTACGATGTGAGGCATTCCATGAGGGTCGGCTCCACGAACTAAGTTATTCCCTGTACTAATTAGAGCGACTGAGGCGCTAACTGGTTGTGTCGTATTAAACTTTTGTAGGACAGTGCTAGGGGTTGCAGAACCTGTTCTAACGAGTAAGCTCACCTTTAGTTGTCCACCACCAAGAGAGGAGATATCGATATCCTCCATCCCCTGAAACTTCTTTCCATCGGCATCAACCTTGAGGACTATTTCACCCCATATATTCCGGCCAGTAGAACTGACAATCATATAGGTTGCTGGTAGCTTCCTATCCTCGGATTTTACCTCAATCTTAACCTTTCCTCCCTGTTCCTTCGGCGTAAGGATCAGACCTCGTGCTTCGCCAAGATCTCCAGAAAGGGAGAGGCGAACCACCTCTTTCTCTCCAGACGAAGGGGAATTGGGCAAATCATCCTTCTTGCACGAAGCAAATGCGACAAGCGCAAGAAAGACAAAGAATACTTTCTTCATACTAAATTACTTCTGATTAATTGGATTAAATAATTGGATTGAATATGAAGAGACAGGGATACGACATGGCTCGTCACGCCACGAAGCATCCCAGCCTCTGTTTATCGTAAAAGGTTGTTTATTTGACGCTGAAAAGGAGAGTGAAATTAAGTTAACGACAAAGCTATAGTCAGCAATAGGGAGGCACTGGGAAGTATTACTGCCCAGTACCTCTACTTTACTGTTATATTTCTGACCATCTGCCATCGCCCTTAACTAAATCTTACGGTCGCAAAGGTAAGGAAATAATAATAAATGCCAAACACAGAGAGTAAAAACTTAGCGTAGGCTAAGCTCCTCGATAAGGCGTGGACAACGCCCCCAAACATCAATAGCAAAGAGCACGTAGCGGATATCAACAACGATCGTGCGCTGCAACTGATGCTCAAACTCGATATCTCCACTCATGGCCTCCCAGTTGCCATCGAAGGCTAGACCAAAGACACGCCCATTCTTATCAAAGACAGGGCTACCGGAGTTTCCACCCGTGATATCATTGTTCGAGATGAAGGCGACATGGAGCTTACCATCCTTATCTGCCCAGCGTCCCCAGCTACCCCTCCTCACTAGGTCAAGGAACGAAGGCAGGATATCAAACTCGGGCGAGCCTGGTGTATACTTCTCCAGAAGACCACGTGTAGTGGTGAAATAATCATACGTTACAGCATCAGCTGGGCTATAGCCCTTGATTGAGCCATAGCTCATACGCATAGTAGAGTTCGCATCGCTTGGCATGGGCTGACTTGGATTCATCTCCTTTCGTCCAGCGAAGTAAAGACGATTACCACGCTGTATAGGCTCTGTAAGGGGCTTCATAGCCAGCTGTAGCGGAGAGAGTATACCACGAACAAGTTGGGATAGCTTGTAGGCAGGATCATTAGCCAACACCTCAGCGAAATCAGGGCGTTGTGCGGCAGCGAGTACCTTCTCCTTGTAGGGGACAATGCTCTTCACAAAGAGATCTTTAGCATAAGCCTTTGTATCTCCACCATACTCCTTGTCTATAAGATCAAATATCGGAGCGATACGATCACGAGACACACGCAGACGAACGACATCTAGCATAGCTGGGAGGACTTCTTCATCAAGCGTGGGTATATAGTCCTTGTAGACATCCTCGATGCCAGACCGAATCTTCTCTCCATTGCTCTGCATATCCTTGTACGTCACATCCTTTAGTCCATAGGCAAGGGCTATGATCTCCGCACCATTAAATGCCTCATTGAGATACATAGCCTCACGCTGCAGTCCCCCGAGTATCTTATAGGCAGCCTCCATCTCGGAGAGGATACCCTGATACTGCTTGGTCCGCTTACCTCCTTCGTTAGCCCACATCTCGAAGGCTGCCTCCTCGGCACGCTTCTGCACGAGGACATCGAGCTTAACGAGTGCTTGGTTCATCCCGATGGAGTTCTTCCAGTAGTTTGAGCTACGTGCGTATTTAGAGGCATACTTGATACGTGTAGCTTGGTCAGCATTCATTGCCTTGCTCCAAATAGCCTGCTTGATGCCTCTCACCTCGATACGAGGCTCATTCTGATCCTTCATCCTATTCTCAATGGCAAAGGATGGGATGTAACGAGAGGTAGAGCCTGGGAAGCCAATGGTCATAGCAAAGTCACCCTTTTCATAACCTTCCGTTGAGATCGTAGCGAAATACTTGGACTGGAAAGGGACATTCTCCTTGCTATATTCAGCTGGCTGATTATCCTTGCCAGCATAGACACGAAAGACAGAGAAGTCCCCCGTGTGACGTGGCCACATCCAGTTATCCATATCTCCACCAAACTTCCCCACAGAGCCTGGAGGGGCAAAGACGAGGCGCACATCAGGGAATACGTCGTACGTAAGGAGATAGTATTTATTGTTAGCGTAATAGGGACGCACCTCTACCCTCTTGTGATCACCTTTATGGCGACGAAGCTCTGTGACTTCGATCTGCTGACAGATCTTCTGTATCTGTGAGAGACGATCCAGCTCATCCTTAGGCTTCTTTAGCCCTGAGAGTACTTGTTTCGTTACGTCTGTAATACTAGAGAGGTAGCTTACGGTGAGTCCTTCGATCGGAAGCTCTTCTTGAAAACTCTGAGAGATGAAGCCATCACGTAGGTAGTCATGATCAACTGAGCTCTGAGACTGAATAGCATCAAAGCCACAATGGTGATTGGTGAAGACCAGCCCCTTACCTGAGACAGTGACCCCCGTACAGCCACGGCCAAAGATGGCGACAGAATTCGCCACGCTAGGCTTATCTAAGCTGTAGAGAGAATCAATGGGCAGACGGAAACCAAGCTCCTTCATCTGGGCAATATTCTCCTTTGTCAGCTCATTGAGGAGCCACATCCCCTTATCCGCCTTCATCTGTGTAGACAAGGCTAGGGAAGCCACAGCGAAGAGTAAGCCCTTCCTTAGTAATTGTTTCATTGGATACACGTTATAATATGGGTGAATACGACAAGAATGCCTTGTAAAGGTAGCAAATATACTGCTTCAAAAGTAGCACACCCCTTGGCACAGGCTATGTATCAAAGCATTTAAGCCCCCCCTTCCATCCTCATAAACTTGCAAGCAATAAAAAACTCCACCCCAAGCTATCTGCCTCGGGTGGAGTGATTGGTAAGTACGTAGGGAATACCCTTTAATAAGAGTTTCAGATCAATGCCTTCTGGGGCATTACCTTATTGAAGGTTCTCCTTAAAGAATGACTCCAGCTTATCAAATGGAATTACTCCTGCTTGATTATCATAGAAGTCCGTGTGCCGAGCATTGGGTACGATAAGTAGCTCCTTCTTGTCGGTCCCTACGGATTTGTAGGCATCCTCACTCATATAGCGTGAATGGGCATTTTCTCCTGCAACCATAAGGGTTGGGACATCAATCTCATTAGCATATGCAAGTAGAGGAAAGTTCATGAATGAAAGCAGCGTAGTAGCTGTCCAAACATGATTGGATACCGAACGCTCATGGAAGCCTCGTGGTGTCTTATAGAACTCGATATAGTCATTCAAGAATTGAGGTACTTCATCCGAAGGGGTATCGGGCATAGGATAGCCAGGGGCAGGAGTTCCTGTCTCAGCGTCCGTCCAACGGATGGCATTCAGTGAACGCTTCATTTCTCGACGCATTTCCGGCGTGTTACTATCAAAATATCCTTGACTGAAGACACGTGACATATCATACATGACCATCGTTGCCACAACCTTTATACGCGTGTCAATAGCCGTCGCATTCAGGGCAAATCCACCCCAACCGCAGATACCGATAATTCCTATCCTCTCTCTATCTACGAAGGATTGTAGTCCCAAGCAATCGACTGCAGCCGAGAAGTCTTCGGTATTGATGTCAGGCGATGCTACATGACGAGGTTCTCCGCCACTTTCACCTGTATATGAAGGGTCAAAGGCTAGCGTTACAAAGCCTCTCTCCGCCATCGTTTGGGCATAAAAACCCGAGGCTTGCTCTTTTACTGCGCCAAATCCACCACAGACAGCGAGGGCTGCTAGCTTTTTGCCTTCGCTGTTCTTTGGGATATACAAATCACCAACTAGGGTGATGCCATAGCGGTTCTTGAATGAAACCTTCTTATGCTCTACCTTATTGCTTTGTGGGAAGATTTTGTCCCAACCGCCTGCACCTACAGACATTTCTTTACTCGTGTTCATAATCACTTATTTTAGTTTTACTATTCTAGACTAAGACGCTCTTTACGTTTCCGTATTCTTCTTAAGGACAAGCCTATTCCCAGATAGATGAGTAGCGGGATGATACCAAAACTAGGAGATACCAGCAGTGCCTTGTCAGGTGAGATAACGGCAAAGCCTTGAGAAATCAGAGGATTGAGGGCATCTTCCATCGAGTGCATCAGGATCACCAACAGAAGAGAGCGTGACAGGAAGAAGATCTCTGTGTACATGATCGTCCAAACACCGATAACGATGGAGCTTACTATGACAAACAGCACATCACCATAAGGGAAGAACGTTGCTAAATAAGCGTCACCTAAGAATACCAGATAGTATGGTAGGTGCCACACTTGCCACACGAGTGCCACGACCAAATAAACTAACCATTCGTTTTTGGTGAGTTGATCCATCTTGACCGTAAGGTAGCCTCGCCAAACCGATTCCTCAAAGCAATTCTTGAGAAGCTCAGGAAGGAAAGCCGTGGCGAGGACAGGGAGATACGCCATAAAGCTAAACTTGCTTACATCCACCCAACCGAATAGGTTGCCGATAAGTAGCGTTATTCCGATAACCACGGGATAGACAGCGATGGCAAACAAATACCACCAAGTATTTTGCTTGAATCTAGGTCGTAACGGAAGATCTCTCCATCCGTCACCACCAAAGAAGCGAAGCAATATCATACATACAATTGGTGTACTGATGAAAATCAAAGCTCCTAGTGATTCCAAGTTTGAGGGTTCTCCGAGCAACTTGTCTACTCCAACCCCTATCCATCCGCAGATTATAGCCACAAAGCTAAATATGGCGACATTCCGAAGTGTCCTTGTATTAGGTCGCATACTATTGATGTTCTTGATTATACTGATTGCTTACCTTTCGCCACTTACTGATTGCTTACCGATTTACTTGTTGGGTACCCCACAGCAAGAGCTAGGCACATTCCTACTAAGCTAAGGGTTATTCAATATCTCTAAAATCTTCCCTTCGTCATAGACAAGCATGCCCACGGCTACCAACGAAGCAATACCGTGTGCCAACATCCAAGCCTTAGCAATGCTACTCTTTACCTCTTCTTCAGATAGATGTTGGTATTCCTCACTATCCTTCATTATCTCTACTGCCTGACGACTTTCAGGGAAGATATCAGTAAGCTTTACATTCATAATGTTATCCATATAGAATGCTTTAAATAAAGCTGGTTCGGTATATGCCATTCGCACATAGCCTAGTCCCATATCAAGAAGGACATTACCCGTCTTCGAGCAACGAAGCATTATGTTTTGAAGGTACGGGAGAGCTCTTTGGCAGAGTTCAGCTTTGAGATCACCCATATTCTTATAGCAGCAGTAAATAGGCTGTGTAGAGCAACCTATCTGCTTAGCAATACTCCGAGCAGAAAGCACCCCAAACCCTTCTTTACGTACCATCTCAAAAGCTGTATCTATAATTGCTTCTTGAGTTATTGTTGTTAATTTCGGCATAAAACCAAATTAATAACTGATGTAATATAACACATGTAATATTTGCAAAGGTAATAGTTTTTATCACATCGACAATACTTCAAATCCAAACATCATAAACCATAGCCTTGAGCAAGGGTATTCATTATTGTAACCACACACACTAACGTTCACTATCCAACCAATCGGGTCGATGTGGCTACCTGCATGCTTTTGATGAAGTAGGCGCCAACTCTCATACACAAAGACAAAGCCATCTTTGTAGGATAAAAAGTATTGACTTCCTTTGTAATAGAGGGAAATGGCACACCCTATTAGACCCTGCCAGCTTGCCCATAAGGCGTCAGCCTCTGCAAACATAGAGACCTACCCCAGATATCATATTCGACAGAAAAGGCTAACTTTGAGGGCATAGAGGCTGGGAATACCGCCCATCAGAGCGAAGCGTATACCTATTGCGAGTAAAACGTATACGTCTTATAGTAGGGGGCTTTGCCTCTCACGCAGAGAGACTCTCAGAAAATGAAAAATACTATACCTAACCTTCCAACAGATGTAGAGAAAACTGTTTGGACAAACAGTAGCTCAGATTTATAGAAATTGTGGAATTATTCTATCCTAGGATAAACTATACATTGATCAAATATGGATATTGTACTTAAATATCTTTATAAAAAATGCAAATATATCTGATGGGGCAAGTATACCTTTCTTTTGTGCAATGTACATAGACTTCTTGATATTCATCAGTTCTGGAAGGTTAGCTTTAGTTACAAGGATATCAAGTAACTCCCTTTGTATTCGTAAGGCGGTTGCTCGCTGTGCCTCTTTATATCGGTTTGTTACCTGACTTGCAGAAATACGATAGCGGAGGAGGGGTTGTGACTCTATATAAAATTGCCCTCCTAGTTTGGCAATTTCTATCCAAAGCTTATAGTCCTCAGCATAAGGATAATTCTGGTAAGAAAGCTGATGCTCCTTAATAAAATTGGAACGAAACATTGTTGTTGGATGGGCTATAGGATTTCCTTGTAACAACCAGAGAAGAGGGCTTTTGACAAGACCAGTTATCATCCCCACCATTTGCTCACCTTGAATCCCTTCTCCAAAAGGAATATACCAAGTACTACAGACTGTGATTTTCGGCTCTTCTTCAAGAATCTGATATTGGATACCCAAACGATCAGATAGCATAATATCATCGGCATCCATCCTTGCTATGTACTTTCCTTTAGCTAAAGCAAGTCCAAGGTTCAGTGACGAGACATAATTGTGCTCTGATTCGATATAGCGAATTCGAGAATCGTTGTAACTATTAATAATATATTTTGTCGTGTCCGTAGACCCATCGTCTATAATAATAAGTTCAAAATCCTCAAAGCTTTGTCTCAGAATGCTATCTATTGATTCTTTGATAGTTGTCTCCGCATTATAGACAGGGAGAATAACAGAGATGGAGGGATGCATGCTTAACTTTTTAGTTTTATATTGTTAGATAGATACTCAGTGTTTGTTGTATCATTTGTTCGACAGAAAAGTTGGCCAAATATAACTGACGGGCATTATCCCCTAGTTGCTTTCTCAGCGCAGCATCCTTGGCAAGGCAAATAATTTGGCCTGCCAAATTTTCCACATCAACACAGAGTCCCAAAGGACGGGAAAAACGAGTCTTAACTTTGAGGGCATTGAGCTCGTGTGTGAAGATTTCATCTAGACCATCTACTGCTGTCGTAATAATAGGAAGTCCAAACATACACATTTCAATGGCCACATAGCTACATTGTTCTTGAAGGGAGGCAATAACTCCACAGTCCACCCGTTGGTACAATGTACAGAGCTCTTGGAAGGATATACATCCCAATAAATCAACCTGCAGATTGGGGTACGACGCCCGTATTCTGTTTCGTTCTAGATATGCTATATCACCTGCAACACTCAGTTTTAAGTTATATCCAAGCTTCTGTACCAGAAGCATTGCCTGTAAAATATAATCGAGCCCCTTACTTGGGTTAACCACTCCCACATAAAGAAGGTGGAATACATTTGACTCAAATCGGCTTACGTTACTATAAGATATTTTTTTATCCATTAGCCCATTATTTATGATGGAGATAGGTGGAGTCTTTGGTCTAGATACCCGTTCAAGAAATACCCGAGCACACCTCGTAACGCAAATGATATGGTCGACCTCTGTATATGATTCTAGCTCTCCGGGATGCGTAAAAAACATTTTGGGATCAATTTTACAGCGGGACAGATAATATTTGTGATATAATTCCGAGAATCTCCTAGGATTACTATTTAGATATCCTTTCCAAGGGATACAATGAAGATGTGTAATAATCTTTCCTCCGAGATAATTACGTAAGCAAGTAGCTAAGCTGATAAGATTAAGTGTATGTAGGTGGATAATACAAGGAGAAAAGCCACATAGAATAGGCTTCGCAAGGCGGTATATCTCCCTATTATATTGGTCAATCCAATATCGTTCTAAAATGATCTCTTCATACTGTACTGGCAGAGGATAGATAACTTTTGTATAACCCTCATATACCTCCACCCTGTGGGCTATAAAATCCTGGTTATCAACCAAGTGCAACCAAACCAGACAAACCTCGGGTTGTACAGCAAGCCCTGCAACAAGAACATCCATATACCTATCTACTCCTGAGGTTGTATATTCATGTGACATATCCATAAGAATAACATTGATGCGCCTGTGTGCCATATTAGTATTGCTCTATATAAACAGAATGTAAGTAGATTGTTCTGATGGGACTCCATGCCCATAGGCCTGAGATAGGTACAGGAGGTAACGTGCAATCCCACCCTCATATCCGGGACGGAAATAACGTGGAGAGAATAGGCGTATAAATGACTGCTCTGTAGGATTATACAGACCAAGATCCAATAGTAATTTGTCTCGTTTTTCTATTTCATTGATGGACTCATAACATAATAATAGATGTAATACCACACGTAAATCAAGGCTTTTCAGATAAATATCTTGCTCTCCACGAAGCAGATTTTGTTGCGCTATCAGACTTAATATTGGTGGTAAGGTAAATTGTTTTTGAAGCAAGGTCAGACTTACTCCAATGAAATAGCTGCTTTGTAGTTTATTAGAGAGATAGGCTTCTCCGTACGATTGAAGCAACTCTGTAGACGGAGAGTATAATCCATCAAGGTGACACAAAACACTTAGATATAACTCTAAGTAAGCTGAAATCTGACTCTTGACCAGGAAGTTCGTGTGGTTCTTCAGCTGACGAAGTTGCCAGACCAAAGCCTTTGCATGACTCTCCATCAGATTCTGTAGGAGTTCAAGAGATGCACTTTCCCTCATTAGACGATAGTAGGATAGAAGATAATAAACCGCTCGAAGAGAACTTAAACTAATATCTCCACTCTCAAGTGTCCTTAAAATGCTTTTATGCTGTATACCAAACAAATCCTTAAACTCAACCTCTACACACTCTCTCGCGATGAAGTGTAGAAGGACAAAACCGACACCTGCTAGTCCATGATCAAGACTTACATCCTCCGTTGCTATCAGAAGACTTTCTTCTAACAAGTCTGAGGCACGATCTGCAAAATAATCACTCTCAAAATATCGAGATAGTTCCTCAAGCGTAAGAGCGAACCCCGCCTTACCAGAATATAGCCCAGCGGAACGCACAGAGCATGCATTGAGCAAGAGGTAATCTATTAGTTTATAAATCAGCATGGTTGATAGGGAACAAGAAAACCTAGAGTAGCGATGTATTCATCACATATCCATCTTATGACTCATCATATAATCTAGGTGTTCTTAGAATAAGTAGGATAATCAGTCTACCAATCCTGTAGAATAGAGTTTCTCAGTCTCATGAAAGCGAGAATACAGAACCCACCCAATGCCAGATTCTGGAGAATCTAACGGATTTTCATCTAGTTTTTGACAATCCTAGCTCGCAGAATAAAGAACTCTTATACACATTCATAGTTTTATGCCCAACTAACGGCTTTTTTTCTAGACAATGTGCTTAGGTAGGATAGAATAGCGAAGAAAAGCATCTATGATATTACAATGTAGTAAGCATATAAGAAAACTTATCGTATCCTAGGGGAGAAAGATGTGTCTTTGACCTAAACTCTACACAAGTTATTGGTTGTTTGACACTTAAAATTTACTTAAAACTAACACCTATCAATAATCCCTTGCTATACATAGAACTGAGACTTATTATATACGCAACCTAACCGTGCAGATAAAGATTAGAGACTAGGAACACAACCGTGCAGCAGGATGCCCAATGAATGATATGCAACTTCATGCCATCCAAGTAAGTTCCTCCTTGTTGACTTCCTCAGCTGTGTCTCATAACCCTGAGAAGAGCTATTCCTCCCCCATAACACAGGAAATTACAGACTTATAGGATAAGCCTCTAGAAGGAGTGTCGAATAACTAAGGCTAATTAACGATCGTTCTTCCTTAGAGTTATGTACAGATGTGACCACAGAATGTTACTCCCTCTTACAATTTGAGCTAATTCGGAGAATGGGAGTAAAGAGGCTACTTGTGTGAGGTCTAAGTACTCACCCTATATAATCAGCATGTGAGGCATTCCCCACTATCATATACATAGTGCAGAGGCAATAGCACCTATTAGATATTTTCCTCTCCTCCAACAAAGCCCCTAATTTCCCTCCTTTTAGACCAGCCTCTAAAAACACTCCCAAAGAGGTATCAGAGATACGATACCGCATTACAGACAACTATATGACATAGCTAAAAAGATAACCCCACCCACAGAAAGCAATATAATCCCCAATACAAGTAGACGAACTCGCCATCTCCACTTGGATCGTTCTGCTTTACTTTCCCTAGAAAATTCATGAAATGATCGAGTACAAGCCTCTTCCTTATATAAGACTCGCTCTAGACTTATGGACAAGACAAACACTAGTCCTATAAACAGCCCGAAGTAGGAGGGTGAGAAGATAAACCTATTAGTACGCTGGCTACCCCAGACGGACAATATTAGCACATGTACTATGGACACCAAAGCAAGGGACAATGCCCCAAGTAGGACAGCTATACCTCGCCTGAGATATGCAGGAGCTCTTCCTCGCAGCACTTTGTAATCAGTAGCCCCCAAATCACAAAGGTAAATTTGCTCCAATGTCTTCCCCCATTTCCTTTCACACAACATTCGGACTCTTGGACTTCTTGCGAAAAGCCGATATGCAAGTCGCCCCATCCTCTTGTAAAATCCATAACTACACCTATACTCAGAATATAGAATCCGATGTACCAATAATACGATGAGAGAGAGAGCCACTTTACAATCCTAATTCATCTAGAAGCCAGCTCATGAAAGATTCTGTCGCCTCAGCTCCGATATACCCCCCCATAACAGAACCAGATATTGAGCCAACTACCGCCCCAGGAGGGCCACATATTCCCCCTATTGAGCTCCCCACACATGAGCCAGATAAAGACCCAACAGTTCCACCGATAGCACCAGAAATTGCGATGCAAGTATCTCTAAAAGGACTACTACTAGTAGCTGCAGTCGAAACTACAGAATAAGCTGACACGCCCAGCGAAGCGTAATTTGCCCAGCGAGATATACCTCTACCCAACCGTGCGACATCAATAGTTTTTACATACTGATTTCCTCTAAATACTTGCCCATTAGCGGTGATATGATACATTCTTCCATTTGAACCTAATCTAGTTTTTGGGCCAAAGCATTCTTCGGCTCCTGCAGCATATCCAAATCCACCAAAGCCATCAATGATGATAGAAGTTGTTCTTGATACACTCTCCCCTACCACTTGAGTGGATCCAGAAGTAGTAACAATACAAGCACTACCTACATACTGGGGACGGTTGTCAACAAGCACATAGCCACCAGTCCAGGATCCACTCTCAATCATCCGATCCATCTCTTCTATAGTATAAGGATCGCTTGAATAACCGCTCCCCCCCCCAATGCATGCTTGAGAAATAGTCTCAGAGAGGGTAGGTACCTCTTTAGCTAGCTCTGCGAGACTTAGCCTTGTAATCTTTCGTTTCTTTAATATCATTACTCTATGCAAGTTTACATCAGATTGGTAGCCTCATCTAGAACACAAGACTTCCGCAGACGAAGATACAAAAAAGATTTAGAATACAAGTTAGATTTTACTTGACTCAGGTCCCGAGTGAGGTACCTGAAGCACAATTTACTTAAGTTTCATTAGGTGATTATTAGCAACAACCAGATTATCAATCCAGGCCCTTAGTTAATCCTAAAAAGTGAATGACAGCATTTTGTAGTTGTATAGCTAGTTCTCAATTGATTTTGACAAATATTTTTAGGGGGGGCATAACCGAGCATCGCTTGATCACATGGTTGCCCCCTCCCCCCCCAAAAAAATAGAGCAACTATACCCCAAATTATACTACAAGGATATACATTATGCAACAACCATCGTAATTTCTTTCCTAGTAAACCTTATTGAGAAAAAATACGGAAAAAAATATCACCCAGTCAATGAACAGATGGCCTCAACTCTTCCATGTACAGAGGGGCTTCTAGGGTGTTTCCTTTCTAATAGTCAAGTAGGGTAAGAACTCGGAGTGTGTAATAAGATATCACAGTTTCTTGCATAGCTGAATAGTAGGTCTTGAGAGCGTTCTGGAGCTCTCGCTCCCCCATTATTAGCTCATACAAAGAAATTTTCCCAAGTCTGAACTTCTCGATAAGAATCTCATATTGGCACTGAGCTAAGGTATAAGAGCGATGAGCCGTATACCAACGCTTAGTCGCATGATTATATCTGTCTACAAGCGTAGAGACCTCATTCTCTAACTCTTTAACACGAATAGCAGCCTTAATACGGTTGGCCTCGTAAGTATTCCTAGCTATCCTTAGCTTATTCTTGTTAATTCCCCATTGGAATATCGGAACTTGAAGACCTAAGATTACAGCTTGTCGTACATTACCGCTACGGTAAGCGTCAGAAAAGCGGTAGGCATGCTGGTTAATTCCATAGCTTAGGTTTATATTTCCATTGAGGTATGTACCAAGCTTTACTTGATAAAAAGCCTGATCAGATAGTATCAATTCTATCTCCTGCTCCGTAGCAAAAGGGTTGTTTAGGTCTATGTCGGCTTGCACTTGCGCGAGGTCTAGAAATATAGGAAAATTCATTTTCGGTAGGACAATAGATTTCACATTATCTATCCCTAAATAGGCTTTTAGCCGAGTAAGAGTTCTCTCATAAGCATGATGAGCTACCTCTATAGCTTGGTATTGCCCAAGAGTCTGAAGCTCAATCTGGTTATAGTCATACTGCGTAATCTGTCCTTGTTTCAGTTTAAGTGCAGCTATAGCTTGAAGGCTATCATTGCGACTATGCAAGAGCCTAGACTGCTCTAGTTCTAAGTAATTCTGTATAGCCTCCATGTAGATGCGGACAACCTCTAGCTGAATCTTGAAAAGATCTACTTGATATTGTTTTTTTATAACCTGAGTACGAAGATTTTCAATCCTCCGCTCTAGTTGATACAAGTGTCTGGCACCCCATAGTTGCTGCGAATACCCTATACTAAATGGTGTAGAGCTAAAGCTTGTACGTTTAAGAGATAGCTCGGAGAGAATACCTAGAGTACTAGATAGGCTAAGTTCTCCCCCTGTAAATCGAATTTTTTGCTTGAGAGTAAGTCCTATTGAGGTATTGTTCGAGTAGTCCTCTATGTAGCGATAGCTTCCATCATCGGGAACCTGCAGGAGCCGAAGTGAGTGATTGAAGTTGATTGGGGAGAGGGTAAAAGCTAAAGACGGGAGAAAACCCAGATTGTAATTTCTTCTCTGCAAAAGTTGTGACTCGTAATCTAGTTGCCTCAATTTTGCTGCAGGGCAATAAAGAGCAAGACTATCGACTGCTTGTGAGAGGCTTATTGACGTCTGTGCATTAATACCTCCCAATCTTAGCAAGTGGAGTAAAAAAGCAAGTTTAATAACAAACCTTATGTGATACATAATCCTCAAAAATGATCTTTGACTTAAGTATAGGTTATTCAATCCTAGCTCCTTGTGTGGAAACCAAATCAAAGTAATGTCCCTTACGTGCAATCAGCTCATCATGGGTACCTACTTCTGTAATGAAACCATGATCAAGGACAACAATCTGATCTGCGCGACGAATAGTACTAAGCCGATGTGCTACTATTACGACAGTCCGTTCCTCAAATACCTTATCTAAAGCTTCAATTATCTTACGTTCATTAATCACATCGAGAGCATTGGTTGCCTCATCTAGGAAAAGATACTTGGGATCACGATATAGGGCTCGTGCAATCAGAAGACGCTGTTTCTGTCCCCCACTAAGGCCTCGTCCAGCCTCCCCAATTAGTGTATCAAAACCCTTGGGCATAGAATCCACTTCATCTTCAATCTGCACGATACGACATACTTCACGTACACGGGCATAGTCAATATGCTCATCTCCAAGCGTGATATTATTGATGATTGTATCACTAAAGAGTTTCCCGTCTTGCATGACTACTCCGCAGAAGCTACGCCATGTTTTAAGATCAATAGCATTCATATTCATCGATCCAATACGTATATCTCCATAGCTAGGTTTGTACAGGCGGGCAAGTAACTTCAATAGAGTCGACTTGCCACTGCCACTCCCCCCTACAATAGCGGTAATCTTATTTTCTGGTATCTGTAGGTAGATACTTCGCAACACTAGTGGAGCCATCGGTGTATATTGGAAGTGAACATTCTCCAAAGTCATCTCACTACTCATGGGAAGTGATGAGCCCCCCCCTATACAGAGCTGTTTCTCCTCAGCCTCTAACAGTCTAATCTCATTAATCCGAAGGAAACTGATTTTAGCATACTGAGCAGATATTACAAAATTGATAAACTGGATAAGCGGACCACTCAGCATTCCAATGATAAACTGTGTGGATATCATTATTCCAAAGGTAATCTCTCCTCTAATTACAGCCATGGCACAGAAGAAAACAATCCCCATATTTTTTATGCTCTCGATGAACTGTGCCCCTACATTTTGGGCATTTGTCACAGCTTGGACGTTCTTGTTCACATGGTAAAGTCGAGCTTGTATTTCTTCCCATTTCCAGCGTCGAGTTTGCTCATAACCGCAGGTCTTGATATCCTGTATAGCAGAGATGGTTTCGACCCAATAGCTTTGGTTTTTTGACAATAGACTGAAATATTCCCAATCGAGCTTCTTCCGTACACTGAGGAAGAGTAGCACCCAAAGAATATACAATATGGACCCAACTAGAAATATGATAAAAATAGTGGGATTATAGACAAGCAGTATTATCGAAAATAGGACAAATGTAATCGTAGAGAATATAAGAGAGAGTGAGCTATTCATGATAAAACTTCGAATACGCTCATGATCCTGTGCCCTTTGGAGGATGTCTCCTAGTAGCTTATTCTCAAAAAAAGATACAGGGAGGCTCATCAGCTTGATTAGGTAATCAGAGATTAGTGCTATATTCACTCGTGCGGTTATATGGAGAAGTATCCAATCACGAAGGATATTGAACACCATCGTGCTTAATAGGATACTTATATTTCCAATCAGTACCATATAAATAAAATTTGTATCGGAGGTCTTGATTCCAACATCTATGACAGCCTTAGAAATAAACGGAAGAAGTCCCTGCAAAAAGGTAACCATAAGCATGATTAGGAAAATTAAACCAAAACTTTTCCCATAGGGCTTGAAATATTCTAAAATACTCAAGAAATTATTATGCCTCTTCTCCTCCTCTGCTTCACTCTTATAAAATTTAGTGGTTGGTTCTAGCGCAAGGAGAACTCCAGATGCATGCCCCTGGAGATACCACCCTCGTCTAAACTCCTCATGGGTATATTTTACTTTACCCTTAGCTGGATCAGATACCCAAATATACTTTTTATTGGCATGGTAAACCACAACAAAGTGACTAGATTTCCAAAAAAGGATAACTGGAAGTGTAACTCTCTGAACTAAGTCTTGAATAGTTACGCTTAAAGCAAGTGTACGAAAGCCTATGTATTCGGCTCCCATACTAAGATCCCGCAGAGAGACCCCCTCCTTAGTGACACCACACCTATCCCTCAAAAACTGTAAAGAGTAATACTTTCCAAAATATTTGGAAACAATCTTGAGACAAGCTGGACCACAATCTTGCGAATCCATCTGGTATTCTACAGGGAAACTAGTAAAGATTTTTCTCATAGTCTTCGTTTTCTCTATTTCTCTGATTTTGCTTTTAAATTATCAAAGATCCTCTCAATAAGTCGCTTCGGTTTAGTAATAATTTCCACCGTCCCCTTACTCTCAAAATCAAGAGGGAGTATCTGTCCAAAATTCGTCTTAGGACCTTCAGGAAAAGTGATTAAGACTTGGTAAGCTTCCGTTTCGTCATTACTTATTCTTAAGCGACTAGAGAGACGAGAAATACTCTGTACCTTCCCCTTAAGAATACCATACTCATCAGAAGGGAAGTTACTCACTTTAACGTTTGCGGTTTGCCCCAGCTTAACTTTACCCGCACCAAAAGAAGGAATCATTACTTCGCCTATAATCTGCCCGTGTTTAGGCAAGATCGAGAAGAGTTCTTGTCCCGACTGAACAAAGGCATTTTCTCGCCAGAAACCTAGGTACTCCAAATCTCCATCTATCGGAACTCGCTGTAGATATCGCTCTTGCCACTGAGCAAGTATACTACTAAGCTCACTACGTCGAGCTAGGTAATTAGCACAAGCTTCTTCTTTGACTTGGGATTCTTCAATTTGCATGCGTTGCAAATCAATATGCCCTCGACTAAACTCAGACTGCTTCATAAGCATAGAACTCCTTAGTCCCACCTGAGATTCTAGCTGGTCTAAATAAGCAGACTCCTTCTGTTTATACTCCACTTGGCTAAGTCCGTGCACTTCTACTAAGATGCTGTCCTTCTGTAGCTGATCATAACTCATCTTTAGTACTCGCTCTCTTAGCTCAAGCTCCTTAGCAATATTTGCGATGATGAGAGCATCTGTATAAATCTTTTCCCGTTGAGTTTGTTGCATAATAACATAACTCTTTGATTCCTCAATTCGGAGATACTGCAGATAAGCAAGGACGAAGCCGTTATATGCTGAGCCTATCTCACCTAGGATTAGGCTATCTGGGAATTGAACCTCAGACCCTGACATCAAGGATTTTAGCAATGAATCAACCAAGAGTATATGCTGATAGTTTGCCCCACTCTCAATATAGCCAATAACAGTGCCAGCCTCTAGATGCTGGTGATTCTCTTTCAATAAGTGCAATCTTCCACTTGTATGAGCAACAAGGCGAACTGGTGCGATGCTAGCCGTTATGGATATCCGACCATCAATTGTATCGGGATAACGTATTAGAAAGCTTAGGAGTAGAATAGCACCCACTAAAGCACTAGTACATAGTGCAATCCATTTCACCCAATAGGTCGGCATTCTCTCAATGATGTCTTGTACCTCCTCCAAGCGAGTGGATGCCACTTTATCTCTCTTTTTACCCATAACCATGAATTTATGAAGGTAGAATAACTACTTATCTCAATCTAAACCAAGCAAGGTATCTGAAGTTGTAATTCGAAGCGGAGCATTTGCAATGCAACTAACTATCCCCACACCCATCTCGAGAGTTCAAATATAGTACAATTCTTTCATATATAGGAGCCTGTAGCTTTTGTCTATAAGAATATGCTACGAGGTAACTAGACTACTCACTATACTTATACTCTGTACCCTCTTTCCCATATAAATTTATAGTTCTGGCTTCAACAATGCTGGAGAAGAAGTTGAGAGAAAATATCTTGAAGGACCAACATCTATCTGTTAATCAAGCACTTTAATCCGATATTATTAAAAAATCATATCCACCTAGCAATAAGCCCCCCTAAGCACCAATAATTAACTTTAATAATTTCTTTAGGAAATTAGAGGCATCACTAAACTCTGTGATAATGAAAATAGGCTAATAAGCCTTTATTTCAGATAAAGTTTTACTGAGTCTATGACAATATCTGCATCAAGATTCTGTTAGATGCGTTTGCTAAAGCTGTTGGATTCTACACTGACAAACAGACCTTAAAGTTTTCCCTTGATAAAAGAATTCCTAAATCTTAGCAGGTCTTCCTATACTCAATGATACCGCTCATCTAGATAGAAAATTTGGTTTATCTTCGTTTTTCCACGTGCAATCTGAGACTATGGAAGCGTAACTATCCCAGCAAATGCAACGATACATGTTGCGGGATTTCCTCTTGCAAAAGAGGGGTACTTACAACAATACTTTCGGATAGGGGCAAACATCCACATTTATCCAGAGAATCTACCACAGTTGGCCATTAGAGACTCAATAATGGGAAGAGATAGTCAGTGGAGCAAGGAGCTAGACAAATATCAGGTATCTTCCTTGCCAGTCCTGTTCTTTTGGGCCAAATTCAATCTCTAGACCCTTTTCGCTTGGATATTGATAGGCTAGCCCCTTTGAGACTTAATCTTTTGAGGTTTAACCTTCGTTATCAACGCCAAGAATATGCATTTTAGATATGACGTGGAAAGGATACCACTCTCCCCTACTAGTTGGGCATTACATACAGTTTTATAATACTCCAAATGTTTCCTTCCCCTACCTTAACATTCCCATATGAAAGGGACATTTTAAAGGGGCATGGATAAAATTCCTTGTATATTTACACCGAAGTAGAGTTTAAGAACATGGGAATTCATTACTTTTAACCTAAATGGGAAGATAAAGTTGAAAGAAACTATACCTGGCTGATATCCCCTATTCAATTGCAAAAAGATTCTACTCAGACAGAAATGGATAGATAACTCTCATATCACAATGAAGCAGTAAAAGGCTTAAAAGCCTTTATTGAAGGGTTTTCTAAAGATTCCAATCCATATGAAATAATCTGAAGTTAGTTGAATCTCTCTTTTTAAGGATACAGGTGTACAGAACTAGATCTCAGACGATCGAAATACTCAGAAGACAGATAACGATAAATGGAGCGTACCAGCTTACCTCAAGCCCCTGAGATCTTGGTAAATAATCTCGGATTAGAATACTTTCTGATATCTATATAGCTGAAAATAAAACTAATTGCCTAACTTTGGGATAGTGGTTGCTGATAGTAGCTTCCTTCATTTGACTTATTCACACTTAACTCTCTTGGGCGTTATGATACTCGAAACAAGCTGGGAAGTCTGCAACAAAATGGGCGGTATCTATACTGTCCTCTCCTCAAGAGCAGATATTATGACCCAACACCACCCTGACCAGGTGGTCTTCATCGGTCCTTTACTCACTCAGGATAAAGATGCTCTCCCCCTTGACTTCATTGATGCTAAGGATGGCTGGCTGGGTGCTTGGTGCCGAGACGAAGCGACCAAGCTGGGTCTTCGTGTACGAGTTGGTCGCTGGGCGGTAGCAGGGGAGCCTCCCGTTGTGCTCGTAGACTTCCACACACTCGAGGAGGAAAAGAATGACCTCTTCTTTCAGATGTGGAAAGCCTATGCTCTGGAGAGTGATAAGGGCTATGGTGACTACGATGAATGCTGTCTCTTCTCAGTGGCTGCAGCCCGCGTGATGGAGAGCATCATTCACTATCGAGGACACGAAGAGAACATCGCTCTCTTCAACGAATGGCAGACAGCGATGGGGCTTCTCTACCTAAAGCTACAAGATCCCTCTATACGTTCGCTCTTCATCTCCCATGCGACCACAGTAGGACGATCCATTGCAGGGAATGACAAAGACCTATATGCCTGGATGGAGCTCTATAATGGTGATCAAATGGCACGAGAGCTAGGAGTGGAAGCAAAGCACGCAGTAGAGAAACTTGCAGCCCATGAGGCAACAGTCTTCGCTACGGTAAGCAAACAAACAGCACGGGAGGCTGAGCAACTCTTAGGGCGTCGCCCTGTAGTCTTACCTAATGGATTCCGAGTCGGTTCTTCCCCATTTGCAGCCCATTTACAAGCCAAGAGACGCAGTGCACGGCGGTTGCTTAGTAGCGTAGCCTCGACGCTCTATGGGGAGGCAATTGGTGAAGATGCATTCTTCATCTCACTTGGTGGGCGTTACGAATATCGGAATAAGGGTATTGATCTCTTCATTGAGTCACTCTATCAATTCTCAGAGGGGTACAAAGACAATCGTGAAGTCGTTGCATTCTTACTTGTACCCGCTTGGGAGGCAGGTGCCCGAAGGGACCTCCACTACTTACTGAGCCACCCAAGCGAAGAACGTACTCAGCCTCTACAATATCCATGCCTTACCCATTGGCTGTACAATACTGAGCATGATCGTGCCGTATGCCACATCCGCCATCGTGGACTCGACAGAGCGGGGCAGAGGGTAAAGGTCATCTTCGTCCCATGCTACCTCAATGGGATTGATGGCATCTTCGACAAGAGCTATTATGACCTTCTGGTTGGGATGGACCTAACCATCTACCCGAGCTACTACGAGCCATGGGGATATACTCCATTAGAGAGTATTCGTTACGGTGTCCCTACCATCACTACGAACCTTGCGGGCTTCGGTCTCTGGGCAGAAGAGGAGGAAACAAAGAAGCCATTCAACAAGGCAAAACATTTACCCGTACATATTGTAGAGCGAACAGACACGAATGTAGCTGAGGCAATCCTATCCATTGCACAGCTCATTGGACTACAGGTCTCCCTAACACCAGAGGAGGCTCTTGCACAAAGGAAGCTCGCCTATACGCTAGCGAAAGAAGCTGACTGGAAACACTTCTATCGTTACTATGAAGCAGCCTATGCCTCCATGTCGTAGGGAGATCTCCAACACAAACAAGATCCAAGTGCCTAAAGTCCTTATGAGACTTTAGGCACTTGGCTTTTATCATTTCATTCTACCTGCAACGAGGAGGTTCGGCGCGCCAATTACTCCTCTAGCATACCTAAATGATAGTGCCTGTACAACGAGAATAAGGCAAATCAACCCGACAACTAGCATATTAAATCAACTACATTCCAGTAAAGGAGTAACTTTATCCCAAAAGGACAAATCATTATGAGACAGAAATTCACTCTAATCACACTCGGAGTAGCTAATTTCTCCAAAGCATTGACCTTCTACGAAGGGCTAGGCTGGGTCAAATCTCCAAAGAGCCAAGAGGACTATGCCTTATTTCCTTTAGGAGGAATAGTCTTGGGACTGTATCCTCTTCATGAATTGGAGGAGGACACCACGCTACGCCATCAACGGACGACCTTTTCTGGCATGACGATTAGTTACAACGCCACATCAGAGGAGGAAGTTGATACCGTGATGAGAGAGGCAGAGCGGCAAGGAGCTACGATAGTGAAACCTGCACAGAAAGTATTCTGGGGTGGGTACAGTGGCTACTTCAAGGACCTAGATGGATACGTCTTTGAGGTTGCCTATAACCCCTTCTGGGAGATTGATGGTAATGGGAATCTAATCCTATAGCTCATCACTAGCTCCATCTCCTCCTACTACTCAGCAAGCAGAGATTAACACAGCGATGCCGTAGAGTTGCTCCAGATGAAGGAGCAATTCCACGGCATCGTCATATAGAGTTATACTGTTACCTAGTAATTATGTCCATTAGGATCAAGCATCTCTTTCCTCGTGATCTTGTGCAAGTCAAGAGCCCGCCAAGCATAGATGATATAGGCTAGGACAAAAGGAATGAGGAGAGAGACAACGCCCATGGCCTTCAGAGTAAAGGGACTCGAGGAACTATTACGGATGTTTAGAGAGTGGTTGATGATCTCTGGCATCGCCGTACTATAAGCTGGGTAATACGAGGTGTTATTCCATCCTGCGATGAGGAAGAGGGCAAGTGCCGTCAGGACAACACCTATACCCTCGAGCCAAATACCTTTCTTATAGCCATCACGAAGTAGTGTAAGCAGGATACCCCCAATGACTAGAAGAACACCAACCCCAAACGTAGCGAAGACTAGAGGCATATCAGTGAGGTTATGCCAGTACTTATAGTCGACGAGGAATGTCACCTCTGGGTTTGCAGGGTCATAAGCAAAGCCTTTCTTTGTGAAAAGGAAGAAGAGATAAGCAAGGAAGAGTAGCAAGAATGCTGCAGCATTCCACGCTAGTGCGCTACGTGAACGTTTGTAGATCGTCTCATCATCAATGTTGTTGATAAAGAAAAGAAGTGCCGTCGTACGAGCGAGGAAGAAGACGGCAAGCCCAAAAACGACATTCCACACGTTAAGCACTGCCTCCAATCCATGTAGCTGTATCCCCTTGTATGGGAGCCAAGCTGAGATTACTTGGCTTGCCCCCGTAAGGTCTGCAATGGCCTCTCTATTGACCATGAATGTCGATCCGGTGAAGAAGGTTGATACTGCTGCACCTAGGAGGATTGGAGCAAGCAATCCATTAATGAAGAGGAAGCTCTGGTAGACCTTACTTCCCAAGACGTTCCCATTCTTATTCTGATACTCGTACGAGACGGCTTGGATAATGAAGCAGAAGAGGATGAGCATCCACACCCAATATGCTCCCCCAAAGCTCGTGGAGTAGAAAAGAGGGAATGAGGCGAAGAAGCCCCCCCCAAAGACGACAAGTGTAGTGAAGGTAAACTCCCACTTACGCCCAACGGAGTTCACGAGGAGCTTTCGCTCAAGCTGCTCCTTACCAATACTAAAGAATAGGCTTTGCCCACCCTGCACAAAAAGCAGGAAGACCAGTAGGGCACCCAGCACAGAGACCAGTAGCCACCAGTACTCTTGTAAGAATGAATAATCCATCGTTGTTTCTCTTTGATGTTTGTGAGTACCTAGTGAGCATCAGGCCCTTGGCGTATAGCCTTGCGCATGATATTGATCTCTGCTACGAGCATAATCGTGAAGAGAAGGAAGAAGAGCGTGAAGGTAATCATCACCGACGAAGCTTCGATCTTTGAGATAGCAGCCTTCACAGGCAGTAGATTTTGGATTGTCCATGGCTGACGACCGACCTCTGCTACGACCCAGCCTGCCTCACTTGCGATCCAAGCACAAGGCGTGAGTAGTAGACTAGCCCAGAGCAGCCACTTAGTCCTCGGGAGCTCTTCGTTACGCTTATATGTGTACCATGTGAGTAGGATGAAGAGCAGGAGGAAGGCACCGCCTAACCCAACCATGATGCGGAAGGAGTAATAGGTCAGCGGTATGTTGGGTACAGACTCATACTTACTAGTAAAGTAACCGTAGCCGTAGTAGGGGAAATTCTCCTCCAGTACGACACGATGTTGCGCAGCACCAATGCTATCGCCAGCCTTGCGAGCCGAACGGAAGGCATTCAGCGCATCAATAGCAATTCGCCCTCGGCGCATCATCTCTTCTGTAGACAGAGCCACGCTACCATCTGGCTTGTGATAGCCTCCCTCGAGGATATTGATGACCCCTGGCACATAGCGGTCAGGCGTACCATCTACCATATAGGAAAGCAGGCGAGGTACCTCTACACTGAAGAGATATGGGGCATGTGCATCATCGGGGAGCTGCTTCTTGGGATTAAGAACGCCAGCCATACCGAGACCGAGACCCTTACCATCTGCGGTCTTTCCTTCGGGCGTAGATACACCTGCATCATAGAGCGCCTCCATAGCTGCGAGCTTCATTGGCTGGTTATTTGCCACATCTACCGCTGAGCTATGCCCCGTGACAGCAGATAGGAGGGCTGCGAGGAGGCCAAAGGGAGCGATAATCTTCAGGTTACGCTTAGCGAACTCGACATTCTTCTCCCGAAGTAGGTAGATGGCACAGATACCGAGGGCAAAGAATGTACCCAGCGTCCAGGATGTCGTAATCGTATGCAGGAACTTAATGATAGCGGTAGGCGAAAGAGCCACAGCCCAAAAGTCTGCCATCTCATTACGCATCGTCTCTGGGTTAAACACCATCCCACGAGGGTTCTGCATCCAGGCGTTTGCAACCAAGATCCACACGGCTGAGATCGTTGCTCCAATGATGGTGAGCCACGAAGAGGCGAGGTGGAAGCCCTTGCTCACTTTCCCCCAACCGAAGAACATCACCGCTATAAAGGTGGACTCCATGAAGAAGGCTAAAATCCCTTCGATTGCCAGCGGTGCACCGAATATATCTCCTACGAACCAACTATAGTTCGACCAGTTTGTACCAAACTGGAACTCCAGTATGATCCCCGTGGCCACGCCTATGGCGAAGTTAATCCCGAAGAGCTTCTGCCAGTACTTGGTAGATTTCTTCCAAAACTCATCACCACTGCGATAGTACTTTGTCTCGGCAAGTGACATGATGATCCCCAGCCCTAGCGTAAGCGGCACGAAGAGCCAGTGGTACATGGCTGTCAGAGCGAACTGCGCTCTTGACCACGATACGAGTGATTCTACATCCATTGTAAATAGTTTATTTGTTGGGGTTCTTATTGAGTGATACTGTCTAAGCAATCGGGAGGAAGGGTATCCGTTGGTAGGTTAGCTCTACGCTCGATAAGCTGCTCCTCGACGAACTCAGAGCGAGACACACGCTGCCGCTCTGCCTCCTGCTTCACCACGTTGGGGAAGAAGAAAGCCCGCAGGATAGCGAACATGACGAAGAGCTTAACACCAATGATGAGCCAAAGCTTACGGCTCACAGGGGTTAGGGTTCTGAATCCATCACGGTAAAAGCGGAAGGCTCGTACAATGACATTTGGTTTGCCCGATTCGTGTTGCATGAGGGGGCGAAATCAAAGGCTATAATTGTTACAACTATGTACCGGCGTTGTTGAGGCAAAGATAGGAATAAACTCGTAATCACTGATATGCACATGCTTAGCTATCTCACAGCTCTTCCTCTACATTGCATAAAATCATCTACCCCACATCCCTACCTAACACTTCACTCCATAGCCCCCTCAACTCCTCTCCTTAGACCACGATCTCCGCACCTGGTACAAGTTCCCAGCCTCTACCCTATCCTCGCCTACTCCTTCCTATAAATGTAAAGTGGAAGATTAAGAAACGCAAAAAGGGAGAGAAATGGACATATTCATACCATCACAAAGCATACAATCATAAAAGACTGGCAAATAGCGAGATACAAAAGTGACAGCAGAAGCCCTCAGAGAGTTACCATAACTCCTGGCAACGAGTTATAGCAAATCTCATCAAAGACTTATGGTAACTCGTTGAGAAAAGTTATGGTAAATCGCCACGACGAGTTATGGTAAGTCGTTGGGGCATGACTTATAGCAACTCCCTTGATTTCCTTTACACAAGATTTACATTACGTCCCCACTCCCCACTCCACCTCTCGTGGGTATTTGCTTTAATTTTCTCATCTACCTGCTTATAGACCTCTAAATGCTCGGTTTCTCGTACCTTTGCCTTATAAATCATACGAATAACGTAAACTCAGACGCCCTATGAGCAACAAACGCATCATTCCATCCTCCGAACTGATTATCAATCAGGATGGCTCCATCTTCCACCTTCATCTACGTCCCGAGCAACTAGCAGACAAGATCTTCCTCGTCGGAGATCCAGCGCGCGTCGACATGGTGGCACAACGCTTCGATAGCATCGAGTGCAACGTCTCTAGCCGAGAGTTTCACACCATCACAGGGCTATACCGAGGCAAACGCATCAGTGTCGTGAGCCACGGCATCGGGACAGACAACATCGACATCGTCCTTAATGAGCTAGACGCCCTGGCAAACATTGACTTCGAGACCCGCCAAGAGAAGGACACCTTCCGTCAGCTCACCCTCGTACGTGTAGGGACTTCGGGAGGGTTACAGGATGAAACGCCTATTGGCACCTATGTAGCTGCAGAGCATTCGATAGGGTTTGATGGCGTACTTTACTTCTATGCGGGCTCAGAGCGTGTGCGCAACCGAGCCTTCGAGGAAGCACTCCTCAAACAGCTTGACTGGCGTGTCGAGGGGCTGAGCCCCTACGTCGTACCTGCCTGCCCAGAGCTAATTGATCAGATTTGTGGAAGCGACATCCTCCGAGGCAATACCATTGCAGCAAATGGCTTCTATGGGCCACAAGGCAGACAGCTACGCCTTCAGCTCCAGGATCCAGAGCTGAATAAGAAGGTTCAGGCCTTCCAGCACGAGGGTCATCGCTTGACCAACTATGAGATGGAGAGCTCATCGCTGGCAGGTCTCTCCGCCCTCATGGGGCATCGAGCAATGACGGTGTGCTGCATCATCGCAGGGCGAAAGGCTCAAAATATGAATACCGACTACAAGGGCAGTATCGAGGGACTCATCGACCTTGTCCTCGAGCGTATCTAGCACCTCATCACCCCATGCAACCCCTATCCTTCTCAGCCTTCGTCCTCGTCTTTGTGGGCGGAGGCGTGGGAAGTTTATTCCGCTACCTCTGCTCCGTACTCAGTTCAACTCTAATAGGGATACCGACACCCTACGTGACGATGGGGATTAACATCCTTGGGTCACTGCTGATTGGCTACCTATTAGGGCTTTCACTAGGAAACGAGGGCTGGGGAATGGGCTATCGACTGTGTTTCGTTGTGGGCTTCTGTGGAGGCTTCACAACCTTCTCTACATTCTCGGCTGAGCTTTTCTTCCTGCTGAGAGAGGGGCAATATGGCTATGCTTTACTCTATAGTCTCGCTAGTTGCATACTAGCTCTGGGTGCAGTCTTTGCAGGATACCGCCTAGCTCAGAGCTAGCTCGAGGTGCCATAGCCCTTGGGTTTATCTTATCTTTGCACCTGAAGTGAATAGACGAAGACTCATAGAGATGAAGATACCGACTAGACGATATGCCCTCTTGGGATTGCTATTATTCTTCTTTACTAGCACTCTGGAGGCTCAGACTGGTAGAGGCCTAGGAGAGCCCTTTACACTTGATAGCCTTAGCTTAGGTAGCTCGGGCTATTATATGCCCCGTGAAGTCTCTTCCCCCACCCTCCTACAGGCCATCGCTGATGCTCCAAGTATCGAGAGCCAGCTCTTGGGCTACTATGCCTCGGGCGGGATAGATACTCCTTCAGGACGCTCCCTGCTTCTTCCTTGGCTGATGATGCCACGCCCTTGGGCTCTTCCTCCCAAGCAGTTGCTTCATCTTCCCCCACTGTCCATCACAGTCGATCAAGCAAAGCTCCTCCAGCTAGTGGGTGAAGCTTCTCCAAGCGCTACCGACTATCGCAAGGAGGCTGGTCTATCCCTCTTAGGGCAGTTCCTTGCCTCCACACTCAAGAGTCACCCCAAATACTTCACGGATAAGCAGCTCACCCTCCCCCCATCCCTCGCCCTCACTACACCAAGTGGAGGCTCAGTGGAACGCGCACTCGAGGGGTATACAGCAGCGACAAAGCCTACCCCTATCTACATACCGGAGAAGAGGAATTACTCTGAGCTAAGAGAGAGGAAGTGGATTCCCCAGCTCGAGAGCGCCATCCAGTTCTCTCAGAATAGTGTTTCCGACAACTGGTATAAAGGAGGTGCATCGAACCTGAACCTGTACATGCGCAATTACTTTGCCCTAAGCTATATCAAGGATCGTGTGCTATGGAAAAATGAGATCGAGAGTAAGCTCAGCGTCTACAATGCCGAGAAGGATACCGTACACCGCTATCGGATCGCTGATGACCTCCTCCGTCTACGCACCAACTATGGTATTAGGGCTTTCAACAAAATCTACTATACCCTTGACGCCGAGCTGCGTACACAGCTACTGCGCTCATATCGGGAGAATAAGACGAGCCTGCAGTCAGATCTCTTATCGCCATTTACAGTTAATGTCGGTCTCGGTCTCAAGTTTGATTACAAGAAGAAGTCTACGAAGGTCTACGGACGCTCTGTGAGCTTCTCCATCAATGTTGCACCACTCTCCTACACTTACCGTGGCACCGTAAGACAATCTATTGAGCTCGCACGTCATGGGCTAGCCCCTGATCAGCTTTGGTACCAACGATTCGGCTCAACGATTCAAGCAGCCTGGGAATGGAAGGTGAATATGAACCTTACTTGGACCTCGCGCCTCTTCTTCAACACCTCTTACCAAGCGATAGAAGCCGAATGGGAGAACACCCTAGATATGGCTCTGACACGTTACTTCTCCACGCGCTTCAACCTCAATCTACGCTACGATGACGCTGTCCGTCCCACGAAGGCATGGAATCGCCATCTACAGTATAATGAGCTCCTAAGTTTCGGCTTTAATTACCGCCTCTAGATCAATCCCTACTCCACCCTTTCCCAACAGAACCATAGCGTTTCTCTAGCTAAAGCTTAATGGGGATAAGCAGAAACCGTCATGAAGGAGTTACCTTCATGACGGTTTTCTTTCGTATTCAGCGATTCAGGTATGCTGGCTGACTATTCACCAAGTATCCTAGTATTCCCCATAAGATATGGCTACTCTTTCTTTTGCACACTCAGTATATAGCCTCTTACAATATTCTCCATATCAGGATTGCCGGGTAATTGAGCCAATAGGGCTACCTGACTACCCCAAGAGCTCTTCGGTTCTTTTCTTTAGGAGCTCGAGCATCTCCTCCTCATGCTTCCGACAGGCTTGCTCTGCCCAATATTGACTGGAGCACCCCTCCTTGATTATATTCCCCATGATGCGGAGCTTGAGGCTGCCCCTCTGCACCATCCTCTCGAAGGACATCATCTTAGACCCTGGCGAGAGGTTAGAGAACTTCGAATTGACACTGCGAGAGATAATACACAGATTGCCGAAGGTATCTACCCTGTCCCATACCTCAATGGTACCTTCGGACGGATGCTGGGGATACCAGTGCTCTACTGAGTTACGGAACTCGAAAACAAAGTCTTCATACCTCTCCTTATCTTCCTTCCACAGCAAGTAGTCTAGGTAGTTAAAGACAACATGCGGAGTCTGGACACCGAGCTCATAATTACCCAGATCTAAGAAGTTGTCCTTCACAGCTTCTGCTGCTATACGCTCTGCCTCGTCGGTTAGTTTGTATCGCTCGGTCTCGTTGTTGTTAAACAACCACTCCAGCAGTTCCGTTATCCAGTGCATCACCTTAGGAGATGTATACGATACACGTAGGGCAGACTGTATCATCAGACACTCCTTATTGCGAGGTGCATAAGTCTTCTCCCACTCATTCTCATAGCGGAGTCTTGTATTCGCATAGTAAGGCTTCTTTGCAGACCATGCTCCAGAAGTACAGAGTTCTTTGAGACTCCACCTCCCATCCTGATCATCTCCTGCATACTCACGCTTGATGATAAACTGATCAAAAAGGAAGCGAGCATGTAGCAGGATGAGAATGAACTTACGAGCAAACTCCTCCTTCTCGTCCTTAATGGAAGTAGCGCCTATTTGACCATACTCTATCGTTCTATCAAAGTCTTCGAGCAAGCACTTGTCATCAAGTAGGCTACCAAGCTCCTTCTCTTTATCCATAGATACGCCCTCAACACTAAGAAATACCCTGAGTACATGGAGCAGGAAGTGCGGGAAGCCTATGATGCTCTCAAAACGTACTTTAGTCTTATCTCCCTCTAGCTTGCCATCACTTACCTCTACTTCAAAGCTAGGTTCGATGATGCTCATGATTGAGACTTTATGATCCTCACCCTGCTCCATAGCCAAGCACACCTTGTAGTCATTCCAGTCATCTGAAGGCTCATTATTCCATCCACTACCAAAGATCTTTTCTCGCTCTTCTTTGGCAAAGTGCATCTGAACATAGCC